>APMI01000186.1_pt1 | contig 473686 bp, 375 predicted proteins | sample 667938 | NCBI WGS metagenome assembly APMI01 (sample SAMN01084076, study PRJNA167559) | wastewater metagenome | biome: Wastewater | place: Denmark: Ejby Moelle, Odense | collected 2011-11-28
GCCTTATACTCCAAATAAATCTGAGCCAGCGCTTGTTTTATAACATAGAAATCTATGTGGCTAAAATGTATTTATTACCAAAACCCTCTTAAGTTTGCCCCGATCAAATCAGCCCCGCATGCAGTTTGAAAATTCACTCGCCTTCGCGAGAAAAATGGATAAAGCCGACCCACTCCGCAGCTTTCGCAAAGAATTTTATATCCCCAAAGTAAATGGCAAAGACTCCATCTACCTCTGTGGCAATTCCCTCGGCCTGCAGCCGCGCGCCGTGGAGCAGCACGTCATGACCGAGATAAAAGACTGGCGCAAGTACGGCGTAGAGGGCCACCTCCATGCCCGCAACCCTTGGCTGTATTATCACCACCTCTTTACCAAGCCGCTCAGCAATCTGGTAGGTGGCAAAAAGGAAGAGGTGGTCTGCATGAATAACCTCACCGTCAACCTCAATATCATGATGGTGAGCTTCTACCGCCCCTCCGGTTCAAAAACAAAAATAGTCATCGAGGGCAGCGCCTTTCCGTCAGATTATTATGCTGTAGAGCAGCAGATCCGCTTTCATGGGCTGAAGGCTGAAGAAAACATCATTGAGCTGCTCCCTCGCAAGGGTGAAGTCACATTGCGCACAGAAGACATCCTCGCTACGCTCACCAAACATAAAGACGAGATCGCCCTCGTCCTCCTCGGCGGGGTCAACTATTACACAGGCCAGTTTTTTGACATCAAGGCCATCAGCGACTGCTGTCAGAAAAATAAACTGACCCTCGGCCTCGACCTCGCCCATGCTATCGGCAATGTAGAGCTGAAACTGCATGACTGGAATATTGACTTCGCCACATGGTGCTCGTATAAATATCTCAATTCCGGTCCCGGCGGCGTGAGCGGCGTCTTTGTACACAATAAGTATGCGAAGCGTCCCGACCTCCCGCGCTTTGCCGGCTGGTGGGGTAATGCCGAGAAGACCCGCTTTAAGATGGAGAAGCACTACGTACCACAAGAGGGTGCCGCCGGCTGGCAGATGAGCAATGCCCCAGTCATGAACATGGCCGCCCACAAAGCCTCGTTGGAATTATTCGAGAAGGCAGGCATCAAAAACCTACGCAAGAAGAGTGTGCAACTGACTGCCTATCTCGAGTATCTCCTCCAGCCCACCGCCACTAGTCCCGGGTCACCTATCTCCATCATCACACCATCTGATGCTAAGGCCCGCGGCTGCCAGCTCTCGCTACAGACCAAAACCAACGGCAAAAAGATATTTGACAAGCTGACCAAAGCCGGCATCATAGCAGACTGGCGCGAGCCCGACGTGATCCGCATAGCCCCCGTACCGCTCTACAATTCATTCGAAGACGTCTGGCACTTTGCAGACATCCTAGGCAATGCGATCAAAGGAATAAAGTAACCGTGAAGAGCAAGCAGGCGAAAGCAAAAAAAGATTGATTTGCGAGCGTCAGCGAAGCAATCTTCAACTTAAAAAGTCAGTGTGGAGGGATGTTTTAAAGTCTCCCTTTAGGGAGATTTAGAGGGTTGTATTTGTATTAAAGCCTCCCTTTAGGTCGCAGATCCCGATGCAGTCGGGAGAGGTTTGGAGGGCTGTATTAAAGTCTCCTCAATGGGAAGATTTTAGAGGGGCTGCTACTTCTTCACCGGCACATTGATCGCGATCTCTACATCGTCTTTGACAGCTGCAGATGATTTACCTACATTAAAGTCCAGGCGGTTGAGCCTGAGCGTACCGGTAAAGCTGCCACTATTGCCATCACCTGCATAGGTGAAAGGTATCTGCTCCTTCTTAGAGACGCCTTTCATGGTCAGCATGCCGTCTACCAGATAGCCGCTCGCCGTCTTGGTGATCGTGGTAGACTTGAATGCTATGAGCGGGTACTTGGCGATATCAAACCAGACCTCCTCTTCTTTGATATCCTTGTCGCGCTTGTCTATACCGGTCTTGATGGTAGAGAGGTCCAGTGTCACATCCATGCGGCTGCTCTTGACATCTACAGGATCAAAGAGGATCGTGCCCCTCAGGCCACCTACGCTGCCATCTACAGTGCCGAGCATGCTCTTGATCTTGAAGGTCACAGCGCTATTGTCTGCTATCTTCCAGTTCTGGACCACTACAAACGACATAGCGAGGAATGCTATGACGATGACGGAGATGACGAATTGCCTGACCATAGTATCAGTTTTAAAGGGTGAAACGATGCAGCACTACCGACCTACCTTGACACTCGCCGTTTTATGGTCAGATACCTTCCAGTTCTGGACCACTACAAATGACATAGCGAGGAAAACAATGACGATGACGGAGATGACAAATTGCCTGACCATGGTGTCAATTTTAAAGGGTGAAACGATGCAGGACTGGGCGATGTTGTCTGGGAATCGGGGGATTCGGTAGACTAAGACAATAACAAGGTCTAAGACTTAAAAAAACTAAATAGGGATAAGGGTACCCTAAAGATAATAGTCGGCGCCAATAAATCAGCATCCGGTATATGAAGAAAATGTAAATTAATCCGACTTTTCGACGAATGGCCTAGCCAACGAGCTGTTTGCGAGTCATTTCTATGATGTCATTGACCCGGTCCAGGTCGCCTGCCTGTACGTAGATACGCAGTACTGGCTCGGTACCAGATGGGCGGATCATGACCACCTCATCATTGGCAAAGTGGAACTTGTAGCCGTCTATATCCTCTACACGCTGTACCTGTAGCGGACCGAAAGACTGATAGGTACCGGCCTTGCAGTTGGCTATGATCTGCTGCTTCTGCTCTTCTTTGAGGTGCAGGTCCAAGCGGTTGTACGCGAAAGGTCCTACTATGGCGTAGATCTCATTGATGAGGTCCTCTACAGAGAGGCCATTGGCAGAGAGGTAGTCTATCAGTACGAGTCCATCCCAGATGCCGTCGCGCTCAGGTATGTGGCCCTTCACAGCTATGCCGCCGCTCTCTTCGCCGCCTACCAGTACATCCTCGGTGATCATCTTCTCGCAGATATACTTGAAGCCGATCTTGGTCACCTCTACCTCTATGCCAAAGTGCTCGCATAGCTTCTTCACCTTGTCAGATACGGAGAAGGCGATCACCACCTTGCCGCGCAGCTCTCGGTACTCGTGCAGCACATAGATCAGCATGAGGATGATATGGTGTGCATCTATGAAGCGGCCCTTGGCATCGAACAGGCCGATGCGGTCAGCATCGCCATCGGTACAGAGGCCAAAGTCTATATGCTTCATCTGCTTGATATAGCTCGCAAACTCGGTGAGGTTCTTGGCCACCGGCTCCGGAGCCTGCCCGTGGAAGGAGGGATTATACTCACAGTGGATCACATCTGCCTGCGGCAAGAGGCGCGGCAGGATGCTCTGGCCCGCACCATACATAGCATCATAGCCTATGATAAATCCGGAGTCATTGATCGCCTCCAGGTCAAAGTGTTCCTTGACATGATCAAAGTAGATATTCTCGAGGTCTACCAGTTCTACTTTGCCCTCGGCCACGAGCTCGTCTACGGTCTTTTCTTTGATCTCGTATACCTCTGGGATGATGGCTTCGATCTCCTCTATGTGCTTTACGATCAGCGGGCCGCCATGCTTGGCCTTCAGCTTGTAGCCATTGTAGGCAGGGGGATTGTGAGAGGCGGTGATGATCACGCCCAGCTCGCAGCCTAGCTTCTGGGCACCGAGAGAGACCATAGGCGTAGATACAAAGTGCTGGTCAAAGTACACCTTGATACCCGCCTCTGCAAATACATTGATAGCGGTCTGGCAGAAGAGGTAGCCGCCAAAGCGGCAGTCATACCCTAGCACCACAGAGGCATTGGCATCTACCTTCAGCATCCAGTCTGCTGTAGCTTTTGCTACACGGGCTACATTGCCATTGGTAAAGTCATTTGCGATGATACCCCTCCATCCGTCGGTGCCAAATTTTATTTTCGTTGCCATATCCTGATATTTGTGTGAAGGGCAAATATAAACGAAATGCTCACTTGACACTATAGGCTGATGACACATGACCTGCACATACTGAGGACAGACTCTTCTCACCCCGACTTTCGCCGGCTGGTGGCAGAGCTGGACCGCGACCTGGCCATCAGAGACGGTGATGATCACGCCTTCTACGCACAGTACAATGGCATCTCTATGATACGCCACGCGGTAGTGGCCTACCTCGGAGCGGAGCCTGTGAGCTGCGGTGCCTTCAAGGAGTATGAGCCCGGAGTGGCAGAGGTCAAGCGTATGTATGTGCCGCTCGCACATCGCGGGCAGGGCATAGCCGGACTAGTACTACAGGCAATAGAGCAGTGGGCCGCAGAAGAAGGCTACCATACCTGTATACTGGAGACTGGTGTGAAGCAGCCGGAAGCCATCAGACTCTATCAAAAGAGCGGCTATGCCAGCATACCGAACTTTGGACAATATGCAGGTGTAGATAATAGCGTTTGTTTTGAGAAGAAACTTATCAGCAAATAAAGGTATAATCTACACGCACATGGTTCTTCTCTCTCCTTTGGAGAGAGAAGATGCCGAAGGCAGATGAGAGAGGACGCTGTCCAATCCCGCGACCAATCCACAGTCGCTGTGAACACCTCATTAGGCCACTTGCACAGGGCTTGTTTAACTTGCACCACTCATGTCACTGCTGCTAAAAGATACATACCGTCATAAAGGACTGCGGAAAGAACTCGTCACCCTGCTCGCCAAAAAGGGCATCACAGATAAGCGCGTACTCGATGCCATAGAGCGTGTGCCTCGCCACCTCTTTCTGGGCCATGACAATATCTTTGACGTGAAGGCCTACGAGGATATCGCCTTCCCGATAGGAGAGGGGCAGACCATCTCACAGCCATACACAGTAGCCTATCAGTCGCAGCTACTGGAGACTTTGCCAAAGGAAAAGGTACTCGAGATCGGTACAGGCAGCGGCTACCAGGCGGCAGTCCTGGCAGAGCTCGGCGTCAAGGTCTTCTCCATAGAGCGCCAGCGCAAACTCTATGATCGCACCCGCCCACTACTGAATGAGCTGGGGTATAACGCTGTCAAGATGTTCTTTGGTGATGGCTTTGAGGGACTGGAGACATTCGCTCCGTTTGACAAGATCATCATCACCGCAGCGGCACCGCATATACCGGAGAAACTACTCGGCCAGCTCATGCTGGGAGGTCAGATGGTGATACCACTGGATATAGATGGCGCTACCAAGATGGTACGCATCACCAGACTGGAGGAAAAGGAGTTTGACCAGGAGATATTCAGTGAGGCAGCCTTTGTGCCCATGCTGCGCGGCAAGGTGCTGTAGCTACACGCGGTACTTCTTCATCACGCGGTCCATCTCGCGCTTGCTGTCCTTTGTCTTCAGCGTCTCACGCTTGTCAAAGTTCTTTTTGCCCCGGCCTATGGCTATCTCCAGTTTGGCGAAGCCGCGATCAGAGAGGAAGAGGCGGACAGGTACTACAGTGACTCCCTTCTCGCGTGTCTTGGTCTCTATTTTCTTTAGTTCGCGCTTATTGAGCAGTAGCTTGCGCAGGCGGAGGATGTCGTGATTCATGAGGTTGCCATGAGAGTACTCGGGGATGTTCATGTTCTTGACAAAGAGCTCTCCATCCCGCACAAAGCAGAACGCCTCAGAGATAGAGCCGGCACCCTCACGGATAGACTTGATCTCTGTACCCTTTAGCACGATGCCTGCTGTATAGCTCTCGGCCAGTGTGTACTGGAAGCCGGCTTTCTTGTTCCTTATTTCTACTTTCTGCTGCATATAGCGGACTGCGAAAGTAGTGAAAAGCTATTATGGTTTACTAGATACTAGCAATCCATTTCATTGCTGGATAAATTCTAACAAGAAATACGTTCTCATTATTTTCAGATATGCTTCTTTTAAAAGAATCAAGCAAGATTCGATATTTTTGATAAAACGCATGGATTTATGGCAGACCCTATTTGGACTTTAGAGGATAGAAAAGATTTTAAAAAAGCTATGGGAGGGCTTGCTGTATTGTGTACCGTTTTTGGCTTAGCTTTCTTTGTCTATTTTATAATCCAAGTTTCACACTCATATCACATCCCTACAGAAGGGGAAGTGCTTAACTTAACTCATTGGGGCGCTTTTGGTGACTTCATTGCTGGATTAGTTGGGACATCTTTTTCCTTGGCTGGAGTATTCCTTCTCTTTTTGACTTTGAACGATCAGCAAGATAATTTTCACAAAGAAAGAGTGGAAAGCAATTTTTTTGAGATGATAAAATTTCACCGTGACAATGTTAATGAACTTCAATTTAGAGGTTATAACGATGCTGAGATTGAAGTTCAAGGAAGAAAGGTATTTAAAAGTATTTTCGAGCAATTCAAAGCTGCTTGGATTGATTTCGAATTTCTTTTTCAAGGAGTATCAATAAAACATATTTACAACGACGAATATTTACTTCAACTTCAGTCAAATAAATTATTGGCTAAACGTAGAATTGATTTTAAGCAATTAGCACAAATTGATATAATATACTTAATCGTCTTTTTTGGTGTTGGGCAAGAAGATAAACAGACAATAAGTAGCCTTATTGACTCAAAATATAATCCTAAATTTGTTGATTATGTTTTAGACGTTGTTTCTCTCAAGCCTATCAGAGAATCTGATTATTGGCCTAAGTGGGAGCTTATAATTGCGCATCCACAAAAATCGGAGCTTCTAGAGTTGATGCTAAAAAAAAGAGCCACTAAGGATTTGGAGACAAATGGTTTTCTCCAAGTGGATGACAACAAGTATTATTTACTTAATAATATTTTGTACCCCGATAATTACATTAAATATTATGGAGGGCATCAATTTCGATTGGGGCATTATTTCAGGCATTTGTTTCAAACTGTCAAATTCATCGATGGTCAAAATAAACTGTCTGATGATGAAAAATACGAATACATAAAAATTCTAAGGGGGCAATTGTCGAATTATGAACAAATAATATTCTTTGCTAATAGTTTGTCTAGCTTAGGTTCTTCTTGGGAATTAATAAAGAAAAAACACCCTAATGAGGAGATTGAACCAGAAAGACATTTTATTACTAAATATAATTTGATTAAAAACATCCCTTCAAGAGTACTCTTCGGTAAAATCGATGTTAAGAACTATTATCCTAGGATTGAATATGAAGCGTTTTAGTTTTCTATTTGATTTTAACGGACTATCCACGGTCGTGCCGTGTGGCCCTCGTGGCTGTAGTCCAGCAGTACCCATAGCGCCAGCAGTGTAGCATGCATATCAGACGATTCATTGGCCTCGGTGGTGCGCGGCCATCCGCCATCTGTATGCTGCGCCTGTAGCACAGCAGCGATCCACTCAGGCTGTATACCCTTGCTCTGGCCGAGCCTTATCAGCCCTATGAGCGCCTCGAGTCCCGTATCGGTATTGTAGCCTTCCACTTGTGCCAATGAGGTAAGTGAGGCGACCTGGTAGCGCTGTAGCGAATCGGCATTTTCCACGGTAGTGGTCATGCCCTGCTCCTGTAGCCATGCCAGGCAGAGCGCAGCATGTGTCAGGTCGCGACCACCGCTCCGGCTGTATTGCCACAGCATGTCGGAGAATGTCTTGTCCGGTTTGCAAGTCGCAGCGTTGATGCTCCAGGCCATGAGCTGCTGCAGTCCTTGCTGCGCTTTGATGTCCCGGCATGATATTGATGACTTAGTCTCATGCAGCCGCGCGAAGAGCGCCATCTGCCCGCGCTCATCATCATATACCGGGGCGCTATGCAAGATATCAGCTACGCGCAGTGAGGTCTGCCAGCCGTAGGCGCGCTGCATATACTCTGCCAGCAGGGCAAAGAAGTGGCTGCGGAGTGCACCGGGCTGCTGGATGAAAGCAGTCGCATTTTTCTGCGCTGCTGTGATGTGAGGCGCCAAAGTATCTGCCTGCTGAGCCGCAGCAGAGCTGATCATCAGCAGGCAGATCATATGGAGAACGTTCTTCTTCATGACTTATGGAGTGATAGTACCTACGATAGTGCCACCGGATATAGAGCCACCCGCACTGTAGCCACGCAGGGCGTACCCTGCTGCGCCGCCACCCGCGCCAGCACCGGAGCAGCTGCCGGTACAGCCACCGCCCAGTGAGCCGCCGTTATTGCCACCTGTGCCTGGTGCACCGCCTGTACCACCCGAGGCGCCGCTCTGATTGCAGGAGCATGCAGATCCGGATGAGCCGGCACCGGCGCCGCCGCCGCCACCTGTAGTAGCAGTGCCGCCGCCGCCCGCTGCGCTGGAGCCACTGCGGCTACCGCAGCCGCAGATAAAGCCGCCTGAACAGCTATAGCTATTGCCGGCACCGGCGTTGCCTGCAGGTGAGCCTGCACCACCGCCGCCACCACCTCCTGCTGAGCAGCCACCACCCGCACCACCACCACCACCGCCGCCGCCACCGCGTATCACGCCGGTATTGATCACAGTGAGTACGACACCTGAGGCGCCCAGTATAGCATCTCCTCCGCACTGGCCCGCGCTGGCACAGATGTCGCCCTGGCAGACTGCATCACCCTCGCGGCCACCCTGACCACCATCACCACCCTTGCCCAGGATGTTGCCGTTATTATATATCGTGATCTTGGTCCCAGATGGGAACCCGCTGCAGTCCAGCGCTGCGCCACCACAGCCACCGCCGGCACAGCCACTCAACGTGACGCCGGCATTGATAGTGACCTGTATACAGCGTGGTATAGCGAGGCTGCCTGTAGCTATATAGAGATTGAAACAGCTAGTATTGGATGAGATGGTGACTGCGGTCACAGGACAGCAGTAAGAGTTCCAGAGGTTCTTATTGCAATCCCAGTAGTTGAGGCACTGCTCATCTGTATTGTAAATGTGCAGGCCGCATCCCGGTGAGGCTATTGCATTGCGCTGCGCCTGAGTCATGCGTGGGAACAGGACGCCCTTATTGGTAGATACCATCTCTAGTATGGCATTGGCCGCTGGAGCACCATTTGAGTTGAGTATCACGCCACCATTAGGATCGACACTCATAGTTGCATTGGTACCGGCACTATTGGCACCTCCCTGATCGGTAAAGAACTTGATCGGTGCATTATTGCTGGCTACGCGTATCCAGTTAGTCGCTACCTGTGAGTAGAGGCCGAGGTCACTGGTCACATTTATCTGAGTAGTACCACGCTGGATCACGCCATTGGCTACATTCATGCGGCCATTGATGTCGAGGTTTTGTATCGGGGCTGTAGTCATATTGACACCCACGAAATTGCCCTGAGAGTTGACCAGCAGTGGCTTCGAGTTCCAGCTTTGTATCAGCGCATAGCTGGCATCACTACCGAGCGTCATGTCCGTACTGGCAGCCCGCTGTATAGCCTGCTGGTAGCTACCGATGGTAGCCATGGTAGCGCCCGGTGAGTTGACAGTAAATTTATTGACTAATGTACCATTGCCCACGCCTACATTATCAGCAGGCGTTACTATGAGGCCATTGCCAACGGTAGCAGAGTTGCGCGCCTCAAAGACACCAGTGCCGGAGAGCCTGTGGATGTAATTAAAGTTGCCTTCTGTAATGGTCGTATTCTCTACGAGTGGACCACCCTGCCGTATACGTGCAGCTGCGGTATTGTAGTAAAGGCCATTATCCACAGTGATCAGCTGTGTAGGTGGCATCCATGCCGGATTGCCGGCAGCATCAGTGCCCCACACTTCATTTGCATTGGCTATAGTAGGGCCCACCACTACACCATTTGTGTTGAGTGCATTCAGCACTGTAGGCCCGGTAGGTCCCGTGATGCCCTGTGGTCCTGTGATACCTTGGATGCCTTGAGCACCTGTCACACCCTGGATACCCTGAATGCCCTGTGCACCTGTATTGCCCTGCAGGCCTTGTGCGCCTGTGACACCTTGCAGACCTTGAGCTCCTGTCACGCCCTGTATACCCTGCGCACCTGTCACACCTTGGACTCCTTGCAAGCCTTGTGCGCCCGTGACGCCTTGTATGCCTTGCAAGCCCTGTGCACCTGTTGGTCCTTGAATGCCTTGTAGCCCTTGTGGTCCTGTAGCACCGTCATTTCCTGTGACGCCTTGTACACCTTGTGCTCCGGTCAGACCTTGTAAACCTTGCGGTCCTGTTGCACCATCATTGCCAGTCGCACCCTGTATACCTTGTGCGCCAGTGACACCTTGAATACCTTGTAAGCCCTGTGCACCTGTTGGTCCTTGAATGCCTTGTAGCCCTTGTGGTCCTGTAGCACCGTCATTTCCTGTGACGCCTTGTACACCTTGTGCTCCGGTCGGACCTTGTAAGCCTTGCGCTCCTGCTGCACCATCATTGCCAGTCGCACCTTGTATGCCTTGCAAGCCCTGTGCACCTGTTGGTCCTTGAATGCCCTGCAGACCTTGTGGTCCAGTAACGCCGTCCACTCCATTAGCGCCTGTCGGACCCGTGACACCATTAGTACCAGCAGGTCCGGCTATACCTTGTATACCTTGTAGACCCTGCGGGCCTGTGGCACCGTCATTGCCAGTTATACCTTGTACGCCTTGCAAACCTTGCGGGCCTGTAGCACCATCGTTGCCTGTTACACCTTGAATGCCTTGCAAGCCCTGTGCACCTGTCGGTCCTTGAATACCTTGCAGACCTTGTAGCCCTGTAACTCCGTCCACTCCATTAGCGCCTGTCGGACCTGTGGAACCAGTGACACCATTAGTACCCGCAGGTCCGGCTATACCTTGTATGCCTTGGAGTCCTTGTGATCCAGTTGCTCCGTCATTACCGGTCGGTCCTTGTATGCCTTGAGCGCCGGTGACACCTTGAATACCCTGCAGACCTTGTGGTCCAGTAACGCCGTCCACTCCATTAGCGCCTGTCGGACCTGTCGGACCCGTGACACCATTAGTACCAGCAGGTCCGGCTATACCTTGTATGCCTTGTAGACCCTGCGGTCCTGTTGCTCCGTCGTTGCCTGCGATACCTTGGATCCCTTGTGCTCCAGTTACGCCTTGAATGCCTTGGATTCCTTGTGGTCCAGTGGTTCCGTCATTGCCTGTCACTCCTTGGGTACCTTGCGGACCTTGTGCGCCTGTTACACCTTGAATGCCTTGGATTCCTTGTGGTCCTGTTGCTCCATCATTACCTGTGACACCTTGTATTCCTTGTGCACCTGTTGGTCCAGCTACTCCTTGTAAACCTTGAGGACCAATTGATCCATCGTTGCCTGTTACACCTTGGATACCTTGTGGACCAGTTGCTCCATCATTGCCAGTCACTCCTTGGATACCTTGCGGACCTTGTGCGCCTGTTGCACCTTGAATGCCTTGTAGACCCTGCGGGCCTGTGGCACCGTCATTGCCAGTTATACCTTGTACGCCTTGCAAACCTTGCGGGCCTGTAGCACCATCATTGCCAGTCGCACCTTGTATGCCTTGCAAGCCCTGTGCACCTGTCGGTCCTTGAATACCTTGCAGACCTTGTAGCCCTGTAACTCCGTCCACTCCATTAGCGCCTGTCGGACCTGTGGAACCGGTGACACCATTAGTACCCGCAGGTCCGGCTATACCTTGTAGACCCTGCGGTCCTGTTGCTCCGTCGTTGCCTGCGATACCTTGGGTGCCTTGTGCTCCAGTTACCCCTTGAATGCCTTGGAGTCCTTGTGGTCCAGTTGTTCCGTCATTGCCTGTCACTCCTTGGGTACCTTGCGGACCTTGTGCGCCTGTTACACCTTGAATGCCTTGGATTCCCTGTGGTCCTGTTGCACCATCATTTCCTGTGGCGCCTTGTATGCCTTGTGCACCAGCTGGTCCAGCTACACCTTGTAAACCTTGCGGTCCTGTTGCACCATCATTGCCAGTCGCACCCTGTATACCTTGTGCGCCTGTTACACCTTGAATGCCTTGGATTCCTTGTGGTCCTGTCGCTCCATCATTGCCTACTGCGCCTTGTATGCCTTGTGCACCAGTTGGTCCGGCTACACCTTGCAAACCCTGTGGTCCAGTCGCGCCATCGTTGCCAGTCACACCTTGAATGCCTTGGAGTCCTTGTGGTCCAGTTGCTCCGTCATTGCCTGTCACTCCTTGGATACCTTGCGGACCTTGTGCGCCTGTTGCACCTTGAATGCCTTGTAGACCCTGCGGGCCTGTAGCACCGTCATTTCCTGTGACGCCTTGTACACCTTGTGCTCCGGTCGGACCTTGTAAACCTTGCGGTCCTGTTGCGCCATCATTGCCAGTCGCACCCTGTATACCTTGTGCACCACTGACACCTTGAATACCTTGCAAGCCCTGCGCACCTGTTGGTCCTTGAATGCCTTGGAGCCCTTGTGGTCCTGTTGCTCCATCATTACCTGTGAAACCTTGAACTCCTTGTGGGCCTGTAGCGCCATCGTTGCCAGTCACACCTTGAATGCCTTGGAGTCCTTGCGGTCCAGTTGCTCCGTCAATTCCGTTTATGCCTGCTGGTCCTTGTAATCCTGTAGCGCCGTCAATGCCATTAGAGCCCGTTGGTCCTTGCAGTCCTGTGGCGCCATCTATGCCATTAGCACCGGTCGGTCCTTGCAGGCCTTGCGGTCCAGTTGCGCCATCATTGCCAGTTGCACCTTGGGTGCCTTGAAGTCCTTGCGGGCCTGTAGCACCATCGTTGCCGTTTGTGCCTGCTAGTCCTTGCGGTCCAGTTGCGCCGTCAATGCCATTAGCGCCAGCCGGTCCTTGCGGACCTGTTGCACCATCTATACCATTAGCTCCTGTTGGTCCTTGTAAGCCTTGCGGTCCTGTTACGCCGTCCATGCCATTAGCGCCAGCCGGTCCTTGTGGTCCAGTCGCACCATCGACGCCATTTGTACCCGCTGGTCCCTGCGGTCCTGTCACTCCATCGACGCCATTAGTGCCTGCTGGCCCTTGTGGTCCAGTTGCACCGTCCATGCCGTTTGTACCTGCGGGACCTTGGGGCCCAGTAGCGCCATCGTTGCCGTTGGCACCTGTTGGTCCTTGCAAGCCTTGCGGACCAGTTGCTCCATCAATACCATTTGCACCAGCTGGCCCTTGTGGTCCAGTTGCTCCATCGTTGCCGTTTGTGCCTGCTAGTCCTTGCGGTCCAGTTGCACCATCTATGCCGTTGGTACCTGCGGGTCCTTGTGAGCCTTGCGGTCCAGTTGCGCCATCTATGCCATTAGGACCTGCTGCTCCTTGTGGTCCTGTTGCGCCGTCGTTGCCATTAGCACCGGTAGGTCCTTGCAAACCTTGCGGTCCTGTTACGCCGTCCATGCCATTAGCGCCAGCCGGTCCTTGTGGTCCTGTCGCACCATCGACGCCATTAGTGCCTGCTGGTCCTTGCGGTCCAGTTGCGCCATCTATTCCGTTCGTTCCTGCTGGTCCTTGTAATCCTTGCGGACCAGTTGCTCCGTCCATGCCGTTTACGCCTGTCACGCCTTGCAAACCTTGTGGTCCTGTCGCACCGTCTGCACCATTAGCGCCAGCTGGCCCTTGAAGACCCTGTGGTCCAGTTGCACCATCATTGCCAGTCGCACCTTGGATGCCTTGAAGTCCTTGCGGTCCTGTTGCTCCATCGTTGCCGTTTGTACCCGCTGGTCCTTGTATACCTTGTGGTCCAGTTGCTCCGTCCAGACCATTAGCGCCAGTCGGTCCCTGTTGTCCGGTAGCTCCATCTATACCGTTTGCACCTGGTGTTCCTTGTACTCCTTGCGGTCCAGTCGCACCATCGACGCCATTAGTACCTGCCGCTCCTTGTGGTCCCGTTGCACCGTCAATTCCGTTTGTGCCAGCTGGTCCTTGCGGACCAGTTGCTCCGTCCATGCCGTTTACGCCTGTCACGCCTTGCAAACCTTGTGGTCCTGTCGCACCGTCTATGCCGTTAGCTCCCGTCGGTCCTTGAAGACCCTGTGGTCCAGTTGCACCATCAATGCCGTTGGTACCTGCTGGTCCTTGTGGTCCGGTAACTCCGTCTACACCATTTGCGCCTGTTGCTCCTTGTAAACCTTGCGGTCCCGTAGCTCCATCGATGCCATTAGCTCCGGCCGGCCCTTGTAGGCCTTGTGGGCCAGTTGCGCCATCTATCCCATTAGTTCCTGCCACTCCTTGCGGTCCAGTAGCGCCGTCAATTCCATTTGTTCCTGATGGTCCTTGCGGTCCTGTAACCCCATCGATGCCATTAGCGCCAGCCGGCCCTTGTGGTCCTGTTGCACCATCGACGCCATTAGCACCTGTTAGTCCTTGTAAGCCTTGCGGTCCTGTAGCGCCGTCAATGCCATTAGCGCCAGCCGGTCCTTGTGGTCCAGTGCCCCCATCTATACCATTAGCTCCTGTTGTTCCTTGTAAGCCTTGTGGCCCTGTCGCGCCGTCAATGCCATTAGCACCAGTCGATCCTTGTAGGCCCTGTGGTCCAGTTGCACCATCAATACCATTTGTACCCGCTGGTCCTTGTGGTCCTTGTGGACCCGTCACACCATCGAGACCATTGGTACCTGCTGGTCCCTGTATACCTTGAGGTCCTGTAGTTCCGTCAATGCCATTTGTGCCTGTTGGTCCTGTTGGACCAGTAGGTCCCGTAGCGCCATCGTTTCCGTTAGCTCCGGTTGATCCGTTTATACCTGCCGCTCCTTGGGGGCCAGTTGCGCCATTTATCCCATTAGTACCCGCTGGTCCTTGCGGGCCTGTAGCTCCGTCCACACCATTAGCTCCTGTTGCCCCTTGCAGACCTTGTGCTCCTGTTGCTCCGTCAATACCATTTGCTCCTGTTACTCCTTGGATACCTTGTGGTCCTGTGGCACCCGTATTGCCTGTCACCCCCTGCGGCCCGGTCACCCCGCTACTGCCTGCTGCGATATCGCAGAGGCTCTGCCAGCGGGTACCGTTATAGTAGTAAAAGCAATTGTAGGACAGGTCATATACCAGCAGGCCACGCGCAGGGGTAGCGATGGCCCTACGGGTGATGGAGTCCATGCGCGGTACCAATACACCTTTGTCAGGGCTGGTGATGTCGAGTATGGAGCTGGGATCAGGATTGGGTGTGCCGATACCGACATTGCGTACCTGTGCCTTACCATCGGTATATATTAAAATCAGTCCGATGAGTAAAAGGGTGGTATATAAATGCTTCATAAAGGGTGAGTTCTACTCAAATCTACCGAATTTGTTAATATAAACAAATAGGTCTTTGTAGTCTACTAAAGCAGACAAAATGAGTAGAAAACTGAGAGATATATTAGACCCGGCCTGCTATGACGGCGCTGACTACCAGGCGTATATCGCCATAGCTGATGTCCTCTCCGGCGGCCTCTTTGATATTGCGGAGGGAGAGGTAGCCGTGCTGTTCTATGAGGGGTAGGAGCAGGTCTATCTTATGCGCAGGTACCAGCTCCTCTACCTTGAGCTCGCCGCTCTCTATGTGCTGGGCCAGGTGTGTCTCTATAGTGGTGAGGGAGAGTGCACGCTGCACAGCAATCTCCTGTAGTGAGAGCCCCTGGCGGTAGAGCTCGTATGTCACATCGCTGGTGCGCCTCTTGCCACCGTCAGGTAGGCTCGCAGGTTTGCCGGCTTTGCGCTCGCGCTTCTGTGGTTTGTGATGTATCCGGCTGCTGAGTTTCCGCTCTGCGGTATAGCTGCGTATCACCTCCAGGAAGTGGCTGCCATAGCGGTCCACCTTCACATCACCAAAGCCACTGATGCGCCGCAGCTCATCCAGTGTCTGCGGCAGGTAGGCGGCCATCTCTATCAGCGTGGCATCACCGAGGATCACATAGGCAGGCACGTTGCTGCTATCTGCTATGGTCTTGCGGAGGGTCTTCAGGCGGTCGTAGAGGTCGCGCTCATAGCTGGCCTCGGCAGAGGTTTTCGGCGCAGCCGGTGCGGCCTGTACCGTTTTGGTCTTGACCAGCTGTACGGTGGTGCGGCCCTTCAGCACGTCTTCACTCTTGTCAGTGAGGCGCAGCTTGGGAAACTCGTCCTCGGTCTGCATCAGGTAGCCGCGCGCTATCAAGTCGCGCATATACATCTGCCAGTCCTCACGGGAGATGTCAGCGCCCACGCCATATGTCTTCAGCTCCTTGTGCTCGCCGCGCATCTTTTCTGATTGAGAGCCACGGAGGAAGTCTATCGTATAGTTGATGCCGAAGCTCTGGCCCAGCCGCGAGACAGCGGAGAGCGCCTTCTGCGCGATCACCGTACCGTCTATCATGTCAAACTTGCTGAGGCAGACATCACAGTTGCCGCAATAGTCCGGTGCCTGCTCGTCAAAGTAGTTCAGCAGGTATTTGCGCCGGCAGGTGGTGAGCTGTCCGTAGCGGGCCATCTGGTCCAGCTTGCGCGTCAGCACTTTGGTCTGCTCCGGATTGTCTGCTATCAGCACGAAGTTCTTCATCTTGATCACATCTGCCATGCTGAAGTAGAGCATGGCCTCACTGCTCAGCCCATCGCGGCCTGCGCGGCCGGTCTCCTGATAGTAGCCTTCCAGATTCTTAGGCAGGTCGGCGTGTACTACAAATCGCACGTTGGGTTTGTCTATACCCATACCAAAGGCGATGGTAGCGACTACGATCTTGACCTCATCTCTGATGAATAGCTCCTGCGTTTTCTCGCGCAGGTTGCGCTCCATACCTGCATGATAGGCGCGTGCGCTGAAGCCATCTTCTGCCAGGTCCTTGGCCAGCATCTCGGTGCCATTGCGCGAGAGGCAGTAGATGATGCCGCTCTGGTCCGGACGGTCACGCAGGTACTCTACGAGGCGGGGGTAAAAGTTCTTCTTCGGTTCTACATCATAGCGGATATTGGCACGGTTGAAACTGGATAGGAATACAGCGGGCGCTTGCAGCGAAAGCTTCTCGAGTATATCCTTGCGCACCAGCTTGTCTGCAGTGGCGGTGAGGGCTACCACAGGCACTTTGGGGAATACTTGCTTTAGCCGCGCCAGCTGCATGTACTCCGGGCGGAAATCATGACCCCAGCTCGATATGCAGTGGGCCTCATCTATGGCAAAGAGAGAGACCTGTATCTCTTTCAGGAATGAAAGGAAACCGTCACCCTGCTGTATCAATCGCTCGGGCGCTACATAGAGCAGCTTGAGCTGGCCGGACTGTGCTTTGCGCATCACGCTATTCTGCTCGCTCAGGCTGAGGGAGCTATTGAGATAGGCCGCAGAGATGCCGTTTGCCCGTAGGGCATCTACCTGGTCTTTCATCAGGGAGATGAGTGGCGAGACCACTACCGTGAGCCCGTCAAAAAGCAGTGCGGGTATCTGGTAGCAGAGCGATTTGCCACCGCCTGTGGGCATGAGTATCAGGCAGTCGCCACCGCCCAGTATGTGCTGTATGGCGTACTGCTGCTCCAGGCGGAAGGCATCGTAGCCAAATTTGTGCTGTAGTACCCCGAGGGCATCCTGTATAGTGGCCATAGGCTAAAAAGTAAAGCGAACAAGATACGCAAAGGATGAAGCACGGCCACGATAAGTTATTCAGAATGGCAGCAGGTGGGTATAAAAAAAGCCCGGCTGCTGCCAGGCTGTGAAGATGTAGCCACGTTAGGAATCGAACCTAAATCCAGGGCTCCGGAAACCCTTATACTATCCATTGTACTACGTGGCCATACCGGAGGTCATCGCTGATCTGCGGAGGGCCAAAAGTACAGGTTTTTCGGGCATCTCAAAAGGTCTCCGGCGTATTTGCTGCTAAATCTCTAATTTGCCAGCACGATACCAGACATGATCCGCACTACAGCATATCCCCGCGCCGCCCTCATAGGCAATCCGTCTGACGGCTACTTTGGCCGTACCATTGCTTTTGTCTTTCGCGACTTCTCGGCGCAGGTAGAGCTACTGCCATCAGACCACCTGCACATCGTACCGTGCGATAGAGAGCGGCTGCAGTTTTCTAGTATGCATCACCTCTCAGAGGAGGTCAGTAATAATGGCTACTATGGAGGTGTGCGCCTGGTGAAAGCTGCCATCAAAGTCTTTACACACTATGCCACTCAGCATGCTATAGATACCTCGGCCAACTTCCGCATCAGCTATGAGTCTGATATACCGGGTCGCCTGGGGCTGGCAGGCTCCAGCGCTATAGTGACAGCTGTGATGAAAGCGCTGATGGAGTTTTATAAAACTGACATACCAAAACCGATCCTGGCCAATCTGATCCTCTCTGCGGAGAAGGATGAGCTCAAGATAGGTGCCGGGCTGCAAGACCGCGTGGCGCAGGTATATGGCACGCCGGTGTATATGGACTTTGACAAAAAGCTGATGGACGAGAGGGGCTATGGTGAGTACATACCATTTGACAAAGGCCTGCTGCCGCCCATCTACCTGGCCTACCGCACCAATCTGTCTGAGGGCTCAGAGGTGACGCACAATGACCTGGCGCGGCGCTATGCAGCGGGTGATGCTGATGTGCTGGCGGCTATGGAGCAGTGGAAGGCGCTGACCAGCGCATTCTGGCAGCTTATCTCTGCAGGAGATAAAAATGTAGCAGACCTGATCAATGCCAACTATGACCTGCGCGCCAGCCTGATACCTATCAGCGCGGGCAATAAGCAACTGATAGAGGTGGCCCGCAGCACAGGCGCCAGCGCCAAGTTCACCGGGTCAGGGGGAGCCATCATAGGGACGTATACAGATGAGAATATGTTGACCGCACTACGGGCAGCCATGCAGGGCATAGGTGCCGAAGTGCTCATACCAGATATAGCATAATGCAGCAAGCAGTGAGAAAAGCGGTGATACCCGCAGCAGGATTTGGCACCCGCCTGCTACCAGCCACCAAGGCGCAGCCCAAGGAGATGCTGGTAGTGGTAGACAAGCCAGTGATACAATACGTAGTGGAAGAAGCCGTGCAGTCAGGTATCACAGATATACTCATCATCATCTCGGAGGGTAAGGAGGTACTGAAAGACCACTTCGCCGAGGATGAGCACCTGGAGCAGCTACTCGCTGCAAAGAAGAAGACAGCAGAGCTGAAAGAAGTACAAGCCCTGCACCAGATGGCAAACATCACCTACACCTATCAGGCAGAGCAGAAGGGCCTCGGCGATGCGGTACTGTGTGCAGAGGAGTTTGTAGCAGGCGAGCCGTTTGCGCTGCTGCTCGGAGATACGATCGTAGAATCTGCGGAACCGCTCACAGGTACGCTGGCCAGAGACTATGCAGAGCGGCATGACTCCGTAGTAGCGCTACAGCGCGTGCCTATGGCGGTGGCGCACAGGTATGGCGTATTTGTAGGAGAGGAGGTTTCCAGCAAACTCTATAAAGCGCAGCGCCTCGTAGAGAAACCACCGCAGGGCAATATCCCTTCTGATATGGTATTTGCCGGGCGGTATATACTCACGCCGGAGATCTTTGATGCGCTGCGCCGCACACCGCCGGGTGTGAATGATGAGATACAACTCACAGATGCCATGAAACTCCTGATGGAGCAGCGCGCTATGTATGGTCGCCTCTTTGACGGTGTGCGCCATGACGTGGGCAATAAGCTCGACTTTATCAAGACAAATATCACCCTCGGCCTGCAGCGCGGGGATATCGGTGCGGAGCTACGCGAGTGGCTGAAGGGACTAAGCTGATTCTTCCAGCCTGACAGGCTCCAGCTTGGGCGCTAGCAGGTGTATGCACAGCAACCCTATGAGGTAAGAAGTGCCGGCTATCATGAATAGCGGCAGGTAGCCAAATTTTACGCGGATCACTCCCGTAGATGCCGCGAAGACAGTACCGCTCAGTGCGCCCATCATACTGCCTATGCCTACCATAGAGCCCACGGCTTGCTTGGGAAACATATCTGAGGCCAGCGTATAGTTATTCGCCGACCAACCCTGATGCGCGGCTGCGGCGAGCGCGATGAGGCCTATCGCCAGGTAGATGCTATGAGTAGAGGCGGCAAAGATGATAGGCACTACGCAGAGGGCGCAGATCAGCATGGTGAGCTTGCGGGCTTTATTGACCGACCAGCCGGACTGTATCAGGCGTGACGAGAGCCAGCCGAAAAAGACACTGCCGAGGTCACTCACGATATAGATAAATAGAAATGGCAGGCCGATGTGCTTCGGGTCGAGCTTGTGGTCCAGTGACTCATTGCTATTGAAGAAATCAGGCAGCCAGGTCAGGTAGAAATACCAAATGGGATCGGCAAAGAACTTGCCCGCGCAGAAGGCCCAGGTCTGCCGGTGGCGAAACATCTCCGCCCATGGGATACGCCGTGTGTCTGCTGCATCATGATCACTCTGTATGTGTGCCAGCTCTGCACTGCTCACAGCGGGATGCGTCGATGGTAGCCTGTAGATCCACAGCCACAGTCCCAGTACTGCAAAGCCCAGCGCACCGGTGAGCACAAAGGCGCTGCGCCAGCCATAGTGCAGCGTGATATATGGTACGGCCAGCGCGGTGAGTATGATGCCTACATTGGCGCCTGCGTTGAAGATGCCTGCTGCCAGTGAGCGCTCCCTCTTTGGGAACCACTCTGCTACTGCCTTGACTGAGGAGGGAAAATTGCCCGACTCACCTATGCCCAGTACAAAGCGCACGATGCTCAATCCGCGCACAGAGCTGACGATGCTGGTAGCTACTCCTGCCACGCTCCATATGAGCAGCGAGATAGAGAAGCCCCGCTTGGTACCGATACGGTCTATGAAGTAACCGACGATGAGAAAGCCGATAGCGTAAGCTGCTTTGAATGCACCATCTACATAGCCCATCAGCTCTTTGAAGCGGGCGACATCTGCATCTGTCAGCACGGCTCCTGCGGGCAGGCCCAGCATCTCACGGCGGAAGTAGTCGTCTATCATCGTAAAGGAAAGCACATTGCGATCCACATAGCAGATGGTAGTGGCCAGGAAGAGGAGGGCGCAGATGCGCCAGCGGTAGGAAGCAGACATTTTTAAGCAGGGAAAAGGATATATGAAAGTGAAAAGTTATAAATTTTAATTTACTGCGCAGATCTATTGCGTAGCAAGGCACTAGCTTCACATAGTTATTAGAACATTAATTAATTTATATGAATAAAATTCAATAATTGAACTGAATGTTTATCTTGTGATTCACTTTTGAACGCTTATTGCCCGTCATGCTGTGAATACACTAAGTTGTCATAAGTGGTGTTAAAAAAATCACATTATGGCAAGACCGTTTAAATCAGAAAAGGTACTTACTCAAGAAATTACGGAGTCAAATTTCAAGGCATATACTGTCGGTTTCGATGATAAGAAATTTCGATTGAAGCCTTTGGTTGATGTAATCTGTAGGGTTATACCCGAGTTTTCCTTCGGATTTCATGAGGGCCATTCTGTACCTCATACTGAAATGATAGAGAAGTTACAGGAGGCGGCGCAGATTATCTATCAGACAGATAAGTTTCAACAAAGAGGAGAATTTGGCGAATTAATACTTCATCTCTTGTTAAGGGATTTTCATGATACGATTCCCTTGGTTTCAAAAATCTTTTTCAAAGACTCACAAAATGCGATTGTACATGGTTTCGATGCGGTTCAGATTACTACTGGGGACAAAAAGAAATTATGGCTTGGAGAATCTAAACTATATAAGAACGGGAAAGACGGCGTAAAGGAACTGCTTGAGGATTTAAAGAACCATGTTAATGCTGATTTTTTAAGAAAAGAATTTCAACTTCTTTATAAAAAACTACCGGATCAAATTCCGGATGTTCAGCATTGGAGGGATCTAATGGACAAGCATACAACTTTGGATAAAATATTTGACAACATTGTTGTGCCTATGGTATGTACTTATTCTAGTGACCTGTTCAAAACTTATCAAGAAGCTAGTGCATCTTTTGTTAAAGATTTTAATACTGAGTGCAGGGGGCTGTTTAAGTACTTTGATGAAAATAAAATTAGTACTAACGTAGAAATTGTATTGCTTTTACTTCCTGTTTCTGATAAGGATGAGCTTAATAAAGCATTAGATGAAAAATTAAAAGCTTTTCAAAAATGAACCTTAATTCTATATCTGAAATTCGAGATTATCTATCATCAAAGGAAAAATTTTCGATTAGTGAATCTTTTGATCTTGCTAAAGTATGTTCGGACTATTTGAAGACAGTTAGCAAAGAGGCACTCGGTCGCGAAATCGCGATACGAGTACTCGATAATAAAGATAAGATGCCCTCCGCTACCTTGGAGCTTTGGAACGGAATTATAGAAATGGCCGGATTATATCCTTATGTTGATCCACAATATTTGGGTAAATCAGCGCTCTTAAGATATGAATATCACAAATCGTCAAACCTCAAAAGGGGTAACGAGGATATTTATTTGCATGAAGAACAAAAGGAGATAGCCGATACCTTGCAAAGAGGGGATAGCGTTATTTTGAGTGCTCCTACAAGTTTTGGTAAAAGTCTGATAATAGAGGAAGTTATTGCTTCGAAAAAATACAAGAATGTAGTTATAATACAGCCAACTCTTGCTCTTTTAGATGAAACGCGAAAGAAGTTAAAAAAATATGACAAAAGTTATAGGATAATCGTTTCAACAAGCCAAGATCCTAATTCAGAAGGTTCTAACATTTTCTTATTTACAGGGGAAAGAGTGGTTGAGTATGCAAAATTTCCAGCCATAGATTTTTTTGTAATTGATGAATTTTACAAGTTATCACTTTCAAGAGATGATGATAGAGCAGTAACGTTAAATCAAGCATTCTACAAATTACTAAAATTAACACCTAAATTTTATCTTTTAGGACCTGTAATAAAGAGTATTCCCATAGATTTTCAGAAGAAATTAAATGTCGGTTTCCGGCACACCAACTTTTCTACTGTTGCCATAGACGAAGTTCAGATTGCATTAAAATCAAATGCAACCAAAGAAGATAAAACAGTAAAATTATTTGAACTCTTAAATTCTTTCCCTGACCCTACACTCATATACTGCTCATCACCCGAAAGGTCAACTGATATCGCGGCAAAGTTTGCAAAGACACTTTCGGAAAAGACAGAGTATCGCGAAAGGAATCGTGATATAATTGATTGGGTCGGAGAAAATATTAGTGCTGACTGGGGATTAGTTAAATGTCTTGAAGCCGGTGTCGGCTTTCATAATGGATCATTACCAAGACATCTAGGCAGCTCGATTGTTGATGCATTTAATGCTGGATCCATTAAGTATTTATTTTGCACTTCAACACTGATTGAAGGTGTGAATACTACTGCTAAAAACATTGTCTTATTTGATAATACTAAAGGAAACAAAACACCAATTGATTTTTTTGATTATAAGAATATCGCAGGCCGATCTGGTAGAATGAAAGTACATTACACTGGTAAGATCTATAAATTTTATGATACTCCTAAACAGCTAGAACTAGAGGTTGATATCCCTTTTGTTACGCAAACTAACGCCCCAATAGAGTTGTTGATACAACTGGATCAAGAAGAATTAAACTTGGAATCTAAGGCTAAGTTGAGTAAGTATAATAATCAAGATCCCGAGCTTATGGAAATAATCAAAACTAACAGCAATGTTTCCATAGATGGGCAAATAGCATTGGTAAAGGAAATCGAATCGAATCTATCTTTTTATAGTCATTCAATAACTTGGACTGGATTTCCTACATACAAAGAATTGCAGCCTGTTCTAGATTTGGCTTGGAGATTTCTCCTTAAGGGTAAGGAGTCCAAAGCGAATGTTGTAAGTGCAAACCAATTGGCGACTTATACTATTCAATATTCAATTTATAAAAATGTGAAAAGTATTATCGAGGAACAAATGAATAATCCTTATTGGATTAACAAGATTCCTAATCCAGAGGAAAGGTTAAATAAAGTCGCTTTTATCGTTATGAATATCATGCGCCATTGGTTTGATTATAAACTTCCTAAATGGTTAACCACAGTATCCCGTCTTCAGGAATATGTCTTTAAGAAAAATAGTATAAAGACTAAAGGCGACTACACTATGTTTGCTGCAGCTTTAGAGAACGGGTTCATTTTCTCTGCATTAACTACACTTCTAGAATACGATATTCCATTATCGGCGATCAATAAGTTGCAAGGCTTGTTCAGTGCTTCGGATACCTTTGAAGGTATATACGGGAAATTGAAAAGTCTAAATCTTGATAATCAAGGTCTAAACAACTATGAAAGAAAGAAAATCAAACAAATTCTATAAACTGGGTCACGTAGGTCAATGTATAGTTTTCCTAAACAAACCTAATAAAAAGCCCTCGCTGCTGCGAAGGCTTTTCTTTAGTTGCGGGAGCAAGACTCGAACTTGCGACCTTTGGGTTATGAGCCCAACGAGCTACCAACTGCTCCATCCCGCGATGTGGAGTGCAAATATACGAATTAATACCGGCTTTCCTAGTGCATGCTTTGAATAAAGCACTAAAGTGGCGCTACCACTCACTTTCCCCCCAAAAGAATATTTGTATGTTGGCTTTTATTAACTTTACCTCCATATGATAGCCATCTTTGGTAAGACCGTCAACCCTAAGAACCTGCCCTACATAGAGGAGATGCTTAAACTGCTCAGGCAGTATGGGTTGAAATATGCGATAGATGAGCACTATGCGCGGCAGCTGCACGAGAACGGCCTCACGGAGACGCATGATACCTATGCGCACTTTGACGATATCCGTACACAGACGGAGGTGCTCTTCAGCCTCGGTGGCGATGGCACCATACTGGAGGCCATCACTACGATCCACAATACAGAGACGCCGATACTCGGTATCAACTTTGGCCGCCTCGGATTCCTGGCCAATATCGGCAAGGACCAGATACACGAGGCGATAGCCGTAGTGGCCAAGGGCAAATACCTGATAGATAAACGCTCGCTGCTGGAGCTGCATAGCAATATGCCGATCTTCCAGGACTTCCCCTACGCCCTGAATGAGATGACCGTGCAGCGCAAGGACCAGAGCTCTATGATCACGGTGCACACCTATCTGAATGGCGAACTGCTGAATGACTACTGGGCCGATGGCCTGATCATCTCTACCCCTACAGGTAGTACCGGCTACTCGCTCAGCTGTGGCGGTCCGATCATCTATCCTACATCGGGCAACTTTGTCCTGACGCCTATCGCACCGCATAACCTGAACGTACGCCCTATCATCGTATCTGATGATGTGGTGCTATCCTTTGAGGTGACAGGCCGGGGAAATAGCTTCCTGTGTACGCTGGACTCGCGCTTTGAGAGCATTGATTCATCTTTTGAGCTGGCAGTGAAGAAGGCCTCCTTTGGTGCGTGCCTAGTGCGCCTCACGGATATGAACTTTATCAGCTCACTCAAAAACAAACTGAGCTGGGGTAAAGATCTGAGGAACTGACGGCTGTACTCGTCTGCTACGTCATACTATTTACAGTTTAGCGTCATACCGTCTGTCAGGCCTGGGTAGCACTCAAAGCGGCGGCGCAGGATAGGTTTCTGTGTGCGGAGCATGGTCCTGTCTGAGAGCACATCTCCGGCGAAGACCTTTATCTCCATCGTATTGGGCGGTATCGTGCCTACATTCCAGGCTTTGGCTACGATGGTATTGGCGCGGTTGGGGTCTAGCTTCACTGTGAGGCCTATCATATCGCCATAGCTTTCCACGCGGCCCTTGCGCAGGCGCTGCTGCTTGATCACCTCCTCATCATTGACAAAGATCGATACCGTGTCACCATCCTCTATGCCATCATCTGCTACGAAGATCGTCACTGTACAGTCATTCACCACCTCCTGAGAGCGGATACGGATCGTATCTCCATAGCTGATACGCAGCGGCGCTACAGCCAGCGGCATAGCTACCGTCTCGCGGCGCTTCACCGTGACGGTAAAGGAGCAGCTGGCCAGATTGCCACTCGGATCCTTTGCCGTATAGGAGATCACATGCACACCCTGTGCGAAGGCTGTACCGCTCCGGGCGCCGTCTGTGAGTTTCAGTTCTGCTATGCTGCAGTTGTCACGCGCTATGGGTTCCTTATAGTTGTATACCACGCTCGGGTCATTGCCCTCTATCCAGATGATGGTATCAGGCGGGCACTCTATGGTCGGCTTCTCTACGTCAGATATCTGTACATTAAAGGAGCACTCCTGCCGGGTACCGGCTCTATCCTGTGCGAGAAATGTATTGGTCGTGCTGCCTGCTTTGAAGAAGCTCTTTGACATCTGGCCGTGAGTGAGTGTCAGCTCTACCATGCCGGCTGTGGTCACCATGGGGGTAGCATAGGCCACTGTCGTGCCACAGACGCCTTTATCGGCATTCATCACGATGTCTGAGGGGCAGGTGAGCATCCACTTGTCATCGCAGACCACTATTACCTTAAAGGTGAACTGGCTTACATTGCCGGCATCGTCCTGTGCCATGTAGGTCACATCCGACACACCGATGGGGAAGGAGGCGCCACTGGCCAGGCCGGCCACCAGCTTTACCGCTACAGGCTTGCCATTGTCTATCGCCGTCGGCTCGGGGTAGGAGAGTTTGGCCGCGCGGGAGCCGGCATCGCAGTGCACGCGTATATCAGGGTACCGTTCAAAGGTGGGCGGCTGCAGGTCGTCAGAGAGTTTGCTACCCTTCACAGCTACTTGCACCCGCCAGCTATAGGCGGACATATTGCCGGAGTTGTCCCGGGCATTGTAGGAGATCACGTAGATACCGGCGCCGAGGGCAGTGCCGCTGGCTGGCCCCCCGGAGCGGGTGAGGGCAGCTACGGTGCAGTTGTCAGTGGCAGTAGGCTCCTCATAGTCGTAGAAGACACGCCCGTTCTTACTACCTATCCATATCACGGTATCACGCGGGCAGGAGATCACGGGAGACTCCTTGTCTATCACTTTCACATAAAATGAGCACTGCTGCTTCACACCGGCTTTGTCTGTGGCCACATAGGTATTGAGCGTAGCCCCGGGGGCGAAAAGCGTGCCCTGCCGCTGGCCCTCGGTCTGCGCCACGCTGACGAAGGTGGACTTTGAGACCACCGGCACGGGGTAGTAGACCATGGCGCCACAGCGGCCGGGGTTGGTCTGCTGGGTCACGTCCTGCGTGCAGGTCAGGGTCCACTGTGCCCTGAGAGACAAGGGAAAAATGAGGGCTAGTATGATGAGGCGGAGGTACATACCACGGGCAATATAAGACATCTCAGATGAGTAACGGCAGGGCGGCTTTTTTCTTTTTCGGGGTTGAAATGAAATAACTGTTGGGAAATTCAGACTAAATTTTACTTTTGCACCCACTGACGAAATGCGGAGTGGGCTGTTGCCTGTTCTCATTCTATCAAATGCCTAGGTGGCGAAATTGGTAGACGCACTCGCTTCAGGTGCGAGCGCTGCAAGGCGTGGGGGTTCGAATCCCTTCCTGGGCACATCTGAGAGACCCGCTCTTTTTAGAGCGGGTTTTTTTATTTCTGCCTTTCCAGCGAGGCAAAGTATCCCTACTTTTACTACAAAACCATCACTATGCTCACAGCTATCCACCCCAAGCTACCTATGCGGGATAAAGCACTGACACGAGACTTTTATATCGGACAATTGGGTTTCCGGGAATACGGTAGTGCGGACTACGATGGCTACCTGATGGTAGAGAAAGACAACATACAGATACACTTCTTTGAGTATAAAGACCTGCAGCCAGGTGAGAACTATGGTCAGGTATATATCCGGCTGGATGACGTAGATGATTTTTACCATCACCTGGTCAATAACAAAGTGCCTATCCATCCTAATGGCTACCTCCAGACCAAGCCGTGGGGGCAGCGGGAGTTTGCCCTGCTAGATCCGGATAATAATCTGCTGACCTTCGGGCAGGCGGTTTAGTGGAGTTCCAGAGCCGCAAGCTCTTTCCCAAATTTTGAGAAAAGCCTACATGGGTACGGATTTTGTAACTAATTTCAAGTTCCGGCGTTAATATTTTATGTTTAACAGTCCGGTGTGCTAAAATCCGTAAGAAACCTTTCTCTATCAAAGTGAAGAAAATCGCAATATTCATCTGCGCTGCTATCATAGGGCTCACGGCCGTCTTTGGCCTGTCCGGATTTGCCAGCTCAGGCTCCTTTTTTGAGCTGTCAAAGAACCTTGACATTTTCACCACCCTATACAAGGAGCTCAATACCTACTATGTAGAAGATGTAGACCCTGACAAGCTCGTACAGAGCGGTATAGAGGAGATGTGCAGCTCGCTGGATCCGTACACAGACTTTATCTCCGAGGAAAATATGGCCGACTACCGTACGCAGACCACAGGTCGCTATGGTGGTATAGGCGCTATCATCGGTACGCGCGGAGACTGGGTCACGATCACAGACCCCTATGATGGCTTCCCGGCGGCCAAGGCCGGCCTACGCGCAGGAGACAGGATCGTGAGCATAGATGGCAAGTCTGCCAAAAAGTTTGCCTCTGATGATGTGAGCCGCATGCTGAAGGGCAAACCCGGCACCGCTATCGCGCTGAAGATAGCCCGCCAGCAGGCAGACGGCACCGAGAAGGAGCTGGACGTGACGCTGACCCGCGAGGAGATCAAGATCAAGAATGTACCATACTATGGCACGGTGACCAAGGACATCGGCTATATCAGGCTCACGGGCTTCACCGAGAAGGCCGGTTCTGAGGTACACAATGCCCTCAATATGCTGCTGGCTAAAGACCACATCAAAGGCCTGATACTGGACCTGCGCGGCAATCCCGGCGGCCTGCTGAATGAGGCTATCAATACGTCCAATGTTTTTGTAGATAAGAATACGCTTGTAGTATTTACCAAGGGTAAGACGGACGATCAGAATAAGGAATATCCATCTCTGAATGAGCCGGTAGATACCAAGATACCTGTCACCGTACTGGTAGATGGCGGCTCTGCCTCTGCGGCAGAGATCGTGACCGGCTCGCTCCAGGACCTGGACCGCGCAGTAGTGATAGGCCAGCGGACCTATGGCAAGGGTATCGTACAGTCTACGCACTCCATGCCGTACAATGCGAAGCTGAAGATCACCACGGCTAAATACTACATCCCATCCGGCCGCTGCATACAGGCTATCAACTATGCCGACCGCGCAGAGGACGGCTCTGTGAAGCGCAAGGCAGACTCGCTAAAGGTGGCATTTAAGACCAAGGGTGGCCGCACAGTCTATGACGGTGTGGGCATAGACCCGGATATCAAGACAGAGCCTGAGAAGGTAAGCCAGATCACCATCGCACTGGTCACGCGCAACCTGATCTTTGACTACGCTACGGAGTATAGGGCCAAGCATGAGGCCATAGGCTCAGCAAAGAACTTCCAGCTCTCTGATGCGGAGTTTGATGAGTTTGTAGCATACAGCATCAAACAGGATTTCAACTATACAAACCGCAGCGAGAAGCTGATGGACGAGCTGAAGAAAACTGCGGAGAAGGAGAATCAGTTCACCGCTATAGCTGCTGACTATGATGTGATGAAGCAGGCGATGAAGCAAGACAAGAAGAAGGACCTGTATAAAGAGAAGAAGCAGATCAAAGGCATACTGGAGGAGGAGATCGCATCGCGCTACACGCTGAACGCGGGTAGGGTAGAGGCCGGATTTAAAAACGATCCGGAGATAGCCAAAGCCGTAGAGGTGCTGAATGACAATGGTAAAATCAAATCCATCCTGACCAAGAATTGATATGAAGAGGAAAGTAGTATATGGACTCATACTGGGCGGGCTGATGGCCGGTGGCTCTATAGCTGCCGCAGATCATTATTTTGATATATCAAAGAATATAGACGTACTGGCCGCTGTGTACAAGGATGTCAATAGCTCCTATGTAGATGAGACGGACCCCAATAAGCTGATGCGTACCTGCATAGATGGTATGCTGAAGACACTGGACCCCTTTACCAACTACATCTCAGAGTCTCAGATAGAGACCTACCGCATACAGAACTCTGACAAGCTGGTAGGCGTAGGGATACACTACGAGATGATAGACAGTCTGCCGGTGGTCACTGATTTGATCAAAGATCTCCCGGCAGACAAGGCCGGAATACAGATAGGCGATAAGATCATAGCCCTGGATGGCACTCCAACCAAAGGCAGGAGCTATGAGGACGTGAGCAAGGCACTGCGCGGCCAGACAGGCAGCACTGTAAATGTGACCCTAAAGACCATAGACGGCGCTACCAAAGAGGTGCCGGTCACACGCCTGGAGTTTCAGGAGACCAATGTACCTTTCTACGGTATGATCACCCCGGAGGTGGGCTGCATCAATCTCAAGATATTTAACCCCAATGCCGCCAAGGATGTCAAGGAGGCCTTCGAAAAGCTGAAGAAAGAAAACCCGGGTATGAAAGGCCTGGTCATAGACCTGCGCAATAACGGCGGGGGGCTGCTGCATGAGGCGGTCAACATTGTCAACCTTTTCGTAGATAAAAATAAACTGGTGGTCACTACCAAGGGCCGCCTGGCAGAGTCAAACAACGTGTACCGCACGCTCAATGAGCCGGTAGATACACGTATACCGATAGTGGTACTGACCAATAGCGGGTCTGCCTCTGCCTCTGAGATCGTATCGGGCTCGCTGCAAGACTACGACCGTGCTATCATACTCGGGCAGAAGACCTACGGCAAAGGCCTGGTGCAGATCACCAAAAATCTCAGCTACAATACCATGCTGAAGGTGACTACGGCCAAGTACTATATCCCATCAGGCCGCTGCATACAGGCCATGATCTATGCAGAGCATAATGAGGATGGTAGCGTAAAGCATATACCGGACTCACTGAAGAAGGAATTTAAGACCGTGAATGGCCGCAAGGTGTGGGACGGCGGCGGTATAGATCCCGACGTGCAGCTGCCAAAGCCCGAGAGGACACCACTGATAGAAGCACTGCAGAATAGGCATATCCTCTTTGACTACGCTACGCAGTACAAAGAGAAACATAAGACCATAGCTGCCTCCGCAGACTTCCGCCTCACAGATCAGGACTATGCTGACTTTATAGCTTTCGCCAAAACACGTGACTATAGCTACAAGACCGAGAGCGACCGCCTGCTGGACAAGCTGAAGGAAGCAGCTACGGATGAAAAGTACTTTGATGCTGTGAAGACAGAGTATGAGGATATGAAAAAGAAGCTGGATGCAGACAAGAAGACAGCACTGGAGAAGAACCGCAAGGAGATCACCGCGCTGCTGGAGAATGAGATCTGCGGCCGCTACTACTACCTGCATGGCAAGATAGAAAAGAGCCTGACCAATGATCCGCTGGCTATCCGTGCTATAGCGCTGCTCAAAGATCCTGATGGGGAGTACAAGACCATCCTGGCCAGGAAGTGATCTCAGCCACTACACAGGCCACTACTAATGCACATCACACCCGTGGGGAAATGACTCCGCATTTTTTGCTTCAAATAATTAGGTTTGCTATATGAGCATTCGTCGTAGTATTTACAGCCTTGCCCTCATGGCTGCTATATCCTTTGTGCTGAGTGGGTGCAGTGGTACTGACTCGTGGAAGCATGTAGATGTCTCCTCTGTGCCGGTGCAGCTGCATATACAGCGCTTTGAGCAGGACTTCTATCACATGGATACGGCAGACCTGGCCGCCAGCGAGATGAAGTTGCGGGCGAAGTATGGCGCTTTCTACGATGACTATGTGACGGGCATCATGAACTTCGGCCGCCCGGCTAACAGGCTGGATACTGCAGGCCACGATCCGCATATAGATATCCTGGCCTTCATGCGCAATCCCGCTGACAGAAACCTCTACGACACGGTGCAACAGCACTACTCCAACATCTCGTCTGTAGAGCATGACCTGGCTGATGCTGTGAAGCACTTCAAATATTACTTTCCCAAGAAGCCTGCTATCACTACGGTATATACCTTCATTTCTGAGTTTGGCAATGGGGCGATCACCTATGGTGATACTACGCTGGGCATCGGCCTGGATATGTACCTGGGTCAGCATTATGTGTACTATGAGAGTGTACAATTTCCCGAGTTTATGAAGCGTAAGCTGAGCCGGGAGTATATCGTGCCCAATGCCATGGAGGTGCTCTATGGCCTGCACTATGACCAGACGGCATACAATGCGGAGCGCCCGCTCATAGAGGCTATGATCAGTGAGGGCAAGAAGTTTTACTTTATGGAATGCATGCTGCCGGATGCACCTGATAGTGTGCTGATAGGCTATACCACGGCGCAGGCCGAGTGGTGCCGCAAGAGTGAAGGCTCGATCTGGAAATACTTCAATGAAAAGGACCTGCTGTATAAGGTCAACTTTATGGAGCAGAAGCGCTACACGTCAGACGGGCCTACTACAGCGGGTATGCCGCCTGAGTCTCCGGGCCGTGTGGGCAGCTGGGTAGGCTGGCAGATCGTGCGGAAGTTTATGAAGAATAACAGGGGCAAAGTATCTCTGGAGGAGCTCCTGACAAAATACTCTGCCAAGCAGATACTGGCGGAAGCCGACTATAAACCCAAATAGCAAGACCCGGAAAAGTGAACAGCAGCGACGCATCTAACAAGAAAGAGAAGGACATCAGCAAGGCAGGCCGTGTCCTGAACTCTGCCATGGCGTTTGTCATAGCCTATACCTCTATCCTCTCTCTGCTCTGCGTGTCTACTGCGCTGGTGGGTCGTATCTGTGGTTTTGATCCGCAGATATACTTCTACGGGATCAAGTTTGTACTAGGGCGCCACCACTGGACCACGGCCAATGCCTTTGGCGTCTGGAGCTCCGGCACCATCACTATCATACTAGTGGGCGTGCTCTGCTCCCGCTTGTATACCTACCTCCGGGAGCGGCTCATCCTGCTGAACCTGGTATTGCTGTGGGGAGCGATCATCTGCTACTCTGTAGCGGCGTCACAGACGCTCCTCCCCATACTGTCAGGGTATGATGAGGCATCTCCGTTCTATACCAATCTGGCCATTGCATTCAATTTTGCCGGGCTGCCGGTGTGGCTTCTGTATATCGTGAGCATCATTGCATTCCTGCTTTTGATAGCAGGCACATCGCGTACGGCGCGTGCTTTTCTCTCATTTTCCTATTCGTACTCCAAGGTAAACCGCCGCAGCCGCAGGCGCAAGTACTATCTGGAGACAGCAGTGGTGCCGTTTGTGCTCGGAGCTGCCATCGTCTTCATATTCTTCCGTGAGACCTACGGGTTTTACAACTTCCATGCCCAAAACCTGCTCTACATGGCTGTGATAGCCGTGGTGCTGCTCTTCTCCCTGCTGCTCTCAGGCATGAGTGAGATCAGCCAGGATGATGTACTCCGCTACAAAAACCTCCAGCAGATCAATGCCGCCCTTTTTGTGGTCATGATGGTGCTGCTCATCCTGCTGGCCGTAGGCTATCAGGGTTTCTTCCTTCCCTTCTGACGTGCACGTAGCACGCCGGCCGGCAGACCAGTCTCCGGCAGATCATCTTTGTTCTTTCCTCGTCGTAGGCTTACCTATGATCGCTACGGATCAGCACGATACAGCTGCATACCTGCCCGCGTATGCTCATGACAGGGCATGAAAAAAGGGACCCCGGTGGATCCCTTTTATATGCTTGTGTATTGGATTACTGCTGACCGTTGCCCAGTGGGTTTGGTTCGCTCTTGTCTGGCTCCTGCGGACCGCCGGGGTTATTGCCACCGCCTTTCTTGATCGGTTTGCCGCTCGGTGCAGGCAGCTGCGTACCAGATGGTGTCGGAGCTATATTGTCTGCCGGAGTTTCATCTATTACCTTCTTCTGGCCACCTTTATTAAACTCAAATGTCAGTGAGAAGCTGAAGGTATTGTCCAGCGGGTTGCGCTGATTTGAGGTAGGCACCAGGTAGGACATGTGCAGGGTGGCTACGTTGTACTTGACCGTAGCACCTACCGTCAGGAACTTACGGTTACCCTTGGTAGGATGCTCGTAAAAGTACCCCATACGCAGGCCAAACATCTTCTTGAAAAAATACTCTGCACCCACGCCGACAGAGATAGAGCGCAGCTCCTCTGTAGCACCACCCGGAGCATCGTAGAAAGATGACACGACTCCGGAGATGACACCTTGATTTTTGTAGGTCGTACTCGGCTTATTAGTGCCGCTCACAGAGTCATAGTAGTACTGTGGTGTAGGTACTAGGAGCTTATTGACATCCAGATAGGCGCCTACGGTGTGCTTGTCTTCGCGGTCCAGGTGTACCTTGTACCCGAGGCCTATACCGAGATTGGCCGGGAGGAAGTCCTTTACCACATTGGAGGTGTATGACATCTTGCTACCCAGATTAGTAATGGCCAGGCCCCAGAGGAGCTCATGGCTGATATTGCCACCCTTCTTGTTTTCAAAGTGCTTGTCTACCATCACAGTGATATCTGCGGCGCCGGCTATACCAGGTTTATTGCCCGGTATCACGGTACCTGCGTTAGGAGCGATGTTGGAGTAGATGAAACGGAGAGTAGCGCCTACAGCTGCTATATCGCCAAAACGACGGGAGTAGCCGGCGTCTACGAAGAGCTCATTTGGGTGCACCTGTATCGTATTATTGCCGTTCTCGTCTGTGTACTGTATCTGGCCCAGAGAGAAATAGCGCAGGGACATGTGTACGGTCTGTACTTTCTTGATCCGGTAGAATCCGGTCAGGTTGGCCAGGTAGATATCACCTACCAGCGACTTGAGCCATGGGGTGAAGGACAGGCCTACACCAAAATCCTTATCTATAAAGGCCATCTTGGCACCGTTCAGCTGGGCGCCATTGGCATCCGGGCTGATGGCTATGCCTACATCTCCCATACCACCTGAGCGGGTATCTCCTACTATACGCAGGAAGGGGACGGCTGTAGTGATCGTATTGACACGGTTGGCCAGATCTGCACGGGTCACTCCGGTCTGCGCAAAAGCACATACACTACCCAGCACCGATACCACCACCAGAAGGTATTTCTTTCCGTTAAACTGCATTTTTTGTTCTTATTATGATCAAATACTTAGAGGTAGATGTGCTTCATGCATTGGTTATGGTGGATGGCAAATCTAACCTTTTGGACCTTCTTTGCCAAGTAATGCCTGGGTTTTATTCCAGGCCGGCCGGGGGCTTGTTTTGCCCACCAGTATACGGCTCCGACCGCCAAAAGGTACTATCGAAGCACCACCAGCTTCTGAAACTGGTCAGCCGTATTGCCCTGCTGGTCCTTTACATGTACCTTATATATGTATACCCCTTTACCTATTTTATCACCATAGTCATCCAGGCCGTTCCAGGTCAGGTCATCTACGCGGTAGCCTGTGGCCAGCACATCTTCCTGTATGGTCTTGACCAGGTGGCCGGATACGGAGTAGATCTGCACCTGTATCTTCAGCTCCTGGCCGGGCCTGTTATGCTCAAACATGAACTGTGTGCGGGTGGTAAATGGATTAGGGTAGTTGTATACGTGCTTCAGCGCCAGCTTGGCAGAGGCCTCTACTATGAACTCCGTGTTGTCCTCAGCAGAGTTATTGAGGATATCCCAGGCCTTGACTTTCAGGGTGTGCGCCCCGTCTGCCAGGCTGGAGAATGGGTAGCTCACACTACCGCGGCGGAAGTTATTCAGCGCGGTCTGGTAGTAGTCATTGAGCACGATGGGGTTCTTGCTATCGGCATCCAGCACGGCGGTCATATCATGACCCAGTCCATTGCCGGTAGTATTGATACCGCTGGTATCCCAGAGCTCGGCCAGCAGCTTGGGATTAGGATCCGTAATGCCGCCGTATACAAACTTCTCATCATTCATGTACAGCTTGATCTTCGGGCCATCCTTGTCAGATAGCAGTGTATCTGCAGAGCCGCCTATCACGATGTCATTCTGGTAGCCATTGGCATCGGTCGTATTGTTAGTCGCATAGTAGCTGATACGGCCATAGCCTATGGCGTAGTTGATATCCTTTGGCACGATAAAGGAGAAGCTGAAGGAGCCATTCACCACACTGCACTGCCCTTTGAAGATGCTGTTCTTGTATGTATTATACGCCTTTAGCGGATAGTTAGGATCATTTTGCAGCGTCTTGAAAGTAGTAAGCTTGTCAAATACCAGCGGGAAGCAGGTGCCATTGAAAGAAGTAAGCTTGTTATTGCTCGCATCGCGTACCTCACCGGATATGGTCACATACTTCAGCGCCTTCAGCGTATCATGCGGCTGGCTCACGGGTACATTGTCTACGGCGGTGGTCACTACATTGTACTCAGGGTAGTCGAGCGTCAGGGCAGGGTCGCCCAGCAGTACAAACTCACGTGTATTGGCAGTATAGTATGGCGTACCTGCTATCACTATGTTTTTGGTCTCCATCATGGCTTCACCTATAGTAGGCCTGCGGCCGTGATAGTATGTAAACAGGAATGGGAACATGGCCTCCTGCAGCGCACTATTGGGGTCCTGGTATACGGGGCGCACGGTCGTGACCATGGCTATGGCGCCGCCTTGAGAGTTGGTCATCAGGTATTCACCGGCGGTTTTCTTGCTCGGGTCGTCAAAGCGGCTGAAGTCGCAGGTAGCTGTGACAAAGAGGGGCAGCTTCTCCTTATTCTGCAGATTCTGGATATCGCTCATGTTAAAGATCCGCGCATTAGCCCAGTTATTGACACCGCCGTGGCCGGTGTAGCTCATGACCAGGGTACCGGTATTGATACGGTTCAGGATAGCAGTATTGACATCCGGGAAGCGGAAGCCCCCCGGCGTAGAGATACGCTGGTAGGCATCGCAGATGATCTTGTCTACATTGTAGGCCGGGTAGTTTACCCGTATGATCTCGCCCAGCTTGTTTGCTTCATCTTCAAAGGCCACCACACCTTCCCATGGCTCATCTCCTACAAAGGAGACTACATTGCGCCACGAGGCCAGTGCACTGGTAGATTTGTAGAGTTTGATCTTATTGACCATATCCTGTGCCTCGCCCTGATCTGCGGCAGGTATACGGCCTATAGAGATATCCAGCATCTGGGAGTCGTTCATATCGCCTCCCTCATTGGCATCCAGGCAGCCGAAGTAGTCGTCCGTCACATAGGAGCTGAGGATATTGTCCGTCTCCAGGCTCTCGTAGGTAGGAAACTTATTGTTATTGTCTGCCGTGCGGTCCTTCGGATCAAAGGAGCCATCGCCCATCAGCAGCAGGTACTGCGGCAGTTTGGTAGAGTCGCTGCCGGCCTTGTCATACACCATGCGTACAAAGTCACGGATCGCAGAGATGTCATGCCTGCCACTGCCAAACTCATTGTACACCTGCATCAGGGTCACGACCTTGACAGAGAGATGGTCATTCTGGCTGTGCCAGGCGGCCAGGTCATTAGAGGCGCCCAGCATATCATCCGGAGTGATGATGATCATCTTAGGCTGGCCTAGGGCATGCAGGTTCTGATTGCCCACTCCATACATAGGGATAGGAGTGCTGAAGTTGCCATTCACATCTACAGCGGCAAATTCATGCAGTGTAGGTGTATTGGCTATATAGGTGCCACCGCTGCCGGCTATATCCTGTATGGCTGTGATGTCTGTCACATCCCATACATGCGTGCCACCGGTAGTATTGCTGATAGCAAACGCAGTAGGGCTGGCGGTAGTAGAGGCTATACTGCGAAAGCCCATATAGCTGCCCGTGAAGGTCAGATTGCGCTGCGCATTGAGTGTCACATTGTAGATATAGCCAAAGGAGTTGCCATTACCATCAGGATTGACAAAAGTATAGGTCAGGTCAATGGCAGAAGCCCCTGCGGTGAAAGAACCGGTCACCGGCGCGGTGAATACATCATTATTGCCATCGGCATGGTAGGCATCAGGATAGGCCGTGTTGTAATTGATACCGGATATGCTATGCGAGAGGATGGTCTGCCCGCCGGTGGTCACCCGGATGGTAGAGGCATAAGAAGACGTAGCGGCGGCGTAGGAATATACCTTGACAGGAGAGGAGGTCACTATATTAGGTATATTGAAACTCACTGTAGCCGTAGGGCTCAGTGTGCTCATACGGTCTCCCAGCCATAGCTTGCCGGTATTAAATAGATTGTACTTGTCCGACTGGTGCGCTACATGCTCATCAAACTGGCTGATGGTCTGTGCTGCCGGCCCTGCTACTGAGGTGGTTGATATACGCTTGCCTGTACCCTTGTCCGGTGTGATGAAGTAATAGCTGCTGTCTGCGTAGAGGTTTTTGCTAAAGGCATAGCGGTGGCGTACAGTGTCATAGCTCCAGCTATCCGGCCCCTGTGCGTAGAAGAGGATGTAGTCGCCCTGGTCTACGTGATTATTGCCGTTATTATCTACGATATAGGTAGGGTTTTCCTGTATATCATCCAGGCGCGGCGTGGCATTCAGATCGGGTACCATACCACCACCATTGCCGTATACCGCCAGATTAGAGAAGCTGGTATTAGCGAGGTCAAAACCGCATTTGTTTTTCAGGAAATCATAATCCAGCTTGTATACGCCTGTGCCGGTCACTGCTACTTTGTACCAGGTACCTGAGCTGAGGGCAGAGTTGCTGGCATAGGCCTGTGTGCGGCGCAGCTGGGGTGTAGGAGACACGGCCAGATTGATCGTAAACCTGGTCAGCTTTTCCACCTTGCCCGTCAGCATATTCCTGCGTAGTGGCACCAGGGATACCTGCGCATAGGTCCTTTTTTTGAAAACTGCTGTACCTGCGCTGATGGTGACGGCTGTAGGGATATTATCTCCCTTTACATCAGCATCGGCCACTGCCTCATATACTTCATTGGACAGGGTGACCGTTACAGTACCGGGGGCTGCCATGGGGATATTGGTCCTGTATACCGGCAGGAAGTTATTGGCCTCGGAGCCGCCGCCACCACTAAAGTATGGCATGGTCACTTTGGCGCCCTTGGCAGTGCTGTACGTCCGGTAGGTCGAGTCCCACTGGATAGTGCGGTCGGTGCTTTGGGCGGCCGCATTTATTTGCAGTATTATTGCTGCAGACAGGAGTGCTATATGGATTCGGGATAACATTTTGGTACGTTTGTCGTTTGTCATTTGTATTTTCGGTCCGCTAAAAACGACGTGCCTGTTTTTTTATTATGACGATTTCTAAAATCAAAAATCTTTTCTGCGGACAGGTGCAATTTATCGCATTTTTCCTGATTCTGACGGGTATATCCGCATATACTGACGGGCAGGCAGTAGAGCTGTCTCAGTACTGGTCGGCACCACTACACATCAATCCTGCCCTGGCAGGTATCTCATACGGCCCGCGCGCCTCCGTGAGCTACCGCAATCAGTGGCCCGGCCTGGGCGATGGTTTCAATGGCGGCTTTGTGACCTATATGGCTGCTGTAGACGGCTATATACCCAAGGCGCATAGCGGCATAGGCCTGCTCTATACCGGGGACTATATAGCCAATGGCATCCTGGCCAGCAATAAGCTGACGCTGTCGTACGCCTTTCAGGTCAAGCTATCCAAGAAGGTGGGAATGCGTATCGGCCTGGAGGGCTCCTTTATCCAGCAGCATGTCAAGTGGGACCAGCTCCAGTTTTATGATATGATAAACCCCTATACAGGGTTTACCGATGCCAATCTGAATCAAAATCCGACCAATGAGGTGATACCTAACAACCTGAGTACCATACACGGTGACATGGGTGCAGGCATCCTTTTCTTCTCTGACAAGATCTATGGCGGATTTGCTATACGAAACCTGCTCCAGCCCAATCAATCCTTTTACAGCGGCAGCAGCGGCCAGGCGCCATTCCGCATGGTAGCACATATGGGATCTAACTTTGATATCAAGCACAGGCGCAACTACAAGTACAATATTTTCGTATCACCTAACGTTCTAGTAGCAAATCAGGGCAATGATATCCAGTTCAATGCCGGTCTGATGGCCGGTGTGAGCCTGGTGTACTTCGGGAGCTGGTTCCGGTACGCCTTTCGCAACCCTGACGCGCTGATACTAGTGGTGGGCATCAAGAAGGGCAAGTTCCGGTTTGGCTACAGCTATGATATCACGGTATCACGGCTCACAGGCCGCACAGGAGGCAGCCACGAGCTTTCACTCGTTTTCAACTGGTCTGGGAATGACGACAATTCGCTCCATCCCAAGGTCAATAAAAACTACATTGAGTGCCCTGAAATTTTAAAATTTTAATTGTTCAGAATTTTTTTATTTTAGCAAACTCTTAAACTTAACTCTGAAAAATCAGCGATGAGAATCAATTTCACAAAATTTTGTGCATTGGCTGCCCTGCCGGTTATGTTCGGTGTGGCGTCATGCAGCAAGCCGACTTCGTCCGCTACTGGCTGGGAGTACAATAACAGCAAGAACGGCGGTTTTGAAGTGAGGGACTACAAGGGTCAGGAGACTGGTCCGGGTCTGGTGTATGTACAGGGTGGTACATTCGTGATGGGTAATACCGAGACGGATGTCCTGTTTGACTACCACTCTACCCCGCGCCGCGCTACTGTGAGCTCGTACTACATGGACGAGACCGAAGTGGCAAACGTGCACTACAGGGAGTACATCTACTGGATGAACCGTGTATTCGGCACAGACTTCCCTGAGGTAGTGAAGAAGGCAATGCCTGACACGCTGGTATGGAGAGATGAGCTGGCCTACAATGAGCCATACGTAGAGTATTACTTCCGCCACCCGGCGTACAACTACTACCCGGTAGTAGGTGTGTCATGGCTGCAGGCTACCGACTTTGCCCGCTGGAGGACAGACCGTGTGAATGAGCGTATCCTCATCACCCGCGGTGTACTCGCTGAGAATCCATCTCAGGTAGGCAACGACAACTTTAACACAGAAGCATATCTCCTCGGTCAGTATGAAGGTTCTGCGGGCAAGCGCCCTATCAAGGACCTCAATCCAAACGGCAACGGTACCCGTAAGGCTACTTTTGAAGATGGTATCATGCTGCCGGCATACCGCCTCCCTACAGAGGCTGAGTGGGAGTACGCAGCCCTGGCCCTGATAGGCAACCAGCCTGCAGCAGGCGAAGAGCGCGTGACTGACCGCCGTATCTATCCATGGAATGGTACCTCTACCCGCTATCCTAAGGCTGGTATGTGGCAGGGTACTTTCCTCGCCAACTTCAAGCGCGGACGTGGTGACAACATGGGCCAGGCAGGCAAGCTGAATGATAACGCTGATATCACAGCTCCGGTGAAGTCATACATGCCAAACGATTTCGGCCTGTATAACATGGCTGGCAACGTGAATGAGTGGGTACTCGACGTATACCGCCCTATGACCTCTGTAGATGGTAACGACTTCCGCACTTATCGTGGTAATGAATTCCAGACGAAGGTAGTAGACGCAGAAGGCAAGCCTGTAGAAAAGGATAGCCTCGGCCGTATACAGTACCGCCTCGTGACCAAGGAAGAAGCTGCTAACCGCCGCAACTACCGCACCGGTGATGTACGTAACTATGTGGACGGTGATGAAGTATCATCCGTAGACTACAAGTTTGGCCAGTCCTCACTGATCAATGATGAGTCCCGCGTATTCAAGGGTGGCTCATGGAAGGACCGCGCATACTACCTGTCTCCGGGTACACGCCGCTATCTCGACCAGGCACTGGCTACAGATGACCTCGGCTTCCGCTGCGCTATGGACCGCGTAGGCTCTCCATCCGGCAATAAGCAGAAGGGTGGCAACAACTTCAAGGAAAAAGGAAAGAGAAAGTTCCCTAAGGGCACCTGATCATAAAAACACTAAAAACCCCGGCTATCACCGGGGTTTTTTATTTTTACATACTATGATGACTATAGCAGACCTCCACCGGCTATATCTCGCCTCTGCCGGCGTCACTACAGATACGCGGTCTATCCAGCCGGGATCTATATTCTTTGCCCTGAAGGGTGATAAGTTCAATGCAAATCTCTTTGCCAAAGAAGCCCTGTCTAAAGGAGCCGCCTATGCAGTAGTAGACGAGCTGCAATCTGAGGCAGACAGGGGCAATCCGCACCTGATACTGGTAGATGATACCCTGACGGCGCTACAGGAGCTCTCCGGCTACCACAGGGGCAAACTGGAGTGCCCCGTACTGGCTATCACAGGGTCTAACGGCAAGACCACTACCAAGGAGCTGATAGCCGCTGTACTATCTACCAAATATAAAACCGTAGCTACCAAGGGCAATCTCAACAACCACATAGGCGTACCGCTCACGTTGCTCAGCACACCGCTGGATACGGAGTTTCTGATCGTAGAGATGGGAGCCAATCATCAGAAGGAGATAGCAGGCTACTGCGTCTATGCTGATCCTGACTACGGTCTCATCACCAATGTGGGCAAGGCCCACCTGGAGGGTTTCGGCGGAGAGGAGGGCGTACTGAAGGGCAAGACGGAGCTCTATGGGTACATAGGCAAGAAGGGGGGCAAGCTATTCGTACACTCCGGCAGTGACAAGCTGAATGAGCGTGCCCGCCTGCTGGTCAGTGAGGATCGCCTCATCTACTATGGCCATAGGGAGAGTGACTACAGTAGTGGCCTGCCCGAGCAGTCCGGAGAGTTTCTGATGGTGCGCCTGGCTGATGGTACGGCCATACACACGCAGCTGGTAGGCAGGTACAATTTTGACAATGTGATGGCTGCTGTATGCATAGGCCGGTACTTTGGCGTGAGCCTGTCAGATATCAGGCATGCGATAGAGGCCTATGTGCCGTCCAATAACCGCTCTCAGAAAGTAACCTCGGGCAGTAATACTATCCTGCTGGATGCCTATAATGCTAACCCCTCCAGCATGACCGAAGCGCTCAGGAATTTTGACGCCCTTGATGCGTCTAATAAGATCACCATACTGGGCGAGATGATGGAGCTGGGCGAGTACAGCGAGATAGAGCATCTGAAGCTCATAGATATGGTAAAGGGTATGGACCTCACGCAGCGCATCTTTGTAGGAGATGGCTTCCACATGCTGAAAGGAGCAAAGGATGTACTCTATTTTGAAAATACAGACCAGCTCAAGGACTGGTATCAGTCGCAGCGCTTTGAGCATACCACGCAGCTCATTAAGGGCTCGCGCAAGAATGGCCTGGAGCGCATCTTGCAATGAGGCTTAGGCCTGCTTCCGCTTGTTGTTTTCCCACTGCCAGGCAGTGCGTAGCATGGTATCCAGATCTCGTGTAGCAGTCCAGCCTAGCTTGGTTTTTGCCTTTTCATTATTGGCGTAGATAGATACTACATCCCCTGCACGCCGCGGCTGCAGGCGGTAGTTCAGCCTGATACCAGATACACGCTCAAATGCATGGATCACCTCCAGTACTGTCACCCCATTGCCTGTACCCAGATTGTAGATGTCATACTTAGGTGCATTGGCATCCCTGTCCAGCTGCTGTATGGCCAGTGTGTGTGCATGAGCTATATCCATCACGTGTATATAGTCCCGGACGCAGGTACCGTCCCGTGTAGGGTAGTCACTGCCAAAGACATCAAAGTGATCGTACTGCCCCAGTGCAGTACCCGTCACGCGTGGTATGATATTAAATACCACGCCGTCGCGCGGATTCTCCCCTATGAGTGCCGACTCATGCGCGCCTACAGGATTGAAGTAGCGCAGGACCACATACTTCATATCAGCCACCCTGGCGTGGTCTTCTATGATCTTCTCGCTGATCTGCTTGGTACGTGCGTATGGGCTCTCTGCCTCCTGCAGTGGTGTCTCCTCTGTCACCGGCAGCTGTTCCGTATTGCCATACACAGAGCAGGACGATGAAAAGACGAACTGCTTCACACCATTCTTTTGAGCGGCATATAGCAGTACCACCAGGGACTCTAGATTATTGTGATAGTACATGAGTGGATTTTGCACAGACTCAGGTACAGACTTGAGCGCGGCAAAGTGGATGATACCAGTGATGTTTTTCTCCTTTTGAAACAGGTCTTCCACCGCGTTCTTGTCGCAGAGGTCTATCTCGTAGTTGGTCACTTTTTTGCCTGTCACCTTTTCTATATTATCCAGTGCAGACGGGAGTGAGCGCTTGAGATTATCGGCAGAGATCACCTCGTAGCCGTGGTCTATCAGGTCTATGATCGTATGCGAACCGATGTACCCGGAGCCACCGGTTACCAGTATTTTGCTCATATTTTTATATGGATTTATGGGTATAGCGAGGCTGAAATCTAAGCCAGAAATCCGGCTTTTTTTAGTCCCGCCAAAACAATCTGTTTTTCTTGCGACCAAACGCACGGGGTTCTCGGGGAAAACTGATTTTAGGTGAAGCCGATGTTTTTTGGGGTGTACCTCCGTATTTTAAAGGGATTATATTCAGTCATTTATGGCAACTTTCTGAAAAGTCATTACCTTTGTCTTCCGTATAAAGAGCGCACTCAAAGGCTTATAAATCAGTCAAATAGTCTTTAATAAATATTTGTATTCCTCCGATTTATATACTTGATAGTGAGCCTAAAAGCTAACCTATATCAATCGACACCCAGAGAGCATTAAATATACTTTTAAAACAAACACATGAGAAAAGCAGACATCGTAACAAGGGTTTCAGAACTCACAGGAGTAGCCAAGGTGGACGTTTTGGTATCTCTTGAAGCATTCTTTAAGGAGATCAAAAACTCCCTGAAAGCCGGCGAAAATGTTTATGTACGTGGCTTCGGCAGCTTTATAGTCAAGAAGCGCGCTAAGAAGATAGGCAGAAACATCAAGAAAGGCGTAGCTATAGAGATACCGGAGCACTATATCCCGGCATTCAAGCCTGCCAAGACTTTCGTAGAGTCAGTCAAGAAGGCACGCGTAGCTACAGGAGCCAAAAAATAATTTTTGATACAGGTCATTTAAGATTAGGTTTGCAGTCCTCCGGCTGCAAACCTTTTTTTTGCCTACAGCGGAGCATTTTTTGTGATGAAACTCAAGACTACTCAATGGATCGCTATCGCTGCCAGTATCGCACTGGTGGTGGTCATTTACCTCTTTGCAGACAATACGAAGCCGCTGGTACGCGCCGAGGCGCCTATGGCCGCGCGTGACAAGGGTGCTCAGAAGGAAGACGAGGCAGGCAGTGCCACCGCCTTTGACTGGGAGGGGTATATGAAAAAGGTAAAGGCCGGTATCACCAGTCAGGATACGCTGAAACTGCTCGACACCTGGGAAAACAGACATGCAGAAGCTGATGTAAAATCTCTGGTGCAGTACTACCACCTGCGGGGCGAGTCTGTGGCCGAGGCCCACTATACAGAGGAGCTGGGCCGTGCCGCGCACCAGAGCGAGGTGCTGGTCCGCGCCGGAGACCTCTATGCCGCTACCGCCGGCATCAGCAATGAGGATGAGATGCACCAATACCTGCTGGCCAGGTCTGTAGAAAGCTACAAGGCGGCTGTGGGGCAGGACAGCTCGGCGCCTACCCGCCTGAAGCTGGCCAGTGCCTATATGGATCAGGGTACGACCCCCATGCAGGGGGTAAGCATCCTGCTGGATGTGGTCAATAAAGATCCTAATAACGCTGACGCTCAGTTCCTTCTGGGCAAATTTGGCATAGTTTCCCGCCAATTTGATAAAGCTATTGTAAGATTGGAAAAAGTTGTATCTTTGCGACCCCAAAATTACGATGCGGTTTTCCTCCTGGCTGTGGCCTATAGCGGCAAGGGAGACAATAAGAAAGCCGGGGAGCTTTTGGACAAGTGCGCAGGGATGGTAGACAAACCTGAGCTGAAGCAGAAAATAAAGGAATATAAAGAGAGCCTCGGGAAAGGCCAGTAACATATTTATTATCAACCAAAAAATTACTCAACATGCCTTGCGGTAAGAAAAGAAAAAGACATAAGATAGCGACTCACAAGCGCAAAAAGCGACTGAGGAAGAACAGGCATAAGAAGAAGTAATACGCCGCGGGCCTACCCGGCCTGCCTGTATATATATAGATGCAGAAGCGCAAGAAAATCCTTGCGCTTTTGTGTCTTAATTTAACCTTCTGTTTTATCCTCACTTTTTTCCTTTGCTTAAATCTTATAGGTCTTGAATAAGGAGCTGATCATAAATTCTACGCCTGCGGGTGTGGAGGTCGCCCTGCTCGAAGATAGAAAGCTGGTAGAGCTCCATCAGGAGAAGCCCGGCAATCAATTCCACGTAGGTGATATCTATCTCGGGCGGATCAGAAAGATCATGCCCGGCCTCAACGCAGCCTTCATAGACGTAGGTCATGAGAAGGATGCCTTCCTCCACTATACGGATCTCAGCCCTGAGTTTCGCACACTGGCCAAATATACCGGCCAGGCAGTAGCAGGCCACTCTGACGGCACGCTGAATGATATAGAGATACTTCCCGAGATCAATAAATCCGGCAACGTACGCGAGGTACTGCAAGGCAAAAACAATATCCTCGTACAGATACTCAAGGAGCCCATCTCTACCAAAGGCCCCCGCCTGACCTGTGAGATCACCCTCGCCGGTAGGTACCTGGTGCTTTCCCCTTTTACTAACTCTGTAGGCGTGAGCCGCAAGATAGACTCTGCCGATGAGCGCAAGCGCCTCAAAGTATTGGTAGAGAGCCTGAAGCCTAAGAACTTTGGCGTGATAGTACGCACCGTGGCAGAGGGCAAGGACTCTAAGACCCTCCACGAAGACCTCCTCATGCTGGAGGCCCGCTGGAAGGAAATGAGCAATAACCTTCGCGGCGCCAATCCTGTCAAAAAGGTCCTCTCTGAGCTGGACAAGACATCCGGTATCCTCCGCGATATTCTCAGCCCGGAGTTCAACAGGGTGATCACAAACAATCCTGCTATAGCACGTGAGCTCGAGAACTTTGTAGAGCGGATATCACCGGATAAGAAGAACATCGTGTCTACCTATACCGGCAAGACACCGATCTTTGACAATTTTAATATCACTAAGCAGATCAAGGCTTCATTTGGCAGGCAGGTAAATACAGGAAACGGTGTCTATGTGATCATAGAAAAGACCGAAGCCTGCCATGTGATAGATGTCAACTCCGGCCACCGCGTCAGCGTAGAGGGCAATCAGGAGACAAATGCCCTACAGGTAAATATAGAAGCCGCTGAAGAGATCAGCCGCCAGATGCGCCTGCGCGACCTGGGCGGCATTATTGTCATAGACTTCATAGACATGAAGAACCCTGACAATAAGAAGATCCTCTATGACAAGATGAAGGGATTTATGGACAATGACAAGGCTACGCATACTATCCTGCCGCTGTCCAAGTTTAATATCATGCAGATCACGCGTGAGCGCGTACGCCCTGAGGTCAATATCGTGACCACTGAGGAGTGCCCTACCTGTGGCGGTACCGGCACTATCGGCTCCTCACTGCTGCTGATAGATGAGATACAAAATGACCTGGACCACCTGCTCAATACACACCGTACGCTGAAACTATACGTACACCCTATCATAGCGGCCTACTTCACCAAGGGCTTCCCGTCTATGCGTATGAAGTGGTTTATGAAATACAAGCGCTACATCCGCATCCATACTAATGAGAACTTCCCTATCACGGAGTACAAGTTCTTTGACGAAAATGATGAGGAGATCAAGATCGACTAGCCTTTTTCAGATTTCTCTCTATCCACATATTGTAATGAAACATCTGCTGGATCCGGGCCTCCTCGGGTACCTGGCGCAGCGCGGTGAGTTTATCCTTTAGCTCTTCAAATGCTTCACGTACTTCTACCGGATAGGCCTTCTTCCATACATTGCTGAGAAAGGTCAGCATGAGTTTCTCTGTCTGCAGCGGTGGACGCATAGCCTTGATAAATTTTGTAATAGAGATGGCGTGAGACTGTGCCACAGTATAGTTTCCCAGCAGGCAGTGGATAGCCGCTACATAAATCCGGCAGGCTATCTGTGCATCTATCATGCTACCCTTCTCTGCTTTCTCTATCACTACGCCAAACCAATCCAGGCTATCGCTATAATCCTCCGTGGCAAATGCCAGCCGCGCAGCAAAGTAGTACGGCATCAGCTGGCTGATAGGTATGAGGTCCTTCTCCGGATGGGGAGACTTTTTGAAGAGGGATAATATTTTTTGTGCTTCAGCTTTGGTCTTATTGCCCGTAGGGTATTGTATCAGGCAGATGCTTAGCATAGACTCGATGTAGTGCGCATCAAAGGTTTTATCCAGAAACGCCTTATCCAGCGGCAGCTTATGATAATTGCGTGCTTGTATCTTTTTTAAGAACGCCTCAGCCTCATCAGGCCGACGGGCTCCTACGGCATAGTTAAATACATTCATCACTGCGGCCAGGTAGTCATGCTCTGTGACGCGGGTCTCGCGTGGGTACTTCTCAAAAATGGCCAGTACTCTTTTCTTGTGCTGTAGCGCCAGGTCGCGCTCTCCGATCAGCGCATAGATAGTGGATATCAGGTCTGCCTGCAGCATCTGAAAGAGCGGCTGTGGAAATACGCGTTGCAGTACATCGCTTTGCAGCTCATCTTTCAGTTGTTGTTTCGCTGCGGGCTGTAGGGCCTGCATGGATGTATTCCAGATGCGGGCCAGGCGTGTCTGCATATCTTGTAATACCAGCAGGTCGCGGATATCATCCAGCACACCGCGTACGGCCGCAGTATACCCGTCATGCTCTTCAAATTTTTTATTGCCATCCGTCTGGTCAAACCAGGTGATGCGCATCAGCTTCTGATAAAGTGCTATCGCAGCGGGATAGTTAGAGTGCTGATGCGCTACTTTCATGGCCTTCACCGCCACATCGCGGGCCATATCATAGGCCCCTTTTTGGTAGAGCACATCTACATTGCTGATGATATTGGAGGTAGCGATATCCGGTGTCTGCTCATGATAGTCGCGCAGGGCACGCAGCAGTACCTCCTGCAGGTAGTCCTTCTCATGTGCCAGGTTGGCTTTGGTCTTGCCTAGTTTTTTGCAGAGACGGTCAGCATTGTACGTTTCTTCTTTCTGCAGCAGCTCGTACAGCTTTACAAAGCTCTGGCTGCTCTTATTCCGCGTCGTATATTCTTTAAAAAACTTCTTCTCTGCCGGGGTCAGCTTGTGGATGAGATCTACCAGTTGGTCTTGCTTTCTCATATCTGGAGTACTATATCGATAAATAGAGCGTTGCTCCGGGCCAGCAATGCACTGGCCACAGGCAGCGGTCTGCTAAGCTAGCTTATTCTGCTTGCCGCCTTTATATTCTTTATACACCTCGCGTACCATACCATCTGAGAGGCCGATCTTAGGGACATAGATCTTGGTCGCTTTTACAAATTTCATCAGCGTAAGGAATATCTCACCGGCAGGCACGATCACATCTGCCCGGTCAGGATTGAGGTCAAAGAGTTTCATCCTGTCGTCTATAGAGTAGCGCTTCAGGTTTGTGACCATATCCTGCAGCGTATCAATACCGAGCGGTTTGCCTTGTTTTGTCTCAGCCATTTTGAAGAGGCGGTTGATATTGCCTCCTGAGCCTACCAGCGCAAAAGTCTTGATGGTTTTGGTCTCTTTCTTGACCCAGTCTTTCAGCTCTTTCCAGTGATCCTTGCTCACCTTGTCGCTCAGTACGCGTATCGTACCTATGTCAAAAGAACGCGCAGCTACAGCCTTACCTTTGATAAATATGGTGATCTCCGTGCTACCGCCACCCACGTCTACAAAGAGGCAGTCATGACCGATATTGGAAGCGATGAAATGCTGGCTATTGAAGATCATGCTTGCCTCGCTATTACCTGATATGATCTCTATTTTGATACCAGCTTCTTTTTCTATGCGCTTGACTATTTCAGCGCCATTGCTGGCCTCGCGCATGGCAGAGGTAGCGCAGCCTTTGTAGTGTATCACGTCGTTTACCTTCATGATATACTTATAGCCTATCATGGCTTCTACCAGCTTTTTGACAGTGGCCTCCGGTATACGGTGACTCTTGAAAGCATCTGCACCGAGCCGCACCGGCACGCGTATCAGGCTGTTCTTTTTGAACATCGGCTCTGCGCCTTTTGATTCTATCACGTGCTCTATGAGCAGGCGTACAGAGTTAGACCCGATGTCTATGGCAGCAAATTTTTTGATCTCCATTCTGGCTATTTGGCTGAGGGTTGAATTTAGCCCACAGCTATGTGCTGCGCCTTGATTAATTATCAACCGAATGTTAGGTGCCGGAGATAGCTGTGTATGCCTATTTCTTCCTCAGGTACTGGTATATCTTATCCTGGCAGCGAATGCGGATGGCAGAGCCGGTCTGGCGGTAGATATTATCCTGTGCGGCATTGATCACGCGGCTTTTTACATTGTCACTCCATTGGATATTGAGTATATCCAGCAGCTCCTGCTGCAGCTTCTTATCCAGTATGGGCGTAGAGATCTCTATACGCGAGTCGAGATTGCGGGTCATCCAATCTGCAGAGGAGATGTAGTACAGCGGCTCACCACCATTCTCAAAGATAAAGATGCGCGAGTGCTCCAGGTAGCGGTCTACTATGCTGATCACCTCTATATTCTCACTCATGCCCGGTACGCCCGGTACCAGCCCGCAGATGCCACGCACGATGATCTTTATCTTCACACCATGATTGCTGGCGTCATAGAGCTTTGTGATCATCTCTTCATCTATGAGGCTATTCATCTTGATGAAGATCCCTGACTTCTTTTTGTGTTTCGCATTGTAGATCTCGTCGTCTATCATCTGGATAAACTTCTTGCGGGTACGTAGTGGAGATGGTATCAGGTATTTGTACTGGCGCACGATATAGTTGCGGTCAAAGAAGTCAAACACATGCGATACTTCAGAGGTGATATGCGGCTCAGCGGTGAGCAGTGACTCATCACAATACACGTTTGAGGTCACCTCGTTATAGTTGCCCGTGCTGATATTGGCATAGAGTTTTGGTTTGCCTTTCTCCTCGCGTTGTATCAGGCAGAGCTTGGAGTGTACTTTCAGACCCTGCACGCCATAGATCACACGGATGTTTTCCTCTGCCAGCGCCTTGGCCCACTTGATATTGGCCTCCTCGTCAAATCGCGCCTGCAGCTCCACTACCACCGTCACATCCTTGCCATTTCGAGCCGCATTGATCAGGGCATTGATCACCTTAGATTTCTTGGCCGCACGGTAGAGGGTGATCTTGATAGACTTGACCGTGGGATCTATGGCCGCCTCGCGTAGCAGCTCTATGAAATGGTTGAAGCTCTGATAGGGGAAGTGAAGCAGTATATCCTGCTTTTTTATTGCCTCAAACATGCTCTTCTCTTTGACGAGTGCAGGATGCACGATAGGCTTGTGATCTTCGTAGCGTAGCGACTTCGCACCCAGCGCCGGGAAGCTCATGAAGTCTTTGAAATTGTGATAGCGGAAGCCCGGTATCAGGTTGTCATACTTGCGCAGCTTCATACGGCTGGTGAAAATGGCCAGCATATCCGCAGGCATGCTCTGGTCATATACGAAGCGCACAGGGTCGCCCTTCTGGCGGTTCTTGACGCTCTTGGATATTTTATCCAGGAAGCTCTGCGATACGTCATTGTCTATATCCAGCTCTGCATCGCGGGTCAGCTTGATCGTATAGCTCTCTATCTTGTCAAAGGGGAATGTATAAAATACAGATGGCAGGTTGTGGCGGATGATATCATCCAGCAGCATCACATAGTGATTATGATTAGACGATGGCAGGATGACAAAGCGGCCCTCAGGGTCGGATGGTATCTCCAGCAGTGCATACTGTGTCAGTTTAGGCTGTCCCTTCATCGAGAGCTTTACTGCCAGGTAGATAGACTTGTCCTTCAGGTATGGGAAGCGCTTCACCTGGTTGAGCATGATGGGCACCAGTGACGGGCGCACCTTATTGTCAAAATAGCTTTTTATAAAAGCGCTCTGAGAGGCGTTCAGCTTCTTCTCATCAGTGATATAGATGCCGTGAGCGCGCAGCTCCTGCTGTATCTCCTTATATATTTTCTCAAACTTGAGGTTCTGCTGGATCACGATCTTCTGTATCTCATCCAGCAGTTTGTGCGGCTTGATACGCATCGTGGTCTTGGCTGTCTTGCCAAAGTCCATCACACGCTTTAGCGTAGCGATACGCACGCGAAAGAACTCATCGAGGTTATTGGAGAAGATGGCAAGGAAGCGCAGGCGCTCCAGTATCGGTACTGTCTTGTCTTCAGCCTCTTGCAGTACGCGTTGATTGAATGAGAGCCAGCTGACGTCGCGGTTGACGAACTTAGGGTGCTTTACCATAGTGAGATGCCCAAAGTAGTAAAGAAATTACAAACGCAATGTTAAGCTTTCAATGATGTGCAGATTATCTGATGAGTATCATATCCATACCCCGTTTGACAGGCGGTGCTTCATACGGCCGCGGCAGTCCCTTTTTGTATTGCACGAGGAGGCCAGCAGAGTGAGCAGCAGCAAGGCCAGGACCGATATATATCGCAGGACTCTCATAGTATTATAACGAAAGAGTAGCAGTTAATGTTGCTGCCGCTTCAGCTCTTTGGGTCGCAAGAACCATTCCAGTTTGCCGCGCTCTCCTATGTCTGCCCAGCGCTCTTTATCAAATCTGATCAGGGCTGCTCCGGTGGTCGGCACATTATCTATGTACGTATCGCCATAGCGATTGAGAAAGTAGGTGATGGACGGATTATGGCAGATCACTACGGCGTGCTCTATCTTATCATCCAGTCCCCGCAGGTGCTGGATGATCTCATAGGGCGTAGACTCATACAGTGTTTTATCCTGTACTACCGCTGCATACTTATAGTCCCACTCCTGGCAGATCAGTTTGGCAGTCTGTAGGGTGCGCCGGGCGGGGCTGGCTGCTATGTAGTCCGGGCGGAAGTCGCGGCGGGCTATCTCGCGGGCTATGAGGCGCGCATCCTCTTTCCTGTCTTCTCGTATCGGGCGGTCAAAATCTGCCACTGCATTGGTCCAGTCAGATTTGGTATGCCTGATGAGCACTACTGATCTCATAACGTTAATTTCAAATTCCGTTTCTGGTTTTTAAATACTTTTGTGGTCGTGAAGATAAGGCACATAGGCCGGATCATGGCTGTAGCATTCCTGCTCAGCTCCTTCCTGTACTCTACTGTGGTGCGGGAGCTTCACTATTCCTTTTCTGTCAAATACCATACCGAGGCGCACGACCACAGCTGCGACCACCATATCCACTCTACGGACAAGGAGGACGACTGTAACATCTGTAAGATAGATGTCAACCACATCTATGACCATGCGCAGGCGGTCTATTCTTTTTCCGTTGTCTTTTTGCCGCGCAGCGCTGCTGAGCGTATAGAGCCTCTCTACCACACTGCGGCCGAGAGCACGCATCATCTCCGTGGTCCTCCTGCCATAGCCTGATACCGTTTTACTGAAAACATCTGACGCATGGCACAGCCATGCTATCTGCTGCCTGCGCCGCAGGCCGTTATTTTATTTATCAGGTTATAAAAAAAGTATGAAGCATATTCTATTGTTCCTGGCATTGGCAGGATGCTACGCGGGCTTGTCCGCGCAGCATACTTTGTCTGGCCGGGTCTACGACAAAGACACAAAAGAACCGCTCTACGGAGCGACCATATACCTGCCCGAGCATAAAAGTGGTACACTGACAGATACCTCGGGCACTTTTACACTTGCCAATCTACCGGATGATCAGGTGCTCCTGGAGATCAAGACGCTGGGCTATGCCCCGCAGGTTATCACAGCAAAAGTAGCTCCGGACACTATCACGATCTATCTCACTCACGCTGCCGGGGAGCTGAATGAGGTGGTAGTGACGGGTGAATCCCGCGCCACGGAGATCAGCCGCAGCCCTATCCCCATCGTGGTGATCAATAAGGACTACCTCCTCACCAACTCTGCCACCAATGCGATAGATGCCCTCACCAAAATACCCGGTGTGACCGCTGTGACCACAGGGCCCAACGTGTCAAAACCATACATCCGTGGCTTGGGTTTCAATCGTGTGCTCACCCTATATGACGGTATGCGTCAGGAGGGGCAGCAATGGGGAGATGAGCATGGCATAGAGGTGGACCAATATGGCGTAGAGCGCGCAGAGATCATCAAAGGGCCAGCGAGCCTGAGCTATGGCAGCGACGCCCTGGCAGGGGTAGTCAATCTCATACCTACCCGCCCCGCACCGGAGGGAGCGCTGCAGGGCGATGTGACGCTGGACTATGGCACAAACAATAATCAGATCGGCGGCTCTGCGATGATCAAAGGCACCAAGAAAGGCATCGACTGGATAGCCCGCGTCTCGCATAAGCAGGCCATGGACTATGCCAATAAGTATGATGGCCGTGTGTTCAATACTGCGTTTAACGAGACAGATGCCAGCGCCTCTCTCGGCATACATCGCGACTGGGGCTACTCGCATGTCAACTTCTCCCTGTACGATGATGTACAAGAGATACCAGACGGCAGCCGCGATAGTGCCACTAGGCAGTTTACACGCCAGATAGATGAGGATGGCAATAGTGAGATTGTCTCTCAGCACGACCTCCGTACTTACAGTATAGAGCGCCTGCACCAGCGTGTGCAGCACTACCGTGTGAATGCTGATAATCATATCCACCTGGGCCACAAGGGCGGTACACTGGATATCGATGCCGGCTACCAGCGCAGTGTGCGCAGGGAGTACAGCCATCCGATCCTATACAATACACCCGGCCTCTATCTACAGCTCAATAGTATCAACTATGACGTCAAATACCATATGCCCGAGATACGCCACTGGAACCTTACGGTAGGTATCAATGGCATGTACCAGCAGAATAACGTGACGGCAGGGACAGAGTTTGTGATACCATCGTACTCGCAGATAGATTTTGGGCCATTTGCAGTGGTGCGGAAATCGCTGGGCAAGTTTGATATAGAGGGCGGCATCAGGTATGATGTCCGGATCTTTCGCAATCAACAGCTCTACACTGCTGTCGATCCTGTGACGGGATTTGATATGCCTGTGTACGGTGCAGCTACTGCGGGAGCCAATAAGGTCTTCTCTAACTATCACACTACATTCCAGGGAGTGACGGGCAGCATAGGAGCTACCTACAATGTCAATAAGCAGCTGGCGCTGAAACTGAATTTTGCCCGAGGCTATCGCGCGCCCAATATATCTGAGATATCTGCCAATGGCGTCCACCCCGGCACTAATATCTACCAGATAGGCAATGCGGATTTCAAGCCGGAGTTTAGCCTGCAGCCGGACTTTGGCGTCAGCTATACATCCAGGTATATAGCGTTTACGGCAGACGTATTTTACAACTATATCCAGAACTATATCTACAATCAGAAGCTGCAAGGCGTGCATGGCGGAGATTCCATACTGGTGGCCGGCAATCAGACCTTTCAGTACCGCTCGGCCCGCGCGCAGCTCTATGGCGGTGAGATAGGAGTAGATATACACCCCATCCATTCGCTGCATATTGACAATGTCTTCTCTTTGACGTACGGCGATTTCCTCGGGGAGAAGGGCCATGCTGTGGCTGATAGCGAGCGCTATCTGCCGCTGATAGCGCCTATACATGGCAGCTCTGAGGTCAGGTATGATTTCAATATCAAGCGCGCACAGATCGTCAATGCCTTTGTGAAAGTGGGCGTCACCTACTATGCCAGGCAGGGCCGCATCTACAGAGCCTTTGGCACAGAGACGGCTACGCCCGGATATGCGCTGCTCAGCGCGGGCGTGGGTGCAGGCTTTGCCAATAAAAAAGGCAAAACTATCATGAGCCTCTATGTGCTGGGATCTAACCTACTCAATACCGCCTATCAGGACCATCTGAGCCGACTCAAGTATTTTGAACCCTATCCGGGCAACTATACCGGCCGCAATGGTATCTATAACATGGGTGCGAACGTAAACATAAAGGTGGTTTTCCCGCTGGACTTCAGGATATAGGTCCTTGTGTTTTCTCTCCGGAAATCTGGCATTGGCCGGAAAAATCAATGTTGCGGATGTCATAAAAGGCAATAATTCTGCCATCATGCGTTTGAAGAGCAGGTGTACAGGCGGGGAGGCGGCCTGTTAGCTTGTGAATAGGAGAAGGTGATATATTAAGTATTTTTAAACCGGAAGATGAATAAGAAGATCGTCATAATACTGAGCGTGATATCGCTGCTGATGGCCGGGCTGTACTCCTGCAAAACGGATGCGCCGCTCACTACCAATGAGTATATCTCCCGCGTAGATGTGATCGCTATTGACCAGACGGACCAGCATGCTGATACCTTCGGGTATATCAACTTCCGCGAGGCGGAGGGAGGCCCGGCTACGATGATAGACACCATCCGGCTGAAAGGGAGCAGATCCTACGACGTGCAGCTCAGGATACTGGACGAGGCTAATAATCCGATACTGGACCTCACGGATAGTATCACTCATATGGCGGATAAGCATCTGATGGTGTATACCATAGACCCTGTATCAGGCCTGATCCAAAACAAGATACAGGACAAAGACTCACATGGCCTGCCACTCGGCCTCGTGAGCACCTGGCAGACCGGAGATAGCGGCACAGCAGGCTACCTGCGCCTGATACTCTACCACCAGCCGGTAGGCAAAAATGGCACACCTACGCCAGGCAATGTAGATTTTGAGGCGGACTATCCTGTTATCGTAAAATAGAATCTTCCGATACTTACTAAAATGAAAAGGGCTGCGGTGACGCAGCCCTTTTCTGTATTATGCAGGATAGCTTATTGTGCATTCCTCCTGTGGCCTACCCACACGAAGCGCTTATTGACGTACTCCGGATTGGTAAAGCTGGCATTACCCGCAGGGTTGCCGCCGGTCACGTGAAAGTCGCTGAAGGTAGCATGCTGATTTACAAAGATACCACCTGTCAGGTTGAATGACACAGGTGTGAAGACAGACTCCATCTCCTCTTCTATCAGCTTGATGGTATCCTCATTGGTAGAGTAGGCGGCGCAGGTGATGGCACCGTGCTTGCCTGCCATCTCCTTGGCCAGCTCGACAGACTGGGCCGTGTTCTTGGTCTTGATCACGAGTACGATCGGGCCGAAGAGCTCATTCTCATAGATGCCAAAGTCCTTGGCTGCTACCTCCAGTACGATAGGAGAGGAGGTGCGCGCATCAGGGTATTCTGCATTGGCCACCTTGCCTGGTGCGAGGAGCTGTGTGGCGATATCGCTCACAGAGTCCACACGCTTCAGCGTAGCATCGCTCTGTATGGCACCAAGTGTGCCTGGGCCCATAGCAGGATGCTTCGCTATACCGCTGATCGCATCTACGAGTGCCTTTACAGTATCCTCATAGCTTACAGGGGCGCCACCACTACTTACGCCGCCTTCAGGTATGAAGAAGTTTTGCGGTGCTGTACACATCTGGCCGGAGTAGAGTGACACGGAGAATGCGAGATTCTGTGCCACTGCTGCGAGATCAGTCACAGAGTCTATGATCACAGAGTTGACACCAGCCTTCTCGGTGAAGGTCGTCTTGCCCGGCAGGCTCTCTACATATTTGCCGAAGGCAGAGCCGCCGGTATAGTCTATCAGCTTCACGAGCGGATGCTCGGCCAGTTTCTTGGTGATTAGATTGTCAGAAGCGTCCACTGCCAGCTGGCAGATATTGATGTCGTGGCCCTTTTGCTGCAGGGCATTTTGTATCTCGGCTACTACGATAGCTATCGCGTAGACAGACTTAGGGTGTGGCTTTACGATAGCTGTATTGCCGGTGATCAGCGTGGCGAAGAGGCCAGGCACTGTATTCCATGTAGGAAAAGTGGAGCAGCCGATGATCAGGCCGACACCCTTTGGTACTGCATGGTATTCTTTCTGGAGTTTTAGCGTTGCTTTGCCGGCAGGCTTCTCCCAGGTGATAGACTCAGGGAAGCGCTTCAGCTCCTCCCAGCCCATAGCCAGTGCCTCCAGCGCGCGGTCGCTGGCGTGAGGCCCCGATGCCTGGAAGCTCATCACAAACGACTGGCCCGTCGTATGCTGCGTAGCATAGGCTATCTCAAAGAACTTATTCTTGATCCGCTCCAGTGCATCTACCAGTACCTCGGCACGCTCATCTGCAGAGACCTTCTTCCACTCGCCAAAGGCGCGGCCGGCACGTACCAGCAGGGTATCTACCTCAAATGTAGGATAGGTGATACCCAGTGGCTTCATGGTGTATGGAGATACCTCCTCACCCACCCAGCCGGCAGGGTTCTGCTGCTTCAGCAGTTCAAACTTTTTGCCGAGCTGCTCATTGTATAGCTTCAGGCCCTCAGTAGAGGCCTCCTCTCCATAGGCTTTAGGAGACTCCGGATATTGTGCAAAGAAAGCGCGGGAGTGGATAGCCTTGACGGCGTTTTCTACGATCTCGCGGTTAGACTGGCTTAGTGACATATCTTGTGTTTTACTGTTTTAAAAGTATGAGGGTTGAAAGTAAGGGATTTTGACAGAAAAGGAAAAATAGCTGAGGATCGCAGTAGGGACAGGTCGCGACCTGCCCCTACCTACTAGCGGGCTATGCAGCCAGTTCCCCCAGCTTCTCCATGATCCAGCTTTTGTCCGCCAGTTGTTTTACTTTATTGATATCCTGTGTGAGTTGTGCGATCTTTTTGCGGTCCTTCACATCTGCGCGGAATAGCTTGAGCGTATAGCGCACAAAATTGCCATACACCGCCCGCTGTGTATCTGAGATGAGCCGCTTACGGCTGAGCAGTATGCGGAAGCTCTCACTGAGCGACTGCAGCGGCTGGTACTCTCCCAGCTCGTAGTAGGTCTTCATGAGTGTCGTTTTGGCATCGAGCTGATAGAAGACATCATTATAGTCTACCGAGCCGAGCAGCTCCAGCACCCGGTCATATTTGCCTGCGGCAAAAGCATAGCGTGCCATGTTGAACGTATAGGCGTTGTCCCTGTCGCGCTCAGGTATATACGGCGTATACGTTTCTATGAAATCGGTAACCCATTTTAGCTCTTTGGCGCGGAGTGCGATGGTGACTATGTTTTTAAACTCCCATGGAGACATGGAGCCGCTATGCGTGAGCAGGCCATCACGCAGCTGCTGCTTGTAGAGTGAGAGTATCTTCTGTACGTAGCTGAGGTCACCCTGATTGATCATGCGGATACAGTAGTTCACGGCAAATGCATAGAGCTGCTCCGCCTCTGTGACCGGGAAAAGGTGTATATGCTGCGACAGGAGGCCACTTAGCAGCTCAAAGTTGGCATTGCCATCTCTCTCCTGTAGTGTATGGATGATGGCTACATAGATCTGAATGAGTGGCACATCCTTTATCGATGTGTGTGCCGCCATCGCCATCACCGCCTCCATGAAGTGTATCTCTGATGGTGTATTCAGAAACTTCTGGTAGTGCAGTGCAGAAGCATAATACTTCAGCTTTTGTATCACATAGTAGGTATCGAGGCTGCGCATGGTAGCCGTGAGGTGCTTCTCACTATCCCGGCGGTCCAGATTTTCTATGAAGGCATTCTGCAGCTCATCTGCTCTGTAGCGATCGATATAGTAGCCGGCATCGCGGAGCTCATTTTTACGTGCAGTTTCGTTTACAGCTTTGACCATAGGTGCTGCACAGGAGGGGAGGAGCCTGGTATTGTATATATCCAGCAATATGAGATTGCGCTCTGTATCGTGATCCGCCAGGTGCTCCAGCAGCAGAAAGCGCTCCAGCACTTTGGTCAGGTCTGATAGCAATCGGGCATAACGCAGCGCTACAAATCTCTTTTTACCAAAGGCTGCTTTCCAGATGTTTTCATTGCTCAGTGCTGCGGGTATGCGCTCCTTGTAGAAAGTGCGGATATACTCCCAGGTGGCCAGCACATAGTCATCAGCGTTGGCGCCTGGCATATAGCGGTCCAGGCGGTTAAGCTCATACTGTGAAAGAGAGCGGAGGATATGGTCTGGTTTAGTGTTGATCATGTCATTGTTGTCAATGAAGTTAAGGCTTTCTAAAAAAATATTGAGTATATAAAAATGAAATTAAGATTACTTATGGCCACTTATGATTAAATTTTATAAGTATATAAGCGGTTATTTGTACTTTTTATTAGGGCAGACTATTCGTTTTTTTGTATCGTCAATGAGAGGATTAAGGAGGAAGAGATTAAATTTTGGATAAAATCACATGAGATGAAAATGGCGAGAATAATAATGGCGGCCTTTCTGGTGCTTGGCATCAGCCTGCAGGCCATGGCACAGTCGGCGGGGCCGGATCAAACCATTTGCAAGTTTGTGCTGGTCACTATGGCGGCACAGGGCACAGGGACCTGGTCTGTAGCCGGGGCAAACCCAGCCGCTACGACTTTTGTCAACGCGACAGACCCCAGTACGGGGACTTTCGGTTTTTCGAACTCCGGTACCTATACTTTCGCATGGACCAGCGGTGGTGTACCGGACACGATGACTGTGACGGTGATCGATGCTGATATAGCATCTATCACAGCCTCTCCGGATAGTATCATTGCCACCGGGCAGAGCGCTACGCTTACTGCCCTGACTGATGTGCCGGGCGGCAGCTATCAGTGGAGCCCCCCGGCTTTCATTACTCCGGTGTCCGGCCATCCCGAGACTATCATCGGCACGCCCAATACTACGATGAGTTTCTGCCTGACCTATACAGTCAGTGGCTGCCAGACCACCAAGTGCCAGACTATATATGTACGGAGTGTATACGCAGGAGCCGACCAAACCGCCTGCCAGTATGATGTAGCTACGATGGCTGCCTCTGGTACCGGCACCTGGTCTGCGCTCACTGGTAATCCAGCAACAGCCGTTCTGAGCAATCCTTCTGATCCTAATACGACAGTTTCAAGCTTATCGATACCAGGGACATATTCTTTCATATGGACCAGCGGCAGCAACACGGATACGGCAGCGGTACACGTCAATGCTAAACCGAACGCAGGTCCGGATCAAACAGTCTTTTCTCCTTCGCTTCCCGGCGGCACTGCTACTATGGCGGCGACAGCTACGGGTACCTGGACTGCCGACCCAGGTAATCCTGGTACGGCTACTATCACCACGTCATCCAGTCCCACCACTACGATCACATCGTTTAGTGCGGCTGGCTCTTATGCCTTCATATGGACATCAAATGGCTGTACGGATACGGTGACTGTATCAGTACAGCTATCTTCACCTACCGACTCTGTATGGCCGGGCGATGCCGACCACAATGGTGTAGCAGACAATAATGACCTGCTGCCGATAGGAGTAGCCTATGGCCTCAATGGATTTGCCCGTGCGGACCAATCGATCATCTGGACAGCCCATTACACTCAGGACTGGGGAGTGCAGTTTCTGAATGGTACCAATACCAAACACGCCGACTGTAATGGAGACGGTGTCATCAACGCAGATGACACATTGGCTATCATTCAAAACTTCGGACTCACTCATGCTAAGACAAATAGTGCCAGTCCATGGAGATCGGGACTGGCTGGGCTGAAAACTGTATTGAGCGCTGATAGCCTGTATCAGGGAGATACTCTCACTGTGACATTTATATTGGGAGATGCCAGTATACCTGCAAACAACATCTATGGATTGGCATGGACCTATAATTTCGATCCGCTGGTGGTAGATTCTACCTTTACTACCATATCTTTCGGCAATTCATGGCTGGGAAGCACAGATAAGATATCTATCGGTAAGACGCTCAATAGTCAGGGCCATGTAAAGGCAGCTATCACACGCACCGATCACACCACACGCAGTGGCTACGGAGCTATCGCAAAAGTCAGCTTTAAGATCACCACAGACAATATCAGTGGCAAGGATCTGGTGTACTATACTAATACAGGATTTATAAGTGACCTCACCGCTATAAACGAGCACGGCACTCCTATCCCGCTCAACGCTGGTGCAGATACGAGTCAGGTAGGATATACCCCGACAAGTATCAACGAGATCGCAACGGAGAAAGTGTCTCTCCATCCTAATCCGGCGCAAAGTAAAGTGACTGTAGCAGCGGCCAGCATGATCACTGAGGTAGCTATCATCAATGTGGCAGGACAGGAGGTGCGCCACATAGCAGGCCTGAATAGCAAAATAGCCAACATAGACATAGCCACTCTGGAGGAGGGTATGTATTTCGTACAAATAAAAACAGATATTGGAGCTGGTACTACTAAACTATCTGTGGTGAGATGATCACTACGGCATACCTAAGTCACCCAGCTCTCAACCCATCACAAACAGTAAAAACTAAAATCGCATATATGAAAAATAAGCTCTTACTATTATTTGCAGTTTTGTGCCTCTATAGTGCTCATGCACAAAACTATACCTGGACGAGGAAAGCCGATCTGCCCGATCCAAACTATCAAGGTGCCAGCATGACGATCAATAACAAAGTATACGTGATAGGCGGTGTGATAGACCACATCAATACACCTGTCAATCTCAACAGGAAAGTATGGGAGTATGATCCTGTAGCCGATACCTGGACGCGCAAACAGGATGCTCCCGGCACGGCGGTATATGGCGCCAGCTACTTTGTGATAGGTGGCTATGGCTACATAGTAAACGGCTGGGACTCTACTAACTCTGGCGTAGGTCCATCGGACTGCTGGCGCTATGATCCGGCTACTGATTCCTGGGCAGCGATGGCGCACTTTCCAGGATCCATGCGCTATACCTGTACGGCGTTTGCCATGAATGGCAAAGGCTATGTCACCTGCGGTTTCCGTCCGTATACGAATGAGACATGGGAGTACGATCCCGCTACAAACGCATGGACAGCCAAAGCAGCTTTCCCGGGTACGCCACGACAGTCTATGACCAGCTTTGTGATAGGCAACTATGCCTATATGGGTGCCGGTATGCCAGCATCATACAATGGATGGGCATATATCAATAGTGATTACTACCGGTATGATGCTGCTAATGATACCTGGACCCAGATCAGCAGTTTCCCGGGTACACCGCAGACCACGGAGAGTACTTTCACGCTGGGAGGCAAGGCCTATGTGGTATGCGGCGTGACCGAAAATCAATATAACTATTCGAGCGGTGCATCTAAAGATATCTGGACCTATGACCCTGCCTCTGACCAGTGGAATATGTGGGGCATATTCCCTGATACAGGCATCGTAGGTGGCAACCACGTAGACTGCAATGGCGCGGGATATATAGGGCAGGGTGAACACTTTACGTTCGGCACCTATTCACGTGTCTGGTGGACTTTGGGCCCGGCTGCAGGACCATTCTCCTGTACAGCCACGGTTCACTCGTTTAAGATCAATAACTCTACATTCAACTTTCAGGCAAACGGTAGCTTTTCCCCTTCGGCTGTCCTGACATGGAATTTCGGAGATGGACACAGCGCTACAGGCACCTCTGTGACCCATACTTTCTCGACAGCAGGTACATATTCTGTATCGCTCAGTGTCACAGATACTGCTGGCAGTGGCTGCGGCGCTACGGCTTCTACGAGTGTCACCGTGGCCAACCTTTCAAACTGCTCAGTCTCTATAGCCAGCCAGCACATAGGGGTACAATACACCCTGTTTACCAATGCATCCGGAGGCGGTCCTTATACCTACTCATGGACCTGCGCGCAGGACAGCAGCTTTAGCTCTACCTCACCAGACCCGGCTGTGGTGCTGACCCCCAATGTACCTACCACGTACTGTGTCACCATCATGGATACCACCGGCTGCACTGCCTCATCCTGTACTACCATCACGTATGTACCCGGCGTAGACTCATGTTCCACATTCCTCTATATCTACCCTCAGGGCAATATACCTGGTGTGTATAATGCCTACATCTATCACTCAGGCGCTGCTCCTATGAGTTATTCATGGTCATTTGGCAATGGGGCATCATCTACTGTTCCGCTGCCGGTTTACACATATCCTGTTTCGGGTTTCTTTGATATCTGCCTTACTATAGTGGATTCCAATGGATGTGTATCCAGCTACTGTGATTCACTCTTTTATGCTTTCAAGACAGGTGGCGGCCCTATCCATGAGCTCAGGGTCATTTCGCGCAATACAGTAGGCATACAGGACGTGACCGAGGCTACGGTCTCTGTCTATCCTAATCCGGCTGAGGGCAAAATTACCATCACTGCTGAGGATCCGATCACCGCAGTGAGCATCACGGATGTAGCGGGTCAGGAGATGTATGAGCAGGCTGTCGCTCAAGTGAAGAGCATCGTAGCGGACTTGCCAGCTACTATGGCCAGTGGCATCTATTTCGTGCATGTCAAAACCACACGGTCTTCGGGTACAACAAAACTGTCGGTGATCAGGTAAACGTAACAAAGCTGCGGCTACCACTTTTGACCATCTGATTTATCCACATTTTGTGCTATATTCGCTAGGTGAAGAAATCCGTCCTGAGATAGGGGCGGATTTTTATATATTATAAAAACAGTGACAATAACTATATAAATGGGATGTGGATCGTGTGGTACAGCCACCGGAGGTGAGCAGGGCTGCCAGAGCAAAGGCGGCTGCTCTACAGGGGGCTGTAATAAGAATAGTGTTTACGACTGGCTGGCAGATATGCCCCTGTCTTTCAATGAGAATTTTAACATCATAGAGGTCGCTTTCAAGAAGGGCTCCCGCAAGGGGTTCTACCGCAATAGCGCTAACCTGAGCCTGACCAAAGGCCAGCTGATAGTGATAGAAGCGGCACAAGGGTATGATGTGGGCGAGGTGAGTCTGCAGGGTGAGCTGGTCAAGGCCCAGATGAAAAAGAACCGGGTGAGCGAGCGTGATGACACCATCCGGACTGTGCTACGTGTGGCTACGGAGCAGGATATCAATACCTATCTGGATGGCCGCAATAAAGAGCAGGACACCATGATCCGTGCCCGCGCCATAGCCAAGAGCATCAAGCTGGACATGAAGATAGGCGACGTAGAGTATCAAGGCGACGGCAAGAAAGCTACGATCTACTATACTGCCGATGACCGCGTGGACTTCCGCGAGCTGGTGAAGGTATATGCCCGTGACTTTAAGGTAAAGATAGAGATGCGCCAGATCGGTGCGCGCCAGGAGGCGGCCCGCATAGGCGGTATGGGTACCTGTGGCCGGGAGCTATGTTGCTCTACCTGGCTGGCAGACTTTAAGTCGGTGACCACCCAGGCGGTGCGCTACCAAAATCTCGCCATCAATACTGAGAAGATGAGCGGCCAGTGCGGCAGGCTGAAGTGCTGCCTCAACTATGAGCTGGATACCTACAATGACGCGCTCAAGAAGTTTCCTAAGAACCCGGATAAGATCGAGACAGAGGAAGGTACTGCCTACCTGCGCAAGACCGAGATCCTCAAGAAGCAGCTCTGGTATGCCTACGAGGGTCATGGTGGCACGCCATTCAAACTGGACGTAGAGACAGCCAATGAGCTGATCTGGATGAATAAGCAGGGTAAGAAACCCGCTGGCCTGGGCAACTATAATGTGGTAGAGGAGGTAGTAGAAGACGAGTCTAAGCATGACGACCTGGTAGGTCAGGTGAGCCTCTCTACACTGGAGGAGAAGGCCCGCAAGAACCGTAATAAGAGCCGCAACAAACGCAGTGGTGGCCGTGAGGGTGATGAGCGCCGTACACAGGGCAGGCAGCAAGGTGGCGACGAGAGCCCGCAAACCGAAGGCGGCCAGCAGCAAGAGCGCAAGCCTCAGCAGCAACGCAATCAAGGCGGCGGCAATCAAAACCGCCAGGGCGGTGACCGCAATAGACCACAGGGCGAGCGCAATCAGCAGCAAGGCCAGAAGCAGCAAGGCGAGCGCAACCAGCAGAACCGCAATCAAGGAGGCAATAACCAGAACCGTCAAGGTGGCGATAGGAATAAGCCGCAAGGAGACCGCAATCAGCCACAGGGTGAGCGTAACCAGCAGCAAGGCCAGAAGCCACAAGGTGAGCGCAATAACCAGAACCGCAACCAAGGTGGTAATAACCAAAACCGCCCGCAGGGAGACCGCAATAATCAGAACCGCCAGGCTGGTGACAGGAATAAGCCGCAAGGTGACAAACCGGCTGCGCCAAAGACTGATAATACCGAACCTAAATAGAATGATCGGTATGAAGCGCATATCTCTGACCATACTGGCCGCAGGAGCTATTTTGCTCACGGCGTGTGATGGCAATAAACTGATGGAGACCAATACTCCGGTAGCCGGAGAGAAGTGGGCGTATGCTGATATCAAGTCCTATACCGTAGAGGTCAAGGATACTGTGACCCGGTATAATATCTACATCAATCTGAGGCACTCCTTCCAGTTTGACTGGAGGAATGTGTATGTGCAGGTGGGCACGCAGCTGCCTGATGGCAAGAAGATGGAGAAGAGGGTGAACCTGCCCCTCTGTGAGCCTGATGGCAAGTGGTATGGCTCCTGCCTGGGAGACAACTGTGACGTGCCGGTGATGATACAGCACGATGCGAGGTTTCCCATGCCGGGCAAGTATACCTTCACACTACGTCAGGATATGCGGGTAGATCCGCTGGATAAGATCAAGAGCGTAGGCCTCAGGATAGAGAAGGCCAAACCTCTGCAAGGAACGAATCAATAGATCAAGACAATAAAGAAAGCCGGTATCAGCCGGCTTTCTTTTTATATATAGAAACCAGGTATTACCAAGGCAAGGTATCATTCAGGTGGAAGTAGCCGCCTGTAGGCCCGTCTGCCGGGAGCGTAGCCAGGCGTACTGAGGTTTTGGCACCATCAGGTATCTCCATAGGCGCAGCATCAGTACCCATGTCTGTCTTGACCCAGCCCGGGTGCGCAGAGTTGACTTTGATATTGGTATCCTTCAGCGCATGTGCCAGATGCACGGTAAACTGGTTCAGCGCGGTCTTTGACATGTCATAGGCGAATGCCTTGGAGTCATAGATAGGTGAGCCTGGTGTAGCGTGCAGATGCAGAGAGGCCAGGATGCTGGATAGATTGACTATGCGGCCGGCATCCGCTTTCTCTACGAGTGGTAGCAGCTTTTGTGTGAGGCCTATCAGGTTAAATACATTCACATCAAAGGTCTTGAGCAGGTCTGCATAGCTGGTAGTGGTCACTGTATTCTGACCCCAGCCTGCGGCTTCTGCTTGTATACCTGCATTATTCACGAGGATGTCCAGCTTGCCGTAGGCCTTGGCTATCTCATCATGTACTGCCTGAAAGTCTGCCGGCTGCTCGAGGTCTACCTTGATATAATGCGCATCGATACCCTCTGCGGCGAGCTGTGCGGCAGCTTCTTTGCCACGGCTCTCGTCGCGGGCGCCTATGAGTACGGTGATGCCCTGCTGACCCAGCTGGCGGGCTGTCTCGAGGCCTATGCCTTTGTTGGCGCCGGTGATCAGCGCTACTTTCTTGTTAGTTGACATTGTCTACTGTTTAATGGTTTAATTGTTTTTGAACTAAACATCCGCTATTCGGAATGTTTGTTCCAATTAGGACGGAGCACCTTTCAAAATATTTGGTGCAACAGCAGATTTTCGGTGAATATTTTTGGGAGGACTATTTGTATAAGGTGTGAAAAATCAAAAGGCGGGTTTTCCCCGCCTTTTGATAATGATATAATGAAGAATATTACTTCCTGTCTTTGATGCCTACAAATGGACGCTGTACAGCGCCAGTGTAGATCTGGCGAGGGCGACCGATATCTTCCTTGCGCTCGCGCATCTCCTTCCACTGAGAGATCCAGCCCGGCATACGGCCCAGAGCAAAGAGCACAGTGAACATAGGCGTAGGGAAGCCCAGCGCCTTGTAGATGATACCAGAGTAGAAGTCTACGTTAGGGTACAGCTTGCGCTCTGCAAAGTATGGATCCTTGAGGGCCACTTGCTCCAGCTCTTTAGCGATCTCGAGCAGCGGGTCATTGATACCCAGTTTGTTGAGGATATTGTCACATGCTACCTTGATGATCTTGGCGCGTGGGTCAAAGTTCTTGTACACGCGGTGACCGAAGCCGAAGAGGAGGCGCTTCTTGTCCTTGGCCTCGTCTACTACCTTGGCTACATTGCCACCATAGTTATTCTGGATGTCTTCCAGCATCTCGAGTACCTCCTGATTGGCACCGCCGTGGCGCGGACCCCAGAGGGCAGCCGCACCTGCAGCTACTGAGGCATACAGGTTAGCGTGAGAGGAGCCTACTATACGCACAGTAGAGGCAGAGCAGTTCTGCTCATGATCTGCGTGCAGTATGAGGAGCTTATTCATGGCATCTACGACCACAGGATCAGCTACGTACTCGCTGGTCACGTTGCCGAATGTCATATTGAGGAAGTTGGTCACATAGTCATACTTATTCTGCGGGTAGACTACCGGATGGCCTTTGCCTTTCTTCATGATCATAGATGTGATCGTAGGCATTTTGGCCAGCAGGCGGATGATGGTCATATTGGTTTCTTCCGGCTTGCTGTTTGGATTCAGCGACTCAGGGTAGAAAGATGACAGCGCAGAGAGGGCGGTCATCAGCTGGCCCATAGGGTGCGAGCGGGATGGGAATACTTCAAATACCTTGACCAGGTTCTCATGCACCAGTGTGTGCATGGTCAGGTCAGACTCAAATTTTTTGAGCTGCTCGGCTGTAGGCAGCTCACCATAGAGCAGCAGGTAGCTGACCTCAGTGAAGGTAGCCTTGTCGGCCAGGTCTTCTATATTATAGCCACGGTAGCGCAGGATACCCTGCTCACCATCCAGAAAGGTAATGGCAGACTGCGTGGCACCGGTATTCTTGTACCCTTCGTCATACGTCACGAGGCCTGACTGGCCGCGGAGCTTGGAGATGTCTATTGCACTTTCGTTTTCGGTACCAGTGATGACCGGCAGTTCGTACGATTTGCCATCGTAGGTGAGTGTAGCGTTATTAGCCATGGTATAAATTTTTTGAGCGCACCAAATGTAATTAAATCAAAACATTTGCATAGATTATTTTCGGTAGTTCCTATATAAATAATAACATATTAATGGATGTCTTTATTTTATTGGAAAATCAACCTCTTCCAACAATATAAGACGATCATCCCCGTCTACATATTTTCCAAAATGCTATTTTTAGCCGTTATGAATATCGACTTTACCGTATTTGCCCATACCTCGGCCTGGATCAGCCTGCTGACACTCACCTTTCTGGAGATCGTGCTGGGGGTAGACAATATCATCTTTATCTCCATCGTGACGCAGAAGCTGCCGGAGGAGAAGCGCAAGCTGGGCCAGAATATAGGCCTGCTGCTGGCCATGGCGCTGCGTATCATCCTCCTTTTCTTTCTGGGCTGGATACTGAGTCTGAAGGAAAACCTGCTACCGGCAAGCTGGGGTTTTGAGATCACGGGCAAGGGTATCATCCTGATAGCCGGTGGCCTCTTCCTGATCTATAAGTCTACGTCAGAGATCCACCACAAGCTGACCGGGGATGACGATGAGTTTCACGTGAGCAGCAGTGAGCGTAGCAATGCTTTTTTCTCCGTGCTGATACAGATCGCGGTGCTCAATATCGTATTCTCCTTTGACTCCATACTGACAGCAGTGGGTATAGCAGACCAGCTGGCGGTGATGATCATGGCGGTGATCCTGTCTATCGCTATCATGATGCTCTTTACCCAGCCGGTAGGCCGGCTGGTAGCCAAATATCCTACGATACAAATGCTGGCCTTGTCCTTTCTCATCATGATCGGTGTCACGCTGATCATGGAGGGCTTTGGCCGCGAGGTAGATAAGACCTTTGTCTATGTAGCCGTAGCCTTCTCTATAGCCGTAGAGGTGCTGAATATCCGCTTTCGCAAGAAGCAGGGGCTCTAATATCCTGCCGTCTCAGTCCTGCGCCTGTACTATGGGACGCAGGTAAAACGAGTCCAGTGCCTGATATACACTGCGCGCCATGAGCTCATAGCCCCGCGGATTGTGATGGCCGTCTACAGGCCAGTAATATTTGTGAGTCTCGTGGCCCGGAGTGGCAAACTCTGCGGTATAAAACGCCTGCTGATCATATACCCTCACTCCCGGTAGCTGCTGCAGCGCAGTGATGATGGGCGCCAGATCAAAGTCATGCTCATTGCACTGGATCACTACGATGAGCTCAGTACCCTGCTGATGAGCCAGGGCTGCATACTCCCGAAAGAGGGCGATGACCTTCTGATCCAGCTCCTTAGTTTTGGCCGGTGAGAAGGGGACCTTCTGGAGCAGATAGTTGTAGCCCAGAGCGTGTACTACGAGCCGCGATATGATGCTCACCGCATAGACCGGCTCCCATACAGGCGCGGGTGCGATGTGCAGCTGGCTCGCCGGGCCGAAGCGCTCCAGGCCTCCCTTGGTAGCGATATCTGTCGTGATGTCATTGCACGAGAGTGTCTGGATGATCACGTCAGGGTGGTATGCCACGAGGCGGTCACGATAGTTGACATAGTTCACACAGGGGTCATCTGCTGCGGTACCGGCATTCATCACGGTGACCTGTGGATAGCTGGAGGCCAGTATACGCACCAGAAAGCTGACATAGGTAGAGTCATACGGCGCGCCTATGCCCTCTGTCCATGAGTCTCCGAGGCAGAGGATGCGTTTTTCTCCCACTTGCTTTTGCAGGGGCCACTCATGGTCCGAATATCCCATCGCATTGACAGACCTGCTGTGCCGGAACTCGGGACGGTCAAACCAGACAGTAGTACCCGGGGTACGGGTGCGATAGTAGGTCTCGCCACGTGTACTATAGATGGAGCTATAGCCGTAGCCCATGCGCTCTGTATACACCGCTTGCACTCCTTCCAGGAGGAGGATGGCCTCGGCTGTCATCAGCGCGCCGCAGACAGCGGCTACCAGTAGCTGTGCCGATGCAGGCCGCCGCAGCGTAGCTGCCAGCAGGGTGCTGATGGCCAGCCAGAGGTAAAAGTATAGCGCCAGGTGTGTATGCCACCGGATCGCAGCGTAGCCGCTATGCCATATCCAGTACACCTCCCACAGCAGGTATGGCAGCCCGATCACGGCTAGTACGACCAGCCAGTGAGCCGAGTGTGCGAGACGTATATCCCAGTGCAGGCGGGCAGCGCCATCACTGTGGCTGATGCGTATGGGCAAGGCAAAATAGCTTTAAAGGGTCTCAACAAAAAAAGTGAGCGGGAAACGGGTCTCGAACCCGCGGCCTTCAGTTTGGGAAACTACAAAATCCCCTATTGCCTGACAAGGTTTTAGAGATATTTCAACTGAAAATTAGATTATTACGTTTTGTGTGATGTCATGTGATTTCATATGGAACGGCATTCTGCTTGTGCATGGCTTGTGCAAAATCACTTGTACAAAACATGCTTAATCATGAAGACAAACATCGTATTGGCACTTGATACAAGGCGCCCTCGGCAAGATAATACTTGCGCCGTATTGCTCCGTATCGTTCACTATCGTCTTTCTTCTCAAATCTCTACAGGTATATATATCCCAGAGAAGGATTGGGATGCAAAAGAAAGAAAGGTTAAATCGTCCTACAAAGGCACCGAGTCCGTTACAAGACTCAACAACCAGCTTCAAAAGAAGAAGACTGAAGCAATGGACATAATTACCAAACTCGATGAGCGCAAGCAGCTTGATTCTTTAAGTGTCTTAGAGATCAAAGAACTCATAGAAAAGAAGCATCAGCGTTATTCAGTCTACGAATATATTGAGGTACAGATTGCCTCAATGAAGGAAGCTCATCAATATGGGAATGCAGGGCTTTACAAAGCTGCAATTGGTCTGCTAAAAGGATTCAGCAAAAAGGATGCTCTAACCTTTCCTGAGATCAACCTTCAATTTCTAAAGAGATTCGAGACCGCCCATTTTGCAAAAGGAAATTCACCTGTAAGTCTTACAACCTATATGAGAACCTTTCGGGCTATATACAATCGCGCAATCAAAGACGGCATTGTTGATAAAGAGTTATACCCTTTTGAGCATTATGAGATCAAAGCTCCACGCACCCGAAAGCGTGCTATTAGCTTGGAGGCAATACATAAAATAGCGAACCTGTCTTTCGAGCCTGGATATGGATTATTTCATGCACGGAATTACTTTCTCTTGAGCTTTTATATGCGCGGTATGTCTTTCGCTGATCTAGCTTTTTTAAGAGTGAAAAACATAATTGATGGCCGAATATTCTATCAGCGACGTAAAACTGATAAACCATACAATATTAAAATTACTGCGGAAATTTGGTCTCTCATGGCACAATATATAGAAGGTAAGGAAAAGGAAGATTTCCTATTCCCAATCATTCATACTGTTACGCCGGAGAACCAATACAAAAGTATGCTGTGGGCACGAAATCGATATAACAAGAAACTCAAACGTATTGCGCAGCTCTGTGAGATAGAAGAAAATTTGACCAGCTATGTCAGTCGACACAGCTTTGCTACCGCAGCAAAGAATAAAGAGATACCAATAGCCGCAATATCAGAGATGATGGGTCACAGTGATATCAAGACAACTGAAATATACTTAGCATCATTGCCTAGTGATGTATTAGATCAATATCACGAAAAGATAATTAAATAAAACAAAAGTCATTCGTTTGAGCGAATGACTTTTTCATTGTTTAGACTTTTTAAAATCATCAAACGCTCCATCGATGTCAACTTCATATTTTGACTTAGTATCTTGGTTATCTAGATTAGTATCCGTGTAATCAAAAAGCTTACCTACTTTTTGAAGAATTAATTTCCTTTCAGCAGGACTCTTTCTTAAGTCAATGTCATAAAAGAAATGGACGATACTCATAATTGATGAAATAAGAAAATAAAAACTAACCTTGTTATTAGGATCCGCAACTAGATTACCTTTAACTTCGTAATCTTTACCTATTATAACCATTTCCCGTACATCTTTACTCTTTGCATCTAAACTTGCTGTTTGACGATGTTCATCAAACATTTCACTAACAGGTGGCAAGTATCGTCCAATGGCATGCGCCATATCCTCTGAATAGATGCCGTACCAAACGATGTATCTAGTAAGAGCTGAATCCTTTGACTTGACAACAAGATCAGGAGATTCAATTAAAATTAAAATCAGGAAAACGGCTAACTTAAGCGCTAACAATTCGTCTTCGAATGTATGGAGCTCTAAGTTTATCTTATTATTGATTGAAGCAAAAAGGATTATTCTTTGGTCTATAGACCGAACGAAAAATAGGGACAGCTTTTTGGTAAGTATTGCCAGTATATCGTTTAATACATACTTATCTATCAACCAAGTGGACTGTTCAATAGCAATCCCTAGAATACTATGCAGAAATGGAGCTTTTTCAAGGTTAGTTGCAAAAGTGATTAAGAATATTCTACAAAATTTCTTTGCCCTTTCTGATTCCAGAGTTTTACAATAGGCCAAAAAAGATAGAACTTCGGTTACAATATTATCAGATAAATCAGCTCTACTAACATAAGAGTCAAAAAGCTTTTCAAAGTCGGCTTCGGTGGCGTTGAAATTCGTTTCTGTAAGCAGTAAAAGTATATCTCCGTAGCGTAATGTTACGGTAGTGTTTTGAAGCAATTTGTAAAAGAGATCGTGTGCCTTTTCAGCATCGCCAAGATTATTGTATAGTCTAATCGCTTTTAAGAAATTACTTTGGTATGAATCTGAGTATTCTGTAATTTTTGCATAAAATTCAGCACTTGCAACTAAAGCCTCTGCCGCTTCTTCCTTCTTCCCTTGAAGTAGTAGTGTTTCATGTTTGGAATAGTAGGCATTACCTAAACCGTAGTAAAAGTTAACAGATGAAGAGGCTGAAATTGATTTGTTTGCAAATTCAATACTAGCAGTTAAATTATCTTCATCTCTAAATAGTGCTGACAAAATCCAATATATTCTGCCTTCCTCACGCTTTAGGTTATACTCTTTAACTAATACTAAAGCCTCATTGTAGATTTCTTTTGCCTTAGGCAGGTCGCCCTTATCGCGCAGGGTATTTCCATAATTAATGAGATTAAGAATAGTTTTATCCTTCATCTCATATTTCTGACATAATTTTATAGCCCTAAGATTATACTCCTCTGCTTTCTCATATTCTTCTTTTCCGCGATAAATGCTTGCAAGGGCGTTTAGGACAACAATTTCAATTCCAAAATCCGTGTCTTCATCTATTATTTTTAATATCTGTAACCCGTATTTTTCTGCATCGTCTTTATGTCCTTTAATCTGAGCTAAACATGTGACTAAGTTGACTAAACTTGACGTCATCCCGCCCTTGTCTTTCAGATCCGAAAAAATCTCAAAAGCTTCTTTACAAATAGCTGCCCCTTTTTCAAACTCTGATAGGTCAACATATAATTTTGATAACGAGATAGAAAGCAAAGCCTTTAATTCCTTATCATTAGGGTCAATACTTTCAAGAACCGTGTCGGCCAATTCATTTGCTTCGTTAACTTTTCCCCTTTCTAAGAGGTTTGTAGCTTTAGCCATCAAAGCACCTAGGTATAGTTTCTTCTCTTCAACATCGGTTAGAAGATTTACAGCCTCATCTATGCAATTAGTCGCCTTAATTTTGTTTCCTAGAAGATGCTCTACATGATATAGGTGATATAGAAGATATCCCTTCTCTAAATTAGTTTTAGCGGATTTTAGTTTGGTCTCAATGGCTTTGACTGCTAAACGTAGCTCTCCCCAAGAAATGAGGGAGGGAAATACGTTAAAAAGGAATTTTTCTACTTTCTCTGGGGAGACGTCGATAAGTAAGAAAGTGGCTTGTATAATGTCATTTTGTTCTAAAAAATAATCTCCAAATTTTTGTTGAAAGGTTAACAAGGCTCCCTTTTCACCGAGAGTATTAATTATAAACTCTTTGAAAGATGGATGAAAAATATTTAGAGTGCCTTTGTCATTTCGTACAAGAGTTGCAAGGCTATCTATTTCCTTGCCGATTTGAAGAATTGAAGGACTTTTCAGAAATTCTCCAAGATCATTAATAGTAACACTAAAGTAAGGGAGCGAAATAAAAGCAACGATTTCTTGTTGCCTGGCATCTAGCTGACTCCAAATTGCCTTTTGATATTCAAGAATGTTATCTGGTAGGGGGGCAATTTGAAAGTGAGAATAATAATACAAATACAGCGGATTCCCCTGGGACGCAACTAGGAGCCTGTTAAACTGTATAGTAGTAGTGATAATGTTACTTTGCTCTAAAAATTCCCTCACCTCAGCTTCTGTAAATGGCTTACACAAATAAGGTTTTATACCTATTGGTTCAAATGAAAGATTATCTCTAGTAGCATATAAAAAGCGCGAGGTGAACTTCTCTAAATAAATGATGCTTGAAACAGTTTTAGTGTCGTTTTCACAATCGTCTAGAATGATAAGGTGATTAGACTTTTGCAAGGAACTTTGAAGCCATGTAAGAGCTTCATCTAAAGTGCTTATTTCCACCAAATCTAGCCCATTAGAAAGCCGAATCTTGTTGATTAGATAGAGAAGAATACTTAAAGGCGATCTGCCTTTTACTGAAATGTAAATGACGTTTGACTCCTTTTGGGCTATTTGATAGATGAAAGTAGTTTTGCCAATCCCTGGTTCGCCATATAATAGCAGTTCCCGACTGTTATCTAAAGCCTGCTTTATTTCGAAGACCTGGGTACTTCGAGCAATTAGTTTTTTACTTTCATATGATCCATTGAGAATATCAATAAATGAAATGGAGTTAAGCTCTCTTAATTTAGCTTGCTTCTCAGTGAATAGATTTTCTGCGACCTCTGGAGAATTCTCTATTAGCAAATTCCCAGCTACATTGTAAATAGTGTTAGCCCTTTGATTATTAATGTTCATTGCGCATTAAAGATCTTTTTTAGGCTTGTAATCTCCTTGAATATTGAATATGTTTTTGCCTGCCGTTTGATTCCCGATATTGAACCCGCCTTGATTTTGAAATTCCATATTACCTGTCGATATAATGGCTTCTTTGTTTTCTTGAACCCATGTCTCAATTTCCTTATATAATCCGGCGTCAAATTTTTTTCCTGTTATCGCTTCAAATGTATCTTCAATATCTCTGTAAGGCTTACTTTGATTCTTTACCGGCGTATTACAAATTTTCTCCAAGTAGATTTCAGTTTCTTGATCATTGGCAAAATAATTCCTGATTCTGTTCTTTAGTGAATTAAAATCCAAAGTGGATTTGAGTCCTTCGTAGGTAGCATGGCCGATTATTGCTGAGGTTATTTCACCAGAATGGGAAATTATGAAATCGCAAGCGGCAGAGAATATAGTAATCATCTTTAAGGGTTTAAGTAGTTATTTAGCGTTTTATTATCGTTTTCAATTTGAGCTGTAATTCTACCCAGGGAGTAGAATTCATTTGGAGGGTAGTAACTATCAAAACTTTCATAGGTCGAAGTTAGATATTCTAGAATCTTTACTGAACTGTTTTCATTATTAAAATCTTTAATTAAACCAGGAACCTGTTTGATCCGCTCAAATATGGTCAAATTACATATTGCTTGTTTAATCAGAAAGGAATCATGCTTTTGATTTAGTCCTTCTTGAATAGCGCCGAGCCATAAATTGTCCAATTTGTGCATTGTAAAAGGTAATAACTCCTTTAACTCTGATATTCTCCTTAATGCAATTTCTTCCAGGGTGTCTTTAGTTGGTCTTGATATGTCTTGAGGTTTCGCTTCGGAAATATGTTTGGATGCCTTATATCCTGCAGCAATAGTATTTTTAGGGATTGTATTCTCTTGATAGAAGTTGAATTGCTTTTTAACGAAGAACTTTTTGCTATTTTTCAGAATACCAGAGGTGTCACCAATGACATAACCGACTCTAATCCCATCTACTACTTTTTTATAATTGGTTTTGAAATTGGAATAATTGTTTCCAAGAGTATCTATGTTTGTAAAATGTGTAGTAGTTATTGTTAAGGGTGTTACTCTATTTTTTAAATTAATCGGCACCATACGTTTTATTAAAGCGTCCATCTCAGGAGCTATTGCGACAGTATATCCACCTTCATTATTCTCTATAAACTCCATATCCACGGCATCACCATTTGTTGGGTCATCATTGATCCAATGAAAAAAAATATCAAATAGTTCTTCGGCCTCTTTTTCGTTCTGGAATATGAAGGATATTTGAACCGGAAACACATTTTCTTTATCACGGAAATATGCAATGCCATGGCATTTTGCCTTAACAAAGAGATCAGAGAAAGTAGGATCCGACAGATAAATAAAAGTCGGTCTTATTCCGAAATCGTAGCCCAAATGAGAAAAGTCAAAAGTCATTTTCCAATGTTTTTCAATGAGTATTACGCGCCTTTATTAATAACTTGTGAAGTATCATCAATGAATCCATTAGGTAAGATGTATTTGTTATAATAAAACATCCATCCTTCCCAAAGTCTATCATGTAAATTCTCAATTTTTTCTTTTAAGCCCTGGACTTCATTCGACTCAATATCCCCGAGAATTTGTAACAAGAATTCAGTACTCATTGTAAGTGCCATAAAAGATGGTACGAGACCAGCAAAGCGGTTGGGATTCTCGTTGTACCAAAATAAACCATTGTGCATTGGGTTATGACTTAGGGCAAGGTGATATTTAGCCATAGCTCTCCATTGCCCATGTGTAATTTCCGACTCTCTTTTATAACTCAAATAAAAATGGTTATCCTTACCCCATACCTCCTCTGCCATTTGGGCAATATTCAAGTCGAATATATCTCCTCTTTCGCTTGCAACATCAATTTCATTGACACCGGCTTTATCAATCGCATCCTTGACCATACGCTTTGCGTCTTCTCGCATGACATCGTTGACTGCTTGTGCTTGGATATATTCTCCAAAAAAACGTTCTCGTCCCGTACTAAAATCTCTAAACCTTTTATGTAGACTTATATCCTTTCTTTTCATAAGCCAACTTCCAACAATATAATTTTCAAGAACCGTACGAAATACCAATTCAGCTATCTCTCCCTTATGCAGTTTTTCAAGATCAACTATATCAAGGCTAAGATTACATATCCGAGAAATAAATCCCATATTGATTTCGGCTATGGCTTTTTCATAAATGGCCAAAAGACTTAAATTCTTAAACTCTCCATAAAGTTGTTTGAACTCTTGGGCGAACTCTTCAATTTTCATTTCTTTAAATCGTTCTTCTTCTATTTGTGATGAATCTGGCATCGGTATAAGAGGGGATTCGTGATAGTTAAACATCCAAATATCTCGACAAAATTCTATATCGAGGTTTTCTGACATTCCAATGGATGGTGGAAAACATGACATGACTGTTGATGTGTTTTCAATGATTTCTTCAGTTGTATTCAAGCTAAAAATGCCCAATACATCGCGTCTACCGTGATGCTCGTACTGAAGCATTAAGTACTTGCAAAGTATCGCTGTCTCTGACCTACCTTTAAGGATTTGTCGAAAGCCTTGAATAAAGATTCGCGAATTGCATTCGATGTTATAACCCAACTCTATATTGATAAGCTCTCCATAAAAAACGAGTATGTGCTCAAATGCTTTCTTAAATGTTGTCTTTAAAATTTCATCAAGAATTGATCTATCTTCTTTGATTAACTTAAGCGAGTGTGACAGATTGAAATGAAATTTCTTTGTAAGTTTATGATTGGTGTTTACATACTCTCCAATACGATAAAAATCTGCTTTTACCGAATCATAATCATGATCAATGAGTGCTATTGAAACATGCAAAAACTCAGGGCTTCTATCTGACCATGAAAATGGCTGAATGAATTGCGGATGCGAATCGAATGTTTTCTGCCAAGCTGTTCTTGTTTGTCTAATTCTTCCTTTTCTTTTTGCCATAGGTTCTTTTTTTAGGAAATGCACTAGCTACTAGCTTAACTCCTCCGTATAAGGCCAGTGCCGTGCCTACAAATGACAAAAAGCCTCTCTTTCTTGGTTGCACCTCATATCTAATTATTGGTGCTGGCAAAGGTCTAATCTTAATACCTAAAGCATAATCGTGCTCTAAACGAGATTGGGGATTCAACAATATCTCCTTTGCCTCGGTTACTTGCTTAAATAACTGCTCCGCTAATGAACTTCCGTCATTTTTATCGGGATGGTATTCGAGCCATTTCTTCTTACAAGCCTTTTCGATCTCCTCGGATGAGGCAGATGGTTGAATACCTAAAAGTTTATAGCAGCTGAAGTAATGCTGTTCCATCAAGTTTTTTTGTTGTTACTCAACAAGTTTGCCACAAGTCAAAATGCCTAAATATTTCAGCCAACGACGATATTTATGGAGTTTTGACGAAGCGCGTTGTAACATATATGACATTTTGTCCAAGACATTAGCTGTTCTTGACTTAATTTGTCTTTTTGGCTATACTGTATCTACAGATGGGCACCCGCCTCGCCCTGTCCGCTAAAAACAGGGCAAATAAGAAGAAGCCACTAAAGCAGTGCTTTAATGGCTTCTTTTATTTTAAGAGCTTCCTGATGGGACAGAATACCCATTTTTTTCAATAACCGACGGCTATCTAACGCTCTTACTTGCGATATGAGCGCAACAGATCGTTTTCCCTGTAGGAATGATATAGGCACCTTATACTTGTTGCTCTTTCTGGTAGTCGATAACGGCACTCCCAGAAAGCCATAACGATTGAACTTCCTAAGTATAAAGACGGGTCTCGAAAATTCTTCGTTCTTACCGTCTATCTCGGTGCCAATATTTACGCCGCCTGAATGCCACCATATTTCTCGTTCCTCGAAATATACAATCTGCTCGTCGGGAATGCTGTCCTTTTGCTGTTTTAGCCTGCCCCAGGTTTCAAAGTCCTTTATCATAGATTACACTTAATACTTGTTAATCGCGTTCATCCATACCAATCCATCGACCGTAGCGATTGAATCCTCGCTTTTCAAGCTCGTTTTTTGCCAGTTTCCTTGCACTGACAGTACGATTCATGATCTGTACCAATAGCTCAAAGGATGCCGTGCTAAAAAACAATTCCGCATTTCTCTCATTATTGTCAGATGTATGATTTTCTTTCTTCATAGTGAAATAGTATATAGCTTATAATCAATTTGCCTAAAAGAGTAAGGCAACCATACTTTACTCAGGCAACATGAATTTTCCCTAAAGGCTTAAAGTCATTTTCTTTTGTAATTGTTTGCTTTGTTGTGCGTAGAAAATACGCATGTCATGAGTAGTTTTGACGCATGTTATATCTGCCCCCTGTAGAGACGGTATATGCAAGGCATAGTACAATCGTATCTTCCCCTTGCGTTCGGATGCACTAATGAGTTCCCTACCTGCGGAATCAAAGACCTTAATCAGTTGATATCGTCCCAACTGCTCTATCGCCTGCGAAATTGCTTTGCGCGAATAGCCAGTTTTCAAGCGAAGTTGCGATCCGCTAATCCAGTCTCGACTTTTGCGTCTTTGTGTACGTGTATCATACCAACCCCACGTTTGCCTAATTACCAGCAACAAAAGTGCAAGCTCCGTTGGTTTTAAGATCCGCATGTAGTAGTCGAAAATGACATTAGGGACAGGAGTAGACCTATAAGGAATCATTGCCCTCCTCTATTTGAATGCTTGGCAATTCTTCATCAGGCAACTGCTCATAGACGAAAAAGTCGGTATCGGGCTGATGGAATAATTGGAGGTACCAATGGCCGCTATCGGTCTGTTTTATAAGCCCAACTTTATGCCATAGGGTGGTTGGCGCTCCCTTTGTGGGAATGACCTTTTTCGTAAGCACGTTGAATACACGCATAGTTTGAATACATAGCTATTGATATGAGGCGTGTTATGTTCTGTTAGTTTGTGATGTATTCGACAATAAATGACATCATTAGTAAAGCTGTATCTTAAAATATTTTCTCCTTTGTTTAAAGCTCGTAAAACCTATATTCAATAGTGTTTTACGACAAGCTCTCATACAAGGGGGATTGTACGACATTCAAACAATCTTTTTAAACCCTGCTCTGAGGGGTTAAGGCTTGAATGCCGGGAAAATTATCTTACGACTGCCTTGCCTAATTGGAACTTAATCAAGGCTAACTATAATGCTAACAGAACAAGCGACGCCTTATTACTATTGTATTGGGCTAAGTGCTGGAACGCAATACTGAACTGTGGAAACTGCACTTTTTTCTTCTGATACTCCATGAAGATATTTAGAAGCCATAGATAGAAACTGCTTATGGTTCAAACGTAAATAATTCAAGCTCGATTCGGGATTTGCATGTCTTAGTACTGCTGCGACATCGCGTATATTCCCTCCATTGTTAAGGATATGATGTCCCTTGCCATGCCTAAAGCTGTGAACGGTTATACGGCTATCCACGTTGGCTGTCTTAACAATGTATTCTATCCAACGTTCAATAGTTCGTGTGGTAATTCTAGAACCCTCCACACGCTTCCTACCGATAAACAGCGCATCCGTGGGAGCATCGGTACAAAGACGAATACCGAGATATCTAGTCAACAAATCGTCCGTATCTTTACTCCACACAACGAGGTTGTACTTCATGGTCTTTCTTGTTCTAATAACAGCCGTTCTAACGCCGTACTCGGGATCGACATTTCCAATTTCCGAAAGGTTGAGATCACATAATTCTGATACGCGCATGCCGGTGTCCCACAAGAGATGCACTACTAGTTTTTTAAGCAAGTCATCAAAATACCGCTCGTCCAAAGAGGCACTCATTTTCTTAAAGTCCTCTAGCGTTACGATTCTTTTATTGGGATGAACATAGCGAGTTGTTCGTATCTCTTTATGGTTCACTTTAGATTCCCCCCTGCCTTGCCAAAACATGAAGAAGTTTTTAAGCACTCGACATGAATATGCCACTGTAGCAGGGCTGTATTCTTTCTGTAGTTTCCCTTTTTGGTACACAGCCTTTTGCATTTCTCGATGAAACTGGACCACGTTATCCCCTGTTATTGAATTTAACAATGTTGTCCTGCCTATATAATCCGCAAACTGAGTAAGACGTGTTTCGTATCGATTAGGTGCGAAACGAGCATGTGTATTTTTCCAATCTAAATAAATCGCTATTGCTTTCTCAAATGACATACCTAATATAAACGACCTGCTGAGGAAAACAGCAGGTCGTTTATACGGCCATGTAATTTACATAGGCCGATAACGACTCATTGTTTCCTCATTTCGCTTAACGAAATGTCCGGTTGCCCGGCAACAAGTCTTTCTTGATTAAGTTCCGATAATAGTTTAGCACAAGAGGAAATTAGTATGCAAGCACTCTCTTGTAAAGACTCTTAATGTGAGTAAAGCTGTGTAAGGAGTGGGTAAAACTTTTAGTGAATTTTTCCTGAAGGGCGGATATAAAATATTTCAACTCTTTATGAAAAGTGAACCTTGAAAATGTATAGACTCTAAAGGGCAATTCTACCTAATTGTCCAAGTCTACGAGTTTAGGTACAGTAATTTTCAATGCCGCCGCAATTTCCGTTAGCTGAAATAAAGTCGGATTTAGCTGCCCTTTCTCTATACGATAGATGTTTTGTCTATCCTTTCCCGTCAATCGAGCCAGATCAGATTGACTAAGTCCCTGCTCCTCGCGTAATTTCACGAGGCGTTTACCAAACTGTTTTAAAAGAATTTCTTTAACCATATACCGCCTATACAAAGGACAGGCAGTAACAATTAATTAATGTAATCGTATGCGGTTACATTTGATAGTTTTTTTATACCTTGCATTTTCAGCCATTGCCGAAAAGCTGTAACAGAGTAGGCATTACAATAAACCCATTACTATGAGAGAGATTTTTATAATGCTCTTAGGTCTTTGTTCTCTGCCATTATCCGCGCAACATTTTGACTGGATAAAGACATTAGGAGACATCAAAAGCGATTTTGCTTCTTACGCAGTACCCGCCCCTTCCGGCGGGCTCTATATTGCCGGCCATGCCATCGGCACATGCGATTTTGGAGGAAATACATTAGTGGGAACTTCCAACTTTGGCTACCTAGCCAGGTATGCGCCTGATGGCACCAATCTATGGGCAAAGAAGGTAACAACCATCGGCATTGAATATGCATTTGATATGCGCTCAAATGATCTTGGAGATGTAATTACTACCGGAGTAGATGCAAACTATAATTATTTCGTATTACGATACGACAGTAACGGCAATAACAGGTTTACGTATCAAATACCTGTAACAGCAGGTTACCGCGCACATTTTGAAAGTCTTTGCTTTCATGGAAGTGATGAATATTATGGAGTAGGTCTGTATAGCGGTTTCAGTCCGACAGTGCCGCTAATAGCTAAATTCAAGAGTCATCAGAACACAGATAGCTTGCTGTGGGATGTTGTAATGTTCCCAACCGATCAGAACACAAGCACTTTAACGGATGCGATACCGACTGCGGATAACGGTGTTATGGTTTTTGGACAGTTCTACAGTTCATTTACAGTCCGTGATAGGTTTGGTGATAGTTTGGTACTGACCGCATCGCAAGGTATTCTTGGAACAGATAGGATATGGCTCAAATACGATAGCAATGGGCATTTTGAATCTGCGAAACAATTTGCTGATCAGAGGGTTTATAGGCGTTACCTATTTGATAGTGCCACAAATGCCTACTATGCTTATACCGAGGATAACAACTTCAATGAAACAATGGTCAGGTTTGACACGGCCGGGCATCAGATATGGACTAAGTACATTGTAACTGGCTCTCCGCTCTTTTGGTGGCCTAAAGTTGGCATTCATAATGGCTACATTCACTTTGTTGCAAGTGGTATAGATTTGAATCCCTCATTTACCCAGACAACCCTCGGTTTCTTTGTTCTCAAACGCTTCGATATGGATGGTAATGTCATGGACTCCATGATCTCGCCTGCCACACCATATGTCTCTACGAGCAAAGTAATCCTTGGGGATATAGCATTCACCGACCAATCAACGTATCTAGTTGGCGGTTTTGATGGCGATGTATCCTGGGGAAATATGACGCTGCATAATCCTGATTCAACGGATAACATATTTGTGGCAAAGATTGACTACGATTCCCTGTTCCATAAGGACGTTGTAAACGGAATAAGTGGTGCATCTGATGAAGTCCTTGCGGTATATCCTAATCCGGCAACAGATAAGCTAACTGTCAATTCGCGTAGCCAGGGGGACATCCGCGTCGTTCTATGTGATATGCTTGGTAACGCAATCTTGAAGGAAATTATACAAGATAGTCCTAATTATATCGACATTAAAAATGTTCCAGCGGGATTCTATGTCGTAGAATTGAAAACGCGACAGTCCATATGCGTCAAAAGGATTTCGATAGTCCACTAATCAGAAAATGCAATCTCCGTCCAAGCTCTATACCCTTTTATGGGTATTTTATATATGAAGTAAAAAGCAGTGCTTTGTTTTCCCCACGTTCTTTGACTTAACCTGTGAATTTGTGTGCTGACTTTATTTGAATCACTCACAAAACAAACAAAATGAAAAGACCTATTCTCGTCCTCCTCATGGCATTCTTCTTTGTTAATGCCTATTCCCAAGAAAAACTAAAATCGCTTCTCGACCGCGTGAATAACGCCAGCTTCATCTTTGAAGGAAAAGTGATCAAGACCTATCCGTACTGGAACAAAGACAGCGACAAAATTTACACTTCAAACGTTATTCAGATATCGAGAATATTCAAGGGGGATCTCACCTGCGGTACAATCGAAGTAATCACTAATGGTGGAACGAAGGACGATAAGACCGAATGCAACTCCCATTACATTAATATGACCGAAGGGACAACCGGCATATTCATGTGCGGTCAAAACGAAAAGCAGTTGCCGCTTACGGCCTTCTTCAATTTTGACAACCCCGACAAGCTGACAATGATCTTTGAACAGCAGTCCCTCATTAAATACATCTTAGAGGGGCACGACTGGAAAGCGTACGATGTAACGCAGAAATTTGGGGATTTGGCAACGCTCTATGGGTATACGGACTATCTCACCCAACTCAATTATATTGATTGTGCCGAAGGAGAGTCGCTACTGAATATTCCAGCCTCAGTGCCTCAAGCAAACACTTATACCTTCCCTGTCTACAAGCGGAGCAAGTATGATACCCTGATGGCTCACCTCATGGAGAAGGTAGCCATTACACAAACACGGCCTCATACGCATCGTGCTTTTAAGACGCTGACCTATACAATTGAAAACCCAATAATCACGGGCACGACAACAAAGTATTTTGAGTTCGATATATATCTGGCTGACGACGCAAGCGGCTATTACCTAAATAGCGCGATGGCGCGGATATCTTATCCCTCATCAATCTTTGGCTCCAACCTCGTTGGTTCGAATAAAATAGCGATTACACGCGGAGCGCTCATTACAGACACAACCACATATGACGATCCTTCAACTGCCGACATTGCAAGCAACGAGATTGCTATACCAATTGGAATAAATGTAAGTAATCTTGGCAGTTTAAATCTATCTCCCCTCAATACAACACCTCAGCAGGCAGTTCACGTAAAAATGGAAATCCAAACCTGCGATCTTGTAGGAAGTGTTAGTTTTACCAATCAATCGATCATGCAGATCATTTCCTATTACGGCACATATTCAAATGATACATTCGGGACAAATTACGATAACATCGTAGCCACCGACAGCAAGTCCGTGCCGAAATGCCATGCAACAATTACTTCTGTAACTCCAACGACACTTAATGCTGGTATAGGAGAGCAAATTACATTGCGCGGATATCAATTTGGCCCCGTCAAGGGCAATGGGAGTATCATGATGCTTAATGCCGAGGATGGTGGTGCATCGCGCGTGCTTCTAAACTCCATTGATATGACCTGGAGCGACACGGCCATCGTTATTACCCTTCCGAGCTATAACGACACCAATATGACCTCTTTAGGACTTATCGGCCAGAATACAAGGTCGCGGGTAGGCTCTGGTAGAATTTGGCTCGTAACAGATGCTGGAGATAAGGACAGCACTAGCCCGGTAACGGTGTTTTACTCAATTACCAATAATCTATTGACGTATGGTACCGGAGTGAGGGTAAAGGTCGTGCAAAACATGATCAAAAAGGACGCTAACGGCGGATATACGTTTTCAGTAGATAGCATGATTTGGCATACTCCCGCAATAAAGGCATGCGTATATAAGGCGATTGCAGATTGGCATTGTTTGACCGGAGTAAGTTGGACGATAGATACCGTAGTGTACGGACTATCAGATACGCCACATCTTGATGGACGCAATATTATCCAGTTCGGCTACACAGGATATTCCCCACTTGGCGTTATAGATGCCAATACAGCATCACGAGTTGCAAACTGCGGAGCCGTTACCTATACCCAGGAGATCGATCAAGTCTTCAGCCGTTCAACCCCGTGGTGGTTTGATACCACGCGTACGGCCCCGGTCCCATCAGGTATGACAGACTTTTATGCAACAATTCTACACGAACTTGGACACGCGCATTCTTTAAATCACATCCTGGACCCTAATGCAGTAATGTATTGGGATCATGTGGATGGCCCGATACCTGCTGCATCGAGAAAGATCATTCTTTACAATGATGCTTCTTGCGAGTACGGAGGAAACAAAGTAATAGATTTGAGCGTAGTGGCAACCTATGCTGGATGTACAACGTTGCCGATTATACCGCAGTATATTTGTACCCCGTTTACCGGGATATTCAGGATAGATAATACGACCTTGCAACTGACGACATATCCTAATCCGTTCTCTGACCATATAACGGTAGACTACAGCATTGATAGGGATTGCATGATGGACATGTGTCTAATAGATATGCAAGGGAGGGTAATTCAAAGCTATCCCTATGAAGCAACACCGGCAGGAAAGCATGTAAAAGAGATAGACGTGCGTACCCTTTCGGATGGAGCGTATGTAATCTCTGGACATATAAATGGCAAAACGTTTTACAATAAACTAATGTGTATCCATTAAACGAGCAGTATGAGAGTAATACTATTAGCTGTCTTTATTTGGCTCTGTGCCTATACTCATGCAGGGCAATGTGATGTTTTTCATGTTAGCATCTTCCCCCATGCTAACGGCATAAAGCAAAACAACATCTTTCTGATTACGTATCGTGAGGCAGAGTATAGGCTCAGGGGCCACTTAAGCAATATGTCTTTCGAGGCCGTCAATCAAAGGAATGTAATTACCAAGATGAAGATCGCCGATACGGCATTTGGCGGAAACTATGGACAGCTTATATTAAAACCTTCCAAAAAGTTTCCGTTGCATGACACGATCACCATACGAATGAGTTGGATAGATACGTCAAAGAGGATGCCTAACGCCCAATATTTTCCCTCTGTCATTGGTAGGTATATAGTTGCCGAAAAGGCTGATCGGACTCCTCCCATGTGGTTAGAAGATACCGTGAGCGTTAGCACTAACTTTCAGTTTATGCAGTCCTCCGCACCTGGGTATTCGGTTACGTTAAAACTACCCGCTACAGATAATAAACACAAAGCACAGGGACCGCTGATGTATAAAGTCCACATTGGCTCATTATCGTTTTTCTATCAATCTACGGATATGACGATCTCCGACTGGAATGGGTTTTGCGAAGGTGATATTCCCCTGCAAACGAATACAAGCTATAAAGCTGATATCGTTGTATTTGATATGGCAGGAAATAAAAACAGAAAGACCAAAGCTATTTCCTTTTCAGTACCGAAGTATAGTGATGCTATTCATGTCGAGAAGGACTCTAATAAATAATTGAAAAGTTGCTATATTGCAGCACGTTTTCATAGGTTCAAAGTGGTCATTCCGAAAGGAGTGGCCATTTTTTATTTAAGGGGCAAATATCTTATGGGAGGTGAATATATCTTCGGCAATTTTGATAGTTTGATCGATTGCCTCTTTGGTTATACGCTCTGGTTCCCTGAGCTGCTGTTCTAACTTTTCCAAATCTGCATTTGATAATTGATCCCTGTATTTATTAATCCCAGTCCGCAATGCTTCTGTAACTATTCTCCAAATCCGTCTGCATTCTACTCGGTAGTCATATTCAAGGTCTTCAATAGGCTTGGTGCTTATTCGTATTCTCTTTTGCCTGATATTCTCTACATCCAAGAAATACGCGCGTTCGGAATATTCAAGTTTCCTGTATACATCGGCATCAGCCTCAGGCTTGCCCCGGCGTCCTACTTGATAAATGCGCCGTAGTAAATTTTCATATGCTAGTGCTTGCATTGCTATTTTTTTCAAAGCTAATATACTACTGCGCAATCAAACAGCGTAGTGTTTTTACTGACACGGGTCTACTATTGTAGATGCCTGCTAGGGTAGTGTATAAGGTACCTCGTTATCCACTACTCTAGGATTCTGGCTCTCCCTGTTATTGCAATTCGGGGAATCCAAAGGGCTTCCCTTTGGCAGGATAGCGTTAGATAAGGGTTCCCGTTAGGATAGAACACGTTCTAACGCAATCCTGCTATTGGCGGCTATGAAGCCTATATGATTGCCAATATGCCGTTGGCGTAGCCTCAAAAGAGCGCAAGGGTGTGTACAAGCGGAACGAATAAGACTATCAAGGCGACCGCCGCAAAAGCCAAAAGGCAGGGATCGAGGCCGCTGAGATCACAACTGTCCTTTTGCGAAGGGTCTAGGATGGCGAGGCTTATTCGTGTAGCGGTACACACTCTTGCTCAATATCTCCGCACGTACTGGGGCTTTGGGAATGGAGTGAAGCGAGGCATGAGCACAACGGAATGGACGAAGCTACTGTACGTGCGTTCCCGCATTGGCTGTTCCTGGCCGCGAAAGCCGGAAAATGAGCGCAAGGCGTATAGAGGTGATTGCATCTGAGTTATCAAGGCATCCATACACGAAAAAGCTGAGTATAATCCCCGAAGGGTACTCAGCTTTTTCGTATGAAATAAATGCAACTCGGATGTAATACTTCTATCGCCGATGCTCATTGCCGGTACGGGTGGTGTGGAATGGGAGAGGAGCGATCATGACACATCGCCCGCGAGATCGGGGTCAAGGGCCTATATCCAATTCGGTATCAAGTTCGGTAATTGTGTCGTCCTCTATCTCGGTTTGATCTTTTGTAGCTTCTGTACCGAACCGATCAAACAGCAAGTTCGAAAGTTCGTCGGACTTATCAATATCTTGGGACTTCTCGGCATCTTCTCGTTCTGCTCTAAATGCTTCAAGGTCTTTGGACACCGCCTCTCTAACCTCCAAGTCTTTTAGGTTTGGCTCATAGCCAAGTGTTATAAAGCGATACTTGCGGCTTTCGCTCTCTATCCCCTGCAACCTGCCATTGCGCGAATATGATTCTAATCCAGCCTCTGAAAGATGCCGCAAAAAGTCTTCCTTACTCAGCGACTTAGAGTAGCATGATTGAACAACCTGCGCGATGCGCTCTCGCTCTGAAATTGTTTTGGTGCGCTTGGTGGCTTGGTACTCATTTTCCTTTGTTATGCCCTTTTGCTTCTTTCCATGCTCGACGCTGCTTTGAGAAAGTATAGCGTACTTGGTTCTTTCGTATTCCTGGAATTGCTCTTTCACTTTAGCGAATTCCTCACGAGAAATGCGTGTAGCGTGACCAACTTCTATGGTCACGCCACTAATCATGACGTGGATATGTGGATGCTCAGTATTGAGATGTGGTATGGCTATTCCCATACTATAAGGCGCACGTAGCTCAAAATATTTTTGCGCTAAGTCCTCTAGCATCTTTTCCGTGACTTGGGACGGATTTACTTTAAGGCTAATAATTTCATGATATATACGCACAGCGTCATGTCTCTTAATTTGCCTGTTCTTCTCATTCGCCTCAAATGCACGAATGCACTGTTGTATGTTACCTTTCACATTGTGTCGAACTATGAGGTTTCTAGCTATCATGTTTCGTTTCTGCCCTCGTAGCATATAGTCCGCAAGCTGATTAAAACTGCTTGTTTTGCGTGTCATGCTTTTCACTATGGACATAATCTTTAAGAATTGATGTTACAAGCTCAATAGTGTTGGGATTGATTTCGATGTTTGCTCTAATGATCTGCTCTAAACTTCTATGCTCTTTTAGGTGGCGAATGATCTGTTGCTCCATCTGCTGTAAAATGACTTCAACATTTTCATAGGTGGCATTAAATGCAAATAGCCCTTTGCTCTCTTTCTGTTTGATTGCATCAAGTTTGCTGTAGCACAGGCGTAATGTTTGAAGTATCTCGGCGACACTTTCACTATGCGGTACAACTGCGATGTTCAACATATCGGCTCGGGTACAAGCTCGTATGTACTTCTGTATAGTCTTAAATCCTTTAGCTTTCGCGGTTGCTCGTACATGGGCGATTTCATCTAAGGGATATGACATGCTGAACTGCCTTTTTTGTCCATAACGAGTGCGTTGCATTCGCTGTCGTGCATACTCGGACCAGTATTTCTTCCTTGCTTTTTGGATTTCTTCTTCTGTACCATTTTCTAAAATGCCTAAGTCGTTCAAATACTTCCAAATGCTACTATGACGTTTCGGGTTGCGCATTAGCGGGTATATGGTATTTCTCCGGTTGACAGTGGACTTACCAAAACAGGCGGTGTCATGTTCATGCGTAGTTTCCAGTAAGGATGCTTGTATATTGGTGTAGTGTCTACAAGGATAGGTTGTGAGTTGCCATGAATAAATATGGCTTTGTCTTTGGGTAACGTGCGGATCTCATTCGGTAAAAGAAGCTCACGAACACGTTTTGTATTGGGGCTATGCTTCTCGCGGTACTCGTATTTCCCTAGTTGCGCGGACAAATTAACGGCGCTTGTGTGGGATATACCACTGAAAAATAGTTTGGAGTATGTATTGGCGACTATGGCGGTGCTTTGTGCCTGTCCATATATGTCTGTAATTTGTGATATGTCCTGACAGATAAGCATAAGTGAACCGCGATGCTTACGAATATTGGATATGATCGTGCCGATGGACTGAATATAGAGCGATGAGAACTCGTCTAAAATGAAGTAGATAGGGAGATCATTGGGCTTTGGTAACTTATCCATTACCTCTTTAGCTAGTTGCTCAAAGAGGATAGAAACTAACGAGCTATAGAAGGCTGCGTCTGCACTTGGGCATTGGATATAGATAGCGTGTGGCGTTCGCCTGAACTCGTCCATATCAAGTGTATCTTGCGACGTGACCTTAGAAACATACGGGTCTGCCCACAAGCTAATGGCTGCGCTAACAGTCGCAACAATGCTTTGTCTCAGCTTTATATCATTTGCAAGAAAACTGCTCTTGTATTCATTGATAAGCTGTATATCGGCAGTCTTTGCTATGAGAGCGTCGGCGGCTTTAGGGTCTGCACCTAATAGCTGCAAAACATTACGCACATTGGCGAAATGCTGATACTGTTTTGGCTGATGTTTAAGTGTACGGATTATGAGTGTCAAAAGTGAGGTAGCGGAAAGTGACCAAAAGGCATCGCCCTGATTTTTCAGAACGTTGCGAATAAGCATACTTGCAACTTTCTGTGCATCTGTTGAATGATGTATACGCTCGAAAGGATTATAACCGTCGCTGATAGATGGATTACCAAAGTGGATTACTTTTATGCGATACCCTTTGGATTTTAGATAGCCTGATGTGGCGTTATAAAGTTCCGTACTTGGGTCAACGATAATTTTAGTGCCGTGTACTTCCATGATCGAGTTCATTACGCACACGGTTGACTTTCCTGCACCGCTTTGTCCTGTGACAATGAGGTGCATGAGGTCGTCCTTAGAAGATTGCTTGCGCCGTCCGTCTATGACATAGCCATGATAAGAAGTAGAAAGCACATCTTGTCCATTTACAAATTCAGCTTTATATGAGTGGTCGCGCTCTTGAAATGACTGTATAACGGTATTGAGAATGCGCAATGCGAAGCTGATACATTCCTGTATGAAAGGTATAAGATGGTTAAGAGTAAACCACCTTATACCGTTATACATTCTATTCAATGTTTCTCTGAGTGAAGCCTGTTTTCTATCCATGATGCTATAAATTGAAGTATTGCAATTATGAGTTTTAATGCAATGAGCACAATGACAAGTAGTGCTTGTATTATCAGGCGCAACGTCTTTACAAGTAAATCCCCTATGATTTCCGGTAGATGGCTGCTCATTATGCATAGAATTAGTATGATGAAAGATTAGGACTAATGACTACGTGTGCCCCGTGCGCTTCAAACATTTGTTTCCAAAGTCCAGCCATAATGAGAAATCGGTTTTGGTCGTTCGGTGTCGGTGCATCGTAAATCAGGTAGACGGATATGCCTTTCAGGTCAGAAAGCGGCATCTCCTTTTCAAATAGGGCTTGTACCTTTTCTGGATGCTGTTGCAACAAAATCGAATCACTACTTCTATAAACACTGAACCCTGTCGGGGCATTAACCTGTAAGTCGGAAAATACTATGAGCTGCTTAGTATGCTCTCCACTAACGGCGAGGCGGTTTAATTCAGTCGCTACAGGATAATAGATAATTGATGCCGTCCGACCAGTATTTTCTTTAGCGAGGTCTGCGATCTCGGCAAGAATAGATTGATTGGATGCTTTCAGTGCTTTCTGCCGTGCGTATGGGTTAGCGGTCAAAGGAAATTGTGCGGATATGTCGAGCTCGGTTGCTTTGTTTTCTTTGAAGTCTGAGATTGGGAGAAAACGCAAATGCGTTTCTCCCCACTTGGAGGTGACACTCGAAATATGAGCGGGAACGTCTATTGTATCTTGTGCTGTCTGTATGGAATCTGTAACGTCATACATGATCGTAATTGATGCGCTGCTGTTTTGGAGATAGTAGAAATAACCACCTCCAACGGCAGCCGTAGCCATACCGGCTACGACCGCGAGTATCATATAGTTTTTCATGCGTTTGTACCGATTAATTGTTTAGGGTCTATTTGTGCATTCTCCCATTCTTCATATTGCGGTCGTTCTAGATCGGCAACCTCGACTGCAAAGCATTGTGGCGTTACATTGTCCGTTCTCGCTATGCGATTTTCATGCTTATATTCACTACATGCGTGTTTAAATAGCTTGTTAGTTCTATGGTATAGATCATCGGCCAATTGACGGAGCAACATGTGCACCTGAGCGCTATGGTTTATTTGCTCGTTATAGTCCTGTAATTGTTTTTGCAAATCGCCGAGTTCTTTCTCTTTTTCAGAAATGTCGTCCTGTAGCGCAATAGCTCTTTTCATAGCTTCCTTCTCTGCGTTGTCTGGGTAGTTATGATAGATGTAAAGTGCGATCACCGAGATAAGAAAGTATGAAATCAGTATAAAAATGAACGGAGCGAAAAGAGATTGAGCAAAGCCGTTTGAATCTTCTGCACGTACCGTCATGTATCGTAACAAACCTAACCCTGTCGCGACTAGTACAACTCCGCCCCACACAAGGCGCTTAGTTAGGACTGCGAGATTTGCACCCGCACCATCTCTAAGCCATAGGCAGATATACTTTATGCCTAGTGTCTGTCCCCCACCTATCAAGATGCCAAAAACAAAAGCTAGGAGGAAACTATCGCCTAGACTTAGAAAGGATAGTATGTACGAAAGAATCTCAATGCAGCTTACTACATTCAAAATCAAATTCAGCTTTTCATATTCTTTCCACGTCCTCTTACCTAGATACTTCTCACTATCTCGTTTCAATGCCTCGAGCTGATTAGTAAGGGTGTTTATTTTTAACTTGATCTCTCGAATCTTCTGACGCATCACAAATATGTCTAGCGATGCTAAGGATGTTCTTACCACGTTTGCTAGATGTAAGGCTGTATCGTTTAGTATTGCCCCAAATAGGGCGCGAATGAAGTCGATAAACGGTTCTAGGGAGGGAGCTCCGGCTTCGGGTAAATTTAAGGCTGCAAATTCGCGAGCGCGAGACTTGATAGTAGGTAGCAGCGAGTCATGTTTGCCGTCTATTACTTGTTTCAATTCTTCTGCGGTTATTTTAACGGTAATAACCGGAACCGTTGTATTGCTGTTTTCCATTTTGGAAGATTTTCTGTTATATAATTTTTAAAAAACTAGAAGGACTATGGAGGGCTAGGCGGTGGCTAGGCGTAGCTCTATAGAATCTATGCTAACATCGAACTAGTCAAAGGACAAGGATGTTATTTGCCGCCTGGGTCGAACTTACTTCCCTTGAGAAATCGCTTGTTGCGTTGCTGATTAAAACCTATTTCTGATATTTTTAGATATGTATTCACATGCTGATTTTCTACTATATAAAATTGTTTTTCTATTGAGTTTTGAGTATTTCAATTCGCCTTTCCATCTCATTTCGGCTATTGTGGTGCGGCTCCTTATACCGAGAATTTTCATCACCTCTTCGATGCTAATCCACTCATCATCCTTAGTATTAGAACTATTCATCCCTTCAACTATATAAGAAGCGAGAAGCTGTAGCTGATCGTCTCGTATAAACACTGTCTTTGAATCTTCTTGTTTCATAATGCTATTCCGTTTGTTTATTATCAATCTCTTTTTGATATTCATCATAAAGAGCTATCAACTGATGCTGCAGATTAATTTTTTCCGCTACCGCGCCTAAGGATTGCTCATTAGATTCTTTCAAGTTGTCTTCGGTAGATTCTATATGCTTTTGGATTTCCTGTAAGATTTTTTTGTCTGACATAGAATTGTGTTTATGGTGATGTATTATTTTTTAGAGCGCTTTGACTCAAGTAGTAGCTTGATATTTTCTTCATGTGGGATAATTAGAGAGGCCCCCTTGTACCGATGCCATTTGTACAAGGAGTTGAGCTGCCTCTGTAATTCCAGTATTACTATGTCCGTATCGGGATATACTATGCTATGCACGAGCATATCAAGGGCAATAAAATCTTGGCATGCATATTCCAGAGACTCTTTAAGCTCTGCATCCGTATGTAATCGGATTAATTGGAGTGCGCTTCTTTCCATCGTGTAAGGTTTTAGAAGCCCTTTTGAGTAAGGATCACGATAGAAAGTCTAACCTTGACAAATTATATGGTTTTAATATATAATAGTCACCGAGGTTAGGGTTCTTTACCATTCAATAGGGTTGTGGCCAAACAGGTCCCTATCTATGGTCTATCTTGAAACCTCACCGGGGGAGTTCCTACTCCTTCCGGTTTTTTTTGTACTTTTCAAATACATTAAACCAGAGTTGCCCCCCTGAGCTAGAACGAAGACGGCATGAACTATTCCATTATTGCTTCAGGCATCAGGCAAAAAGGCGATGGTTGATTTTTGCTTCTTTCTCTGTCTAATGCATTGACTATGAGCAATCAAAATAAAGCAGGAAGAAATAAGGAGGCTATTCATTCCCGAATACCAGAACCATTAAAGCAACAACTGCAAAAAGTTTCAGGATTGCCTTTTGATCAGATTGCTAACAGGGGCATGAAAATTAAAATTCTAGACTCCTTAAAAACCTTTATAAAGGACTTTGTTGATGGTTATAATATTGGCCAAGAAGAGGGCGACCAATTAATTGATATTGGACCTGACAATTTAGATAGAGCTGTATTCAACAGGGAGCCTAAAGGTTTTACTCGACCAACAGCCGAAACGTTAACTCGATACGCTTTCAATGGTGAAAAGGGATGGGATGAATTTATTGCTAAATACACTCAGGAGAATCCTGATGATCGTAAGTTATATCTATTTCCAAATGAAATTTTAGACTCCAGTGAAATACAAATCAGTGATCACTTAGATAATCAGAAGGATTCCCTTTTAGATGAATATATAAATAGGCTCACGGCACAATTCAAATATGTTTCCTTAGGATTTGAGAATGATATAACGAAAGTCAGTATTGATAGTCTGAAAGCTCCTTTCTTAGGGAAAAGGCAACGTGTTGAGAATTTGAGAGAGAATTATTACGAAACTTCTGCTGAGAAATTCTCGTGGGAACAAATCTTAGAGACAGATAATGAAACCCTAATTGTCGGACCATGTGGAGCTGGTAAGACGACTTTGTGCAAAATGATGTTCTGCACTTATGCCGCAAGATACAAACAAGGCGAAAAGATTTTTCCGCTATATATCAATCTTGAGGATTTTACTGATATAGAAGCATGTTTGCGCAACATTTGTCCTTCAGGAAATATCAAGCCCCATTTAGAAAATTACCATATAATTTACATATGCGATGGCTTAAATTCCATTAAGCACGATCTTTTACTAAGAATTGAAGAGATTCTCCAAATTAGAAGGACATTTAATTCATATAAGCTCGTTATAACATCCCGCGACGGTAATCTAATTAGAAGTTTCCTGAATGTTGGAATGCCTTGTTATAAGCTTGAGGGTAATACAGAATATTTACCTCTGCTTTTATTAAAGGAAAGCGCACAGATAGAAAAATTTTCGGAATGGAAATATCAAAAATCGTATGTGTCTGGAATGGATGGAAATTATTTGTACACTACCTCTCTTATATTAATCTATCTGCAAGAAAGAAATAATTTACCTCTAACTCACTCTAGAATACTAAAAAAAATATACGAGGAAATCTTTTTTAGAACTTGGAGAAAAAAAGATATTAAAGAAGAATTTTTGACCACTTTCAAAATTCGAGATTCGGATATATTAAATCTACTATCAATAGTTGCTATCGTTGATCAGGAGCGATCGTTGTTTCACTCAAAGGAAAATCGAAAATATTATGTCGATGAAATAATGGTTCGCGATGTTGCGGGTATTACTTGGGAATGCATGCAAAATATTATTCAAAAGAGCCTTTCATGCAATGAGGAAGTAGCTGATCAGATCATTTCCGTACTTGTCGAAAGTGGATTGCTATGGTTGAGTCATAGAGGTTTTTACCAACTAGAAAATTTCTTGATTCAGAATTATTTTCATGCTAAAGGAAGCATGCTGATCTGTTTTGAGAATCAATCTTTGATCTTCGGTAAACGATTTCAAAAAAAAATAATAAAAAAGTTTTTCAAAAGATATAGCATCTATTCTTTTGAACTTGTTGCAGGTCTCTTGGAGCATCCCGCTCTTGTTTTAAAAATTTGGCAAGCCGAATTGAGCCCTTCATTACATTGGACACTTTATTTTAGAAGTGAGCATCAGAATAAATTGATATTTTATGGAGTGACCATTTCACTATTAAAGGAAAAATTTCACAGAGAATACAAATCAGTAATTGACCAATTGAAATATATCTTAGAGATCAGTTTCACGACTAAAAACAACTCAATTATTTCTTTCATGGCAGGATATTTAGATACTCGTCATTTATTCGATAAGGATGCATTCGTACTATGTATTTTTGAAGATAATTGGTTGGACATCGCGCTAACGGTTTTCGATACTTGTGAGCCATATTCCTTTTGGGATGCCCGAAGTGTTAGCTATGCTATGTCATTAGGCGGAACTCATATTACATTCGTTTATCCTAAACACCGATTTAATTATTTGAAAAAAAGCGACCCCAAAAAATTACTTGTTAATTTGTGGAATTTCTTTTCAAACACTCACGAATACTCATGCTTCTTAGAAGAAATTACGCCTTCAAATCGCATCAATGAAATTTGTGCTGAGTTTTGGCGAGCATTTGAAAATTTCTCCGAACTTAAACCGGAGATAGATAAGCTTGCGAACTTGCTCTTAGATTGTTATCTGAGCAATCGATTTTTTGAGACGTATTTAGCTGAGAGGTTTCTGATTTCATCTGAAGCAAGAGTTATCAATGAATTGCTTCGCACCAAGGTTGCGAGTTTGATTCAGACCAGTAACTCTAATCTAAAGTCGAAATATGAGGCTTTAATGGCGCTAATAAAGGTGCCTGAATAGCATATTCTATTGTAGAGTTATGCTATAATGTAAAACATATAGCTATCTTAGTTTTCTAGTTCTTTTCTTTTCAAAACATCAAGTGCTTGTGCAAACAGAAAAGCCGCTAAGAGAACTACTCATAACGGCTTGATAATCTGAGAGCGGGAAACGTGTCTCGAACCCGCGGCCTTCAGTTTGGGAAAGCGGTTTTATAATCCTTGTACCTATCAGCTCCCCTGTCATTTAGTATAATAAATCAATCATTTATCGCTCACTGGGTTTCATATCTATCCCTATGGAACGATATTTTGTATGTGCAAACTCACTTAAATCTTTAGGCATGAAAACAAACGTATCACTTGCCCTCGACAATAGACGATCTCGGCGAGTAATACCTTGTCGTACCGTTGCATATTGTTTCGTACCTGGAATATTTGTATTACTTTTAGATACCACCAAAAGCTGCAAAAATGAATTTGCTGAAACACATTGTTTTGCTTGGACTATGTTTGGCCTTAACAAATATTGCCGTTTCCCAAAGTTTCTACGAAACTCCGAACGATACCGTAGAACTTACGGGCATGAAGGAGGACCTCCAATCTCTTATGATTTCGCAATTAAACACTTCTGCCGATACTATAAGAGTGAAATGGCAAAAGGTAAGCGAAGCTGTTCCCTCCAATTGGGACGCTACGATATGCGATAACTCCATTTGCTATGCCTCTCTTGTCGACAGCGGCAGAATGATACCGACGGCTCCCGGAGCCACGAGTTTTCTGCTCCTGCACGTCACAGCGCATGTTAACTTCGGCACAGCGATAGTCCGCTACGCGGTCTGGGACGAAACCACACCTGCCCAGCGGGACACATTGACATTCATTGTACATATAACAGCCACGGCAGGAATCACAGGCGCGAATGACGCTTCTGGTATCAGAATATATCCCAATCCGGTAACCAACATCTTGCAGATCCGCTCTGACCTGGGGACTGACATTACCTTTCGCGTTACTGATCTTTCCGGCAAGGAGGTGCAAAGGGGCTCTATGATATCATCAGTTTCGGTTTCTACAGACGGCTTACCCAGCGGCTGTTACTTCGTTACATTTCTAGACCGAAGCAAAATCCTCAGTACTCACAAAATCATCAAAGAATGAAACAACTCTTACTGGTAGTTTTTGTATTAGCAGTTACCTTCGCATCCGCTCTGAGCGGTATTACGTGGAATGCAGGCGCGAACATCGCCGCAAACAGCTACAGCAACATGCACCCGCGCATTGCATTAGACCGCTCGGGTAACCCTCTCGTGATTTGGGGACGCATGAATGATGAATCCGTTTGGTTCTCCAGATGGAGCGGTACGATGTTCACGACTCCTGTAAAATTAAATCCCACTGGTGTAACCGTCGCAACTGCCTCTTGGATGGGCCCGGACATCGCGTCTAAGGGCGATACGGTATACGTCGTATATAGACAAACACCGGAATCAATGGATACCAGTAAGCACATTTATATACTGAGCTCTTTCAACGGTGGTATGTCATTTTCTTCACCTGTCAGAATAGATAACATTGGAGATAGCGTTACAAGATTCCCTACGATAGCTATTGATTCAAATGGTAATCCGATTGTAGCCTTTATGAAGTTTGACAACATGTTTATGAATGCCAGGTGGGCGGTTACAAGATCTTCGGACCATGGAAATACTTTTTCGACCGACGTTAAAGTAAGTGGATGGAGCGGGTCAAATTCTGAAGTCTGCGATTGCTGCCCTGGTGTCATCGTATCGGCCGGCAGCACATCAGCGATGGTATATAGAGACAATCTAAGCAACCTGCGTGACATGTGGACAGGCATTTCTTCCGACAACGGGGCTACGTTCGGCAGAGGTTTTGATGTAGACAATACGAATTGGGGTATCAACTTCTGCCCGTCAAGCGGACCTGATGCCGTGATAATCGGCGATAGCCTCTATACGGTGTTTATGAGTGGGGGAAGCGGTGCCTATAGGACATACTTGACCAAATCTTCCATCACAACTGGAACCATACTGTCTAAATGGAACCTTTCAGACACTACAATCCCCGGCTTGGGACAGCAGAACTATCCACGTATCGCTTCCGATGGAAAAGCTACTGCCATAGTATGGAAGCAGAACGTAAGCGGCAATGCCCAACTGCCGATGCTTTTCACGAATAATGTCGCAAAGGGATTTCCTGCAACATACGATACTGTCGATCTTGGAGACATTACCAATGCAGATGTAGCAGTAGCCAATGGCAAAGTGTTTGTGGTCTGGGAGGATGACAATTCAGGCACAGTAAAGTATCGTTCAGGTTCATTTACTCCCGATACAGTGGCTATAATCCCTAACTCGATCAATGAGATACAAGAGACATGGGTTACTGTCTATCCTAATCCTGCGACTGATGTACTTAACATTATAGCGCCATCCAATGAAAAGATTTCGGCAAGCATATTCAATACGCTCGGCGAAGAAATCTATACAACTGAGTCGCTCACGAACAATCAAATCCCCATCACTTCGCTTACAAAGGGCATTTACGTTGTCCAACTGAGCACAATGGGAAAATCGCATGTAGCTAAGTTCGTCAAAGAATAAGGAATAACTTGTGCCTAATAAGTTATCGTTAGTCCCGCTCCCAATCCCATATCGCTGTCATAGTGCGTTGATACCGATACGTATTTATGGAGGATATATCTTAGACCTATCGCATATTCCTTGTCCGTATTGAGCATAATATTAAATCTCAACCTTTTGGTCAGCGGAACATCCTCTCTGCTGAGTTGAACACGAACCTTGCCGTTTAAATCAACGCGGAGTTCGGCAATGATAAGCATAGGCAGAGTATACTGTACCCCTATGGTGGCAGTATGACGGTTATTCTTGTCGCTGATCTGCCCAAACATGTTGCGGTATTCATTGCCGAATATATTGGGGCCGATGAAATAATCCATAGGTTCTTTTTTCATTCCGCTCATCGGCGTTTTGTAATGGTAATCAAACCCGACGAAGACATACCACCATTGCATCTTGCCAAAGTATCTGCCTATTGAAGTCTCGCTCTCATATCCGTGAGCGGGATGAATGCCCAAGTGCCACATGGTCGCGAATTTCCATCTCGTGTTTGCAAGCATCGCTTCGCCGTCCGTGCCATTACTCTCTAGACCCACACGGATCATAGGGTGGAATTCTCGGTCGTCACTGAAAAGCTTTCGCTGCGCCGCTCTTTTGTTTGGCAGTTCGGTATTGACCGGCGAGTTGGCATAGCTGAATATCCTACCCATGCCACTCATCATGTGATAGAGAATATGGCAGTGGAAAAACCAGTCACCCGTTTCAGTACCCGCAAATTCTATGGTGTCGCTCTCCATCGGCATGATGTCGAGGATATTTTTTAGCGGTGCATACTCACCCTGTCCGTTTATGACGCGGAAATCGTGTCCGTGCAAATGCATGGGGTGGCGCATCATAGTATTGTTGTATAAAATGATGCGAATATTTTCACCTCGATGGATCAATATTTTGTCCGCCTCTGATACGGTCTTGTTGCCAATGGTCCAGACGTAGCGGTTCATATTTCCCGTCAGTTCAAAGTAAAGCGTCCTTGTAGGCCAATTCGGAAGAGTGGTCTTGTGAGGCGAACGGAGCATATCGTAGTTCAGGGTTACGATATTGGAATTGCCTTGGTCCATATCCATACCTTCCATCGATGACATCTCGTGCGCTTTAAGCTGCGCCTGCGTACTATCCTTTTTTAGGGATTTCCGATGGCGCTTCTTTTCTTCTCCTGTTATCTCTGGATACATCACCGTATTCATGTCCATGATCTGGTTCTTCATCTCCATTCCCTCCATTTTTTTCATGTTGCCACTCATAGCCATCATGTCATTCATCATCTTCATGCCCTCAAAATATTTAAGCTTTCCGACAGGGTTTGCGAATCGCCTTGTTCCGCTACCTAGCCAAAGTGATGCGTGTTTCGTCCTGTCTTCAGGGGTGACGAGTAATTCATAACTGCCATTATCAGGTATGCTCACGATGACATCATAGGTTTCAGCTACCGCTATGATGAGCCGGTCCACCTCTACGGGTTCCACGTCGTTTCCGTCGTTTGCCACTACGGTGATCTTGCCACCGGCCCATTGCAGCCAGAAATAGGAGGATGCCCCGCCGTTGACCACCCTGAGTTTTACTTTGTCGCCAGCTTTATACTGTTCCTGCACATTCTCAGACTGACCATTGATGAGAAAACGATCATACGCCACGTCACTTACGTCCATAGCGGTCATGCGCTTCCATTCATTCAATAACTTTGTTTTAAGCTGCCCTTTCACCATAGCCTCGCCATAGCTTTGGACGGAATTTTTCCGAATACTAAACCAATCTGTCTGATTGTGTAGGCTCCGGTCTATCTCGGTTGGCTTTATGTCAGCCCAATCGCTGAGGACTAAAGGCAGTTGTCTGATGTCGGGTTCTTCTCTCTTATAGAAGATCAACGCTCCATACATCCCACTCTGCTCTTGAACTTTCGTATGAGAGTGATACCAGTACGTTCCATTCTGCACGATAGGAAATTTGAAAAGATGTGTCTTGCCGGCCTTAATGGGTGCAGTAGTTAGGTAAGGCACGCCGTCAAACTGGTTTGGCAGGATAACGCCATGCCAGTGGATGGAGGTTTCGTGTCGCATCTTATTATGCACGTAAATCTCCGCCGTATCTCCTTCGGTGAAGTACAGGGTCGGCGCGGGAATCGAACCATTTATAGCGATGGCATGCTTTTTCTTTCCTGTGTAATTCACGATGGTATCGTTGACGTATAGGTCATATCTGATGGTCCGAGGTGATCCCGCCTTTATCGTCTTTCCCAGAGGGTCGGAAGTAACCGTCTTTTCCTCGCGCTTGGTTTCCTCTCGGATCGGTAGCGTGTTCGTCGAATCTTTGAATTTTGAACTGTCAGTCGCTACCATAGTCATTCCTTTTGACTCATGCACAGTATGGTGCGAAGATGCCTTATTGGGTTTCCTTTTAGCGGGCTTGGAGGCTTTTGATGGTCCGCCCATGTCCATTTGGCCATGAACTCCGATGGAAAAAAGCATCAACGCCAGGACTAAAATCCTTCCCATAGCTGGAATTTTTAAATGCAGTGTAGGGAATTATTTAAGTGTTGCTGTAACCTTACCGCAGGTAAGCATTTGGCTGCCATAGTAGGGATTCTTTATGGCTTCATCCTTGCTTATCCATGTAGCCTTTTGCATAGGACAGTATTGTTGGTAGGCGACGCCGTTGTTAGCCTTAAACGCTTTGACCAGTGTCCATACATTATTTGAGAATGGGCCAAAATGCTCCCTCATGTGATCAATGTTAGACGCTGTCCTGATATGCTGTGCATCGTAGGCAAGTTTCTCTTGCAGCGGCGTATAGAAGGTGTGCTCAAGCGGAGTCATTTTTTTCATATCCACCGCATCCAAAGCGGTCTCGAACTCCTTTGCCTTTGCAGATGCGAGTTTTGCGTTACCGCTTACTAAAGCATCCTTTATCTGGTAATAGGTCGAGAGGACATTACTGATTTGCTGTTTTACTGTGCTATCGGTGGACGAAAATTCTGTGGAAGCGGAATTTTTGCCTTGGGCAGATGATGAGAGTGTTGAGGCAAATACCGCCAGTATAATGATGAGACTTTTCATGTTGCTTATTTTTTAAACTAGATTAAATTCAATTGGAATATGAGCTTGTATGTCATATAAACGCCTTGCTACCATTTATGGTAGCGAAAATTGGAATGAAATCAGATAAGCAATCGCCTGTTGGCGATGTAAAGCCGACGAGAGAGAAAATCAGGTGGATCGCCTGTTGCGTGCTCGTTGTTTAAGGTAATTGGAAAACAGCGTTCAATCTGCTCCTCGACAGGTGCAGTGACATAAGAACTATCAGCCTTGGCTGAACCGGCCATAACCACCTTCGTCTGTGTCTGGTCCGAACTTTTACATTTGAGAAACACATCCTTGCAGCACCCATTTGGCTTTTCCATCTTGTTGCAGCACCCGGCTTTGTGGAATTGGGCGAGCGTGACAGATTTAAGGTGACCTCCACAAAAGTGCAAATTGTAACCTAAGCATACAAAGGAGCAGCTATACACAAAAAGCAATAATATGGAGAGCAGCTTCTTCACGATGTAAAATTGGATGAAAAATGTGTACCCGTTTTATTTAATCGCATTATTTAACAAAAATAGCACAACAATATCTATGACAGCCTAAGTCTGATTAACCTGTACTTTTTCAGGATGTCGATCTCACCCGCAACAGTTTGGCATTGATGGCCACAATGATCGTGCTGAGGCTCATCAATACTGCACCCGCTGCCGGACTGAGCATGATCCCCCATTTGTACAATACACCCGCAGCGAGGGGCAGGGCCACTACGTTGTACCCGGTAGCCCAAATTAAATTTTGAATCATCTTCTTATGTGTAGCCTTGCCAAAAAGGATAAGATTAGCCACATCTTTAGGATTGCTGTTTACCAAAATGATTCCAGCTGTTTCGGCAGCTATGTCACTTCCGCTTCCTACCGCTAGACCTACATCAGCTTGTGCCAGGGCTGGTGCATCATTTATCCCATCTCCGGTCATGGCTACAAATTCTCCCTTGTCCTGCAGTTCCTTAATTTTTGTCAGTTTCTGATCGGGCAAGACCTCAGCAAAGTATCCGTCCATCTTTAATTCGTCGCTTACGCTTTTCGCAACAGTGGAATTATCTCCGGTCAGTAGTATGGATTTGATTCCGCTTTCACGGAGGATGCGGATAGCCTCATGCGATTCGGGGCGGATTTTATCTGCTAATGAAATATAACCTGTGAGCGCATTGTCTACGATAACGAATACCACTGTTTCTGCCTTGCTATTCACATAGTCTTCTGGCAACGTCATGGTCTTTTCCTTTAAATACCCCGGACTTACTACTTTGATATTTTTACCCTCCACCTCGGCTTCGACACCGACACCGGAGATCGCATTAAAGTTACTTACTGCGGGGACGGCGACTGAAAGTTCCTTTGCCCTGGACATGATCCCTGTCGCTATCGGATGTTCAGAATTTTGTTCAAGTGCCGATGCTAATCGGATAATCTCCTTTTCATCTGCTGACGATACCAAAGACCTAACTTTCGCCACCTCAAATTTGCCTACGGTAAGAGTCCCCGTTTTGTCAAAAAGAATGGTCGTTATTTTTCTGGAGTTCTCAAAGGCAGTTCGGTTTTTGATGAGAAGTCCATGCTTAGCTGCAAGTGAAGTCGATATTGCCACAACCAACGGGACCGCCAGACCAAGGGCATGAGGACAACAAATCACAACGACTGTCACCATTCTTTCTATGGCAAATACGATAGGTACCTTTGCTACCAACCACCAAAAGAAAAACGTGGAGAATCCTGCACTTAAGGCCACGATGGTAAGGATAAGCGCGGCTTTGTCCGCGAGTAATTGGGTGTTTGATTTTGTTTTCTGCGCGTCATCCACCAATTTTATAACCTTGGACAGATACGAATCTTTGGAAGCATGACTGACAGTTACCTTTAATGAGCCATTTCCATTGATCGACCCGGCAATTACCTTGTCCCCCATTTGCTTTTGGACAGGAACGGATTCACCCGTAAGCATAGATTCATTCAGGTAGCTTTCTCCTTCTAGGATAGCTCCGTCCGCTGCGATCTTTTCTCCCGGTTTGATTAGAATGACATCTCCCTCTTTGAGGGAGTCGATTTTCACATCGTGTACCATAGCTCCCATCACCATGTGCGCATCGGAAGGCATTAATTGCACCAATAGTTCAAGTTCACGGGAAGCACCGGCAATGGACTTCATTTCAATCCAATGTCCCAAGAGCATGATAAGGATAAGCGTACATAGTTCCCAGAAGAAATCCATTCCTTGTAATCCAAAGACAGTGGCAACGCTATAAACATACGCGACCGTAATTGCGATCGCAATGAGCGTCATCATTCCTGGCTTCCACTTCTTCATTTCTCCAACAAAGCCGGTGAGGAACGGATAGCCGCCGTAAGCAAAAACGACAGATGACAGTCCGAACAAAATATAGTTGGAACCAGCAAAACCCCACTGGACACCCATCCATAGCTGTATCATAGGAGATAAAAGCATGACGGGGATGGTCAGGACCAGCACTACGATGAACCTTCTGCGGAAGTCGTCAATCATTGCGCCGTGGTCATGTCCTCCATGAGTGGACATGTCCTTTGCCGACATATCATGATCGTGAGCGTGATGATAATTCATATTAATTATGTTTAGTATAACACTTTGAATGCTTTCACATGTAAAAGTATAACCAAGACATACATTGTATGTTACATAATTATGGGAAAGAATTATATAATTTCCAGATGACCTTTATCATTTTTCTGCCTTACAAAAATGAATATGGGTGACTTGGTTATCCGTACTCTTAACTGACAAGAAATATGAACCTTGCGGAAGCGCGGAAGTGTTTATTGGTAAACCTGCATGATATATTTGTGAGGTACTGATCAGTGTGCGTCCCTCCACGTCGGTTATTTTCACCTCCTCTATTAAATTCTCCGAAGTTATTTCAAGGATGTTCTGGGCTGGATTTGGGAAAACCCTGACGGTCCCTCTTTGGGCAACTTCTCCAACGCCGTTTGCGTTTTGATTCCACACAAGGAAGCTACCCATCATCCCGTCGTCCTCGTGGTGCAATAGATGACAGTGGTACATGTAAGGCACAACTGGATTTGAGAATGTCTCGAACTTCGTGATGAACTTAACGCTGTCCTGCGGCATGACCAGTACAACGTCTTTCCATCCTTTCTCAGATGCCGATGGTAGACTGCCGCTTTTCTCTATGACATTAAACTGCACATCATGAATGTGGAATGGATGCGCCACGAGAGTATTGTTTACGAGTACCCATGTTTCCGTAGCATTAAGAAGGACGGTTTCATCTACGCTGTCCATGCTAAAACTCCGGCTGTTAATGCCAAACGGGCCATCGGCACGGTTGGGCCGATCAAGAGGCAAGGAGCGGAGCGTATCAAAGACCAAATACCTCGTAACGCTTACGGAATCCTTATTATATGCATTGAAGGGAACAAGCACTGCCGGAATGGTTGTAACAGGACTGGCAGTGGGGTTAGTTACGCTTATTTTCAGAATTTTAAAGTCCGCACCATTAAGAAAATTCTGATTGTAGCCCTCTATGGTATCTTGTTGCGTTCCAATCATAGCAGAGCCGAAAATGCCCAGAGGCATTTGTGAAGCGTAGCTCATCAGGTTTAGTGCCTGGCCGCTCATCCCTTGAAAATCCACCAATATTTCCGCCCTCTCACCGGGAGAGAGCAACAGGCGCGTCAAAGCAACCGGCGTATCTTTCAATCCTCCATCGGTAGCTATCTGATAAAAAATCTGACCGTTTGAAAAGCCAAAATTATATGATCGCATACTACTTCCATTAAGCAATCGAAATCGGAGAACCTGCGCTGGCGCAGAAAGTGCCGGGTCAACTGTACCGTTTACAAAAATGGCAGTATCCATTTCAGTCGAAATAGCGATTTGCTGTAAGACATCAAATGCCTTGCTCTGGACAATAAGCGGTATATCATCCACTCCGTAAGTACGCGGGAGTGTAAGGGAATTTTCAGCGCTATCGTGTATGATGATCATTCCTGCCAGTCCTTTAGATACCTGAGGATCGGTCTGCCCTGCGCCGTGCGGATGGTACCAATAGGTGCCAGCTTGATTTCTCACGACGAATGAGGGATTCCAAGACGCGCCCGGCGAAATAATTTGGTGCGGACCGCCATCATTTTGTGGTGCTACATGCAGGCCGTGCCAGTGCATGGTGGTAGGAACAGATAGTGTGTTATGAACGGCAAGGGAAATGCTGTCTCCTTTATAGACTATCAGTGTGGGTGCTAACAGCGAACCATTCACCCCGTAGGTCGGCGTTGACGTGCCGGTATAGAATACTGTAGAACCATTTTGCACGGTCAGTTGAAAGTTCGGCCCCGTAAGCTGAGGTGGGATGTTTAGTACATTCTGTCCGTGGCAAAAAGAAGCCCAAAGCAATAGAACAAATAATGTATAACCTGCGTTTGACCTTTTCATGTTATCTCTATTAGTTGGGTCTGGTATAAATCAAAAACGAACACTTGCCCTTGCACGGCGAGTGTTCGTTTACTAATAGCCTGGTACTAATGTGTTACTGTTAGTTTTTGCGATATGCTCTTGTTATTTACCATTAGGCGGATCACATACGTCCCGGCTGAAAGCTGTCTAGTATTGAATGGGACCACAGTATGGCCGTTGATGCTCTGGCCATTCATCACCACCGCTACTTGCTTGCCGGTGACATCGGCTATGTCTATGGATACATTTCCCGATTCAGTAAGAGCAAGGTCTATGCTGATATTGTCCACCGCTGGATTTGGGAATACCTTGAACGATGAAACGCCTTTTGGCAACTCATTGATCGCGGTGGTACTCATTAGCCCCATTATGCTATCCTTGATAGCTGATGTATCAGCACTGGAAAATGACTGCGACACAAACAATACCCTATGGTCCATTCCTCCCAATACCACAACTGTAGGCATGCCAAATCCGCCGTAATTGGCCACTCCTGCCGCACCGCTATCCATTGGAGTATAGATTGTGGAAAGTCCATTGCTTGATACCCAAGTAGCAGAATAGGAGCACGTCGTGCTGTTATTATATGGGAACGCATACCCCTTTACCATTCCCGGATGCATAGCATTGATGCCGTTCGCCATGTTTTGGAGAACCCTTGCTGGAGGAGGGCATGATCCGCAATTCGGCATGAAGAAATGTAACAGCACCGCCTTACCCGAATCGAGATCTGCAAACAAGTGGTGCGTATCCGTACCGTTGCAATCCATTTTGTTAAAGTCCATCGCTGTATATTGGGCTTTAGCTAAGAGTGAAGAGAAAACAAGGACCAGTATAACTATTGATTTTGAATAAACGCTTTTCATTTATTTAGTTTTTTGAGTTAATAATAAAACAGGAGAGAAGCTGAAATAATTCAGCAATAAAAAAACTATTTGAGAATTCTAAATTCTAAACACCCTATTAAGAAGATAAAGGTTTCCGGGACTTAATCCGGGCGGAGGATCGGTCCACGCGAGAATATGACCCATCAGCTGGCTCGACAGGAACGGAGATTTGAAGATTGAAGCCTTTATGACTGAGAAGTTGGAAAACTTAAAAGAAGAATAAACGATGCTCTTTTGAATATTCTGTTCCTGTGAAGTTTTGACTAAGATGACTTTGTCTTTGCAGCAACCCTTCTTCATTGCTCTTTTGCCACAGAGACAATGGGTATTTTTAGTGGAAAGTACAGAAACGGAAGTTACTTTCCCTCCACAGTAATGCGTACTGACTGACAGCCCCAGACAAGGTATCAGGTAACATGCAAATAGCAAAATCGCAACTATTCTCCTCATTATCAATTTAAAGGAACGAAAAATTGACTAAAAACGAAAATCTCCTTTTGTTTTCCTTAAAACAACTGTTCTATTCATATATCATTAACGACCTGAGCGACTATCTAACGGAACAAGGCAATATCTGAGTTTATTAAAGGGATACCCAAAAGAATTTTGGCACTCTAATGAAATGTTAGAGTATATTCGGGAATCTCGGAAATCTGCACCTTAGAAGTCAACTTAGTATTCTCTTTTGCAGCTATTTTTGATATACTATTGACTATATAGTCATCTTAGTTTTTTAGAAGTTCTTTCAAAACATCAAGTGCTTGTGCAATGCTTGTGCAAACAGAAAAGCCATCGGAGATAAAACTCGCAATGGCTTGATAATCTGAGAGCGGGAAACGGGTCTCGAACCCGCGGCCTTCAGTTTGGGAAACTGACGCTCTACCCCTGAGCTACTCCCGCTGGCAGGATGAAGATAACAATCCTGCCAGACAAAAGTACCTCAGGTGCTCAGCCTGCTATCTGACCGGGTACCTCCATCTGCGACTCGAGCGGCCAGTAGAGGTCCTCGGCAAACTTGATAAAGCGGCCGCGCACGGGCACTTTGGCGGTATACATGTGCGGGTACTGACGTGCGTCGGCGCGGAGGTCGGTCAGGCTGCCATCGTCTGTATCGCGCGGGCTGAAGTCCTTGTAGGCGGGGTCGAGGATATAGTCCAGCTCCTCCTGAGTATAAGGCGGTTTCTCATTAGTCTTTTTTGATTTTGAACCGGAGCGGGGTTTTTCATTTTGCGGTGCGGGTGGGGCCGGGGCTGCAAACTCGGCGCTTAGATGCGAGGGTAGTTCGCTTTCGCCTTTGGTGTTGTAGCCATAGTTGTGCCGCAGGATGAAATGGCAGGTGGAGGCATTCATACGTTTGAAAAGGGCACCTTCTTCGAGCTTGTTTATAAAGACCTGCTCGATGTAGTAGATCTGGTCCATGATCTCTTCATCGTGTTCCCATTTCTTTTTCCAGTAGCTCCAGAGCTGCTTGTAGCAGCGGACGCGGAGGAGGGCCTGGGATAGGGTGAGGATGATGGAGAACTCGTCAGTGGCGATGGCCTCGATCTGGATGAGGAGGGCGAGGGTTTTCTCGCGGGTCCATCTGGTGGCGTTGGTATTGCCGGTAGGTGCGGACATAGGTGTTTTATTTTGAGTGAAAGAATACTTTTTTACCGCAGAGGCGGAGAGACGGAGAGGGAATTTTCAATACAACCCTCCAACCTCCCTAAAGGGAGGCTTTAAATACAGAATGCAATTGTCTGAATCAGAATTTACAGGATTTTAGAATTTTCAGAATGAATACAAGTACATTTTTGAACCACATAGAACACATAGAGACATAGAAATGCAATACAATTTCTGAAGCTGAATTTTTAGAATGGTTTGAATAACTCAGAATGAATACAAAAGCATTTTTGAACCACATAGAAACATAGAGACATAGAAATGCAGTACAATTTCTGAAGCTGAATTTTCAGAATGGTTTGAATAACTCAGAATGAATACAAAAGCATTTTTGAACCACATAGAACACATAGAGACATAGAAATACAGGGGCAGTGTGCTGCCCTCCAGACCTCTCCCGACTGCATCGGGATCTGCTACCTGCAGGGAGGCTTTAATATAAAAGAACCACAGAGATATTCATAGGTATGGCAGCGGATGAATGGCTGCGTGGTGGTGGGTGCAAAGGTGTGCAAAATGGGCGACTTTTTGCGGAGGAGATATTCACAAAAGGTGGAGGCGGAGGTGTAATTGCTCACAAAACAGATGGCGTGCAGGAGCGGAAGGATAAACGGTGGGCTATGGATATTCTGAGCGTGTAGCCTGCACGGATCATAGCGCTTTGGTGCGTGGCTGATGGGGTGGTAGAGATGGATTAGGGGATTGAAGCAGAATGATGTAAGTTTGAGAGGATACAGCTATAGATGAGTGTAAAGCAACTACTGGAGAATGCCTACAACAGGGCACTGGCAGAGACGAGCGGACTGATGCGGAGGTCGGATGTATTCTGCATGGCGCCGTGGATACAGCTGCATGCCCAGACAAATGGCAAGGTGTCTCCCTGCTGTATGAGCTCTGTCTATAGCAGCAATGAGATAGGCGACCTGCGCCAGAATCCACGGCTGGAAGACGCGTGGAACTCGTCCAACATGAAGCAGCTACGCCTCAATATGCTGAAGGGGGAGAAGAGCACCCTCTGCGGCCACTGCTACAAATATGAGGCACTGGGCCGCTATAGCGAGCGCAAGCAATATAACCGCGACTACAAGCGCTACTATGACCGTGTACGCGCTACCAATACTGATGGCAGCCTGGACATAAAGGAAGTACCTATCATAGACATCCGCTTCTCTAATAAATGCAACTATAAGTGCCGGATATGCAATAGTGAGTTCAGCTCGCTGTGGTATGAGGAGGAGCGCCAGCTGGGCAAGGGCCGGCCAGCAGAAGACCAGCCCAAGGAGATGCGTGCAGCTGAGGAGGAAGCGGCCTTCTGGGAGTCGTACAAGAGCCTGCTGCCGTATGTGCGGAGGCTGCACTTTGCGGGTGGTGAGCCGCTCTTTATGGATGAGCACTATGAGACGCTGGACCATCTCATAGAGATAGGCAATACGGAAGTGACACTCAGCTACAATACAAATTTCTCTACGCTGCGCTATAAGAAGTACGACGTGCTGGATATGTGGAGCCGGTTCAAAAATGTAGATATATGGGCCAGCCTGGACGGCATGGGTGCCAAAGGAGACTACCAGCGCAAAGGCCAGAAATGGGAAAAAATAGAGGAGAATCTGCGTGAGCTGCAAAAGAAATGCCCTCATGCAGCACTAGGAGTGAATGTGACCGTGAGCATGCTGAATGTACTGGATGTGCCGGAGTTCATACGCTATATGATAGACCAGCAGCTGGTCAAGCCCGAGCGGCTGAATCTATACCTGCTCTTCTACCCGGAGCATTTCAGCGTGGTAAATCTATCGCCAGAGCTGAAGCAAAAGGCGGTAGCGCAGTTTGAGGCACTGGAGCGGGACTATATCTCAAAGCTGGAGGCTCCTGACAATATCCGAAACCATATCAAGACCGTAGTGACCTATATGATGGGAGAAGAAGGAGAGCGGCAAGAGATATTTCGCAATACGATCAGGGAAGTGGATGCGATCAGGGGAGAGGACTTCCTGGCGCTGTATCCGGAGTTTGCACACATGATGAATTCAGACGGGGTATGAAGCTGTTTTGCAAATTGCCCTTTGGCAGGATATCTATAGATGATGATGGCAATATATGGCCATCGTGCTGCCCGGACTGGGTCCAGTTTCCGATGGGAAACGTCTTTGAGCAAGAGTGGGAGGAGATATGGTATGGCGAGGCAGCGCAGAAGCTGCGCGAGTCGATGTTTGACGGATCGCTGCGCTACTGCAAAAGGAACTGGTGCCCCAATGTGGCCGATGCCGAAGCCGGCCTATACAACTATCACGTGATACCCCTGGAGCAGGCTCCCAAGACGTGGCAACCTGCACCACCCGTACATATCAACCTGAACTATGACCAGACCTGCAACCTCCGCTGCCCGTCATGCAGGGCGGACTTCATCCACTACAAAGGCGACAAGCTCAAAAAGGTAGAATATATACAAGCCTATGTAGAGGAGAAGATACTGCCGGGTGTGGAGTCTATCGCACTCACAGGCGTAGGAGATCCTTTTTACAGCCCGGTATTCCGGAAGTTTCTGCAGGACTTTGATGCCAAGAAATATCCGCAGCTGAAGACGATACATTTCCATACCAATGGCCAGCTGTTTGATGAGCGGATGTACAACCGTATGCCCGGCCTGCACCACCTCAGGCTCTCTACAGATATCTCTATAGACGCGGCCTCGGCAGAGGTCTATGGCAAGGTAAGGCCACCGGGAGACTGGGACAAGCTGATGAAGAACCTCGACTTCATCAAGCGGCTGGATAACCTGGTACTGCTGGGTATCAGCATGGTGGTGCAGCAGGACAACTACCGGGATATGATGAAATTTGTAGAGCTGGGTGAGTCTCTCACGTATCGGTCACGGCCTACGTTTATAGAGTTTAAGCGGATGCGCCATGACCCGCACCTGACAGCGGCCCAGTATGCCACGATGGGCCTGGAGGGTATGAGTGCAGTACAACATCAGGAGTTTCTGGATATCCTCAATCAGGTAGAGTACAAGAGGATGTATAATGCCGTGAACCACCTGCAGCCTGAGGTCAGGCACAACCTGCATGAGTTTGTGACAGAGCGGCCTGTAGTGCGGCCATCGCGCCTCATACAGCTCTCCTCACTGGTGCGCCGCAAGGTAGATAGCCTGCTGCGCTAGTGTGACCTCTACCTGCTGCTCAGCTTTATAATAGGCACGATCATCTCCTCCAGAGAGATGCCGCCGTGCTGGAAGGTATTCTTGAAGTAAGAAACAAAGTGATTATAGTTATTGGGATAGACCAGGTACTTGTCAGTCTTGGCAAAGATGTATGTGGATGTCAGGTTAGACTTAGGCAGCATGATCTCCTCAGGGTTGCGTACCGCGAAAACATCTTTCTCTTCATATTGCAGATTGCGGCCGGTCTTGTAGCGGATATTGGTAGTGGTCTGGCGGTCGCCTATGCACTTTGAGGGGTCCTTTACATTCACGGTACCGTGGTCTGTGGTGATCACAAGGTTGATGTCTTTGCCGGCCAGTTTCTTCAGCGCATTGAAGAGTGGTGAGTGCTCAAACCATGATGCAGAGAGGGAGCGGTAGGCAGCCTCGTCATTGGCCAGTTCTTTCAGCACCTCCATCTCCGTGCGGGCGTGAGAGAGCATATCTACGAAATTGTAGACGATCACGTTCAGTCGGTTATTGAGATAGTTCAGTATATTCTCCTCCAGCAGCAGGCCATCGCGGTGGTTAGTGATCTTGGTGTATTGCGTCTTGATCGGCTCGCGGAAAGTCTTCTTGACCAGCGCCTCCAGAAACTCGCCCTCATGCATATTCTTGCCGCCCTCATCATCATCATTCAGCCATTTGCCGGGAAAGTTCTTCTGGATATCTGCAGGCATCATGCCGCTGAATATTGCATTGCGGCTGTACTGTGTGGCAGTAGGCAGGATGGCATAGAAAGTATCCTCATCATCTATACGGAAGTAAGGTGTGATGAGAGACTGGATGGTCCGCCACTGGTCAAAACGGAGATTGTCTATCAGTATCACAAAGGTGGGCTTAGGCTGCTTGATCAGGTCAAATACTTTGCTCTTCAGCAGGGTATGTGACATGATCGGTGCGTCTTTGCCGGGTTCGCCCTTGATCCAGTTCTTATAGTTCTTGATCACAAATTTATTGAACTCATTATTGGCCTCGCTTTTCTGCATCTCAAAGACATCCTGCATCTCTACGGTCTTGGAGCGATCCAGCTCGATCTCCCAATAGATGAGGTCCTTGTACAGCTCAGCCCACTCCTGGTAGCTGAGGTTGTCCTGTATGCGGGTGAAGAGCTGCTGAAATTTACCCCTGTAGTCTGAGACCGTTTTCTCGCTGACCAGCTCTGTTTTATTGATGATCTTTTTGAGCGTGGAGAGTATCTGCTGTGGCTTCACAGGTTTGATCAGGTAGTCTGCTATCTGGGAGCCGATGGCGTCTTCCATCAGGTTCTCTTCTTCATTTTTGGTGATCATGACTACCGGCAGCTGGCTATTGTAGCCCTTGATCTGTGTGAGGGCCTGCAGGCCATTGAGACCGGGCATAGACTCATCCAGAAATACCACATCCACGGCATTTTTCTTCACTTCATCTACTGCATCTTTGCCATTGGTCACGGTGATGACATCGTAGCCTTTATCCTTGAGGAAAAGTATCTGTGGTTTGAGCAGGTCTATCTCGTCGTCAGCCCAGAGGATGGTAGTTTTAGCCATGTATGATGTTTAAGCGTTAGGTTGGGTAAAAGGAAAAAATCATGCCACCTGTGCAGGTAGCCTACATTCACAAACTGAAAGTACGGATTCTTATTTTGGATGAATGAAGAAATTAACAAATATTGAGCGCATCAAATACGGTCAACCGCAAAAACGCTAAAGCGCAAAAAAGCATTCATTATCGCTGTCAGAAAAGCAGCTAGCTTTTATAGACTATTACTTCTTTACATAAAGCACCTTCTCCTGACCCTCCAGGTCTACGGTCAGCTTCATGATAGCATCTGATATCTTGACGGCCAGCTTCATCTGGCCACCGGGTACAAACTCCCCCTTGGCACTCCAGTAGCGGGTGGGCTGGCCATCAGGCTGCTCGGCAAATTCACCCTTGGTGCTGAAGTGCGTAGAATCTTTCATCACTACATAAAACAGGTAATGCACCGTGTCCGTATTCTGATAGAAGTTTATCCTGTCCGGCTTATTGCCGGGTTTCAGCAGCCATTCGCGCTCTTTAGCATCTTGTTTGGCATAGCTGCCGTAGTATTCAGGATTGACCTGTATGGTTGTTTTGTCTTTGCCAAGGAGGAAGAAGGGGAGGAGGGCGATAGTGGCGAACTTCATGACAGCGTGATTTAGTGCTATCGAAATTATCAATCTTTCGGTACATTCATCATATGGCTACTGCTGCTAAACCGAAGGACAACAAAGTGCGCTGTGCATGGTGCACGGGCGATGAGCTCTATATAGACTATCATGACAAAGAATGGGGCAGGCCGGTGCATGAGGATGCCGTGTTTTTTGAGTTCCTGATACTGGAGAGCTTTCAGGCGGGGCTGAGCTGGCTCACGATATTGCGCAAGCGTGAGAACTTCCGCAAAGCCTTCGCCGGTTTTGATGTGAAGAAGGTGGCAAAGTTTGATGAAAAGAAGAAGGCTGCACTGATGCTGGATGAAGGTATCATACGCAACAGGCTGAAGATAGAAGCAGCAGTGAACAATGCGCAACGCTTTATCGAAGTGCAAAAAGAGTTTGGCTCTTTTGATAAATATATCTGGAGCTTCACCGGTGGCAAGCCTGTGGTGAACAGGCCCGCTACGCTACGCGATGTGCCGCCTATCACGGACCTGTCTAAGAAGATCACGAAAGACCTGCAAAAGCGGGGTTTCAAGTTTCTGGGAGGGACGATCTGCTATGCCTTTATGCAGGCTACGGGTATCGTAGATGATCACACTGCGGACTGCTGGCGGGCGAAGAAGTGACAACTTATTTTGCGCTCAATTTGCGTAGGGCGATGCCCTAGGCTGGAGGCGGTCCGCCCCTTTGGGGCTTCATAAAAGCAGCGATGCCATCCCTGTGAGGGATGGCATCGCGGTATTCTAAGTAGTTCTGCTTATTTATTCAGCACGACTTTCTTAGTTGTATGTACACCATCTTTCAGCAGGTCTATGGTGTAGACACCACCGGTGAGGGCGTTCATGTCGAGTTTGATCGCACCAGCTTGTGCTATGGCATTTACAGCCATGGCCTCACCGAGCATATTGTATACCGTCACAGCAGTCGCTGCATCTGAGTGGTCAGCGTAGCGCACGTATACCATACCGGTGGTAGGGTTAGGATAGATAGATACTGTGCTGGCAGAAGCCTGAGACAGGCCGAGCGGGTAGGACTTGGTAGCGAGGGTAGGACGGTTGACCTCGAGTGTATTCTGCATGAGGGCAGCCTGGCCTTTGGTGAAGAGGTTCATGCACTCCTCAGCTGAGTAGTCCATATAGTTTTGTACCATATCAGGAGCATTGGCACCGTAGTAGGCCTCTACCTGAGTACAGGTATTGCGTGTCGTATCGCAGTCAAAGTTAGATTGCGTATTGGCAAACGGGGTATCATCTATACCATCGCTCTGCTGGCAGTCGTTGGTGCCGAAGGTAGCTCCATCGCCCCAGATGTGGCGGAGGCCGAGGTAGTGGCCTACCTCATGTGTGCCGGTACGGCCGCGGATCACCAGGTTCATACCACTAAAGTTGATGGGATTGGGATTATTGGCACCTACAGTACGGTAGTCCAGCACTACACCATCGTAGCCCGGCTGAGGTGCGGCAGATGACTGGCCGGCAGGCCAGTTGGTCAGGCCATCCGGCGGATAGGAGTAGCCTAGCAGCTGGCCGAAAAGTGACGGCTGCAGGTTTACGATCCATATATTGAGGTAATGGTCAGGATCTATGGCATCATCACCACCGGCAGCGCTAAACTTGATCAGAGAGTCCGGCAGGCCGGTGAATAGATCCAGGGTAAACTGATTGCTGGTCTGTACGCGCACCGTGCTGTGCAGCGTGAACTGTATATGCGTATCTGCCCCTACGCTATCAAAGTAGGAGATGGTATTCACCGCATCGGCATTGGTACGGCTATAGTCAGCATTTAGTACCGCTATCTCAGACTGCAGGACACTATCGTCCAGATTCTCCGCCGCTGCACCATATACTACGTGAAAGATGATAGGTATGGTGTAGGTCACTCCATTGGTAGCGCGGCTGGCGCTATGGTTCTTGGCGCGGTCAAAGGCCTGCTGCACGGCAGCCTTGTAGCCCGGGTGGCGCTGCTCAGTGAGGTCGAGGAGGTATTCATTGCCGCAGGCGATACGGTGCTGCGACTGCGCCACAGCGGCCAGGCTCATGGCCATGAGGCAGAGGGTAAAGAGTTTTTTCATTTATGTGTTTATTGTATTATCAAAAATGGGATATTTCACCTGATTTCAAAATTTTGTACAATGAACGCATAGGTGGTATCGGTCAAGGGTACCTCACCCATCTGCCTTCGGCATCTTCCCTCTCCAAAAGAGAGGGAAAAACCATCGGGCTTATACTGTACTTTTCATATCAGGCCGGCATCTGTCAATCAAAATGGAACTACAAGGAGACTACAGGGATCAGTTGCCAAAAAATCTTATAAACGGGGCTTTTGGCCGCAGGCCGGAGGGGCTGACCACGGTGACCTTTGTGTACCCGCCAAATTGGCTATATTTGCCCACTTTCGTATAATTGTTAAAAGTAGCCCAGGCCCGAGCGGTATCAAAATATTTTGACCGAACGGCGTTTAATGCAAAGCCCAGATGAGCCTCAAAGACTCAATAGACCAGACGCGACTCCCGCAGCACATAGCCATCATCATGGATGGCAATGGCCGTTGGGCCAAGTCTCAGGGCAAGAACCGCCTCTTCGGCCACAGCAGTGGCGTGACGGCCGTGCGTGAGGTAGCAGAGGGCTGTGCGGAGCTGGGGGTCAAGTACCTGACGCTCTATGCATTCTCTACAGAAAACTGGAACCGCCCTATACTGGAGGTGACAGGCCTGATGGACCTGCTGCTGAAGACGATAAAAATAGAGATCAAAACCCTGCAGAAGAATAACATCCGGCTCAGGGCCATAGGCAATATAGATGCCCTGCCTGCCAGCACGGCACGTGAGCTGCGCAGCGCTATAGCAGAGACAGCGGGCAATAGCCGCATGGACCTGATACTGGCGCTGAACTATAGTGGCAAGGCGGAGATCGTAAATGCTATCAGGCAGATAGCGGAGGCCGCAGCCAAGGGTACCCTGAAAGCGGCAGAGGTGAATGAGCAAATGGTGACAGACCACCTGTATACCACAGGCATACCTGACCCGGAGCTGATGATCCGCACCAGCGGCGAGCAGCGCATCAGCAACTTCCTGCTGTGGCAGCTGGCCTATGCAGAGTTTTACTTTACGGAGAAATTCTGGCCGGAGTTTGACCGGGAGGAGCTGTACCAGGCTATCCTGACCTACCAGAACCGGGAGCGAAGGTTTGGCAAGACGACAGAGCAGGTGAAAGAAGAAGGGAAATAAGCATTAAAGAGAGACAGTAAAGCATACAAGTGAATCAAGGCAGCATAGCAAGATATATACATGGTCATCTGGGTCGTTTGGCATGCCTGCTCGTAGCTGCCTGTATGATGGCTGCCACTACTGCCACTGCGCAGGCAGATACCATCACCAATGTGACCCTGGACTATGCCCAGCCACGTGAGTACACCATAGCCCATATCAGTGTAAAGGGCACTGAAAACCTGGATAAGTCCATACTCGTATCCCTCTCCGGCCTGCGTCAGGGGGAGAAGATCAAGATACCGGGAGAGGAAATATCAAAAGCGATCAAAAACCTGTGGAAGCAGCGCCTATTCACTGATGTATCTGTAGATATAGAGAAGGTGGTGGGAGATGAGATCTTTCTGCAGATCAATGTGCAGGACAGGCCGCGTATAGGCTCCTACTCTCTAAAGGGCATCAAAAATGCAGATGTAGATGAGCTGAAGAAGAAGCTGGATCTGCGTGCGGGCATCATATTCAGTGACAACCTGCGCAAGAAATCTATAGAAGTGATCCGCAACTACTATATAGATAAGGGCTTCCTGAATGTGGCTGTAGCGGTGAAAGAAACACCCGATACCACACGCAGTGTATCCCGCAGGAATTCTACCCTGGTAAACTTCTACATAGATAAAGGCACGGCGGTCAAGATCAGGTCTATCAACTTTGAAGGAGTGACAGCCTTCACAGAGCCGATGCTGAAGCATAAAATGAAGGAGACAAAGGAGCGCGTCAAGTTTCAGATGGACAGCATCCTGCAGTTTCGCCGCAACTTCAAAAAATTTGGCTACCACCCTAAGTGGTACACAGTGCCGGGCAGCCTCTCTCCGGTCAGCTGGTACTACTACCTGGAGCACTTTGTGAACCTCAACTTGTTTAAGGCATCAAAATTCCGCCGCAAGGAATTTGAAGATGACAAGAAAAAGGTCATTGAGTTTTACAATACCAAGGGCTACCGCGATGCGCGCATCGTATATGATACCGTATACCGCGAGGATCCGCAAAACCTCGTGATCAATATCAAGATAGATGAGGGCCGCAAGTACTACTTCCGCAATATCCTCTTCAACGGTAATACGAAGTACCCTGACTCCCTGCTGGCCAAGATCATCAACATACACCGCGGCGAGGTATACAATGCGCACGCGCTGGAGGAGAAGCTTTTCTCCAATCCTAACGGTGGTGACGTCAGCTCCCTGTATATGGATGATGGCTACCTCTTCTTCTCAGTGACACCTGCAGAGGTGCGTGTAGACGGAGACTCTATAGATGTGGAGCTGCGTATCAGTGAGGGGCCGCAGGCTACGATCAATGAGGTACGTATCATGGGCAATACCAAGACCAATGAGAAAGTGATACGCCGTGAGCTGCGTACCCTGCCGGGCAATAAATTCAGCCGGTCAGACCTGATCAGGTCGCAGCGCGAGATCATCAACCTCGGCTACTTTGACCCGCAGCAGCTGGACGTAGTGCCGATACCTAATGCAGAGAATGGTACAGTGGATATAGAATACCGTGTGACGGAGAAGCCATCTGACCAGCTGGAGCTCTCGGCAGGCTATGGCGGCTCTAACTATGGTCTGACGGGTACACTGGGTGTGACCTTTACCAACTTCTCCCTGCGCAATATCATCAACAAGAAAGCCTGGAACCCACTGCCTAGCGGTGATGGCCAGCGCCTCAGTGTGCGTATACAGTCGGGAGGCAAGATGAGCCAGTTTTACACGCTCTCCTTTACCGAGCCATGGCTGGGAGGCAAGAAGCCAAACTCACTGACGTTTGCCTTTAACCGTACGAATATCTACTCCTATGATAATGGCCTGACGTACGCCTCTACGGGTCACTACTTCTCTACCGGTGGTACCGTATCATGGGCTACGCGCCTGAAGAAGCCGGATGACTTCTTCACCTTTGAGGCGGCGCTGACATACCAGTATTACCAGATCGTAAACTCGTCATACCTGCCTATCTTCTCCTATGATGGCGGTACCGGCGCGGGCAACTCTCACAACCTGAACCTCTCCCTGATCCTGAGCCGCAACTCTCTGGACCAGGTGCTGTATCCTAAGCATGGCTCCAGCTTTATGTTCTCCGTGACAGGTACGCTACCGTACTCCAAGATGTTTCCGGGACGGATGAAGCTGAACTATGGTGACACCAGTGTGACGCCGGAGCAGCGCTATAAGTATATCGAGTTCTTTAAGGTCAAGTTCTTTGCTGACTGGTATACTACTATCTACCAGAACCTCGTATTCCGTGCGTCTGCCAAGTTTGGCTTCCTCGGTACATACAATTCTCAACTGGGCCTGTCTCCGTTTGAGCGATTTGAGGTGGGTGGCGATGGTATCAGCACCTACTCGATCCTGGGCAAGGAGATCGTGCGCCTCCGTGGCTATGATGTGATCAGCCCTACCTCACCACCGGCTACGATAGCGGGTGCGGCTATCTTCAATAAGTTTACCGCAGAGATACGCTACCCTATATCACTCAATCCATCTGCTACGATCTTTGCCCTGGCCTTCCTGGAGGGTGGCAATACCTGGCAGAATATAAAGGACTACCGTCCGTATATGCTCAATAAGTCTGTAGGTATCGGTGTGCGTGTGTTCCTGCCTATGTTTGGCCTGCTGGGTCTGGACTATGGATTCCCGCTGGACAAGGTGATCTACAGCAGCGGCAGCAAAGCCAATGCTAACGGCCGTATCAATATCGTACTGGGCCAGGAGCCGGAGTAGGAATTCGACAAGAGTCAAGAATCGAGAACCAAGAGCCAAGATTCAAGAATCGCGAGTCGAGAATCCTGGAGGTAGGTGGAAATCTGATCACTAGCCCGGATCTTATACACTGCTTTTTTTAGTATGCTTTGAAAGCAGGTGATGTGCTAAGCCTGGCCTATGGCCCGTGTAGGTGTGCAATGCCTCATCCAGGATATACCTTCCATCTAAGTTTAAGCCACTATATAATGGCCTCAGGGTACGGGGTCATAGCCGTGACCGCCCCAGGGGTGGCAGGACAAGATGCGTTTGATAGTGAGATAGCTGCCTTTGAGAGGGCCGTGCTTTTGCAGGGCCTCTATGCCGTACTGGCTGCAGGTAGGAGTGTAGCGACAGGTGCGGGGCAGGTGTGGTGATATGAGCAGTTGGTATCCCCTGATGAGGTATACGAATAGCTGGGAAAATAACCTGCCGATAGCGGATAGCATAACGCTAATATAAGACGAAATGAGGAGCTGCTTATTGCAGCCCGGTACTACAGCCCGTTGAAAGAGATGCCGAGGGACCATTCATTGGCCTGCGGGCCTCGTCCCTGCTTGAAGACATTCAATAATCCGTAGTAGCCCACTATATTGAAGCTGCTGTAGCCTATGCGCAGGGTAGGGCCCATGCGAAAGAGGTTGAAGTCGCCATATGGCTTTTCTTTCAGGTTATAATGTGGATTTTTGAATACCACCTTGGTGTATGCATCTACGCGCACGCCAAATTTGAAGCCCACGTTAAACTTCCACACCTGGTCCAGTTTGTCCCTATTGGTACGGATACGGAGCTCGAGTGGCACATCTATCCAGGTCTCGGTCAGTTTATTGATCTTGATCGAGTCGTGGTAGTTTGCCTTGGGATATGGGTGAAAGCGTGCTCCTGAGCCTGCAGAGTCTGTGAGGCGGGAGTTGGTATATATATTGACCCAGCTGATACCCGCACCGATAGCAAAGCTGACGCGGGACTTCTTGATCTGGAGGTCGTACATGGCGTAGAGGTTGAGGCCGCGGGAGTAAAACTGCGTCTTCATACCGTTCTCATTCTTGTGGATCCAGTTGGTCGCATTGAGGTCGAGCACCAGGCGGTCCTTAGGCACATTCATCACATAGGGCTTCTTTTCGCGCTTGGTCTGCGCGGGAGCAGGTGCAGAGACTGCCGTGCTGTCTACCTCTGCCCATGCAGTAGCTACAGACATGACCATAATAAGAACCGCGAGTACTTTCTTCATCAAAAACCAGTTTTTGGGTGCGCTAAAGTAACACAATTAACGAAAATGCCCGATGGGCACCGCGTCTAACGCGAAATGACTCCGGTGATTGTATTTCCTTAACAGATTTTGATAGCCATAGACAGCGTTTGATTCATTTCCCTGTCTTTGTGCTACTTTCGCCGCAGTACATGAGATATCTTGCTTTTACGCTGCTGCTGCTCGTGGCTCAGGCTGCTGCCGGCTCGCGCCTCTCGCACCTGACCATCTACAGCCGTGCGCACTACCGCTTTACGGTATACCTGGATGGCGAGCGGCGAAATCTGCAGCCCTCAGACAGCGTGCGTGTGCTGAACCTGACGCGGGAGTTTTACCACCTGCGGATCGAGTTTGAGGATAGTACGCTGAAGGCGATAGATAAGAAGAGCCTCCAGATGACCGATGCCACCGGGCGCTCTGTAGACGCACTCTATGAGCTCAGGCGCAATAAGAAAGGCGAGATGGTACTCAGCTTCATAGCTCAGACCGTCTGGCCAGTATGGATAGATCCGACCAGACCGGAGCCGAAGCCGTTTCCCGGATCTATAGAGGCTGCGGTGCAGCAGCGCAAGGCCAATAAGCAAAAGCAAGAAGCAGCGGCTGCACCACAGAGCCTGCCCGCTACCCCGGAGAAAATATGCAAAGACTCTACCCTGACGGATGCCGACTACAGGGAGGCGCTGTCTGCTATCTCTGCCAGTGCAGATGAGGATGGCCGTATGACCACGGCCCGCCAGATCATAGCGTCTAACTGTATCACGGTAAATGAGCTCACAGGTATACTGCACCTGCTGTATACTGATGAGCGCAAGATAGACCTGGCTGCTGCGGCCTATACGCGGGTGGTGAATAAGGGACTATTCTTCAAAGTAAAGCAGGAGCTAAAGAGCGATGCCAGTTTTGAAAAGCTGATGAAGGCGCTGCCTAAGTAACGATGATCAGCCGAGATATCGGCCCTCTATAGGCATACGGCGCCCCATACCAAAGGCCTTGGGCGATACGCGCAGGATAGGTGGTGCCTGGTAGCGCTTCCACTCATTCATATTGACCATGCGCAGGATGCGGTCCACGAGCGCCTTGTCAAAACCTTGTGCGACGAGTTCTTTAGGTCCCTGGCGCAGCTCTATGTATTGGTACAGCACTTTATCCAGTATATCGTATTCGGGGAGGGAGTCGGAGTCCTTCTGGCCAGGGCGCAGCTCTGCACTTGGCGCTTTGGTGATGATATTCTCGGGTATCACTTCCCCATTCCTATTGATATAGCGGGCCAGCTCGTACACCTGTGTTTTGTAGACATCTCCCAGCACAGCCAGGCCACCGCACATATCGCCATAGAGCGTGCCGTAGCCTACGGCAGCTTCACTCTTATTGGTCGTATTGAGCAGTATGTAGCCAAATTTATTGCTCATGGCCATGAGCAGGGTGCCGCGCACACGTGCCTGGAGGTTTTCTTCTGCCACATTGGGCGGCAGGTCTTGGAAGAATGGATGCAGTGTCTTCAGGTAGGTCTGAAACGGCTCTTCTATCCCTATGATCTCATGCGGGGAGCCGAGGTTTTTGACCAGTACCAACGAGTCATCTACAGAGTGGCCGCTGGAGTAGGCCGATGGCAGCAGCACAGAGAGCACATTGTCTCTGCCCAGCGCCTCTGCGGCCAGGCATAGTACCAGTGCGGAGTCTATACCGCCACTGAGGCCGAGTATGGCCTTCTTGAAGCCCAGCTTGGCAAAGTAATCACGGATGCCCAGGACCAGTGCATCATGTATGAGTGCTATAGGGGCAGGCAGTTCAAACTGTGCAGGGCTTTGTACATCATCTACCTCTACTACACTTACCCCTTCTGCAAAGAATGGCAACTGGGCCACCAGCTCGCCACCTGCGCCCACTACCACAGAGCCACCGTCAAATATCAGCTCCGTCTGCGCGCCTACCTGATTGACATAGACCATGGGCAGTTTGTACCGCTCGCAGTTGGAGCGTACGGTGTTCATCCGTTCATGATATTGCTTATAGCTGAAGGGGGAGGCTGAGAGATTGACCATCAGGTCCGGCTTCAGTTTGATCAGCTCATCCATCGGGCAGGCTACGTAGAGCGGGTTTTCATTGCCCACATTCCAGATGTCCTCACAGATGGTGATGGCCAGTTTGCGGCCTTTGAATGCTACTAATTCAAAAACAGTATTAGGCTCGAAATACCTGTATTCATCAAAGATGTCATAGGTAGGCAGCAGCGTCTTGTGGATCACTTTTTGAACCTTGCCCTCATACAGAAACCAGGCTGAGTTGAAGAGGTCTTTGCCTTCTATGCGCGGATTGCGCGCGGGGGCACCTACTACTGCCGCCACGGTGCCGGTGTGCAGGGCTATCTCCTCTACTGCCTCGCGGCATTTGTCTATATAGTCGTCAAACTCCAGAAAATCGCGCGATGGGTAGCCACAGACTCCCAGCTCGCTAAACACAACCAGCTCCGCACCCTGTGCTTCTGCTGTCTTGATGGCTGCTATGATCTTGTCCGTATTTGCACGGAAATTGCCCACATGGATATTGAGCTGGGCGAGTCCTACTTTCATATACTATCATTAAAACATAGCGCCTATGCTCAGGAGCACATTGCGCACTACTACGGCGTCTTTCTTGGGGTTCACAGAGGTATCCTTCATCTGGTTTACAAAGCCATTGTGATAATGCAGGGCGAAGAAGACAGATGTCTTATCATTGATCACATATTCCATGCCACCTCCTACGCTGAGGCGGAAGTCAAATACCTGATAGCGGAAATCCGGTATCAGTTTCTGCACTTCATTGCCATTTTGCAGGACGTTCTCTTTGGCGATGCTCACTACTGAGGATGGTATGCCGGCGGTATTCACTCCATCACTATAGTTGGCCCGGGCAGTGACATTGAAAACAAAAGAGCCACCCAGCTCACCAAAGAGGATGAACTTATCTTTAAAGGCATTGGTCTTGAGCTTCAGGTAGAGCGGGAGCATGACATAGTTGGTCTTGTAGCGCTCCAGCACAGACTTGCCGCCAGAGAGCACGGTGAAGGTGTCACGACCACGCACACCACCCATATCCATACCACCATAGAGGCCGGTGGCGAGGGCATAGTTCTGATCCTTGAAGTAGTACTCTACTTTGAGGCCATAGGTCATGCCAAAGCCTGCGACCCCTTTATCGATGTCTTTGCCCATAGGCTTCATCCAGGAGGCACCGGGCGCCGCAAAGAGCCCGAGTTTTACCTTGTCGCTGATGCTGAAGGCATGCGTAGCCATAGAGACGATGGCGATGAGGAGGACTATTTTCTTCATAGAGGAGGCTGGTTTAGCTATGTAAAGTTGCTGTTTTTATCCGAATAAAACCATATCACAGATATGCTGCTACTGTCATCCCCCGCTGTATGATATAAGCATGCCATAGCAGGAAGGCGGCCACCGTGCGGTAGGGCTGCCAGTTATTGGCCATGAGCGCCAGTGCCTCACGGCTGGTGGTGGCCGGGAGTTGCTTTACAGTTTTCATACTATTGACCAGCGCTATATCTCCCAGCGGAAAGAGGTCACACCTGTGCAATACCATCATGAGGTATACATCTGCGGTCCACCGGCCTATGCCTTTCACGGCGGTCAGCTCGCGGTGTATCTCCTCATTGGACAGTCGGTGAAATGAATCCAGCTGCAGGCGCCCATCCATCACATGCGCGGCGAGGTCGCGTACGTAGATCATTTTCTGCCGGCTGAAGTAGCAGGCTTTCAATTCTTCATCTGTGAGTGCCAGTATTTTCTGCGGAGTGATGGCGCCTATTTTTTCTACCAGTTTATCCAGTGCGGCGCGCGCAGAGGCCAGGGACACCTGCTGCTCCAGTATGATATGCACCAGCGTAGCAAAGCCCTCCCGGCGTGACCACAGCGGCGGGTAGCCATGCCGGCGTATGATGCCGCCCAGGTCATGGTCCATCTGCCCCAGCCGGTCACAGATCTCATGAAAATCAGCCTCAGAGAATGATGCATCTTTCATAACATAAGATTAATAAATGTGCGTAGCCTGACCATATAATGTGCATATCTCCCGTGTTAATGATTGCTTAACCTTCCCGAAACGATTTGGCCTTTTGCGGGGAATATTTTCGCGGCCAATAATCTACCTGATATGCTAAGAAGATCGATACTCGCACTGGTCCTGCTCTGTAGCTGCACCATCCATGCCCTGGCGGCAGGCACACTCTCCGGCCATATCATAGATGACAAGAAGCAGGCTGTGATAGGCGCCATAGTGATGATAGACAGCAATACTACCTATGCTGCGCAGACAGACTATGATGGCAACTACACGATAGAAAACATACCTGCCGGCAGGCATGTGATCAGGATCAGCTATGTATCCTACACTACCATCACACAGGAGCTGCTGATCTCAGATGGGGCCAATACCAAGGATGTAGCGCTGGAGCCTGAGGCCCAGAAGATCAAAGAAGTGACCGTGCAGGAGGTACGCCGCAGGAATACGGAGAACGCCGTGAATATGGAGATACGCAAGGCCAACAGCATCGTAAGCGGCATCTCATCTGCACAGATACAAAAGACGCAGGACCGCAGTGCAGCGGATGTGGTGAAGCGCATACCCGGTGTGACGATCATAGATGGCCGCTTCATCAATATACGCGGGCTGAGTGACAGGTACAATAATGTTTTCCTCAATGATGCGGGTGCGCCCAGCTCAGAGGCAGACAGGAGGGCCTTCTCCTTTGATGTGATACCGAGTGGCATGATAGAGCGCATCCTGATCTACAAGACGCCATCTGCCGAGCTGCCGGGAGATTTTGCCGGAGGCATGGTGAAGATATACACGCCTGCTATGCCGGAGAAAAACTCCGTGACGGTGAGCTACACGACCTCTTTTCGTGAGGGCAGTACTTTTCAGCCTTTCTACAGCACAGCAGGCAGCAAGACGGATATGCTCGGATTTGATAACGGATACAGAAATATGCCGGGCGGTACGCCATCGTATATTCAGAAAAATGATCCTAATATCAGCTCCATCACCAAAGGATTCAGGAATGACTGGGGCATCAGCAGGGGGCAAGCTATACCCGACCAGCGTGCGGCCTTTACGCTGCAGCGCGTGGTGAAAAAGGGCAAATTCCAGTTTGGCAATACGACAGCGATCACCTATACCAATACGCAGTCTACCTACCTGGTAAAGCGGGCCGACTATGACTCTGTGGGCAAGAATATGGATCAGTCTGATACGGTGAGTACCCGCACGGTATATGCCGGTATCATGGAGAATATGGCATTCAAGTGGGGCGGGCATCAGATAGAGATCAAGGCGCTGCTAAACCAGATGGGCGTCTCTCAGACCACCCTACGCAATGATACCTTTAATGGTAAGAATGAGCGCTTCTATGCAGAGTATTATCAGCAGCGCACCACTGCGCTGACACAGCTGGCCGGCGGGCACAACTTTAATAATGAGGCGACAGTCTACAACTGGAACCTGAGCTATGCCTACAGTGCCCGCAAGGAGCCTGATTTTAAGCGAATCAAGTTTGCGTACAATCCATTTGACTCGGTATACAAAGCGCAGATCGCAAACGTGGTGGACCCTGTGAATGGCGGCGGGCGATTCTATTCGGACCTGAAGGAGCACGTCTTTTCTTTCAATCACGGTATCAGGCAGCAAGTCAAGACACGCGGCTACAGCTTCGAGCTCTCTGCAGGCAACTATGTAGAGTACAAGATGCGCAGTTTTGCGGCAAGGCTGATAGGCTATACTATCAAGCCGAGCGCTACGGCGCAACACCTGCTGGAGCAGCCGCTGGCTAGCATCTTTGACCCCACAGCAGTAGGCGAGCCGACCAACTTCCGCCTGGATGAGATAACCAGTCCGTCAGATGCCTACAAGGCGCAGAACCTGCAGGTAGCTACCTACGTCAATTTTGTTTTCCCTGTCAGGAATATCGTGAAGATCATAGTGGGCGTGCGCCATGAGTACAATAAGCAATCCCTGCAGAGCCATGTGAACCTGGATAGTGTGAGTCCGAGCATCGTGACGCACTTTGTACTGCCATCGCTCAATGCGGCCTTTAACGTGCACAAAAATATGCTGATGCGAGCGGCCTACGGCATGACGGTGAACAGGCCGGAGTTTCGCGAGTGGTCTCCGTTTTACTTCTACGACTTCCAGATGAGCGCGGGCAACTATGGCTCCTTGTTCCCTACGGTGTTTTCACCTAATGGTACAGTGCTAAATGTAGCCAAGATACAGAATGTGGACCTGCGCTATGAGTACTATCCATCTCCCGGAGATATGGTGCATGTGGGCGGATTCTTCAAATACTTTAAGGATCCTATCCAGCAGGTGATCACGCCTACGGGTGGTACGGATAGCAAGGGTTTCACCTATATCAATGGTGACCATGCATATACAGGAGGCGTGGAGGTGGACATACGCAAGAACCTCGGCTTCCTGCAGTCCTCACGCCACAAAGGCCTGGAGAGTTATGACCTCGATACCCGCCACAACGTGATGGCAGATTTCAACCTCGTATTTAATGCTGCCTACATTTACTCACGCCTCTACCTGCCTGACCTGCCATCTCTGAGTCGTACTACACAGCTGCAGGGCCAGTCGCCATATATAGTCAATGCCGGTATCTACTATCAGAATGACAGTATAGGCCTGCAGGCGTCGCTGCTGTACAATGTATCAGGCCCACGCATCTATGCCATAGGCAATAAGTTTTATCCGAATATAGGAGAGATGCCTAAGCACAGCCTGGATCTTACTTTGTCCTATACTATCCTGAAGCACCTGACCTTTATGGTAGCCATACAGGATATAGTGGGCCAGCCATCGCGTCTGGTACTGGATATAGACCGCAATGGTAAGTTTGATACAAAGCATGGACTGGACCGCGACATCCGCAGCTATGTGATGAACAGGTACTACTCTGTAGGAGTCAGGGCGCGGTTCTGATGCGTGCGGCTGTGGTCATACTGCTGTGTGGCCTGATGGTGGCGGCAGGCTGTACCAGAGACAGAGCGATAGTCCTGCAGCCAGTGCATATAGTATGTGATAGTACCTCGCCGGGCTATCATAGTTGTATCCGGCCGATCTTTGAGGTACACTGCTATGGATGCCACTCAGATTCAGCTACGGCACATGGCAGCCTGGGCTTTGATATAGAAGACTTCTCTCAGCTGAAAAACTATCTCACCTACTACTATCATAATGATAGTGTGTACGGGTCTAAATTTATGAGGGCCATAGCACATGGATCAGGTGTTTTGGTAATGCCGCCATCATATAGGATGCCTGATTCATCCATCTCTCTGATACGCAGCTGGATCAGCCGTGGCGCGCCTGATAGCTAGGTATAGCGTGTGTATAACTGTGCAGCGCTGCACCTAATCTTAATCGGGCGGTAAACATTTGATAACATCTACACGGGACTTTTGCCGGCACAAAACTAAGCATAATGAAAAACATTTATCAGAAACTCACTACCTGCCTGATGGCGCTCGGACTGACCGGTGCAGTGTCTGCGCAGTCATTTACCAAGGTGACGGTACAGGATAGCATCGCTACAGATACACACTGGACCAATGACCGCCAGTACCTGCTGAAAGGATACGTATATGTGACCAATGGTCATACGCTGACCATAGATCCGGGTACGGTGATACGCGGTGACAAGCAGACCAAAGGTGCGCTCATAGTAGAGCGTGGCGCTAAGATCATGGCGATGGGTACTGCCGCTCAGCCGATCGTGTTTACATCTAATGAAGCTATAGGAAACCGCTCATACGGCGACTGGGGTGGCGTGATACTCTGTGGCAAATCTCCCAACAACTGGGCCTCAGGTACGGCGCAGGTAGAGGGCGGTCCTCGCTCACTCTACGGCGGCACAGATCCTCATGACAACTCCGGCGAGATGCACTATGTACGTATCGAGTTTCCGGGTATCGCCTTCTCTCCAAACAATGAGGTGAATGGCCTTACCTTCTGCTCTGTAGGTGATGCTACACAGATAGACCACATACAGGTGTCATACTCCGGCGATGACTCCTATGAGTGGTTTGGTGGCAATGTGAATACCAAGTACCTCGTGGCACTGGGTACATGGGATGATGACTTTGACAATGACTGTGGCTATGCAGGCTACAATCAGTATGGTATCTCTCTGCGCGATCCATATGCGGCTGACAACTCCGGCTCAAAGGCATGGGAGTCTGACAGCTACCAGAATGGTACCCACACCGGCCTGAATGGTGATGTGATGCCTACACATCCGGTGTTTACAAACTATACGGTAGTAGGCCCGCTGGTGCAGCCTGGCTCTACTGCATATGATCCGCAGTTTGTAGCTGGTGTGCACATGCGCCGCGGCAGCTCTATGAGCCTGCTGAATAGCGTAGTGGTAGGATATCCTGCCGGCCTGCTGATCGATGAGTCTGACTCTACCGCATTTGGCTCTACTATCGCAAACCTGGTGAGCGGCGCAGCAGAGTTTAAGAATAATGCGATAGCTGGTATCCAGACAAATGGCGTAGGTGGTGGCAAAGAAGTAGTGCTGGTATATAACGGAGCCCGCTCTCTGACCCCTACCAACCTGGCCAGCCCTGATACTACAGGTAGCGGCATATTTTCTTTCGCACCATGGTCCGGCCCCTGGGCATTTATCAAGGATGCAGCTAATAAAGATAAGATCTATGCAAATGAGCAAAATGGCCTGCGTATCCAGAATCCATTTAACCTCACTAATCCGGATTTCACTCCGACCAGCACGTCTCCTATATCATACAACTCTACAGCCCTCCCATCATATGTGACCGCGGGTGGTACACTGGACCCATTCAGCAATGGCAAACTGTATCCATATGATCCTACCAAGCCGATCAATACGGATACCACTGGCCTTTTCATCAACTACAATGCTCCTAACCTACTGCCAAACCTGACCAGCAGCAAACTGAGCAGCAGCTTCTTTACCCCGGAGAATCACATCGGCGCGCAGAACTACAATACCGCCAAGTGGACAGCAGGATGGACCAACTGGGATCCGAATAACACAGACTACGATAGCCGCTCTGCCTCTACTGGTATCGCTAACTATAATGAAGAGAAACTCTACCTGCAGGTATCTCCAAACCCGGCTCAGAACGAAGCCGTACTCGGATACGCGCTGGCTGCAAACTCAGATCTGAACATCACTATCTACGATATGATGGGCCAGCAGGTGAAAACGATCCTCGACGAGAAAAATGTAGCTGCAGGCAAGTATGCTTTCAAATTTGAAACTGCTGACCTGAGCACAGGTGTATACATCATCAATGTGACAACAGAGTCCGCACACGCCGCTATCAGGCTGGCTGTGAAGTAAGAATACGATTTGATCTCTCTCCTTCAGCCCTTGCCCCGAAAAGGCAGGGGCTTTTTACTATATAGCAGGAGGGTGGGGGTTTGGGAAAAATCAATACTTTTGAATACAAATAAGCAGACATGGCAGAAGCTATCAGACTAGGCCGTATGACGGACACAATGGAGGAAGGATTTGTGGCGGAGATCAATGTGAAGGTAGGCGATACCGTAAAGGTAGGCGACGCAGTAGCCGATATAGAGACAGACAAGGCGACACTCCCGCTGGAGTCATATTACAATGGCACGATACTGCACATAGCAGTAAAGAAGGGCGATACACTGCCTCTCAACTCGCTGGTGGCCATAGTGGGCAAACCGGGAGAAGACTTCTCCGCACTGCTCAGTGATGCAGGTGCCTCTGCCCCTAAGAAGGAAGAAAAGACCGACGCACCATCACAGCAGGCCGCTGAGAGCAAAACGCCTGCACAGCAGGCCACTACTGCCGCATCGGTACAGCAGCCTTCGGCTACTGCACCGACGGTCACACCGGAGGACGGTCGTGTGAAAGCATCTCCACTGGCCAAGGCGATAGCAAAAGAAAAAGGTATAGACCTCGCTAAGGTAAGTGGCTCAGGAGAGGAAGGGCGTATAGTAAAGAAAGACCTGGAGAATGTGAGTGCCACTCCTGCAGTAGCGGCACCGGCGGCCAGTGTATATACCGGCCAGGAATCTTATACTGATACCAAGGTATCTCAGATGCGCAAGAGCATAGCTAAGCGCCTGACGCAATCCAAGAATGACAATCCGCACTTCTACCTCTCCGTAGATGTCAATATGGACAAGGCCGTGGCCCTGCGCACAGAGCTGAATAATCTGCTGCCTGCCAAGGTCTCTTTTAATGACTTTGTGATCAAGGCGGTGGCCCTGAGCCTGCGCCAGCATCCGGCTGTGAATAGCTCATGGCTCGGAGATACGATCCGCCGCTATAGCCACATCCATATCGGTATGGCGGTGGCTGTAGACGAGGGCCTGCTGGTGCCAGTCATTAAGTTTGCGAATAATAAGAGCATCTCTGATATAGCAGCCGAGGCGAAGGCATGGGGCGAGAAGGCCAAGAGCAAGAAACTGCTCCCGGCAGACATGGAAGGCAGCACCTTTACCATCTCTAACCTGGGTATGTTTGGCATAGAGGAGTTCACAGCGATCATCAATGAGCCTAATGCCTGCATCCTGGCAGTAGGTGCCATACGCCAGACACCGATAGTGGTAAATGGTGAGATCAAGGTAGGCAATATGATGAAGCTCACGCTCTCATCTGATCACCGCGCTGTAGATGGAGCTGTAGGCGCCAAATTTATGCAGACGCTGAAGCAGATGCTGGAGGAGCCTATGAGGATCTTCATCTGATCACTCAGAAGATACGAAAACAAAAAAGCGGCTGAGTAGCCGCTTTTTTTATACTTGCTAATGAAAAGTCTTTAGTCGAGTATGATGTCTACTACAGAGTTGATCGGGATGAAGACACCACCGCGCAGCACGATAAACTTATCGGTACGGGCCCACACGCGTGATACGATCTCGCTCTGGCCTTCTTCCGTATTGAATATGATGCGGACATTATTGTAATAGTTATTGCCCATCAGCATCGCCATATATAGTTTCTGGTCTTTCATTTTGATCCTCTCCTGTGTGTGTGAATTTGTTTCGTTTTTAAAAGTCACCTTCAGCAGGTCGTTTGTCTCTATTCTTTTAGCAGCACCCATTGTAATACTTTTTGCGGCCATACGGCCTACAGTTAATAAAATTCTTCTATCAAGGGTGATATCTCGGGAGAGTTATAGGGGGTATGCTTTCTTATACGCAGCGGTGCGGAAAAGGTTCGAAGATAGCCTCAGAAAATTTTGAAAACCATTGCTATAACAAGGTTTGCCCTGTCTGGCTATCATGGCCGGAAATTAGTTAGATTCATGCCGGATGGTATTCAATTCGATAGCATTTGCCTTTTTTTTGCCGTTGGTCTTCTGCGGCTATTGGTTCATATCCAGGCGTAGCGTCAGATGGCAAAACGCATTCCTGATAGCGGCCAGTTATTTCTTTTATGGATGGTGGGATTGGCGCTTTTTGATCTTACTGGCATTCACCTCACTTGTAGATTTCAGTGTGGGCTATAGGCTCAACCGGTCAGAAAATCCAATACACCGCCGACTGCTCCTCGGGGTCACGCTGGTATCTAATCTATCTGTCTTATTCTTCTTCAAGTATTTTAACTTCTTTGCGGATTCGGCACGTGAGCTCATGACTGCATGTGGCTGGAGAGCAGACTTTGTGACCATCAAAGTCTTACTGCCGGTGGGTATCAGCTTCTATACTTTTCAGTCACTTAGCTATACCATAGATGTGTATCAGCGCAAGATGAAAGGCTCTGAAAACCTGATAGACTTTCTTGCTTTTGTGAGTTTCTTCCCGCAGCTGGTAGCGGGGCCTATAGAGCGCGCGCCTCACATGTTGCCCCAGTTTGCCCGGCAGCGGGAGTTTGACTATCACCGGGCAGTGATGGGTGTGCGACGTATCCTTTATGGCCTTTTCAAAAAGATGGTGATAGCTGATAATCTTGCTATACTGGCAGATCAGGTCTTTGATCAAGCAGGAGCATTTCATGGTATATCGTCTGCAATAGGCATCCTGGCATTCACTTTTCAGATATACTGTGATTTTTCCGGTTATTCAGATATCGCACTTGGCACTGCGCGGCTGTTTGGCTTTGAATTAATGGAGAATTTCCGCGCACCCTATTTTTCTATCACTCTCCGTGAATTCTGGAGAAGGTGGCATATTTCTCTGTCTACCTGGTTTCGCGACTATGTCTATATCCCACTCGGCGGCAATAAGGTCAGCACGCCGCGCAGGATATATAACCTGTTTGTCACTTTCATTTTATCTGGTTTATGGCATGGCGCACAGTGGACGTTTGTGATATGGGGATTCATACATTGGCTTTTTCTGGCAGTGGAGGAGCTCATGCCGGGCGCACCTGAGTCCTTTATCAGCAGGAATGCTCGCAGGGTGCTGACCTTTATTATTGTTTGTATCGCATGGGTTTTCTTTCGTGCGCGTACCCTGCAGGAGGCACTACAAATGCTGTATCATACCGCTACGAGACCAGCTGGCGGCGAAAGTATATCAGCGCTGATGCGCGCTACCTATCATACGGAGTTGTTTGCGGTATATTTCCTCTGCGTTTTTATTCTCTTCTGCATTTTGGAGTGGCTGATGCGTAAAGAGACATTTGATCTGGTTATGAACAGGATGCCGACCTTGGCCAGGCGTAGCTCTTATCTGGTGTTAGTGATACTCATCATATTTTGGGGATTCAAAGACAGTGCCCCGGTTTTTATCTATTTTAAATTCTGACGGTGAAGAGGTTCTTGATAAAGACATTTGTATTCGTCGCGCTGGCATCTCTGATACCTGCGGCTATCCTCCTGTGGCCGGTGAGTAAGCGATACCAGTATGCCTTTGTGAGAAATGACTGCGCTGCCAAGTCTAACTATATCTACCATCGCCTATACGAAGATACCACACCTATCGACATCGCTTTTATAGGGACTTCGCATACGATGTGTGGTGTGAGCGATTCTATAGTAAACAGTGTCCTGAGGCAGCAAGGTATGCATGCCAGAGTAGCTAATCTCGCTATCTGCCGCGTGGGACGCAACATGGACTATGTGGTCATAAAGGATCTCCTGAAGACGAAAAGACATCCCAAGCTGATAGTGCTGGAGGTGAAGCAGGAAGAGCCAGATCTTAGCCATCCCGATTTCGGATATAGAGCAGAGATAGGAGATGTGTTGCTCCCGCAGTCACCGGTAGATGTGCAATATTTCAAGGATCTGGCTGCTGCATTCAATGTCAGATTAAACTACCTGCGTGATGAGATGACGGGTAGGGAGTGTGATGGAGAATATGAAGCCCCTTCGCTGGGCATATACCGGCAGCAAGGCATAGCAGATACTGCAGTACTCTATCAGGGAGCGCTCCGCCGCTGGGAGCGCTACTACAGCCAGCCACGTGCTGCGTGGCTAGACAGCCTGATGCTCAGATACCCTAAGGCCTATATGTCTGAGATCATGCAAATGGCCAGAGAGGTACATACAAAGGTCGTCTTGCTCTATATACCCAACTATGGCTATCCGTGGCACAAACCACGAGAGCTGGCTTACTATCGCGGGCTAGCAGATGTCTACCTGATGCCAGATAGCTTTTATGATAATAAGGGCAACTGGATAGAAGACGAACACCTCAATGCTGACGGTGCTGCGATACTGAGTGACTCTGTGGCGCACTATATAGCACGACAGCTACGCTGATCACTCCCTGAGCAGTACCTGTATGGTCTGGCGGGAGATCTGGCGCAGCAGGATATCTTTATCCTTTGTGAGCCGGTCTATGATGCCTGTATTGTAGTGGCGTATGGTGAGCAGTGTCAGCTTCTCATTGCGCACTATCTGAAAGTCATCTTGCAGCTCCTCTATGATGTTTTCTATCTTCTCCTTCTTGGTATCCACGCAGATGGAGAAGCTGATCGCTGCGTTCTGCATCATATTGATACGCAGGCGGTGTGCGGCAAATACTGAGAATACTTTGGACAAGTGGTCTTCTGCGATAAAGGAAAAATCCTTTGCCGAGAAGGAGAGGAGCGTCTGTTCACGCTTCAGGATGATGACCGGTGGCAGGAAGCTCGTATTGGCAGTGGCCGATATCACGCTGCCTCGTTTGGTAGAGTCCACAAAGGAGCGCACCTCCAGCGGGATATTCTTATTCTGTAGCGGCTTGATCGTCTTGGGGTGGATCACGCTGGCACCATAGTAGGTCATCTCTATGGCCTCGAGGTAGCTGATCTCGCTGAGAAATTGCGCATCGGGAAACTCCTTAGGGTCGCCATTCATCACGCCTGCTACGTCCTTCCACACGGTCATGCGCTCGGCATCCAGGCAGAAGGAGAAGATAGCGGCGGTATAGTCAGAACCCTCGCGTCCCAATGTAGTAGTGAATCCCTCCGGCGTACAGCCCACAAAGCCTTGGGTGATCACAAAGGCATCCTTGGTCAGTACCGGTATCACGGTTTGTATCGCTTTCTCGGTTTTCTTCCAGTCTATCTTGCCCTCGGTATAGGCATTGTCAGTGTGGATGCACTCCTTGGCATCGAGGAAATGATTGGTGATGCCTTGTGCATTGCAGTAGGCGCTCACGATGGCTGTAGAGATATACTCGCCCAGTGATACTACCTGATCGTAGATAAAGTTATAGTTGTGTGTCTGATTGGCCAGCAGAAAGGTGCGCACTTTTTCGATCAGTGCTTTGACTGTAGCTTCTGCCGATTCGCTTTTGCCATCAAAAAGCTCATGGATGATGGGCAGGTGCTTGTCATATACACCATCCAGCGCAGCCTGCCATGCGGCATCCTTTGCATCATAGAGATTGACTACCTTCTCCAGATCGTTAGTAGTCTTACCCATAGCAGAGATCACTACTACTTTTTCTTTAGAGTGGTACTCACGGAGTATCGCCGCTACATTCCTGACTGCGGGAGCATCCTTCACCGATGCGCCGCCAAACTTATAAACCTGCATGTACGCAAATTAAGTCGTAATAGCGAATATTTAAAAGCGAAAAAATTATAATCTATGAAACTGCGGATGATACCTATTCAAACCTGTCTTTCAGCTTTAAAATCTGCCTTTCAAATGTGTACCAGCTGACCGAGGCGAGGGCTATGGTCACCATAAATAATATGGCAAAGTGTGAATGTGGCGGAAACTGTACGCCTGCTCTTTGGAGTACATCGGGTATGAAGGGGTGAATGAGATAGATGCAATAACTGATGGTGCCGATGTATCTCAGAAACCTATTGTCAAGAATATATCCCGCCACTCCATCAAATGAAAACACCGCTCTGCCAATGATCCAGGCACACAGCAGCGCATAGCAGAGACCGTCCAGGATGAAATAGGGTATCTGTTTGGCCAGGCTACCGGCTATAGCTATGGCAAAGACGGCCAGGCCTGCATATGGTTTATAAAGGAGTTCATGAAGCCGATCCCTATGAAAACTATAAAAGTATGACAGCAGCGCACCCACAGCCAGAAAATCCAAAGCTGCTAAAGGGTGCATATAGCCATACCACCAGGGATAATCCGCTAATGCCCAATATTGTTTCGTTGCTTCGCTCAGTATGATAGCGAAAACTATAACATATGGCAGCAGCCTGTCTGATACAAAGAGGATAATAAATGGCCAGATCAGATAAAACTGCTCCTCTACTGCCAGTGACCAGAGGTGCCCCGCTCCACCCCATTTTTCATAGTGGATGCTATAGAAATTACTGACATAAAACACATTCCACCATAGGTTATCTCCCATCTTGGACGGATCCAGGAGCTTTATAGCCAGGATCGTAAGATAGTAAATGGGGAATATCCTAAGTGACCGGCGTATATAGAACCTGGACAAAGATATGGCTGTAGACTGGCTGCTCCGGCGTGATCCTAGCAGACCAAGCGTGATTAGGAAACCGCTGATCACAAAGAACATTTGAACACCTCTATCGCCGGTCACTACTTTCCCCAATATGAAGGAATGATCAGCTCCCCAGTGCACAAATAATACCGGCAGCACTGCGAAAAACCGCAAAGCATCCAGTTGCTTAAACTTCCCTGTTTCTTGTTTCAATGCGTTCCTGTTATTGGGGTAGTTATTACTGATTTCTATAGATGATCTTGCAGTCTATCCACTCATTGTCCATCAGTACTTCGTACTTCTTGTAGAAATTGATCGCCGGTTCATTCCAGTGCAGTACTTGCCATTTCACCAGATTGGCGCCGCGCTCCTTTGCATCCGCCAGAAATGCATCCAGTAGTTGCTTTCCAATACCGTGGCCCCGCACTTTTTCTTTCACATAGAGGTCATCCAGAAACATGTATTTCCCCTTCCACGTGGAGTAGGCCCAATGATAGACGGCCATGCCCACTATCTCACCATCGGCGGCCTCTGCTACAAAGGCGTAAAAATACGGATGCTCACCAAAGCCTTCTTCGATTATCTCTGCTTCAGTGTTCCATACGGCTTCCGGCGCTTTCTCAAAGAGTGCCAGCTCGCGGATGAGGCCCAGGATATGTGGCGCGTCTGATAGTTGTGCTTTGCGGATGGTAGTCATGTAGTAGCTTTTAAAAGGGATAGCAATAATACCAACTAATTATTGCTTCTATAGCGAGCATTGCATCACGCTCTGTGGGGCAGGTCGCGACCTGCTCCTACCAGTAAGCGAACAGAAAAAAAGCCCCTCCAAACGGAAGGGCTTCAATTATTATTTAGAAAGCACTTTACGCCACTTTCAGCCTATTGATATTCGTCTTATTGATCTTCTCCTCTGCGTACTCCAGAGATATCTCAAACTGCTTTTCACCCTTTTGAGATGGCATCTCAAACATGGCATCCGTCATGATGGCCTCGCAGATAGAGCGCAGGCCACGGGCACCGAGCTGAAACTCCAGCGCCTTGGTCACGATATAGTCCATGGCCTCATCGGTAAAGGTCAGCTCTATACCTTCTGATTTGAAGATCTTCTTGTATTGCTTTACGAGTGCATTCTTTGGCTCTACGAGGATGGAGAGCAGTGTCTCCTTGTCCAGTGGATCGAGGTGTACCAGTACCGGGAGACGTCCTATCAGCTCCGGTATCAGGCCAAAGGTGCGCAGGTCAGATGGGCTGATATACTTGAGATAATTCTCGTTATCCACCTTGTCCTTATCCTTGCCCTTCTTAAATCCGATCTTGGCCTGATTCATACGCTGGGCTATCAGCTTGTCTATACCCTCAAATGCGCCGCCGCAGATGAAGAGGATATTGCTCGTATCTACCTTCACCATCTTGGCCTCGGGGTGCTTGCGGCCGCCCTGTGGTGGCACGAGTACCTCGGTACCCTCCAGCAGCTTCAGCATGGCCTGCTGTACGCCCTCGCCGGATACGTCACGTGTGATAGACGGATTGTCGCTCTTGCGGCTGATCTTATCTATTTCATCTATGTAGATGATACCATGCTCTGCAGCTTTCACATCATAGTTGCATACCTGTAGCAGGCGCGAGAGGATGCTCTCCACGTCCTCGCCCACATAGCCCGCCTCGGTAAATACCGTAGCATCTACGATGGCAAAAGGCACATTGAGGTATTTGGCTATGGTCCGCGCCAGGAGCGTCTTGCCGGTACCGGTCTGGCCGGCCATGATGATGTTAGACTTTTCTATCTCCACATCATCATCCTTGCGCTGGTTCAGCCTCTTGTAGTGGTTGTACACCGCTACAGATAGGTACTTCTTGGCCTCGTCCTGGCCTATCACATACTGATCCAGAAAGGCAGCGATATCCTTTGGCTTCACGCCATTAGGCAGCGAATATTGAAACTTCTTAGCTTTCTGAAAGAGTTCCTCATCTATGATCTGCTGGGCCTGTGCCACGCACTGATCGCAGATCTGACCCTCTATGCCTGAGATCAGGATCTGAGTCTCACGCTTTTTCCTCCCGCAGAAAGAACACGACTGTTCGGCTTCTTTTTTCATATTATACTACAAATATACGGAAATACCCCCTGAAATGTTGGATAGACACCTCAAGGGGGTACTTATTACGCCTTGTAAAAGGCTGGAATTAGTCTTTTTTATTATTGCGGATCAGCACTTCATCTATCATGCCGTACTCCTTGGCCTCCTGGGCGCGCATCCAGTAGTCGCGGTCGCTATCCTTCTTCACTTTATCCAGCGGCTGGCCGGAGTGCTCAGAGATGATGTCGTACAGCTCGTCCTTGATCTTCTTCATCTCATTCACAGAGATGAGGATATCTGCGGTCTTGCCGCCTATGCCGCCCAGTGGCTGGTGTATCATCACACGGGCATGCTTCAGCGCGGTACGCTTACCCTTCTCACCTGCGCAGAGCAGTACAGCTGCCATAGAGGCCGCCATACCGGTGCAGATGGTCGCTACGTCCATATTGACATACTGCATGGTATCATAGATACCCAGACCGGAGTATACCTCACCGCCAGGGGAGTGGATGTAGATCTGCACATCAGAGCGCGCGTCAGAGCTCTCCAGAAAGAGGAGCTGCGCCTGTATGATGCTCGCGATATAGTCATTGACCTCGGTGCCGAGGAATATGATACGGTCCATCATCAGGCGGCTGAATACGTCTACCTCGCGGAATGGCATCTGGCGCTCCTCGATCACGGTGCGTGTCAGGTTCTGGATGCCGCTCTGGGCGGTAGCGTTCATATATTTCTCGAGGTGCATGCTGCTCATACCATGATGCTTCACCGCGTAGTTCTTAAAGTCCTGTGCTTCCTTCAAATTCATAACCTATTGTATCTCGATTTTTGTCAAAGTTTGATAAATAATTCCAATAAAACCAGCCTGCCCTCTCCACATGACCACACTGACGGGCGGGATTGTACATAAGGACGGACTCAGATCGTTTTTATTGTCTCTAAAGACTATGCCAATCAGCCACCTATGACAGAATGGCTGAATGCTTCGGACCAGTTGCAATTTCCCTCCCGCCGGCGCGTCTTTAAACATAAATCAGTACCTTAGACCCTCTAAAGAGATTTAAAAATGGAAAACAACAATAACATCAACGACCTGCTCAATGACGGCAAGAAGCACCTCTCAAACCTGCAGGCCGAGCTGGAGAAACTGGCCAATACTGCCGGCAAAATAGCAGACATCAAGGCCAACGAAATATCTGAGAAGGCAGAGGTCCTCATCAACGAGACCCGCACGCAGGTAGAGGCCAAAACAAAAGAGATACGTGATTCTGATGACTTTAAGAACCTGGAGGCTGAGGGCAAGAAGGCACTCGAAGATATCGAAGGAACACTCAATGACCTCTCTGTGCAGCTCAATGAAAAATTTAAAAACCTCTTCGGACCTAAATAGTCTCGAGGCACAAATATGTTATAACAGAAACAGCCGCTGATCAAGCGGCTGTTTCTGTTATCTAGGATTGTCTATTTTTTAGATACTCGTTGAGATAATAAAATGGATAATAATAAGTCTCTTGGTTGACTTCTATAAATCCAAAGGGAATTGCAAGTTTGTCTGTAACGTATGGTTTTCTATTCTTGTCATATTTGATTGGCTCAGACACTTCATGGAAACCTAACAACCGTTCTGGGTTGTAAAAATAAACTGGTGTTTTTAGTGTTTCAGGATCTTCATTTTGGGGTACTTGCCCAAGAATTTTCATATACATTTCTTCGGTGGTTATAGTTCCTTGCGCCTGGCACCAATTAACAATTCTTGCAATTAATTCTTCATTAAAGGCCTGTCCTCTCTCAATTTGACCCAGCTTCACTGGAAAATTCTTGCTGACGATATATTCGCCTATTTTTTGAGGAGGATTTAAGTAATCAGATAACTCCAGTTTTGGTAAAACAACACTGTTACAAGAATCAAGCAAATAGGAATAGAAATGAAATAATGCATCTTCTTTAAAAGCGATATAGGTGGGAATACAATTATCGTTTATGTTTGACGATAAAATATTTTTGCCAAATTTTTTGTCGGTGTGATAGATGATTCCAGCACCTAATACACAAATGAGATTAGGCCAGAATAGTGACGGGTTTTTATCCTCCCATTCTTTGAGGTTTATAGTCAACGATTCCAATGAATTATCGCCCAACGAATACGCAAAAATAAATCCAAATGGCATCGGTCTTAAATAGGATTGTTGAAACCCAAGATTCTTTTGAACAACCGTATCCCTAGGAGTTATCTCCTTTACGGATTTTATATTTTCAAGAGATTCAATCAACTTTGTTTTAGATAATTGAGATTTCACCTCAATTATCCCATAAACGCAGTCAATAGGATATACCTGAACTTTTTCATCATAAAGCAAAGGTATGCTGTTGAGCTGGTCAAAAATGATTAAATCACTTTGTCTGGATACCTCGCTTATTTTTCCAACAATTTCTCCATTCCCAACTCCATATCGCATAGGCAGCCTTCCTGTTTTCAGGAATTCTTTCAGTCGATTTTCTCGAAAATCTCCTGTGCTAGCATTGTGCCTTATTTGCCTAGATATTTCAAAATCAGTATAAAGTTGTTTGGAAATACCTCTAAAAACTTCTTGGACATTCATAGATAAAGAGTGAGTTGTAAATCTTACTTCGCCCGCATCTTATTCCCCTTAGGGTCGTGAGTCACCTCTGCCAGGCTCAGTGCCTCCATGAGTGGTGGTATATACATACCAAAGCGGCCGCGCAGTCCTTTCTTCAGCCCATACCAGCCGCCTACTGGATTAGCTTCTGACCGTCCCCATGCCTCTACTGTACCGTCCTTGGCTGGCTTCTGCTCATCTGCACTACCCAGCTCCATCCAGTCGCCATGTTTTTTTAGCATGGCGTGCAGGTCGTCCAGGGCGCGGGCGTCATAGTGCAGCACTGTTTTGCCTACGGTACAGACGAGTATCTCTCTGCCATCTTTCTCGTCTGTGTGCATGGTGTACTCAGAGGTGAGCGATGGCGTTTTGAGCGCCATTGGTTTTTCCTTGGTACCGATCTTGTGTTTCATCTCTGATGGTTAAATGCTGCCTAAGCTATTTATTATTCTTTTCTAATTCCAGCAGCCGCCTTTCCAGTTCTTCATTTTTCTTTTGCAGCTTGTCTATCATAGTTTGTTGTTCCTGCACCGCCTTGACCAGTGGTACTACAAACTGCTGATAGCTGAGCGAATAGTTGTCAGTCACATTGGTCGGTTTGTATACCGCATCATCAAAGCCTGTAAACCCTGATTCTTTTACAGCACGCTCCACATCCTGCGCTATAAAACCTGTCACGCGCTTTGTGCTCAGTTCCTGTAGCCTGCTGCGCACATCATCGGGCAGGGCCTTGTGATTGAACTGCCGGACATGATCCTCGTACCTGAGATGGTCAAAGGTATAGGTCACAGGTTTGAGCCTCATGATAAAGTCAATGCCTTGTACATCATCTTGCACATTATCCTTAAACCTGCCGTCTGACACCGTATAGGCACTGCCGCCCTCTACTATGATGCCGGCATTGCCCAGCCTGATCTTATTACTGGCATTGACAATGGTAAAGGTACCGATCGCAGTGGCATAGCTGAGATTGTTTTGAGACACGTCGGCGCTGGCTCCCAGTGCAGAGTTGCCGGTACCCGCAGTGTCTACGGTGAGGGCGCTGTTTCCTACAGCGGTACCATTATTGCCTGTCCGCAGGTTGCCCATACTGAAAACTCCCACAGCTGTATTACCGCTGCCCGAGTTAGACGGCATCGCAAATGTACCCAAGGCTATATTATTGGTTCCGGAGTTCGTACCCAGCGCCCAGTTGCCCACGCCCGTGTTATTTGCAAATCCTGTATTGTTATTAAGCGCCATGCTGCCTACGGCTACAGCATTGCCTATAGCGCCGGTATTGGTAGCGAGCGCACCGTAGCCTATACCGGTACCATTGAGTGCTGTGCTATTTGCACCCGCATTGGCGCCAAAGAAAACCTGATTGTTGCTCAGATAGCCCACCTGGACGCTTGATTTGAATATGATAGGCTGGGCATCTGTAGTGCCTATGAAGTTTGTGCCTGGCGTCGTACCTGCATTGCCAGTCAGGCCCCATGCGTTGGCAGCTCCCGATGGACCTGTAGGCCCCGCTGCACCTGCAGGTCCCGTCCCACCCTGGGCTCCGGTAGGCCCGGTGGCGCCATCGCTGCCATTAGATCCGGCATTGCCTGTGGGTCCTGTAGGCCCGGCTGCTCCCGCAGGCCCCGTAGGGCCTGTAGCTCCACCGGAGGCGATCGGTGTCTGCCAGCTCGCATTGCCTGCGCCATCACTGGTCAGTACTTTGCCAGCACCCTCTGTACCATCTACTAGTTTGAATGCAGGGGAGGTGGTGCTGTTTTCTATATCCAGTTTTACAGATGGAGTAGCAGTGCCGATGCCTACATACCCGGCAGCTGTAAGTGACATAATACGGCCCGAACTGGTAGAAAGATCCATACGCGATGGAACTGTGGATCCCGACGGTGCTCCGGCAGCCCAGAAATCTATGCCTCCGACTGTGGCGTACCCGCCACCCGTATAGGCCTGCGCCTGAAAAGCAGCAAGGTAGTCTCCGCTTTGTACTGCTAGCGGAGTGGCCAGTGTACCACGCGCATGCTGGAAGATGAATCCCGGAGCATAACCTCCACTGTTTACTGCATTGCGTACCAGTAAATCGCTATTCACCGTACCCTCAGATGCCAGCTCCAGCAGAGCAGATCCATATGTCTGATTAGTAGTAGTGATGCCTATACCTACTGAGCCATCGTCTTGCACGGTGACGCGTGGCAGATTGTTTGTCCGTATGCTCAGGTTTACATTATCCGTAGTTCCCAGGAAATTTGTTCCTGCTACCGTACCACTATTTCCAGTCAAGCCCCATGCATTGGCTGCCCCTGATGGCCCTGTAGGTCCGGTAGCACCCTGAGCGCCTGTAGGTCCGGCGCTACCGTCAGCACCAGATGGTCCTGTGGCGCCATTGCTGCCATTACTACCCGTGGGTCCTGTCGGCCCCTGTGCACCAGCACTGCCCGCAGGGCCTGTAGGGCCCGCTGCGCCTGCTGCGCCATCCGCACCGGATGGACCGGTCGCCCCGGCCAGGCCACTGGCACCAGTAGGCCCGGTACTCCCCTGAGTCCCGGCGGAACCCGTAGGCCCGGCGGCACCTGTAGGTCCCTGTACACCTACGGATCCTGTAGCGCCGTCTGCACCAGCAGGTCCGGTAGGCCCGGTCGCCCCGCCACCTGCACCAGTAGCACCGGTTGGTCCCGTAGGACCTACTGCGCCATCGACACCGGTTGCGCCAGTCGTACCGTTGAGACCATTAGCACCTGTAGGTCCGGTTATGCCCTGTATTCCCGTAGATCCCGCTGCGCCATCAGCACCGGATGGACCTGTAGCGCCGTTTGTACCGTTCGCACCCGTTGGTCCTGTTATGCCTTGCGCCCCGGTAGCACCAGCTGCGCCATCATTGCCTGATGGTCCGGTGGGTCCTGTGGCACCGCCACCTACACCCGTAGCACCTGTGGGTCCGGTAGGTCCTGCTGCGCCGTCTGCACCGGATGGTCCTGTCGCTCCGTTGAGCCCGTTTGTACCAGTTGGGCCTGTTATACCTTGCACGCCGGTAGTACCTGCCGCGCCATCTATACCCGATGGCCCGGTGGGTCCTGTAGCACCGCCACCTACACCAGTAGCGCCTGTGGGTCCGGTAGGTCCTGCTGCGCCATCTGCACCGGATGGTCCTGTAGCTCCGTTACTTCCATTAGCTCCTGTGGGACCTGTTATGCCTTGTGCTCCAGTAGCACCCGCTGCGCCGTCATTGCCAGATGGTCCGGTAGGTCCTGTGGCACCGCCACCTACACCAGTAGCACCTGTGGGTCCGGTAGGTCCTGCTGCGCCGTCTGCACCGGATGGTCCTGTCACACCATTACTTCCATTAGCTCCTGTGGGACCTGTTATGCCTTGTGCTCCTGTAGCACCAGCCGAGCCGTCATTGCCTGATGGTCCAGTCGGTCCTGTGGCACCCCCACCTACACCAGTAGCGCCTGTGGGTCCGGTAGGTCCAGTAGCCCCTCCCAAGGTAGGCAGTAGCTGCCAGGAGGCTAAACCACTTGGATCACTCGTCAAAACCTTGTTAGGACCTTCCGTCCCATCTACTATTTTTAGTTGACCGGTTATTTCTACTAAAGTCTGCACACCAGACAATCCTGATTCAAATAATGTTCTAGCGCCAGTACCAAACCCTGGATTTATTCTTAAAAGCCCTGCACCTGCTGTACCAATGCCAATTGTATAATCATTATTAGCTGTTTGACGAGCAAATAAAAATCCTCCTCCTGTAGTCAATTCTGAAGTTACTGTCCATCCCCATTCGGAAAAGTCTCGTTGTTTGATAGATAATCGCCTTTGATAAACATATATATCCGGACTACCAATTAAAACGTGTCCATCGGCAGTCACTGTCATGCGTAATAGATTGTTCGTTCTTATAGCTAAATCAGTAGAATCTAAGGTTCCTAAAAAATTATTACTAAAATTAGTACCGGAGTTTCCACTTAACCCCCAAGCATTTTGTGCTCCGTCGGCTCCTGATGGTCCTGTCGGTCCTGTAGCACCGCCACCTACACCCGTAGCGCCTGTGGGTCCCGTAGGTCCCGCTGCGCCATCTGCACCGGATGGTCCTGTAGTTCCGTTCAGTCCATTAGCACCAGTAGGTCCTGTGATACCTTGCGCGCCGGTTGCACCTGCCGCGCCGTCATTGCCAGATGGTCCGGTGGGTCCTGTGGCGCCGCCACCTACACCAGTAGCACCTGTGGGTCCGGTAGGTCCTGCTGCGCCGTCTGCACCGGATGGTCCTGTCACGCCATTACTTCCATTAGCTCCTGTGGGACCTGTTATGCCTTGTGCTCCTGTAGCACCAGCCGAGCCGTCATTGCCAGATGGTCCGGTCGGTCCTGTGGCACCGCCACCCACGCCAGTAGCGCCTGTGGGTCCGGTAGGTCCTGCTGTGCCGTCTGCACCGGATGGTCCTGTAGTTCCGTTCAGTCCATTAGCACCAGTAGGTCCTGTGATACCTTGGGCACCAGTGACACCAGCCGCACCATCTATGCCTGATGGTCCGGTAGGCCCTGTAGCGCCGCCGCCAGATCCTGTGGGACCAGTAGGTCCTGTGGCTCCAGTTGCGCCTCCTCCCGTGCCCGTCGGTCCGGTGGGGCCTGCTATTCCATCTATGCCTGATGCTCCTGTAGCACCCTGCGCTCCGGTAGGTCCGGCCACACCATCAGCACCGGTAGGTCCGGTGATACCTTGCGCTCCTGTGACACCCGCCGCACCATCTATACCTGATGGCCCTGTCGGCCCTGTAGCGCCGCCGCCAGATCCTGTAGGACCAGTAGGTCCTGTGGCTCCAGTCGCTCCTCCTCCCGTGCCCGTCGGTCCGGTAGGACCTGCTATTCCATCTATGCCTGATGCTCCTGTAGCACCCTGCGCTCCGGTAGGCCCGGCCACACCGTCAGCACCGGTAGGTCCGGTGACACCTTGCGCTCCTGTAGCACCCGCCGCACCATCTATACCTGACGGCCCGGTAGGCCCTGTCGCGCCACCGCCAGATCCTGTAGGACCAGTAGGTCCTGTGGCTCCAGTCGCGCCACCTCCTGTGCCCGTCGGTCCGGTAGGGCCTGCTATGCCATCAGCTCCGGCGGAACCTGTAGTGCCCGGGATACCTGTAGCGCCATCTGCGCCAGAGGGTCCTGTAGGTCCTGTAGATCCATCAGCTCCGGTGGGTCCTGTGGCTCCTCCGCCTGACCCGGCTGGTCCTGTCGGGCCAGTGGCTCCATCTATGCCATTATTTCCTGTCGGTCCGGTTATGCCCTGCGCACCTGTGGCGCCAGCACCACCAGATGGTCCGGTGGCACCTTGAGCACCCGTGGCTCCGGCACTGCCTGCCTGCCCCGTCGCTCCATCATTGCCAGTAGGCCCGGTAGGACCGGTATTACCTTGCGCTCCTGTCGCGCCATTATTTCCTGTAGCACCTGTAGGCCCTTGTGCGCCTGCAGCGCCTGTACTTCCCGCCGGCCCTGTGGGTCCGGTGGCGCCACCACCAGCACCGGTAGCACCGGTAGGTCCTGTACTACCTATACCGCCTGTGGCACCCGTGACTCCCCGGGGGCCTGTAGCACCCGTAGCGCCACCGCCGCCATTGCCAGCATAGAGTGCATAGGGTACACTCATCAGCTGATTGGTACCCATGTCTGTATAGCTGCTGCCACCGTTTACATCTACCTCTACCTGCAGGAACTTAGGCCCGCTGCCCCAGGCTACGCTGCCCAGATTGCCACCGCCGGTGCCGATCACTGCATTGAAAAGGCCAAACTGATTCGTATTCTGCGCGTGTGTCTCCTGAAAGACCACCGTGCCGCTAGCTGTCTGATCGTGGATCGTAAAGCGGATCGCTACATGTGTATTGGCTACGATAGAGCCGGCCGCATTCCGCACCACAGCCTGATAGCTGATGCCTTGTGGCGGGGCCTGAGCGATGGATATTAAGGACAAGAAAATGGCATAGAGAAGTATAGGTACTTTCTTCATAAAAGGGGTTTCTGATCTTAAAGATAGGCTTTTAACAATGGTCCGAGGGATAGATTTCTGCGTCACCAAACTGACGCAGGAGAGATAAACAGTCACCAATGTATTTGATGCAAGCTGTACATTTTGCTAATAACATTTAAAAACAGCACCACTCACCGAAAACACGCATCAGGTTACCTCCCAAAGCACTTTCTTCGGTTTTAGATTCTTCTGTTTTTGATAACTTTTTAAAACGTGTTTTTATGAAAACCTTGCCAGTCTTTTGCCTCCTGATTTTTAGTCTTTTCTTGATATCTGCTACCGCACAGAGTGCTTTTGTTACTACAGATCCCACCTGGGCACCTGTCCATCATCACAAGTCCTCGCGTGCTAGTCAGGAAGTGTTGATCTCATCTGCCAGCTATCAGGCAGGGAGCTCGCTTCCTGTAGCATATGACTCTGCTACCTATGTATACGCCGATCCAGCAGCCCCTTTCACAGCCACAGGTGCATTCGCATGGACGGAATCTGACCAGGTACAGCTCAATAATGCTACTAGGACTTTTTTCAATTCAAACAGGATGACAAGGACGCTGGATGCTCAGGGCACTGAACTGAGCGTTGTTCTTGAACAATACGACACCTTTTCAAATTCGTATCAGAATTCCTTGCAATGGACCACGACTTATGATGCTGCCAATAACAAGCAGTCGGTTACAGTTCAGACCTGGAATACGGCAAGCAATGCATGGGTAAACAGTACTCGCACGCTATACAGCTATAATAGTACCCATCACCGCACCGGCAGCATCACAGAGGTGTGGCCACCAACAGCCACCGCCTGGCAAGCTAACAGCAGTGACACGTTCTTCCTCAATGCTGCGGGAGATGACACGCTGTGGATCAACCGCCGGTGGGATAGCGCTTCTCATGTCTGGATAAACGCTATTGAATACATATCTACCTATAGCCCATCAGGCAATAAGGTACAAAGACTCTCCTACCTATGGAGTGGATCCGCATGGAACAGTATGCCTGATGCGCGGATCAACTGGGCATTCGATACTGATAATAATCAAATATTTCAAGCCAATCTGAGCTGGAATGCCAATACCTCAGCATGGGACTCCATCTACAGATTTACGTGGAGCTATGATAGCTATGGCAATCAGGACATTAGTACGCAACATTCCTGGCTGGGCACCGGCCAGTATGACAATGTCCATCGCTATCACTACCAGCTGGTGGCTACGGGCATTGAAGACCAGTCCGCAGGTAGCGCGCGCATCTATCCCAATCCTGCTACAGATCATATTTTTATCTCATCGCCTGTCGCTGCTGATATAGAGATTTACAATACAGTAGGCGACCTGATCCGGTCTGCCGCCGTCTCAGATAGTCGGGCTATGGACATCAATACATCAGCACTACCTGCAGGCCTTTATATCGCCCATGTAAAATACGAGGATAGCACCTCGACCATCTCAAAGTTTATCAAGAACTGATACACTAAAAACAAAGCCGCCACCTGACAGACAGATGGCGGCACTTTATCGAGAACAATCAAAGACTTACCCTATGTTGATGCGGCTCACATCTACATTGTGTTTTTCTATCAGCTTGCGCAGGTTGATCAGGGCATAGCGCATACGGCCCAGTGAGGTGTTGATGCTTACATTGGTGTACTCGGCTATTTCTTTGAAGCTGAAGTCGAAATAATGGCGGAGCATCACCACTTCTTTTTGCTCCTCCGGCAGCATCTCGATCAGGTCTTTCAGTTTGTTTTCGCCCTTCATCACATCCAGATGCACGTCATGAGGCACTTCGTCAAACTTCATGTACTTAAAGATATCGTCACCCTCACTGGTCACGATGCCGGGGCCGCGCTTTACCTTGCGGAAGTAGTCGATGCACAGGTTATACGCAATACGCATCACCCACTGGATAAATTTGCCCTCGTCATTATACTTGCCCGAGCGCAGCGTGTCGATCACTTTGATGTATGTCTCCTGGAATATATCCTCAGCCAGATAGGCATCTTTCACCATCATGTAGATAGAAGTGTAGACCTTGTCTTTGTGGCGGGCTACAAGGCGTTCGAAAGCCGTTTCGTTGCCAGCGAGGTACTGCTTGAGCAGCTCCTGGTCAGTCATGAGTGGTGTGCGCATAGACGTACTGTTTTTAAGTGGTGTGATCTAAAAAAGTAGAGTCTATGTGCTGATAGGCAACTGATTTTTTTGAGTAATGAGTAGTTCGTATTAAGTATTAAGGCAAAGCAGAATACCGATACAGCTACTGACTAAATATGATTGTAAAAACGAATTATAAAAGGCGCGCAGACACTCTATTCACTGATTCCTTGCGGTCTGCATTACTGATAGTAGAAGATTACTCTATAGCCCTTTGTGTTTTGGATATATCCAAAGCTATGGAGGTATTCCGGTATTTCCAAATAATTGTAAAAATTATTTTTCGGGTTAAAATTTCCAGCACCCAGCTTCGTATTAATCAGTGCTGGTAGCTCTAGAGAAACCCCTTCGCGCCGTCCTGTCTATGCGGTCTAAGGGCTGTTAAAGTCTCCCTTCAGGGAGATTTAGAGGGTCGGTTCACTTGCATATTGACTTGTCTTCCCAAACAACTCCCCAAATCTTCTTAACATATTCTTGTCTCCTGGGGTATGTAATATAGATGCGCCTCAAAACCCTTATCTTCGCAGCTTGCCTCCGGGCGCAAAAAGCATAAATATTTCTGATGCCTACCACCAGCACTAAAAAAGGTACCGACCTCCCTATAAAGAAACAAGCCGACACCAAGATCATCATCAAGGGCGCCCGCGTACACAATCTCAAGAATGTGGACCTCGAGCTGCCTAAGAATCAGTTTATCGTCTTCACCGGCGTCTCTGGCTCGGGCAAGTCGTCGCTCTCCATAGACACGCTCTATGCCGAAGGCCAGCGCCGCTATGTAGAGAGCCTCACGTCATACGCGCGCCAGTTTCTCAGCCGCATGGACAAACCGGACGTAGACTACATCAAGGGTCTCTGTCCCGCCATCGCCATCGAGCAGAAAGTCTCTACACGTACTACACGATCTACTGTGGGCTCCCTTACGGAGATCTATGACTACCTGCGCCTCCTTTTCGCGCGCCTGGGCAAAACATACTCGCCCATCTCAGGCCAGCTCGTGACCAAGCATGAGGTAGTAGACGTGGTAGATTATATCTTCTCCCTCGCAGATGGTACCAAGGCTTTCATCTACTACGATGCACCCGTCAAGGCAAAGCTCAACGAAGAGCTGAAACTGCTGCTGCAAAAGGGTTTCACACGTATGAAATGGGATGGTAATGTGGCCAAAATAGAAGACCTGATAGATAAACCGGAGATCGCAAAAGCGAAGGATAAGGCAGTTAAAGTGCTCGTAGACCGTATCATCGTAAAGCAGGAAGAAGAGCTGAAATCACGCGTGGCTGACTCCGTGCTCACAGCCTTCAATGAAGGTGGCAACGAATGCTACGTAGAAACACAAGCAGCAGATAGCGACAAGGTAAAAGGCCTTGTCTTCAACAATAAATTTGAAGCAGACGGCATGAGCTTTGAGCTGCCGTCACAAAACCTCTTCAACTTCAATAATCCCTACGGCGCCTGCAAAAACTGCGAAGGGTTCGGCTCAGTGATAGGTATAGATGAGGACCTGATCATTCCGGATAAAGGGCTCTCACTGTATGAAGGTGCCATAGCCCCATGGCGCGGCGAGAAGATGAGCGAGTGGCTAGAGCCGATATTGAAGAAAGGCATCTACTTTGATTTCCCTATCCACCGCGCGTACAAGGACCTGACTACAGAGGAGAAAAAGCTGCTCTGGACGGGTAATGAATACTTCCAAGGGTTAACCTATTTCTTCCAGTATCTGGAGGAGAAAAGCTACAAGATACAATACCGCGTCATGCTCTCGCGCTATCGCGGCAAGACTACCTGCCCTGAGTGCCACGGCTCCCGCATCCGCAAGGACGCGCAATATGTCAAGATAGCTGAAAAGGATATCTCCGAGCTGCTTATGACACCTATCAAGGATCTCTATGCATGGTTCAAAGAGATCAAACTCGGCACAGAGGATAAAAAAGTAGCAGATCGAATTTTACTCGAAGTCAATAGCCGCCTGCAGACCATGATGGACGTGGGCCTAGGCTACCTCACGCTGAATCGTCTCAGCAATACGCTCAGCGGTGGCGAGACGCAGCGTATCAATCTGACCCGCTCCATAGGTAGCAACCTCACCTCCTCCATGTACATCCTGGATGAGCCGAGTATCGGCCTCCATCAGCGCGACACAGCGCGCCTCATAGATGTACTGAAGAATCTACGTGACCTGGGCAATACTGTGATCGTAGTGGAGCATGATGAGGACATCATGAAGGCCTGCGACCACATAGTAGATATGGGCCCCGAGGCGGGCATACACGGCGGCGAGGTGGTCTACAATGGCCCCGCCAAAGACATCACAAAAGATAAGCATAGCCTGACCGGCAAATACCTGAAAGGCGACCTCAACATAGACTACGACCGCATCCGCCGCCGCACGGCCAACTCTATCTCCATCATCGGTGCCACACAGCACAATCTGAAAGATGTAGATGCAAAGTTCCCGCTGAACTCACTCGTGGTAGTGACAGGCGTGAGTGGCTCCGGCAAGACAACGCTCATCAAGAAGATACTCTACCCTGCCCTCATGCGCCAGTTCGATGGGGGAGGGGAGAAGCCCGGCTCCTATCGTGAGCTGCGTGGTGATATGAAGAAGATCACCGGCGTGGAGATGATAGACCAGAATCCTCTCGGCCGCAGCTCCCGCTCCAATCCTGTCACGTATGTCAAGGCATACGATTCTATCCGCGAGCTATTTGCCCGCCAGCAGCTGTCAAAGATCCGTGGCTACACTGCGGGGACTTTCTCTTTTAATATCGAGGGAGGCCGCTGTGAGAACTGCAAAGGCGAGGGCGAAGTGATCGTAGAGATGCAGTTCCTCGCAGATGTACACCTGAAGTGTGAGGTCTGCAATGGCCGCAAGTTCAAAGAAGATGTGCTGGAGGTGATGTACAAAGACAAGAATGTCTACGATGTACTAGAGATGAGTATAGACGAGGCGCTGGAGTTTTTCTCCGAGCAAAATGACATCGTGCAGCGCATCGCGCCACTGCGCAATGTGGGCCTGGGCTATGTCAAGCTCGGTCAGTCATCCTCCACGCTCTCCGGCGGCGAGGCGCAGCGTGTCAAGCTGGCATCATTCCTGACCAAGGGCGCTACCACGCAGCCGCTGCTCTTCATCTTTGACGAGCCTACTACCGGCCTACACTTTCACGATATCAAGAAGCTCATGTCATCCTTCCAGCAGCTCATAGAGGTGGGCCACAGCGTAGTGGTCATAGAGCATAACATGGATGTGATCAAATGCGCTGACTGGGTAGTAGACCTCGGCCCCGACGGCGGCGATGAGGGAGGCCACCTGGTCTATCAGGGTACACCTGAGGGACTGGTCAAGGTGAAGGAATCACATACCGGCTACTACCTCAGGGAGAAACTGGAAGAGGATAATCAGAATTAAAAGACAGCTAATATTATCCTTTGCGTTCTCCGCGTTCTTAGCGGTTATAGTTTACGACCGCAAGGTTGTATTACGTAATTCTGTAAATCCCTACATATACGCATGGTCTTTGCCATCCGCCATGTACTGCTTCTCTATCTTCTTTTTCACCAGGCTCGCTACCCACTTTTTGAATGGAGTAAGGTCCTTTAGCTTCGGATTCTCTCCATGCTTTTTAAACCTGTCAAAAAATGCCTTGGTAGACAGCACTGCAAAAGCCGCACAGGTATTGTGGTCCAGGTGGTCAGAGAGATTGAGCAGCTTGATATCCTTTTTTCCCGCTTTGGTCATCTTATCATATGCCACTTCGGAGTTCTTGTAGTTCACCTCGCGGTCACCCTTGCAGTAGCAGAGCTGTACCGGTGCCTCTGGCGCCCATTCTGTCAGGTTGTTTTCCTTCAGGCGTTTGAGAAAGATAAAGTTGGAATCGTTTCTAAACTGTTCTACCAGTTCAGGCTTCACTACATCGCTAGGTATAGCAGGCATTACCTTGTCCAGGTCGTCATAAGTCTTATCACGCACCTCGCCAAAGAAGCCTTTCAGCAGCGTGTCATATGGCGTGCGGAAGGCATTGTAGACATTCGGGTCATTGAAGATGTGGTAGGCCAGTTGGTATGAAATGATCAGGTACGGCAGGTAGAATGGCCTCGGATATTTCACGAACATATACTTGGCCTGCTCTCCGGTCATGTCATACGCACCCGACATAGGAGATGTAGCCGTCACCTTAAAGCGCGGATCATGCAGCGACTCTATATACTTCTGCGCGGCGAAGGATGAGTGACCTCCCTGCGAGTAGCCCGTCAGGAAGAGCTGCCCGTTTGTCTCATAGTGCAGTTGCTTTTTCAGCTCCTCTACGGCATAGAGCATATACACGTATGACATCGCCTCGCTCCATGCATGCTGGTACAGATGGTGGCCGTCGCCCTTGCCCATACCATAGTAGTCAGGATAGAGGCCCAGGTAGCCGTCTGTGGCGAAGCCCAGGCAGACGCCCTGCTGCGAGTCCTCATCCGTGATATCGCGTGCCTTGCTGATCTGCGTACCGTGGCCAAACATAAAGGTCGGTACCTTCTTGCCCTTCGTTTTAGGTACATAGGCTATACCGGAGCAGTTGATCCAGGTAGAGCTGTCTATCCATGGCGCCTTGTAGATCACCTCATAGATATCTACGTCGTAGCGTATCGGCAGCGCTATGGTCGGTATATGGTGGCGCTTCCACAGTTCGTGCAGTGTTTTCTTGGTGTGGCTTTTCACCAGTGTGGCGCTGACCAGGTAGGCCTGCGGCACATTGCTGAAGGATGCAAAACTGCTACAGGAGATCAGCAGTATGATTGCGAGAGAGGCAAAACGTTTCATTCTCGTGATTTTGGTGAGCATATTTACGCTTAATAGGTTAACAAAAGTGTGCTGATAGACTTAAATTGAACGAACTGATAGATAATGGCGGTGAACGAAATGCAGGCCTGGAGGACGCCCGGATCCGGCCTGTGTCCAAAATTGACACACTGCACATTCCCGTCAGGGCAAAATAGCAGACCTGCAGCCCGGCTCAGTGGCTTAAAAGCGTACTTTTATGCTGACAGGGTATGGGCCAAAAACTTTATGGCCATCCTTGCGTAAAACCATTGTGATACATAGACCCGTGCCCGTTTTGACAAAGTACTACGCCCTTCTCATGCTCTTTCTTTGCTCCGCTCTGGGGGCAGAGGCGCAAGGCCTGTTGGGCAAGATCACAGACAATGACAGCTCCGCCACGGTGCTTTTTCAGGCCGAGGTCACCCAGTATCAGGATGGCAAGCTGGTAGGCACCTACAAGACCTTCTACGACGGCACCTATCGCATCAAGGTGAAGCCCAGCCAGACCTATGAGATCAAGGCCACCTATCCCGGCCGGTCAGATACTACTGTCACCATCACTACAGACAAGTTTGGAACCTTGGCCACCGGCACCCTCCATATCTCGCTGCGCAAAAATGGACTGCGCCTCATGGGCTATATCATGGATAGGGAAGATGACATCCCGATCAAGGACGTCGGCATCATTATCCGCAACGTGATGACGCGCAAGGAGGACCGTTACTTCACTGACGTCAATGGCTACTACAATGTGAAGATGGATTTTGAGACAAATTATACGTTCAAGATCGATAAGCGCTCACCTGGTATCATGAATAAGTTTCAGGATACCAGTTTCAATATTTCCACCATCGGGTTCAATCAGCCTTTGGACTTCCGCCTCGATATACGGCTGGGGCCCTCTACTGAGTTTGTCAAGGCGCGGCCGGAGTATGATCCATATGCCCGCCCGGAAAACAAGAACCTCAAACCCGTGGTACAGGTCATGGGCAAAAAGGACTCGGCCCGCCTGCGCGAGCAGACCGCAGCTCTGGAAGAGCTGGACCGCAAGCTGGGCAGCAAGGACTCTGCCATAGCCTCTATAGACAAGAAGCTGAAAGCCATAGATGCGGTCAAGCAGGATGAAAAGCAAGCACTCAATACGGACAAGGAGCAGAAAGCAAAAGAAGCTGCCGAGCGCCAGCGCATAGAGACCGAGCGCAAAGTGCAGGCTGAGCAAAAGAAACGCGAGGCCGAAAAGGCGGAGGCCGATCTGAAGGCCAGGCAGGCAGCCGATGCTGAGGCTAAGAAGAAAGAGCGCGAGGCCGCAGAGGCCAGGCGTAAAGAAGAACTCCGTGCCGCTGCAGAGCTCAAGGCCCGGCAGGAGGCAGATGAAGCCCGTGCCCGTCAGGAGGCAAAGGAAAAAGAAGATGCTGCCAATAGGAGCAAGGCTGAGCAGCAGCGCATAGCGCGTGAGGAGCAGGCCCTGGCCCGTGCAGATAGCGCGCTGGCAGCAGCCGAGGCCCGCCGCATACAGAGTGGCAAGCCACGCCCTGAGGCCAGGAGGGAAGATAAGAAGCCGGAAGTAAGGAAACCACTCACCCAGGAGGAGAAAGAAGCGCAGGCGCTGGCTCGCGCAGATAGCGCCATAGCTGCGGCCAGGGAGAAGAAAGCGAAAAAGGAAGAGCCAACTGTAGCCCGCACCGATCAGGCGCCTGCCAATGATAAAAAGTCCGGGCAGAAAGAGGCTGCAGCAGGCAAGATCACATACGCAGTAGTGCCATCTGATAGTGCGATGACCGATAGGGAGCGTCGTGAGCAGAAAGAGCAGGACCTGGCCAAAATGAAAAAAGCCCGCTCAGACGCGGAGGCTAAAATACTAGCCGAAAGACGCGAAAATGAGGCCAAAGAAAAAGCGGCTAAAAAGGAAAGCAAACGCTTGGCCCGCGAGCTGGCCGAAAAAGAAAAGCAGGATAAGCGCCATAGAGAGGATGACCTGAGGCATGCTGAAGATGCGGCCCGCATGGCTGCCAAAAAATCTGAGGCAGAGCGCCAGCAGCGCGAGCTGGAGGCCCGCAGGGCACAGGAGGAGGAGGAGCGCCGCAAGCTGGTCAGCCAGCGGGACAAGCTGCTCAGCAATCAGCAGGTGGCGGTAGTAAAGAATACAGAACCCAAAGATAATAGCCCTGTAGTAAGCAAGACGGCACCGGTACGTGATCAGGCGCGCATAGATACCGCACGCGTGGTGGTGCTCAATAGCAATGCGCAGGCAGCAGGCAGGACGGTGGTCACCCGTGGCCAGGTCAAAAACGGCCAGACCGAAGAGCCCGTGGCTGGTGTCTCTATCAATATCCGCAGGCTCAATGGCCTCGTATCTCAGGAGGTGACTACAGACTCACTAGGTGCTTATACCTTCGTCGTAGACAGTGGTTACTTCTACCTTGTTTCATATTTCCGGGAGGGCTATGAGATCAGCAAGCAGATACTCGATCTCACCTCCTACCGCAGGCCGCAGTACACCATGCTCATCCAGTACCTCAAGGAGCATGATGAGTTTGACCCGGCAGCACGCATGCCATTTATACAGTTTGTAAAGAATAGCTCTAAGGTGCCATCAGACCTCTGGGGCGAGCTGGAGCCGATCGTGAAGATGATGCAAGATATACCGCAGCTGAAGATGAAGATCTACGGCATGGCCTCTGCTGACGAGGACTACCCGATGGAGCTCTCTGTGACACGCGCCCGTATGGTGGCAGACGTGATGATGGAGGCCGGCATCAAGCCGCTGCGCCTGCGTATCAATGGCCTCGGTGACCTGCGCCCACGCTCAGGCTGTGTAGAGGGCAAAGAATGCACACAGGATCAGTACCGCCAGGACCGCATGGTCATGTACAAGGTAGTGAAGGAGTAACTCCGATAGCCTTGGCAAGAATCTTCTCGGATTTACAGGTTACTTTGTAGTCTATTAAGCACATTCATTACATTACCACATTAGCACATTCACAATGATCACCAAAGAATTTGCACAGCATTTTGCCACAGAGTGGGTCGCCTCGTGGAATAGTCACGACCTGGCCCGCGTGCTCAGCCACTATACAGACGACTTTGAGATGAGTACACCCTTCATCGTCACGCTCATGAATGAACCGACCGGTACACTCAAAGGGAAAGACAAGGTCGGCGCCTACTGGGGTGCAGCCCTGGAGAAGTACACTGACCTCCGCTTTGAGCTGATAGACGTGCTCTATGGTGTAGATACGGTAGTGATCTACTACCACTCCATCCTTGGCAAAAAAGCCGCCGAGTTCTTTTGGTTCGATGCCTCCGGCAAAGTCTGGAAGGCCATGGCGCACTACGACCATTGACCAGCCTGATCCGCCGCCTTTATATTCCTCTCAGTGTTCTATGTGGCTAAAAATGTATTCCCTATTAAAGTCTTCCTTTAGGTCGTAGATCCCAATGTGCTCGGGAGAGATTTAAAGGGCCGCTGTTTGTATTTGATTCTGTTTATCGGCCGCATTTCTATGTCTCTCAGTGTTCTATATGGCTAAAATGTATTCAAATCTCTCTTTAGGAGAATTTAGAGGGCGGCTGTTAGACACTCGCTATTCCCCTGCATTTCCTATCTTTGCCCCACACAAAACACAGCTCCACGCCATGCAAAAGGGACGCGACCTCGCAGGATTTCTGCACGAGACAGCAGCAGCAGATATAGCCAAACTCATCACCGCCATAGCCGAAGGCACCAAAGAACTCTCCCACGCCGTGCGCAATCTCGGCGCGATGGGCCTCGGCGGCTCTATGGACGTGACAAACGTGCAGGGCGAAACCGTACAGAAGCTCGATGACCACAGCAATAATGTGATGATGAAGGTCTGCAAGGATAGCGGCGTATGTGCAGGCTACCTCAGCGAGGAGAATGAAGATATAGTGACCCTCAATACACATGGCAAATACATCGTCTCTATAGATCCGCTGGATGGCTCGTCCAATATCGATATCGCGGCACCTGTAGGCACTATCTTCTCCGTGCTGGAGCGCATCTCCCCGGCCGGCAGTGATGTGACACGTGAGGACTTTCTCCAGCATGGGTATAAGACGGTAGCGGCAGGCTATGCTCTCTACGGCAGCTCTACCATGCTCGTCTTTAGCACAGGTGGTGGTACGCATATCTTTGCGCTGAGCAGTGATGACAATGGCTACTACCAGACTCACCTCCGTATGTTCATCCCCGGCGGTGGCAGGATATACTCCCTCAATCAGGGCAACCTCGGCAAGTTTGAGTCCGTGGCCGGCCAGTTTGTAGAATGGTGCATCTCGCATGAGAAAGGACCATACTCCCTGCGCTACATCGGCTCTATGGTAGGTGATATGCACCGCACCTTTATCAAGGGCGGCATTTTCCTCTATCCCGCTGCCCGGGGTGAGAAGCGTGGCAAACTGCGCCTCCTATACGAGTGCATCCCTATGGCCTTTATCACCGAGCATGCCGGTGGCCGCGCCATCAATGGTGCCGAGCGTATCCTGGATATACAGCCTACAGAGCTGCATGAGCGCTGTGCCATCATCATCGGCTGCAAGGACCTGGTGAGCAAGTACGAGGAGTTTGCACAGGCGGTAGCGGTATAGTATCACATCCCTTTATACCTTTATGAAAACACTTTTCCTTTTCTCTGCTACCCTGCTCATGGCGGTATCTGCACAGGCTCAGCTCGTAGCCACGGTAGAGCTAAAGCAGCCTATCACCGGTATATGTAATAATAAAGAGATCTATGCGCTTTTTGCCAGCTTCACGGGGCAGATGCCAGCTGTATGCCCGGTCTCAAACGCCGGCATAGAGGCCCGGCTCAATGATGTACCCTTCATCAAAGCAAACCCAAAGTATAAAGCCAAAGGCAGCGTCGACGTTTTTATCAATTGTAAAGGCGAGATGGTAAAGTCCGAAATGGGCACCCCTACCAAAAGCAAAGAACTGGATGACCAGATCGCGGCCGTTTTCAGCGCACTGGGCCAGTGGCAGGCCGGCACGCTGGATGGCCGTGCGGTAGATAGCGAGCGGATGTATAGCTTCCGCATACGGGGCGGCAGGATCACCCTGGAGTGATAGTGTCATGGCCGTGTCACGATCTGTGACCACCCCTGCCTGTTTTGCCAGCTGTTATTATTTTCTATTATCTTGTGTCTCAATACCAAAGACGTGGTGCAGTTGCCTGTCTGCAGCAGTGCCATTTTATGAAAACCAACTATGAAACTAAATCCTATACCTACGTACCTCAGGCACCGGCCTGCGGGACAGCACACAGCATTATTTATCTCTGATCTCATGCACTGCTCCGTGAGTGGCAGGAGGATGCTACTCACGCTGGTGGCTGTCATCCTGAGCCTGTGCGCATCTGCCCAGCTCACGCTGGATACCAATGCTACAGCTTCTATCCTCGCCAATAGGCTCGTAGGGTCCGGCGTCACCGTGAGCAATCCTGTGCTCAACTGCCCCATAGGCGCCAGCGCCACATTCACAGGTGGTAGCGCTACGCACGTGGGCGTATCTGACGGCATCTTCCTGTGCAACGGGCAGGCTGAGCTGATAAACCTCTATCATGACTCACTGGCCAATGTTTCCTTTTTTGAGCCGGGCGATAATGACCTCGGCGTATTGCTATACAATCTCGGTGTGACCGATACCACTACTATGGATGCCTGCGTACTTGAGTTTGACGTGCGGCCCGTGGGTGATACACTTTCTTTCAAGTACGTATTTGCCTCAGACGAGTATGACTCCTTTACCTGCTCCACATACACGGATATGTTTGGGTTCTTTATCACCGGGCCTAACCCTGCAGGTGGCACCTACAATACACAAAATATAGCCCTGATACCCGGTACCACTTTGCCCGTAGCTATCAATACGGTGAACGGAGGCTCAGCCACCGGCCAGAATTTCGGCAGTGACTGCATATCGCTGGCGTATAGCCAGTACTTCCGGCGCGATACTACGATCTGCTACGGAGGGTCTACTATACCACTGAATGCGGTGGTAGCCGTGCGACGATGTCAGAACTACCACCTCAAGCTGGCCGTATCTGATGTCGGGGATTCTTTTCTGGATTCGGGAGTTTTCATACAGGGAGGTAGCCTCAGTAGCAACGGAGCCCCGGAGATCAAGGATGTGATAGTAGACCATCAGCTGGAGGATCCCGTGCGTGGGTGTGCCGGTGCTACGATAGAGATCGTGCAGTCCAGGCCATCGGCTACCACTACTACCGTCCACTATCAGATCCGCGGCACAGCGGTGAATGGCACAGATTATACCCATATCGCAGACTCAGTCGTCTTTGCCCCGCATGATACCATAGCACACGTGTATATCAATCCACTGATGTATGCAGGCGCTCAGTCCGGCCGCACCGTGATCCTGTATCTCTATGACAATGCCTGCGGCCTCACTCCGTACGACAGTGTGGCAGTGACCATACAGGACTCTATACACTTCTCTATATCCGCACCATCAGTAGCCTGCCTGGGCAGTACGATCCACCTCTACGCTACCGGCGTACCATCATGTGTATGGCATCCCGGCGCAGGGCTATCAGACAGTACCGTCGCCTCTCCTACAGCCAGGATGGACTCCTCTGTGACCTACATAGCCACCTTCTCTACAGGCACATGTACCGTATCAGATACGGTGCACATCACGGTGGGAGCGGCCATACAGATGGCAGACTCCATCACGCTGTGTATGGGCGGCAGTTATACCTTTGGCGGCAGTACACTCACTGCACCGGGTGTGTATCACCATACTTTCACCTCTCTGGGCGGCTGCGATAGTATCGTCACGCTGACGCTCCGCGTAGATACACCTGTCAATCTTTCTTTCAGCAGGCAGCTATGCGCAGGTGATAGCTTCCTCTTTGCCGGGCACTACAGGCACACTACCGGTACATACCGCGATACTGTGGTGCTGGGGCCTTTGTGCTATGATATCACTACACTCACGCTATCTGTAGTGCCATACCTCCATACCACGCTCACGGCCACCCTCTGTCCTGGCGCCTCGGTGGTCTTTGCCGGGCAGACCATCACTACACCCGGCGTGTACAGTGACAGCCTGGTCAGTGTGAGCGGCTGCGACAGTATAGTCACTATGACCGTAGATACGGCTCCTGTGTGGCATGTAGCTGCCAGCGCAGTGGTGTGCAGCGGGCGGGCGCTGCAGTTCGGCGGGCTGGCTATCACCGCTCCGGGTACGTATATAGATACATTCTCCTCCCGGTATGGCTGTGACAGCATCGTGACGCTCACCGTAGATACGGCATCATCTACTGCTGCGGCCGTAGCAGAGACCCTGTGCGAGGGTGCCATACTGCACTACCATCACCTCACCATCACCGTAGCCGGCACCTACATGGATACGCTGGTCAATGCCAGCGGCTGCGACAGCGTAGTGACGCTGACCGTCACACTGCTGCCGCGCGCGGTAGATACCATAGCTGCCGTGGTCTGCTCAGGCGGTAGCTATACCTTTGGCGGGCGCACGCTCACCGCCTCCGGCACCTACAGAGATACCGCTACAGCGGTCAATGGCTGTGATAGTATCACCATACTACAGCTGGACCTGCAGCAGTCTCCCATGGCAGGGTTTGTGATACAGCCGGCAGGCCCGTCTGTAGAGCTGGGTCCCATCTATGTCACAGACCACTCTCAGCGTGCCGACTCGCTGCTATGGCTGCTCAATGACCAGTTCATCTCCCTGCGTAGCGGTGGTCGCCTGCCGGTGGCCGGGGCGGGCACCTACTGCCTCCGCCTGGTAGCTATCACTGACGCAGGATGCCGCGATACATCTACAGAGTGCATCACAGTATTTGACAGTGACCTCTTCATGCCCAATGCCTTCACGCCCAATGGTGATGGTATCAATGATGTGGTAGAGCTGTATGGCTCACGCGCGGGTATCAAACTTCTGTCGGTCAATGTCTTTGACCGCTGGGGCGAGAAGGTATTTGAATCCAATGACCTCAATTTCCGCTGGGATGGCACCTACAGGAGCGTACTACAGGAGCCCGGTATATTTGTCTATATGCTGAACGTCACCTTTCAGAATGGCCGTGATGTAAAGACCAAAGGCAGCATCATGCTGATACGCTGAGTGGGCGATCGAGCTGCTGGTACAGAGAGGAAAGCCTGCTACCACGAAAACAAAAGCAGGCGTAGACAAGCGCTATCCGTAGTAGCTACTGCTCCATCCTGACCAGTGCATGCGGATAGTCTATCGTGACGCGAAAGTAGCGCAGCGCCGAGCCTCCTATTGCACCTTTCACCACTCTATCCATGCTGCTGATCATACCCATAGACCAGACTGCGTCTTCCCGGCCGGCAAAGGCTACCGGGCCAGTATCATGCCCGCAGAGGTGCACCGATGGTACGATGATCACGTCCCCGGCCAGGTCAGCCTGAGGGTAGTAGGCCCACTCCGGATGTTTCTGATGCCACTGAGCCAGCACAGACCTGGCTATGAAGGAGCCCGCCATAGTGGGCCGCTCAGTATGCAGCAGCTGATGTCCCGTATCAGACAGCACGATACTCGCACCGGTGTCAAACAGTACGGGGATCGTATCGCCATCTACTATCATCGTCATACTGGGATGCCCATAGACAGCCTCACCATTGGCATCCCGCGCAAATCCCACCGGCTGCACGTCCGGCCCGGAGGTGGTGACAGGCGTATTGACGTAGAGCTCATGATGCAGATAGTCCAGCGTCCACGCGCGACCCATAAAGAAGTTTTGCCCCAGAAAGATATCTGCCTTCATAGTACGGCGAAAGAGCTTCATCTCCTCATCATCCGGTGGTATCAGTAGCGCGGGCTCGCGCAGCAGCGCAAAGGGAGTGTGCACCAGCCTGTCCCGTATAGGCATGGGAGCGGGCTGCGTATTATCAGCTGCTATATCACTATAGAGCACATATCGCATGGGCATCATGCCTTTCAGCATACCCAGGCGGGTATTTTCAGTCAGGATCCTGGGCATGCGATCATGCGGCATCACCATAGATACACCACCACCAGTGTCGCCCAGCCCTAGTATCGTATCTCCATTGCGGTCTACTATCTGCAGGTACACCCGGTCATCTATGAATGCTGCCGGCAGGCGGCGAGATGCTGCCATGCTTTCTTTGGGCCGGTATAGTGCTGTATCCTGTGCAGCATCCCTGTCCATTTTCCGCACAGCGAAAATATATCCTGCTGCACATGAGAGGACCAAAAACAGGGCAGACAATACGAGGAGAAAGGTTTTTTTCATGAGACCGGTCTTTGCGTAAAGCTACAATTCAGCCTCGATACGAAATAATGACAACACATGCTATTATCCACAAAAGAGGTACTCCGAATAAAATGCTCGATTGGCTCTGATTATATGTGCATTTACCTTTTTTCATATACCCATTTCTAGGTGTGTCTTATTGTCCGGATTCAGAGTAAGATATACTTTAGATCATCACCTCTGACGACTATCTCTATTTTATTTGCTGCAAGTCATTTCTTGCCATTACTTTTTATTTATCAAACTTGTACATCTATGAAAAAGCTTTTATTGCTTTCATTTATTGTTCTTTTGGGTTCTTCCTCTTTTGCCCAAAATCCTTTTCTGATCGACTCTAGTGGTGCCACCGTTCCCGCAAATCATATCATACAAACAGATGATGGATCGATAGGTATCGGTACGGATTATCTGGCACCAGCACAGGGCGAGATCCTACGGGTGACTAATCATACCTCATACCCATCAGCAAATACGCCGTATATAATATCCCTGGTAGCAAATGAGATCGCATCAGGTAGCTGGCCTACCGCCAATACGCCGTATAGTTTTGCTGTAGCGCGGGTACCACAATCGGTCAGCGGACCAGATGGCCCCGTAGATTTTATGGTAGATGGATATGGCAATACGGGCATAGGCATTATGGATCCCGCATCAAAACTGCATATATTCAATGATCCAAGGGCTAGTGGATATTATCCTAATTCTTTTCAGGTAGACAGGCCTATCCTGGCCTCAGTAGGATACGGACCATCCGTGGTAGTAGCTATTCGCAATGATATGATGATATCTGCCGATGGCCTCACAGGTATCGGTGTAGCTGCACCGGCTGCTCACCTGGATATCGCAGATCAGAATAATGATGGGCAGCCGCTGCTACGCGCTACCGCCCATGGCGGCACAGATGCAGCCCTGCATATCGCTGCCAATGGGGTAGTGACAGTAGGAGGCAGCACTACTACCAGCCCGGGCCTGTCAGGCACAGTCTTCAAAATAAAGGGCGCCGGCTACTGCGAGGGCAATATGTGGGTGAATGGTACCACAGCTACTACACACCTGTGGCTATCTGCTGGCGCGGCCTCCGGCTACGTGCTGCAGAGCGATGCGCTGGGCAATGCGAGTTGGGTAGATCCTGGTACGCTGGGTTCATCATTATGGGCCAGCTCGGGCAGTGATATATACAATGTAAACTCCGGACTGGTGCGTATGGGAGCAGCTACTGCTTTTCCCACCTACAGCAAGCTGATGATACAAAGCAGCGGCGCCATAGACCTGGTCAATCCTGGCTCTACAGGCTGGGGTAGCATCATCCAGTTTTATGACAATGCTGGCACTGTACGCCACCGAATATATGATGACTTTGGCCCTACCAGCGGCACCAGCAGTACCAATGGTGATCTGGTGATAGAACCCGGTAGTGGCAAACTGTGGGTAAATGGCGGTGTTAAAATAGGCAACCTTCCTGCCATTACTTCCGGAATGGATAATAAATATATGCTCTACGTTGAGAAAGGCATCTTGACAGAGAAAGTCAAGGTGGCTTTGACTGCGGCAGGCAATTGGTCAGATTATGTATTTGATAAAGGATATAAACTGCGTAAATTAGAGGATGTACAGGCATATATAAAGGATCATCATCATCTGCCGGACGTACCGAGTGCAAAGGACGTATACACTGATGGAATAGATATGGCACAAATGGATGCCACACTACTGCGTAAAATAGAAGAACTAACCCTCTACGTGCTAGATCTGAAAAAGGAAAACGAGGAGATCAAAAAGCAACTGAAACAGTCCAAGTAAAATTAACATAATGAAAAGAATCCTGATTATACTTTGTTGTTTTTCTCTATTATGCTTTGTAGCATGCAAGAAGGATAATAGCAGGGTAGCTCCAGCTATAAATGCACACTATATGTTTAAAACTGGCACCTATTGGGTATATGTTAGCGGAAATTACATAGATAGTGAATATGTCACTAATACTGGCAGTAAGAATGACTATCCATATATGCAAATCAATAGGATTGTCAAGAATGCTGTAACAGATAGCGTTTACTACAATAAAGAAATTTATATAGGAGTCGGATCAGCCATTAACCAACTTCGGATTTGGGGCTACAACATGGCAGGAGGTGATGAACCCCAGGTGATTTTTGAAGCTGATACGCCTAACCTTGGCAAGGTTGTAGCTCAAGGATGTTTCTTCGCAGGTATTGTAAATATGAGTTCACAGATACCTCATGGTGTCTCAGGTACACCAGTCGCTTATAGCATTGACTATCCCAATTCTAATAAAAATCAAGAGTATAGTTACATTACTTACTACTTCTATCCCGACTTTGGTATAGTGCAAAAAAACGAGCGCAATACCCCGTTGGGAGATTTCTACTGGAATCTTTTGCGTTCACATATAAATCAGTGAAATGGCATACCGCTTAATCGTTTTTCTAGGACTGCTCGTGTTTTTTACTGGATGTAAAAGGCCATGCAGGGATGTAGTTACTTATCGTAGGATATACACAGAGATACCTGATTATTTTTATAATGTAGGCAGCTACTGGGTATATCGGGATAGTGCTTCAGGTGTCACAGATAGCCAGTTTGTATATAAATTCAATCAACGCACTCATTATCGTGACCCTAAAGATACGCCCGAACGTTTTTACAGTCAGTTATCTCCAGGTGGAGTTTTATCTACAGATTATTGTGGCCCATATTTTTTAGATGACATAAAAATGAATATTGCATCATATCAAAATGGAAACGTCTACGACACATTTACTTTTCATGGAGTGGGCTCAGAAAGTAACACTGCGGCTATTAATATTTGGAATCACGAATCTTATAACTCATCTACATCAGTCACGGGCATTTTTCTTAATCCGTATAAAGTGGGTTTCCTTGATTGCTGCTTTACCTTGACTCGGGATGGCGGTAGTTACGATACGACAGGAGAATGGTACAGGGGTAAACTTGCTTCCGTTAGATCGGGGGGATATACGTTTAATAATGTTGCAATATGGACGGTCCAGATTGGTGATGGGACGTCACGATATTTTCGATATCCTACAGATATTTATATAACAAAAGAGAACGGAATTATTAAAATTATACAGCATCGACTTTCCGGAGATATAGTTTGGCATCTCATCAACTATAGAATTAGAAAATGATATGAAAAATACTATATTCTTGGTTCTTATATTTTTTTGGGATCAGTGTTTTGCTCAGTGCCCCGCCTTTAATCATAAGTTGACTGGCCCATTTCAAACAGTAGCCTTAACCGCTGGGCAGCATGACAATACTTCTTATGAAGAAGAAAACCTATGTGATTTTGATGGCTATCTATTAGTATTTAAAGACGACTTTGATGGAAACCAAATAAATGATGCTGTATGGCAAAGTGCCTGGTGCAATCAAGTACCAGAGCAAGGGGGTAATAATTGTGTGCCTTTTAATACGGCACCATGGTACGTAGTAAATAATGGGTCACTCTTCTTAACTTCCAACTATAATCAAGATTCAGTAACCACCAATGTCCCTTCTCTGAGAACGAAGCGTCAATTCCCCGCGGGTCGTTTTATAGTGAAAGCTAAAATGCCACCGCTGCCAGATCAGCCACTTGATATAGCGCCCCTTTGGATGCGGACGGATTTCGACTACTATGACCATGACTCTTTGGGGAATAATGTAGTTTCAGGATTACGAAAGCAATATGCGAAGGAGATAGATATGGAGTTCTTCAAAGATACAAGAAGTACTGGCACATTTACACTCCATAGCGGCTGTGGTCATTGTTATGCCGGAGAATCAAGTAATAGTGATCAGAATTCGAATACTAATGGAGATAGCCAGTCATCAGATTGTTATTCTGGTACTGTGACGGATGGCAATTGGCATTTGTTCGAGATTGAATGGGATATGTGGCATGTGCGATGGAAGCTTGATAATGTAATAGTAAACTCTTTAGCCCGAACTTACGAAGCGGTTTATCCGCAGGGGCAAGGAATTTGGCTTCCGATACCCGTTCCTATGTATTACACTCAGGTAGATGAATGTAGTGGTGCGCCTACGACTAATTTTGACTATGTTGAGGATTGGATGTTTCCCTTGTTTGCTAATATGCCTATAACTATTGGAGGGCTAGGTAATTTCGGTGATGATCAGAACCATAATCATCTTCAGATTGATCCGCAATATTTACCTTACACAATGGAAATAGATTATGTGGAGGTATACAGAAGGATAAAGTGTGATAAAAGCGTTTATTTACCACCATTAGATTTAAATCCAGATGGCGGTTACCGGTCAGCAGGTGGTATTCTATGTGATAGGAGTGGTGGTGACCAAGTCCCCCCGACGGTAGATAATCAAACCCCTTCAATCATCACCGGAGGAATGATAACTGTAGCTGGTTCTAATGACTATATTTTCCGCAGGGATGATTACAATTATTCGGTCCAGCAGAATCTAGACTTGTTAGCTACTGAGAGCGTTACATTATTGCCCGGCTTTGAAACGGATTTACTATACCAGGCTAACGGTCCATGTGGTCCCCACTACTATGATGATGGTGTTAATACTCCAACTGCTTATGGAAATAACTGGACTATTCAAGATGTTTTTACAGCATCGATTGCAAGCTGCCCTATGGCTAAAACCAACGAAGAGCCTTTACCTACCCTACAGCCACAAAAGGAAACAATAATGATGCGTAAAAATTTTGCTTTTCTGCTATATCCCAATCCCGCTTCGGAACACTGCCAGGCAGCATTCAATATTCCTGACGATGCCGAAGCAGACATTAGTATCTATGATATGACAGGCAGAATTGTGAAACAGATCACTCATCAATTCTATTACGGAGGTCAGTCCAGAGTTGATTTCAGTACTGAAGATCTTAGCTCAGGCGTATATATTGTCAGATACGGAGATAGCCGAGGAAACGTCAACACCACGCATCTGGTGGTAGATCATTCGAATAAAAATTAGGTTCCACATTTTTGGGATAGCCTTATCATAATCTTGCACAAGAACTACGCTTTCTTTTCAGGCATATAGTCCGGCACCTTCCTCCATCTTTCATTTTCATAGCCATCTCAGCCTAAAAGCCGCCGTGCGTCCGACTGCTAGGTAGTGACATACTATACTCTATTGGACCGGGATCATCCGTTAAAGTTCCGATTTCCCTAAGATTTTACGTTCGGAGCTATCGTGTCAGGAGGCCATTTTTACAGCATCTTATCATTCAAACATCCCAAGTGAAAAAAGCAATCATTCTTTGCCATTTAGCCGCGGCTATCGGTATTCTCTTCAGCGCCTGCTCCGGCGCGCCCCGGTCTTTTGATGAACCGTGCCATGAAGAGCGCGCTATAGTATTGATCAATAACAGCGCAGAGCCTTTGACCTTTTATGCACTGGACACAGGGGGCACTACCCTCCGGGCAGAAGTACCTGCACACACCACCCGCAGGGAATGGCTGCGTACGGGAGCGTGGAAGTTTCTCGTAGACAATAAAGACAAACAGACCATCAATGAATACCCGGGTATAGAAGCCTACCTACAGCGCGACAGCGGCAAGCTGAACATGGACATCTATGATACGGTACAGACCGTATCCAGCACCTGGATACTCTGGCGGGTAGATACCCTGGCCGGCTACTATGACCCCACCATATGGTATGATATGACTGCCAGCCACAATTACGCAGCCTCTCCTGTAGACTTTATGTATGGTGATGACAAGGGCAAAGATGAGGCCTGGTATGCCAGGCAGCTGGCGCACATCACACCGCTCTTCTACTCCGGCCGCAAGCCATTTGTAGTCTATCAGAGATCTACTGCCAATATCAAGGTCTTCACACCCGAGGAGCTGCTGCCGGCCAAGGTGACCTCCTACAAGCGCCACATGTGCCTGACCAGCCTGGATACAATGCTGGGCCGCAGCCGGGATGAAGTGACTGCCCGAGTGATAGCAGATATCATGAGCCGCGGCACCACGAGCGATCGGGTAGACTATGGCAATACCCGCAGGCATATAGGCGCAGCCTGCAAGTGACATCCCATTTCATCAGATAGATATTCCCTACATGCAAAACTTCTTATTGATCTTTGGCGCTATACTGCTGGTAGGTGCCGGTGGCAGGGCATTATTCCAGCTCATATTTCTCGTGCTCGGAGCCGCTGGCCAGGCAGGCACCAGTATCTCCAGAAATCTCCGAAACGATGAACGATCCACTCAGGAGGCAGACGAAAATCTGACCCGCATCAAAGCCTTCAATCAGGCGCGTCTCCGCAGGCTGCTGGTACTGGCCGCCATCGGTGCCGTGGGCGGACTGATGATGTATGCCTCAGGATACATGGGGAAATAGGGGAGTGGATCGTGATACAGTAAGGTTCAGGCGGTTTTGGGCAGAATGGCGCAGGTAGTATTGCCTACCATTGCATCATTAGTCAAATCCAAAAAATTAATAGCATGAAAAAGTCACTTTTTGTCCTCTCCGTAGCCGTGGTATCTATGATCCTCATCTCCTCCTGCACCAAGCGGACCACCGACCCAAGGGCTACCTGCACCATCACTTTCAATGACACCATCACCCGCACGGCCGACTCCATCCACTGGGATATGTACAATGGTACCACCCCGCGCATGCAGGCCTTTATAGGCCAGGTAGCCGTCATCACACTCTGGCCGGGCTCTACCACTACCCACACCCAGGCGCTCAGCAGGCAGTACCTATACTGGATCGTAGCGTCTCCCGCGGTATACTCTGTAGACGGCTCCGGCGGTACACTCAGTCTGACCAATGACAATGATCTGCTGAGCGGTACCCTCTCAGCTACCGGCACAGTCTGGAGCAACGGTAGTGCATCCACCCCCGCCACCAGCACCGTCACCGCCACCTTTGCCAATGTGAAAGAACTAGGCCATTAAACTGCCGCCGGTAGGTTTTCTACACGATCAGCATTCATGGTCAGGCAGGTAGGCAAGGGTGGTAGGAGCACCCTTATCTACCTGCCTGATTTTCTTATGCTATGCCGGTACCGCAGCCTTTCATTAGCTCTCCTCCACCCACACCTCCTATCCGCTGCCCCCCTCTCGTAGCAACGCTTCTATAGTCGAAAAACTTGCATTGCGGAGGCCATATAGTGATCGTCTGAGAGTACGACATAGGTCGCCAGCCACAGGCTGAAAGCCTCTGGCAGCAATAGCCATCCAGTCGAAAAACTTGCTTGAAAGGGCCTAGATCGCCAGCAACTGGTCTGCTATGCGGCGGTCATTGCTCAGGCGGGGTACCTTGTTCTGCCCACCCAGCTTGCCCAGGCTCTTCATATACGCCACAAAGGCACCCTGAGGCAGCACCCTGATCCTCAGCTGATGGAGGATGTTGCCCTCGCGGAGGTCGGCGTAGTAGACGTTCTTCTCCTGCATGTAGCGGTCTACGCGCTCCTCCAGTGCAGCCACATCTCCTGCCTCCCCGGCGAACTCTACCAGCCACTCGTGGTACGGTAGCTCCCCATCCGCCACAGTGACCTGCGGCGCTACGGTAAACTCGGTAATGGCCACACCCATCTCAGCGGCAGCCTTCATCAGTGCATACTCTACCTCCTCGCCTATCACATGTTCCCCAAAGGCCGAGATGTAGTGCGAGATACGACCCGTCACGACTATACGGTACGGTGCCAGCGAGACAAAGCGGACCGTATCACCTATGCTGTAGCCCCACAGGCCAGCATCAGTATTGAGGATCACGGCATAGTTGACACCCAGCTCTACCTCAGCCAGGGAGACACGCCTCATCGGGTCGCGGTCTATATCCTCCGGCCTGATAAACTCATAGAAGATGCCCCCATTGATATTGAGCAGCAGACCCTGCTCACGCTGTGAGTCCTGGTAGGCTATGAAGCCCTCACTGGCAGGGTAGGTCTCTATGCTGGCTATCTTGGTACCGATGAGCTGCTCTATACGGGCACGATAGGGCTCATAGTTCACCCCGCCATAGGCGAAGACCGCGAAGTCCGGGAAGAGGTCCTTGATATGCTTCTTGCCAGACAGCTCCAGCAGCTTCTCAAAGTACATGACCACCCATGGCGGTATGCCGCTGATCAGTGACATGCGCTCAGGCATTGTCTCCTTTGCGATAGCCTCTACCTTCTTCTCCCAGTCCTCTATACAGTTGGTCTCATAGCTGGGCATACGGTTGCGTGTCAGGTAGGCGGGCACGTGATGGTATACTATACCACTCAGGCGGCCAGAGGGTATCACGCCATGCTTATCCAGCACAGGCGAGCCCTGCAGGAAGATCATCTTCTGGTCAAAGAAGTCTGCCTGTCCTGTCTCATGCACATACATCAGGAGCGAGTTGCGGGCGGCTATGATCTGGGCATTGATAGATGGTTTGGTCAGGGGGATATACTTCACGCCGGAGGTAGTACCAGATGACTTGCAGAAGTAGAGCGGCCTGCCTGGCCAGAGTACGTCTTCCTTGCCATCTGCTATCAGCTCTATGTAGTGGCGTATACCCTCATAGTCGCGGATAGGGACTGAGGCCTTAAAGTCTTTGTAGGATCTGATACCGCCAAAGTCATGCTCCCTGCCAAACTGTGTCCTCGCTCCCTGCTCTATGAGCCTGCGAAACACACGCTGCTGTACTGCCACACCATCCCGATGCTCCCGGTATATGCGGGGTACGATCAGTGCTGCCGCCCAGCGGGCTATGGTGCCTTTCCATCCCATGCCGGCGAAGATATAACAAATACATACAGGCAAAAGCAAGCAGCAGAGCTGGTTATACTCAATTATAATTAAGAGTGTCTTAAATCTAAATATTAGTGATTTTAATTATCTTGTATGTACTAAATCCCTTCCTTATGAAACGACTTCTTTTACTTATCACACTTATCTATTTTGCCCTATGGCTACCTGCACAGGGGCTATGGTCTGCCAAGGCTATAAGCTACTATGGCCTCACCAGTCAGTTTAACCCCAGCATCGTCATACAAGGCATTGCTTACTCATATACCGGGGACTCGATTCATAATTTCTACGCCTATGATGCTACTACCGACACCTGGACGGAGAAGGCTGCCTTTCCCGGCCTGAGCCGCAACTATGCAGCGGGGTTTGCCACAGATAGCTTTGGCTATGTAGGTACGGGCTACAGGTACAATCAGATCACAAAGCGCCTCAATGATTTCTACCGCTATAATCCGGCCACGGACAGTTGGTCAGCTATTGCACATTATCCTGATAGCATCTATGGCTGCCTGGCCTTTGGCATCAGCAATACGGGCTATGTGACCGGAGGTAGCGTAGATACCGGTATAGTACGCAGGACATGGGCATACAGCGCTGCTACAAACTCCTGGGTAGCCAAGGCATCACTGCCTATTACACTTATGAAAGGTTTTGCTGCTGCGACGAATGGAAAAGGCTATGTGGGGTGTGGCATATCAGAGGGTATCTTCAGCCTTACCTACCGTGCAGATTCTGTATTCCAATACACTCCTGGTACTAATAGCTGGGCTATCAGAGCCAGTATGCACGTGCCCAATGGTACCTACACAGATGGCCTGTACAGCTTTGCTATCAATAATAAGATATACATAGCCGATGATCAGGCCCTCTCTACACCCATACATGGCGGCATGCATGTGTATGACATACCATCTAATACCTGGTCAGTGATCAATGCGCCCCCATATAGCGGCAATTGCCACTTCACTACTTTCTCACCGCGTGCTGCATTTACTGTCAATGGCAAAGGATACCTCAAGACGACTGGCTCCTGCCTCAACTTTGGTCCGACCAATTTCTGGCAGTTTGATACAGCACATTACTTCTCCGTCTCTTCTTTCTCTCCTGCAGATACGATATGCGAGGGTGCCCCTTTGACCGTCACTATCAGTTCAAACCTTACGTTTGGCAGTGGCAATGTATTCCGTCTGGCTATAGGCAGTGACGATACTGCCACCAGTGCTCCAGTAGCGGGCAGTAGCAATGGTACTTATACCTTCTATGTACCATATGGCACAGTGGGGGGATATGGTGGCAAGATGAATGTAAACATACTATCGTCAGACCCACCTGCGGAGTCTGGCTATCTGGCCACCAGGATATGGGTGATACCTGCACCCAGGCCTACTCACCGGCAGGATACTACGATAGCCTGCATCGGTGATACGCTAAAGCTACAGGCTGCGACCGGCGCAGGATCATGCTCCTGGACTATATTTCCCGGTGGCGCTACCACTTACGGTACAACATTCAAACTACTTCCGGTAAGTCCGGTGGCCGTATTCCTTTACAGCCATCTGAATACGTGTTTCTATATGGATACTACACTGGTTACTCTCGCACCTCATCCATTACTAGGCATTACCGATTCGTCTTTCCATATCTGTCCCGGCAGCACAGCTACTATAGGTGGTGTACCAGTGCCTCGCGCAGCCTATACTTGGTCGGGGTCTGGCCTCTCCTCATCGCTGCCGGATCCAGTGGTATCACCATCGGCCAGCAGCACTTATACTGTAGTGGTGCGAGACACCGTATCAGGATGTACTGTGAGCGGGCACACTACCGTCTCAGTCAGCCAGGCACCTTATCAGCCTATCTGTTTTGTCACTGTAGACTCTACGTCTACCCACTCAGTGATAGTCTGGGAAAAGACAAACAGGGAGGCTACTGACAGTTTTCACATATACCGGGAGACTGCTACGAATGTCTATACTGAGATAGGTGCCGTGCACGGTGACTCACTGAGTGAATACCACGACTACGCCGCAGATCCCAACCTGACAGCATACAGGTATAAGATAGGTACACGTGACACCTGCCACAATGCAGGGATGCTAAGCCACTACCACAATACGATCCACCTGCAATACCTGGGCACCGGCAATCTGCTATGGAATGTCTACCAGATAGATAGTGAGACCACTCCGGTCACCTCCTTTGATGTCTACAGGGATAGCCTGTCAGGCGGACACTGGGACGTATTGACTACTGTGCCCGGCACACAGTATACTACTACAGATGTCAACTTTAGCAGGCATCCGTATGCCAGATACAGGATCGTGGCCAACTTTGCCTACTCCTGCACTGCTGCACGAAGTACCTCTCGGGTCTTATCCAATATACTGGCAATAGGTATCAATGGGATACCTGATGTGTCAGAAGCCGCAGTCACTATCTATCCCAATCCTGCAAAGGATGAACTGCTGCTGCTCGCCCCAGATCGTAACGTACAGGAGGTGACCCTCACTGCCATAGATGGCAAGGTGCTGAAACGCATCACGGAGCCAGCTTCCAATCGAGTGGACGTAAGCTACCTCGCGCCAGGGGTATATATAGCTGAGATCAGGATCAACGATAAGGTAAGCAGGACCAAGTGGATCAAAATGTGATCTCTCCTGCTGATGAAATAAAAAAGCCCTCTGGTAATACCGGAGGGCTTTGATTTTATAGAGGTAGCCGGAGTTACTTAGCTCCTTCTACGAGTACTATTACCTTATTCTTCAGGCACTCTGCGAAGCCACCGCTGATGGTCAGGGTCTTGGTTTCGTTTCCTACCTTATACTTTACGATACCCGCACCGAGTGCAGAGATGATAGGAGCGTGCCTGTTGAGCAGCTGAAAAGTACCGTCTACGCCCGGCAGGGTCACGCTGGTGGCCTCGCCGCTGTAGAGCTTCTTCTCTGGTGTCAGTATTTCTAGTGTCATTCTTCTTTAGTATTGCGTATTGAGTATTGCGTATTGAGACAATCAAAGTGGTATTGAACTTGTATTCGTCTCAATACTCACTACTAACTACTCACTACTATTTCGCTGCGTCAGCCAGGAGTTTCTCACCCTTAGCGATAGCGTCTTCTATATTACCTACCAGGTTGAATGCTGCCTCAGGATACTTGTCTACCTCACCAGCCAGGATCATGTTGAAGCCCTTGATGGTCTCGTCGATAGATACCAGTACACCCTTCAGACCGGTGAACTGCTCTGCCACGTGGAATGGCTGAGAGAGGAAACGCTGTACACGGCGTGCGCGGTGTACTACCAGCTTGTCCTCCTCGCTGAGCTCGTCCATACCCAGGATGGCGATGATATCTTGCAGCTCCTTGTAGCGCTGCAGGATCTCCTTCACACGCATAGCGCAGCCATAGTGCTGGTCGCCCAGTACTGCAGCGCTGAGGATACGTGATGTAGAGTCCAGTGGATCCACCGCAGGGTAGATACCGAGCTCGGCGATCTTACGGCTGAGTACTGTAGTAGCATCGAGGTGGGCGAACGTAGTAGCCGGAGCCGGGTCAGTAAGGTCATCTGCCGGTACGTATACCGCCTGTACGGAGGTGATAGATCCCCTCTTGGTAGAGGTGATACGCTCCTGCATCAGACCCATCTCCGTAGCCAGGGTAGGCTGGTAGCCCACCGCAGATGGCATACGGCCGAGGAGGGCCGATACTTCAGATCCCGCCTGTGTAAAGCGGAAGATATTGTCGATGAAGAAGAGGATATCCTTGCCTCCCTTCGGGTCATTCTTGTCTCCGTCACGGAAGTACTCAGCGATGGTCAGACCGGAGAGGGCCACACGGGCACGTGCTCCAGGTGGCTCATTCATCTGGCCGAATACGAGGGTAGCCTGAGACTGTGCGAGCTGCGCAGGGTCTACCTTAGAGAGGTCCCAGCCACCAGCTTCCATGCTGTGCTTGAATTCTTCACCATACTTTACTACGTTAGACTCGATCATCTCACGGAGCAGGTCATTGCCCTCACGGGTACGCTCACCTACACCAGCGAATACTGAGAGACCAGCGTATGCCTTTGCGATATTATTGATCAGCTCCATGATGAGAACTGTCTTGCCTACACCTGCACCACCGAAGAGGCCGATCTTGCCACCCTTGGCATATGGCTCCAGGAGGTCGATCACCTTGATACCGGTGAAGAGTACGTCAGCGTCAGTAGCCAGATCCTCGTATGCTGGCGGCATACGGTGGATAGGGTAGCCACCTTCCTTGGATACCGGCACGTTGATACCGTCGATAGCGTCACCTATTACGTTGAAGAGGCGGCCCTTGATACTCTCGCCCACCGGCATGGTGATCGGAGCACCCTGGTCTACCACATCCATACCGCGGCGGAGGCCGTCAGTAGAGTCCATCGCTACGGTACGTACACCGTCCTCACCCAGGTGCTGCTGCACCTCGAGGATCACTGTTTGTCCATTGTCACGAGTCACCATGAGGGCGTTCATGATCTCAGGGAGTATGCCACCCTGCTCAAAGCTCACGTCCACTACCGGGCCGATGATCTGCTTTATTTTACCAACGTTTGCCATGCTAGCTATTGATTGATTTTAAGTGTTTTAATGCATCTGCCAAGGAATGGGCAAAACCCACTATCAGCCGATTTCGGGTGCGAAAATAGGCTTTTTGGGGAGATTTAAAAGGGGAATTTTGGGCCTGTGCGTAACTAGGCCACATCAGCATCCGCCAGACCGCAAGCCCTGGTGACAGAGCGTTTTAGCGCACCGTGTATTCTATATAGAGCTGATCCTTATCCGTTTTATTCTTTTTGACCACTTTGAGCCCGGCCGGTCCCGAGCTGATAAACTTATACTTACTGCCCTTGATCGGTTTATTCTGATAAATAGTATCGGTGCGTACTATCCGTCCGTGAGCCTTGCGGTTATACCCCAGGAGCATATCTTTTTTCCCCATAGCAAATCCGTACTTGGTAGAAATCTTCTCATTCAGCGGGATCATGATCATCAGTTCCTTTTCATTCATCAGTTCCAGACCCTTACTTAGTGTGGCATTGTGGCTGGAGTGGTGACCGGCCTTGTACAGCACTGTACGGGATAATAGGTCCTCTGCCGTGACATCGCTGCCTTTAAATTTCACATCAAACCAGCTTTTCCAATTTCCGATCTGGGCATCACCTACAAATAAGAGGACTTTGCCAGTCTCTACCAGCTCAAACGCCAGCACCAGACTGGTATTATTGGTGAGGTTGTCCATGTGCAGCGCGAGCCTGCCTATGCTATTGAGCCAATCATAATCTATGCGCCTCCAGTTCTGGTCTGGCTGCTGGTAGAGTGCTCCCGGGGTTTTCTTTCCATTTTGTTTTGGCGATACCCTGGCCGGGGCCGGCATACGTGATACATACTTCTGAGCAAATGGAAAGTCCGTCTTAAATCCATGGCTGGTGCTTCTGCTCAGCGCACCCAGCATAAAATCTGATGCTGCTCCAAATTCATTTATTGCAGCCAGGCCATCTACGGCCTCGCCGTTTTTGGGGTTCATGCTCTTGAGCATATTAAAGTCTGTGGGCGGCCCCAGTACATATACATGGACTTTGCCTTCCATTCCTTTCAGGTCAAAGTGGTCCCCAGGTTTGAGGAATCGGGGTTTTTTGGCCCATTCCAGGAGATTGGATACGGCCTGGCCTCCCTGCTGCTGCTCTGCAAAAAGGTCGAGTCCCTTTTTAGCATCGAGCATTGCCTTTACCGCTTTGCTCTTGGCTCCTTTCTTTGCTGCGAGGGTATTTATCTGGCCATTTTTATTCCAGTATTTTTCTGATACATCCCTTATGGCCTGGCCCGCAGGACTATTAGGGTCATCCAGAAAGGAAAGCCATAGCTCAGGCACCTTCAGCCCCGCGAGTATTTCTGACGCACTATCAAAACCACTCAGGTGGTCCTTGTGCTGGTGGGTGAGCACCATGACAAGGTCCTGTGTACCTACTTTATCTAATATATCTTTTGCTATGACAGCTTCGCGGGCCTGATTGCCCGATTGATAGGACCCAAAATCTATCATGATCCATGACTGCTGGTCACCATCGGAGAAATCTAACAGGAAGCAATCTCCCAGGTTCTGCTGGTTATACATTTTCACTGTAGCTGATACACTCATACGTCAGGGATTTAATGGTTGTGAATAGCGCAGAACGGCTCATCCTCCTGCATGAGGAGGGCAGCAGTAGCTGATGCAGATTGATTGTTCTTGAGGTTTTCGAGTTGCTTTTTGAGACGAGCAGAGCTGGATACGGACTTGATCACTGCGTACCTGATATCATATGTAGATAGGTCTACGATGAGTGTACATCCTCCATTGAAGGCAAACCGGCTGGTATCGGTGGGCATGTAGTCGGCATAGGTGGAGTCTGATACATCTACATATACTTTCTGTATAAAGGAGATGATCAACTGACGTGTCATATCCCGGCCATTGGCTTTTGTACGGATAAATGGCCTGCACCTGTGTATCTGAAATTTATTTCGAGCCTGTGTTGAGAAATTGAGTTTTGCGCCACCATCTGTAATAAACGAATAAGGTATAGATCCAAAATCCATCCCCAGCAGCCGCTCTATACCAGGATAGGTGTTGGTCATTTTCAGGTTTAGCATCTCGTGGATAGCTGCTGAAAGTGAACGGGTATCATCATAGGCGCTCTCGCGTGCACTTTTGCCATCTGTAGGAGCCTCCCGGAGTATGCGGTCTATGCAGGCACTGATATTAGGGCGGTTGAGCACGTTGCGCAGGGCCGTTTTGAGATTGTCCAGCAGCTTGTGCTGTTTGCCCACTCGGTATTCATCTACCGTGCTCCAGATCAGGGACCTGAGAGAATAGCTGGAGACACCCTCCGGCACTATACCCCAGGCTCTAAACGACTCCATGAGCGCATACCTCAGGCCATCGTCATCTTCGGGATTGTGCTCCACATCTGCGGTGATGAGTGAGCGCAGGTAGTCACTAAAGGTGATGTCTACCGGAGGGCAATAGTCCAGTGCCCGTATACAGATCAGGGAGAGTTTATCTGCTATATGGCAGGCCTCCGTACTGAGCCGGCCTGCCAGGTCAGGGTCTATAGCACCCGGTGTCAGTATGCCTGTACCATCTGATGCTATACGGATCAGGTCTGCCACCCTATAGTTGTACAATCGGGCGAATGCATCAAACACTGTAGCTACCAATACGGCTCCCCGGTCATGTGCCTCATCTGCGTCACGGTAGAGGGCAGGGTCTGGCTTTTTGATGATCGTATTGCCGTTACTATCCTTGTCTACGAGGTAGCTGCGCAGGGCGCGCCTATTGCCAGGCAGCGCCTGGCCAAACTGGAAGGCCAGATCTCCGAGCAGATTATCAGGAGAGTACAGATCACCGCGGGAGTTGTTGATCTGCTCTCGCACTACACCGGTATAGGTGAACCGCTGCAACAGGGCTATGATATCTGCAAATGCCTCATGAAACCCCAGCACATCCGGATTGGTAGCGCGGTTGAGGTAGGGTAGCATGCTGTCCAGCAGGGCATGTGTACACTCATGAGCTACTATATCCGGCGACAGGCAGGTGAAAATAGTCGTGCCCGGTACATTACGACCGTCCCAACTGGCACTCGCCTTAAAATACCCAAAAAGCAGGGCCAGTTTGTCCGGAGAATAATATGCATTGGCATCAAAAAAGGCGTGCGGATAGATGCGGAGCCGGGCTACAAACTCATGACCGTAGGTCACTTTGCCGTCTTCGCCCTCTTTCTCTATGAGACGTGAGAATATGATCTTGCGCCCCAGCGCTGCCTCAAACCTGTCTATGACACTCATAGCCACAGCATAAACCTGCTGCTGATGAAACCTGGGATCCTCCTCAGATGGTGGTAGTCCGTGGGTAGCCAGGATATAGGGGTCATTCAGGTCTATACCGGTGTATAGGGTGTCATGCGGCGGGTCATAGTCTACCACCTCTATATACTCTCCTATGGGGCCCGGCAGGAGTTTATCCTCCCATTTCACCTTATACAGGACCTGATTGGTCAGGCGCCGGTCCAGAATATAGGCAAAGGATGGGTCAAATGCATACCCTTGGAGAGGGCGGTAGACGGGTTTGTCTTTGTGCTGTGATCCCGGCATAAGGATGAATTTTACTTCAATATCGCCGCTATTTCCGGCGCTGCCTACAGCTAGGAGCTACGACTACCCATTTCTAGGTATGCATCTTCAACAAATGCAACTCTTTTGATATCAAACAGAATGTTAAATTATTATTTCTCATACCTATTTAGGGGTACTCAGCAGCTACCCACACCCGTTCATAATCCTTTTGAAGCTTTCGGGAATAAGGGCTATTTTTGCAGCCACAAGTGATGGAGCAGACAGAACTGATAAGCAAGATCGAGGCCTCTCTCGATACCATGCGTCCCTATCTGGGTAGCGATGGTGGTGGTGTGGAACTGATAGACATCACAGATGATATGACCGTGCGCTTGCGCCTGACCGGTGCCTGCAAGACCTGTCCACAGAGCTTTATGACCATGAAGGCCGGTATAGAGACCGCCATCAAGCAGGCTATACCTGAGGTGAAAAGCGTGATCGCTATAGACCTGGAGCCCGCGCTCTGATTCCCTTTTATTATTTATCGCAATGCCATGTCCTGCCGCAGGGTAGTGAGGCAGTGGAACAAACCGCTATACATGACACTAGACCATCTCACCACACTCATCCGCCGCAAAAAGTCTATGCTCTGCGTGGGCCTGGACACAGATCTGAAACTCATACCGCAGCACCTGCTGGCAGAGGAAGACCCCGTTTTTGAATTCAATAAAGCAATCATAGATGCTACGCTGGATATAGCCGTGGCGTATAAGCCTAATATCGCCTTCTATGAGGCGATGGGTATCAAAGGCTGGCAATCGCTGGAGAAGACCATTCAATACCTCAATCAGTTTAAGGACGAAGCCTTCACCATAGCAGATGCCAAGCGCGGCGATATAGGCAATACATCGAAGATGTATGCGAAGTCGTTTTTCGAGTGGCTGGACTTTGACTCGGTCACAGTAGCTCCCTACATGGGCGAGGATTCGGTCACACCATTTCTGGAGTATAAGGATAAGTGGGTGATACTGCTCGGTCTGACCTCCAATAGGGGTTCCAAGGATTTCCAGTTTACAGAGAGTGGGGGCAGGAGGCTCTATGAGCGCGTGATACTCAAGGCGCAGGAGTGGGGTGGCCCGGACAGGCTGATGTATGTAGTGGGCGCCACGCATCCTGCCGAGCTGAAGGCAATACGTGCGCTGGCTCCCGACCATTTCTTTCTCGTGCCGGGTGTGGGTGCCCAGGGGGGCGATGTGCGTGAGATATGTGAGGCCGGGGTCAATAAATACGGTGGCCTACTGATCAACTCTGCCCGTCAGATCATCTACGCATCCGGAGGCACTGATTTTGCCGAAAAGGCACGTGAGATGGCCCTGGCTACCCGCGAGCCTATGATGCCATACATCAGCTAAGGCTTTGGGAAAAAACTATATATTCGTCCACCTAACAACTAACCTAACATGAAGAAGATACTCCTCACAGCGCTGATAGCTGTAGCCGTGATGACCACCACTGTGCGTGCACAGGATGCCTTTGCCACACAGATGAAGGTGTATGGCACTGCGCTGCACTACTATGACCTGCAGACTGCTACCACGGCCCTCTACAACGCGATGGCACTAAAGCCTGAGCGCAAGGACCTGCGCGACTCACTGGCCAATATCTACTTTCTGGGAGAGCGCTATGGCCAGGCCTATACAGTAGGTGAGGAGATACTGAAAGAAGACCCTAAGCGTGACGATATACTCGCTATCGTAGCCGTATCAAAGCAATCTCTGGGCTTTGCCAAGGAGGCGCTGGAAGACTATGAGAAGCTGTATAAGGACTCCAAGCAGATATTTTACCTCTATCAGATAGCCTCTCTGCAGCATACTCTGAAGAGGGTGGGGGAGTGCCTCGGCTCTCTGGACCAGATCATAGCTGATGATGCCTCTACCAAGCAGATGGTGAGCCTGCGCAATGGCAATGGCGGCTCGCAGAATGTGCCTATGAAGGCGGCAGCTATGAACCTGAAGGGCATCATTACCCTGGAGCTCAACCAATCTGCCAATGCACGCTATCTCTTCAATGAAGCGATCAAGATGTTCCCGGACTTTGAGGCGGCCAAGAGCAATATAGCGATCATGGACCAGCAGGATGCAGCAGCAGCTGCACAGGCCAAAGGTGCCGCCGGTGCAGCGCCAAAAGCCACTCCGGCTCCCAAGCCAGCAGGCAAATAAGACAAGTTAATATTACATAAAGACGGGAGGCACCGAGCATATGCTATGGTGTCTCCCGTCTGGCTTTTAGGCGCTTGGGGGTTTTTTCCTAGATTTGCCGCCTGTATTTTTACTGAAATCTATATTTAATGGCTGTATTACAATTACTCCTCGGCCTGTCACTACTGGTGGCGCTGCATGAGTTAGGTCACTTCCTCGCGGCGCGCGCCTTCAAGACCAGGGTCGAGAAGTTTTACCTCTTTTTTGACTTCCTCTTCCCGCTGCCCACGGTGATGAACTTTGCCCTCTTCAAAAAGAAGATCGGCGATACGGAGTATGGCATCGGCTGGTTTCCACTGGGGGGCTATGTGAAAATAGCCGGTATGATGGACGAGAGCATGGACGAAGAGCAGATGAAGCTCCCGCCTAAGGACGATGAATACCGTAGTAAGAAGAACTGGCAGAAGCTGATCATCATGCTGGGTGGTATCATAATGAATGTACTCGTAGCATGGGTCATTTATTCGCAGTTACTGTTTTGGGGTGGAGAGGCACGTATACCTACAGATGGTACCAAGTACGGTATCCACTGTGATACGCTGGCGCTCATAGCGGGTTTTCAGGAGGGGGATGTGGTACTGAGCCACGACGGCGGCAAGAAGTTTGAAAGCTTCACCAATATCCCGCGCGAAATGCTGCTGGACGAGATCAAAACTGTAGAGGTAAGGCGTGACGGCAAAGAGGTAAGCTTCAATGTACCGTCAGATTTCAAAGCCAGAGCAGTAGCTATGGGTGCCAAAGTCAAAGGGTTTATAGAGCCGCGTATGATCTGTGTGGTAGATACCTTCAGCCCCGGTAGTGTGGTGGCGGACAAGTTTAAGAAGGGCGACCGCGTGATCAGTATCAATGACCATGCGATCAACTATTTTCAGGATGCACCACCGGTAGTTTCTTCTTTGAAAAATCAGGATGCTCATGTGGTCTTCCTGCGTGGTGCTGATACGATGAGTTTCACAGTGCGCGTGCCTGAGACGGGGCTCCTGGGTTTCTCTCCTGAGAGGGACTCTACGGCTATCGGCTATACGGAGGTGCATTACTCATTTATATCGTCTTTCGGCGCGGGCGCCAAGAGGACGGTCAAGGAACTCCGGGACTACCTGAAGCAGCTCAAGCTGATCTTTAGCCCTACTATCAAAGGCTATAAGCAACTGGGCGGGATAGGCTCTATGGCATCTATGTACAGCTCAGGAGGCGAGGGCTGGAATTGGTTCCGGTTCTGGGCTACGACTGCTATGATATCTGTAGTACTGGCTATCATGAATCTGCTGCCTATACCAATGTTGGATGGTGGCTACGTGATCATCCTGCTCATAGAGATGGCGCTGGGGCGCCCGCTCAATGAGAAGGTACTGGAGAATATACAGCGTGTAGGATTTATCCTCATCATATCACTGATGCTGTATGCCAATGGTAATGACCTGTACAGGTTTATCATGACCAAATTTGCTCATCAATAAGTAATAGTGCAATGACTGCGACTGTGGATCAGATCAAGACAATAGCTGTGGCCGGTGCCGGTGCTATGGGCGCGGGTATCGCACAGGTGTTTGCGCAGGCCGGATATAGCGTACTGGTGTATGACCTGTCTGCCGCGCAGCTGGACAAAGCAAAGGCGGGTATCTCAGACAATCTAACAAAGGCTGTCGCGAAAGGCAAGCTGGCAGAGGCCGATAAGAGTGCTGCGCTGGCCCGCATACAATATACAGCTGAGCTATCCACGCTAAAGGCGGACCTCATCATAGAGGCTATAGTGGAAAAGCTGGAGGTCAAGAAAGAGCTCTTCTCAAAGCTAGCCGAGATCAATGGTGCCGCTACTATCCTGGCATCTAATACCTCCTCACTACCTATCACACAGATAGCACGCGGTATACCGCAGCCGGGGCGTGTGGTGGGTATGCACTTCTTCAACCCGGCGCATATCATGCAGCTGGTAGAGGTGATATCCGGTGCGGAGACCTCTGCTGATGTACTCGAAGTAATGAAGGCGCTCACCGTCAAGATCGGAAAGGCACTGGTCGTTGCCAAGGATTCTCCCGGCTTTATCGTAAACCGGGTGGCACGCCACTACTATGTGGAGAGCCTGAAGGCGATGGAAGAGCGTGTGACCACTATGGAGAATGTGGATGCGCTTATGGAGTCTGCGGGATTTAAGATGGGACCATTTCGCCTGATGGATGCACTGGGTAATGATGTGAACTTTGCAGTGACATCGTCACTGTATGATTCGTTTCACCAGGACCCTAAGTTCCGTCCATCGCGCATACAGCAGCAGAAGGTAGATGCGGGCCATCTGGGCCGCAAGACCGGTCGCGGGTTTTACTCTTACGAGTAATGTCCACTGTCGGCAGTCAACAGTCAACTAAAAGGCGCTGATTGAATTATACGTGGACTGTGGACCACTGCAGCGCGGCAGCAACTGGTACACTTTTAGCTTTGCTACCGGCGGCCAAAACCGGCCACCTTGCTGTATCGCTGAGATTTTATACATTCGCTTTAAATATTTATCGTACAAATGACTTTAGCAGAAATCGTATCAGTGACGGGGCTGCCGGGCCTCTACAAGACCTCCGGCAAAAGGACAGATGGACTCATCGCTACCTCTCTGGTAGATGGTTCTACTAAGTTTGTATCGGGCAGGACCCATCTTTTCAGCACGCTGGATAATATCACCATCTATACACAAGAGGGCAGCAAGGAGCTGAAAGAAGTGCTCGCCTCTATGAAAGAAAAGGAAAAATCTAACTCCCCTCTGGAGCTGAAAGGTGATGACGCACTGAAGGCATATTTTGAGGTAGTACTGCCGGATTATGACAAGGAAAAATTCTATGCCAGCCACATGAAGAAGCTGGTGAGCTGGTATAACATACTGAATGCAAAGGGCCTGATAGAAGAGCTGATAGCAGACAAACCAGCAGACGAAGTGACTGACAAATCTGAAGCCGCTGCAGAAGGTGAAACAGAAAAGCCAGCTAAGAAGGCTGCAAAAGCTGACAAGGGCGAAAAAGCTGCCAAGCCCGCTAAGGAAAGCAAGCCACGCGCAGAGAAGACGACCACAAAAGCATCTAGCAAGCCTGCAGCAGGTGGCGCCCGCAAGGCCGTGACACCGAGGAAGGCTTCTTAAACAAGATAAGAGACGCTAGACAATAGACGTTAGAAAATACAACAAAGGCGCTTTAGGGCGCCTTTTGTGTTTTAGGTGGATTGGCTGTGCTATGATGGCGCTTTGTTGTATGCGGCTTGATATTAAATCGATAATTATTACTTTTAGCACATATGCTCGATCTCGCCTTTCGCAATCTGGGCCGAACCAGAGAAATACTTGGGATCCTCATCAAGTGGGGATTTGAAGATGTAATCATCAACTCTACTCTCCGCAATCTCGTGCCTGAGTCTACCCGCCTCAGCTGGATGCGAGATGAGAAGCCAGTGATGGAGCATACGCGCTATGAGCGCATCCGTATGGCGGCGGCAGATCTGGGCCCGACATTCGTCAAGCTGGCACAGATCCTGAGCAACAGGCCGGACATCATACCGGAGGGCTTGGTCAAGGAGTTTGAAAAGCTACAGGACCGTGTACCACCATTTGATACTGACCTGGCCAAGCGCATCATAGAGAAGGAGCTGGGACAAAAGATCGAGGACATTTTTGAAGTTTTCGAAGATAAGCCACTGGCATCTGCCTCCATCGGCCAGGTGCACAAGGCAAAGCTCAAGACCGGTGAGCAGGTAGTGATCAAAGTGCAGCGACCAGAGGTAGCTGAGATCATAGACCGCGATATGCAGATCATAAAGGATGTGGTACAGCGTGCTGACCGCTACCTGAAGAAGCAAGGTATCCTGCAGGCTGATGAGGTGGTGCGCACCTTTGAGCGCAGTATCCTGAAGGAGCTGGACTATCGCAATGAGGCGCGCAATATAGAGCGCTTCCGCTCTACTTATAAGGAGCGGACGGACTTTTACATCCCTATGGTTTACCGTGCCTACTCCACAGACAAGGTGCTGGTGATGGAGTATGTAGAGGGCTGCAAGATCACTGACATGGATCAGCTGCGCAAGTGGGGTATAGACCCGCGCGTGATAGTAGAGCGCGGCATGGAGATCTACCTGACGCAGATATTTGAGTTTGGCTACTTTCACGGTGATCCGCATCCGGGCAATATCCTGGTGCGTGAGGATGGTACCATCATCCTGCTGGACTTTGGTATGATAGGCCAGCTGATGAAGAAAGACAAGTATGCCTTTGCCGGCATCTTCATAGCCATGGCGCGTGGAGATGCACGTGAGATGGCTACCAATATGATCAAACTGGCAGTGGAGCACAATATCACTGATATGCGCCAGTTCATCTATGACCTCAATGACCTGATAGAGGACTATGCCTACCTGGATGTGAGCGAGAGCAGCATACAGGATGTGATACAGCGCCTGCAGAAGATCATGTATGAGTATCACATCACGGTGCCGGGAGGGATATTTATCGTCTTCCGCGCCTTTGCGATACTGGAGGGTATAGGCAAGAAGATGCACCCTGAGTTTAAGACCTATGATTTCATCAAGCCATACGGCATGCGGCTGGTCACCGAGCAGCTGAAGCCGGAAAACCTGGCGGAAGAAGCAAATAACCGGTTTTCTACTTTCTCCTCCTTCCTCGGTACGCTGCCGGCAGAGCTGCGCGGCATCATGCAGAAGACCTCACGCGGCAAACTGCACTTTGAGATAGAACTGCAGGGCTACGGATATGCACTGAAGAAGTGGGATAGTGTGACCAACAGGATGTCTATCACCTACATCATCTGTGCGCTGATGCTATCATCATCTATCGCCCTGCTGGGAAACTATCCGGAGGAGATGAAGTTCTACTATGGTATCAATAAGTGGAGCTTCGCGGGCTACTGTATAGCCGGGGTGATGTTTGTGGTACTAATGTACACCATCATCCGCCGCCGCATCTACAAATAAAAAAGGGCCGGATGAACCGGCCCCTTTATCAGATTATCTTATTCAGATCATTTTACTGTAAACTGGCGAACCGCGTTGCCATTTGCAGTGTGGATCATCAGTACGTATACACCTGCTGATACGTTGCCCAGATCCAGTGCTACCTGCCTGGTACCTGTCACGTCGAGTGCTTCTGTATGGATAGAGCGGCCGAGAGCGTCTACTACAGAGAGATCGCCAGTGATGCGGTCATCTGCAGAGATAGTCACGTTGAAAGAGCCCTGGTTAGGGTTAGGGAATACCTTCAGGTCTACACCATTCAGTATGTCCTGGATACCTGCCGGATATGCTACAGTGAGCTTGTATGGATATACACGGTTAAAGTTGAAAGCTTGGCACTGAGTGTATGACTGACCGTTATAGTTGATGTGACCGCAGCCAGTACCAGATATAGTGAGGTTATAGTCACCTGCTGCTACCGTGCTACCGTTCACAGTACCGGAGAAAGTGGTGCATGACCACTGTCCGTGCTGCAGCCATGTGCCCTGTGCAGGCAGCGTAGCCGTAGTGATACCGCCTGGCATACCGGAGATAGTGGTGATCTGGATAGAATCGATATAACCCTTGGCATAGCCAGCAGGGATCTGCGATACGAAATAGTTAGCATCGAGGCTGTCTGGCACCTGCAGGGTCACAGTACCGGAAAAAGACTGGCCGGTAATGATATCAGGCAGAGAAGCTGGGTACACTTTAGTAGTATTAGAAAAGTGGGTGGTGTCAGGTGTGCACTGTGCAGATGCACCATACGAGAAACCAGCTACGAGGGCCAGCGCAAGTAATGTTTTTTTCATTGTAATTGTTGTGTTTTTGTTTTTAGTGATTGCTTTCAAAAGTAGTGAAAGTCTAGTGTTCTCGCTATGATTTTGCAAAAAATATACCCCGATATCCTGTGGATACGCCGTGTGAATGTTTCTTTTGGCAGAAAGTTTAGCAGGTAAACTGCTGATATGAGAAATATCAGTGTATATGGACTTTGATAAAGTGTTGGATCCTCAGGGCTGCTGCTGATCGGCTACACCTTTGGCAGCATCCAGGTCAAACTGGGCCCGCATCGGATCGCCCTGAGCCATATAGAGTTGTGCGCGGATATTGTAGTATTCCGGTTTGGTCTGACCCATTTCTATTACCATGCTGATATTAGCCAGCATCCCCTGTTTATCCCCCAGCTCTTTGTAGACCTCATATAATTTGAGGTGTTGTTTCCAGTCATTGGTGCCATAGATACTGGCTAGCTGGAGCAGTTTGGCTACATCTGTGTAGTCGTGCTTCTTTACTTTGACGGTGGCCAGGTAGAAATAGGCGTCTGAATGCGTTTTAGCTATGCGCGTATACCGGGTCAGGCATGACTCGGCAGAGTCCCACTGATTGTGCTTGTAGTATATCAACCCGAGGTAGAAATTGGTTTTGTCCAGGTCCTCCTTGAGTGCGCGGGCAGACTCGAGCATATTCTGCGCCCCGGCAAAATCCTGCGCCTCATAGCGCAATACACCTAGCTCATAATAGGCCTCAGCTATGGGCCTCATATTATTACACTGCTGGAAATCATTTGTAGCCTCGGCTTTATGACCCAGAAACTTGTGCGCCAACCCACGGTGATAGTAAAAATAGATGCGGGTAGGATCGAGGCCTATAGCGAGATTGTAGTTCTTGATAGCCTGCTCATAGTTGCCTGCATTGGCTGAGGCAAAGCCTACCTGAAAGAAATCGTTGGCCGTTTTAGGCTCGCCCTGGACCAGCGCAGACCGGACCAGCACACCTGCAGAGGCCGAAAAGGCCAGGCAAAGGAAGAGGATAACGATGGAGAGGTATCTCATGCCTAGTGGCATACGAGAAAACCATCTGAGAGGTTACAACAAAGAGCTTTTACTTTCTATATGACTCGAAGAAGCTGCGCCACTCTATCTTGAGTACGCCGCCTATGCCCTCGCGGATGATATTGCCACTCATCTTAGATACACCTTCTACGCGCTCGGTGAATATGATAGGAACCTCAGCTATCCTGAAGCCAAGGCGGCGGGTAGCAAATTTCATCTCTATCTGGAAGGCATAACCGACAAATCGGATCTTGTCGAGGTCTATGGTCTCCAGCACCTTGCGGCGGAAGCATACGAAGCCGGCAGTAGGGTCCTTGATGCCTATACGGGTCACCAGGTTTACATATACAGAGGCGCCGCGGGAGAGGAAGATGCGGTCCTTTGGCCAGTTTACAAATCCACCACCATCTACGTAGCGTGATCCTATGGCCAGGTCTGCTCCGTTATTAGCACACTCATCATGGAGGCGGATCAGATCATCCGGATTGTGAGAAAAGTCACAATCCATCTCAAAGATATACTCATAGGCACGCTCCAGTGCCCAGCGGAATCCTGCGATATAGGCTGTGCCCAGACCCAGTTTGCCGCGGCGCTCCAGCAGGTGCAGGCGGCCTTCATACTCCTTTTGGAGCGTTTTGACCACATCTGCAGTACCATCGGGAGAGCCATCATCTATGATGAGCAAATGAAAATCATGCGGCAGCGAAAAGACTTTTCGCACCATACGCTCAATGTTGCCCAGCTCATTGTAGGTGGGGATAATTATAAGGCTATCTGCCATCGGGCTGCAAATATAGAAGAATACAACATAGCGGCAATCTAAACGACGGCGGATTTGTTTTTTTGGCAATTGGCTGGCGGTGGCTAGTTTTGCGAGGCGCTACATGAAACTTTTTACTAAAATACTACTGAGGCTATGGTCCGTATGGTGCATAATGGTCTTCATCGTATTATGCTTGTTACTATTTCCCCTGCTGGTGATAGCTGTCCTATCCCGGAGCCGCAGGCTGATATACCTGGCGCATTTTGTCCCTACGCGCATGGCGCGTGTCTGCCTGTTCCTCTTTGGTATCCGGCTGGATGTCAGAAATAAAGAATATGTAGATCCGAGGGGGCAGTATATTTTTATCAGCAATCACCGCTCCCTGATAGACGCTGTCGTAGCCGGGGCAGTGATACCTAATTACGTCAAGTTTCTGGGTAAGGCTGAGATGCTGAAGTGGCCCGTGCTGGGATACCTGCTGGATAAGTTTTATGTACCAGTGGAGCGGGAGAATAAAGAAGACCGCGGCAAAAGCATACTGGCAGTGCAAGATAAACTGAGCTCCGGCGCATCATTTTTTATTTGCCCGGAGGGCACGTGCAATAAATCAGACGAGTTTTTTGGCCGTTTCTACAATGGTGCATTTCGGATCTCTGCGGATACCGGTATACCTGTGTTGCCGCTCACTTTTGTAGGATCGGGGGAGCGCTGGCCGCGAGGAGAGAGTTATATCTATCCGGGTCGGCTCATCGTATATTATCATGCACCTATACCTGCTGCAGCCTTTCGGGGGGACGGGATGGATGAGGGCAAACAGCACGTGATAGAAATAATGCGCAAGGATCTGATGGAGCATTATCCATCGGGAGACTACAGGCATCCCGGTTTATTATAGCTTTTACTTTCCTGTCAGGACCTTCTCACAGCACAGCCACAGCAGCGAGGCGGTGCGATCCCAGGTGAAGAGGCGGGAGCGTATAGCACCCCTGGCTATCATCTCTGCACGCAGGCCTGGATCATCCCAGAGTGTAGATATGGCCTCGCCGATCGCGGCCGGGTCTAGCGGGTCTGCATACAGTGCGCCCTCACCGCTGATCTCCGGCAGTGATGATACCGGAGAGGTGATAGCAGGCACATGAGACTGCATGGCCTCTAGTGGTGGCACCCCGAATCCCTCAAATACTGATACATACATCAGTGTGAAGGCTCCGGCTATCAGCCGTGCCAGGTCCTCTACCGACTGCCGGCCCAGAAAGATCACATCCTCCCTGTACGACATGCTTTCTATCACCTGCTTCAGCTCACTATTTTGCCAGCCGAAAGCGCCGGCCACTATGAAGCGCAGCCTCGACTCCGGCCGGGCGCGGCGGTGCTGCTCAAATCCCAGGAGCATATTTTTGAGGTTCTTGCGCGGGTGGATGGAGCCGACAAAGATCAGGTATGGTGCGCCACCTGCGTACTCCTCGCGAGTCGTGGCTATTTCCCTCTCAGTAGAAGGCCGGAAGATGTCCTTGGCGGCGCTGTAGACCACATCGATCTTATCTGGAGATGTATGATAGTAGCTGGCGATATCTTTTTTGCTATACTCGGATACGGTGGCTATCCTGCTGGAGTGAGCGGCATAGCGCGGCATGAAGTACTGGTAGTAGCGCCGTACCATACCCGGCACGAAATCAGGATAGTGCTCATAGGCTATATCATGCATCACTGCCACAGTGGGTGTGTCTGCCCTCAGGCTGCAGTAGCCATCAGGAGAGAGAAAGAGGTCAAAATCATGCCGGCGCAAGTAAGATGCGACTGACCAATCAAACCAGAGGTACCAGAGGATAGGATGCCGCGCCTGTGGATGCAGTACGACAGGTACTACATTATCTGCAAATGCAAACATAGGATCTGGTGAACGGTCAAAGAGGAAATGGAATTCTATATCAGGGTGCCATCGCACTATCCGCTGCATTGTTTCGTATGTGAAATAGCCGATACCATCCATCTTGTCGCGGAGGAGGAGGCGGGTGTTTACTGCTATTTTATATCGGTACGACATTTGCTACTGCTCTAAAATACTTGCTTTTATATACTGATTGGGGTGTATAATCCCCAGTTTTTTAATCCTCTATTTTTATTCTTTCAGATCGCGTGTTGTCACTATCAAGTTTCTTATTTTTCGTCACTAGCCGCTATGATACTGATAGTAGATGACAAGTCCGAAAATATCATTTCTCTTCGAAAGACCTTAGAGTATAATGGTTTTGAAGTAGATACTGCCGCCTCTGGCGAGGAGGCGCTGCGCCGGGTGCTGAAGACCACCTATGATCTCATCATACTGGATGTCCAGATGCCGGATATGGACGGCTTTGAGGTAGCGGAAAATATACTGGGCAGCAGCAAGTCGAAAGATATCCCGATCATATTTCTCTCAGCAGTCAATACTGATAAACGCTTTGTAAAGAAGGGCTATGCCTCAGGAGCTATAGACTACCTGGTGAAGCCCGTAGACGTAGATATACTCCTGATGAAGGTGCGTATCCTGTCTATGCTCGGAGAGCGTACGCGCCAGCTCAAGCATGCCGAGGCAGAGCTGCGCGAGCGCAATCATCAACTACACGCCACGCTGCAGGCACTGCCGCAGATAGCCTACAGCGCTACAGCATACGGTAAGCTGGAGTATGTCAATATGAAATGGTACGAGTATGCTACTGATGAAGACACCTGGCCAGAGGGTAGCTGTGATGGACTGGATATCTCTCAGGCATGGGTCCGGCTGATGAGGAGACAGCAGGCATTTGAGAAAGAAGTACTGATATCTGACCTGCGCACGGGAGAGCAGCGGCACCACCTGTGGCGTGCTGTGCCTATGATAGTGGATCAGCATGTGAGCCACTGGGTAGGCACCTTCACAGACATACAGGAGCAGAAGGTTGCAAATGAGCTGCTCGAGCAAAATGTCTCTGTACGTACGCATCAGCTTTCTGAAAAGAACAAGCAACTGGAGGCCGCCAACCTCGAGCTCCAGCAGTTTACCACCGTGGCCTCGCATGACCTGAAGGAACCACTGCGCAAAGTGCAGATGTTTGTGGATATGATCCGTCAGAAAAACCTGGCGGACGATATGCCTGAGCTCAATGACTATCTGCAGAAGATAAACCGCTCTACCGTCCGTATGATGGGCCTGCTGGATAACCTGCTGCAATACTCCCGCCTCTCGGGAGATGAGCAGCTGATAGATACAGACCTCAATGTAGTACTGTCAGAGGTGCTGGACGATCTTGAGTTTAGCAAAGCTGAAAAGTCTGCTATGATCCTATATGATCAGCTGCCGGCGATCAAAAGCCTACCCGGTCAGATGCGCCAGGTCTTTCAGAATATCATCAGCAACAGCCTGAAATTTTCGCGTACAGGTGTCACGCCTGAGATAAGGGTCACTGCTACACTCAAAGAGGAGTGCCCCTTTATCAATCCGGTGGTCAACGCTGGTCCGTACGTCCGGATAGATATCTCTGACAATGGGATCGGATTTGACGAAAAATACCTGAACAAGATCTTTGTCCTCTTTCAGCGGCTCAATACCCGCGATAAATATGAGGGCACCGGCATAGGACTGGCCGTGACCAAGAAGATCATAGAAAATCACCATGGCTACATTTTCGCTACCAGCCGGGAGGGCGAGGGCACCACTTTCACCATGATACTATCCATAAACGGACCTCAAAAGAAATAACCTTAGATGAGCACTATTACCAATCCTATCATACGCCGGCTACAGGTCGTTTTTGCAGTATCCGTCTTGCTGCTGCTGGCCAGCTCGTATGCGTCCTATTACAGTATATCCAAGTTGGTAGACCGCTCCTACTGGGTCAATCATACCTACAATGTGATCTCTGCCAACCAAAAGGTACTGATAGCCGTGCAAAATGCCGAAAATGCACAGCGAGGCTATCTGCTGACCAAGGATCCGTCCAGCCTTGAAGTTTTCAAATGGGCGGTAGATTCTTCATACAATCAGTTTGCAACGCTGAAGCGGATAACAGGAGATAATGTAGCACAACAGGCAAACCTGGATGCATTTAAAACTATCATGGACCAGCGTATAGGGCACCTGCAGAAACTATTGCATCAGGATAGTGCCTTGTCAGCTACACTGGGAGTCCGTACGGAGGCGATCAAGGTCGGCACACAACTGATGTGGAAACTGCGCGCACAATCTGCATTGATAGACAGGGAGGAGGAAAAGCTATTGGCATCGCGAGTATCGGATCAAACCAGATACTCTACATATACACCCATCCTGATCCTTATCGCGTCATTTTTATCTGTATTGATCACTATGTCGAGTTACTTCCGTATCAAATCTGACCTGGATGCACGCATGGCGCTACAGGCAGAGGTAGAGCGCAAGTACCATGAGACAGCGGGTAGGATCACGACCATAGAAGGGGTGACACGCCAGATAGCGGCCGGTGACTACACGGTACGCAGCCAAGATACTATAGATGATGACCTGGGCCGTATATCTCATGCATTGAATGCTATGGTCTGGTCGCTGCAAAAGAACTTCACAGAGATAGGAGAGCGCTCGTGGCTGCAGGCAGGCACTGTAGAGGTGAGCGAAGCAGTAAGAGGGCAGATGGAGATCCATCTGCTTTCTGATAAAGTAGTAAGCAAACTGGCCCGGTATATCAATGCCAGGGCGGCGGCGGCATACGTGATGGACGAGAGCGGTACGTACCGCCTATCCGGATCATACGCTACCGGTCATGTGCCGGGAGAGATAACCGAGGGCCAGGGTCTGGCAGGGCAGGCCATAAGAGACCGTATGGTCAAGCTAGTGAAAGGTCTGCCCGCGGGCTACCTGTCTGTATCATCTTCTCTGGGTAGTGCTGATCCTACCTTCCTGATCATGATGCCGCTCATACATGGCGATAGGGTGATCGGTCTTATAGAGTTTGGATTTACAGAGAAACCATCTGAGCTGATACTGCAGCTGATCGAGTCTATACGTGAGACCGTATCTATAGCTGTGAATGCCGCTATTAATTTTAAGAAACTACAAGAGCTGCTGAATAAAACCCAGGCCCAATCTGAGGAGCTGCAGGCACAGCACTCAGAGCTGGAGAGCATCAATAATGAACTGGAAGAACAAACACAAAAGCTGCAGGCCTCTGAAGAAGAACTGAAAGTACAACAAGAGGAACTGCTGCAGACCAATCAGGAGCTGGAGGAGCGGTCAAAGCTGATAGAGGAGAAGAGCCAGCTGATCATAGAGCGCAATATAGAGATACAAAAGAAGGCCGAGGAGCTGGCCCTCAGTACAAAGTACAAATCGGAGTTTCTCGCCAATATGTCTCACGAGCTGCGCACGCCGCTGAACTCTATCCTGCTCCTCTCTCGCCTCATGTCAGAAAATACAGAGCAGAACCTGACTGCAGACCAGATAGAATATGCACGCGTGATACAGGCATCGGGCAGCAGCCTGCTGAGCCTGATAGATGAGATACTGGACCTGTCTAAGATAGAGTCGGGCAAGATGACCATTGAGTTTACACCTGTCACCATTGAGTCTATAGTAGAGGATATCAAGCCGCTCTTTGCACCGGTAGCACGTGAGCGCAATCTGCTCTTTGATGTCAAAGTGCAGGAAGGGGTATCTCCATTCATAGAGACAGATCAGATACGCCTGGAGCAGATATTGAAAAACCTGATCTCCAATGCGCTGAAGTTTACAGCACAGGGCAGCGTGACACTACAGATAGCTAAAGCAGAGCGACCGGGCTATATGTTATTTGCCGTAGCAGATACGGGAGTGGGCATACCGTCAGATAAGCTGGACCTGATCTTTGAAGCTTTCCAGCAGGCAGATGGCACTACACGGCGCAAGTACGGTGGCACAGGCCTGGGCCTGTCTATCAGCCGTGAGCTGGCCAGGCTGCTGGGTGGCACCATCACAGTGACCAGCCAGCCGGGGCAGGGCAGTACCTTTACACTCACAGTGCCGGTACACAGGCAAAGCGAAGAGCAGGAAACTGCGGCTGCAGAGGTGAGTGCACCAGTGGCAGAGCCTGTGCGTCAGATGCCGGAGCGTAAGCGCTATATCTCTGAATCCCGACCTGAGTCGATACCGGATGACAGAAAGGATATCAGCCTCAAAGACCGCGTGATCCTGATCATAGAAGATGATACAAAGTTTGCTACTGCGCTGCTCAGCTATACCCGCCAGCAGGGCTACAAGGGAGTGGTGGCCGTGAGCGGTGATGAGGGTGTAGAGCTGGCGGAGTCTCTGCTGCCGGTAGGTATCCTGCTGGATATACAGCTACCGGTGAAAGATGGCTGGGAGGTGATGGAAGAGCTGAAATCCAGCCCCGCTACCCGCCATATACCGGTACACATCATGTCATCACATCAGATGCGCAAGGAGAGCCTGATGAGCGGTGCCGTAGATTTTATCAATAAGCCGGTCGCCTTTGAGCAGATGCCGGAGATATTCCGCAAGCTGGAGGATGTATTAAAAAAGAAGGATAAGAAGGTCCTGATCATAGAGGAGAATAACAAACACGCGATGGCGCTTTCTTATTTCCTCCAGTCCTATAGTGTACACTCGGAGATAAAAAACAATGTAGATGAAAGTGTAAGGGCGCTGAAGCAGGATGGAGTAGACTGTGTGATACTCGATATGGGGGTGCCTGATGCCAAGGCCTATAAGATGCTGGAAGAGGTCAAGAAAAATCCGGGCCTGGAAAACCTGCCTATCATCGTTTTCACAGGCAAGAGCCTCTCTAAGGGAGAAGAGCAGCGGATCAAGACCTATGCTGACTCTATCGTGGTAAAGACGGCACATAGCTACCAGCGTATACTGGATGAGGTATCTATCTTCCTGCATCTCATAGAGACAAATGGCAAGAAGGCTAATGCGTCAAAGTACAAGCAGCTGGGAGCGCTCAGCGAGGTGCTGCGGGATAAGAAAATACTGGTGGTAGATGACGATATCCGCAATATCTACTCCCTGACCCACTCTCTGGAGCAGTACAAAGTACAAGTGCTCAGTGCCACAGATGGCAAAGAAGCCCTGGAGGTGCTGCGCCAGAATCCTGATACCAATATCGTATTGATGGATATCATGATGCCCGAGATGGATGGCTATGAAGCGATCAGGAGGATACGCAGTGACATGAAGATGAAAACCCTGCCAGTGATAGCAGTGACGGCCAAAGCCATGATAGGTGACCGTGAGAAATGTATACAAGCGGGCGCCTCTGACTATATATCCAAACCGATAGATATAGACCAGCTCATGTCACTGCTGCGGGTCTGGCTATACGAACATTAAGTGATGCCAATGAAAAGAGGGAAGAAAATATTAATCATAGATGATGATGCGCGCAATATTTTTGCGCTGACAGCTGTGCTGCGGGCCAAGGGGTTTGCATCTGTATCCTCGCCATCAGCTGGTGAGGGCATAGACCGGCTCAGGAGCGATCTGGAGATAGGCATTGTCTTTATGGATATGATGATGCCGGATATGGACGGCTATGCCGCTATATCTCAGATACGTGGTGATGCCGCACTGGCGTCAGTCCCCGTCATCTCGGTCACGGCTCAGGCCATGGCGGGAGACAGGGAGAAATGCCTCTCTGCGGGGGCTAATGACTACCTCTCTAAGCCTATAGATCAGGATGCTATGTTGCGATTACTACACTCATACCTGGGCTGATGCAACTAGAGCTGACAGAGGAGCAACTGGATACACTCATCGGAGATGTACAGTCTCTCTATGGCTATGACTTTGGCGACTATGCCAGAGCGTCCCTGCACCGGCGTATAGCCCGGCTCATGACGGTAGACAGGTTTGTCTCCTTTGCCGAGCTGAGGTACAAGATCAATTCTGACAAAGACTATCTCGCCAGGTTTATAGATATGGTGAGTGTGAATGTGACGGAGATGTTCCGCGATCCGGCATTCTACCGCGCGCTGCGCAGTCAGGTTTTCCCTGTGCTGGCCACCTATCCGCTCATACGTATATGGCACGCTGGCTGTGCCAGTGGCGAGGAGGTCTACTCCATGGCCATCATGCTAAAGGAGAGCAAGCTACTGGACAGGTCTATCATCTATGCCACAGATATCAATCCGACCGCACTGGGTGTAGCGCGGGCAGGTATCTATCCACTATCCCAGATGCAGAAATACTCAGAGAACTATATGGCAGCAGGCGGCAGCGAGGAGTTTTCCGGCTATTATACCGCGCAATATGATATGGCAAAGATCGATGGTGCACTGTCTAAAAGGATTGTGTACTCTACACACAATCTGGCTACAGACAGCTCGTTCAATGAATTTCAGCTTATCATCTGCCGCAATGTACTCATCTACTTCAATCAGGTTTTGCAAGACCGTGTATTCCGCCTCTTTGACGATAGTCTGGAGGGACTGGGATTTATCGGTCTGGGTAGCAAAGAGTCCCTGCGTTTCTCCACGGTAGCAGAATCCTATCATCAGATCAATGCGAAAGAAAAAATATGGCGCAAGGGGAGAAAATAGAAACCAGGCAGAGGATCGTACTCATAGGCGGGTCTGCCGGCAGCCTGGCTGTGCTGCTGGTTGTTTTGCCGCTCCTGCCCAGAGACCTGGCTGCGCCTGTGATACTGGTCACACATAGGCACTCCGGTTCGGATGTACTACTGGAGTCCCTGCTATCTGCCCGGGCCAGCCTGCCCGTCAGGGATATAGAGGAGAAGGAAATGCCTCAGCCGGGAGTCATCTATATAGCTCCGGCAGACTATCATCTGCTCTTTGAGCCGGACGGCAGTTTTGCGCTGGATAGCTCAGAGAAGGTCAACTATAGCAGGCCTAGCATAGATGTGACCTTTGAGTCGGCTGCACGCGCCTATGGGGCCAGGGCTATAGGGATACTGCTATCCGGAGCTAATGCGGATGGTGCCCAAGGGCTATATGACATGCAGCAGCATGGCGGCACCACTATAGTGCAGGACCCTGCTACAGCAGAGGTAGACTATATGCCACGCTGCGCGCTGCAGCTCTTCTCTCCGGCTCATATAGCCAGGCCTGCAGACATGGCCCAGCTGATCAGCAGTGAGGTGAGCAAAATGCAGGCTCCAAACTGATTTAGAGGCTAAATCCTATCTTAGCCGCACCGCTATGCGCAAAAAATTTGCAGGCAACCTGCTGCTACTCATTTTCGCCAATGTCCTTGTAAAGCCTTTCTGGATATTTGGGATAGACCGCGTCGTGCAAAACCGCGCTGCACCCGGCGAGTATGGCACCTACTTTGCCTTGATGAACTTCTCCTTCCTCTTTGGCATCCTCCTGGACTTTGGCCTGAACAACTTTAACAACCGAGCTATAGCCCGGCATCCGTCACGTCTGGCGTCCTACTTCCCAAATCTGATGGTGGTCAAGGTCTCTTTATCGCTATTGTATTTCGCGGTGGCTTTTCTCTCCGCTATGCTCACTGGCTACTCTGCACTGCAGATCAGGATGCTGATGGCGCTCGCGCTAAATCAGGTGCTCCTATCCTATATCCTGTACCTACGGTCCAATCTGACGGCACTACACCTATTCCGGATAGACTCCTTTATTTCAATATTAGACAGGCTGCTGGCTATTATCTTTTGTGCTTCGCTACTATATCTGCCGGCGTTTGCTTCACGCCATTTTGATATCAATTACTTTATCTTTTCGCAGACGGCTGCGCTAGGTATCACGGCGGTAGTAGCTTTCATCTTCTTGCGCGGCAGGCAGCGGTTTGATTATGATCTATGGCGCTGGCGCTATGTCCGGTCCATCCTGATGAAGTCAGCTCCATTTGCCCTGCTGGGACTGCTCATGACTATTTACTACCGTATAGATGCTATCATGCTGGAGCGGATGTACAGTGCGCTGGAGAATGATATTTATGCTAAATCCTATCGCCTGCTCGATGCGGTCAATCAGTTTGGGTACCTCTTCGGCGTACCACTACTGCCGCTATTTGCTAATATGATCCGCAAACGGGAGGATATCCAGGAGTTGTTGCGCTTCAGCGCTATACTGATGTTTGTTTTTGCTACCACGGTGGCTATCCTGTGTGGCTTTTATGCAGATGAGATCATGGGGCTGCTATATACCGGTAGCGATCCATATGTGGCCAGCATTTTCCGGCTGCTTATGATCTCATTTATCCCTATATCCAGTGTCTATATTTTTGGCACTCTGCTTACTGCCCAGGGCACCATGAGCATCCTCAATATGATAGCTGTAGGCGGTATCATAGTAAATGTAGCGCTCAATCTGGCACTCATACCGCCATATGGCGCGCTGGGTACTACAGTAGCTACGCTAGCTACGCAGGTGGTGGTGGCCGTGCTGCATATATGGGTGGTCACTACACTATTCAAGGTGAAATGGCAGTGGGGGCTGCTGGTCAGGATCATCGCCTTTGTAGTCGTGGGTGTGGCAGTGTCGTGGGCCTGTCTGTATATCCCTACCGGCTGGATGATGAGAATCACTCTCAATGGCCTGCTCCTGGCTGCTCTGGTACTGGTACTACAGTTGGTGCCGCTTCGCCTTGTATCCCTGCTGAAGGGGGAAGCAGGGGAGTAGCGCAAAATAATCCGGCCCGGGTGGCGTTTGATGATCCGGCAGACAGCCGGAGGCATTTAGAGGCTTTGTGGCTAGTACAGGGCTATCACTAGGTGGGAATTTTTATATTTGACCGCTAAATAATAGGGAATGGATAATGAATATAATATGCTCGGTGCCATCCGGGTACTGATACGCTGGAAAAAGCAGATCATCATCGCTACTGTAGTGGCTACGCTTTTTGCGGCAGCATATTCGTGGTTTTTTATGAAAGACTACTACCTCAGCTATGCTACTCTATATCCGATCAATCTGGCCTACAATGACCGGTCCGCCATATTCAACCTGGAGCATATAGACTACTATGGTAGCAAAGAGGACGTGAACCGCGTGCTGACCATAGCCCAGTCAAAGCCGATAGAAAGCTACATCATCAATGGCTATGACCTGGCGGGCCACTATGAGATCAATAAGGACAAGAAATACTACAAGACCAAGACTCAAAAAGAGTTTGAGAGCAACTATAAGGTCATAAAGACCGATCAGGGCGCTGTAGAGATCAGTCTGTATGATACTGATCCAAAGCTGGCCAGGGATATAGTAAATGATGTGATAGAAAAAACCGATTCTATATTTCGCGCCAGCCTGATGGGGTCAAAAAAGCAGCAGCTCGCTACCTTTACCAAGCAGCTGGCTGAGCGTGAGCTGGCTATCAAAGAGTATGGAGACACCCTGGCCATACTGGGCAAAAAATACGGCGTCTCGGTCAAAGCCGGATTTGACAAGACAGATATCGTAGAAGGAAATGACCTGCAGGGTGTACAGATATACAAGGCGATCTATGCCCGCCAAAAGAATGCGATAATCGAGTACAACGAAAACTCAAACATCAAGGAGCAGATAGAAAACTCCCTGGAGAATGATGCCCGCTCACTGGCCGTGATAGATGCGCCTACCATAGCTGAGAAAAAAGAGAAGCCTGTACGCTCTCTCATCGTACTTACTACTTTCCTGCTCACTTTCGTCTTCTCCGTCTTTGGTGCCCTGCTCGTAGATCAGGTGCAGGAGATACGCCAGCGTCTATGATCGCATCGCGACATATCAGCAAAACCGAGTATGCGCTCTTCTACGGATTTGCAGCAGCTACGGTGGCCTCGGTACTCGCAGCCTACAAGACAGAAACGACCTTTCTGCTGGCTGTACCGGGACTACTGCTGATCGTCTTCTTTACGATCCTGAACTATAAGGCGATGTATTTTGCCCTGATGGCTATGCTGCCATGCTCTATAGAGTATTACTTTCCCAATGGACTGGCTACAGATCTTCCTACCGAGCCACTGATGGTAGGCCTGACCCTGGTCACGGTCACATTGCTGGCTTTTCGCAAGGACCTGCTGCCAAAAGGATTTATGAGCAATCCACTCATAGTGGTACTGCTGCTGCACCTTTTCTGGATACTGATCTGCGCCATCAACTCTGACCTGCCCGTATATTCGTACAAGATACTGGCAGCCAAGATCTGGTATTTTGCCCCCTTTACCCTGCTCACAGCTATCGTGCTGCGTACCCGGCAGGATATGAAGCGGTGGTTTTGGCTCATCTTCACTCCGCTCACTGTCCTCATCATCATCTCACTACTGCGCCATGGGCTGATCTACCAGTTCTCTTTTTCTGATGTCAATCGTTGTGTGACTCCATACTTCAGAAACCATGTGAACTATGCCGCTATGATCAGCATCTTCTTTCCATTCATACTATGGGCGGCTAGCTGGTATGGCAAGAATACCTTCATCCACAAACTACTGCTCGCATGTATAGTGCTGTATGTAGCTGCGATATACCTTTCTTTTACACGCACCGCTATGCTGGCCGTACTGGGTATGATCCCGTTTTACTTTATGGTAAAATGGAGGCTGACCCGTATGGCGATCGCTGGTTTTGCAGTGGTGGCGGGTATGGGCATAGGATGGTTGTTTTATGACAATCACTACCTGCGTTTTGCACCTAACTATGAGGAGACCATCTATCACGATGAGTTTGGCGCGCACCTCACCTCTACTTTTCAGGGCAAGGATGTCTCCAGTATGGAGCGGGTATACCGCTGGGTGGCCGCTGCACGCATGGCAGATGACAGGCCATGGATGGGAGTAGGCTCCGGCAATTTCTATAATTTTTATCGCTCCTACACAGTGACTGATTTTGAAACATATATCAGTGACAATGAGGAGCGCTCTACGGTACACAACTACTACCTGCTGATGCTCTCCGAGCAGGGCTGGCCCGGACTCATCATATTCGTACTGGTCACGTTTGTCGCTTTTATCTACGGGGAGTATATCTACTACAAGATGAAATCGCGCGAAAACAGGCGCGCCGTCATGACACTGCTACTGGTGATGTTCTCTATCATCATCAACCTGATCCTCAGTGATATGCTGGAATCCGACAAGGTCGGGCCGTTCTTCTTTATGGTACTCGCTATACTGGCACTGTTTGATACAGGTGCTCTGTCAATGGAAGCGGACAGTCAATAACGTAAGGTCATCATCAAAGTCCTCGCTGCCTTTAAACTCATTGATATGCTCCACCAGATTTGCGTTGAACATATTGAGCGGATGTGAATAGTGGCCGGCTATGTAGGCCATCAGCCCCTCTACTTCAAAAAGCTCTCCCATTTCATTTGTAGCTTCTGTGAGGCCATCAGTATAGTTGATCAGTAGTGCCCCCGGCTCGATCCTCACCTCACCCGTATTGATAAATGGCAGGAGATCAAACATACCTAGGATAGTGCATCCCTTGTCTAGCAGCTCTACGCCAGATGCGCTGTGGAGGATAGATGGATTGTGGCCGGCATTGACATACTCCAGCATACGCGTCTTCATGTTGTACTTAGCTATGAAGAGGGTGATGAATTTCTCGCCTTTAGTGATCTCGCCTACCTTTCTATTGAGCAGGTCTACAACGGTATCGAGTGAATAGTTTCGGGCTACGATCGCTCTGAGATTGGCCTGGAAGTTTGCCATCAGGAGTGCCGCAGGCACACCCTTGCCCGATATGTCACTGATGCAAAAAACAAATTCCTCCTCCGAGATCTTGATGAAATCATAATAGTCGCCGCCTATGTCTTTATGCGGCTTGTAGAAGGCTGCGGTTTCGATATGCTCATTGCTGATCATGGTAGTTGGCACCAGCATATTTTGCATGTCAGCAGCCAGCTTCAGTTCTTTCTCCAATATCGCCTTGTCCATCTGGCTTTTGAAGAGGCGTTTATTCTCATTGGCTACGAGAATGATGTTAGTGATGGTCTGCGTAAACTTCAGTTTCTCCTCTTTGGTATCCAGCTCCTCACCGGCGCGAAAATCGCCCAGGAAGGCGAGCCCGATCACATTCTTTTTATGGGCTACGGGTATCACAAACTCAAACTCAGGCAGCTCATAGCCGCTCACTGTAGAGACAGTAGTGAGGTCGTGAAACTTCTCGGCAAACTGATTGTAATCTAACTGCTGAAACGCGGTATCTGCTCCTGTGTAGGATATGCATTCCCATTTATTGCCATCACCTTTGACCAGCAGGGCTATCTTCTGTATGCCGAGCTGTGCTATGAGGATAGACTCATACACGCGCACCAGCGCATTGATGGGCCAGTTATTATTTACCGCTTCGGTGATCTCGAGCAGCGAGTTGATCTGCTGCTGCTTCAGCGCAAAAAGCGGCTCCAGCTTTGAGAGCCTTGATTTGTAAAAATCTATCTCGGTCAGAGCCATGTTGGATTGAGATTAAGCTCCAAAATAGTAATTTGATTTTATATTGATACCTGCAAATAAGAAAGGAGCGTATCTATTCTGGTTTTCCTTTTACATCCAGTGCATCCCTGAGGCCATTGCCCACGAGGTTGAATGCTAAAACCAGTATCATAATAGCAATACCCGGAGCCAGAGCCAGAAAGGCCTTGTCCGAGTCGATAAAATTCTTGTATTCGCTCAGCATGCCACCCCAGCTGGGCGTCGGTGGCTGTACACCCAGCCCGATATAGCTGAGACCAGACTCTATCAATATGGCACTGGCAAAATTTGCACAAGCCACCACTATCACAGGACCGATTATATTGGGCAGTATATGCCGAAAAATTGTCCGGGCGTTACCAAAGCCAAGGCTTTGGGCGGCTGTCACGTATTCAAACTCCCGAAGTAGAATAAATTGTCCGCGCACAATACGCGCTACCTCTACCCACATGGTCAGGCCTACGGCTATGAAGATCAGGAGCAGCTTGGACTCTATCAGAGTGCCAGCGCCGACGTACAGGCCCATGGCCAGTAGGATAGTGGGGATGGACCAGAATACATTGATGACCCACAGGATCACCTCATCTACCCAGCCGCGATAGTAACCTGCCAGGGCGCCGGCTACCACGCCTATCAGCAGCGATATGAGTACAGCTACCAGTCCTACGAAAAGCGACACCCGCGTACCGATAATGAGTCTGCTAAGTATATCCCGGCCAAAGCGGTCCGTGCCAAGCCAGAATGTTTTTTGCGGCAGCATACTTTTAAATACGCGGTCGCGTGTCTTCTTATAAAATCTGGCATGCAGGGCCGTGCCACTATCGAGAGAGGCGACAGGTATGCGCATCTGGTGATCGTCGTAGACAGAGTCGATATGCAGCATATCGGTGTAGTAGAGCCGACGGGTTTCCATAGGCCTTGTTTTGCCGCGGTATATATCTACGTAGATGTGGTCATACTTCATGCGAAAGGCCGTGATGGGCCATGACTCATAGTGCGATGGCTGTCCCATAAAGAACCCACTCAGGGCAGATACCTGCGCTGGCTGGACCGGTTTCATTACTTGTATGAATCGGACACGTGAGCCCGGTGGCATCATCTCTATTGCCAGGGTTTGTTCATTGGCATCGGGAGTATCATCAGGCGCTATCTCGTAGGCAAAGACAGCAATGAAGAATGTAACAATGATAACCACCAGACCCGCCACGGCAGCCTTATTGCGCCGGAAGCGCCTCCATGCTTTATGATTCAGGCTGTTTGGGTCTGTCATGCGTATCTGCTATAGCTCGCTGCAAGTGTCAGGATATTTTCCTTTCCTTCCAGGTGTACTTGCCACTCAGGCCTAGCACACCGATGCATACAATATAGATAATATGCAGCGGTTCGAAAACTGGCAGTAGCAGTAGCAATATCCTGCGCTTGAAAAAACCTGTAGCACATATATTAAAGATAAGGTCAAAGAAGAATTTAGTGCCAAACGCTACAGCCAGCGGCAGCCAGGCCAGCTCAAATGCCTGAAAGGAGATAGGGATGAAAACAAGGATAAGTAGATTGAATAAATAGGCAAATGTAAGCAGCAGGGTCACCGATTTTTTCTGAAAGGCTGTAGACTTGCTGGTCCACCGTACGCGCTGCGCCAGAAAGTCGCTAAAGCGCTGCTCAGGCTGTGAGTAGACGCAGGCGTCCATATCCCTCACAAATCCGATGGAATCGGGATGTGCCATTTCGATCTTCTGCATCAGAAAGATGTCGTCTCCAGTGGGGATATCAGTGTTGCCCTTGTAGCCATCTACCTCCAGGAATGCTTTTTTCTCATAGAGCAGATTAGCTCCATTGCACATGGTCGGATTGCCGTTGGCTATGGTGCCGCCCGTGATACCCAGCAGGCTGATCACATCTATCTGCTGGAAGAGCGTGAGCAAGTTCTTGGCCGGGCGCAGCAGCACAGGGCCGGTGATAAATTTATAAGAATGATCACGATAGAATGTCACCATGGTCTCCAGCCAGCGCTCGCTCATCAGGCAGTCACCGTCCGTGGTCACTATCAGCTGGCCTTTGGCATTTTTGATACCGATAGTGAGTGCCTTCTTTTTGTTCGGTATTTTTTCTGAGGCATCACCAAAGTACTTTGACAGATCCAGCACCGTGATATTGTCAGCCTCGACCTCTCGTGCCAGGCGGTAGGTAGGGTCCGTACTATAGTCATCTACCACTATAACCTCGTAGAGGTGCTGAGGGTAGGTCTGTGCCAGTATGGCGCGCAGGCACTCCTGTATGTGCTCAGATTCATTTCGTACCGGTACGATGATAGAAACAAATGGAAGGGTAGTAGACTTAGCCTGTTTCTCCTGCATTATCCCCTTCAGCTTTATCCAGCCTACCAGAAAGTACAGAATAAGCCATGCATACAAAGCAGAAAAAACAATACTGACAACGAGGAAGGGAGACATGCGAGGCTGATACCAGGTTTATGTACCTGCAAGTCTAAACAAAAAGGCCAAGAGTTTTAGTGGAGTATTTCCACGTGGCGGGATGCCTTGGTAGCAGCAGCCTGTACAGTCAGTATATACATACCGTCACAGACATGAGCGGTAGAGATATCCAGCTCGCGCATGTCTGAAACAGTCTGCGTCAGTATATGCTGGCCGATCATGTCTGTGAGCGTCACAGATGTGGCCCCGGCAGGTACAGTCACATGCAGATGATCAGTGGCGGGATTGGGGTATACCTCAAATGAGAGTACTGCGTCAGCCTCTCCTAGGCCCAGTGCACTACAGGCACTCGTACACTGGCAGAAGGTAACGCCGGTGGTAGTCCCCGTATTGCCGTCCAGCCCAAAGGTAGGATGGCCTGCATCGCAGATATCTACGTGGCCTGAGGCACCGATAGTGCCTGTATTAAGCGATTGGCCGGTGATATTGAAACCACCGCAGCCCGTAGCAGGACCATTGATAGTACCTGTATTGTACCAGTCACGCTGGACAGCTACCATGCATGAGGTAGTGAATGTAGCGCCGGTACTATTGTAAAAATCCTGTCCTACAAATACCCGACCGGTATTGTTGAAGCTAGCGCCATATCCTTGAGCCAGATCATAAGTGGCAGTGAAGCTGCCTTCATTGACGATCGTACAGGTCGAGTCACCGAATACGCTAAAGGCTATAGAACCTGTATTGTGCAGCGTGCCCCCTGACGTAACGGCCAGTCTATCATCTGTGATAGAGCCGGAGTTGTTCAATACGGCATTTGATCCACTCACCAGGAGGCTATCTGACATGATCATGCCATAGTTATCCAGCTGGCCACCGGCAGATACCCAGATATTAGTATTGTGAATGTGCCCCTGATTGCAGACTTTGCCACCTGATGATACCAGGATGCGTCCTGTAGCCATAGCGCCGGGCTGCACACAGAGTGTCTGCCCCAGTCCTACTGCATGATCTGCGGGGTCTGTGCCTGTTATATTGATAGTACAAGAGGAGCATTGGGCAAATGCCACAGCACTGATCAGCAAAGTGGATAGCGATACTAAAATGCTTTTCATAACGATTGGGTTTAGGCTGATGTATTTTTAGTCCTTTGCCAGGAATGGATACCTGTAGTCAGTAGGTGGTACCAGGGTCTCCTTGATCGTGCGTGGCTGTACCCAGCGGAGCAGGTTGATCATAGAGCCTGCCTTATCATTGGTACCTGAGCCGCGGGCACCGCCAAATGGCTGCTGGCCTACTACAGCGCCGGTTGGTTTGTCATTGATGTAGAAATTGCCTGCGGCATTGCTGAGTTTCTGCGTAGCTACCTCTATAGCGTAGCGGTCCTGCGCGATGATAGAGCCCGTCAGCGCATAGATAGCAGTCGTATCTACCAGTCTGATCGTTTCCTCATACGCCTCGTCGTCATATACATATACAGAGAGTACCGGCCCAAAGAGCTCCTCCTTCATAGAAATGTAGTGAGGGTCTTTCACCTGAATAATAGTAGGCTCGATAAAGTAGCCTTTAGATTTATCATAGGTGCCGCCCAGAATCACTTCTGCGTCTTTACTGCTCCTGGCATCTTCTATAGCGCCAGCCAGTTTGTCAAAGGACTTTTCATCTATTACAGCATTGATAAAGTTGCTGAAATCTTCTACCGGGCCCATCTTCATATCCTTCAGGTCAGCTGTGATCAGTTTCAGTACTTCTGGCCAAAGGCTCTTAGGGATATATGCGCGCGAAGCAGCAGAACATTTCTGACCCTGGTATTCAAATGCACCACGAGAAAGCGCTACAGATACGATCCTTGGGTCAGCAGATTTGTGCGCCAGCACAAAGTCTTTGCCGCCGGTCTCGCCCACTATACGCGGATAGGAGCGGTAGAGATGAATATTATTGCCTATAGATTTCCATATATCTTGAAATACACCTGTAGAACCTGTGAAGTGGATACCGGCAAAGTCTTTGTGCCTGAATACTACATCTGCAGCGTCAGGGCCTGATGGGTAGATCAGGTTGATGACACCCGCAGGCACGCCTGCTGCGCGAAATACTTTCATCAGTACATGTGCCGCGTATACCTGTGTATTGCTTGGCTTCCATACTACGACATTGCCCATCATGGCGCAGGAGCTAGGCAGGTTGCCTGCTATAGCGGTAAAGTTAAACGGCGTCAGTGCATATACGAAACCCTCCAGTGGCCTCCACTCGAGACGGTTCCACATGCCCGGATTAGAGTCTGGCTGTATAGCGTAGATCTCAGTCATGTATTTCACATTGAAACGCAGGAAGTCTATGATCTCACAGGCTGAATCTATCTCGGCCTGATAGGCATTTTTAGATTGCCCCAGCATGGTGGCTGCATTCAGCTCTGCACGGTATGGACCTGCTATGAGATCAGCAGCTTTCAGAAAGATAGATGCACGGTGCTCCCATGTCAGGGACTGCCACTGCTCATGCGCCGCCAGAGCTGCCTCTATGGCCTGCGTCACATGCGCCTTATCACTTTTATAAAAGTGCCCGAGCAGGTGGTTGCGATCATGAGGAGGGCGCAGTTCTATCTTTTGTCCATCGCGTACTTCTTTATCACCGATATACATCGGGATGTCGCGCACTTCGCTGCGCATCTCCTTGAGTTTCTCTTGCAGTTCTTTGCGCTCAGGTGTGCCCGGAGCATAGGTCTTTACAGGTTCATTATGAGGGGTAGGTACTTTGAAAAATCCAGTAGCCATATGTTTTATTTTGTTGGAGTTAGACGAATTTACCAATGCATAATTACAAAAGATCAGGAATAGCCCAAAAGGCCTCTTATTTGCTCAGGATCAGGCCTCCCAAACCGCTGAGAGTAGCACTTTTGCCAGTAGCTCCATCGCCGGGATGCAGACTGTATACTTTGTGAAATTGATCCGGGATCGGGATCGTTTTTGCCTTCCTGGAAAAATTAAGAATGACCAATAATTCCTCATCACCTTTCTGGCGTGTGTATGCCAGTATTCCTTTCGGTTGCTTGGGTAGTATTTCAAGCCAGCCATCGTGCATCGCCTTATTGCTTCTGTGCAGATGGAGCAGTGTACTGACTTCATTTAATAGGGAGGAGCTGTCTTTCTTTTCTGTCACTACATTGATCGTGTCATGATTGGGATGTACAGGCAGCCATGTCTTACCGCCCGTGGAGAAGCCTGCATTCTTTCCGCTCGTCCACTGCATGGGTGTACGCAGGTCGTCCCGGTTTAGCGTCTCATCTGCCAGCTCCGTGAGCCAGCGTGGTACTTTCTTATATTTCTGCCCTATCGGGTCCAGGGCAGTTTTATACGGGAGGGCCAGATCGCTCATGCCTATCTCCTCGCCATAGTACATACAGGATACACCACGTGTAGTGAGCTGGTAAAACTGCAGCAGCCTGGCCTTTGCCATATCATCATCGAGGCGCTTCATACTACGGCGGCGGTCATGATTGCTGAATACATATACGGGTGCAAAAGGCTGCGGGAAGTCACGCTCCAGATGCTCAGTCAGCTTACGGAAATAGGCAGCTTTGTATTTGAAGCGGAGCATTTCAAAATTAAACACTAAGCCGAGCCCATTATTCTTATTGCCCCCCAGAAACTCCCTTACGATAGGGTGTGTGCCGTACACTTCGCCCAATAACATACGGTCTCCAAAAGAATCGCAGAGAGCACGGAGTTCTTTAGCAAACTGAAAAGTCTCCGGCTGATTGAGGTAGCCTTTCACAGTATGAATGAATTGGCCGGAACCCGGGGCATGACGGACAGCCCTGCGCGAGGCAGCATTATTTCGCAGCAGGGAGTCTTTGTAGATCGAGTTGATCATATCCAGGCGGAAGCCATCCACACCCTGTGCCAGCCAGTAGCGGCATGCATCAAACATCGCCTTTTTCACCTGTGGGTTGCGGTAGTTCAGATCGGGCTGAAAGGGCAAGAAGCTGGCCCAATAGTATTGATTGCGTTCTTTGCAATAGTGCCATCCGGCACCACCCACTACACTATGCCAGTGGTTTGGCTTGTCTGTCCAGATATACCAGTCCGCCTTAGGATTATTCCGGGAGCTTCTGGATTCTTTAAACCATGGGTGCTCATCAGAGGTATGATTCATCACCATGTCAAAGACGATCTTCATACCCCGCTTGTGCGTCTCCGCTATCAGCTGCTGCGCATCTGCGAGTGTACCATACTCCGGTGCTATAGCCAGGTAGTCAGATATGTCATACCCAAAGTCACGCTGCGGGCTCGCATAGAAAGGGGAGAACCAAACAGTCTCATAGCCGAGCGACTGGATATAATCCAGTTTCTGTATGATGCCCTGCAGGTCGCCAATGCCGTCACCATTGCTATCATAATAGGAGCGGGGATATATCTGGTAGATAGTGGTACTGTGATACCAGGGCTGAGTGCCCTGACCCAGACAGGCACCAAAGGCAAATACCAGGGCCAGAAGGAGAGTAGAATGCAGTTTCAAAATATGGGCTTTTCACAAAGCTAAAAAACAAAACAGGCCCGCAAAGGGGCCTGTTCACTTACGTCTCAGCGGGCGGCGTTACTCTACTACTTCGCCTTTGATTGTTAGTATGACATTGCTCTCATCTGCATTGGAGCTGACCGTGATGGTCTTGACAAAAGTGCCCAGATTACGAGCGTTGTAGCCAGCCTTTATAAATTCTTTATGCCCCGGCTGGATGGCCCCGGTGGGAGAGTGGGGGACAGTGCAGCTGCAGGACGGATGAGCCGAAGTGATGATCAGCGGCGCGGTACCTGTATTGGTGAAAGGGAACTCTTTCTCCACCGGCTGGTCTTTTTTGATCTTGCCAAAATCAATTGTGGTGGTCTCAAAAGAGATGTGGGCTTTGCTATCATTTACCGCGAGTGCCGCGATGGTCTTGACAGGCTGCTGGGCAAAGACGGACAGGCAAAAGCTGAAAGCAATAAAAAAGATCGTGTTTTTCATGTTGATGATTTTTTTGTGGTGATCAATGCTGCAAACCTACGGGCGTCAAATGCTAAAGCCTGTTAAACGCTGTGTAATATTTTCCTAATGAAGTGTTAATGATCAGCCCACGGCAGAAGTCAGTAGTAGCTTTGCTCTATGAGCAATAGATCGCTGCGCTTATTTCTTGTTTTATCAGGCATAGTACTGTCCTCTATTATCGTGCTGCAGGGATACTGGCTGTACCGTGCGTGGCAGCTTTCTGCTCATAATTTTGACAGGCGTGTAGCGGCATCACTGCGCGTGGTCAATACGCGCATCAACCAGTTTTACAAACTGGATAATAATACCACACAGCCTGTAAGGCGCATTGCATCAAACTACTATGTGGTAGATATACCCTCTACTATCGATGCGGTGATACTAGGGGAGTATATCAAGCAGGAGTTTCAGCGCAATGATATCCGCTCTGATTTTGAGTTCGGCATTTACGATTGTGCCACAGATCAGCTGCGGTATGGCGGCTATGTCTGCTACGCTGACGGCTGCAATGGAAAGACTGTGCAGTATAAGTTCCCAGGAGTGAACCACAATAGCTACTACTTCGGAGTGTATTTTCCATCAGTGTCACTGGCAGGCAGCAGTATGAATATGTGGCTCCTTTCATCAGGCGCCATTCTCATTTTGATCGCTATTTTCTGTGTCGCTATTTATATCGCCTTACGGCAAAAGCGTCTTTCCGAGATACAGAAGGACTTTGTAAATAATATCACGCATGAGTTTAAGACGCCTGTGGCTACCATCAGCCTGTCAGCAGAGGCCCTGCAGATGCCTGCGGTGCTCACGTCACCCGAGCGTGCCGCCATGTACGCAGGTATCATCAGGCAGGAGAGTGACAGGCTGCGGCAGCATACGGAGCGGATACTGCAGGCGGAACTGATGTCTGACCGCGATCAGATAGATATCAGGCCTATAGATGTCAATGCCACTATCCATAGGCTGGTAGACAATATAACGCCACAGTTATCACAGCGCGGTGCTACGGTCCGGCTCGACCTCAGTGATAAGGCACCGATGCTCATGACGGACGAGTTCCACTTTACCAATATCATCTACAATCTGGTAGACAATGCACTAAAGTATTGTGATGGTACGCCACAGGTAGTGATCACAACGGTGGCTGACCACCGCCATATCACAGTCTCCGTGCGCGACAATGGGCTGGGGATATCCAGCCAGGAGCAAAAAAATATTTTCAAGCGCTTCTACCGGGTACCTACGGGCAATACCCACAATGTCCGTGGTTTCGGCCTCGGGCTATATTATGTCAAAACGATCCTGAAGCGGCTACGTGGAGAGATACGCGTGGTCAGTGAGTATGGTGCAGGTAGCGATTTCTCCATCATTTTCAATGCTTAAAAACCGGTGCATGAAACAAAAGATACTCCTCGTGGAAGATGATGTCAACCTGGCCTTCGTAGTGAAGGATACGCTGGCGACACGCGACTATGATGTCATCCATGCCCTGGATGGGCAGGCGGCCTTGCGTGCTGTTTCCGGGGGCTGCTACGATATCATCCTGATGGATGTCATGCTGCCGGGTATGGATGGCTTCACTATATCACAGCAGCTGCGCAGGCAGCGTGATCAGACTCCTATATTGTTTCTCACGGCGCGTGGCCAGCAGGAGGATCGTATCCGGGGCTTTGAGTCAGGAGGAGATGATTATCTCACCAAGCCGTTTAGCATAGAGGAACTCACGCTGCGCATAAAGGCGATACTCCGCCGTACGCAGCGGGAAGATGAGCGGCCATTGTCCTTCCCATTGGGCAGTTATAGTTTTGACTATGACACATTCACACTATCCCATATCATGGGAGACGTGACGATGACCAGGCGGGAGGCTGACCTTCTGGTGTTTTTCTATCAGCATTGCAATAAAACTGTGACACGCGAGCAGCTGCTCGTAGCACTCTGGGGCGAAAATGATTATTTCAAGGGGCGTAGTATGGACGTATTTATCACCCGGCTACGGAAATACTTTCAACAGGATGATTCGGTAAGGATCACCAATATTCACGGAGTAGGATTCCGTCTGGAAACGTCATAGTTACAGCGCCGACTCAAACTGTTTCAGCAGCCTCACATCATTCTCAAAGAAGAGGCGGAGGTCATTGATCTGGTACTTCAGCATAGTGATACGCTCTATACCCATACCAAAGGCAAAGCCGCTATATTTTGCCGGATCCAGTTTGCAGTTCTCCAATACCAAAGGGTCTACCATACCGCAGCCACCTATCTCTACCCAGCCGCTATGTTTGCATACTGCGCAGCCACTGCCGCCACAGATGAAGCAGGAGATATCCATCTCTGCACTAGGCTCTGTGAATGGGAAGAAGGAAGGGCGGAAACGTATCTGCGTATCACGGCCAAACATCTCCTGGGCGAAATAGAACATGGTCTGTTTCAGGTCTGCAAAAGAGACATTCTCATCTATATAGAGGCCCTCTACCTGGTGAAAGGTGCAGTGAGCACGGGCGCTGATAGTTTCATTGCGGTATACGCGACCCGGCATGATCATACGCAGTGGTGGCTTCTGAGCCTCCATCATACGTATCTGCACAGATGAGGTTTGTGTGCGCAGCATCCACTGTTTATCCTCCGTGAGGAAGAATGTATCCTGCATGTCACGCGCAGGGTGATCTTGTGGCGTGCCCAGGGCTGTAAAGTTATGCCAGTCGTCCTCTATTTCTGGCCCCTCGGCTACAGTGAATCCGATACGCGCAAAGATGTCGATCATCTTATTTTTTACGATAGAGATCGGATGGCGTGTACCCAGTGGCAGGCTATAGCCCGGGGCTGAGAGGTCAGGCACATCGACTTTCTGCTGTGTAGCACCGCCACTGTTTTTCTGCTCTTCATATTTGGCCTCTGCCGCTGCCTTCAGCGTATTCATCAGCTGGCCATATTCTTTCTTGCGGTCACCCGGTAGCTGCGCCATGGCACCGAAGAGGTCTTTCAGCACATTCTTGCTGCCCAGGTACTGTATACGAAAAGCCTCCAGCTCCTCTGCTGTGGCTGGTTTAGCATCGTTGATAGCCGCCAGTACGGCGTTTGCTTTGTCAAAAATCTCCTGCATATCCCGCGAAGATAAAAAATCTGCCCGAGGCACTCTGTATCAGGAATATCTTAGTTTTATCCTTGGCAAGTATGGGATACCTGCCTCGTAATATGGAGCAACTACAAAACTACATAGGCGGCCGGCTGCAACCCGCGCTCTCGGCTCAATGGCTGGATAATTATGAGCCGGCTACAGGTCAGGTTTATTCGCACATTCCTGACTCCGATGCCTCAGACGTAGAGCTGGCAGTCACTGCGGCCAGAGCGGCGTTCCCTGCCTGGAGCGCTACGCCGCTGGAGGAGCGCATGATGACCCTTTTGCGCATCGCAGACGGCATCGAGCGCCGTATGGATGAATTTGTGATAGCAGAGAGCAGGGACAATGGTAAGCCACGCAAACTGGCCCGCGCCGTAGATATACCTCGCGCGGTTTCTAACTTCCGCTTCTTTGCCAGCGGTCTCCAGCATTTCGCATCAGAGTCGCATCAGATGCCGGGGGTGGGGGTCAACTATACCCTCCGCCAGCCTATCGGTGTGGTAGGCTGCATCTCTCCCTGGAATCTCCCGATCTATCTCTTCACCTGGAAAATAGTGCCCGCACTCGCTACTGGCAACTGTGTCGTAGCCAAACCAAGCGAGGTGACACCGTACACTGCTTACCTTCTATCACAGGTATGTATAGAGGCTGGTCTTCCTGCTGGTGTGCTCAATATCGTCCATGGCCTCGGCGGCAAAACGGGCCAGGCTATCATAGAGCATCCTGAGATCAAAGCGATCTCCTTTACCGGAGGTACGGAGACTGGCAAGCGCATAGCAGCTACTGCAGCCCCTATGTTCAAAAAACTATCACTGGAGCTGGGGGGCAAGAATCCTACGGTCGTTTTTGCTGATTGTGATTTTGAGGAGACGGTAAAACAAGTCGTTACCTCTTCCTTCAGCAATCAGGGAGAAATATGCCTTTGTGGCTCCCGTATTTTTATTGAGAGGAGCATTTATGAGAAATTCAAAAGCGCATTTGTAGGGAAAGTGAAGGCGCTGCGCGTAGGTGATCCCGATGAGGATGCATCCAACCTTGGCGCTATCGTATCGCGACCGCACAAGGAGAAAATACTCTCGTACATAAAGCTAGCGAAAGAAGAGGGCGGCACCATAGTCACGGGAGGTAATGAAGTAAAGCTAACCGGCAGATGCGCAGGAGGCTATTTTATCGAGCCGACCGTCATAGAGGGGCTGGACTATATGTGCCGGACCAATCAGGAAGAAATATTCGGCCCGGTGGTCACGCTGATGCCTTTTGACTCAGAGACAGAAGTGCTCACTATGGCCAACTCGGTCAAATACGGCTTGGCCTCATCCATCTGGACCACCGACCTGAAGCGCGCGCACCGTATAGCAGAAAAAATAGAGGCCGGCATCGTCTGGATCAACTGCTGGCTGCTGCGTGACCTGCGCACTCCCTTTGGTGGTGTCAAAGCCTCCGGCGTAGGCCGCGAGGGCGGCTGGGAGGCCATGCGTTTCTTCACAGAAGCCAAGAATGTCTGCGTGAGATACTAAGGGTATTAAGTAGTTAGTATTAAGTATTTGGTAAATGCAAGAACTGACTACAGCTTACTAATTTTGTGTTGTCTAAATACTAACTACTAAATACTTGCTATTTGCATTATGAGCAATCTTCCTAAACCAATGGGTCTCTACCCGATGACCCGCAAAGCCGGTGGTCTTATCTTCGTAAGTGGCATGGGGCCTCGTGAAGCTGGCAGTGATAACATCCCCGGACTAGAGCTGGATAAGTACGGCAATTACAAGAGCTTTGACTTTGAGGAGCAGGTGCATTCTGTTTTCCGGAACGTGAAGACTGCCCTGGAAGAGGCCGGCAGCTCCTGGGAGAAGATCGTGGATGTGACAGTCTTCCTCACCAATATGAAGCGTGACTTTGCCACGTACAATCGCATCTATGCAGAGTATTTCAAGGAGAATCAACCGTGCCGGACTACAGTGGAGATCACTTCTCTGCCATCGCCTATAGCGATTGAATTGAAGGTAATAGCGGAGGCGTAATAATCACGGATCCACATCCACACTGATCCATACACTTTTTAGTTCCTTATCTGCCCGTAGCATATCGAGGCAATCTTTGATGGCCAGTTTAAATGTTTGCAGGTCATTGGTGCGGTGATCTGTTTTGATGATGATGTCTCGCAGATAGTAGTTGCGCACTTTTGAGATGAGGGGCGTGGTAGGTCCGAGGGTTTCACCTATTTGTTTTTTGCGCAGGTTGTTAGCCAGGAATAGAATAGCTTTCTCTACCATTGGCAGCTCTTTGTGCCGCAGTGTGATATGCACCATACGCGAATACGGCGGATAGTGAAACTGCTGCCGCTCCTGCATCTCAGCCCGGTAGAAAGAAGCGAAATCGTGCTCCACTACCTGCTTGATGATGCGGTGCTGCGGAGTGCTGGTCTGGATGATCACCTTGCCCTGCTTCTGCTTGCGCCCTGCGCGGCCACCCACCTGCATCATCACCTGAAAGGCCCGCTCATTGCTCCTGAATCCGGGGAAGTACAGCGCATGGTCTGCATTCACGATGCCCACCAGGCTCACATGCTCAAAATCGAGTCCTTTGGTCACCATCTGCGTGCCTACCAGTATGTCTATTTCACGATTTTCAAACGAAGCTATCACGGTGCTATGGCCATGCTTGCCACGCGTAGTGTCGAGGTCCAGCCTTCCTACTTTAGCCTCAGGAAATAGCTCCGCTATCTCTTCTTCTATACGCTCGGTACCCATGCCCACTATATCGAGATCTATCGTTCCGCAGCTTTTGCAGGCGCGGCCTACGGGCTCAGTATAGCCGCAGTAGTGGCATACCAGTTTATTTTGAAACTTGTGATAGGTCAGGCTCACATCACAGTTGCGGCATTTATATACAAAGCCGCAGGTGCGGCAGGTCTGATACTGCGAGAATCCTCGGCGATTAATGAACAAAATAGCCTGTTCCTTATTGGCCAGTACCTCCTGTATAGCCACTGTGAGTGTCTGTGTAAAGGAGTGATGCATGGTCATCTTCCTGCGCTCCCGCTTGATATCTTCTACTACTATCTGCGGCAGTGATACATTGCCATAGCGTTTGGTCATTTCTACCAGTCCGTACTTGCCCCGCTCAGCATTCTGATAGCTCTCCAGAGATGGAGTAGCAGAGCCCAGGATCACCTTGGCATCAAAGTAGCGCGCCAGTACGATCGATATATCCCGCGCATTATAGCGAGGGTTAGGGTCCATTTGCTTGAAGGAGTTGTCATGCTCCTCATCCACTATCACCAGGCCGAGATCGCGGAATGGGAGAAACAATCCCGATCGTGCAGAGACTACTAGTTTATACTCGCCATTCAGCACCTTATTCCATATCTCCACCCGCTCATTCTGGTTAAACTTGGAGTGATAGATGCCGATCTGATTGCCAAAATATTTGCGGAGCCTGTTGATGATCTGTGCGGTGAGCGCGATCTCCGGCAGCATATACAGCACCTGTTTGCCCTCGCGGATCACCTCTGCCATTTTCTCTATATAAACCTGTGTCTTGCCACTGGATGTCACACCGTGCAGCAGTACTGTACTTTTATCCTGAAAGTGTACGTCTATTTCATTTATAGCCCGTTGCTGATCCTCACTCAGGTTTGCAGTATTGATATCCTCATCGTGAAAAGTGCCCAGGCGGGACACTTCCACTTTATACTCCTGGAATACTTTTTTTTCTACCAGTCTTTTCAGCGTGGCCGTATCGCTCTGGCTCAATGCCAGCAGCTCATTCTTTTTTACGAAGCGGTTCTTGAGGTTGAGCTGGTTGAATGCCAGGAGGATTTGTAGCTGCTTTGGTGCGCGCTCCAGGTCGCCGTAGAGTTGCTTCAGGTTTTCTTCATCCTGATATGTCTCGTACAGCCGCAAATAGGTCTCCGTCTTAGGTTTAAATTTCTCTATGACCTCCTCTGAGGATAGTGCGATGCCCAGATTGAATAGCGTACGCAGGTATGGATACACATTCCTGCGCTGCAGCATATCCTGTATCTGAGGTACAGTAGTCTCCCGCTGCTCCCGCAGCGCCTGCACTATCAGAAATTCTTCATTATTCAGGCTATCATAGTCCCCTTCATAAAATTCATTGAGGATGATCTTGGTCTCGCTGGATAGCTTCAGTCCGGCTGGTAGTGCAGCCTGCATCACCTCTCCTTCGGTGCAGAGGTAGTAGTCCGACATCCACTTCCAGAGGCGGAGTTGATTTTCTGTCACGATGGGATGCTCATCTGCCAGAGACTCCAGCAGCTTTGGCTCAAAGACCGGCTTCTCATTGTGTATCCGCTTTACTATTGCAGTATAAAACTTATTCTTGCCAAACTGCACGATGATCCTGTGCCCCGTTTTGACAAAGGGTACCAAGTCAAATGGGATGACGTAAGTGTAGTTTTGCGGCAGTGCTAACGGCAATAATACGTCAGCATATGTGGTCTGAGAAGACATGGATCAGCAAATCTAATGCAAAAGAAATTGACAGCCTATCAGTGGCCAGAGTAGTAATCGTATCCTTGCTCCGCCCAGTAGTCGGCAGGTTTGTCATTTTTAAAATAGATAGTGCCGATACGTTTTAGATGTTTGATGCCGTATTTGACGGGTATGATGAGGCGCAGCGGGTATCCCTGATCCAAAGGCAGGGGCTTGCCGTTCATCTCATAGCAGAGTAGCGTCTGAGGATGTATCATGCTCTCTCGGTCTATTCCTACATAATAAGCCTTATCAGGCGTTATCAGCCCCGTATAGTTCATATTGGCTTCCGTATCGAGATCATACTTGTGGATGAAATCACTGAAGCGCACACCAGCCCAATGCGTGACCTGGCTCCATCCCTCTATGCACTTGAAATCAAAAACGATCTCAGTCTTCGGAAGGGCTTTGATCTCATCTAATGTCAGAAAGAGGGTATCTCCATTACTTTTTAAGACGCGTAGCTTCCATTTAGCAGCGTCAAAATCGCTACTCATGCCTATATTCCCATTTACTCTGACTTTTTTCACAGCCTTAGATACAGGATATGTTTTGACTAAATGACCTGTGTCAGATAATGAGCTGAATATTTTCTCATTTACATTAGAAACAATACGTAAGGGGCGCTTCATAGATCGATCTTCAGGCGCGTGTGAGATGCCATACATGATCACACAGCCAGCGAGCACACAGCATGTGAATACGCTGAAAGACAAAACTGTCCTTCGTACTGTTTCTTGCTTTATATCAGCTCGCTTTTTAAATATGAATTGCCATATTTTCTTCATGATGGCTTACTTTCTTCTATATCAAATCCTGCCACCATGCTACGGAAATTTCGCCAGCCAGCCAGGATGACCTGCACTATGTGAATGATAAAAAACAATACGTATCCGATGGTCAGGGCAAAATGGATGATACGGGCAGCTTCATAGCCGCCGCACAGCGTGCATAGCCAGCCAAATTGTACTGGCTTATAAATAGCTAATCCGGTGACGAGAGAGCCAAATCCCATCACGATGATCGCAGAGTAGGCTATTCGTTGGGCTCCGTTGTATTTGCCCTGAGGGGGCATTGTTTTGCGGATGTGCAAATCATGCAGGACTACTGCCCATGCATCTTTAAAGGAATGCCTGTCTGGTAAAAGCTGCCGCCACTCACCGGATACGCAGGTATAAGTGACATATAGGAGACCATTGATGAAAAAAAGCCACATAAAGCAGAAGTGCCACGCCATCCCGTCCGCCAGGTGGAAAGGGACGTGCAAGGCTTTATAAAATGAGTCCGGAAAGAACTTCAGGATAGTGCGATCTCCCCAGCCGATACGATAGACATCGTTGGCCCAGTAGATCAGTAGTCCACTCCAGACCATCACTCCCAGCACCGGAAAATTGATCCAGTGAAACCAGCGGATGGCAAGGGGATGTTTCTCAACGATTGTTTTCACTAACAATGCAGGCATACGGTTATTGACAGGTCTGCCTACCTAAATATCGTCATTTTTCTGGCAATGGTCAGATATGATCAGTACAGCGGAAACTGCTTCATGTACTCATTCACCTCAGCTTTCACCTTGGCTATGTTGCTTTCATTCTCTATATCTACCACCAGACGGTCTATCCATGTCGCGATCTGCGCCATGTCATTTTCCTTCATACCACGGGTAGTGATAGCAGGCGTACCGAGGCGGATGCCAGAGGTGACAAATGGCGACTTGTCATCATACGGCACCATGTTCTTGTTGGCAGTGATATCGGCTTTCACCAGCGCATTCTCGGCTTGCTTGCCGGATATATTCTTATTGCGCAGGTCTATCAGCATCATATGGTTGTCCGTACCACCGGAGATGATCTTGTAGTCCTTTGCCAGCATGGCATCGGCCAGTGCTTTGGCGTTTTTCTGCACCTGCACCTGATATTGCTTAAACTCATCCGTCAGCGCCTCGCCAAAAGCCACCGCCTTTGCGGCTATCACATGCTCCAGCGGGCCACCCTGCGTACCAGGGAATACAGCCGCATCCAGCACCGCAGACAGAGATTTCAGCTCTCCCTTCGGCGTTTTTTCTCCAAACGGATTATCGCCGTCCTTGCCTATCATGATCAGGCCGCCGCGTGGTCCACGCAGGGTCTTGTGTGTGGTAGTAGTGATGATGTGGCAGTGAGGTATCGGGTCATTCAGCAGTTTTGCTGCTATGAGGCCGGCCGGGTGTGCGATGTCTGCCAGCAGGATGGCGCCCACCTCGTCTGCTATAGCGCGGAAGGTCGCATAATCCCAGTCACGGCTGTAGGCAGATGCGCCGCAGATGATCAGCTTTGGGCGTTCCTTTTGAGCTATCTCGCGCACTTTATTCATATCTACGCGGCCGGTATCCGGCTCTACATTATAGTGTGTAGCGTGGTATATTTTCCCGGAGAGATTGACCGGGGAGCCATGGCTGAGGTGGCCACCGTGAGAGAGGTTAAAGCCTAGTAGTTTGTCTCCCGGCTTGAGGCATGCCAGCATCACTGCTGCATTGGCCTGTGCCCCTGAGTGCGGCTGCACATTGGCCCAGGCAGCGCCAAATAGCTGCTTGATCCGCTCTATAGCCAGTGTCTCCACTTCATCTACCACCTGGCAGCCGCCGTAGTAGCGCTTGCCGGGCAGGCCTTCTGCATATTTATTGGTCAGGCAGCTACCCATGGCCTCTATGACCTGCGCCGAGGTGAAGTTTTCGGATGCTATCAGCTCTATACCTTCGCGCTGGCGGTGGAGTTCCTTATTGATCAGGTCAAAAATGGCGGTATCTCTCTGCATATATTGTCGTTTTGTGTGCCCAAATGTATATCAAACGATGGCAGGTTTCCAAGAATTATTTATACAGCAGGGGGGACGAGGGGGGCTGTATAATATCACCTCCCGCTTCGGCATAAAATCTTAAATTTATACCCCAAACGCAGCACTATGCAAGCTATCATCCCGGTGGCGGGAGCAGGAACACGACTCAGGCCTCTCACATATACACAGCCCAAAGCGCTGATCTCAGTAGCCGGCAAACCTATCCTCGGCTATATCATAGAGAACCTCCTTGAAAACGGCGTCACTGATTTCATCTTTGTGATCGGCTATCTGGGTGAGAAGATCCGCGAGTACGTGGAGGCCAACTATCCGGATATCAAGTCCAGTTTTGTGACCCAGGAGGAGAGAAGTGGCCTGGGCCATGCTATCTACACAGCAAAAAGCTACGTAGATCAGGACAAGCCGCTCATCATACAACTGGGCGATACGATCCTGGATGCCGATATCAAGACGATCCTTTCTTTTGAATACTCGACGCTTTGTATCAAGAAAGTAGAAGACCCACGTGCCTTTGGCGTAGCAGAGCTGGATAACGAGGGCTTTATCAAAAACCTGGTAGAGAAACCCAACATACCAAAGTCTAATATGGCATTGGTAGGCTTCTATTTCATACGTGATACCAAAGCGCTATTCAAAGCGCTGGATAGCATCGTGCAGAATAATGAGCGCACAAACAATGAATTTTACCTGACCAATGCGCTGCAGCACATGATAGCCGATGGCGTACGGTTCAAAAGTTATAAAGTAGAGCACTGGTTTGATGTAGGCAAAAAGGATATCCTCCTCGAGACCAATGCTATCCTCCTGCGCAAAAACGGAGATAAGACTGGCACAGAGAGCGTGAAGGACAACAGTATTTTCATTTCTCCCTACCATATCTCCAAAGGCGCCAAGATCCGCAACTCGATCATAGGCCCCTATGTCACTATAGGAGAAAACTCAGAGGTGAATAATTCTCTGATCAAAAATTCTGTCATCGGGAGCTTCTCAAAGCTGGAGAGTGTCACACTGCAAAACTCCCTGATAGGAAGCGATACCACGATACACGGCAATACGCAAAGCCTTAACATAGGCGATAATACTGAGATAGACCTGAGAGGGGAAGGAGTGAAATAGCAGCATGGAAAACAGGATCACCAAACTATTTGGCATACAATATCCCATCATACAGGCTGGCATGATCTGGTGCAGTGGCTGGCGTCTGGCCGCAGCCGTGAGCAATGCAGGAGGCCTGGGCCAGATAGGCTCCGGCTCTATGTATCCTGACGTGCTGCGCGAGCATATTCAGAAGTGCAAAGCGCATACCGATAAGCCATTTGCCGTTAATGTGCCATTGCTTTACCCCGATATTGAGAAGCATATTCAAATCATCATAGAGGAGCGGGTACCGGTGGTATTCACGTCAGCGGGGTCTCCTAAGGTCTGGACAAAAACACTGCAGGAGAAGGGCATCAAAGTAGTACACGTCACGGCCAGCTCGGTGCTGGCAAAGAAGTGCGAAGATGCGGGCGTAGATGCCATCATAGCTGAGGGATTTGAGGCCGGCGGGCACAATGGCCGCGAGGAGACCACTACACTATGCCTGATACCATCAGTGCGTGAGGCGGTGCAGCTGCCCGTGATAGCAGCAGGAGGCATAGCCTCCGGCAAAGCCATGCTCGCAGCTATGGCCCTCGGTGCAGATGGGGTGCAGATAGGTACTCGGTTCGTATGTAGCGAGGAGTCATCCGCTCATCCTGCTTTCAAGGATAAAGTGGCTAGCCTAAAAGAGGGTGATACCAAGCTCTCTATGAAAAAGGTAGTGCCCGTACGTCTCATCAAAAATGAATTCTACAAACTAGTGCAGCAGGCGGAGGATAAAGGCGCAGATGCCAGTGACCTGATGGAGCTACTGGGCCGTGCCCGTGCCAAGAAAGGCATGTTTGAAGGAGATATGATAGAGGGCGAGCTGGAGATAGGCCAGATAGCTGCTACGATACGGCAGGTCATGCCGGCTGCAGATATTGTGAATGAGATATGGACAGAGTTTCTCGATACTAAAAATAAAATGGCAGCGCTGTGATCAGACAGTGTGCAGCCAATACCACTCACTAGAATGACGAAAAATAAAACCACCTCTTACCCCAAAGACAAGATCAGAATACTGCTGCTGGAAAACATTAGTGACGCGGCTGTAGAAGAAATGAAAGATGCCGGTTATGCCACCATCAAGAAGTTATCCGGTGCGATCAGCGAGAAGGAACTGATGGCGGAGATCAAAGGGGTGCACCTGCTAGGTATCCGCTCCAAGACACAAGTCACCGAGAAGGTGTTATCCAAGGCAGACAAGCTCCTCGCTATTGGCTGCTACTGCATAGGCATCAATCAGGTAGATCTGCTGGCCGCGACCAGGAAGGGTGTAGCAGTTTTCAATGCCCCTTTCTCCAATACACGCTCAGTGGCGGAACTGGTCATCGGCTCATCTATCATGCTGATACGCCGCATACCGGACAAGAATAAAGCGGCCCACGAGGGCACCTGGCAGAAGGACGCCAAGGGCAGCTACGAGATGCGTGGCAAGACCATGGGCATAGTAGGCTATGGCAATATAGGCTCGCAGGTATCAGTGCTGGCAGAGGCACTGGGCATGGATGTGCTATACTATGACCTTGAGCCCAAACTGCCACATGGCAATGCCAAGCAGGTACGCTCTCTGCGGGAGCTGCTGAAGAAGGCTGATATCGTGACGCTGCACGTACCGAGCGATGCAGGAACCCGTAATATGATCAATGAGCAGACGCTATCTTATCTGAAAAAAGGTACGATACTCATAAACTACAGTCGCGGAGATGTAGTAGATCTGGATGCACTAAGGGCATTTATCAAAAATGGCACAGTGACGGGTGCCGCTGTAGATGTATTCCCTGAGGAGCCGGAAAAGAACGGAGAGAAGTTTCATACAGTGCTGCAAGGCCTGCCTAACGTGATCCTGACCCCACATGTCGGGGGGTCTACCGAGGAGGCTCAGCTCAATATCGGCCTGGATGTGACCTCCAAGCTGCTGAACTATCTCGAGCGTGGCGCCTCCAATGGATCTCATACCGTACCACAGCTCAATCTGCCACTGCAGGCCCGCACTCACCGTATCTTACATATCCACAGTAACGTACCGGGTGTCCTGGGTGAGATAAACTCTAAGCTTTTCTCTCACGGAATCAATATCTTAGGTCAATACCTCAAGACCAATGACAGCATAGGCTATGTGGTTCTGGACATTGATACGCGCCTTTCTGACGAGGCTTTTGCACTGCTCAAGGGTGTGAAAAATACTATCAAGGCCCGGATATTATACTAACATGAAAAACAAATTTGCCTGATTGGACAACATTCCATAGTTTTAGACTCCTAAACCACAACCATAATATCATGAAGAAAGCATTACTCGCAGTTATAGTTTTCGCGGCAATACACGCAGCGAATGCACAAACGCTCTCTCCGACTGTCATAGCTACAGCCGGAAATTACTCTACCGGATCCAACGGATACAGCCTCTCCTCTACAGTAGGTGAGCCGGTCATCACTACCCTCACTCAGGGCAATACAATCCTCACACAGGGTTTCCAGCAGCCTAATGACGTCGTAAACGGCCTCCTCGATATCGAGAAAGAAGCTGACGGCGCATTCAGCGTATATCCTAACCCTACTAACGCTAAACTCTGGTTCGGCTATGAGTTTAACCAGACTGGCAAGGTAGAAGTAGCCCTCTACGACATCGTAGGCCAGAAGCTCGACTACACACTGAGCGAGTCTTATGTAGACGGCAAGCAGATCCACAGCTTTGACTGCTCTTCATACGCTGCGGGCAACTATGTCCTGAGTGTGAAGCTCATCCCATCTGCGGGCAAGGAGGTAGTACTCAGCAAGAAATTCCAGGTAATCAACTAATCGACCGCTCTGGCGGACCGGCAATGCGGTGGGCATAGGCTCACTGCATTGTCGTCTCTATATCTTTCGCATTAATTTTTTAATAAACCCTATACACTTTAAAAAACAACCCCCTTAAGCATGAAGGCAATTAAACAACTATTGACGGCTCTCGCAGTGTTTATCACGCTGGGGCTGACAGCTCAGGTACCGCAGTACATCAATTATCAAGCGGTAGTGAGAAACGCAGCCGGTACACCTGTAGCAGGTGGCACCGCAGTCAAATTCCGCTTTACCATCCTCGATGGTTCTTCTACCGGTACTCCCGTATACACGGAAGTGTCAAACTCCCTGACCTCCAATCCATCTGGTCTGGTCAATACCGCTATCGGTATCAACTCTTCTCTCAGCTCTGTGACCTGGGGTACAGGTAGCAAGTGGCTGAAAGTAGAGGCTGATGTAAATAATACAGGTAGCTATACCGATATGGGTACGCAGCAGCTGGTGAGCGTTCCTTTCGCTCTCTATGCAGCTAACTCTCCGGCCGGTGCTCCGGGTGCTACAGGTCCTACCGGTCCTGCTGGTGCCAATGGAGCTAACGGTAGCAACGGTACTAATGGTGTAGCCGGCCCAGCCGGTACTACAGGTGCTACTGGTCCTGCCGGTCCTACAGGTGTTGGTGTGACTGGCCCTACTGGTCCTACCGGCTCCGCTGGTACTGCCGGTGGTGCTACTGGCCCTACAGGCCCTACTGGCCCTACTGGTACAGGTGGTGGCGCTACAGGTGCTACAGGTCCTGCCGGTATAGCTGGTCCTACAGGCCCTGCCGGTACTGCCGGTGCTAACGGTCTGAATGGTACAAACGGACTGAATGGTAACACTGGTCCTACTGGCCCTACAGGTGCAGCTGGTACAGCAGGTGCAGCTGGTCCTGCCGGCCCTACAGGCGTAGGTATCACTGGTCCTACCGGCCCTGCGGGCTCCGGTGGTGTGAGCGGTACTACTAACTATATCCCTAAATTTGCTACAGCTACTACGCTGGGCAACTCACAGCTGTTTGACAACGGTACAAACGTAGGTGTCGGTACAGCTTCCGCAAGGGGTAAGATCTACCTGCGCACAGCGCTGTCTGCAGCTACTGCCAATGGTATCTGGGATTCAGTTACAGGTCCAAGCAGCACCACAGCTTCTTACAACGCTTTTGTAGGTTCTATCAGCGGCCTCGGTGCCGGCAATACTGGTGTACTCGGTCTCTCTTCTGGTGCTGCTACTACAGCTCAGAATGATGGTGGTGATTTCATCGCGCTCAATGCAGCCTTCAATATAGGCGTCAATGCAGCAGCGGTAGGCAATACTGCCTCTAACTATGGTGTATACTCCGTAGCTACAGGCCGCAATACCGGTACTACAGGCAATGAAAACATCGGTGTATACGGTCAGGCAGATCGCAGCTCAGCCAATAACTATGGTGTGTACGGTGTAGTTGACTCTGCATACGGCAATGGTTTTGGCGTATTCGGCGATGCTGGTTCATGCGCTACTTGCCAGGCCTTGAATTGGGCTGGTTATTTCAACGGTGACCTCGGTGTGACTCACAATGCATACATCGATAGCAACGTAGTAGTAGGCGGCGGTGTAGGCGTAGCTGGTACACTCACAGCAGGCGTCAAGAACTTTATGATCGACCACCCAATGGATCCGGCTAACAAATACCTCATCCACAGTGTGATCGAGAGCAATGATATGATGAACATGTACAATGGCAACGTCACAACTAATGCCAACGGCGAAGCAATCGTATCTCTGCCATCATACTTCCAGGCTGAGAATAAGGACTTCAAATATCAGCTGACAGTTATCGGTGTTTTCGCTCAGGCTATCGTAGCTCAGGAGGTGAAGGATAACAAGTTTGTGATCAAGACCAACCAGCCTAACGTAAAGGTGAGCTGGCAGGTAGCAGGTGTAAGGCAAGATGCTTATGCACTCGCAAATCCAATGGTAGTAGAGAAGGACAAGGCAGCAGCTGACAAGGGTAAATACCTGTATCCTGCAGCTTACGGCCTGCCAGCATCCAGCGGCATCTATCACCGTACTACAGCTACCGGCATCCAGACCAAGGTAGTAAACCACAATATTCCTACCACTAAGTAATCTTTAGCTGGTCACGATAATAGGCCCCTTCGGATTCGGAGGGGCTTTTTTATGTCCATTTGTTTCTTGGTATATTTATTGCATGATTGCTCGTATTCCCCTGGTTATCCTCACTTCTGCTTCGCTCTTCCTTTTATCATCCTGCCAGAACCGCGGCCCGGCCATAGATACTTTCGGTCAGCTGGATAGTGCACAGGTAGCAGCCGATACCACCATGCAGGTCAATATGGACCGCTCCTACGAGTATCAAAAAGCACTACCTGAAAACGACACTGTAGTCTATGACTTCCTGGCATATGACAAGCCTAAGGGCTCCAGCAATCCGGAGTGGGAGTCGAAGTTTATTGTGATCAGGAGGACGTCATCTTTTCAGGATACGATCATCAAGGATCACCGGGCAGGCGTTGTGCAGCATGTATCATTATGCGATCTCGATCAGAATGGCAAGCCCGAGATCATGTTTTACGAGTACCCCACGTTTCGGATGAAAGGAGCTGCACCATGTGAGCTATTTCTCTATGAAACTAACGGCAGGGCCAAGGGCACAAAGACTCCTGTCACATTACAAAATACCGCCTTAGCGCAGCACTACAAAGGCAAAGATAGTTTTCAGATAGCTGCAAATACGCTGGTCAGGATCATACCATATTATGCGCAGCCTTCTGACAGCCTCCCATCTTCTCAGCTTTCTCAGGTTTACAAGCTCAAAGACCATAGATTGGTCTATACCGGACTGGGTCATGATCATTGATACTATAGCAGGTGAAATGGTGCATTTTACCGGAGCATAAGTGACATAGGACAAGCCTGTGTTATTATGTGTAAAAGCACTTATGATATGAGGGAGCTTTGACTAATTTTGCCATGGTACCTACCATTTTATTAACCTTCTAATTTTTTTTCAGACATGAGTCAGATAGCAGCAGTGCATGCACGCCAGATCCTGGATAGCCGGGGCAACCCCACAGTAGAAGTAGATGTGATCACCACCAATGGAGAGCTCGGCAGGGCCGCGGTACCGTCGGGGGCATCTACAGGCAAGCATGAAGCTGTAGAGCTGCGCGATGGCAAGAAGAGTGAATGGATGGGCAAAGGTGTATCTAAGGCGGTAAAGAATATCAACGATATCATAGCCAAGGAGATCACAGGTATCATGGTAGATGAGCAGAACCTGATAGACGCCGTCATGATCAAACTGGACGGTACACCCAATAAGGCAAAGCTCGGCGCCAATGCCATACTCGGTGTGTCAATGGCTGTAGCCAAGGCCGCTGCCCAGGCATCTGACATGAGCCTGTACCGCTATATCGGTGGGGTCAATGCCAATACGCTGCCCGTGCCCCTGATGAATATCCTCAATGGTGGCGCACATGCAGACAATAAGATCGATTTCCAGGAGTTTATGATCGTGCCTACCGGCGCTGATACTTTTGGCCGTGCGCTGCAGATGGGTACAGAGGTATTTCACCACCTCAAAGCAGTGCTCAAAAAGAAGGGCTACTCTACCAATGTAGGTGATGAGGGCGGCTTCGCTCCCAATATCGCCAGCAACGAAGAAGCGATCGAGACGGTCCTCACTGCTATCGAGGCAGCAGGATTCAAGCCGGGCAAGGATATCTATATCGCCATGGATGCTGCGGCTACGGAGTTCTACGATGAGAAGAATAAGGTCTATCACTTCCATAAATCAAATGGAAAGAAGCTCAGCTCTGACGAGATGGTAGCATATTGGGCCAGCTGGTGCAAGAAATATCCTATCGTATCCATAGAGGATGGTATGTCTGAAGACGACTGGACAGGCTGGAAGAAGCTCACCGACAAGCTGGGAGATAAAGTGCAGCTGGTAGGCGATGACCTCTTTGTGACGAATGTGAACCGCCTGGCCAAGGGTATCGATACCGGCGTGGCAAACTCTATACTGGTCAAGGTGAACCAGATAGGTACTATCACTGAGACCATCAATGCCGTCAACCTGGCTAAAAACAACTCCTATACCTCCGTCATGAGCCACCGCTCAGGAGAGACAGAGGATACTACTATAGCTGACCTCGCCGTAGCGCTGAACTGTGGTCAGATCAAGACTGGCTCTGCCTCCCGCACAGACAGGATAGCCAAGTATAACCAACTGCTCCGGATAGAGGAGGAGCTGGGTGTGATGGCACACTATCCTGGCAGAAACTTTAAGTACAAATAATCGTTTAAGGAAGTGAAGCTGTGCCCGTCTGATCGGGTATCGGCAGATTTTTGTGACGGAAATGACATTATGACCCGGAGGATCATTCTTTTAGTTTTGCTATGCTCTGCCCTGCGCGCAGTAGCGGGCGAATTTACCGGCAATAAGCTGCTGGAAGTGCTCGGCGAGGACCGCAATGGTGCCGTATGTGCCAAGTTGAAAACAGAATACCTGCTGGACAAGGCAATGAAGAACCCCGAGCTGGGTATCAAGCTGACGGTCACGCATGACTCTGTCAGTGTGATCACAGCGCTCACGCTCACATCCGGTGGTCACGAGATCAATGAGATAAAGTACAAGGAGTTTAATCGCGAGTTACCCTTTGGGATATCCTTTGATGATGGAGAGGAAACGCTCATCCAGAAACTAGGGGAGGCCAAAAGTGGTGGCGATGACCGCCTGAAATTTAAGAAGGATGGCATCACTATCAATGTCTATTTCAAATCATCAGCCAGGAAAAAGATCGCCTTCCTGAAGTTCACACAGAATATAGGAATGGTAGGACCATATCGCATGGATGGTAGCCATCATGCTCCTGTAGTAGCAGCCGCTCCCGTGCCGGCCAAGGCCGATGCCTCTACCCGCGACTCCCGCATAGCAGCAGCCAAGGCTGCCACTGACAATACTGCAAAACCAGCCGCCAATCCATCTAAAACCGTATCGTCCCTGCCTGCTCCCGCCGCTGCTGGCAAGACCAGCGTCGCTACCGCAGCAGCCAATAAGAGCAAATTTTATCAGGCTATCATGAGCGTGATAGAGTCCGGAGAGGAGGAGATGTTTAAAGACATACAGAAAACCCCTAGCGCGCGATCTAACTTCTGGAACTATAAATACACTTATGGAACATCTATAGCCATACCGGGAGAGAAGTATAATATGCTTTATAGCTTCCCGTTCCAGAAGTCACAATTGGATTTCGTGTCAGTACTGGAGGAAACAGATGGTGCCAGCGCATCTATCGGCACCAAGTACCTGGAGATAGAGACGACATTGAAGCATGACTTCCCTAACTCTGAGGGCTGGATATATCACTATACCGTAAATCCAGAGGATCCGAAGGGGCCAAAAGATTTTGAGCTGAAAAATGCCAAGCTCGGCAGTATCGTACTAGATCACTCCGTGAATCCATACGGCAAGCATGTACTCTACCTACGCTTCCTGCTGCAGTACGATTGATCACATCGCTCGTACTCCATCACAGGCCTGCGTGGTATAGATCTCACACTGTAGTCCTGTCACTGTCTCATATCTTCTGCTCAGTATATCGGTGAAGGATGGTATCGCACTCTCACGCACCAGTGCTATAGCACAGCCGCCAAAGCCACCACCTGTCATACGCGCACCGAGGCAGCCATCTATATTTTGTGCAGTCACGGCCAGCGTGTCCATCTCCTGGCCCGTCACTTCGTAGTCATCTTTCATAGAGGTGTGAGATGCCGTCATCAGTCGCCCGAATGTATGCAGGTCTCCCATCCTGAGTGCGTTCGCTGCATGCTTTACGCGCAGGTGCTCTGATACTACATGGCGCGCCCGCCTGCGTATCACCTCATCACTGATGCCCGCCACAGACTCCATAGTGGCATCTACCAGGTATTGGCCTTCGGCCAAAACTCCCTTAGCCCTTAGTATAGATACTGCAGCATCGCTTTCTGCTTTGCGTTCGTTGTAGGCTGATTTGATCAGGCTGCGTGGTTTCATGCTATTGATCACCAGCAGTGCATAGTCATCCAGCTCAAAGGGGATGTGTTCATGCTTCAGTGTATTGCAGTCCAGCAGCAGCGCATGATCTTTCTTGCAGTTAGCCACAGCAAACTGATCCATGATGCCACATTTCACTCCTATGAATTCGTTTTCTACTTTCTGTGAGAAAGTCGCTATTTCAGGTAAGCTGGATGGCATCCCGTATTCACTTCTCAAAATAAAAGCAGTAAGTACCTCGATAGCTGCTGATGAAGAGAGCCCAGACCCTTCTGGCAAATTACTGTCATAGAAAAGATCAAAACCGTTTATAGGTACTCCTACGGCTAGTAGGTGTCTGATCACACCCAGAGGATAATTGCCCCATTTATAGTCTGGTGTGTATTTACCCGGCAGCTCACTCAGAGGGAGATTGATAGGTTTCTTGTGGGTCGTAGAGTAAAGGCATATCCTGTCATCCTCCCTTTTTTTGAATAGCCCCCTGATCCCAGGATTGATAGCGATGGGTAGCACAAGCCCCCCATTGTAGTCTATGTGCTCACCTATGAGGTTGACTCTGCCGGGAGCAAAGTAGATGCGATTGCCGTGATCCGAGCTAAAACCCGGTGAAAAATCAAAGTCAGCCTCGCCAAACATTTCTACGAGTCCTTGCAAAAAATTTGAAATATCATCCACATCCATAGCTATTTGATCTTATCTCTTAGTATCGCTGCACACTCATCCACATCCAGCGGATTGGCCGCAGCTCCTGCACCCATCTCACTACCGGCATACCACTTGATCTTATCTTTTGCCCGCAGCGGCGGATAGAACTCTATGTGAAAAGCAAAATAGTCGGCAGCGTCTTTATAAGCCGGACTATTGACCGGGCTCTGATGGATAGCCATGATGTATGGAAACGGCCGGTCATATATCTTGTCAAACCCCTTTACTACTTGCTTGAGCATCACGGCCAGGTCCTTCTTCTCATTGAGTGTAAACTCAGTGAAGTTCTGTTTCAGTTTCTTATTGACTATAAAAAGCCCGAAAGGATAATCTGTGAAGTATGGGATATAGGCTATGAAGGATTTATTCTCCAGCACCACGCGCTTCTTATATTTTTTCTCCGCAGCATTCAGGTCTTTGAAGAGATTGCTGCCATGTAGCTTGTAGTATTTCTTGCAGTTGTTCAGCTCGGCGCGTACTTTGTCCGGTATCCATGAGTAGGCATAGAGCTGACCGTGTGGATGCAGCATGGTCACACCTACCTCTTCACCTCGATTTTCAAACTCATAGATGTATTTGATCTTCTTGTCCCGGCTCAGCTCGCGGTAACGGTCTGTCCATAGCTCCACGATCTTCAGGACGTGATCATCGCTCAGCTCGTAGATTTTCTGTGTATGGCGGGAGGAGTACAGTATCACCTCACATTTGCCATAGGCTTCTTTTGCTACAAAACTTTTATTGGTCTTTCCCTTATCTACCGCTTCAGGCTTTTGGCTCAGTACCGGGAAGTCATTTGTATATGCGTATACATCGTATGAGGCAGGAACTGTCTTGCCCTCCCCAGGGCAGAACGCACAATAGTCAGCAGAGAGGTGGGGACGGTTCTGGCGGTTGGTAGCTACCATCGTCCAGGTATCGAGCAGGGGATTGTAGCGTAGCTCCGGCATCAGAAGTCGTATTTGCGCTGGGCCAGATTCATACGCACGCCGAGGCCAAAGTAGAACGTATTCTCGCGAAATGCAGCCTGTTCGCTGCTCTTATTCCTGTAGAATGTCTCGAGGTCTACATATATATTATGCCATGGCTGGTAGCTCACGCGCAGGTTGATATAGGATATCAGGCCGCGAGCACCCTGGCCTATTTTATTGCCAAACTCCTTGGTAGCAGCGTCCTGGCGCAGTATGTCTCCACCATAGTTTGCGAGGGCACCGGTAGATGCCAGCACAGTGTCCTGACCTACGCGTGCTTCTATATTACGCAGCGTGAGTGTCCAGCGTGGGGCAGGCTGATAGCGTAGCTGTGTGATAAACTCCGCGAAGTTGGCTCCCAGTGGGTGAGCCAGTGCCTGATTGTAGTTAGTATAGCTGAGAGCCCCGTCATGCGTATAGGTGAAGGGGCGCACCGCGTTAAACTCAAACTGTCCGTCCAGGTGCTTGATGATGTCGATATATTTCACTCCCAGCTGTACGCCATATTTATTGGCACGCCAGCCGTTAGACTTGATCATGTTCTTTACATTAAACTCGTCCAGCATCAACTGTCCGTAGATCTGCATATGGTTAAATGCATTGGCCTTGAAGTCTGCCCCTACGAATACATTGTCCGGGCTACCCAGTGCATGCTCTACAGCGCGGTAGAAGATGATCGGATTGAGGTACGATGGATCGAGGTTATTGCCACTGCGGCGCGATATCACACCCTCAAACAGCCCCAGGTCCAGCCATCGTGTCACCTTGATATTGAGGTGGTGAAATGCGCCATACTTCTGGAGATAGGTACCATCCACACTACCGCCGCTGGTGCGGTCAGGATTGGTGAGCTGCGTGATCATACTCACATATTCAAAGCGCCAGAAGGTCAGCTTGTATTTCAGGAAGAGATACGGAGCCGAGTTGTCGGACAGGTACAGGGAGCGGATACCATTACCCCAGAAATGTTTATCACGGCCAAAGGTGATATTGAGGTAGTTCAGCACATTGATATTGACATAGCCACGTGCATCAAACCAGTTTGTCCCATCCTTAAACTTGAATATAGAAGAGGAGTAACCTTTGTAATAAGCAAAGCCATACACATAGCCTTGCGAGGTAAAGGCCTTATCTGCGGCATAGGATGGAGCACGCTCAGCGCCACCGGTAGCCTGCAGGTAGAAGCTCAGTACCTTTTTGATATTGCCACGAAACTCTACACCAAAACTCCTGTAGAAATTGAACCGGCCACCGCCACCTGACTCGCCGCCTACGTGCACATCCACTACCGGGTTGAATCGAAGGTCAAACAGGCCTTTTTTCTTGGACGATACATGGGCAAAGCTGGCAGGCTCACGATAGAGTTTTTTCAGGAATGGGCGGCGTGTTTTGCTCGTCACGCTATCCAGCCACTCCGCATTGTCATCCATCAGGTACTGTATCTGAAACTCATTGACTTTATCCTGTTTCAGGTTAGAGAAGTGCATCTTCTCTGCCATAGCACCCACCTCGCCGCGTATGAATGGTTTATCTCCCGTATGGATCATAGGCAGGATACGGCCATACTTGATATCCAGGCGGTCCACGTAGTCATAGGTATCTCCTCCTACCGGTACATAGGTGCCCTGCGCGATACTCATCACGCTCACTGCGATACCTGCTGCCAGGAGTAGTACTTTCTTCATGCCAGATCTTTACGTAGCCAAGATAGAATTTTTGCCCTAAAAGTGGCAGTATCACTCCTCATCTGCAAAGAGGTCTGAAGCTATCCTGTCTGCATAGTGCCGCCCCGCCTGTGTGAGGCGGAGCACATCGCCCTCCAGCCTGTAGTGCTCTGCCGCTACATCAGACAGGGCTCTGAGTATCTGATCTCTATAGGCCGCCACTTCAGGCCGCGTCAGGTCGCAGCCCCACATCGTGCGCAGGGAGGTCATGATATATTCGTTGGCCCGCTGGGTAGCGGTGAGGTGTTCTATTTTATATGGTAGCTTGCCCTCACCTATGCTTTTTATATAGGTGTTGTTATTGGCCACGTTCCAGCGGCGTGAGCTGCCGTCATAGGAGTGTGCGGAGGGACCCAGGCCCAGGTACTTTTTGCCACGCCAGTAGTTTGTATTATGGATAGCGTAATGGCCGGGCAGGGCAAAGTTGCTGATCTCATACTGGTCATAGCCGTGTGCCGCCATCTCCTCCATCAGTATGTCAAACTGCCTTGAGCTCTGCGCTTCATCCACTGGTACGGCGCGGCCTGTACGGATGTTTTTGTCCAGATAGGTCTTTGGCTCTACGGTCAGTGCATAGGATGATATATGTGGTATGCCCAGCGCAAATGCCTGCCGGATATTGCTACGCCAGGCCTCATCACTCATAGTCGGCGTACCATATATCAGGTCTATGGTCAGGTTTTGAAATCCGGCCTCCTGCGCACGCTGTATCGCCGCTACAGCTTCCAGAGCATTATGCGCCCTGTTCATATATACCAGGTCCGCCTCGTGAAAGGACTGCACCCCTATAGACAACCGATTCAATCCAATAGACCGCAGCTCGGCCAGCTCGGCTACCCGCTCCGTGGTCAGGTCGTCAGGATTGGCCTCTATGGTCAGCTCCTGCAGGCGGACCCTTGGGTGAGTCCGGTAGATGGATTCGGTTATCTGCCTGAGCTGATCTGTGCGCAGCATGGTGGGGGTGCCCCCGCCGTAGTAGATCGTCTCTATCTCCTCACCACTCAGGTAGTCTCGCGTCAGCTCTACCTCCCGGATGATCGCGTCTACCAGCTCATCGCGGCGGGCAGCAGAGGTGGTAAAGTAAAAATTGCAGTAGTGGCAGGCCTGCCGGCAAAAGGGGATATGGATGTAGATGCCTGCCATGCCCCAAAAATCAAGAATCTTATTGCCAATGCCAAAATCTAAATCCATCTTTAGCGTTATCTTTAGCTGATCGGATGAAAGGATGGTTTTTATTGCTGGCCGTAGTATGGCTAAAGGTAGCATACGCTCAGGAGCCCTGGCACCTGGAGGTAGTATGCCATGACAAGCCGGCAGCATTTTTCACCAAGAAGCTTTCGTACAGGACTACCTTCTCTGATTCTATCAAGCAGCGCAAGGAGATAGACTACCTCTACACCCAGATCCGAAATCAGGGCTACCTCACCGCATCTATGGATAGCATAGTCAACCTCGGGCATACCACCTTTGCATATATATATGTAGGAGACCGGTTTGAGACCATTACTATATATAATGGTAATATCCCTTCAGACTTCCTGCCGGATATAGGATTGAAAAAGCTGGGCGATGGCAAAGTGATACCCGCAGATGGCACCATGCTATTCAAGGAGAAGATCATCCAGTCATGTGAGAATATAGGTTACCCATTTGCAGAGGTGTGGCTGGATAGCTTTGACATGAATAGCGGTCATATATCTGCCAAAGTCTATTTGCAGCTGCACGACCTATTCCACTACGATACGCTGAAGATACAGGGCAAAACCAAAGTGCGTCCTCTCTTCCTGCGAAACTATCTCGGCATCAAACCCGGCAAGGTATATAATGAAGCGAGTGTGCGCCGCATCACCCAGCGGCTCAGTGATCTGCAATTTGCAGAGGTCATCAAACCTCACACGGTAGAGTTTCGTGCTGAGAAGGCGCGTATCAATGTCTTCCTGAAAGATAAGAAGGCGAGCCAGTTTGATTTGCTTATCGGAGTGCTGCCGGGCAGTTCCGGGCAGAAGGTACTGATCACCGGCGATGTCAAGATACATCTCGTAGCACCATTCGGGGCAGGAGAGGACCTGTACATCCAGTGGCAGAAGCTCCAGCCTAAGACACAAACGCTGAATGTCAAACTGGTCTATCCCTACCTGCTGGGCCTGCCGCTAGGCATCAATGCCAACTTTCAATTGTACAAGAAAGATACATCCTACCTGCAGATAGACGGCGACTATGGCGTACAGTACCAGCTATCCGGCAATGATTACCTAAAGGCGTCATACCGCCAAAAGGTTTCCATCATCCTCGATCCTGATACTAACTATGTCAAGATAAACCGCGCCCTGCCACCCAATCTGGACCTGAGCACAAATGAATTTGCCCTGGAGTTTTACATGCAGAAGCTCAACTACCGGTTCAACCCCGTTTCAGGCTTTGTACTGCAGACGAGTATCGCTGCCGGTGCGCGGACTATCAAGAAGAACACAACCATCGCTAGCCTCTATGATCAGGTAGAGGGCAAAACTTTTGTAAGCCTCTATGATACTACCAGGCTCACCACCTTTCAGCTGCACCTCGCGCTGATGGTAGACAAGTTCTGGAAGATCAATAACCGCATGACCATACGCACTATGTTTGAGGGCAAATACTTTTTTGCAGACCGCATACTGGATAATGAGCAGTACCAGATAGGTGGTGTCGCTTCTCTCAGGGGATTTGATGACCGGTCCATTTTCACCCCATACTATGCTATGGGCGATCTGGAGTACCGCTACCTGATCTCAAAAAATTCCTATTTCTTCGCCTTCTTCAATGCTGCACTGGTGAGGGAGCCCGGACACTATATCAATAAACCTTTCGACTTTCCATTTGGGTTTGGCGCAGGTACTACCTTTGAGACCAAGATCGGTCTCTTTGGCCTGACCTATGCCATGGGCAAGCAACTGGACAATGCTCTTTCATTCAAGAACGGCAAGATACACTTCGGCTATATAAACTATTTCTAGTGCGCGCTATCATCCTCATATTATGCCTGGTCCTGTCTGTGCGGCTATCTGCGCAGGATGATACACTGAGCGTAGCGACAGACTCTACCGCAGTGCCGGATAGTACTGAGCAGGTCATCGTTATAGATACAGCTGCGGTGCAGCACGCAGATAGCGTAGCAGCATACAGATCATCACTCACAGTAGGTGAGCGGCCACTCTGGTACGATATAGAGCAGGAGCGCCGCATGCCTGACAATACGTTTATGTTTCTCCTCCTGGTAGCACTGCTAGTCGTGCTCACCACGCTCAAACTGGCATTCAGCAATGATTTCACTGATCTCTTCCGCTCTGTGGCTAGCTCTAATATCGCATCGCAGATCGTGCGTACATCACGAGAGGATCTATCTCTCTCATCGTTTCTGATGAATGGAATTTTTGTGGTCGCAATATCTATCTACACGCGATTTGTGTTATTGCATTTCTTTCCTTATTCTGCATTGTCCGACAATTTTTCAATAGTCAAGCTCATCATTTTATTCACATTTTTTTTCGTCGCAAAGTTTGCGACGTTGCGCTACATCGGAAATCTTTTTGAACTGCGCGCATCAGTAGATGAGTACTTGTTTAATCTCTCTGCTATCGTCAGAACCATTGGTATTGCAATGATTCCAATACTATTCATGCTGTATGCATCATCAGAAAAATATTTTCTTTTCATCTTCATTGCATCGCTTGTGATATTGAGCGCGGGTGGCATCATGATCATCGTGCGAGGTTTATCCACATCGTATAAAGTGATGTACAGCAGTCTGTATCATTTTTTAATATACATTTGTGTTGGAGAAATATTACCAGTATTTCTATTTATTAAATTGTTAACCAAAACAGCTATTTAACATGGCAACAAAGTCAACAGCAAAGAAAGCTGCCCCAAAGAAAGCTGCTAAGAAAGCTGCCCCTAAGAAGGCTGCTAAGAAAGCTGCTGCTCCTAAGAAGGCTGCAAAGAAGGCTGCCCCTAAGAAGGCCGCTAAGAAAGCTGCTGCCCCTAAGAAGGCTGCTGCTCCTAAGAAAGCTGCCCCTAAGAAGGCTGCAGCTCCTAAGAAGGCTGCTGCCCCTAAAAAAAAAGCGTAAGCTCGGGCAAGCAATCAAGATCTAACAGCAGTAGCACTTCCGGTCGCAAGATGGCTGATGAGAAATCAACTAAACCGAGTGCTACTGCTTTTATTTTGAAAAGCAGTAAGACAAAAAAGCCATCGTTAAATAAAGCCTCTGTGTCCTCTAAGAAAGTAGTAAAGCCGGCACCTAAAGCTCCGGCCGTCCCAGTCAAGAAAGCTCCGGCTAAATCTCCAGCCAAATCCCCTGCTACTCCTGTACAAAAATCTCCCGCAGCTACTGTAGCTCCCATAGCATCTACCGAAGAAAAGAAGAAGCCTGTCAGGCTCTCTGAGATACTGAAACCTAAAAACGAGAAGAACTATAGCGAGTTTCTGAGTACTGATGCGAAAACGCGTCTCAAGAATATCATCGTGGCACAGCCACAACCCGAAGGGATCAAATCTCCATACTATGATCTGGAGTCAAAATATAAAGTCAAGTTTCAATTCACTCCATTTGTCACAGTAGAGGGAGTACTTGGCAAAGACTTCCGCAAGCAGCGCATCTCTCTGAATGATTTTAGCGGTATCATCTTTACCAGCCGCAATGCGATAGATCACTTCTTCCGCATATGTGAGGAGCTGCGTGTCAAGATGAGCCAGGAGACAAAGTACTTTTGCACTTCAGAGGCTATTGCTCTATATCTCCAGAAATACACTCAATACCGCAAGCGCAAAGTATTCTTTAGTGATACTAATAGCAATAAGGAAATGCGCGCGCTGATTCTCAAGCACCGCGATACGACCAAATTCCTCTATATAGGACCGGAGGTGCGTAGCAAGGATGAGATCACCTCGTTTATGTCTGACCAGAATATCCCGTTCACTGAGGCTGTGATGTACCGCACAGTACCGAGCGACCTGCGCAAGCTGGACCTCGGCAAGTACGATATGATGATACTCTTCAGCCCTTCGGCTATTCACTCTCTTTTCCAGAGCTTCCCGGGATTCAAGCCTGGCAACCTCAAGATAGGAGTGTATGGCAAGATAACAGCTGATGCAGTGCTGGATACCAACTGGCAGATACATCTCATGGCTCCGCTGGATGGCGCACCATCCATCATAGCTGCACTGGATGGCTATCTGAAAGTATCTAATAAGTAGTAGCGGAGGATCTGCGGCGGATGTAGCAGTCTTTTATCCTATCAGAAATATACAGTAGCGTTTGTGAAGGCCGGGTACCTCCCTGCGCCAGTCTGACACTTTTTTTGTCGCGATATACTCTGTAGGCAGGGTCAGGTCGCAGGCTACACATAGTTTAGTATCTCCGTTCAGGTGCTGTAGCGTATCGCGCATCAGCGCATCATTGCGGAAGGGTGTCTCCATAAAGATCTGTGTGCCACCTCTACGCGCCGTATCTTCCAGTTGCTTCAGTTTTTTAGCGCGGTCTGCAGTCTGTATGGGCAGATAGCCATGAAAGGAAAACTGCTGCCCACCAAATCCCGATGCCACCAGCGCCAGCAGGATAGAGCTGGGCCCCACCAGCGGTGATACCTGGTAGCCCCGTATATGCGCATAGCTCACGATCTCATATCCCGGGTCTGCTATACATGGATTGCCCGCCTCACTGATGATACCTATATCATGTCCACCTTCTATAGGTGCCAGCAGCTGTTTAGCATGGTTTGCTCCGTGCTTATCCAGCTCTTGTATCGTGACCTCCGTGTCAAAGTTTTTCTTGTAGCCTATCGCCCTGAGGTAGCGGCGCGCCGTACGGGCATCTTCTACTATGAAGTGATTTAACCCCGCCACTACATTCCTCACCTGATCGGGGATGATCGTATTATCATTCTCTCCGAGAAAGGATGGGATGAGATACAGGCGTCCTGGCTTTCTTGGGTCGCTCATTATTCTGGTTTGCTATTTTCTATGGAGTCCATGTGCACTACTGAGCAATCAAAATTAATGTCCAGCGTACTATCGGCCGGGTGCGGAAAACCAGCGTTCATATTCAGTTTCAGTTTGTAGTCACCGTACGCTCTGTTCAGAAACTTGCCTACCACCGGCATAGCTGCCGCAGCGCCGGTACCTGACGATGCAAAGTGCACACTGGGCTGCTCAAATCCTACCCAGCAGCCGGCCACTATATCCGGTGTCATACCTATAAACCATGCATCGGCATTTGCCTGCGTGGTGCCTGTCTTGCCTGCCAGCGCCAGGCTGGGCAGGCCATAGTGTGCGCGGATCGAGGCTGCAGTACCACGGTTCACTACTCCTTTCATCATCTCTACTGTGGTATAGGCTACATTAGGTGAGATGGCTGCAGAGTGCTCCTGATTGAATGTGGCCAGTACATTGCCCTTCTTATCCGTGATCTTGGTGATGTAAAATGGCTTGCAGTATTCACCCAGATTGGCCAGTGTTAGATACGCGCCGACCATCTCCGTGAGTGATATGTCAGATACACCGAGGCATAGGGCTGGTACCCTGTCCAGCTCACTTTCTATATGGAGTTTACGGGCCATATCTATCAGTGCCTGCGGGCCAAAGTCGCACATCAGGTTTGCGGTCATCCTATTGTCCGAGTACCAGAGTCCCTGCTGCATAGGCACGAGGTCACCGTCTTTAAATTTTTTGCTGCCAGCTGGGTTCCACCCATTTTCACCGCAGGTCGGCGGTATGTATTCTATCTGGTGGCATGGCTCATATCCACGCTCTATTGCCACTGCGTATTGCAGCGGTTTCATAGTAGAGCCTACCTGGCGCTTGGTAGATTTCTTCACATGGTCCAGCTGAAAGTACTTCATATTAGGGCCTCCTACCCATGCCTTGATCTCACCTGTATGTACATCTACCGCGAGGAAACCACACTGGATGATCTGCAGATAGTAGCGCAGGGAATCCGCCACGCTCATAGATGTATCCTTGTCATACGATCCATGCTCACCATCATACGAGAAGATCGTCATGTCCGTTTTCTGATTGAATAGTTTTCTGATCTCTGCATCAGACTTACCCTGTGCTCTGAGGTCCTGGTAGTGCTGGCTCTGTGCTATAGATTTATCCAGCAGGTCAGGCTTGGCGCGCTCACCGGATTTCCATGGCTCCTTGCCGTGCCATTCTTTGAAGTAAGACTCCTGTAGATACTTTAGGTGTTCTTTGATCGCATCCTCAGCGTAGCGCTGCATACGGGAGTCGATAGTAGTATACACCTGTAGGCCATCTGTATAGATATCATACTTACTGCCGTCTTGCTTTTTATGTTTTTCGCACCATGCCTTCAGTTCTTGTCTTAGATTTTCGCGCAGGTATGTGGCCAGCCCCTCACGGTAGTCGGCACTATGAAAGTTGAGCTTGATCTGCTTTTTGCTCAGCGTATCAAAAGCTGCCTGATCTATGATCTTGGCCTCTACCATACGTTTTAGTACGAGGTTGCGTCGTTCCTCGGCCTTATCGGGATGCCTGCGAGGATTAAACTTTGCAGGAGCATTCACCAGGCCTACGAGTACTGCTGCTTCATTTGGTTTCAGATCTTTAGGCGATCTGCCATAGTAGGTAAAGGAGGCAGTCCTGATGCCGTATGACTGATTGCCAAACTCGACCGTATTAAAATACAGGGTTATGATCTCCTCCTTGCTAAACATCCGCTCGATCTTTGCCGCCAGGATCCACTCCTTCAGTTTCTGCTTTGCCCGCTGTATCCTCCCGGCTTTATGAAAGCCCTGATGGAAAAGATTCTTTGCAAGCTGCTGTGTGATAGTAGAGGCACCACCACGGTCGCGGCCTAGCAGCGGACCCACCACCGCACCAAACAAGCCGGTCATGTCTATGCCGGAGTGATCGTAGAATCGCTTATCTTCTGTAGCCACCAGCGCCTTGACCAGATAGGGAGAGAGGTCATCGTATCCTACCTCTATGCGGTTCTCATTATAGTAGCTGCCCAGTACCTCGCCATCTGCTGAGTATACAGTGGTAGAGACATCGTTATTGGGGTTTTGTATAGCCTCCAGGTCGGGCATCTCTCCCAGCAGGCCTGCATTGACACCTACGAAGAAGAGAAAGATCAACAGGATACAGGACCAGAGAGCGATCTGTACCAGCTTGAAGACATCCCAGAAATTATTGAAATTGATTTTCTTTAGTTTGAACTTCATCTGCTGTTATCGTTTGCGCATCTGAGCGTAATAGGCCTCCAGTATATTATAAAACTCCTCTCCATACTTGCGCAGCAGCGCATCTTTCACAAAACGGAAAACCGGTACTTTTAGTTTGTTGCCATTCTTGCAGGCCGCCTTGCAGATACTCCAGCGTTCATAGTTGACTGCTTCAAATGATTTATACTCTGTGATCCGGATAGGGTAGAGGTGGCAGGATACAGGTTTTTTGAAATCTACCTTACCCGCCAGGTATGCTTTCTCTATGCCACACACGGCTATGCCATTATCATAGTTGATCCACGCACATGGGCCATCTTTGATCAGTGGTGTCTTCCACTTCTGATCTTCCTCCTCCCACATATACTTCTTCTTCTCCAGCACGGCTATGCCCTCTGCAGTGAGAAAGGGCTTCACCGTCTCATATATATCATCCAGTATTTTCAGCTCCTCCTGATCCAGTGGCGCACCTGTATCACCTTCCACGCAGCATGCGCCCTTGCAGGCATTGAGGTCGCAGACGAAGTGTTCCTCCAGGATATCCTCGCTGACTATTTTATTGTCTATTGATAGCACTTATTTCTATTTTCGATTTATGGCCTTATCTCCAAAAGTACGCATATCCTACCGCTCATCCCAATCTGTGTTTTGCCTCATCGTAGCGTTGATTGTGTCTTTTAGTGTATCAGCTCAGTACCACTCCCTGTGCTGGAAGGTCACAGGCCCCGGCCTCCGGCAGCCATCCTACCTGTTTGGTACCATGCACGTATCAGACAAAAGGGTTTTCAATTTTGGGGAGAAGGTGATGAAAGCTTTTGATGGCAGCAAGGCCTACGCCATGGAGCTGGATCCCGACAAGGCACTGAACCCCGCCGTGGCATTGTCTCTCGTCATGAAGGACGGCAGCCGTATCAGCCAGATGCTGCCGGATTCGGACTATAGGTTTGCAGACTCACTGATCAAATCAGCTACAGGTTTTGGACTTGCATTATTGGATAAAGTAGAACCAGTGCTGATCACAGCCATACTGGAGGAAGGCGGCATGGGTATGACCACCAGCGATACCAGCAATATGCCCGAGGCGATGGACCTGTATTTCTACCAGAAAGCAAAGAGCCAGAAGAAAAAGCAAATAGGCATCGAAACGGTAGATGAGCAGATCGCTGCACTGCATACGCTTACCTATCAGGAGCAGGCAGATCAGCTCCGCTCTGCTATCAAGGAGATCCGCCAGCCCAGTGGCGCCGGAGAAGGTGATCTGCTGAAATACTACATCGCCCAAAATCTGGATAGCCTCCTATCTATGAGTGATGAATCACAGATGCCCGAGAAGTTTTACAAAGCACTGGTCACAGACAGGAATATACGCATGGCAGACCGCATCGCAGTGTTCATAAAGAAGCAGCCCACCTTTATCGCTATCGGCGCACTGCACCTGCCAGGACAGGGTGGCGTCATAGAGCTGCTGCGGAGGAAAGGCTACACAGTAGAGGAGTGGCGCTGACGAGCTAAATCAATACTATGAAATCTAAGATGTCGCTTCGCAAAAAGATACTGCTGATCGCCGTAGCAGGATTTATCCTCCTTAATGCGCTCGCCGCCGCACACGCCTACAAGTTCACTCATTTCTCCAACGGGGGCGAAAAGACAAAAGGCGCAGAGAAACTATCTGCACTGGAGAAACTAAAGACCGTCATATTCGGCATCAACCATCCGCGCCCGGTCAATACTCTTATGCCCGAGCAACCTTATGATACAGTTTATATCCAGAGCAATGTAAAACTACAATGCTGGCATATACGCAGTGATAGTTCGCGCGGTACAGTGCTGCTATTTCACGGTTATAGCTCAGATAAATCTAAACTGCTCAACCGGTCTGATGCCTTTCTGGAGATGGGATATGACGTTCTGTTGGTTGACTTTATGGGATCCGGAGGCTCAGTGGGTAATGAAACGACCATAGGCTACAAGGAGGCGCAGAATGTCTATGACTGCTACAACTATATCGCGAGTAGAGATAAGCGCCCTGTTTACCTTTTCGGCAATTCTATGGGCTCTGCAGCTATTCTCAAAAGCATTCATGATTACAATTTTCAGCCAGCAGGTATCATTATAGAATGCCCCTTTGGCTCGATGTATAAGACCACTTGCGCCCGGTTTAAAGAGATGCACGTCCCGGCATTTCCTATGGCGGGTCTGCTCATGTTTTGGGGTGGCGCAGAGTGCGGCTTCTGGCCCTTCAGTCACAATCCGCAGGACTATGCTACTAATGTCGCGTGTCCTACCTTGCTGATGGCTGGCGGTAGCGATGAGAAGGTAAGCAAAGAAGAGACAGACCTGATCTATGCACATCTCAAAGGACCTAAACGATTGGTGATCTTTCCTATGGCGCGTCATGAAGATTACTTTAAGCAATACAAGTCTGATTGGATAAATGACGTTTCTATGTTCTTGAAATAGTCTGCTGGCTGCTTACATTTTTCGTATTTTCCATCAGCAATGGAACAACAGCAATCTCTCAGTAAAACACTGACACCACTCCTGCTCTGGGGGCTCGGCGTAGGCTATGTGATCTCCGGTATGTATGTAGGCTGGAACCTCGGCCTGGAGAAAGGAGGCACGCTGGGTATGGCCGTGGCTACGGTCTTTGCCATCGTGATGTATAGCGCTTTCAGTTTTTCCTATTCTGAGCTTGCCTGTGCCATTCCTAAGGCAGGAGGAGCATTCGACTACGCGCGTAGGGCATTGGGCAAGGATGTAGCTTTTGTGACGGGCCTGGCGCAGATCATAGAGTTTGTCTTTGCACCACCTGCTATTGCGATCGGTATCGGTACCTATCTTCATCTGGAGTTTCCCTCGCTGGATATCAAGACCGCGGCCATCAGCGTATACGTGCTTTTCACCGCGCTGAATATTTACGGTGTGAAAGCTGCCGCCACCTTTGAGTTGATCATTACGGTGCTGGCCGTGGGTGAGCTGTTATTGTTTGCAGGTGTGACCTTGCCGCACTTTCATTCAGAAAACCTGACCCACAATCCGCTGCCTAATGGCTGGGCCGGGGCTTTTGCGGCACTACCATTTGCCATCTGGTTCTTCCTCGGCATAGAGGGCGTAGCCAATGTAGCAGAGGAGACGAAGAACCCGCAGAAGGACATCCTAAAAGGCTTCGGCTGGGCCCTGATCACACTGGTAGTGCTGTGCATACTCACCTTTATAGCCGCAGTAGGTGTAGCAGGCTGGGAGAGCGTGGTCTATCCCGACCTGGCTAATACGGGTGTGACGTCAGACTCACCCCTGCCACTCGCCATGGGCCGGGTCATAGCCCATGACAATATCCTCTACACGACACTGATCCGCATCGGACTCTGCGGGCTGGTAGCATCCTTTCATGGATTGATACTCGCCTCCGGTCGTGCTACGTTTGAGTTTGGCCGTGTGGGTTTTGCGCCGCGGTTTCTGGGGCAGATCAGCAGCCGATTTCAGACTCCGGCCGTAGCACTTATATTCAACTCTTGCATCGGCATCGCAGCTCTGCTCGCGGGTAGGACCAATGAGATCATTACCTTCTCTGTGCTGGGGGCTCTCATACTATACTCCGTCTCTATGGTATCGGTCATCCGCCTGCGCCGCTCAGAGCCGGGGCTGGAGCGTCCTTTTGCAGTGCCGTTCTTTCCTGCTACACCGCTCATCGCGCTCGTGATAGCCGCTGTGTCGTTTGTGGCAGTCGTTTGGTATAATTTGCTGCTGTCTGCCATATTTCTAGGGATTATTTTGGTGGCTTATTTTATATTTAGGCTTTTCAAGCCGCAGGTGCTGGAGCACTAGACTCCGCAGCGGTCACAGTCTAAACCAACCAGTATAATGACCACGAAAGAGATCCTAAGCTATGTCAAGAACCACCCATCCGGCAAAGTCAAACTCGCGATAGCAGATATAGATGGTATCCTACGCGGCAAGTACGTATCGACAGAGAAATTTCTAGGTATAGCTGATAGTAACTTTGGTTTCTGTGATGTGGTCTTTGGCTGGGATGCGGGTGATGTAGCGTATGACAATACGAACTATACCGGCTGGCACAGTGGCTATCCTGATGCCAAGGCAACCATAGACCTCAGCACCTTCCGCAAGATACCGTGGGAAAATGATGTGCCTTTCTTCCTCGGTGAGTTTATAGATCATAAGAATGATGCGCTCTATGTCTGCCCGCGCCAGGTGCTCAAGAAGGTGATAGGCCAAGCCGAGAAGGAAGGCTTCAAGCCATATTTCTCTCAGGAGTTTGAATGGTTCAATTTTGAAGAGACACCGCAGTCTGCTACAGCCAAAGGCTTCCGCGATCTGCAGCCGCTGACTCCGGGTATGTTTGGCTACTCTATATTGAGGTCCACACTGCGTACAGATTACTTCACAGCACTCTTTGATCAGCTCAAAAAATTTGATGTGCCGATAGAAGGGCTGCATACAGAGACTGGCCCCGGTGTGTATGAGGTGGCGCTGCTCTATGGTGATATACTCACTGCGGCAGACCGCGCTGTACTTTTCAAAACGGCAGTGAAGGAGATAGCCTATAAGCATGGCATCCTCGCTACCTTTATGGCTAAGATCAATGAGAACCTGCCGGGCTGTAGCGGTCACGTGCATCAGTCTCTATGGGATAGCAAGTCATCTAAGAATCTTTTTCATAGTGATAAAGACAAGTCTGGCATGAGTGAGCTGATGAAAAGCTACATCGCCGGCCAGCTCTATTGTCTGCCACATATCCTGCCGATGGTAGCGCCTACGATCAACTCCTACAAGCGCCTCGTAGAGGGCGCATGGGCACCGACCACTGTGACATGGGCTGTAGACAACCGCACCGTAGCACTTCGTGCACTGCCTGCGGGTAGCAAATCTACCCGCCTCGAAACGCGCGTAGTAGGTAGCGATACCAATCCATACCTGGCTATGGCGGCATGCCTGGCAGCAGGCCTCTACGGCATCCGCAAGAAACTCAAACTGGAGCAGCCTGCCACAGTAGGCAATGGCTACCGCGATGAGTCTAATGGCCGATTCCCTAAGAACCTGCATGATGCGACTGTAGCCATGCGGGACTCACCGGTAGCTAAAGAACTCTTTGGTGAGAAGTTTGTCGAGCACTTCACCCAGACGCGTGAGTGGGAGTGGAGGCAGTTTAGCCGCGTAGTGACTGACTGGGAGACCAAGAGGTATTTTGAGATCATCTAGTTTGAGACGTTAGATATTAGACCATAGACAATGCTGGCTGGCGATGTATAAGAAAGTTTTGCGCTTTTATCTGTGGGCATCACTCGGTCTCTGTACGGAGATATTCTTTACGGCCTTTACCGACCTGTTCAATGCTATCTCTGAGCATCGCGCTCCGGACTGGAGCCTCACGGGCCATACCTATGTGTGGATGATCTTTATCTATGGTGCCGGCTCTATCATCTTTCCTTTTGGGCATCACCACCTGAAGGGCTTTCATCTCTTGCTGCGCATCTTTCTGGTAGCCATAGGGATCTTTACCATAGAGTTTACCAGTGGCTTTATTTTGGATAAAATACTCGGGCGCTGTCCGTGGGAGTACTCTGGGCCATTCAGCATACTCGGCTATATACGCCTCGACTACCTGCCTGCGTGGATGATCTTTGCCTATATGATAGAGCGCGCAGATGAGGTGTTTGATAAGATGGCCGGCACGTTTGAAGACTAGCACTTCACCCATCAGCCTTCGGTAGCTCCCTCTCCCAAGGAGAGGCAAGCACCTACAGTTTTAGAGTAGGTGGGTTAAACTGTTTCTCTAAGAACCCCTCCTATTGTTTATACGCCCAGCTCTTCAAATTTCTCTCTCAGCCAGCCGGCATCTGCTATCTGGGTCGTTTTCTCAAAGTCCTTTTTGAGTTCTTCCAGGGCTTTTTTATCTCTTGTATCTACGCGTGACAGGTCATTGATGAAGTTAAGCAGATTGATATAGTTGCGCCGGTGGGCGTCAGATATGGTCCGCTTCCTGCGCAGCAGCGCACGGAAACTGGATATGAGCGAATGTAGCGCTGCATACTCATCCATCTCATAGTAGGTTTTGATGAGGAGCGTCTTTGAGTCCAGTAGGTAGAATACATCGTCATACTCTACCTTCTGCAGTAGCTTGAGCACATCATCATAGCGGCGTATGTAGAAATAGAACTTAGCCAGATTGAAAGTATAAGCATTGCTGCGATTTTCTTTTGGCAGCTTATCACGATAGTCTTTGATGAACTTCTCTGTCCATGACTGTTCCTTCAGTCGCAGGCCGAGGGTCACGAGGTTCTTATAGTCCCATGGTGAGAGCTCATTCTTGTCAAACAAAATATCCTTTTGCAAAGCGATATTATATAGGTCAAACACTTCACGCAGGTAGTCCAACTGGCCTCGGTTGATCTGCTTTACGCAGAAGTTGATACTGAAGATATAGGCGTCTCGCTCAGTGGCAGCCGGTATGTCGCCGGTGTTATTCAGCAGTTCTTTGAGGTGCTGATAGTGCGGCGTGCCGTCCTTCTCGCGCAGCATGTAGTAGATGTGCCGGTAGGCAGCGATAGGCGCTATGGCTGCAAAGGTTTCCTTCTGGCTCAGCGCCAGCACCGCATCTATCATGTCTACCTCCTGCTCCATGTGCAGCACATTGCGATAGTGCTCTATGGCGCAGGCGTAGCGCAGTGTCGTGATACAGTAGAAAGCATTGAGATGAAAGAGTACATTGCTGATGTTCTTCTCTTGTGTACGTTCTTTCTTCAGCTCGATATATTGATTTAGCTCAGCCTCCAGCAGAAACTCATTATAGTAGTAGCCTGCATCTTTATTCTTAGAGCGGCCCTGCACTGTTTTAGCCAGAGAGTAGTTGACCTCAAAGTGGCGTGTGAGCCCTCGTGTATTGATAGCATGTAGTGTGTCTGACAGCTGGTGGGCATGGTCCTCCCGATACTTTTCATAGGCCAGGAAGTCCTCTGCCAGTTTGAGCAGATCAGAGATGGCGCGACGCATTTTGACATCGTTGTAGCGCCCTTTATCCAGAGACGAATATAGCACTGCTTTATTGGGATATAGCCCGTCGGAATCTACGGCCTTGATGAGGACATTCAATAGCTTTAACGGCTTATCATCTGTATTGAAATAAGGAGATATGACGAACTGATGAAGCCTTTTGCGCTCGGGTGGCGTCAGGCTTTGCAATAGCGCGACAAGCTTGCTATCTTGTATCAGGGATTGTTTTTCGACTGGAGGCATTATTTTGGTGTGTCGTACAAAATATTTGGTAAATAATTGAAAATTAATTTATTGCATTTATTTGATAGTTAATATTAGGGTACAATATACAAATAATAGACTTGTTTTCAGTATGGATGGTTTGTTCTTTTGTACCATCAAATAGTATCTACATGCAAACACAACCTACTACCAAAACAAAACATAGCGGCTGGGTCGCTTCCTCCTTATTGTGCCTGTCATTATTGCTTTGTACTAATGCTGTGCTGGCTGGATCGAGTTATTATACCGCCTGTCAGTTTGGCTCGGTGGCCATCAGCTCGTCTGGCGGTACAGGCAGCTGGACCCATTTTCCGGGCAACCCTGGCAACAGTTTTATTTTAAATGCCGGTAGTGATACCACTACTGTGACGTCTTTTACGAATGCAGGAGTATATGCCTATATCTGGACTGGAAGCAATATAGATACGGCGTATGTGACAGTCAATGCTGTGCCGGTAGCTAATGCAGGCTCCGACCAAACTATCTGTATAGGGACCACCGTGGCTATAGGTAGTAATCCCACTGCCACCGGTGGCTCCGGCAGCTATCAGTATATGTGGTCTCCGGCTACCGGACTCTCCAGCGCTACAGTGTCAAATCCGGTCATCTCGCCGCTGGCCGCTACCACCTATACCGTCACTGTAGTAGATGCTGTATCCGGATGCAGCGCTACTGATAATGTGACTATCTCTATCAGTGCTGTACCACAGATCACTATGACGACCAGCCCTGTATCCTGCTATGGCGGAACTGACGGTAGTCTCTGCGCAAACGTGACAGGCGGCACAGCACCATATACGTACATATGGAATAGTATACCCGCTACGACTGCTTCCTGCGCAAATGGTTTGGCATATGGGACCTACACCATTACGGTCACATCCAGCAACGGCTGTACCGCTGCAGATGCCGGTATAGTATCTCAGCCTGCCAGTGCCTTATCAATCTCAGACACTGTAGTAAATATATCCTGCTATGGTGGCGGAGACGGACAGATATATGTCACAGCGACGGGTGGTACGCCGCCGTATATGTACAATTGGTCAAACGGCTCGATACAGCCCACGGTACTGCCTCTGCCGGCTGGCCCGTATACGCTCACTGTGACTGATGCCGGTGGCTGTACTGCCACACTGACACGCACTATCACCGAGCCGACACTGGTATCCCTCGCTGTAGTGAGCGTGACTGATGCCAGCTGCTATGGTAGCAATGATGGCTCGGCCTGCGTAGCAGCTAATGGCGGGGCAGGTGGGTATGCATACACCTGGGCGCCAGCCATGATCACTACGCCATGCATGAACGGCGCTCCGGCTGGTACCTATGCGGTATCTGTGACAGATATGAATGGATGCAGCGCCAGTACAGCGGTGTCTATAACGCAGCCGGCGACGCTCACTTTGGTATTGCAATCGCTTGACGTGTCTTGCTTTGGCGGCAATGATGGGAGTGCATTAGCCTTCGTAACCGGAGGAACTACACCGTATAGCTACCAGTGGTCTGGAGCGGCATCTAGTACCAATACAGCCTCCAGTCTAGCTGCCGGCTATTATTACGTTTTTGTAACCGATAATGCTGGCTGTCAAATGACGGATAGTATTTTGGTCACTGAACCTAGTCCCCTCAGTTCTAATCCTGCAGTGACCAATACATCTTGCGGAGCAAGTGATGGGATAGTTTGTATCAATGCATCAGGTGGTACTCAACCCTATTATACCGACCTGAATGGTACCCGCTATGTTACAAACTGTATCAGCAATCTAACACCTGGAAGTTATCTAATGACACTAACAGATGCAAATGGCTGCACGGAGAATATCGCTGCGACGGTGATAGACGGCGCTGGCTGTGTCTGGCCTGGCGATGCAGATGCCAATCTGCTGGTGGATAATAATGATCTGCTGCCGATCGGCCTGGGCTATGATAGTACAGGACCTGCGCGGACTGTCACATCTATAGTCTGGCAGGGAAGTACCGCCAGTGACTGGTCGCAGTCATTCAGCAGCTATACACCTGTCTTGAACTATAAGTATGCTGACTGCAACGGCGATGGTGTGATCGATGCTACAGATACGACTGCTATCACGCAAAACTTTGGCCTGACACACAGCAAGACCATCAACCGCAAACCGTGGAGGTCAGGTGATCCTGTCATCTATCCACTCCTGAGCAAGGACACTGTGACCAATGGCGATACCCTCACTGTAGACATCCATCTGGGAGACGTGTCGCTCACAGCTACTAATGTCTATGGCCTGGCCTATACGATCAACTATGACCCGGCGGTGCTGGATACTACCAAGACGACTTTCGAGTACGGCAGCTCATGGCTGGGCAGCGCTGCAGATATGATATCTATCAGCAAGGACCTCCGTGCGCAGGGTATGGTAAAAACAGCTGTGACACGCATAGACCATACTACCCGCTCCGGCTCCGGTGTCATAGCACAGATGCGGGCTATAGTGACTACTGACAATATAGATGGCAAAGACCTCTCTTACTATCCCGTGCAGATCATCATCTCTGACGTGAGAGCTATAGATCAGCAGGGGAGTGTGCTGCAGGTCAATGAAGGCGCTGACTCTACAGATGTGGCCTATACGCCGCTGGGTGTGCGCGATGTAGATGCCGGAGCCGATATATCTATGTATCCTAACCCTGCCAATAGCCTCCTGCACATCACATCGTCTCATACCGTAGCGCAGTCTGCAGAGGTGATCAATACACTCGGCGAGGTAGTGAGCAGCTATGCCTGGGGCGATACACATACGGATCATACCGCAGACCTGAGCAGCCTGCCGGCTGGTATCTATTATATCCGCCTGCACACGCGCGCTGGTGTGGCCGTGCGGAAGTTCTCGGTGGCACATTGATATTTCTCATATTACAAATGTCTCACAGCGGCCCTCGTGGCCGCTTTTTTTATTCATATCAATCGCGTATTTTCACGCCGCTATGCAATATAAAAGGATACTCCTCAAGCTCAGCGGCGAATCTCTGATGGGCTCCCAGCAATACGGTATAGATACGACAGTGGTGATGCAGTATGCCAGAGAGATCAAGGCGCTGGTGGAGAAGGGCGTAGAAGTAGCCATCGTGATAGGTGGCGGCAATATATACCGTGGCATACAGGCCACAGCCACCGGCATAGACCGCGTACAGGGCGACTATATGGGCATGCTGGCCACCGTGATCAATAGCATGGCACTGCAGAGTGCGCTGGAGAAAGAAGGCGTACACACCCGCCTGCTCACCGCCCTGGAGATACGCCAGGTAGCTGAGCCATTTATCAAGCGCCGTGCGGTAAGGCATCTGGAGAAAGGCCGCGTGGTGATACTGGGTGCAGGTACCGGCAATCCATACTTCACCACTGATAGTGCGGCTGCACTGCGAGCTACAGAGATAGATGCAGATGTAGTGCTGAAAGGTACGCGCGTGGATGGTATCTATGACAGCGACCCGGAGAAAAACCCTAACGCCAAGAAGTATACGACCCTGAGCTATGTAGATGCGATAGCGCAAAAACTGAATGTGATGGATCAGACAGCCTTTACACTCTGCCAGGAGAATAAGATCCCGATCATCGTGTTTGATATGAATACGCCGGGCAACCTGATGAAGGTGGTAAACGGTGAAGGCATAGGCACACTCGTACAATAATAAAAGCAAGACCGAAATAAAAAACAATAGCCATGACAGATGCAGATGTAAAGACACTCCTCGATGACGTAAAATCTCAGATGCACAAAGCGCTCGAGCATTACGAATATGAGCTGAGCAAGATACGCGCCGGCAAGGCCAGCCCTATGGTGCTGGAGGGAATCAATGCAGACGCATATGGCGCCATGACCCCGATCAACCAGCTGGCAAATGTGACGACGCCTGACGCGCGCACGATCAGCATACAGCCGTGGGATAGCTCCGTACTGGCTCCGATAGAGAAGGCGATCCTGATGGCCAATATCGGCCTCACGCCTCAGAATGATGGCAAGATCATACGCCTCAACATACCACCACTCACAGAGGAGCGCCGCAAGGAGCTGGTAAAGCAGGTGAAGAACGAGGCAGAGGACTGCCGAATATCGCTACGCAGCGCCCGCCGCGAGGCCAATGAGAAGATCAAGAAAATGCAGAAGGACGGCCTGGCGGAAGACAGTGCCAAGGACGCAGAGACACAAGTGCAGAATATCCTGAATGACTACTCTGCCCGCGTGGACAAGCATATAGAGGTAAAGGAGAAAGAGATCATGACCGTATAATCCGTCAAGACTTTTTATCATACTGACTGGCCTGCTATGCGGGCCAGTTTTATTTTGTGCATAGCTGGAGAGGGTGGTTACTGTTTTTGCGATAAATAATATGGAGATTTACCAATGTAAAGTAATGACATGGAAAGTAACCTGAAGTACGACAAGCATATCTTCATCTGTACCAATCAGCGGGTCAATAGCGAGCGGCCCAGCTGCGGTGAGGCACACGGCATGGAGCTGGTGCAGGCTTTCAAAAAAGAGATCAAGGACCGCGGCCTGAATGTCAATATGCGCGCGCAGAAGACCGGCTGCCTCGATATCTGCGAGCAGGGCCCGAGTGTAGTGGTCTATCCGGAGGGTGTCTTTTATGGCAATGTGCAGCTCAGTGATGTGCAGGAGATAGTAGAGGAGCACCTGGTCCATGGCAGGCCTGTGGCCCGCCTGAGGTTGAAATTTGAAAGGCCCGCCTGATGAAAATGATGCAACATATCCTGGCAGCTATCATAGCGCTGCCGCTGATGCTTTCTGCGCAGCAGCAGGATGCCTCTGCGCTATATGGTGAGGGAGTCCGTGCTTTTTATGACCAGGACTACCAGACCGCCATTATCAAATATACCAACGCACTGGCGCTGAAGCCTAATACTGTGGGCTACCTGTACAACAGGGGGCTGGCCTATCAGAAAGTAAATAACAGCAGAGCAGCGGGAGCGGACTTTCATGATGTGCTGGCTCTGGACAGCCTGTATCTGGATGCCTGGTACGAGCTGGGCAGTATAGAGATGGATGCCAAGCGCTATGACAGCGCCAATATCCTGTTTCGCCGTGCCCTGCAGATCAGTGGTGAGGATACCCGGTCGCTGCACCAGCTGGCCGTACTCTGCTACTACAAGAGGAATAACAAAGGCGCCATAGAGATCTATAACCGGATACTGTCTATCAATCCCAAAGATGAGCAGGCCCTGTATAAAAGAGGGCTGGCAAAGTCCAATTCTTCCGACTTCACAGGCGCGATCCGTGATTTTAACATACTGGTAGGTCTCAATCCCCGGCATACGCAGGCTATGGAGGAGCGCGCCACATGCTACATGAGGATCAATGACTTAGACAATGCCTGCCGGGACTTTCAGAAACTCATGGACCTGGGCAATCCCCGCGCCAAAGAAAATATCATGAAATATTGTGTCAAACACTGACACCCTATCCTCTAATTGACGTATATTCATTGTGTTGCAACATGCATTAATGTTAAAGTTAATGTATAGTGAAACAACCTCGACCTTGTAATCGTAGTGCCTATACCGAATTTCTTTTATCTTCAGTAAGCACGCATGAAGAAAAACTACGCACCCTTAATATGTTTGATCGTCCTGCTTTTTACCGCATATGCCGGAAAAGCTAATGGTGACGAGCAGTCTAAAGTCAATGAGCTGATAGAGGTCTCGACCGCCTACCGCTTTTCTGACATCCACAAATCACTAACGACTATAGATGAGGCGCTGGCTATAGCGCAAAAAATAGACTACAAACAGGGCATAGCCAGGTGCTATCTCAAAAAGGGCCAATATCTGTCCAATGCCGGAGTACTGAAGGAAAGCGGGGAAAACCTGGAGAAAGCAGCGGCCCTCTTCAAAAGTATAGACAAGCGCAATGAATACGCCATATGCCTCAAGGAGCTGGCGGACTACAAAAGATCTACAGGCGATCCTGAGAAGGCAGAGGAGCTGATCAAAGAGTCCACAGCTATAGCTACAGAGCTACAGGACAAGCAGCTGCTGGCCGAGTGCGAGATAGCCAGCGGTATCATAGATATGAAGACGGGTGAGTTTGCCGATGCTACAGCGCACTTGCTCAGCGCACTCCGGACTGCAGAAGCGATCAAAAATGATGAGATCATCATGAATAGCTGCCGCGAGCTCGGCAATATCAACTCCCTGGAAGAAAATATACCGCGCTCCAATGAATACTTTGAGCGGGCACTGAGCATCAGCAAGAAGATAGGCAATAAACTGGGTGTGGCAGATGCATATTGCAACATAGCTTCTAACTATCTGACCATAGGCGACCTGGATAATGCGGCGGTCAATATCGCAAAGTCTATGGAGCTCAGCCGCCAGCTGAACTATAAGCCTACCCTCGCACTCGACCTGCTCAATATGGGCTACTGCCTCACCTATCAGAATAAATACAAAGAGGCTGATAAGCAACTGGCGGAAGCTGAGCGTGTGTTTGGCGAGCTAGGAGATAAGCACGGACAGGCCGAGGTACTCAATGCCAAGGGCTACCTGGCTGCCAAAACACATAATCTGGACGAGGCCGAGAAGAACTACGTAGCCAGCGCCACTGCGGCCAAGCCCATCAAAGCAAACGACCAGCTGAAGGCCTCCTACGATGGCCTGGCATATATCTACGAGCAGAAGAAGGACTACGAGGGTGCTTATCATTTCCAGAAACTCTCGCAGGAGATCAGCAGCCAGGTATTCAACACCAGCAATGCGCGCGCAGTGACCAAGCTGCAGCTCAGCTATGACTTTGAGAAAGTAAAAGAACAGCAGCGCCGCGAGCAGGAGCTGAAAGATAAGGTAACCGCCGCCGATCGTACCCGCGAGCGCTGGTTCAACTATTTCCTCGTAGTGGTAGGGCTCATGGCTGCCATCATAGCTGCGCTCACCTACATGGCCTATCGCAATAGCCGCAGGGCCAAGGACCTCCTCTTTGAAAAGAATATCCTGATCACAAAAGAGAAGGAGACAGCAGAGCGCCTCCTCAGTGATATCATCCCTGCAGAGATAGAGACCCGTATCAAGGCGTCAGGCATCACGGAGATAGAGAACTTTGCTACCGTGATGTTCATAGATTTTGATGACTTTACGAGTGTAGAGCAGCAGTTCAGCCCTATAGAGCTGATGGATGAGCTGGACCTTGTATTCAAGGGTATGGATGATGTGTGCAAGAAATTCCGCCTGGAGACACTCAAGACCCTGAGCGATGGCTACCTCTGCATAGGTGGCTTGGCCAATAGCCGGGACTGCAAGCCAGAGGATGTGGTGAATGCCGCGATCAAGATCCAGCTCTATATGGAGGATATCCGCATGAGGCATATGAAGGAGGGCAAGGCTTTCTTCCAGATGCGTATCGGTATCCATACCGGGCAGATATCAGGTGGTATAGTGGGTGTGCGTACCATAGCCGCAGATATCTGGGGTGAGACTGTACAGGCTGCATCAGGCATCGAGAAGATGGCGGCGGCCGGTGGCATCAGGATATCTGACGCTACATTCCAGCTGGTGAAAAATAAGTTTGAGACGATCTACACGGGCCAGTCTAAAGTGGCCTCCCGTGAAATGAAAGTCTATGAGATCACCAACTTCAAGGCCGAATATAGCAAGCTGTCTGTGTCAGAAACCGTCACAGACCTGATCATCAAGCTGGAGAATTAACTCCTTTAGAATCTTACATTGATCCCCCCCATTACGTTAAATCCTGCCTGCGGGTAGTAATAGTTGTAGCTCACCGGATCTGTCACGGAGCCATCAGGGTTTTGATAGCGCTCGCGATAGGTGTAGCCATTGCTCTCATACAGCCGGTTAAAGATATTATTGAACAGCATGGTGAATCTCACCTCTGCACGATTCTTCACCTTCACCAGGTAGCTCACACGTACATTGCTGTACCAGTAGCGGCGCAGGCTGCGCTCATCGCTCTGTGTATTGTCCAGGTACTGCTTGCCTATAAATTTAAAGGCCCAGGCTATCTCGAGGTTTTTCACAGCCATTGTATTCAGCTCTATGAATCCTACCCAGCGCGGGGAAAAGGCGATATCTGTATTGGGATAGATGGTGGTTTTATTTAGCGCAGGGACATTGGTGTAGGTCGGGTCATAGCCCGGTACTATCTCTGTATAGTTTTTGATCTTGGAGAGATTGTAGGAGACACTATAGCATACGCCCAAGAGTTTGGTCATAGACTCCGGCCTGTGAAAGTTGATCTCAGCCAGCAGCTCTGCGCCCGCACGGAAGCTCTGCGGTACATTCACACGTAGTGGGTCTCCTACATCATTCAGCGCGCCGGTCAGTACCAGCTGGTCCACATAGTACATGTAGTAGCCATTCAGATGCACCGGGAAGTTGACCCATACCCTTGGCGACTTGATCATGGCATTAGTGATGTCTATGCCAGCCTCCACATCATGCAGCCGCTCTGCGCGTGGTGTCACGCTGCTCAGGTTTTGGATGATATCGCCGCGGGTAGGCTCGCGGTGCGCGAGGGCATACGAGGCATAGACGCGGCCTATCTTGCCGGTCTTGATAGAGATGCCGCCCTTAGGATTGAAGAAGTGATAGGTATGCGAAAAGTCTACCGCCATCTGCCTGTCATCCAGTCCATGTGCCCCCATCTCTACGAAGCGATATTGCAGGTCTGCGTAGAGGCTGAGTACTTTTACGGGGCTATAGTTTGCACGCGCGTAGATGTTCGCTTCGTTTTTGTGAAACTGATTCAGGTAGTAGTTTCTATTCGGATCAAAGCTGGTAAGGCCCTGTACCCAGGTCACATTGCCAAAGTTATTGCCGGCAAAGTTGGCATACATGCCGCCGATGGTAGCGTCTACGTTTTTATTGTTGTTATAGTTGAAAGAAAAGACGCCACCTGCATAGCGGTTCTTCAGCCATTTGTGGCGCAGCAGGTTGGCATTGGTCACTGCGCTGTCTATGATACCATAGCCTGCCAACGCGTCATTTACTTTATACTCTTCATAGTAGCCTTTGCCGAGGGTGAGAAATGCTACAGCATTCATATTCCAGTTGTGTCCGAGTCTCTGATTGAGTATGAGCTGGAAGTATTGCTTCTGGTAGATGTCTACCTGATTGTACCAGGGTATGGCAGATGCGCCGTAGTCGGTGCCGGAGACATTGTAGGTTCTATTGGTAGCCAGTGAATCTTGTGACACACCATTCCAGGCCTGGTAGGTGCGCTCATGCCCGTTGAAGTGAACGAAGCGCAGCATCGTTTTATTTTTCACGATACCCGCCTGTACGAAGTAGGACCACAGATTGGCAGAGGCTCGGTCTACATAGCCATCACTAGCCACGTACGAGCCTCGCGCTTCCACGAAGAAGATATTTTTGATCAGACCTGAGCCACCCTTTGCACTAAACTTTCTGGTATTGAAGGAGCCATACGAAGCGCTCACCTCACCAAATGGCTTCAGCGAAAAGGCATCCGTTTTCATATTCACAGATCCGCCGAATGCACCACTACCATTGGTCGATGTACCTACACCGCGCTGTATCTGTATGCTCTCTACGGAGGTAGCAATATCGGGCATATCTACCCAGTAGACACTTTGGTCATCTGGCTCATTCATAGGTACGCCGTTCACGGTCACATTGATACGGGTGGCATCTGTACCACGGATGCGCATACCTGTGTAGCCTACACCGCCACCCGCATCTGAGGTAGTGACCAGAGAGGGGGTGAGGTCCAGCATGTATGGCAGGTCCTGGCCCAGGTTATTTTTCTGTATATCCTGTGCAGAGATATTCTGGAATGTGGTCGGATCATTGGCCCCGGCGCGGGTGCCGGTGATGGTCACCTCTTGTGTGGTGACATTTTTCAGGGTATCAGTCTGTGCTATGGCACCGCCTGCTGCGAAAAGTAAATAAGCTGTGGTAAATAAACCTCTCATGGTGTTGTTTTTTTGCTGCTTTCCGGCTAGCAATAGAAAACGTGAGAGGCTACAATAGCGGATGCTAATTGAGCTATTCACTCCCTGCGCAGGCATTATCCTGATCAAGTTCGAAGGGTACTTCTCAGATCTCGCTGTATGGCGAGAACGCCCCCGGAAAACGGGGGCAAAGTAAGAACATTAAAATCTGAATTTCAAAATTTAAGTTGCGGCGCTACTTCATATCAGGCGCATTGACCAGCTCTTTGATGTCGCGTGGTTTCTCTTTCAGCACGATGTCATCTACCTCTGAGCGCATCACTATCTCATTCATTTTGAGGTGCAGCTGGCGGTCTACTACTTTGGCGGTAGTAGAGTAGACGAGGTTCTGGTGGCTGCCAAATAATTTTCCGCTGGCATAGGTAGACTGCTGTATGTAGTCCAGCACATATTTGCCATCCACTTTTGCAAAGGCGATTTTGGCATTCACATTCAGCGTATCCATCTTGGCCACCAGCATGTAGCGCTCCGGTTTTTCATTGTACACATGCAGCTCTATGTAGCGGATGCCTTTATCTTTCTTATTGATATAGACATAGCCATTGCCGCGCACTGACTTGTCTTTCTTCTGCGGTATGCGGCGGAAGTTGATCACATCGTATTCTTCGCCATCTAGCACGGCAGTGGATGATACAAAGGAGAAATCGTTTTCCTTCATCCGCTCTTCGCTGAATAGTTTTTCGGGGTACATGATCTTTAGCAGTACGGTAGGCGGTATCTGCACATGAAACATGGCACCTTTCTGCTCATACACCTCGTGCTTGTGGTCTACGGTGTAGATACGCGGGCTATCCTTCGCCAGGTAGCTGGGCAGATACATGTCAAAGTCAAAATAATTGTAATGATTCTTTTCGCCAGATACCACACTGTAGTCTTTGAAGATGATATGGTTCTTGGTAAACTCTGCCGGATAGTTGTCAGCTATATGAGACAGGGCATCGCGCAGCATCCCTTTGGCATCGGTAGGCTGTACTACTACCTCCTGCAGGCCATAGTTTTTTGCCTTCATCACGATAGGTTCTTTGCGCTCCTTTAGCTGGGCTATGGTCAGGCGCACCTCCTCATAGCCTATATGGCTGAAAGTGATAAGCGTGGTATCTGCGGCATCTTTAGGGTCAAAGGAAAAAATACCGCTCTCGCTGGTGTAGCCGCCTATCTGGGTGCGCACATTGGAGAAGGTAGTAAAGGACAGGGAGTGTCCCTCTGCATCCAGCACCGTGCCTATCACGGTCTGCGCGCCGGCAGTGAGGCAAAGGAAAATGAAGCACAGGAATGCAAGGTGTTTCATGCGGTGACAGTGGTTTAGGTATGATAAACGGCGGGGAGCTTTCGCTATTGCCCTACTAAGGTACGATTTGCTTCAGCCTTTCCAATACATAATAAACAGCCGGGCAGATAGTTGTGTTCAGGTGCGTGGTGTTAATGTATTCAAAAAAGTCTCCGGAGTCGGTATATGGGTATTTGCGGCAGTCGCCGGGGCGCGCATCATAGATCGAGCAGTAGTTGTCAGCCCCGAGGAATGGGCAGGGGCTCTTCTGCACCACATAGTCTCCGTCCTCATCCAGGCGCAGGTAGCGCTCTATCAGCTGAGACTCCTTGATGCGGAGGTATTTGGCTATGCGGGATATATCCGGGGTTTTAAACCGGGGGGAGATATTCTTGCAGCAGCCGGCGCAGGTCAGGCAGTCTATCTTTGAGAATGCCTCCTCGTGCAGCTCCGGCAGCTCCTTCTCTATGCCACGCTTTTTGGCCGCGCGCTTGAGGTACTCACGGTTTTCCTTGCGCTTGTCGGTCGCTTTTTTCTTCCAATTATCCAGGAGGTCTGCCAAATGCTTGATTTAAAGGATGCTGAATTGCCGCCATGAAAATAGGCAAAAGCGGACGATATACACCGTTAGCCATAGATTTCAACATTGCTGCGGGATTGTGCTTTGAAAAAACTATTTTTGCGTTCCGATAATCAAAATCGGCAATGAGCAAAAGCTTCACGCAGGCACCCGCCCTCCTCGTACTGGCAGACGGTACAGTTTTCAAAGGAAAATCACTTGGCAAGATCGGCACCACCACCGGCGAATTATGCTTTAATACAGGCATGACTGGCTATCAGGAGGTCTTCACCGATCCATCCTACTACGGCCAGGTGCTGATCATGACCAGCGACCATATAGGCAACTATGGCGTGAAGCAGGACGAGGTAGAGTCAAAGTCTATCAAGATAGCGGGCATGATCTGCAAAAAATATGCAGGCAACAACTTCTCCCGCCTGAGTGGCAGCCAGTCCCTGCAGGACTACTTTGAGATCAATAACCTGGTAGGCATCAGCGATATTGATACCCGCGCACTCACCGTGCATGTGCGCCAGGCAGGCGCCATGAACTGTATCATCAGCTCTGAGACAGAGGATGTAGAGGCGCTGAAAAAGCAACTGGCCGCCGTACCTGATATGAACGGCCTGGACCTGGCTGAGAAAGTATCTACTAAAGAATCCTACTACTACGGCGATCCGAGCGCAAAGCTGAAAGTAGCCGTCCTCGACTGCGGTATCAAGGAGAATATCTTGAAGTGCCTGACGGATCGTGGCCTCTATGCCAAGGTCTTCAATTGCCGCACCTCCTTTGCCGAGATGGAAAAGTGGGCGCCAGATGGCTACTTTATCTCCAATGGCCCCGGAGATCCGGCGCCGATGGACTATGCTATCAAGACAGTGCAGGACGTGATAGCAGCAGATAAGCCGCTCTTCGGCATCTGCCTCGGCCACCAGCTGCTCGCACTGGCTGAGGGAGTCAATACCTATAAGATGCACCACGGCCACCGTGGCCTCAATCATCCCGTCAAAAACCTCGTGACAGGCCGCTCTGAGATCACGTCACAGAATCACGGCTTTGAGGTCAGCGCTGCTGATATCAAGAAGAGCCCACGCGTAGAGATCACCCACGTCAACCTGAATGATGAGACCATAGAAGGCATCCGTGTGAAAGGCAAGAAAGCATTCTCTGTACAATACCACCCTGAGTCCAGCCCGGGGCCGCATGATTCGCGGTATCTGTTTGATGAGTTTATCGCGATGATGAATTGATAGCCGATTTCCTTAGATTTGAGGTAAACGAGCTGTTATGATCCACAAAACATTAGTGCCGGATAGCAAAACAGTGACGGTCTCACTCAAGGTTCCGGCGAAATATGTCGGAAAGAAAATTGAGATAGTTGCTTTTGCCAAAAATGAAGTGCAGGATAGTAAAAACCTATCACCAGCGCTGCCCGGCGATCCTATGAGTATCAGACAATTCAAAGAGTGGGTGAAGCAAGGTGAATCAAGTAATTCCGTTTCTCTGGATGAAGCTAAGAACCGATGGGAAAGCCAAAGAAGGAAACTCCGCCAACTTACGAAGTAAGGCTTTCTGAAAATGCTATAAGAAATATTGACGAGATAGCCGGGTATATAGCCTTCGTCAATCATCAACCAATTAATGCAGAAAAAGTAGTTGATAGCATCTTTGAAGTAGTCAACCGCATAAAGCAGAATCCTTATGCTTTTAAAGAGTGCTCCTTACTGGCAACAAAGGGAAAATTGTATCGTCAAGCCGTTTGTCATAAATGGCTCATCATTTACCGGGTAGTTAAAAACAATGTACTTGTTCTCGGGATAGTTCATGGATCAAGGAGGCCTTCAGAAATAAGAGCGCTTAAAAAAGTCCAATAGCATTAAGCTTCAAATTAATTCGGTTCAAGCGAGGACGCTTGAACTAGCGATTGGGACTAGCCGCCTAGAATGAATTAAGCTCCAAACTTCTCCTTCAGCAATTTCTGCATCGCCTGCATCTCATCGCGCAGCTTGGCAGCGGTGAGGAAGTCTGTATCCTTAGCCGCCTGCAGCATTTGCTTGCGTGCATCGTCTATCGCTTTGTGCAGCTGCTCGGCAGTCATTTGAGCTACTACTGGCTCCGCTACCATGCTGTACTCACCCTCCTGCTCTATGTACGGCTGCGGCTCAGGTTTGCGTATCTCCAGTACAGAGGTCTGCTTCATGATCTCCTCCTTCGTCTTGAAGACTGTGGTCGGAGTGATATCATTCTCCGCATTGTATTTGATCTGCTTCTCGCGGCGGCGGCTGGTCTCATCTATGGTCTGCTGCATAGAGTCCGTGATCTTATCTGCATACATGATCACGAGGCCGTTTGAGTTTCGCGCAGCGCGGCCGGCGGTCTGTATCAGAGAGCGCTTGTTACGCAGGAAGCCTTCCTTGTCCGCATCCAGTATGGCCACCAGAGATACCTCCGGCAGGTCCAGTCCCTCACGCAGCAGGTTCACACCTATCAGCACGTCAAATTTACCCAGGCGCAGGTCGCGGATGATCTCTATACGGTCCAGCGTGGTGACCTCTGAGTGGATGTAGCGACATTTGACATGCAGGCGGGAGAGGTATTTGTCCAGCTCCTCTGCCATGCGCTTGGTCAGGGTGGTCACCAGTACGCGCTCTTGTTTCTTCACGCGCTCGTCTATCTCGTCCATCAGGTCGTCTATCTGATTCAGGCTCGGGCGCACCTCTATAGGCGGGTCCAGCAGGCCGGTAGGGCGCACGATCTGCTCTACTACCACGCCCTGCACTTTCTCCAGCTCATACTCGCCCGGTGTCGCACTCACAAAGATCGCCTGCGGCACCAGCGACTCAAACTCCTGGAAGTTCAGTGGCCTGTTGTCCATAGCAGATGGCAGGCGGAAGCCATAGTCCACGAGGTTGATCTTTCGTGCGCGGTCACCGCCATACATACCGCCTATCTGTGGGATGGTCTGGTGGCTCTCATCTATCACAAGCAGGAAATCCTCAGGGAAATAATCCAGCAAACAGAAAGGCCGCGTACCCGGTGCCCTGCGGTCAAAGAAACGGGAGTAGTTCTCTATACCTGAGCAGTAGCCCAGCTCACGCATCATCTCTACGTCAAACTCTACACGCTCTTTCAGTCGCGCTGCTTCGATGTGTTTGCCGATGCTGCGGAAGTATTCGAGCTGCGCATTCAGTTCTAATAGGATGCGGTCTATAGCGTGCTTCACCAGTTCCTTTGAGGTCACATACATATTGGCCGGGAAGATGGCTACGCTGCCATGCGTCTGCAGCGTACGTCCTGACGATGGCTCAAAGGACTGTATCTCCTCTATCTCATCACCAAAGAACGACACGCGGTAAGCATAGTCGAGATAAGGAAGTACGATCTCTACGGTATCGCCCTTCACGCGGAAAGTACCCCGCGCCAGTTCTGCATCAGAGCGCGAGTAGAGGCACTCTACCAGCTGATAGAGGAAGGCATTGCGGCTCAGGTTCTGGCCGGTATGGATACGGGTAATGCTATCGTGGTATTGCTCAGGATTACCGAGGCCGTAGATGCAGGAGACGGACGCCACTACTATCACATCGCGACGGCCTGATGCCAGTGCAGAGGTAGTGGAGAGGCGTAGCTTTTCTATTTCCGCATTGATAGAGAGGTCTTTCTCGATAAAGGTATCCGTATTCACGATATAGGCCTCTGGCTGGTAGTAGTCATAGTAGGAGACAAAGTACTCGACTGCATTGTCCGGAAAGAACTGCTTGAACTCTCCGTAGAGTTGCGATACCAGCGTTTTATTATGTGTCAGGATCAGGGTCGGCTTCTTTACCTCCTGTATCACATTGGCTACGGTAAATGTCTTGCCCGAGCCGGTCACGCCGAGCAGCACCTGGTGCTTGTCGTCGCGATTCACGCCTTCTACTAGTTGTCTGATAGCCTCCGGCTGGTCTCCGGTAGGTACGTACTTAGATGTGATATTAAATTCCATGGCAGCCTGCAAAGATAAATAATGAATCTCTATCAGACGGATAGGTCTGCGGTTACTTATCCTCAAAAGAAGAAATAACTCAGATGGCGCAAAATTGTTGTTATCCATGATAACGAGCAGATTATCATCTGCTATACTCTGAGTAAGCAGATCTATGGACCGAAGCGTAAAATTTCCAACCCGAAGGCCCGTCATAAAACGTAACCAAAACACTCAATTCCCTCTGTGGCATTTGCTGCAGTGCGCTATTTGTTTTCACCCAACCCAACAAACAGCTCATGGGAAAGAAGAAGATACTCTTCATTGTAGGATCTGCCAATCAGACCAGCCAGATGCACCAGATATCGGAGTATCTGAAGGATGACTACGACTGCTGGTTCAGCCAGTTCATGCCGGATACCTGGTATGAGCGCTGGGCACTACGCAAAGGCTGGATAGACTTCACTATACTAGGAGGCCAGTTCAAAAAAAATGCCGACGCCTACATAGCCAGGCATGGCCTGCAAAATGACTACCTTGCCCAAAAGAACAAGTATGATATGGTCGTATTCTGCACGGACCTGATCGTGCCCCGCAAATTGAGAAAGTCTAAGATGGTGTGGGTGCAGGAGGGCATGGTAGACAAGGTGACCTGGTGGTCGAAATTTGTGCTGTGGTCGCGTATGATACCCCGCTACTTTGCCATGGGTACCTCCCTGAATGGCAGCTCCGATATCTGTGATATTTATTGCGTAGCCTCTGAGGGGTACAAGGATTTCTACAGCAGCATGGGCACGGACCGGCGTAAGATAGCCGTGACGGGCATCCCAAACTTTGACAACATCAGGTCACTGCTCCAAAACGATTTTCCTCACCGCGACTATGTGCTGGTCGCCACCTCAGATATCCGCGAGTGCAAAGGGGAAGATGATCGCATAGGCTTTCTGAAAAAATGCATGGATATAGCTGCCGGTAGGCGTATCATTTTCAAGTTGCATCCCAATGAAGTAGTGGACCGAGCCGTAGCAGAGATCCGGCAGGTAGCCGGCCCCGATGCAGATATATATACCACCGGCAATGCCGAGCACATGGTGGCCAACTGCCAGGAGCTGATCACGCAGTATTCGACGCTGGTATACGTAGGCATGGGCCTGGGCAAAAAGGTGCATTCTTACTTTGACCTGAGCCAGCTGCACCGCCTCATGCCCGATCAGAATGATGGTACGTCAGCACGAAACATTGCCGCGATATGCAAGGGTTATATGGAGTATGAAGGCTGTGGTAAGGAATACCTGGCCCAACGCAAGATCCAGAGATCATCACCGGTGCCTGAGTATGTACCGCTGATACCGCCATTGCCGCTGGCCGTCACGGAAGAAAAGCCGGAGGTCATCCTGGAGTGGGCCACGTCATCATGACGCTGTATCTATTTTTTCAATAAGCCCTCTATCGGCCTGCCTACACAGCCGCTTGGCTCCTGTATGTGCAGCAGCGCCGCCAGAGTCGCAGCGATATCCGTCATGTAGGTAGGAGAGTAGTCGTAGCCTTTTTTCACGCCCCAGCCATACCAGAGCAGGGGGATGTGTGAGTCGTAGGAGTACACGCTCCCGTGCGTAGTACCCTTGGTATAGCCCTCCAGGTAGCCGGGCTCAAACACCACCTGCACATCACCGGAGCGCTTAGGGTAGTAGCCGTTGATAAACATCTCCTTGTAGTCCTTCTGTAGTGGCTCTGCGCCCAGCGCCGCCAGGTCAAATGCCTTGGCTACGTTCTTCTGCGTGAGCAGATATTCTACGACTGTTTTCTTGACGGTAGTCAGATCGAGAGACGCGGCTGCCAGTTTATTGTGATCCAGGTAGAGCTGCATATTGGTCACGCGTTCTACCAGGTTGTCCTGGCCGTATTTTGCTTTCAGGTATTCGTTGCAGTATTTGATCAGCGTATCGTTTTTGTACACACCAGAGAGCAGGTGGTGCTTCTGATTGAATCCACTAGAGTGCGAGGCACCGTGATCTGCAGAGAGGAAGACCGTGTAGTTGCCCGCGCCATATTGCTTATCCAGAAAAGAAAGAAAATCAGACAGGTCCCGGTCAAAACGGATATAGCAGTCTTCTGTCTCTATCGAGTTTGGCCCAAAGGTATGGCCAATGTAGTCAGTAGAGGAGCAGCTCATAGCCAGGAAATCTGTATTGCCACTCATGCCCATCTTCTCGCCCAGCAGTGTCGCCTTGGCGAAATCAAACACCAGTGTATTGCCCCATGGTGTGGCGATCAAAGCGCCCGGATGTGATACGACCTCATCGTATACCATATGCGGGAAGACCGGTTTTTTCTCTTTGCCAAAAGGCCTCTCGTAGTCCTCGTCATCGTCTGAGCTTTCTGTGTATTTATTCAGCTCCAGTACTGTCTTCCAGTTGTCTTTCACATAGGCAGCGGGCAGCTTCTTTGCGTTGAATGCAGTGGCCCATGCCGGCAGTGAATCCATGTAGTAGCTCGATGTTACAAAGTTGCCCGAATTGCCGTCAAAGAAATAGGCTGCATTGGCCGCATGGCCTGCAGGTAGTATGGCGCCACGGTCTTTTGCAGAGATGCCGATCACCTTTGAGCGAAAATTTGTAGCCAGTCTCAGCTCATCTGTGATCGTAGTGGCCAGCATACGATTGGGAGATACCATACCCTCGGGGCCATTGGCTCCTACGGTGTGGTAGTTGCTATCTCCTACATTCGTCACCACTTGTCTGGCATCGCGGTCATACCAGTCATTACCTATGATGCCGTGTATAGACGGTACAGAGCCGGTATAGATACAGGTATGCCCCGGGGCGGTATAGGTAGGCACGTAGGGTATGTGGGTATTCTCGCAGTTGTAGCCGCTCTGCAGTCGCTTGAGTCCCGTCGCTGTATACTTATCCGCATAGCGGTACAGGTAGTCCCAGCGCATCTGGTCTACCACGATACCGATCACGATCCTGGGTTTTGTGGCAGGTGTGGGATTGGTAGTATTTTGAGCTGACAGAGCTAGCGCAGATGCTGCAAGGAACAGGGCAAAAAGGAGCTTCATGAAAATATAATTGAGGCCGTAAATCTAATCGGACAAAACTAATTAAACGTTACCTCGCCGGGATAATCATTTAACTTTTCGGCGTATCGGATAAAATTATATTTGTCGCATTACAAAAAATCAAATTCAACTCTTATGAAAAATGTGCCTTACGTCCTCTTCATCATCGCTGTGACCTTCCTTATTGCCTCGTGCAAGAAAACAGATACATCCGGCACTCACGGCAGCTGGTCTATGAAGGGTATAAACTATTCAGTGAAAAGCTGCGGCTTTGTAGACGATGTGATGTATGCCACAGACGGCACTACAGATACGTTGTTTATCGTTTTCGCCAATAATGTACGACCTACTGCTACCGGTGACTATCAGATGCAGCTTACTAATCCTGGTGCCGGTGAGGCGTCAGTGCAGATTTATTTTCACGGGCAATACTACCTGCCTGATAATGCCACGGAGTATATACGCGCTACGGTAGCAAATGGTAAAGTGAGCGCCACGGGCACTAATATCCATGTGGCAGACCCTAGTACTCCTTATGACGTAGCCACCGTGGTATTCAATATCACGCAATAGGGGAGCTACTTGTCTGCACATTTACCGGTCAGCCCCTTTTTTAACAAATACCACAGGGCTAATCGTTAAAATTCGGCTATTTTAGTAAAGCGATAATGAAGTTTACTCTTTACATCATGGTATGGATGGCGGTGTCGGTAGGTGTGGCCTTTGGCCAGTCTGAGCCCCAGTATAGCCATTACATGTACAACCGGCAATTGTTTAACCCTGCATATGCGGGCTCCGGAGATGGTGTAGAGTTCAATGCGCTGTACCGCACCCAGTACGTAGGCCTGTCCAACCGGTCTACCTCCACACAGTATTTCGGCTTCAACATGCAACTGGACCCTATCAGCAGTGGCATAGGCCTGCAGGTCACCAATGACATGATAGGCTACCTGCGTACCACCAGTGTAGCGATCAACTATGATTACCGCAAGAAATTCAGGAGTTTCTCCCTGGCCGTAGGCATCGGAGCAGGCATCGTACAGACAGGCCTGCAGGGAGACAAACTGGTGACGCCAGAGGGCATCTATACCGGCGGCTCTATAGACCACCGGGACAACTATGTGCCCGCCAGCCTGGCCAATGGCCTCTCGCCGGACTTTTCGGCCGGCATTTACCTGAACAATGAAAAATGGTTTGCCGGTGTGGCCGTAGATCACATCTACACCATCACAAAGCTGCAAAATACCAGCCTCGGCTATGCCCGAAACCTGCTGGTCATGGGCGGTTACGACTTCACTTTGGGGAAACATTTCAACATGATGCCATCGGCGCTGGTCAAGTCGGATCTGCGTCAGGTACAGGCCGAACTGAGCCTGACCATGCGCATTTATGACAATATCCTGACAGGAATAGCGTTCAGAGGATACAGCCAGCGTAGCCTGGATGCAGCAGTGATCTATGCCGGATTCAGGTACAAGGGCTTCCGCCTGGTCTATTCGTATGATATAAATGCGTCATATCTCAGTGGTTTCAATACCGGTAGCCATGAGATCAGTGCCGCGTATCTATTTGGGCTGAAGAAACGTACAAAGACGGGTTATTATTACTTTAACTCGAGGTTTTTGTAAGAATATTTGTGGACAAAGGCACCTGACGTGTGGAAACAAAGTCGGGTTGCATGCGTAAAATAATTTTGGTTAACTATATTTGGCATTTAGAGTATTTATTTATTACATTTACGACCTTCAAAATTTTATCGAAAATCAATCTAACTCTGAGAAAAATGAAAAAAATCAAAAGCATCTTGTGCATCGCTTCTGCTGCCATAGCTCTCTTCCTGGCAGGATGCAGCGGCGGATACAACGGGCAGCTGCTCGGTGAGCAAGATAGGCCTCGGTGGAACCCGGTGACGCCATACGGTATGGTGTTCGTACCATCAGGTGTCCTCCACATTGGCCCGAGCGATCAGGACGTGAATAGCGCCCATGTAGCCAAGGCTAAGCAGGTCTCCATAGTTGGTTTTTACATGGATGACACAGAGATCACAAATAACGAATACCGCCAGTTTGTAAACTACGTGCGTGACTCCGTAGCTCACGTCATGCTGGAGCACACCAAAGAAGATGCCAATAGTGGCAAATCCCAGATAGACTGGAATCAGAAGATAGATTGGAAGAAGACTGAAGGCAATGAGCAACTGGAAGAGATCTTTGTACCTGAGGCCCAGCGCTTCTGGGGTATCAAGGAGATCGATGTCAATAAGCTCTGGTACGTATACGACTGGATAGACTTCAAGGAGGCTGCCAAGTCTAAGAACCGCAACACTGAGCGTAGCAAGTACATCCGCCACGAGAAGTGCCAGGTTTACCCTGATACACTGGTATGGGTACGTGACTTCACATACTCTTACAATGAGCCAATGACCCGCAACTACTTCCACCACCCTGCGTTTGACGACTATCCTGTGATAGGCGTGACCTGGCCTCAGGCTAATGCATTCTGCGCATGGAGGACCCGCCTCTGGATGGACTACAATACTGTACGCGGTATCCCTCTGATGGACAACTTCCGCCTGCCTACAGAAGGTGAGTGGGAATATGCAGCACGCGGTGGCAAGAAACTCGCTCCATACCCATGGGGTGGTCCATATGTGCGCAACTCTAAGGGCTGCGTACTCGCAAACTTCAAGCCTGGCCGTGGCAACTATCCTGAGGATGGTGGCTTCTACACTGTACGTGCTGACGCATACTGGCCAAATGACTACGGTCTGTACAATATGGCCGGCAACGCAGCTGAGTGGACCTCATCTGCCTACTATGAGAATGCTTACTCCTTTATCCATGACCTGAACCCTGATATCCGCTACGATGCTGACAAGGCTGAGTCTGAGACGCTGAAGCGCAAGGTGATCCGCGGTGGCTCATGGAAGGATATCGGCTACTACATAGAGACAGGTACCCGCCACTGGGAATATGCAGATTCGGCCAAGTCTTATATCGGCTTCCGCTGCATCACTACATTCCTCGGCAGGGATATATCTGACCACTAAAACCAACACGGATTATTTCAGATAAAAAGTGACTTTTAGTTATTAATCTGGTTTTCATATTATCAACCATATCAATCTTTAAATTAACCCTCAAAAAAATCGTAAAAAATGGCTGGACAACCAAAATCTTTCTTCCTCACCAAAAGCGGTAAGACAATTCTTAACTACGCATACTCTGGCGGTGCGGCAGTCGTAATCATGGGTGCACTCTTCAAGATCATGCACTGGCCAGGTGCCAACCAAATGCTGATCGCAGGTATGGGTACTGAGGTTGTGATCTTCCTCATCTCTGCTTTCGAGCCTCAGTTTGATACACATCTCGAGTACGAGTGGGAGAGGGTATATCCTGAGCTCCTGTCTACAGAGCCTGTAGCCAAGAAGTCTGACAAGCCACTCACACAGCAGCTCGACAAGATGCTGTCTGACGCCAAGGTAGGCCCGGATCTGATCAATAGCCTGGGCAAGGGTCTCTCTAGCCTCGCTGACAGCACTGGCAAACTGAACGACCTCACTGAAGCTTCTGTAGCTGTAAATGACTTCGCTAAGAACGCCAAGAGCGCTTCTGGTAATATCGTAAACTTCGCTTCTGCTGCCGCTACTGCTACAAATGCTGTAGGCGAAATAGGCAAGGGTGCTGAAAACACTAAGCAGTACCATGAGCAAGTACAGAACATGGTGAAGAACCTCGGTCAGCTCAATACTATCTATGAGCTCGAGCTCCAGGACTCAAACAACCACCTGAAGGCTATGAACAAGTTCTTTGGCAACCTGAACAATGCAGCTCAGGCCCTGTCTGAGACAGCTACTGACGCTACTAAGTACAAGGAGCAACTGTCTACTCTGAATAAGAACCTGACTGCGCTGAATAATGTATACGGTAATATGCTTTCTGCAATGAGGGCTACGCAAGCGTAATTTTTAATTAATAACGATTCGTTTAACCCTTTAAACTGATAATAAAAAATGGCAGGAGGTAAACTAACGCCACGGCAGAAGATGATCAACATGATGTACCTCGTGTTGACAGCGCTTCTCGCTATGAACGTTTCTGCAGAGATCTTGAACGCCTTTAAAACCGTGAATGGCTCTATCACTAACTCAAACGGGATGATAGACACTAAAAACGAGAAGGTAATCAAGGGCCTGGAAGCAGAGCGCAAAAATCAACCTGAAAAGGTAGCAGAGCTCATGAAGCTCGTAGAAGAGATAAAGACCAAGTCAAATGAGACAGCTGGCTATATAGAGGGCCTGGAGAAGGAACTCAATAAAGCTGAAGCCGATGCGGATCTGGAGGTAGGCACACACCTGCTCGCAGAGGGCAAAGACGGTGAACTGCTCAAGACAAAGCTGGAAACCTACTCATCTGATATCAATAAGATCATGACCAAGTATCCGCTGCCATCAGCCATACCTGTAGACGTGACTCCTCCTAAGGGCGGAGAGAGCGGCCAGAAGCTGGAGTGGAGGCAGGCATACTTTCACATGGTACCAAAGGTAGCAGCGCTGACTATCCTCAATAAGTTTAAGAATGACGTAAAGACTACAGAAGCTATGTGTCTGGATCGTCTGGCTAAAGAGGCGGTATCTGTGGAGGTAACACTCGACAAGTTCGAACCACTCGTGAGCGCAAAGTCTTCTTATGTGCTCGTGGGTGACAAGTATGAGGCTACTATCGGTCTCGGTGCCTACAGCACAGCTATCGTACCTGAGGTATACGTAGGCGGTAGCCGCGTAGAAGTGAAGGATGGCAAGGCTACATATACAGTAAACGCAAGTTCAGCTGGTAGCTTTACGGTTCCTACCCTCGTGAAGATCCCTAAGAGGTCTGGTGGCTTTGAGGAGGCTAAGGGTGAGCTGAAGTATGAGGTAGGTGTACCTGCCGGTGCTGCGGTGATGCTCGACAAGATGAACGTGGTATACATCGGTGTGGACAACCCGATCACTGTATCATCTGGCTCTGGTGCTGAAAAGACCAGCGTGATCCCATCTGGTGGTGGTATCTCTGTAGCGAAAGGTGCAGGCCCTGGCAAGTATGTGATCAAGGCTACTACACCTGACCTGAAGGCTAACCTCAAGGTGGCTGTGACTGGTGGCAAGGCGACTGACTTCCCTATCCGTGTCAAGAGGATCCCGGATCCGGTGCCTACCCTCGGTGGCAAGCTGCGCGGTGGTAATGCACAGCCAGGTACACTGAAGGCTCAGACAGGTATCGTACCGGTACTGGACAACTTCGACTTTGAGGCTCGCTTCAATGTAGAAAGCTATGACATGGTGTTCGCATCTAAGGGTGAGATCTTCCGTGCCACTGCATCTGGTCCGCTCTTCAGCCCTCAGATGCTCACATTCATCAGCCGTGCCAAGCCTAAGGATGTGATCTACCTGGAGGAGATCAAGGTAAGAGGTCCGGACGGTACACCACGTAAGATCGGTCAGATCGTATTCACTGTACAATAAAAAGAAACAAGCAAAGCAAGCATAATATGTTCAAAGCAGGAAAAATACTGGCAGCAGTGGGGCTGATGATCTCAGCCGGCTCACTCTTCGCACAGGAGCCACTCGATGGCGCCTATCAGAAGACGGTGACCAAGGAGAAAGAGATCATCCCATACGACTATCTGCGCGAGGCTGATATCTTCTGGCAGAAGCGTATCTGGAGAGTGATAGACACACGGGAGAAAATGAACCTCCCATTCGCCTATCCGCAGCAGCCGCTCATAGAGATCGTACACACAGCTGCCAAAAATGGCGAGCTCACAGTATATGACAATGCCGTAGAAAACGGTGACCAGTTTAAGGCTGTACTCGCTGTAGATGAGGTCAAGAAGATCGGCTCTAAGGAAGATACGATCACTAGTATCAACCCGGTCACTCTCGAGGAGGAAACCAAAGTGGTAAAGAACGAACTCACATGGGATCGCGTTACCAAGTTCCGTCTGAAAGAAGACTGGCTCTTTGATGAGGAGACATCTACTATGATGTGCCGTATCATCGGCCTGGCTCCGGTCATGGAGGACAAGGATGCCGATGGCAACTATCGTGGTGACCTCGTGATGTACTGGTGCTACTATCCTGACCTGCGTCCGATACTCGCAAAGTATGAGGTGTACAACCCTAAGAACGATGCGGTAAGGATCAGCTGGGAAGACCTCTTTGAGGCACGTATGTTTGAGAGCTATATCTACAAAGAGTCAAACGTATATGACCGCCAGATCAAGGAGTACGCTACAGGTGTAGACCTCCTGCTGGAGTCAGATCGTATCAAGAACGATATGTTTGTATTCGAGCACGATCTCTGGAACTATTAAGATCCAGACAAAATATACCGGAAAAGGGGAGCACACGCTCCCCTTTTTCATTTTATAAAAGCTAAGCGATTATCAGCTTATTATTCTTCCTATATATATGTATTAATTCCTGAAAGGGTGCCACGCTTCCAGAGTGGGGCATCGCTCTACGACAAAGCCCGTTGCTACAAAGAATATCAGGCTTGAAAAATGGACAATACACAATACCGGTTCACAAGCCCGTTTAATTAATAGCTCTTTTTCACGGAATTTTGAAGCGATGCTAGACAAGCTCAAGTCATATCTCCTGCGCCTCCCGGCCCTGTTTCGCAATGTCTTCTTCCTGACAGGAGTGGTCTTTGCGGTATGGATGCTCTTCTTTGATGAGAATAATATGATGGTGCAGTACCACCGCCGCCACCAGCTGTCAGAGCTGCGGCGCAAGACGCAGTACTACCAGCAGGAGATAGCGCGCGTAGATGGCCAGATAGATGAGCTCACCACAGACGGAGCTACACAGGAGCGCTTCGCCCGGGAGAACTATATGATGAAAAAGGATAGTGAAGACGTCTTTGTCATCGTGCAGCGCTGATTCCCATTTTTCCCCATAAGGTATTGGCATTATTTTATTTGTATCAGCCGTACGGGCACTTTGCCCCTTTCAGCCGATCTTATTTCCTTGCTATGCCTATTATGACTTTATTTACACCCGCAAATCTAAATCAGTAGCATATAGATGAGTCTTAGTCTAAACCATCTCAAAACCCTGGAGTCAGAGGCGATCTACGTGATCCGCGAGGCCGCTGCCCAGTTTCAGAATCCATGCATCCTTTTCAGCGGTGGCAAAGATTCCATCGCCGTCACATATCTGGCGAAGAAAGCCTTTTATCCTGCGCCCATACCTTTTCCGCTGGTGCATGTAGACACAGGTCACAATTTCCCTGAGACCATAGCCTATCGCGATCAGCTGGTGGCCAAACTGGGCGTGCGCCTCATAGTAGGCTCCGTGCAGGAGTCTATAGACAAAGCCCGCGTAGCAGAAGAGAAGGGGTTCAACGCATCCCGTATCCGCCTGCAGACCACTACGCTGCTCGATACCATAGAGGAGTTCAAGTTTGACTGTGCGCTGGGTGGTGCACGGCGCGATGAGGAGAAAGCACGCGCCAAGGAGCGCTTCTTCTCGCACCGTGATGAGTTTGGCCAGTGGGATCCCAAAAACCAGCGTCCTGAGCTATGGAACCTCTTCAATGGCCGCAAGCATGTAGGCGAGCACTTCCGCGTATTCCCTATCTCAAACTGGACAGAGCTGGATGTATGGCAGTATATGGCCATGGAGGGCATCGACCTGCCTACGCTTTATTATGCGCACAAGCGCAAAGTATTCGAGCGTGATGGCGTGCTGCTGGCAGAGAGTGAGCACATTCCTATGAAGCCAAATGAAAAGCCTGAGGAGCGCCTGATACGGTTCCGCACCATCGGAGATATCACCTCTACCGGGGCTACTGTGAGTGTCGCAGCTACGATAGATGAGATCATACAGGAGGTAGCGTCTACGCGCATCACAGAGCGCGGTGGCCGCGCTGATGACAAGCGGAGCGAAACCAGCATGGAGGATCGCAAAAAGGAAGGTTATTTCTAAAGAGAAACGGGCTGTATTTGTATTCATCCAGATACTTAATACTAACTACTTAATACCAGTGCTCTACAGCACTACTCAATAACATAGAAGAATGTTTGACAGCAATAGTTATCTGAATATGGAGCTGATGCGCTTCACTACCGCCGGTAGTGTAGACGATGGCAAATCTACCCTCATAGGCCGCCTGCTGTATGATAGCAAGTCGATCTTTGAAGACCAGCTGGAAAATATAAGGGCCACTAGCGAGCGCCGTGGTGAGAACTATGTCAATCTCGCGCTACTCACAGATGGCCTGCGTGCAGAGCGCGAGCAGGGCATCACCATAGATGTGGCTTATCGTTACTTCTCTACGCCCAAAAGGAAATTTATCATAGCAGATACGCCCGGCCATATACAGTACACGCGCAATATGGTGACCGGTGCCTCCACTGCCAATCTGGCCATCATACTCATAGACGCGCGCAATGGTGTGGTAGAGCAGACGCGCCGCCACTCGCTCATAGCCTCACTGCTAGGTATACCGCACATCGCGGTTTGCATCAATAAAATGGACCTCGTAGACTACTCACAGGAGCAGTATGACAAGATCGTAAAAGACTATCGCGATTTCGCTGCCAGGCTCAAGGTGAAGGACATCCACTTCCTGCCTATATCTGCACTGAATGGTGACAATGTGGTGACTCGCTCTACTAAAATGCCATGGTACGAAGGCGTGACGCTCCTGTATCTGCTGGAGACTGTACACATAGCCGGCGATACCAATCATATCGATGCGCGCTTTCCCGTACAGTACGTGATCCGGCCATACAATGACGAGTTTCATGACTACCGTGGCTATGCCGGACGGCTGTCCAGTGGAGTTTTGAGGCCGGGGGATAGGGTCACGATATTGCCATCCGGCCTGCAGAGTTCCATCAAGGCGATAGAGATGGATGGGAAAGAATTGCAGGAAGCATTTGCTCCTATGTCAGTTACAGTATTACTCAATGATGACATAGATATCAGCCGTGGCGATATGATCGTGCGCGACAATAATAAACCACAGGTGGAGCAGGACATAGAGGCCATGATCTGCTGGATGGGAGACCAACCCCTGCGCCCTGATGGCAAATATGCCCTGAAGCATACCACGCGCGATGCCCGTGCTGTGGTCAAGGATATCAAGTACAAACTGGACATCAGCAGCCTGCACCGTATCACCGATAACCCTGTCATCTCTGCTAATGATATAGGCCGCATCAGCATACGCACTACCGCGCCGCTGATGTATGACCCATACACGCGCAATAGGGAGACAGGATCATTCATCCTCATAGACGAGGGCACCAATGTGACCGTAGGCGCCGGTATCATACTGGATTGATCTCATTTCGTATCTTTAGATAAATACTGAAACATGAAAGAAAAGACCGTAGCAGAGCTCAAGGCAATGATGGATAAAGGCGAAGATTTTCAGCTCATAGATGTCCGCGAGCCACATGAGGCTGAGATATGCCAGATAGGCGGCATACTGATCCCTATGAATACAGTGCCTGACCACATAGACGAGATAGCAAAGGACAAGCCTGTAGTGATCCACTGCCGCAGTGGTGCCCGCAGCGGCCGTATAGTAGAGTACCTCGAGTCGCAGGGCTATGACAATCTGTACAACCTCAAAGGAGGCATACTCGCCTGGGCTGATGAGATAGACCCGGCTATGGCCAAATACTGATAAGAGCCGCTCCGCAGCCTACCCTGCCGACCTACGATACTTTTGTATCTTAATGCTATAAACCCACGCACTATGAAAAAGTATTTCTACGCCCTCTGCTTAATGGTGTTCTTTACCACTCCTTTCAGCAGCCGCGCCTCTCATGCGCAGGGTGCAGACCTGTGGTATAAATTTGTGAGCTACGACACAGTCACGCATAATACGCAATACCTCGTCACTGCTACATTTTACCGGGATTGTGCTGGTATTGCCGCGCCCTCTACTATTGCTCTGAGTGTCACAGATACGCTGTGCACAGGTGGTACCTATGCTATGACAGCTACCATGCAGATGGTCACAGGCTTGCCGTGCCCTTTGGGAGGGGTATCTGGTGGTACCGGCTGCGAGGTATCGCATCTCTGCCCTACCGCATTGAGTTTGAGCACCTGTGCCGGTGGCTCCCAGTATCCCGGTATGCAGAAATATGTCTATCAGGTTTACATCACGATACCGGGCAATATCTCCGCCTACAATTGCGATAAATGGTATATCTCCATTGCCGAAAATGCACGTAATAGTTCTGACAATGTCACAGGTGGTGGTAGTGCAGACCTCTACGTAGAGGCTGTGATCAATAACGCTATAGACCCGCACACAGGCCGTCCATACGCCAATAGTTCACCTACCTTTCTCAATGATCCGGTGCCATTCTTCTGCATGGACAATGCCGCGCCGCTTACTTACAATAACGGAACACTTGAGACCGATGGCGACTCTGTGGTCTATGCGCTCCAGGCTCCCCTGCAGAGTCACAATAATCCGCTGATATTTAATAGTGGATTTAGCATGACACAGCCTATCGTCAGTTCCTTCCCTTGTATCTTTGATCCCGCCACAGGTATACTCACCTTTGATCCTACACAGGTGAATACAGATGTCCTCGCTTATCGCATCACCGAGTTTCGCCATGGCGTGATGGTGGGTGCTGTGATGCGTGATGTACAGGTCAAGATACTCAACTGCCGGGAGACGCCACCCGTCTTTGGCACACCTGTAGTGCAGGGAGGTATTTTGCAGAATGCTGATCTGGTCACAGGCTGTCAGGGAGACAGGCTGTCTGTAGATATTCCGGTCACCTCTACAGGTATCATAGCATCTCTGGAGAGCAATATCTCTACCTACGCCTCTTACTTCCCAGGTATGACTTTCACGCCATCCGGCTCGGGCAGTAGTATGAATGCGCACATAGAGTGGAGCAGCGTAGATACCGGCTGCCACTATGTATATATCAAGGCCACTTCTGATGACTGCCCCGTAGAGGCTGCCAGCTACCTCGGCCTGCGTCTCTGCCCTGATCATCGTGTGGTCATATCTCCGCGTGACGGTATCTACTGTGGCCGCCCTGTGCATCTGACAGTATCAGGTGGCAGTAGTCCCGTGTGGTCACCGGCTGTAGCTATCTCCGGCACCACAGGTACCGCAGCAGATGTCTATCCTGCAGTGTCTACCTGGTACAGCGTGCATACAGGCTGCGGCGCAGATTCGGTACTGGTGCGTACCGCTCCCGCATTCTCCGCTTCCATTTCACATGACACTACTATCTGCAATGGCAATGCACTCCAGCTACATGATATAGTCAGCGGCCCGGGGCTATATAGCTATACCTGGTCACCGGCTGCAGATCTCTATACAGCATCAGGCCTGCCTGGTGCGCATAGCAGCTTCCCTGTGCTGCGTACAGCTCAGTCGGGTACATATACCTGTGTAGTCACTGATACCAGCGGCTGCCAGATCACAGACTCTGTACATGTCATAGTCCGTGGTCCTGGTCTGCTATCTGTCACAGGCGATACCCTCGTGGCCCCATCTACAGTAGCCCACCTGCAGGCCTCTGTCATGAACTATCTGCCGGGTTGTACCACTATAGCAGACAGTAGTGTCAGCCAGGTAGCTGAGGTGCGCATAGGCCTGGATACTGCCATACAGGTTATCACAGGATTTGGCTATCCATGTCCTTTTGGCAACTACTACAAATCCGCGCGCCATCAGATCCTGTTCAAAGCAGCGGAGCTACAGGCGGCATTGGGAAGCTCACGCGTTTTGTCCAGTATCAGCCTCCAGATAGGCACGCTGTATAGTACAAGCGCGGTGACCAATTTTACGGTGAAGATAGCCTGCGTACATGCAGATAGCCTGACTGGCTATATAGGTGGCAGTGATCTGAAAACGGTGGTGAGTCCCATCACCTTCACTCCGCAGTATGATTGGAACAGGCTGGTATTTGACCATCCCTATGTATGGGATGGTGTATCGGATCTGGTAGTAGATATGTGCTTTCTCAATACTACCGCTGGCAATATCAACTCCCGCTTCCGCTACTCTGCCACACCCTATAGGTCTATCTACTGCACCTATAGCAATGATCCCGCAGGGCAGTGTGGCTATACTGGCTTCCAGCAAAACGCACAGGTAGCATACAGCCGCTACTTCCAGCGCCTCAATGTCAAATTTGGTACAGCCATCTATCACGGCAATAGCACAAGTGTCCAGTGGCAGCCCGCTGCGGGTATCAATGCTGTAGACAGCATATACACTGCCCACACCACAGCTCATCCGCAGTCAGACCAATGGTACACAGCATTCATAGCTGATTCTGTCTGCCCGCAGGCCGACTCCACACTAGTGCGCGTCACTACTCACGGCATACATACCCCGCAGAATGTCTCCATCTGCGCCGGAGATTCAGTACTCCTTCTGGCATCCAATGCTGCTACCTATGCCTGGAGCGATAGCTCTGGTCTGCTATCTACAGCAGCTTCTTTTTACTACTACCCGTCCCAGAGCAGTGACGTCATACTGGTCATGGTAGATAATGGTGGCCAGGTGTATACCGATACCTCGCACATCACTGTACTATCCGAGACTGTCTGGCCCGGAGATGTCAATCGCGACCATGTGGTCAATCACAATGACCTCCTGTATCTCGGCATCGCATATGGCCATTATGGACCGCCTCGCCCCGCAGCCTCTATCGTCTGGACTCCGCAGTGTGCGCAGCGGTGGGGTTATCATTTCATCTTTGGCGGTGACTATGCCTATGCAGACTGCGATGGTGATGGCCTGATAGCCTACGCAGACACACTCGCGATCTCGCAAAACTGGGGTCTCACACATCCCAAGACAGAGGAGGCAGCCCGCGCAGGCACCTCATTTCTCTCCATCACCACAGACGCTGCGGTCTATCACCTGCATGATACTATCCGGGCTACTATATCGCTCGGAGATAACAATATGCCTGTGCAGCAGCTCTATGGTGTCGCATTGCGCGTGGACTATGGCGGTACAGGCACAGCGCGTGTAGTGCACATGGACCAGTCACTGTCATGGACTGGCCAGCAGCTCAGCATGGCGCGCGTCGCAGGGCCGGGCGGTGCCGCCTATCTGGCGCAGACTCGCATAGACCATCGCGACACGGCGGGTCATGGCGCTATAGCGCAGGTGTGGTATGTGGTAGATGCTGCTACAGCGCAGCTCCAGTCCGTCAGCCTCTTCGCATCGCCTATGCTGGCGCTCACCAGCACAGGAGATACAGTGCTCATCAATGGTGACTCACATTCCTTTACACTGGATGCCCGTCCGCTTGGTATAGAGCAGCAGGATCGTACCGCATCCATCACCATCGCTCCCAATCCTACTACTGGACACATCCGCATCCTCATGTCAGAGCCAGGCCGCACAGCTATGACCATCAGTGATGCCATAGGGCGTGAGGTCTATCAGGGCACACTGAGTGAGGAAAGTACGGACCTGGATCTCAGTGCACTGCCTGTAGGCGCCTACACCATGCATTTCATTTCATCAGGAGGGCAGGACAGCAGGAGGCTCATCATAGCCAGGTAGGCTCTTTATAGAGGAAAAACTGCCTTTAACGAAATAAATCCCCGGCGTATTAAACTATTCCGTAATCTCATGATCTTATTATGACAATGAGAGGCAAATGGAGGTACGCTGCAGCGCTGGCAATAGCTGTCTGCACGATCATAGCTGGCCATGCGCAGGCTCGTGACAGCGTACAGGTATACATATTCCTGGCAGAGACCTGTCCTATCTGCCGCAGTACTACTATTGAGATGAAAAGCCTTTATAATTCGTATCATAACAAAGGCATAAGTTTCACAGGCGTATTTCCTGGCGCAAAGATGAGCAGCGACCAGACCCGCGCTGACTTTGCAAAGAAATACAGCATACCCTATGCACTGACTGGTGATGCGGGACAGCGTCTCACAAAGAAATACGCCGCCACCATCACGCCCGAGATAGTAGTAGTGAGGATCAAGGATGACAAGGTACTCTACCGCGGCAAAGTGGACAATAGCTATGAGGCCATAGGCCGCAGGAGAGAGGTGGTCACTGAGCACTACCTGCATGACGCACTGGAGAGCATCCTTCACGGCAAAAAGATCGGAACGACTAAAACAGAACCCGTAGGTTGCTTCATAGAAAAAACATAAACTCCCAAAATGATAAAAGGTTTTCTCACCACCATGATGGTAGCCATACTCGGCACAGCCATAGCCCAGACCGCTTCGGTCAACTATAGCGAGCATATAGCGCCCATCATTTACAGCCATTGCACCACCTGCCACCGGGCGGGAGAGATCGCGCCCTTTCCGCTCACCAGCTATGCAGAGGTGGCGGCATACGCACAGAGTATCCAGCATGCCACGAGCATCCTGTATATGCCACCCTGGAAGGCCGACCCTACCTACCAGCACTACCTGAAGGAAAACTACCTCAGCCCTGCACAGATACAGCTCATCAGTGACTGGGTCACTGCCGGTACCCCGCAGGGCAATCCTGCCCTGGAGCCACCACTGCCTGTATTCCCTACCGGATCGCAGATAGGTATGCCTGATACCGTCATTGCCTTTCATCAGACCTACACACACCTGGGCAATAACACAGATGAGTACCGCTATTTCGCTATCCCTACGGGCCTCACTCAGGACCGTGACCTGATAGCACTCGAGGTGCGCCCCGGCAATAAATCTATCGTACACCATGCCCTCTTCTGGGAGGATACCACAGGACAGTCAGCGGCTTCAGATTCTGCCGCGCCGGGCTATGGCTGGACCGGCAGTCTCAACTCTATCTTCAGCCAGATAGACAATCAGCTCCCGAGCTATGTACCCGGTCAGAAGACCACTGTACTCAGCAATGGGATGGCCTATCGCCTTCATGCCGGCGGCTACCTCAAGGCGCAGTTTCACTATGCACCTGCCCCTACAGACGAGACTGACTCTTCATCTTTCAACCTCTTCTTTGCCCACGCACCTGCCACGCGCTATGTCAAAAGCCACGTCATGGTGCCACTGCCCGGTGTATTGATCAACGGGCCTTTCATCATCCCTGCCAATCAGGTCAAGGAGTTTCATGGCACCTATACCATGCCGGAGGATGCCAGCATGCTCTCTACCATGCCGCACATGCACAAACTCGGCACTCACTGGTATGTCTTTGCTATCAAGCCTACTGGCGATACAGTACCACTCATCAGGATCAATTCATGGGATTTCAACTGGCAGGGAAATTTTGATTTCAAGAACCTCATCCACCTGCCTCAGGGTACAGTGATACATGCACTCGCAGGCTATGACAATACGACCAACAACGTAAACAATCCACACAATCCTCCGCAGCAGATAGGCTGGGGCGAAAACACCAGTGATGAGATGTACTATCTCCCGCTGCAGTGGGTCAGCTACCGCAGTGGCGATGAGACCCTCGAGCTCGACAGCACCGGTACCGTGAATACAGGCATCTCAGATCCGCATATCTCCTACATAGGTGATCGCCTTTATCCTGTAGCGCCAAACCCTGCCAGTGGCAAGGTAAAGATAGGCTTCACCCTCGGCAATAGCGGCACCACCAGCCTCCGGCTCTACGACCTGCAGGGTCGCACCGTGGCCACAGTCACAGATAATAAATACTGCATAGAGGGCTGGCATCAGGCCGATCTAGACCTCAGTGGCATGGCAGCAGGAGAGTACATGCTCACACTACAGGCCCATGACAAAACCTACCAGCAGCGCGTGGTCGTAGCAAAGTAAAAACACAAGTAAAACCCATCATACATAGCCCGGCTCGTCCGGGCTATTTGCATTTTGATTCAAGCTAATTAAAGATCCCTCTGTATTTTCTATGTCTCTATGTGATCTATGTGGTTCAAAATTGCATTCTGCATTCGAGTCTCCCTTTAGGGAGATTTAGAGGGTTGCATTTTGTGTTATCCCTCACCCACCTCCTTATTACGCTGTGAGTTTTCCCTGTTCACCTCTTTCTGTGTCTCCGCCTGCACATCGCGGTTGCGCTTCACATTTCCCATGTCCATGCCACGCGCCAGCATGATCTTGCCTGTGCCGTACTTATTCTTTACGCTGTCTATGGCGGAGTATAGCTTCGTCTCTTCTTCCTTATCATCAAAGAGGGAATACTGCGTACCCGTATAGATCAGGCTGCTGAAGCGCACTCCTATCAGGCGTACAGGCCGCCCCTTTTCATATAGCTGGTGAAATAGTTTGGTCGCTTCCTCTATCAGGTATTTAGACGAGAGAGAGTAGTCTACCGTATGCTGTTTTGATGTCGTCACAAATCCCTCATACCTGATCTTCACCGTCACACAGCCGGTCATCCGGTTCAGCTTCCGCAGATCGTAGGATAGTTTCTCTGAGAGTACAAATAGCACCGACAGCAGAAACTCATCATCAGCACTATCACTATCAAATGTCCGCTCTACAGACACAGACTTCTCCTCGCGAAAGTTTGCCACAGGAGAGTCGCTATACCCGCGTGCGCGGTTCCAGAGTGCTGTGCCTGTTTTGCCATATATACTCAGGAGGTTTTCGAGTGGCATCTGCCGCAGGTCGTAGATGGTGCGTATACCCATTTTATTGAGAGACTCTTCCAGCTTTTCTCCTACGAATGGGATCTTGCCCACTGGCTTCGGATCCAGAAATTCTTGTTCCTTGCCCCGCTCTATCATCAGCTGTCCGTTTGGCTTCGCATCATTGGTTGCCATCTTGGCCAGCATCTTATTTACCGACAGGCCAAAGGAGATAGGCAGCCCGGTCTCTGTCATGATCCGCTGCCGCAGCTCAGACGCCCACCTGTAGGCACCAAAGAATTTATCCATCCCCGTCAGGTCCACATAAAATTCATCGATAGATGCCTTCTCAAAGAGTGGTGCTGCATCTGCTATGATCTGCGTCACGCGCCTTGAGTAGTCAGAGTAGGCCGCGTAGTCTCCCGGCAGGAAGATACCGTGCGGGCAGAGCTTATGCGCCTGCCCTCCGGGCATGGCAGAGTGTACGCCGTATTTTCGCGCCTCATAGCTGCAGGAGCTCACCACGCCACGCGCACCTACGCCACCCACTATCACAGGCTTGCCATTCAGAGATGGGTCCTTCATGCGCTCTACAGATACGAAGAACGAATCCAGGTCCATGTGCATGATCGTACGCGGGTCAGACATCACTTAGTTATTGCCTTTAAAATTAGTATTTTGTTACTAAAAAAATTAGCTTTGTGCAAAATACTGCGTGATGGATTTCATTCATACCAATATCAAGTTTCTGCGCAAGCAGAAGGGCTGGACCCAGGAGCAACTCGCCACTGAGCTCAATATCAAGCGCTCCCTCATAGGCTCCTATGAGGAGGGCCGCGCCAAGCCAAACTATGAGGTGCTGGCAGATATAGCCAAGGCTTTCAAGCACTCTATAGACAACCTCATCACGCGCGACCTGCGCCTTACCGAGAAGGTCCCCATCTTCTCCACCGAGCAGATGGATGAGGCCAGCAAGAACCTCCGCGTCCTGGCCATCACGGTGGACAAGGAGGACAAAGAAAACATCGAGATGGTGCCGGTCAAAGCAGCCGCTGGCTACCTCAATGGCTATGGAGACCCTACCTTCCTCAAGGAGCTGAACCGCTTCCGCCTGCCGTTTCTGCCTGTAGGCACCTATCGCGCTTTTGAGATCAAGGGTGACTCCATGCTGCCGATGCTCCCCGGCTCTATAGTAGTAGGAGAGTATGTAGACAACTGGCGCAATATAAAAGACGGCAATACCTACGTAGTCCTTTCAAAGAACGAAGGCATCGTGTACAAACGCATCTTCAATCAGGTAGAGGAAAACGGCACACTGGTGCTCCGCTCTGACAATACAGCCTACCCGGCATACTCTATCAAGATCGATGAAGTACTAGAGGTCTGGAAAGCCGTCCTCCATATCAGCCACATGAATAAAGGCAACGAACTCTCCTATCAAAATATCCTCCACCTCATGCAAGAACTCAAAAAGGACGTAGACGAGCTGAAAGGAAACTAGGAGTAAGTGCGTTCAAAGTCGCCTTTTAAGTCAAGCGTCCCGATATAGTCGGTAGAACTATAGAGGGGTGGCTGTTCAGAAAATGAAAGAACATTTGCGAGAGAAATTCCTTTAAAAAAATAATAGTGCGATTTCTCGAAGCAATCTTCCTTTTAATGAATGATGTAGCTGCCAAGTGATATTGACCATACCAGTATTTAACTCAGCCGCTCTGTATTCTATGTGGCTTAAAATGTATTCTGTATCGAAGCTGAAATTTGATTGGTCCTTTTAAGCTGCATTCTATGTCTCTATGTGTTCTATGTGGCTAAAATGTATTCTGTATTAACATCCCTCTGCTTCGGAGAGGGATTTAGAAAAAGGCTATGACCTACCAAAGTTACCTCGACTCACCCCTCGGCCCAGTACTCATCACAGCAGATGAGGTAGCTATTCACGCAGTATCTATCCGCGATAGCCGCCAGCACATAGAGGACACAGAGACCCCACTTATCCGCCAGTGCAAGCAGCAACTACAGGAGTACTTTGACGGCAAGAGGAAAGTCTTCGACCTGCCGCTCGCGCCCGAGGGTACCCCCTTCCAGCAGAAAGTCTGGCAGCAGCTCACCACTATTCCCTACGGACAGACCATCACCTATATGCAGCTCGCCAAAGCCCTCGGCGATCCGAAGTGTATCCGCGCTGCGGGCACCGCCAATGGCAAGAACAAACTCTGGATCATCGTACCCTGCCACCGCGTAGTAGGCACCGATGGCAAACTGGTAGGCTACGCCGGCGGCCTCCACCGCAAAAAGTGGCTACTGGACTTTGAGGCGCGCAGCAGCGGTGCGCTTACTCTAGGGCTATAACGAGAGCCGAAATTAATTCTGGCAATTCTCAAATTCTGTAAATTCTGATTCTGACAATACTAAAGCCGATTCAAGCGGCCTCGCTTGAACGACTGTCGCGCGATTGTATCGCGTGACCACTCTGTGCAGCGTTTACAACGCGCCTGCGCGACCCTCCAACAGGAGTACCCAACAAAAAGTATGACTCTCGACTTTGAGGCACGCACCAACAGTGCCCTGATACTTGGCTTTTAATTTTATCCGCAAAAAAGGTGAATAAGTAAAACCGCCAATAATGTTGTGGCCGTTTTCTCAGATCACTACTTTAGCAGAACAGATTGAACCTAATACTATCCCCAAGTAGTTTTTCATCGGTCTGAAGCTTCCCATGCATATCTATATGTATGGCTCTAATTTTTGTACATTCTACTCCCTCTATTCTCTGGCCATCAAGAGACCGGCCATCTCATTATGATGTCTTCTATTTTGTTTACCAATGAATTTTTAACCATGAAGAAAATTATTTTCAGCCTTATTATTACTTTTTTCATCAGTGCTTATGGTGTAGCGGAACAGACAACTTCTACTTTTTCCGTCAATGGATGGACGCCAGGGAATACTACTCCGTTATCGCTTAATTACGGCAGTTCCTTAACTACTATTTTAAATTTTACTCCTTGCTGGAGCGGGGGGCAGGTCGATCATGATAATCCAGATGATGTCTGGCTTGATTACTACTACACACTTTATTTAACCCCGGTAGGTTCGTCATTCTCTACCACCACGTCCATACCGATAGGGAATCATCACATTCATATTATTGGCATTACGAGGGTATTGGTACAGAGCCACCCGTAGATTTGTATATCGATAATATAGCTCAGAGCGCACCAACCAACTGTCTGAATTCTTTGACAACCAATATCGGGAGTCCTTACTCAATAGTCGATCACTTTTGTGGATATGTTCCAAGTGGTTCATATCAGGTGGATGTGCTAATGACTGAGTATACTTATTCAGTCCAACAAGCTACTATTGGGTATGCCGTCTGGCAAGGCTATACCAATAACACCACTACGCTGACATCTATAAATGATCAGGGTCAATACGGTCCCTTGAGTCCGGCGTCCAATTTTCTACTATCCAAAATAGCATTGGTCAACTTCTCCTCTTCATCCACGCCCATTACACTTAGCGTTCCCTCACCCATCCGTGTTTGTTCCAATAACAAGGCATCTGCTACGGTCACAGCAAACGTAGCTACCGGTTGTGCCTTGACATATTTGTGGTCAGATGCTTCACATCAGACCACAGCTACAGCTACTAATCTATCACCCGGTACATATACTGTAACTGTGACAGCACCATCTGGTACGACGGCCACGGCTTCTACTACTATTAACACTGGAGCTGTCACTGCCACAGCTAGTTCTTCTCCTGCCACAGGTTGTGTGGGTACTGCCTTGACTTTGACTGCTAATCCTTCCAACGGTAATTCACCGTATACATATAGTTGGAGCGCGGGAACCCCATCTGGCAATACGGATATAGTAACACCATCCTCGGCGGGTACGCCTAGCTATACTGTGACCGTAACCGATGCAAATGGTTGCGTAACTACAGCTAGTAAATCTGTTACCGTATACAGTAATCCTGTAGCATCAGTTAATCATAACCCAGCCTTTGTAGGGTTATGTACGGGCCTGGATATTACTGCTTCTGGCGGTACGTCATATTCATGGAGCAATGGCTCTACAACTGCGACAAGTCACCTATGCTATAATGTCCCAATCACATGCACATGGTATTCCAGTGTATCGGTTAATGTAATGGCCAATGGTTGTACTACTACTATAACTATACCTGTATCGTATGCTCAACATTGTACCAATCCTAAATCTGGAGATGTAGCAATGGATAAGGATATTTCATTTAATTTCTATCCCAATCCTGCTCAAGGAACACTTAATATCGCTTTAGAAGGTGATGCTGTGTCAGAGGCTACTCTTTTTCTGACGGATATGATCGGTCGTAAAGTATTAGAGAGAACTTACGACATTGTCCCAAGTTTTGTGGCGCCAATTGATGTTGCCGGCATTGCAAAAGGAGAATACATAGCAACTATTAAAATGGATGGCCAGATATATTTTAGAAAGATATCTATACAGTAAAATATTTCGATGGCTTAAAAAGAGAACGGGATACTTACGTATCCCGTTCTTCCTACTGTCGCGCGATTGCATCGCGTGACCACCCTGTGCAGCGTTTGCAACGCCACTATGCGAAGCACAACCCGGCAGGAATACCCAACAAAAAAAGGATGTCGAGAGGCATCCTTTTTCTTAATATTATCCCAGTCAGCTATTACTCCGACTTAGTGAATTTCCTTGTAGCGATCACCTTACCGCCATCAGATATGCGTGCTATGTACAGGCCAGCATCCAGAGCTGATAGATCTACTTCTTTATCTCCACGTACAGCCCCGCTATATACACGGCTACCGAGCAGGTTGTAGATATCTATCTGGCCATTGTCCAGTGTACCTGGTATAGACAGGTGTGCCATATCGCGTACCGGATTAGGATAGAGCTCGATCTTGCCGGCCTCTATAGTGCTGATGCCTGTAGCACAGGTCACACTCTGATTCAGGCGGGCAGTGTACGGTATGGTCAGCACAGTGCCTGCGCTATCAGCTGCATCCCAGAGGCGCAGGATAGCATGTCCTGAGCCTGCAGCACAGTGGCCCAGTATCTCCAGTTTCATGATACCGCTTTCACCTGCATTCAGGTTAAAGCCATGCACCACGCCCAGGTTGAGCACATAGCAGAGGTTTTTATCGCAAAAGCCCGGATACTCCCACGCGCTCGGACCGACAGACTCTACCACAGTCCAGTTTACCGTCATAGCCGCATTGCTATTATTATGGCAGTTTCCTATCAGGTCATTCTCATTGCTGGCAGAGGTCGTACCTACATAGCTCACTGTATCATGGTCAAAGGTCAGGCTCTGAGCCTTGACTACAGTCAGGCCGGCAAAGAGTACAAAGGCAAGCGTAAAGAGTTTCTTCATCGTTTGGTATTTAAAAAAAGAGGAGCAACCTTATCGGGTTGCTCCTCTGTAAGGTCTAGTAAAAGTACTCAAATTAATGAGCCACTACAAATCTTTTAACCGTTTTTTGGTTGTTGCTGGTTATCACTACGTTGTAGATACCGGCAGCGAGGTCGCTTACATTGGCATCTACCTTATTGATACCTTGGCCCATAGCGCCGTTAGCTACCATCTTTACAGTCTCACCGAGCGTATTGATGATCGTGATATCAAACTGTGCAGCCTGAGTCACACCGAGCTCGATGCTCACTTGGTCATTAGCCGGAGCAGGATATACACTTACTGTATTCAGAGTAGGTACCTCATGGATACCGATATTCATATCAGCATTGATGTTGATCTGATCTACAAACATGTTATCACCGTAGTCAGATGTAGCGTGGAAACGAACCCATACGTTGTTTTGACCAGCGTAGTTATTCATATTGATGGTATCACCTACCCAGTCAGCTGCTGCTGTAGGATAGAAGCCTGGTACGTTACGTTGGTTGTCAGCAGGTACGGTCGCGAGAGCTGCACCGGCCTTATTCCACAGGCTGGTCCATGTAGTACCGCAGTCTGTAGATACCTGTACTTCCAGTTGATCGTTGGTCGAATTGTCGTACTGGCTATATGCATGCTTGAATGTGAATTCTGCAGTAGTCTTGCCTGTAAAGTTAGCCTTCTCCAGGTAGTAGTCACCTATGCCGCCAGCTTGTACATTCCATGCCCAGAACCAGATGCTCTGATCATCATCAGAGCCCAGGAAGGTACGGTCAGGATCTGTACCGAGATAGTTCTCAGTCAGGACAGGTACATACCAGCTAGGGAACCAGATCTGGTCGCCGTTGGTAGCCTCATAGTTCTGAGGGAATACAGTACTGTCGCTGAAAGTCTGCACGATAGGCGCAGGGTATGAAGCACCAAAGATCTGATGCTGAGTCTTCACAGTATCAAAGATAGATACAGAGTAGTTGCTCAGGCCGTTAGGGCTGCTCAGTACGAATGTGATCGTAGGGTAGCCATTACCTACAGGTACAGCTATCGGACCACCATCTATCATCACTGTAGCTCCCGGAGCGATCGGTGTATTGTAGGTGAAGTTGTTGAGGCTTGTAGCACCTGACAGTACATTTACGTTCAGCGTATTGATGGTTACGTTACCAGTGTTGATCACTGTCACATACGCACCGATGCTGGATGTGCTTGTGTTTGTACAAGAGATATCTGGCACTGAGTCGTGGTCTGCTACCAGCTCTACCAGGTTGGTCGGAGCTACCAGCTGGCTGATACCAGACTGCTTTACGTCCTTATTGTTGTCGTCCTGTACCCATGCTACGAAGCGCAGCTGAGCCTTAGAGCGTACGTAGTTAGGTATCTTTACCGCAAAGCGGAAAGTATCAGTACGGCCTGCCAGCAGAGTATCTACCAGCTGAGAGCCACCCGCGTTAGGGTACATGCCCCTTACTACCTGCGCAAAGTGAGTTTCACCGTTAGTACCAGGAGCATTTACGTAGTCCAGGCTGTTTTCTACCATCGCTACGCGAAACTTCAGGCTATTGTGTGTACCGGCGTTAAAGTTGTCGGTAGTATTCAGTACTGCTACTGCATATACAGAGTCATTATTAGCCGAGTAGCTGTGAGTCACAGTGATAGCGCATGGAGACATGACTGCATGGCGCGCTGTGAAGCTCGGAGAGTATGGGGTAGAGGCAGCAATGCCATTAGGCGTACCGTAGACGCTGCTTTCATAGTGGATAGACAGTGTGTCAAACCAGAATGGTACAAAGTTCTGTACGCTGTTGGTACCGGTGGTAGGCCCCTGGATAGGAGAGTACCCACCGCCGTCTTGCCAGCCAGATGGTGCGAAGTTCACACCATAGTATGTCATACGGGTATTGGTCACGGTCTTGTAGGCATTGTAGATAGGGCCTGCAGATGGGATCGGGCTCTGGTATGCTATATGCACCAGAGAGTCAGTAGTGTGCGTCTGGAGGTACTTGTCCAGGTATGGATTGATACCCGCGCATGGACCGCAGTTTTCGCCCGTGAATTCCTCAAAGAGGACCACCCGCGGCGTAGACTGCGCACTCACAGTCAGCGAGGCAGAGAGAAGTGCGCCTGCGAAAAGCGCGTAAATTTTTTTCATTGCCGTTTGATTTTTGTTTTAAGTAAAGAATAACGTGATGTGAATATCACAATATTTTTTAGAAACAAAACATTTTATCGGCGGAAAATGGAGGGCAAAAAACACCCTCCCAATCTATTGAAAATGAAGTAAATATTAAACTGCTTGGCTTTCCGGACAACCCCGCAAAAAACCTTTTACACACCCCTTATTGCAGTACCTCGCGGAGCTTATCCTCCAGCTGGTCGCCGCGCAGGTTCTTGGCTATGATCTTGCCCTCCTTATCCAGTAGAAACTGCGCCGGTATGGAGTTGACCCCATAGGTGCGCGCAGCGGCACTCTGCCAGCCCGCCAGGTCGCTCACATGGTATGGCCATATCAGGCCGTCCTGAGAGATAGCGTTTTTCCACTTCTCGCCATCCTGGTCCAGTGACACACTGTAGATCGTAAAGCCCTTGTCCTTAAACTTATTGTAGGCTGCTACCACATTCGGGTTTTCCCTCCTGCACGGGCCGCACCAGCTGGCCCAGAAGTCCAGCAGCACCACCTTGCCCCGCAGGCTGCTCAGCTTCACCTCCTTGCCACTCGGATCTTTGAATGCCAGCTCCGGCGCCTGTGCACCGACAGCCGTCTGCGCCTGGCTCTGCTCCGCCATTTGCTGCTGCTTCAGCTGCGTCTCCATATTGGTGATCTGGGTGCGCATTTCTTTGGCATAGCTCGATCCCGGCAGTTCCTTTTCCAGGCGCTCCACTATGGCCTTATTCTCAGCAGGGTAGTGGTCCATGCGCAGGAAGCTCGTATAGTACAGCGCCACCAGCACATCCTTGGTCGCGGCAGCTTTTTGCTTCATGGTGTTTTCCAGCTGCATGCCGGCTGCCTGTATGGCCGTAGCCATCTTCTGCAGGGTATCCATGCCCGCACCGGCATTCTGCGCCATCTGAAACTGATTATTCATCACCTGTAGCTTCTGCTGCTGGTCATTGATCGTCCTGATCGCCTCCTGAAACTCCGTATTCGCCTCGCTACCCTTGGTGAACTTAGCCCCCGTGCCCGGTGTATTGTAGTCTATGTCTACTTTGTATGGCTTATTCTCCAGCAGCACCAGCCACGAGTGCTGGTTGTCTATCCGCAGGCGGTAGAATCCCTTCTCTGCCGTGCTCGACATGTGAAAGTCCCCACCCGCAGCGATCCTGGCCGAATCTATCACCGTGATCTGGCTCAGGTTCAGCCGCTCCAGGTAGATCGTACCGCTGCCGCCCTTCACAGCGCCGTCTATGGTATATTTGGTGCCATCGCCCGCGCTATTGCACGAGGTCATAGCCACCAGTATCAGTATCACGAGAGATGTCAGTCTTTTCATTGTTTTATTTTTCTGTATCGTTTTCATCAGCTATGCGAAAGTATTTATAATTAACTCTTTTGCGTTTCCGCTTTTTGGGGTCACCCCCGCATTCCTATGTGATCTATGTGTTCTATGTGGTTCAAAATGTATTCCTCTGCGTCTCCGCGCCTCTGCGGTTAAACTGTATTTCTATGTCTCTATGTTTCTATGTGGTTCAAAAACTGTATTCCTTTTTTGCGCCTCTGCGCTTTTGCGGTCAAACTGTATTCTGTATTAATTCCGAGTTATTCAAAGCATTCTGAAAATTCTGCTTCAGACCATCTACGCCAGCAATTCCCCCATGATCTTATTCACCAGCTTAGGATCTGCCTTGCCTTGCGACCCCTTGATCACCTCACCTACAAATAGCCCCATCAGACCCTTCTGTCCACCCTTATACGCAGCCACCTTCTCAGGGTACTTCGCCAGCACAGCCACCGCTAGGTCCTTGATCATACCCTCGTCACTGCTTTGCAGCAGATTGAGGCGCTCCAGTACCGCCAGCGGAGACTCTGTAGGATTGGCCACCAGCTCCGGCAGCACCCGCTGCGACGCCACGGCAAAGTTCGTCTTGCCCGCATCTATCAGCGCTATCAGGTCGGCTATAGTCTGTGGTTTCACGGTCAGCTCCGCTATCTCCAGCGCATTCTCATTGAGGTAACTTTTGATCGGCCCTAGCAGCCAGTTAGACGCCGCCTTGTAGTTCTTCGTCAGCGCCAGCAGGTCATTGAGGTAGAAGGCCGTATCCTTATCATCCGTGATCACGCGCGCATCATACTCCGGCAGGCCGTAGGTAGTGGTATACTCCAGTATCAGGTCGCGGCTCAGCTTTGGCATCGCCGCGCGCACGGCGTCTACATACTCATCGGTCACGATCACCGGCGGCAGGTCCGGCTCGGGAAAGTACCTATAGTCATGCGCCATCTCCTTGCTACGCTGCGAGAGGGTGATCCCCTTCAGCGCATCATAGCCGCGCGTCTCCTGCGTCAGCCGCTCACCGCGCTCCATCAGCTCCACCTGGCGCTCAAATTCATATTCTATCGCCCTCTTCACATTGCGCATCGAGTTCATGTTCTTCACCTCCACGCGCGCGTTCAGCTTCGTATCGCCCTTCAGGCGGATCGAGATATTCGCATCGCAGCGCATAGATCCCTCCTCCATATTGCCATCGCAGATATCCAGGTAGCGCACCAGCTTCCGCACCTCAGTCAGGTACTGGTAGGCCTCATCACTGCTGCGTATGTCCGGGCGGCTCACTATCTCTATCAGCGGCACACCCGCACGGTTCAGGTCTACGAGGGTAAAGTACGGGTCCAGGTCATGCGTGCTCTTGCCCGCGTCCTCCTCCATGTGGATACGCTCCAGGCCCACGCGCTTCTTCTCGCCGCTCACCTCAAACTCTATAAAGCCACCCTCACAGATCGGCGTCTTGTCCTGCGTGATCTGGTAGCCCTTCGGCAGGTCCGCGTAGAAGTAGTTCTTCCTCGCGAACTGATTCTCCCGCCTGATCGTGCAGCCCGTAGCCAGGCCTATCTTCACGGCATACTCTATCGCCTTGCGATTCACCCGTGGCAAGGTGCCCGGATGCCCCAGCGAGATCGGGCTCACCTGCGTATTGGGCGCAGCGCCAAAGGCCGCAGAGTCCCCGCAGTACATCTTACTCTGGGTACTGAGCTGCGCATGCACCTCCAGCCCCACTATCACCTCATATTTATCTGAAACAGCTGACATAATGGTCTATAGACTAAGCCGTCAAAGTAAAGCAATTTCCAGCGGCTGCCAAACCGCAAGGCAGCGGAGGGTAATGGGTTGGGAAAAATTGAGGAAATACGTGCAGACTTTACCTTTTTTCTCACCGCAAAGCACACCTCTGGTCGTATCTTATCACTGACCACCGCGCAAGTAGGCCGTGGGGGAAGTGATTATAAGTGTAAAGTTCGATCTTATTGTTTTGAAAGCGAGAAAATCGCCCAAGGGTGAAATGACAACAATAGATCTAATGTTTTTTAAATAATAAACTATATTTAATAAAAATATAAGCAATGATCCGTCAAAAGGCAAACAGGATTATGCACTTGTTAGCTACGAAGTGGTAGCAGATGACCCCAATGTTGCAAGGGAAAATGAAGACCGCATTCAGCAAAAATTTTCTGAGTTAACAGGTCATCCAGTCAGATTACTACATAGAAGTTTGGTAATTCAAACGAAAGCTTCTCTAGATCAAACTGATACTAAAACTGAAAAAACTGCGTACCAAATATTCATTTCTGACAAAAAAATATGTTTAGCTGCCGATTTTATGGGCTATTTGGAGAAACAGTAATTCTCGCTAACCTATCATATAAATCCCTTTAGCCTTCAACCTTATGTGACGTTTCCGAGCGAAGGATCCCGAATGCACTAGCGCTGGTAAAACAACTACTGAGCGGCACCTGTGGTCGTGTGTTATCACCGACCACTAAACTATGGACGATCAAAAGAAAACAGTGCTAGTTCTTATTGAGAGTAAAGTGGGATGCTCAATGTTGTGGTACGGTCATAACACCGACACAGGGGAAACAGGCGAGGGTAGGAAGTGTCACACCGGTCACCGGTAGAATTAGGTTACCACACATTCTAGATAAGGTACCAAGGCATTATGAATTCTGAAGCGCTTTGAGTTTAACTTCTGCGCTATTTTCTTTATTTTTTTTGACTTATCGACATCATATTCATACTCAAAGATGCCCTCTTTTACTTCGCGACCAATTATTGTTAGATCAACCAAATGATCTATGAATGACTCGATTGCTTGAGGCGTATCTGCATTAATCGAGGCTATTTTCATTTTTTCAATTATTTCATCCTCAGTTAAAATAATTGTTGATGCCATTAGTTCATACATGAAATTTTCCATTTGCGTAATGGTTATTCCATTTTCAACAATAATTGATTTAAAGACCCAAGACGAATATTCTTTATGAGCGCTATTTATATCATCATCCTGAATCAACAAATGACCTCTAGAAACTGCAAAGTTTTTAGCCGATTTGAAAAAATATATAATATCTCTAGGCCTAGGGAAAATCAAATCCATTATATATTCCTTCACAGGAATGTTTCTAACGTCTTTAACGATAAAACGTTCCCATAAATCTTGAACTCTGTAGTTCTTTTCATTTAATTCCACAAAGCGCTCTTCAATTATTCGAAAGAGTAGATCTTTATCATCCCATTGTAATCTAGTAACCTCGATTTTGTCTGGTTCCCTAGCATTGGATGTTATATACTTGAAAATATCGCTACGCAAAAATATTGTTAAGTGAAATGAAATTTCGGTTTGTGCAGACTTAATAACGGACAATTCATTTACTATTCGACCAGATACTCCGAGCAGTCCTAGAATGTATTTGCTTAGGATATTAATTTTCGAGCTCGCCCTCCAAGATTTATCTAGGTTATCTATTAAAACTATCAGCTTATGTTGTTTTGGAATCAATTTAGCAAAGTGATCTTTTAGTATGCTAATTGTCCCCTGATGAAGGTATTCTGAAATCTTTAAACGGTATTCTTGATTATTGCCATTACCAATTTCTGAAATATTATTCTGCTTTAATACTTTAATTTGCTCTTCCAATCGAGTACTAAAATCAGTTAGAAATATGCTGGATTTAGTATTGATATATTTAATAAATTCAAAATCATTTTTGGTCTTGGCATAATCTGGCTTTGAATCAATATCTTCAAAAAGTGTTTTGGCAATTTCAGTATAGATGAGAAACTTCCAAATGCATTCGACCAAAAACCCTTTTTCAAATTCATTATTAGCGGCTTCCATTAATGAGATCAACCCATCTATTTCAAAATTTATGGGTTTAATTACGACAATATGATTTCGTTTGTCCCTTTTTAACTCACTATTAAGGTAATATAGAGTTGCGGTTTTACCTGTGCCCTTGCGGCCAACAACAATATTGTGTTCGCCTTTGATTAAAGTATTTATATTAGAACTTTCAACAAAGTATTGATAAAGTTCTTGGCTTTCATGCTCGGCTATGGCTTCACCAAAACTTATGTTTTGTAACTCACTTCTTTTATGCTTGATTTCTTTTATAGTTTCCTGCCTTACATAAAGCTCACCAATATCTTTTTGTACTTCTTCAAAAAAGCTGCTAACAATATCAATGCATTCATTTCGATTGTTAAATTTTTTTAATACCTCTTTTAAATCTAATGGCGATTCATAAGGAGTTTCAGCAATCATTTTGATTCGCTTATCCCTTCCTAAGGCCAAACCCGATATCAATGAACATTTTGCGTTATGAACCTCATGACCAATTCTGTGAGAAGAGGATAGTTGGGATAATAAACATGGTACAAGAGATAATTGTTGAACATACCAAGTAAGAGGCTCAACCTTACTCTCAGCGGGATCATCTAAAATGTAGGGAAGTTTAAATTGTTTTGCTAGATTAATTATATCCTGATTATAGTTAGTATTGACTTGCCCATTCATTATCAAAAAGGAGGCTCGGGATTCTTTACCTTCAATAGTATCAGCAAGGGTATCCCATAAGCATTTTTTGACTTGATTATAAGGTTGTTCTTTGTAAAATTTACTGATAATATCACGAGTATTTGTATAAGTCGAATATCCAACTGTATCCAATAGACCAAGTTCTTTTTGCCTTTTTACGGAATTATCATACGATCTGTCGTTGATTATAAATAATGGCTTCTTCTTAGCAATAGCATATCCTAATTCAAAAAGTACATTATCATTCAAGCCCGTAAGGTCAGCGCAGAAAAAATCGCATTCGTCAATTTCTTCAAGGATTTTAGAAATGATTAATTGCCAGAGTTTTTTAGGTCTTTCCAAGATATTATCTCAGCTTCTGAGCTTTTATTAATTTCCAGTATTGCTTCCTCTATCGCTTCGCCACATGATGTTGGGTTTGAACCGTACGCAAAAAAACCTTTAGCTTTCATATTTGCATCGTGCTTTTTGACGAAAATAATTTTTGAATTATTCAAATATAACTATTTGATAGTTATTCGTAGACCAATCCCAGCCCGCTGTTCCAATTTTAGCCCCGCTGTTCCAGGTTTAGCGTAGCGTAACTTGGAGCAGGGAATAACTTCAAGTCTCAGACTTGAGGCGTAGTACAGGTCTTAGCGTCTTTGCGCCTTTGCATGAAACAGCATTCCACGGCTGCGCCCTTCGAGCCCTTACAGCATTCCCTTCAGGCTGTTCTTAGCGTCCTTCGTGTGAAAACGCATTTGTATTCTTTAGCATTTTCGCGTTTTTGCGAGCCATAAAGCATCTGGCTGTTCCACCAACTGGCGCGGAACTTAGTTCCGTGCCGAAGCTAGGCCCTCCACTGGTCTAAGCTTCCAGCTTAGCCCTACCCATCCGTTAAGCTTTTAGCTTAATAGTCTTTACTGTTCTTAGCGCCCTTCAAGCCCTTTGCGTGAAAAGCATTTACATTCTTTCGCGCTTTCGCGTTTTCGCGAGCCATAAAGCATCTGGCTGTTCCTTCTGCATTTACTTAAACCCTTTGCGCCTTTGCGAGAGATCACTCTCCCCCCAAAAAAGCCGCTAAAACTCAGCCCGCAAAAAATACCCATCCTCAAAGACGATAGCCGGCAGGTACGCCGGCGCCTTCCCGTCAAAGTACGCGATAGGCGGCACCAGCGCCTTGTCAGGATGCAGCTGGTTATACCGGAAGAGCTTCTCCCGCGTCACGTTCTGCGCCTTGGCAGGCTTCGTAGCCGCAGGCCCATCAGCAGGCAGCGTAGCAGCAGCCTCCTCCTCCGCAGGCCGCGCAGGCACCTCCGCCACAGGCTGCGGAGGTGGGTCCGGCTGCGCATCTATCTGCGCCAGGTGGCTCACATCCGGCTCAGCGGGCACCACACCCGGCTCGCGGTTCCACCCATAGTGGTGCCGCAGCATAAACATCCCAAACTGCACCGGGCACTTGCCATTCATCGTCTTGTCCACGATCCGCGCCTCAAAGCGCTGCTGTATCACCCGCATCAGGTGTATGATCTCCGCGTTGCCGCGCCACTTGCGCCGCCAGTACGCCCACACATCGTCGTATACATTGGCCAGGCTCAGCGCATGGCCCAGGTACGTACAGTCCGGGCTGTAGGAGAAGTTCTCGATCTGCCGTAGCGTCTCCATCGTACGCTCCAGCGTCCATTTCACGGCATTCGTATTGCCATCAGGTGCTGCCATAGGTTGTTGTTTTAAGTTTTAGGTAATAGGTAATAGGTAATAGGGAATAAGGAATAGAGAATAATGAATAGAGAATAATGATTAGGGAATAGCGAATGCATGGAACTACGTACACAAACTACCACATCAAGCATTTAATCATCACACAAAGCCCAAAATGTTGAAACTCCCCCTTCCTAAAGGGGGACAAAGGGGGATTTGACACACTCACCCCATCAAGCACACCACCACCCACAAAAACACCACATTGCTGAAATTCCCCCTTTAGAAAGGGGGACAAAGGGGGATTTGGCAATCGCGCCGCAAGAGCCACTAAAATTCCTCGCAAAAAAACTCCTGTATTCCTTCCGGCTGTTCTTAGCTCCTTTGAGTGAAAAAGCAATTCTATTCTTTCGCGTTTTCGCGCTTTTGCGGTTAATATGCGTTGCTAATATATGCAAAATCAGCCAATATCGCACACAAACCTATCCACAAAACTGAGGACAACTCTCACCTCAAAAACTTGCAAAACCCAACCCCCGCAGACCCACACAAACACAACCAACTACACATGCAACAAGCACGCATATCACCCACCCTCCAGTCGAAAAACAACTATGAAAACAGCATCTCCAGCACCTCCGGCGACCGCAGCCCCGTGAACCCATCCAGGTGCATATTGTAGTACCGCAGCAGCGTATGCATCAGCTCCTGCCGCTGCCCGCGGTGCAGCCGCAGGTCAGGCACCTGCAGCATACTCGTAGTAGACAGCACACTGATCCACCGGCTCATCTCACGCCCCAGCACCAGCCCGCTCACACTCTCACGGGCAGTATACCCACCCTCCTGCATGTCAAAGAAAGGCGCCTCCTCCGTCCACACCCCATGCGGCGGGAAACCCAGGTACACCGCATAGTACACGAGGAACTGCAGGTGATAGTCATGGTTCACCACCACCATCTCATCCAGATGCACGAAGCAGGCATACACAAAGTGAAACATCTCCTCATTCGCATCATGCTCCTTCAGAGACTTACTCACCACCTCCAATATAAAGAGCCCCATAGCCGTCCTCACAGTATCAAAGGGGAGTGTCCTGTACGTATAGGCACGGCGGTACTCCTTGATGCGTTGCAGGTTCTTATTGTCCCTGTGCGTGATGTCCAGGTCGAGCAGCGTGAGTGGCTGCATCATAGCGGCCTTGGCCGTAGAGCGGCTGCTGCGCACGCCATTCACTATATAGCTCACCAGGCCTAGGCGCTCTGTATACATCCGCACTATGACAGATGTCTCAGAGTACTTCACCGTATGTAGCACTATGCCTTTGGTCTTGATGTCCATCAGTGTATCACTATGCGCTAAAATAGGGCCGCCTTTGCTATCTTCATCCCCCGGCACGCCCCGCTAAAATGCAAAGACTTACGCAAATAGCCACACGACCTGCCATATGGATGGTAGCAGTACTGGTAGCCGCCTACTGGCAGGTAGCCCTGTGCCAGTACACCCTGCAATGGGATATGACAGATCAGGCCTTTGTCTGGCACCGGTTCATCAGTGAGTGCTTCCATAGCGGCATCATACCCCTATGGGCGCCCTACAGCAAGCTGGGCTACCCCTTCTACGCTGACCCGCAGAGTGGTCTATTCTACCCTATAGTATGGCTCCTGGCCCTCGCAAGCCGCTACTCTCTATATAGTAATAATATAGAGCTCTTCATCCATATCGTGCTGGCTGCACTGGGCATGAGATATCTGCTGCGCACGCTGCGTATCAGCGAGGGTGCAGCAGCCATCTTTGGACTCGTCTATGCTATGTCGGGGCCTGCCACCGGCCACGCTACCCACTCTACGTTGATAGCCAGTATGTGCTGGCTGCCGTGGCTCATGGGCAGCTATATCAGAGTGCTGCAGCGCCACCGCATGGCAGATCTGTTGCTCACGGTGGGCTTCGTGCTCATGCAGCTCACCGGTGGCTATGCAGGCATGACCATCATCCTGCTGTATGTCATGGCAGGCCTGCTGGTCTACTATATACTGGTGCACACCTCAGAGCGGAGAGGAGCCCTGCTGCGCGTAGTGCAGATGCACCTGTGTCTGGGAGCGCTGGTACTCATGGTCAGCGGCGGCTATCTCTACGCAGTAGCGCAAGGGCAACCCTACATAGACCGGGGTGAGGGAGTGACCCGGGCTTCAGTGGGCAATGTACCCTTCAGTCCGCGGTGTCTGGTCACGCTGCTGTACCCGCAGCTGGTAGGGGCTGGTGAGGTTGCATATGATACGGATATCACTATGCAGAGTCTCTACATGGGTATCATACCACTGGTGCTGGTACTGCTGTCATTGATACAGGCCCGGAGGCGCTCTACGTACATCATAGCCATAAGCGCTACCCTTATGCTGCTGGCAGCTATGGGAGATCATACACCACTACGGGGCTGGCTATACGACTATATCCCCCTCATGAAGTTCTTCCGCCATGCGGGTATATTCCGGCTATATGCGTGCATAGGGTGGATCATATTGGCGGCGCGCGGCTATGACGCCATGGAGGGTGCGCAGAGCTACCATCTGCGCTCGGTATACCGCTACCTTATCATTGTGCTGCTGCTACTGTCAGTCTCTCTATGGATATCCGCATCGGTGATACCCGTAGTCCATCATCTGGTACGAGCGCTGGCCACGCATAGTATGCCTATAGCACTGTGTGCGCTGACGGCCGTGGCCATCATACTCATACCGGGGCTGACCGCAGAGCGGAGAAGGATATTACTAGGCATACTCATACTGTCAGATCTCGGTCTGTCTGTACAGGCTGTCATGACCAGGACCATCATATCAGACCGGCAAGTAAGTGTCATACAGAAGCGCATAGATCACTATCCGCAGGGATTCCCCATGCCAGATAATGTTCCCATCACGTCGTTCAATCAATGGAATGACACCACTATAGCACCACCCGTCTGGCAAAATGCAGGCTTCATCAGGAAGCAGCTATCATTTGAAGGTTACAATGGATTCAAGCTGAAGAGCTACAATCTTATTCATGACAGGCCGGACTTCTTTGACACATATCGTCATCAGAATCTCGTGTCTGCCGATAGCGGAGCGATCATCCACATCACCAGCTTTGACCCTGATCATATCGGGCTGGATATAGAGACTGACCATGCGCAGCATGTGGTGCTCGGGCAGGTATATTTCCCCGGGTGGATATGTAGTGTAGACCATGCGGCTACTACAGCTGCAGAGGAGAGCCCAGATCATTTTGTATCATCTGCCATACCTAAGGGCAGGCATACAGTGCAGCTGGAGTTTGTACCGAGGGGAGGACGCCTTGCTTTCTGGTATAGCATCATCACCTTCACCGTGTTGATCTCCGCTACAGCAGTGGTGATGCGGAGGTCTAGTGTATGAATACCACCTTGCCTACATTGTGCTCCTTGCCCAGGTCAGTAGCAGCGTAGACGAAGTACACACCGGTCTCTACACGGGAGCCATTGTAGCCTTTGCCATCCCATATCATCTGCCCACCATTGGCGCGGCCCTGATAGACCAGTATGCCGCCTGCGTCCAATATCTTGACGTAAGCATTATCCACCAGGCCTTTGATAGCTATAGGGCCGGTATAGTCGGGGCGCACAGGATTAGGATAGACGAGTGGCTTGCCTTTGGTCGCATCGCCCAGTATAGCATCTCCCTGGTAGCTGACCAGGCCGAGATCTGTACCGATGAATACCTCACCGCTTTTCTCACATACCGTGATGCTGGTGATATTGTTTGAAGGCAGAGGGCTATTGTCAGATGTGAAATGCAGTAGCTGCTTGGTGCCATCATCACTGATCAGCCATACGCCATTGGTACTGCCTATCCACTTGCGGTTAGCGCCATCTACGGCTATAGCCTGCACGATCTCTGTGGAGAAAAGATAACCGATAAAACCACCCTGGTCTACCTTGATGCGGGTAGCGTCACAGCCATAGCTAGAGGTAGCACTGCCCGCGCAGTAGAAGGTGCCGATACCTACATCAGTACCCACCCAGATATCGCCGTTTTTATCTTTTGCTATGGACCATACGTTGGTATTGGGCAGTCCGCCGGAGCCTGTAGCATTGGTCAGGGCGGCGTATGAATCGTCAGACGGGTCTTCCACCTTGTAGCCGGGGTTGTACACCACCATATTATTGCCGCGGCCTCCGATCCATATCTGTCCATAGTCATCAGCTACCATCTGGCGCGCTGTGGTCACATCATATGGTACAGAAAAGTTTGCCCATGTGCCGCCGGCAGTCTTCACTACCAGGGATCGTGGGGTACCGGTATTGCTCATCCATAGATTGCCATTGCCATCTACGCAGAGTGCGCTCACCTTGATCACACTGGCATCGCCTTGCTGCGGCTGTAGTATACCATTCGTATTGGTATTATCATAGGCTGTCACTTCGCCGTTCTTTCTGTTATATTCTACTATTCCACCGCGTAGTGATGCGTAGTATACCTTGTCATGGATCTCATCTACAGCTATGTCTACGAGGTCATAGGCATTGGATATCTGACCATAGAAGTTGATGTTGTAGCTTTTCCAGTTTGTGTGATCAAACACTACCGGTCCTGTCCTGTCATAGTTGTAAGTGATATAGGATCCATTGGTACCCCCGGCGGCGAGGTAGAGTGTATTGTCACTGCCGGCTGCCATGCGAAATACTCCAGAGCTAGGTGGACCTGAGAGGCTGATATGCTCGCTCAGCACAGTATCTCTGTAGTGTAGCAGGCTGCCCCAGGTGTCCGCTATGTATTGGTCGGTACCTGATGTGACGATCTGATTGGGACGCGGCGCATCAGCAAAGTAAACCTCAGCTATAGTACCATCAGGACTGATACGCAGTGTCTTTGCACCGGAGCCATTATCCCAGAGGAAGGCATACATATAAGTACCAGTAGAGCTAAAAGAATGATAAGAAAAGCCTGCGTCGTACCTGATACCGGTGAAAGTGCCTCCACTGAGCACATAGAGGCTATCTGCCACTACTGCATAGAAGCGTCCGCCTATCTGCCCTACGAGGGAGGCTGCGCCGCGGGGCAGGCCATTGGCCGGAAGGTAGATGGTCCAGTTAGTATAGTTCTGCAGATTGCTGGAGGAGAGGGGAGCTGACTTGACGCCCTGGTCCGTAGCGGCGAAGATGGTAGTGCCGTCAGAAGTGATGCTGTATACCTTCACCGACTGGCCGGTATCGCCTATGATATAGTTTTCCTTTATCTCCTTTTTATCCAGGTCCAGCACAGAGATACCGAGATCTGTAGCCAGGTAGGCATACTGACCTATGATCTCCACATCATTGATCGTCTTGGAGCTGCCTACGTTAGTGTTTTTGATGTCAGGTATATTGTAGAGATCAGTGCCGTTCACCAGCAGGTCTATATTGCTGGTATTGTATGTGATCACCAGGGTATTCTTGGCCGCGTGATAGGCGAGATGCGTGGGTTTGGTATCGCTTAGTCCTGTCGTCTTGGTGAGCGGTGTCGTGCTGCCATCTGCTTTGTCCACATAAAAGACGGAGTACTCCGCCGCACAGTATATCCTGTCATCGCTCTGCACTACCTGCAGGGCGCTATTGTACGGAGGGAAGCTCTCCCAGGTGCCGAGTGGGCGCTGCTGGGCCATGAGGCCGGAGGCCAGCAGCAGGGAGAAACCAAAACTCAAAAGGGTCTTCTTCATGTGACTAAAGTATCTAAAAATCCCGTCTCTAACGGTGATTCGCCACCGATAGTATATGCCGGGCTATAATATTGGCAGTACAGACGTTAGCCACGGGCAGAGGGCGGGTAGCGGCACGGTATATAGCCTGTACAGGTACAGGATTTTTGCCTATTTTTGGCGGCCATAAAAGGCGGTCAGCCCCAGCGGGCTGGCTGTTTTATTCATATCACACAGCGATCATATTTATCTCAAAATGAAACCCAAAAACACTGACAGCCCCGGCTATCCTGAGTACTCCCAGCTCCACCTCCCATCTATGGAGAAGGATATTCAGCTGTTTTGGGAGCACAATAAGATATTTGAAAAGAGCGTGACATCCCGCTCTGAGGACAAGCGCTTTATCTTCTACGAAGGCCCACCCTCTGCCAATGGCAAGCCGGGTATCCACCACGTGATGGGCCGGACTATCAAGGATCTCTTCTGCCGGTTCAAGACGCTGCAGGGCTACCGTGTAGAGCGCAAGGCCGGCTGGGATACGCACGGCCTGCCTATAGAGCTGAATGTAGAGAAGGAACTCGGCATCACAAAGAAGGACATAGGCACCAAGATATCTGTAGCGGAGTACAATAAGCACTGCCGCGCAGATGTACTGAAATACACGGATATATGGCAGGACCTCACCGCCAAGATGGGCTACTGGGTAGATATGGAGCATCCGTATGTGACCTGTGATGATACCTATATCGAGTCACTCTGGGCGCTGCTCAAGATACTTTACGAAAAGGGCCTCCTGTACAAAGGCTTTACCATACAGCCATACTCGCCAGCGGCGGGCACGGGTCTGAGCGCAGCGGAGCTCAATCAACCTGGCTGCTACCGCGATGTGAAGGATATCACCGCAGTAGGTATGTGGAAGGTAGTGAAGGATGACAAGTCTGCTTCACTCTTTGACAGCGCCGATGAGGATGTACGCATACTGGCATGGACCACTACACCGTGGACACTGCCGTCTAATGTGGCACTGGCCGTAGGGCCGGGCGTGAAATATGTCAAGGTCAAAACTGTCAATTTCTACAGCAAGCAGGAGGTGAGTGTGATACTCGCCGCTGATCTGGTAGAGAAAGTTTTCTCATGGAATAACCTGGAAATACGAGACCGCAAAGATGTAGGTACAGGCGCTGACCTGGTAGGTGTGAAGTATGAGCAGCTCTTCCCGTTCTCGCAGCCCAAGGGTGATGCATTCCGCGTGATAGCGGGAGACTTTGTGACCACTACAGATGGTACAGGTGTGGTACATATCTCGCCGGTACACGGTGCAGATGATATGCGTGTGGCAAAGCAAAACGGCATCGTGACAGACTTCCTGCTGGTCAATGAGCAGGGACGTTTTACGGATGGCGTGGGTGAGTTCTCTGGTGAGTTTGTGAAAGAAGGCTACCTGTCTGAAGAAGAGAAGGCAATGGAGGCGCAAAAGCAACGCCGGGATACCTACCTCAATGTAGACATCCGCTTGGTAGATAAACTGAAAAAGGACAACAAACTCTTCAAATCAGAAAAGTACGAGCATACCTATCCGCACTGCTGGCGCACGGACAAGCCGGTGATATACTACCCGCTCGATAGCTGGTTTATCAAGACCACTGCTATCAAGGACCGCCTGATAGAGCTGAATAAAACGATCAATTGGAAGCCTGCCTATACAGGTGAGGGCCGATTTGGCCAGTGGCTGGAGAACCTCGTAGACTGGAACCTCTCCCGCTCGCGCTACTGGGGCACACCGCTGCCTATCTGGCGCACACGAGATGGCAAAGAGGAAAAGTGCATAGGCTCTATAGAAGAGCTGAAAAAGGAAGTGGAAAAGGCAATAGCTGCCGGCATCAAGACGCCGGATGGCAAAGAGCAGAACACCGACCTCGCAGACCTGCACAAGCCGCACGTAGATGAGATGGTGCTGCTATCTGACAGCGGCCAGCCTATGTACCGCGAGGCTGACCTGATAGATGTGTGGTTTGACTCGGGTGCTATGCCGTATGCGCAGTGGCACTGGCCATTTGGCCCCCTGACCCCCAAAGGGGGAACTGACCCCGAGACCGATGAAGCAAATGCGGCCAGCAGGTGGAAAACGGCTAACCCTCATTCCTACAAAATCCTGAAAGAGCGTGCCTCTTCAAACCGCAATCAGCCTACAGACGCAGAGGAAATCCTTTGGACTCAACTCAGTGGCAAAAAACTAAGCGGTTATAAGTTTAGGAGGCAACATATCATACAGGAGTCTATTGTTGATTTTGTATGTATAGGGAAGAAACTTGTAATAGAGGTAGATGGTGGCTATCATAATGATCCCGATCAGATCGAATTTGATAAGGCCCGTACAGGTCTTCTTAAGAACCTTGGCTACAAAGTCGTACGATTTACCAATGAAGAAGTCATCGGCGGGATCGATGGTGTATTGAGTACGATTTCAAAAGAACTCGCTCAAAGGCCGACCCTACCTAAGGTGGGCGCCTCTGAAGCCCCCTTTGGGGGTATGGGGGCCGGCGGCTTCCCGGCCGACTTCATAGCAGAGGGCGTGGACCAGACACGTGGCTGGTTCTTTACCCTGCATGTGCTCGGTGTGGCACTGTTTGACTCAGTGGCATACAAGAATGTAGTGTCAAACGGCCTGCTGCTGGACAAGAATGGCGTAAAGATGAGCAAGCGCCTGGGCAATATCGTAGAGCCATTTGAGACGATAGAGAAATACAGCGCCGATGCTACGCGCTGGTACATGATACGCAATAGCGATCCATGGGATAACCTCAAGTTTGACCTCAAGGGGATAGAGGAGGTGACGCGTGCGCACTTTGGTACGCTGTATAATACGTATGGCTTCTTTGCGCTGTATGCTAATATCGATGGCTTCAAAGTAGACCGCGCCCAGCTCGTGCCCATGACAGAGCGTACGGAGCTGGACCGCTGGATCATATCCAAGCTGCAGTCTCTGGTGAAAGAGGTGACGGGTTACTACGAGGACTACGAGCCTACACGTGCCGCACGTGCTATAGAAGCATTCGTAGATGCGCACCTGTCAAACTGGTATGTGCGCCTCTCACGCCGCCGCTTCTGGAAGGGCGAGATGGGCCGCGACAAACAGGCAGCCTATGAGACGCTGCATGAGTGCCTCTATGTAGTGGCGCAGCTCATGAGCCCGGTGTCGCCGTTCTTTAGCGACTGGCTGTATAGGAATGTGACCGGGGATCATCAGATCGAATCCGTGCACCTCACCCTGCTGGCCAAAGCTGATGAAAGCCTCGTAGACAAAGACCTGGAGGAGCGTATGGAGCTGGCGCAGCGATTCACATCACTCATCCTGTCACTCCGCAAAAAAGTGCTCATCAAGGTGCGTCAGCCACTCAGCAAAGTGCTGATACCGGTACTGGACCTCAAGATGAAAGCGCAGCTGGAGAAAGTAGAAAGCTACATCCTGAGCGAAGTGAACGTGAAGGAGATACAATATGTGACCGATACCGTAGGCATCGTAAAGAAGAAGGCAAAGCCAAACTTCAAATCACTGGGCAAGAAAGCCGGGGCAAAGATGAAACTGGTGCAGGAGGCTATCGTAGCTTTCACGCAAGATGACATCGCCCGGTTTGAAACGGATAAGGCATACCAGCTGACGCTGGATGGCCAGTCATTTGACCTGACAGCGGAGGATGTGGAGATTATATCAGAAGACATACCAGGCTGGCTCGTGGCCAATGACGGCCCGCTGACCGTAGCGCTCGATGTCAATATCACCGACGACCTGCGCAATGAAGGTGTGGCCCGCGAGTTTGTCAATAAGGTGCAGAACATCAGGAAGGACAAAGACTTTCAGGTGCTGGACCGCATACGTGTGTCAGTGGTGCGGGAGCCATCTCTGGAGGCTGCACTGGCCCGGTATCATGACTATATAGCCAATGAGATACTGGCCAATAAGATCGAGCTGGTGGAGACACTGGCCGACTATGATGAAATAGAATTCAATGACTCTACGCTGAAGGTAAGCGTGCAACTCAACTAAGCATGAACAAGACAAGCAGAAATGCCATTATCATAGTAGTACTACTCGTTTTTCTGGATCAGCTGGTCAAGGTAATCATCAAGACACATATGATAGAGGGGGAGGAGATACTCGTAGCTGGGCGCTGGTTTCGCATCCACTTTATAGAAAACTCTGGTATGGCATTCAGCATGGAGCTGCCATCTCAGTATGGCAAGCTGCTGCTGTCACTCTTCCGCCTGGTAGCTATCGGCTTTATCATCTATATGCTGCGCAGCCTGATCAAAGAGAAATACCATCCGGGCCTGATCTACAGTGGCGCTATGATACTGGCGGGGGCGATAGGCAATATGGTAGACAGCGCCTTTTATGGCCTGATCTTTACAGATAGTGTGGGCCGTGTGGCAGAGCTCTTCCCAAAGGGCGGCGGCTACGCAGGCTTCCTGCGTGGCAATGTGGTAGACATGCTATGGTTTCCGGTGATACATGGTGTATTCCCTGATTGGTTTCCTATATGGAGGGGTGAGTTTTACGAGTTCTTCCGCCCGATCTTTAATATAGCTGATGCTGCTATCACGATAGGGGTGGCGATCATTATCATCTTCCATCGTACCTTCTTCCAGCATCCTGTAGGGGAGAGTACTATAGATGGAAATACTGTGACTGTGGAGCAGGCTCCTGATGTGACAGGACCGGATGCAGAGGGCCACATCTCTGCAGCTACTGAATAGTCAGGCCGGTATCAGATACCTACGAAGCCGCGGACAAAATCAGCCATCTTGGCATTGTGAGACTGGTCTGCCATAAACTTATTGATGTCCACTATCTGGTACTCTTTGGACACTTCAAAGAGCTTTGACTCCGGGTCCATCTTGATAGCTACCATAGTAGTGCTGCTGATCTTTGCTGTTTTGCGGTTGGTCACTTTGCTCTGCAGGATCACATTATTGCCATCCTCTGCCTGACCCCAGAAACCCGCCAGCCGCAGGACAGGTATGAGGCGCTGCATATTGATCTTGATATCGGCAGTCTTGATCTCATAGAAGAAACTATCGCTGGTCGCTTTTTTGACAGTAGTGGTTTGATCGCCTATCTTCTCTGTGGCTCCGGTATTGTGGTAGGCCTGTGTATTGTGCACTTTGTATCCGGGTACGTAGCCATTCTTCTCATACAGCGGCAGTACTTTGTCTATATCAAATACCACTGCGGTTTTATTGCCCTGGTCATTGAGGCAGGAGAGGCTGTGATTGGTCAGATCCAGGATATAGGCGGCATACCTGGCTCCGCCGGTTACTTTGCGGATATAGCATTTGCCTCCTTTCACAAAGATCTCGGCGTTATTCTGCCTGCCGTTTTCGTCTTTGTACTCAGTGCGGAGGGCGCCTGTGTAGTCCTGCCCGTGGAGGATGACTGTGATAGCTATAAGCGGGAGTAATGCAAGAAACTTCTTCATATGAATGGCAAATATTTTTTAAAGATAAGGAAAGCGATGAGTGCTGCAGCTATAGCGGTGACGAGCACCGCACCGGCGGCTATGTCTTTTATTTTGCCGGCCAGGTGGTGATGGCCGGGTGAGATGAAATTGACCAGGTCCTCTATGGCAGAGTTGAATAGCTCTGCGCACAGCACCATACCAAAGCAGAGGATGATCCAGCACCACTCCTGCACCGGTATATGCCAGTACCAGCCGGCTATGCACACACAGATGATGGCCAGCCAGTGTATCTTGATATTAAGCTGCTCACGCGTGGCCACCACTATGCCCTGCCAGGCATAGCCAAAGCTCTTGATCAGCTTGATGGCTCTTTGATAGATCATTTCAGCAATTTGAGGATGGCGGTTTCCAGTACGTCATTTTCATAATTGGCACTCTTGAATCCGCTGTAGAGCTTCACCTTGCCCAGCGCGCGGCCCAGGTGAAAGTCGCGCTGCTCCCTATAGAGTGCGATGCCGCGCTTCTCCAGCTCCCGTGCCAGGTAGACCTGCTCGGTCTGGCCCGGTGTAGGTACAAATATCGCGCTTTTGCCCAGGCGTGCGAGGTCCATGATAGTACTATAGCCTGAGCGGCACACCACGAGGCCGGTCTGCTGTAGTGCCAGGTTCAGCTGGTCGGAGCCGAGGTAGTCTACCTCACTGTGCCGCCCCTCGGTCCGGATCTCACTGGTGCCGTCAGGCTTGCCGCGTACCAGCAGGGAGGTGCCGGTATACTCCTGCAGCTGGGCACGGAGGATGTCTTCAAATTTTGAGCGCTGGGGCTCCGGTCCGGATATCAGTGCCATGATATCGTACCGCTGCTCCACTCCCGGTAGCTCATGCATACGGGAGAGCTGACCTATGTAGCGCCTGTCTATACTACCGGATGCGGAGAGTGCACCGGTCAGGTTGCGCCCATCTTTGAAATCCGGCACCCAGACGCGGTAAAAATTCTTGATCTGCTGACGGTTGTAATAGTTGACAAAGGCGCCGAGAAAGTCCAGCATATCCGGCATCTGTATAGTGAGCTGATGCGTGATGAGGATACTTTTGACACGATGAGAATAACAGCCGTAGCGATTGTCACTGATCACGATGTCGATCCGTTTCTCACGGATCAGCCGCTCTACTATCACATGCTCCTGACGGATCGCCTTTGAGAACTTTGGGATCTGGGAGATCATCTTGGGCAGCATGCCGCTCTCGCCGCTCTGGTACACAGGGTCGTAGGCAGGCAGTACGCAGTACTCTATATCCGGAAACTCGCGGCGCAGCAGCGCCAGTGCATCTCCATCGCTGGCCAGGTAGACAGTCTGGCCGTAGCGGCGCAGCAGCTGTATGACGGGGATCATGCGGCTGGCGTGGCCTATACCCCAGTTTAGCACACAGATCAGGAATTTTTTATGCTTGATGTTTTCTTCCAACGGATAATTAAATTTGCCGGGCCGCGTTTACACTACAGACGTGCTAAAGTAACTAAAACCAATCTTTACTCCTTATGTCTGCACCTCGTTTTTGCACCCGTGCCCTGATAGTGGCTATCGCTGCGATCCTGCTCACTGCTACTGCTGCTACCAGTACAGGCTGCGCTGCCAATAAGTGCGACTGCCCCAAGTTTGGCGGGCACAGGCTGAAGCACTGATCCGGCTGTGGAAAAACCCACTATTGACAAAGGTGATCGGAGCTACTATCTTACCAGTGTTAGACCCCTTACACCTAAGTTATTAAGACATGAGACCCTTATCCGACCTGCTCCGCGGGGAGTTTGGCTATATCGTAGACCTGACCGACAAGCACTTGATCGAACAATTGTTTGACGCGGGCTGCTTCCCGGGTGACCTGATCCGCGTGATAGACAATGATCCCGAGCGGACCTTTATCACCTTTCGCCTGCGCCGGCAAGTGTTTCACCTGGACCGCGCCAAGGCCAGCACCATACTGACCAATCCTGTCAGCTACTACTTCTGTCTGAATTAACACTTAATTTTTATAGCTCCTGAGGCATCTATTTGTGCCGCCACCCGTATCCATAGGGGTGTATACTGTGATTTTGACAGTATTGGGATAATTGCAATCTTGCAGGTGTACACGTACTACTATGGGCATCAAGATATTTATCACCGGCGGCACCTTTGACAAGGAATATGACGAGATCAACGGACGGCTGTACTTCAATGATACACACCTGCCGGAGATACTCGAGCTGGGCCGCTGCGGGCTGGATGTGAGCATCCGCACCCTCATGATGATAGACAGCCTGGAGATGACCGATCAGGACCGCGAGCTGATAGTCAATGCCTGCCAGAAGTGCGAGGAGAAGAGCATCGTGATCACCCACGGTACAGATACCATGGAGGTGACCGCACGGGCGCTGGGACAGGTGGTCAAGGATAAGACCATCGTACTGACAGGGGCTATGATCCCCTATAAATTTGGCAGCTCAGATGGCCTATTCAACCTGGGCACTGCGCTGGCCTTTGTACAGTCGCTGCCGCCTGGTGTCTATGTGGCTATGAATGGTAAATACTTCACCTGGGATAATGTGAGGAAAAACAAAAGCAAAGGAAGCTTTGAGGAAGTCGGGCAATGAGCTATATTTACCCAGAAGCAAGGGATTATTTATATTTTTAAGAATATCTTAGCTAAAACCAATACATAATCAAGGATGAAGAAGGCATTTTGGATACTGGCCGGCGCATTGCTGCTCGTGGGCTGCTCCCATCAGACGGAGTATGTCAATGACCTGACAGGCAAGTGGTTTATCTACAAGATCACCCGTGATAACGTGGACCAGACGCACCTGGTGGGAGATTCATTCCAAAACTACAGCATCACCTTCACCGGAGATGGCAAGTACCTGGAGATGAATCCGCAGGGTATAGACTCTAATATAAAGACGGGTACCTGGGCATTTCAGAATAGCTACGGCCAGCTGGTGCTGACGGATACAGCTCAGAAAGCCTCGACGTATACGATCTTTAACCTGACAGGCAATCACGTAGAGCTGTTTAAGGACAAGGAAGGCCGCTATCTCAGGAAATTTCAATAATCAGCCACTACTGCGACTCAAGCATGAAAAAAACGATAGTCATCCTCTCTGCGGTGCTCTCACTGGCCATCATGGGCTGCAATGAGAAAAAACTGGTCAATGACATAACAGGCAACTGGCATGTGTCAAAATATGTGGTAGACGGCAGGGACCAGACCCGTACCTTTGATACTACTCACACGATCTTCCAATGGAACTTTACCGCTGATGGTAAATACCATAAGACATGGACAGATAATCGTATCGGTACGGTCACTACCGTAGATAGCATACAGCATTTTGACTCCACTACCATGACCATCGTATTTGACAGTACGATCACGACCAGCGCGATAGTACCATTCGTACACTATAATGATGTGAGAGGTGCCTGGGTACTGATCAATGGTAACAAATACCTCCAGACCAATGACTCCCTGGATGCAGTACAGTACGAGATAAAAGAGCACTCTGCCAAAAATCTGCACCTCTACAGCGGTAGCGAGGACTGGTACCTGGCGCAATAAAAAACTTCTTGATAATCAGAATATTGCTATCTTAGCATTACGTTTTCATAGGTTCAAAAGTGGTCGCTACCGAAAGGTGCGGCCATTTTTTTTGTGTATCATTGTATGGCACATTAGTGCATGCGATATATAGCTTGAATAAGTTCTACCAACATTCCTATCTATACCAGTACCTGGAGCCTCGCGATCTGGTGCTCGCACCGCTGTTTATCCTTCTGGTATACGCTCTGGCTAATAGTTTTGTAAAAGGCAGGATACGCAAAGACCTGCGTAAGTATTTTATCCCGGCACTGACGCTGAAGATGTTTGGTGCGATAGCCTCGGGCCTGGTGTACCAGTATTACTACCGTGGTGGTGATACGATGGAGTTTTATACCTCGGCCAGCTTTATCTATTCCGTATTCCGCAGCCATCCTCTGGATGGTATACATCTGCTCAGTGCCATGCCGGTCTGGATCTACCCGGAATTGGTACAGTATGACTTCCTCCCATTCATCTATGACCCCACTACATGGACCATAGTCCGGATCACATCTTTTGTCAATCTATTTTCATTTGACTCCTATCCAGTGATCTCAATTTACTTCAGCATTTTTTCCCTCTATAGTAGCTGGAAGTTTTTCACGCTGCTCGCTGATATATACCCTGATGACAAACTGATAAAACGCTTTTCTTATTGTCTATTCTATATTCCGTCTGTGTTCTTCTGGGGTAGTGGTGTTTTCAAAGACACTTTGACACTGGGAGGGCTATTTCTGGTGACGTATCACATCTACCAGATATTTATCCTGCGCAAACTAGGTATAGGACAATTTTTATGGCTCTTCTTAGGATTGTACCTCATGTACAGCATCCGGTTATTCTTCCTGATCATTCTCATTCCGTGCCTGGGGTTCTGGCTTTTTGCCGAGTTTCGGGACCGTATCATCAAAAGTGATACGATCAAGGCTATTTCATTCCCTTTCTTGCTGGCTATCTCTACGACAGTGATCATCCTGGGGGTAGGCCGTGTAATGAGTACAGATGAGAAGCTGAGTGCGGAGGCACTACAGCAAAAGGCTGAAGGATTTCAGAGCTGGCATGGATCACTGGGCGGCTCGGCCTACGACCTCGGCATCACAGACTATAGTACTGCGAGCCTTATAAAGGTTTTCCCGAAGGCTATCAACGTTACTCTTTTCAGGCCATACCTGACAGAGGCGCACTCCGGGTTTCAGCTTATTACTGCTTTGCAGAGCCTCTTTTTTCTGATCTACCTGGTTTATACGCTGGTCAAGGCAAGATTGAGTGGTATATCGGCCATCACCAAGGATCCCCTGATCCTTTTCTCTCTTACATTCAGTTTGTTTTATTCGTTTGTAGCGGGATTTACGAGCTACAACTTTGGTGCACTGGATAGGTACAAGATACCGGCACTTCCTTTTTTCATGCTCGCATTAGTACTCGCCAACTATCATGCTGCGCATGATAGCCCTAAGTCCCGGAGAGGATTAGCTAAATAGGTTTAGAAAATTTCTTGTGTTGCTCCTTACGGAGTAGTTTTCTTCTATCCGGCTGCGTGCTGCAGCTCCTGCGCGTATGCGCTGGCCCGCATCTGCCAGGTAGGTGGTGATAGCCCGCTCCCAGTCCTGGTCTGTAGCACAGATCATCCCATTCACATGATCGTCTACTATCTGCGTATTGACACCTACGGGTGATACGAGCGCCGGTATGCCGAGGCTCATGTATTGCAGCGCCTTAAAGCCGCATTTGCCGCGTGCCCACTGGTCATCTGTGAGAGGCATGAGTCCTATATTGAACTGCAGGAGGTCGGCTATCTCAGTGTCCTTATTCCAATGTTTATAGTGTAGTGAGCGCAGATCAGCTTTTAGTTTGCGGTTTGAGATGACCATAAAGGTAAAATCATACTGCTGCTCCAGGCGGGCGAGTATAGGTATGATGTGGTCCAGGTACTGCGCCGTAGAGTGGGTGCCCGTCCAGCCTATCACTATACGGTCGGTGTGCTGGTCTTTCACCTGGTTGTGCAGGTGCTCTGTGTCTATAGTCGTTGGGTTGACCACTACGCGGCTGTTATACTGCCGGGCATAGTCTGCCAGGTAGTCATTGCCACAGGATACGCGCCATGCCCAGCGGCATATGGAGGCTACCTTGCTATGCCACTTGAGACCAGCCGCTATTTTATTGTGTGCAGATGTATTGGAGAGCCAGATGGCATCGTCGTAGTCGTATATTATTTTCTTGCCTAGTATCTTAGCTATGATCCATTCAAATACGGGCGGGCCGATAGGAGTAGCCTCACGGTGTATGAAGACAAAGTCATATCCCGGTATGCGCAGCAGGTCACCGCAGCGGCGCCAGAGTCCCCTCAGTATACCGAGTACTTTGGCAGCAGTATGCCCCTGCCTGTACAGGATATGCCACGTGTCATGATCCAGAAAGGCGCTGATATGAAAAGAGAAGCTATGGGCCGAGAGCGCTGTATAGTACTGCTCAAAGCGGAAGCGCTGTGACGGGGCTTCCCCATGGGGATATGGCACTATAAAGTAAATCTTCTTCATACCACTGTATCCTTCAGCTTATCGTATACTGCCTTATATCTCTTCACGCCTTCGGCTAATGCATAATAGCGGTAGCCGCCCTGCTGTATGTGCTCGTGATCAATAGCCAGCAGGCGATCTATCTGGGAGGCTGCATAGCTATAGTCTGATGCAGTGAAACCATCCAGTGCGATACCAGCCTGCGTATCTTCTATGATGTGGTCTACGTCTCCTACTCCCTTATTGCAGATCAGGGGTATACCCATGGCCATCAGTTCACCTTGCTTGGTAGGAGAGGAGGCTTTTTTGGAGTAGGCAGGTTTAATAAAGAATATAGCGATCTGTGACAGGCTGAGGAAAGTGGCCACCTGGTCGTAGGGGCTTTCTCTTACGATGATCCTGTCTGCCGGGATATCCTTCTTTTGAGCTTTTTCATAGACTAAGGATGGTGCATCTGCTGTGATAAAGAGGAACTTCAAATGAGGGCGCGCAGTGAGCGCTGCAGCGAAAAGATCCAGCATCTCGTCCAGCATATACCAGGTGCCAAGTGATCCGAGATAGGACATCACGATGTCCTGGTCATCAATACCGAGTTCGGCCTTTAATGCCTGCCGGCGGGATTCATCTATTTTCTTCGGGTCAAATTTACTAAGGTCTGTGCAACAGGGTATGACAGTAATGGGAAGTAGTGCAGTGCGTAGTTTCCAGCCTTGCATCTCCTGGCGTGCATTGTCAGTGAGGCTGATGACCTGGTCTGCGGTGAGCAGGTATTCCTTTTCTTTTTTCTTGAAAAACTCGTAGATGGTTTTGTACGGCTGCTTATCTCTCGGCCAGATGCCGCCGTCTATGCGCTCATCTGCCCAGAAGCCACGCATATCAAAGATCATTTTCACTCCGTATTTCTTCTTGAGCCAGAGGCCGACCAGTGCACTGATATAGCTGCGGCAGTGCACTATGTCATACGGCTCACGCTCATACTCCAGTACTGCAACGCGGCGCATCTGCCATATGTCCCAAAGGGTAGATAGGATAGGAGGCCTCTTGGTATAATGCTGTGGCAGCCACCTGATATTATGAGCCTGTAGCAGATCAGCTATCGCCTTGCTTCCTTTGTCGTAGCGCTCTGGCTTCTCAAAGCTCATCAATGAAAAACGGATACCTGTAGCAGACAGGCCGATGAGGTAAGGTATGACCTGTGACCTGCCCAATGGGTCAGTCATGCCATCATAAGAGATATAGAGTGCCTTCTGGTCTGCCATGATGCATTTGATTTATTGCGCCCACTTGTGCAGGAGCATCAGTGCCCAGAGACGGTTATAGAGATAGTCTTCACCCGCCTCAAATCTGTGTAGCAGTGCAGCTACAGGTTCATATTTTACAAATCCGGCCTGTTCCACGTTTGCCTTGGAGAGATATTTGTCCAGCAGGTATTTCAGGTCCTTGTGTAGCCAGCGGATGAGCGGGATGGAAAAGCCCTTTTTAGGCCTCGCGAAATATTCTCTCGGCACATAATCGTAAAGTAATTCTTTAAGGAGGAATTTACTTATTCCGTTATTTACTTTGAGATGTTCATCCAGATTGAGCGCAAACTCTACTACTCTGTAATCCAGAAATGGTGTACGCGCTTCGAGCGAAAACTGCATACTGGCCACGTCCACTTTGACCAGCAGGTCATCTTTCAGGTAATATTTAATATCAAAAAGCGCCTGCTCTTCTTTTGCAGACAGCTTTCGAGGGAGATCACTTAGATCTTCGTCGAAAATGAGTGGCTGAATATGGCCCGGCTGCATGAGCTGATGGAGCTCTTTTTCAGAAAAGAGATACTGCTCCTGGGAAAAGATATGGCTCTTGATATGGGCTTCATCTTTGTAGTCAAATATGCCTGCTGCCCGCTTGTAGCGATTGCTCATCAGGCTCAGCGCTGCACGGATAGGCTGGCGCAGCGTGCGTACACCTGGCATGGCTAGCCGCTCTGCCCATGCATGGGCACCATAGCCCATAAAGAGCTCGTCACCTCCATCTCCGCTCAGCGTCATAGTGACATGCTGGCGCGCCAGGCGCGATACGAGCATAGTAGGGATAGCAGATGAGTCTGCATATGGCTCATCATATGCGGTGAGTATCCGGTCTACCAGCTCGAGGGATTCTTTCTCAGATACTATAAACTCGTAATGTTCGGTACCGAGATGCTCTGATACGCGGCGCGCATAGGCGGACTCGTCCATCTTATCATCCTTGACTCCTATGGAGAAAGTCTTGATGGTTTCTTCTGACACACTCTGTGCGATAGCAGCTACAGTACTGGAGTCTATGCCTCCACTGAGAAATACGCCAAAAGGCACATCACTGATCATACGGTACTTTACCGAGCTGCTGAGCAGTTCATTCAGCATGCCTTTGGCTGTCTGAAAGTCGCTGACCTTAGTTGCTGTGATCTTTTCTTCGGGCTGCCAATAACTTTTGACGGTCATCTTGCCTCCTTTCACTACAGCATAACTGCCGGAGGGTAGCCGGGAGATATTTGTATAAACGGTATTTGGGCCCGGGATGTATCCTGCGTAAAGGAAATTGTATACACTCTGGTGGTCGGTGCGCTTGCTTTGGCTGACCTGATCCAGGCGAAGGAGCGCTTTGATCTCTGAGGCGAATGCAAAATGTCCGTCCTGCGCATAATAGTAGATAGGCTTCACGCCCAGGCGGTCTCTAAACAGATATAGCGCGTGCTCCTGTGTATCATATATAGCTATGGCAAACATGCCATTCAGCAAGTGTACAAAGTCAGGGCCGCGCAGTGCGAAAGCCTCCAGGATAACCTCTGTATCTGAGGTGGTATGCGTCTGAATACTGAGCTGATGAGCTATCTCGCGGTAGTTATATACTTCCCCGTTGAAGCAGATCTGGTACCGGCCGCTTTGCGATGGCATGGGCTGATTGGCTGCTGTGCTGAGGTCCAGGATACTGAGCCTGCGATGGCCCAGCCCCAATCCCTGCTCACGATCCAGATAGAAACCATCGGCATCCGGCCCCCGGTGAGAGAGGCAGTCGGTCATACTCCGCAGGTCTGCCTCAGACCATGTTTTATGAATAGAAAAAAAGCCGGCTATACCGCACATGAGTGATCTCGCTACTTATGAATGAAAAGGGTGGGGCGCCTGCTCCTGCGCTGCAAATGGGTGATAGTCTCCCTGCAGCCCTATAGGTGCCTGATGGCGGATATCATGTACTATCTGTATAGATGGCAGTGCCTCCATGAGCCCAAATCCGTCTCCACTCAGTATCTGCTCGTAGCTGCGGGTGTGCAGGTCTGTGAATCCATCACTGAATTCTATCTCACGACCCTCTATCTTCATAGAGCGGTAGGTACGCTTGCCGGCGGCCTGCAGCTCAGCGGGTATCGTATCAGAGTTGATACTCAGAAACCACCTGACACGCGCGCGGTCAAACTCCAGATAGCCAGCCGCACGGTCATGCGTATGCACGTGTACGATGTTTCTTTTCACCTCACCGAATATCCATGACAGCATATCATAGAAGTGCACACCGATATTGGTAGCTATACCTCCGGACTTGGATACGTCCCCTTTCCAGCTGGTATAGTACCAGTGGCCCCGTGAGGTGATATAGGTCAGGTCAAATTCATAGATCTTGTCTTTAGGAGCATTGGCCACCTCCTCACGCAGCGCTATGATAGCGGGGTGCAGGCGGAGCTGGAGGATATTGTAAACCTTTTTGCCTGTCTCCTTTTCATATTCTCTGAGGCCATCTATATTCCATGGATTGAGCACCAGCGGCTTTTCGCATATCACATCTGCACCACTCCGCAGGCCGAATCTGATATGTGCATCATGCAGGTAGTTTGGCGTGCAGACAGAGACATAGTCTACAGGAGTTTTGTCCCTCCGCAGCTTATCTACGTAACGGTCAAAACGCTCAAACTCTACAAAGAAATCAGCATCCGGGAAAAAACTATCCATGATCCCCACGCTGTCAAATTTATCCAGTGCGGCCACGAGTGTGTTTCCGGTGTCTTTGATAGCCTTCAGGTGGCGGGAGGCGATATATCCGGCGGCGCCTATGAGCGCAAATCTCTTGTTGGACATTTCTGAAAAATTCGGACTATTGAGTAATAAACTTAGTAAAATAAAGCTAGTATTCGACAGTAATCGCGCCAGCTATGGTTTCCCGGTATACGATCTATCATCCTGTCACCTCATCCAGTATCTTTGCCAGTCTTCCGGCCTGGTTCTCACGTGAGTAGAAAGCGACCCTGTCAGGCCTCATGGCTACGGAGATAGGCTGCCCATCTTTAAACTTCTGGTACATATCGCTGAGCAGCTCGGCTGTCTCATCCGGTGTGCTGGTTATAAAACCTGCATTGGTATCCTGCATCAGTTCGTGCATCACATCATGATCATCAGGACAGAGTATCACAGGCCTGCCCATAGCGAGGTATTCAAATATCTTGCTGGAGTGGTGGCCCTTGACCCCCTGCGTGCCGATGAGCAGGTAGAGATGTGCCGATGACATGATCCGGATCAGCTCGTCTTTGGGTATGCGGGGCGTGGTCTGGTAGTAGCGCTCGTAGCCTGCCATGGCCTGACGGATACGGTGGCCTTCAGCAGGATCATTATCTACTCCCGGGAAAAGTAACTGCACCCTGGCACCCGGGTGAGTATCGATAAATTTCTTGTAGCCCTCCAGAAAGATCTCAGTAGGCTGCGATGAGTAGACTGTGCCATTGTGTACGATGGTCATAGCCTCTGCCGATGGCTGCTGCCCTCGCTGAGCCATCAGGTTATCCTCATAGCCATTGAGCACTACCCGTCCGGGGCGACCGATATAGCTGCTGATCTGCGTGACCCAGTTATCCGAGCAGGTAGTGAAAAGTGACGCTGTACGCAGCCATTTTTTCTCGGCGCGGGACTCCAGCATCCTGATGATGCGGCGTGAGAGAGATTCATCCAGTAGCCACTGGTGCGTATTCCACTCATCGCGGTAATCTGCTATCCATTTGATCCCCGTTTTGCGGTGTAGCAGATATCCAAACTTGAATAACTGAAAGGGCCGTCCGGACAGGATCACGCACCGGATGTCCTTCTCCTTTTGCAAAAGCTCCAGCGCGAAGTCATAAAGATTGTGATAAGGTATGGCTGCATTGATGAAGTTCTGTAAGATCAGCTCCATCAGTGTAAGTGCCTTCCGCAGTATCACAAACCTTGAGTCTCCATATTTTGTGTGCAGGCGGTCCCTCAGGTTATTGTGGTATGGTATACGGTATACCTCATGCGTATCATACCGCTCGTGACGAAACGTATTGTCCTCCACCTGGCTGGTGGTAGTAGTCTGGTCAGTATTCCAGCAGCGGGTAATGATAATGGGGTAATACCCAAATTTATGCAGGTGGCGCGCCCAGGAGCCTACGCGGTACGACCCGGCAAAATTGGCCGGAGGGAAGAAATATGCCAGTATGATGATCTTTTTGAGGGGCATATGGGGTTATCCTTTTTTTTGATTCCTATCGGCCCAGCGGTTTAGCACATATAGTATCCATATCCTGTGGGTATGATCCCGTGTGCCCTGCTGGTGCTCTGCCCAGATGCGGTTTATGTAGGCAGCATCCAGCTGTATGTATGGATTGCGCGTATGGATCACCTCGGCTATGTGTGCTTTCCATTCGCCGCGCATCCACTGCCCTATCGGTATGCTGAATCCCATTTTGGGCCGGTGTATAAACTCGCGTGAGAAATACTTCTCCGCTATCTTTTTAGTAATGTATTTATTGACCCCATCGTGGATCAGGTAGTCTGCAGGTAAAGATGAAACGAAATCCAGCAGCGGCCTATCCAGGAAAGGCGTGCGCAGCTCCAGTGATGTAAACATAGAAGCACGGTCTGTTTTGACCAGGTAGTCATTGACCAGGCGTGTCTTGATACTGGCGTATAGGATAGTGTCAAAGATAGTGCCTGCATGAGCCAGCCCCTCACTGATAGCTGCCGTATTGACCCTGGCCGCTGCCTCTGCTACTGCCTTATCATCCCGCACGAGCAGGTGCATATCCGCCGGACTGAATCCCATGCTCCTGTAGAGTGCAGATGCGAGTGTGACAGGATCTCTGCCCATGACACCAGCCAGATAGGCACCCTTTGATACGCCCATGGCCGCCGCCGCCTGCATGATGGGGCGCAGAGCCCGCCGGTGGTACCACTGCTGCATACGCAGGCCCTGGTTATAGGTCTTGTACCCGGCAAATATCTCATCGCCTCCATCGCCGCCCAGCGTTACTTTGACCATAGAGGAGGCAAACTTTGATACATAGTAGGTAGGTATCTGAGAGGAGTCTGCAAATGGCTCTCCATACTCTGTGAGCAGTGCATCTGCTATATGGAGGTCATTGGGATTGATGATGATCTCGTGGTGATCTGAGCCTACGATGTCGGCCACCTGGCGCGCGTATGGCAGCTCGTTGAAGCTTTCGTATTCAAATCCTACGGAGAATGTCTGAATGCGCTGATGGTAATTTTGCGCGGCAAACAGTGTGACCAGCGATGAGTCTATACCTCCACTGAGGAAGCAGCCCACAGGTGTATCTGCCACGAGGCGCCGCCTGATAGAGGCTACCAGCAGCTCCTCAGAGCGCTCCACTGCCTCTGACAGGCTGATGGATATTTTATGGCGGTAGTCGGGTTGCCAGTAGTTTTTGATATCCAGGCCGGCAGTGCTGAATGTGATATAGTGTGCAGGGGGCAGCTTTCTGATCTCCTGCCAGATGCTGCGGTCTATGGGGGTGCACATCTCTGAGAGGTAGTAGCCGAGCGCCTCTTGATCTATGGTCCTGCTACCAGGTATCGCATCAAAGGAGCGGATATCAGAGCTGAAGGCCAGCCTCTGGCCCTGATGCATATAGTAGAGAGGCTTCTCTCCAAACCGGTCACGGGCTATGATGAGAGCAGTGGTCTGGTGGTCATACAGGGCAAAAGCAAACATACCCTCCAGTGCATCGAGTGTCCGATCTATACCCCAGGCCTGATACGCCGCCAGTATCACCTCTGTATCAGATGTGGTGCGAAAGCGACAACCCTCCTGAGATAGTTTGGCTTTCAGCTCCAGGTAGTTGTATATCTCGCCATTAAAAATGATGGTGACTCTGGAGTCGGCGCTATGCATAGGCTGGCGGCCGTTTTCACTGAGGTCGATGATGCTGAGACGCTTGTGCGCGAGGCCGAGCTGGCAGGAGCCATCTTTATGTACAAAAAAGCCCTCCTGATCAGGCCCGCGATAGCGCAACGGGAAAGACATGTCCCTCAGCAGCGCCTCGCTGATATCCAGGGATGTACTATGGTCTATGATGCCTGCTATTCCGCACATGGTCTATGACTCTAAGGGTATCTGCACTGCAGGGACTGCGAGGCTGGTATGGCTGCACAGGCTACTGCCATGCCAGCGTGCTGTAGATCTGCGGTCCACTATCGTGCGTATAAATCTAACAATTTTGAAACATAGGGGGCTATGTCATACTGCTGGCATACCTCCAGCGCACCCTGGCAGAGGCCGGAGTAGTGGTCATCACTGCTGGCTACAATGACCCTGTCAGCAAAGGCCTCAGGGTCCTGTGTCCGGAGCATGTACCCATTTCGGCCATCATGTACCAGCTCTGCATTGCCCCCGCCATCCAGAGATATGACGGGCAGACCCGCAGCCATGGCCTCTATGAGCACCAGCCCAAAGCCCTCTGCCAGCGAGGTATGCAGAAAGAGTGTATGCCGGGCCAGCTCTGCCGGCACGTCAGATATAGCGCCGCCCAGTGTCACATGCTCCTGTAGTCCGAGTGTATCGATCCGCGCCTGCAGCATGTCGCGGCTGGGACCATCGCCATAGATATCCAGGTGAAAAGCTATACCCCTGTCCCGTAGTACCCGCGCTATCTCTATCTGGAGCACCTGGTTTTTGCCGGCATTCAGCAGGCCTACGGACATGATCCGTATAGGATGGGCAGGCAGGGGAGGTGTGCCGGCCGGCCTGCGGAATGCAGCCAGGTTTACTGCATTGGGCAGGTAGTGTACATTATCTCTCAGCTCGGGCAGATTGGTTTTGTAAAAATCATTTACGTTTTGAGAGATAGCGATGAATTGATTGTCATATCGCTGGTATAGGCGCATGATATACCAGTATACGCGCCAGTCTATGATCTGCTGTCTGCTGATCGGTATGAGCGGTGGCCGTTTCAGCTCTTTGGTATTCCAGTGGCAGTGCGAAAACCACCTGGCACCATGATAGATAAGGCTACGGCTCACCAGGTCGGGTATAAACAAGTGGCTATGGATGATCTGGGGGGCGAAATCATCTACATATCTCTGCAGAGCAGCAATGTCATAGCTAGCACCGCGCAGCACAGATAGCGATACCGAAGCGGGAATGATGTGTATCAGCTCCTGTATATCGCGGGTATCATACTCCACTCTATCCTCGAGTAGTACCAGCCGCACGATGATACCCGGGCGGAGATGCAGCTCACGCACTATATCTATTGCGATACGTTCGGCGCCGCCTTTGCGCAGATTTGTGATGATATGGAGTACCTTCATGATGTGAGAGGGCCTGCTTATTGCTTACTTGCCGCTATGGCATCTTTTATCTTTTGAGAATAGTCTATGTGGTCCATACGCACTGCCGGTACACCCATGGCCTCGCTCTCGTAGGCCACCAGGCCCCATGATTCGGAGTAGGACATGTACAGGTTCACAGTCATAGCGCCGAGCACACTTAGAAATTTTTCTTTGGGCATATGGGTGCCGTGGCCTACGATGCGGTCTCCGAGGCCCAGGTATTCAAACTTGCTCCCGTCCAGAACGTGAACCACCGTATCCGGGATCATCAGCGCATAGATCACCTGATTGTGCAGGTTCTTATTGAATGTATCACCACCAAAGACGCCTATGTGCACCTTGCTGCGGTCTAGCGCTATCGGTACTATACCTGCCGGGATCTCTGGTGTGCGGAGCGGTATGTGTGTAGCATGGAGACCATATAGCCGGATAAAAACCTCCTCCAATCCACTCCTGACGAAGGACAGCTCCTGCACCTTGCCGGCACGTGCATAGGAGATCAGCTGACGCATGAAATGCTGCTGCGCCTGATCGTGCAGCTCGCTGATGGTACCATGATAGATGGTCTGCAGCTCACAGTGGCCACTCAGCCTGTCTATGATCTGAAAGAAATAGGCTGCAAAGCCACTGATGATGACGCGACGAAATTTTAATGCGATGATCTGGTCACAGATCCGGCCCAGCTGCTCCGGGCTGAATACCGGATTGGAATAAGACTGGGCGATCTCCAGGGCAGCGCCGCCGTATAGCCCCTGTGTAGCATTGGCTATGCCGAGCCAGTGCGGGCCTGTGGGTGAGCCATAGAGGGCTACTATATCGCTCTGAGTCCGTATGCCCTTGAGCCGGTCATGGACTGCATCAAATTTCTGAGCGATCTCCTTGCCACGAAACAGTCTATTTCTGATTTTTTGGATCATATTTCAAATATGGCCTGCCCGCAGGTTTTGAGAAATAATACTGCTTTAATATAGGGAAAAAGTACTGACTAAAGACATGGTACTGCTCCAGCTCTGCGCTCAACTCTGCAGTGTGTCCCGCACGGCGCAGGAGGTATATATTCATCACATGATTGAGACCGAGCACCAAGCCATATAGCAGGTAGGCCAGGATACCGTGTGCCTTCAGGTAATAGAGGTACGCGGATATCTGCATCTGGGCCATCTTGGCTGGCGAGAAGCCTGTACTGGCAGAGTTGACATGATAGACCTCCATCTGGGCGCAGAAGTAGTTTCTATACCCGGCTTTTTTTATCCTATGGGCCCAATCTACATCCTCTGAATAGAGGAAGAAATCTTCGTCAAAAAATAACTTCCCGTTTACCAATTTGTCTCTTCGTATCATCACGGATGCGCCACTCACAAAGTCTATCTCATGATCCGTATAGTGCATTTTATATGGATCATAGAATGCTGTCTTGTCTTTTGCGTTTTTTCGATGAAAGTAGATGTAGACGGGATTGGCTCTTATGATCTTGGCCAGTGAGGGGAAGCCCCTGCCACTGCCTATCAGCAATGAACCGTCTACACTCGAAATGATGCGACAGCCTAGCAAGCCGAGGCCATTATCTTTATCGAGTGCCTGATAGGCTGATAAGAATTGTCTCAGGAAATCTCCTTTGATCTCCGTGTCAGGATTGAGTATCAGCAGATAGTCGCCAGTGGCCTGCATGATACCAATATTATTTGCCCTGCTGAATCCGGCATTGTATCCGGCGTTTATCCACTTTACATCCGGGTGCCGGGCCATGATGGGCTCCTGAGATATATCGTCTGTATCATTATTGACCACTATGACCTCTATGGCCACGTCACCATGGTGTGCATAGAGGGAGTCTATACATCTGGCCAGCAGTTCGGGTATCTTATACTGCACTATGATGATGGAGAGCTCAGGACGCATCAGAAAGTATCGTTATCGGACAGGGTAAATTTAAGCCGCTCTATAGGTATACTATTTGTAAAGTTGACCCCTCCTATGGGATAGGTTTTATTGAAAAGTGTACCATGCCTCTTAAAACCTGCTTCGTGATAGGCACCACGGCTGCACTGAAAGCGCAAATGCGGGATGCCCATGAGGCGTGCTGTATTTTTGAGGGCGGACAGTGCGCGGTCAAAAGTGGCCTCATCGCAGCGCTCCATATCTCCGATGTACAGGAAATTTTCATCCGCCTTCACCCAGACATTGACTCCGGCTACCTGTAGCAGCCAGGCCTGACCATAAGACTTGTATGCGAAAAAATCTGTGCTATGGTCGATACCACCTATGCCGGACTCTATCACCGAGTTGGCAAAGGGGCTACCTGCAGTGTGCCGGCCCGCTATAAACCGTGCCCAGCGCTGGCGCGCAGCAGTGCTCAGTCCCAATAGCTTTTTTAACCTTGTCCATGGCAATGTGTAGACGCGGACCAGATATATCTGAAAGTCGTCAAAATGCTGCCAGGACAGATTACGAGTAAATCCGGGGTAGGAGTTTTCATTTGGGAAGCCAAACACAAGATGCACACCCACCTCGCGGCAGTACTCGTAGGTTTTCAGCGCCAGCTGGGTGAATAGGCCCTTGCCCCGATGATTGCTATGCGTCATGGTATCACCAGATTGGGCCGCTAGGTATTTCTGGCCGTCTAGCGATAGCAGGCAAGGGAACACACCATAAAATGCCGCCGGCTCACCAGACTCTGAGTAGGCTATGTATCCTACGAATGAGGGGCCAAATGCAGAGGTGTCCTGCTTGTGATAGATATAGCTGCGGTCTACCTCTGAGCCGAATGCATCACGATAAATAAAAATGAGGTCATCGATATGGTCAGGGCTGATCTTTTCGTAGCGGTAGGCCATGTACTAGGATTTTGCAGCTTCAGAGATAGTAGCCGAAGTAGTTTTTTCTTTCTGGAAAAAATCCCTGATGAGGCTGGTGATAAGCTCTACCTGTGAGAGCTCAAGATCATAGTAGAATGGCATCCGTATCAGACACTCTGTGTACTGGTCGCTAAAAGGTAGCTCACGGCCATCATGCTTGCTCGCATAAAATTCACTTTTGTGCAGGCTCAGGTAGTGGAATACCGACAATATATTATGCTGCTTCAGCCAGGCTATCAGGGCTGTGCGTGTAGCCAGATCCTGCGTCACTATGAAAAACATGTGCGCATTATTAGTAGCATGAGCGTGGATGTCCGGCAGCGTGATCACTCCCTGCAGCGGAGCCAGGCCCTCATAGTACTTTTGCCAGATGGCTTTCCGTTTATCTTGTATTTTATCCAGGTTTTCCAGCTGGGCAAAGAGGAATGCAGCTATGATCTCTGACGGCAGGAAAGACGATCCGATGTCTACCCAGCCATACTTATCTACTTCTCCACGGTAAAATTTACTGCGGTTTGTACCTTTTTCGCGTATGATCTCAGCGCGCTCATTAAATCTGGCATCATTGATCACGAGCATACCACCCTCACCGGAGATGATATTCTTGGTCTCATGAAATGAGAATGCAGCCAGGTGACCTATGCTACCTAACGGACGTCCATTGTAAAAGGAGTCAATAGCCTGAGCGGCATCTTCTATCACATAGAGGCCATGCTGCTCGGCCAGGGCCATGATGCCATCCATATCACACGCTACCCCGGCATAGTGCACAGGTACGATCGCCTTGGTACGCGGTGTGATCAGCGATGCGATCTTTGATACATCGATATTGGGGAAGCCCGCCTCTGAGTCTGCAAAGACTATTTTAGCACCCCTGAGTACAAATGCATTGACTGTACTGACAAAGGTGAATGATGGAATAATAACCTCATCTCCCGGCTCAATATTGATGAGGATGGCAGCCATCTCCAAGGCATCGGTACATGATGTGGTCAGCAGGCACTTTTGAAAACCATAGCGCTCTTCAAAATACTTGTGACATTTTTTAGTGAATTGCCCATCACCGGAGATTTTGCCGGAGGTCACCGCCTGAGTGATATACTCGGTCTCCGCACCGGAGAGGTAGGGCTTATTAAAAGGAATGGAGATCCAATCGCCTATTGGCTCCTTGGTCTTAGGCTTCGCCTGATCATCTTCTGTACTCATATACCACTTTGCGGTAAGGTAATAATTTATCCGGAGGTTTGCCAGCGTAATGTAGGTCGCACCACACCGTTTATTTTGCCCAGGTATGCGTAGTCACGGCTCTTATCTATGATCTCAAAATTAAGCATATCCTTCAGCAGCAGCAGATGAGTCATCTCATCTGTAAACATGTAAAACCAGATAGAATAGATGTCGTCATTCAGGAAATTGCCCGGTATAGTGCATTGGGCTGTGCCGACAGCTTTCTCGTCTATAGTAATATATGTAGCAGTGCTAAAAACTATTTGTTCATTAGCATTGACCAGGTCAAAGGCTACTTTCAGCTTTTTGAAGCGAGTGAGGTTCAGCAGCTCAAAGGAGATGGTGATCGTATCGTCCACTGAGATGACCTCGGGTGTGACCTCTGCGCGTAGCACTTTTATTTTATCATTGCCCGGAGCAGCTTCTTCGCCTTTATATTCTATGCGCCGTGTCAGGTGCTCTGCGTTTAGCTTCACATACTGCGTCACTATACTATTGGTCTCACCGATATCCTTGACCGTACCCTGAGACATGAGGACAGAGCGGCTACATAGGGTTTTGACCGCAGCCAGATTGTGACTGACAAAAAGGACCGTGCGGCCATCATTTGTACTCACGTCTTTCATTTTGCCCAGGCACTTTTTCTGAAACTCAGCATCACCCACAGCGAGTACTTCATCTACTATGAGTATCTCTGGCTCTAGGTGGGCAGCCACGGCAAAGGCAAGGCGCACATACATACCGCTGCTATACCGTTTTACAGGAGTGTCAATATATTTAGCTACTCCGGCAAAGTCTACTATCTCGTCAAATTTGCGCGTGATCTCACGCCTTGTCATACCGAGGATAGCGCCATTCTGGTAAATGTTTTCGCGGCCTGTAAGGTCGGGGTGAAATCCAGTGCCGACCTCCAGGAGACTCGCTATACGGCCTCTGGCAGAGATAGTACCTTCTGTCGGCAGGGTGGTGCGGCTTAGTATTTTCAGTAGCGTACTCTTGCCGGCGCCATTGCGGCCTATGATGCCCAGGACTTCGCCCTGTTTTACATCAAAGGATACATCTTTTAGCGCCCATACAAACTGGCTATTGGTCACCGTGGTACGGTCATTGACATCCGCTATTTTGCTGTTAGGGTCTTCCTTGCCACGTACACGGGCCCACCAGCTATTCAGGTCGTGGGTCAGGGTGCCTGTGCCTACCTCACCGAGACGGTACATCTTGGACACATGGTCTATCTGGATCACTGTACTCATACCGTATCTATGAAGGATTTTTCTGCTTTATTGAATATTACAAAACCTACTGCCAGCAGTACACATGATACTACAAATGAATATAGGAGCATACCCCAGTCTACCGTGCCTCCGAGGAGCGCTGCACGGAATGTCTCTATGACAGCAGTCACCGGATTGAGCTTCAAAAGAAGAAGAAGGTTGCCACCGAAGCGGCTGATGGGATATATCACTGGTGCTGCATACATGAGTAGCTGTACACCGAAGGCTACAAGATACTGGAGGTCGCGATACTTGATAGTAAGCGAGGTCACTATCATACCCAGGCCGAGGCCGAGATTGGCCATGATAAGAATGAGTAAAGGTAGCGTGATGATGTATCCATTGACTTCAAAAGTGTAAAGGCCCAGTGCGATATAGACCGCATACGCTATGGCCAGTAGTAGCATCTGGATGCCCATCTTGACCATGGTAGAGATCACTTTGGCCAGCGGCAGGATGACACGCGGAAAGTATACCTTGCCAAAGACTGCGGCATTGGTCGTGAACGTACTGGAAGTGGATACCAGGCACTCTGCAAAATAGGTCCATAGCACGGTACCCGTCAAATAAAACAGGAGCCTGGGTTTGTGGTCCGTACCGATATTGGCAATATTGCCAAAGACGATGATGTAGACCAATGTAGTGAGGAGCGGCTGGATAAAGAACCATACTGGACCAAGTATGGTCTGCTTGTAAACTGCCATCAAGTCCCTGCGGACGAAAATGTAGAGCAGGTCTCGATACTGGATCAGTTCCTTGAAATTAATATCAAAGAGGCCGGACTGAGGCTTGATCACAATGGTCCAGTCCTCATTACTTTCTTTCACGTATTGGGTTAAATTTATTTCCTTAGCACCAAATGTAGCAAAATAAAAGAATGTCCTCTGCATTTGCGCCATCATAGCCGCATGGCTGATTTTTATATATGTATACATTAGTAATGGTATTAATGCTTTAAGAAATTTATATAAACAGGATAGATATATGAAAAGGGTAGTCATAAGGGCTGGAGATGGTGACATGTATGCAGCCGAGTTGCAACGTGCATATGATCTGATACGGTCTCTGGATGAAACCGTAGAAGCATATGATGTAGCGCAGCTGGATGCAGCCCTGCTCGATGAGACACAGGCAGATGTGGTGATCTCCTGTGGCCTTAGCACTGCGCATTATGACCTGTTATCCGGGCAAAGAATCGTATCTATTACTTTCGGTAAGTTGAATACATATACGGGTATGGCTGATATAGTGATAGATCATCTAGCCAATGATGCCTCTGCCCACTATGGCACTGCGGCCTGCTCTATGGAGAATCCAGCGTTTGACTTTGATACACTATCCCGTATAGTAAAGAAGCTGCCGTGGGACACAGAGTTCTGGGGCTTTGGGATCGGCAATATCAAAGCTAAAACCATTTCGCCAAACATTGCCTACAGGGCAGAAGCATATGCACGTAAGAACGGTATAAAGTTTCTCGAGTACCTCTGTGACTGCGAGGACCAGAAGCACCTCGTGGCCGCTGAGAAGGAGGGATTTCACCTCACCGATATCAGAATAGACTTTGACATAAAGGGTAAGGTACTGCCGCTGGACCCACTGCCGGAAGGCATGACCTATGGTGTGGCAGATGAAAGGCATATACCAGAGCTGCACAATATCAGTAAAGACCTCTATAAGATCAGCCGTTATTATTACGACGGAGGATTTGACCGAGCCAGGGTGAGCGATTTCTACCGCACTTGGGTGGAAAAGGCAGTACGGGGAACATTCGATCATATCTGTTATTGCATATTTCTGGGGGATACTCCTGTTGGCTTTGCTACCTTCAGGTACCTGGAGAATGGCGAAGCCATGTTTGGTTTAGGAGCATTCAATGAGAAATTTCAGGGCGGCGGCCTTGGCCGAAAGCTTTTTCGCCATGTGATCAATATAAACGTGCAGGAGAGGGGGATACGCCGCGTGACATCAGCTACGCAGGGCCGTAATATCATGACCCAGCGGATGCACCAGTCTATTGACTTTCGTACTGCGTCAGTAGAGCTGTGGTTTCACAAATGGCTGTCCTGACCTTCAGAGCAATTGCCTTATATTTTTGATGAGGGCAGGATCTGTCCAGTTATCAGGATTGACCTGGTCGTAGACCTTTTTGCCGGAAGCATCATAGATATAATTAGTAGGATAGGTATAGATACCGATATCATGCAGGCTGGCTGCATGTAGAAATATAAGTCTGTCTCCATAGATAGCCTGGAGTGTTTGGAGCTTCTCTACCGGATCATCAGAGATACAAATGATAGTCAGATTTTTGTCGTACAGGGTATCGTGTAGCGCTGCCAGCTCAGGCATCTCTCTCATACATGGACCGCACCAGGTAGCAAAGAACGAGAGGAAGAGCGGCCGTCCATTATAGGCTTCCAGTGATACAGCCTGCCCGCGGAGATCACTGACGGCTATAGAGGGTATATCGACATGCGGAGGCACATGGTACCTTTTATAAAAAAAGGCAATGACAACTAGCACTGTCAGCACAAGTGCCACGGGTATGAAACGCTTCAGCACGTCAATCTACATCTATATATTTGTGCCGATAGTCGGCCTGGCTCCTGCGTATCACCTCAAATGCTTCTTCGCGGCCGTAGATCGCATCTATCTGTACCCGGTTTGCCTCTTCATTAGGATTTTTCTTGTAGGTCAGGAAGTAATGCTTTAGCCTGGTCAGGACCGCCTCATTCACATCGGAGATATCCTTCCAGCTGCCGTAGACCTCGTCTCCTTTCATGATAGCTATGATCTTGTCATCTGCCTGGTTTTGATCTATCATGCGGAAACCACCTATAGGCATAGCCTGTACCAGTATACCACCGCGTGCTATGATCTTCTCAGTGAGCACGATGATATCCAGAGGGTCCTGATCTCCTATCACGCCGGTGCGGCCGGTCTTCTCCATACAGTAGTTGCCTACCTCTATATCACAAAACGTCTGCGGGAGGAAACCATAGAGGGCGGGGAATACATTTGAGAACTGCTGGGGGCGATCCACTTTCAGTATGCCTGATGGTTTGTCTATCTCATATTTGATAGTATCTGTGGGTACTATTTCTATAAAGCAGGTACAGGTCTCGGGAGCTTTCTCTCCTATAGATACTCCATGCCATGGATGGAGTTGAAACTTTAAATGTTCATTCATGTCTGTGCAAAGATTTAATGCTACCAGCTACTGCCGGCTCCGCCACCACCGCTATCGCCACCACCAAAGCCACCAAAACCGCCGCTGCTACCTCCCCAGCTATCACCGCTGCTACTGCCGCCGCCACTGGTCAGCGCACCCAGCAGAAACCACGGTAGCGATGAGCCCGAGCTAGAGTATGTACGGCCATTATTGCCGCCGCCAAAGATGGAGAATAGGATAATGACAATGATGATAGCCAGAATGATCCAGCCTATACTGAATGAAGAGCCGGTATCCTGCGGCTCATCATTTTTAAATTCACCTTTGAGTGCTGCCTGTATATCATCTATGCCGGCATTGATACCGCCTACATAGTCGCCTTCTTTAAACTTTGGTTTGATCGTGTACTCCGTGATTCGTTTGCAGATGGCATCAGGCAGAGCGCCCTCTACTCCCCGCCCTGTACCGAGAAACATGCTGCGGTCCTCTTTGGCTATGAGTAGCAACACGCCGTTGTCTTTGTCTTTTTGACCTATGCCCCACGCGTGCATCAGCTCTGTGGCGTACTGAGCGCGATCAGCCCCGTCCAGCGTAGTGATGATGACTACCGCTATCTGGGTCGATGTCTCTTTCTCGTATTGTACCAGCCTATCCTCCAGTGCGCCGGCATCTGCACTGCTGAGCATACCTGCGTAGTCATTGACCAGGCGGGGTGGATCAGGGCGCTCCGGCAGCTTGATATCCTGAGCATATGCAGCATGACCCAGTACCAGCAATACTGCCAGGCACATAGCGGACCATGCGCGTCGGAGCATGGCAGTGATATGACCAGATGAGTGATTATCCTTCGCTGATGTCATTGCTCAGTTCATTTTTATCTCCGGCGTAGTAGGGGAAGTACTTAGTGAGTTGCCTGCCGGCCTCATCTATGCCATGCACTATGCCATCCACATATTTCTGCTCACGAAAGAGGTTTGTCATCTTTTCCACCGTACTATCCCAGAAATCTGCAGGTACGGCCTCGTTGATACCTTTATCTCCGATCACGGCCAGCTTGCGGTCCTCCCAGGCTACGTAGATCAATACGCCGTTTCGCAGAACGGTTTTTTGCATTTCCAGCTTGTGAAAGACATCGGCAGCACGGTCCAGCACTATGCCGGAGCACTTAGGCTCTACATGCACGCGGATCTCACCTGAGGTCAGTTTTTCTGCACGCGTGATAGCCTCTACTATCTGGCGGCGCTCTGACGAGGAAAAGAAGTGTTTTTTGAAAAGCACGGTAGCTTTTTTAGAATTTTACAGCAGGTGCTTTCTCACTGCCGGCCTCCGCCTGGAAGTAGCCCTTAGGAGTGAACCCAAACATCTTGGCAGTCAATACAGCAGGGAACTGGCCTATATATGCGTTGTAGTCATTTACAGATTCATTGAAGCGGTTGCGCTCTGTATTGATACGGTTCTCTGTACCTTCCAGCTGCGCCTGTAGCTCCATAAAGCCTTGATTGGCCTTCAGGTCAGGATACTGCTCTACAGTCACGAGCAGGCGCGATAGCGAGCCTTTCAGCTCATCCTGTGCTGCCTGAAATTTTTTGATATCCTCCTCAGACAGCTTGCTGGCATCTACCTGCACACTGGTGGCCTTGGCACGCGCCTCGATCACCTGTGTGAGCGTTTGCTGCTCAAAGTTGGCCTGTCCTTTCACCGTGTTGACCAGATTAGGTACCAGGTCTGCGCGGCGCTGATAGGCAGATTCTACATTGGCCCACTCACGGGATACAGCTTCACGTTTTTCTACCATAGAGTTGTAGCCACAGGATGAGAGGGACGCAGCTATGATCATGATACTCAGGAGCCTGATGATGCTTTTCATGGATATGTGTGTTTTTGGTTTGATGATGTAAAATAGCAAAATAAACCTGACAGATATTTATATGAATCGTGCAGGTGTGATATACCTCAGCCATTTGCGGGCTTCTTTATACATTAGCATATATCAGTGGACGAAACCCCAAAAAACTTATTGTATGTCAGAACTAGTAAAGGACTTTAATGACTATCGCACCAGGATGAATGAAGTGATCCTGGCAAAGGATAATCTGGTGCTCAAGCGCTTCTGGAGCCTGGACAATCAGGCCTATGCCGATGGAGCCCTACCATCCAAAACCAAAGAACTACTGGGCCTCGTGGCCTCTATGGTACTCCGCTGCGATGATTGTATCAAATATCATCTGGGCAAAAGCTATGAGGAAGGTGTGAGCACAGAGGAAATGTACGAGGTGTTTGCCATAGCCAATCTGGTGGGTGGCTCTATAGTGATACCGCACACCCGCCGCGCCGCCGAGTACTGGGAGGAGCTGATAAAAAAATAGCTTATAGAAATCCTCAGAATTTTTATATTTGCACTCCCCATTGCGGGACGGTCTTGTAGCTCAGACGGTTAGAGCATCTGACTCATAATCAGAGGGTCCCTGGTTCGATCCCAGGCGGGACCACCGAATAATAAAAACGGGTTGCGAATTTTTCGCAACCCGTTTTTGTTTTTTAGCCTCTGCTGATCTTTAAAACACAGATTTGGACAGAACTGTCGAGGAATATTCTCTGTAATCCATTCTATTTCACACGTCTATAATTCTTACGTTAAGTATTTCGGTACGGCCAACGCAGCAGTATTTTTTAGCGTCTCATTACAGAGGCAATCTGGGAAATCAGATGTGAAAAAAAATATCCGGCTATGATCTTATTCACTGGGGAGGGTGACATTTATTAGTTATATTTAGAAACTCGTTATTGTTTACTATTTAACAACCACTCATATATGTCATTTAAACATTTACTTGTTTTAAGTGTAAGTGTATTTTTCTTGCTGTTTTCGGGCACTTCTACGGCCCAAAACTACACAGTAATAAACGATGCCTCCAGCTATAGTGGCTGCAACTGCTACCGGCTCACCCCGGCAGTCAATAATCAGGGCGGCGGTGTGTATCAGAATAATACGATTAACCTAAACAACTCATTTGACTACACATTCAATGTGTTTCTGGGGTGCAACGGATCCGGTGGTGCGGATGGTATTGTATTTATCCTCACCAATAATATCACTGGCATCGGTGCTCAGGGTGGTGGCCTGGGCTATAGCGGTCTGTCCGGCAATTCATTTGCTGTAGAGTATGACACCTGGCAAAACTCACAGGACCCATCCTATGACCACATCGCATTTGAGGCAGGTGGCAGTGTAAATCACAACGTAGCCGGTCCGGTACCTGCCCTGGCCAGCCAGGCCATGATAGATGATTGCAACTGGCATACTACCGAGATCATATGGAATGTAAATACGCAGACCTATTCCGTTTACTTTGATGGTACGCTGCGTCTGACATATACAGGCAATATCGTCAATAACTTTTTTGGCGGCAACCCGATCGTAAACTGGGGCTGGAGCGGTAGTACCGGTGGGGGCAATAACGATCAGCGCTTCTGCGTGACACAGACATCCAGCTGGACTGCTGGTACTAACTATCAGTCCTGCAACCCTACCATGCAGTTTCGCGATATATCTACTACCAATGTCGGCTCGGTGCAAAGCTGGGCTTGGAACTTTGGCGATCCAGGATCAGGCGCCAGCAATACATCTACGTTACAAAATCCATCACATACTTTTTCTACCACGGGTACTTTCACTGTATCGCTCACGATCACAGACGTGACCGGCTGTACCAATACCTATAGCCACATAGTCACCATCAATCCTCCTATCAGCCTGTCAGCTACCCCGCAGTCTCCTACCTGCAACGGTGCTGCAAATGGTAATATACCTACTACGATCACAGGTGGCTTTGGAGCAGCTGCGGGATATGGCGGATATCAGTATATATGGAGCAACGGTGCTCAGACCTCCGGAGAGGTAGGCGTGACGGCAGGTACCTATACAGTCACTGTAAATGATGGTGTGTGCTCAGCTACAGCATCATATACCCTGACCCAACCAGCCGCGCTCACAGCCACCACCTCCCATACAGATGCCTCGTGCGGATCCAATAACGGCTCCGTGAGCATGACCATCACCGGTGGTACTCAGCCGTATACGGGAGTCAACTGGAACCTGGTACCGGCCAGCGGCAGCGGCAACGGGCCATATGTGCGCAATAACGTGCCGGCTGCCATCTACGTGGCGGACTTTCATGATGCCAATGGCTGCTCTGCACTCCTCACCTACAGGGAAACAGTGAATAGCCTGCCATGTGGATATAACATCTCTACATCCAGCACAAATGTAAACTGCTACGGACAGAGCACCGGATCTGTGACAGTGACTGTCACCGGTGGTACAGGCCCGAGCATATACTGGACCAATAGCGGAGGCACTAACGTAGGCAGCGGAGCTACCCTGTCTAATCTCCCTGCAGGGGCCTATACATACCACTATAGTGATGCTAACGGCCAGAACTTCACCGGCACTGTCACTGTCAATCAGCCGGGTGCTGCTATGGTGGCTACCCTGGCTACTACCAATGCCACCTGCTCCTATCTCAATAACGGATCAGCCGTAGCCTCAGTCACGGCCAATGGCAACTCGCCGTATAGTTATGCCTGGAGTGCATCCGGGCAGGGCAACTCGCCTAGCGCCAGCAATCTCAGTCAGGGTGCTATCTCAGTAGTCATCACGGACAATCTGGGCTGTACGGCCACGGCGTCGGGTACTATCTCAGGGCAGCCCGCCATAGTGCCCGGCACGGTCACGACCACCAGTACGAGCTGTCGGGGAGACTCGACCGGTAGCGCTGTGGTGAGTCCATCAGGAGGCGTCTCACCATATACCTATCTATGGAATAATAGCCCTACAGCCATCGGCGCGGGCGACTATGGGATACCGGCAGGAACATATACCGTCACGGTCACCGATCACAATGGATGTACAGCTCAGGCCTCGGGTACCGTAGGCCAGCCGGCTGCTGCATTTACAGTGACCCCGGCTCATACAGATGTAGCTTGCTTTGGCAATACTACGGGCACCATCACGCTGACGCAGGCAGGTGGTACTCCGGCATACGCCACGCCGCTATGGCTCGATGGCCCTACAGGTACTACCCGTAGCAATCTGGCAGCGGGCACTTATTACTTTGCTGACTCAGACTCACACGGCTGTCTGGTCATAGACTCTATCAAGATTTTACAGCCATCTTCTGCCTTTACGGTGACGGCTGCTCATACTAATGTAAACTGCTTTGGCGCAGCTACGGGTACTATCACACTGACCGAGACAGGTGGTACTACGCCATATGGTGCAGTGACCTGGAGCGGCGGCCTGAGCGGCACCAATCCTATCAACGTAGCAGCCGGTACATACAACTATACTGTGACCGATGCCAATAGCTGCCAGCAGACGGGCAGTGTGACGGTGACGCAGCCAGCTTCAGCTTTCACAGTGACAGCAGCTCATACCAATGTAAACTGCTTCGGAGCCTCTACGGGTACTATCACGCTGACAGAGACAGGTGGCACCACACCATATAGTGCAGTGACGTGGAGCGGCGGCCTGAGTGGCACCAATCCTATCAACGTGGCTGCAGGTACCTACAACTATACGGTGACCGATGCCAATAGCTGCCAGCAAACCGGCAGTGTGACGGTGACCCAGCCAGCGGCGGCTTTCACAGTGACAGCTACTCATACAGATGTAAACTGCTTTGGCGCAGCTACCGGTACTATCACGCTGACCGAAGCGGGTGGCACTACACCATATGGTGCAGTGACCTGGAGCGGCGGCCTGAGTGGTACCAATCCTATCAACGTAGCAGCCGGCACCTACAACTATACTGTGAGCGATGCCAATAGCTGCCAGCAGACGGGCAGTGTGACGGTGACACAGCCTGCCTCAGCTTTCACAGTGACGGCTGCTCATACTAATGTAAACTGTTTTGGCGCAGCTACAGGTACTATCACACTGACAGAGACAGGTGGTACTACACCATATGGTGCAGTGACGTGGAGCGGCGGCCTGAGCGGCACCAATCCTATCAACGTAGCAGCCGGTACATACAACTATACTGTGACCGATGCCAATAGCTGCCAGCAGACGGGCAGTGTGACGGTGACGCAGCCAGCTTCAGCTTTCACAGTGACAGCAGCTCATACCAATGTAAACTGCTTCGGAGCAGCTACGGGTACTATCACCCTAACAGAAACAGGTGGCACCACACCATATAGTGCTGTGACCTGGAGCGGTGGCCTGAGTGGCACCAATCCTATCAACGTAGCAGCCGGTACATACAACTATACTGTGACCGATGCCAATAGCTGCCAGCAAACCGGCAGTGTGACGGTGACACAGCCTGCAGCTGCGTTCACAGTGACAGCTACTCATACTGATGTAAACTGCTTTGGAGCCTCTACGGGTACTATCACGCTGACCGAGACTGGTGGTACTACACCATATGGTGCAGTGACGTGGAGCGGCGGCCTGAGTGGCACCAATCCTATCAACGTAGCAGCTGGCACGTACAATTATACAGTGACTGATGCCAATAGCTGCCAGCAGACCGGCAGTGTAACGGTGACTCAGCCAGCCTCAGCTTTCACAGTTACGGCTGCTCATACTAATGTAAACTGCTTCGGAGCCTCTACTGGTACTATCACGCTGACCGAGACGGGTGGTACTACACCATATGGTACAGTGACGTGGAGCGGCGGCCTGAGTGGCACCAATCCTATCAACGTGGCTGCGGGTACCTACAACTATACAGTGACTGACGCCAACAGCTGCCAGCAGACGGGCAGTGTGACGGTGACTCAGCCAGCCTCAGCTTTCACAGTGACGGCTGCTCATACCAATGTAAACTGCTTCGGAGCCTCTACGGGTACTATCACGCTGACCGAGACAGGTGGTACCACACCATATGGTGCAGTGACGTGGAGCGGCGGCCTGAGCGGCACCAATCCTATCAACGTGGCTGCGGGTACATATAACTATACGGTGACTGACGCCAATAGCTGCCAGCAGACGGGCAGTGTGACGGTGACCCAGCCAGCGGCGGCCTTCACAGTGACAGCTACTCATACAGATGTAAACTGCTTTGGAGCCTCTAGCGGTACTATCACGCTGACCGAAGCAGGAGGCACTACACCATATGGTGCAGTGACCTGGAGCGGTGGCCTGAGTGGTACCAATCCTATCAACGTAGCAGCCGGCACGTACAACTATACAGTGAGCGATGCCAATAGCTGCCAGCAGACGGGCAGTGTGACGGTGACACAGCCTGCAGCCGCCTTTACGGTAACCGCAGCGCATACTGATGTGCGGTGTAAGGGTGTACCGACGGGTACTATCACGCTGACCGAAGCGGGTGGTACTACACCGTACGGTGCAGTGACCTGGAGCGGCGGCCTGAGCGGTACCAATCCTATCAACGTAGCTGCCGGTACATACAACTATACAGTGACCGATGCCAATAGCTGCCAGCAGACGGGCAGTGTGACGGTGACCCAGCCAGCCTCAGCTTTCACAGTGACAGCTGCTCATACCAATGTAAACTGCTTTGGCGCAGCTACGGGTACTATCACGCTGACCGAGACAGGTGGTACCACACCATATAGCGCTGTGACGTGGAGCGGCGGCCTGAGCGGCACCAATCCTATCAACGTAGCTGCCGGCACGTACAACTATACAGTGACTGACGCCAATAGCTGCCAGCAGACGGGCAGTGTGACGGTGACCCAGCCAGCGGCGGCCTTCTCAGTGACAGCTACTCATACAGATGTAAACTGCTTTGGCGCAGCTACAGGTACTATCACGCTGACCGAGACAGGAGGCACTACACCATATGGTGCAGTGACCTGGAGCGGTGGCCTAAGTGGTACTAATCCTATCAACGTAGCAGCCGGCACGTACAACTATACAGTGAGCGATGCCAATAGCTGCCAGCAGACGGGCAGTGTGACGGTGACACAGCCTGCAGCCGCCTTTACGGTGACCGCAGCGCATACTGATGTGCGGTGCAAGGGTGTACCGACGGGTACTATCACGCTGACCGAAGCGGGTGGCACCACACCATATGGTGCAGTGACCTGGAGCGGCGGCCTGAGCGGTACCAATCCTATCAACGTACCGGCTGGTACCTACAACTATACCGTGACAGATGCCAATAGCTGCCAGCAGACCGGCACTGTGACAGTAGCAGAGCCGGCCAATGTTTTTGCAGTCACGTCGACGCATGTAGATGTCACCTGCTATGGCGCCTCTACCGGCAGCCTAACGCTGAGCCAGAGTGGTGGTAGCCCGGCATACGCCGCGCCTAGGTGGCTGGATGGCCCTACGGGAACTACCCGAAGCAATCTGCCTGTCGGCACCTATTACTTTGCTGACTCGGATTCTCATGGCTGTCTGGTCATAGACTCAGTGACCATACTCGGCCCGGCCAACGGTTTCATAGTGACAGCCACGCATACAGATGTACAGTGCTTTGGTGGCGCTACAGGTACCATCACACTCACGGAGACAGGTGGTACGACACCATATACGGCCGTGACCTGGACAGGTGGCCTCTCCGGCACCAGCCCTACCAATGTGCCTGCCGGTAGCTATACCTACTCCGTGTCAGATGCTGGTGGCTGCCAGCAGACCGCTACCGTGACCGTGACGCAGCCTGCTGCAGCATTTAGTGTGACAGCAGCTCATACAGACGTACTCTGCCGCGGCGGCTCATCAGGTACTATCACGCTGACCGAAGCGGGTGGTACTACACCGTACGGTGCAGTGACATGGAGCGGCGGCCTGAGCGGTACCAATCCTATCAACGTAGCAGCCGGTACATACAATTATACAGTGACTGACGCTAATAGTTGCCAGCAGACAGGCAGTGCGACAGTAGCTGAGCCGGCTTCCGTATTCTCGGTATCTGAGACACATGTAAACGTAGCTTGCTTTGGCAATAACACGGGATCCATCACACTGACAGGATCGGGGGGTACTACTCCATACGGCACTGCATGGTGGTCTGATGGCGCTACCGGAAATGTCCGTAGCAACCTCCTGGCCGGCACCTATAATTATACAGACAGCGATCACAACGGCTGTCTCGTGACCGGCTCTGTGACCATCACTCAGCCTGCTACCGGCGGTATGACCATTACTACTACAGAGACAGATGCCACCTGCAGCTACAATAGCAATGGCTCGGCTACTGCTACTGTGAGCGGTGGTGTATCTCCATACGGATTCTCATGGAGTGGCGGCTTCACACAAAACGATCCATCCACCTCTACTAATAGTAATCTCGCACCGGCCGCCTATACCGTGACCGTCACAGATGCTAACGGATGTACCGCCTCCGGCGCCACTACTGTCAATGCCCCTGCGCGTATCACCGCACAGCTGGCTGTGACCAATGTGACCTGCTTTGGAGGTATCAATGGTTCTGTCACTGTGACCTCCGGTGGCGGTACAGGTACCATAGGATATACATGGAGTGCCAATGCCGGCTCTCCTGGCAATTCACCTACAGCATCCAACCTGGCTGCAGGCACCTATCAGGTGACCCTCACAGATGCCAATGGCTGCCAGCTCGATACCTTTGCTACCGTAGGCCAGCCTGCCTCCGCACTTACATTCGCCACACCGGTCTTTGTCAAGAACGTATCCTGCAATGGTGGCAGTGATGGTGAGATCAGGTATACTGTCAGCGGAGGTACCGGTCCTTATGCCTACACATGGTCTGGCTCGGCAGCAGGATCTGGCAATGACGCCACAAACCTCGCCGCCGCCAGCTATGATGTGACCATCACAGATGCCAATGGCTGCTCGGTGACCAATACACAGGTAGTGACAGAGCCTACAGCCGTGACCATCACCACACAGTCGCAGACCAATGTGACCTGCAATGGTAATACAGACGGTACAGCTACACTCACAGCATCTGGCGGTACACCGGGAGGGGTATACACCTATGTGTGGAGTCCATCAGTCAGCTCAGGCAATACTGCTACGGGTCTGGCGGCGGGTCTCTATACTGTAGTAGTGAGTGACAATAACTCCTGCACTGTACAGACCACATTTACTATCACAGCGCCTCCGGCTATTTCAGCCTCGCTGGCACCGGTCAATGTACTCTGCCATGGGGACAATAACGGATCTATCACTGTTACGGCATCAGGTGGCACACCGGCAATAGCTGGATATGTCTACACATGGACGCCAAACGTAAGCACGACCAATACTGCTGGCAATCTCACCGCCGGCAGCTACAGCGTAGTGGTGTCAGACTCCCTGGGATGCAATGTGACCAGGTCTGCCACTATCACCGAGCCGGCTGCGCTGGTACTCACTGCAGCCTCAGTGGTCAGTGTATCCTGCAGCCGTGATAGCAATGGACAGATCACATTCGCTGCATCCGGAGGTACACCGGGCTATCAGTATGCTATCTCGCCTGATGGTGTTACATTCTCTTCGCCAAACGGGTCAGGTGTTTTCACCGACCTCAAGATAGGCACCTATACAGGCCAGGTGACTGATGCTAACGGATGTACCAGTACAGCCACAGCTACCATCACTGCTCCTGACTCTGTGACAGTGGCCATCAAGATTGATACAGTGAAGTGTTATGGTGAAAATAACGGTGCACTGACAGTGACCTCTACAGGTGGCACACCGGGATACACATATGACTTTAGCGGTGGTATATCCAACACTACGGGCATAGATCAGGGGCTCGTAGCTGGCAACTATGGTGTGACAGTCACAGACAGCAGGGGCTGTGCGCAGACCTACCAGGTAGCCGTGCCTCAGCCGGACTCTCTGCAGATCACTATCACACCGGAGCATCCTACGGTAAATCTCGGCGAGACCACAGTGATACAGGCTAGCTCAAACTCTCCGTATGAGGTCATCTACAACTGGAGCCCTGCAGAAGGACTGAGCAATACGACCGGCAGCAACGTGTCTGTCACTACCAATAACAGCATGCTCTACTCTGTCACCGCTTATATCAATCCGCATGGTGAGCACTGTACCGTAAACCTGCAGGTACCGGTCACCGTCACACCGATATACAATGTGTATGTGCCTAATGCATTTACTCCAAATGATGATGGAATCAATGATGTCTTTGAAATATATGGCAATAAGAAGACCTTCAAATTTGTAGAGGTATCTGTGTTTGACAGGTGGGGAGAGCGTGTATTCTTCTCTAATGATGTCAACTTCCAGTGGGATGGTATATACAATGGCGCGAAACTGGAGCCAGGCACCTTTGTATACCAGATATCCATCGTATTCATAGACGAGCATGCACAGCCTGACTACAAGGGCTCGCTGTTGCTCATAAGATAAGCTATCAGACCATTAACAGAAGACCCGCCCTATCAGGCGGGTCTTTTTATTTCCGGGCAAATAAAAAGGGGCCACCTATGACAGCAGCCCCACGTCAAAATCCAATAGGATCTATTTTGAAGGTAAATTAATTGCCGGTGCGTAGGGGAGAGGTGATGTCATCCCACAGGATCGGTTGGTCCGTCTGCATTTGTCTTGCAGTGGGCGGCGGCATACGTGTGCCCGACTCCAGGCTGTAGGAGTGCATACTACCGGCGGTAATGAATAGAAGCAGGAGCAAGACTTTCATACGGCAAATCTAAATTTCAGAGCTGCCGCTTTTTTGCCCAAAATAGTCGAAACCTTACCGTTTGAGCTTAGTGTACCTGTCTCATCCTGGATAATAGCATACCATAGATCGCGTAGCTGCCACTCTGATAGGTATCGTATATTTTCTGGAGGCGTGCTGGTAGGGTACCTGCGCCCCGGCGGTCAAAAAAGGCTTTGATAAGGCTGTAGTAGCCGGGGTAGCTACTGTTAGCACTGGTGTATCCGTTATTTCGCAGAAACTTGACATGCTTGCGGCAGTTCTCCAGGGCTACATCTTGCTGTCCGGACAGGTAGAAATAGGCCACCTGTAGATTCCGTAGTTCCAGTTCATACTGGAAATATGTAGCCTTGAAATTTTTCTCAAAGCCCAGCTGAATAAAATCAAAAGCTTTGTCATGATCACCTTTCAGCAAGCAGTATTTCACATAGGTGATCACGTCGCGCACCAGCATCAGCTCAGTGGTACGAGTACCATAGTCTGCAAACAGGCGCTCAAACACCGCCGCTGCAGCATCCATATGGCCGGTGATCATGGCCAGCTGCAGGTATTTGGTCTGGTGGTAATAAAATTCAGGGATCTCATGGGCTTCAGACGATGTCATGCGCTCATGGTAGCGCGCGAATGCTGCCTCAAACCTGCTCGCGAAATACATGAATTCATTTATCTTCAGCTCTAAGCGTAGCAATTCGCGACTGTTTTCCCCACTCGCGATACTTTGCACAAACTGATGAGCGCTTTGCGCTAGTGTCAGCCCTGCCTCATGCTCATAAGCTGCCTGATAAAAATAGAGCCATACTTTGTAGTATTCCAGTACAGATGTGATACTGTAGGTGTTGTCGGGTTTATCCAGCCGCTCTATCCTTTTCCTTATTTCTTCTTTACGGTCATTAAATTCAAGGGCGGCCAAGAGACGCTCCAGGTCATACAGCAGCAGTCTGCAGCTGGCAAAATAGTTGGCATCTTTTCGTGCCTCTCCGCTGTGCAGGGCTACGTACTTTGAGGTGAGCTCCTTTACCGTTTTTTCCTCCCGGTATACCAGCGGCATATTGACCTGTATCATATCCAGGCACTTTTTTATAAAAGTGATGTTGTGAGCAGTATCCTCCGTCTCAGATTTTATTTTCAGGTACCGGGGCAGAGCCGCATAGAAAAGCCTGTTCATCGATACACGGGAGCTCAGGTAGTCCAGCAGAACGATCTCATCCTCACCAAAGATGGCCTGATAGCAGCGCGCCAGTAGCTCTGAGGTGATCTTGTCCAGATGCGCAGTGGTGATGCCTGTCTCGTGCAGTATGGCTTGTTTGTCCAGCTCAGGCTGGGCCGCCTGTTCATTCATCAGGCGCCATACCTCTCCCATAGTACCTCTGGGTGCCAGGCTACTCAGTTTAGACCGCTCAGGATCTTTTACATTTTTGAGAAAAACAAAAAGCAGATTCATACTATCCGGGTCATGGCCTCCACAAGCAAGCCCCGACAGCTATTTACAAAAAAATAAGGACACCATCCATGCGGATCTGCCAAAGGCAAGTATATCAGATCACCTTGTTTTCATAGGCCCACTTGATCAGGCCTACGATAGTAGTAGTGTGCGTTTTTCTATAGATGTTTTTGCGGTGCGTCTCTACTGTACGCTCGCTGATACTGAGTTGCCTGCCTATATCTGCATTAGAGTATTCTTTGGCTATGAGGTCTATGATCTCGCGCTCACGGTCGGTGAGGTTCACGCGCTCTTCTTCTTCCTTGCGCCGTGAGTGGTCATTCATAGATCTTATGATCGTAGCTGCTATCTCATCTGAGAAATACTGCCCGCCGTTATTCACTTTCTCCAGCGCTTCTATCAGCTCTTTATTGCTTGCATTTTTGTAAATGTATCCTGAGGCACCCGCGTCTATCATTCCATTGATATGGGCAGTATCGCCATGCATAGACAGTGCTATGACCCGGGTGTGAGGATAGAGGCGTGTGATGGCGCGCGTCAGTTCTATGCCGTTCATCTCCGGCATGCTGATATCTGTGAGTACGATATCGGCCGGCTCCTTTTTTAGTAGCTCGAGCACCTGTACGCCATTTTTGGCCACACCTTTTACATGGATATGCGGGTGGGTATTGAGGATGGACATCAGGCCATCTATCATGATCTGATGATCGTCAGCTATGATCAGTTTCATCGTTTAGGGGTATTTCTACAGTCACAGTAGTACCTCTGCCGGGGGCCGAGTCAAAATTGACCGTGCCATGCAGGTAGTCTACGCGTGAGCTGATATTCTTCAATCCGATCCCGCTTTCATCGCTCATTATTTTTGTCACGTCAAAGCCCTTCCCATTGTCCTCCACCATCATTACCAGTTCACTCTCATGCCGGAGCAGCTGGATGGTCACATGATTGGCACCTGAGTGGCGGATAGTGTTTGTGATCACTTCCTGAAATATCCTGTACAGCACAGCCTCTACAGTACTATCCAGGCGGATATTCATGCCTGTAATATCCAGGTCTATCTTCAGGTTTGGCGCATGCATCTTATTGACGAAATCCCTGACGGCAGATACCAGTCCTGATTTGATCAGCACATTGGGCATCATGCTGTGGGATATGCTGCGCACCTCGCGCACAGAGTCATCCAGCAGCGCCATGGCACTGTGCAGCACATCCTGGCTGCGCGTATCACTCGCGGGCATAGTGGCCTGCAGTCCCGACAGGTTCAGCTTGGTGGCTGAGAGCAGCTGCCCTACACCGTCGTGCAGGTCACGCCCTATGCGCTGCCGCTCAGCCTCCTCTGCATCCAGTACTGCACGCGCCCGGATCTGCTGCTGGTGTAGTATCTCCTCTTGCAGCAGGGCTTTCTGGCGCATCTTATACCTGTTGTACCCCAGCCAGCCTATGATACCCGATAGGGCAAAAACGATACTAAGTACCGCCAATATGATATTGCGCCTGTTTAGCTCCAGGCTCTGTATACGCAGTTGCTGTTCTTTTTTCTCCGTATCATACTTGGTCTGCATCTCTGCTATCTGGCGGGAGCTTTCAGCATTGAATACGGAGTCCTTCACAGCTATAGACTCCTCTACATACATGGCAGCTTTGGCCAGGTCGCCTTTATGCTTGTATACCTGATAGAGAGACAGGCAGGTCAGGTAGAGCACGGGTTTCTGGTCCAGATCCTTGGCGGTCTGATAGGCGGTGAGCAGGTATGGCTCTGCCTTGTCATACTGCCCGTGTGTCTCATAGATGTTGCCTATGTTTTGTGAGTACATACCCACTGCAGCCTTGCTATGGATCTCATTGGCCAGTGCCAGTGCCTCTTCAAAGTAAACGAGTGACCTCGCCGAGTCGCCCCTGCGCTCATAGATAGATCCTATATTGCTCAGCGCCGATGCCCGTGAAAACTTATCACCTATCTGCCCGGCTATAGACACCACACTATCCAGCAGCAGGCGCGCGCTGTCATAATCCCTGAGTCCCATGTATGCACCTGAGAGTGTATTGTAGTTGGTCACCAGGCCATGCGCATTGGGCAGCCGGTAGTTGATGGTCAAAGCTTTTTGGGCATAGTCGATGGCCTTGCGGTAGTTTTTCTGATTGCTGTGTATGACGGCGATGTTATTATACGTCAGCGCTATATTCACCTGGTTGTTATTCTTCTCCTGTATGCGCAGGCACTCCAGCTGGTATTGCAGTGCTTTGTCCAGGTCGCCTTTTTTCTGGTAGAGCGCACCGAGGTTTCCCAGATTGGCACCTATACCTTTTTCATCGTTCAGTTTCCTGCGCAGGTCCAGTGCATGCAGGTAGTACTTTTCGCACACTGCGAAATCTCCCAGCCTGTACTTCACCACACCTGCATCTGAATAGGCTGTAGCTATATACTTGTCATCTCCGGAGTGCTCTGCATACGTGATGCCCAGTCCGGCTATAGAGTCTGCCAGTGCCGGCTCTCTCACCTGTATATCCCATACCGCATCTGAGAGCAGATGTGCGCGGGCTGTATCTGATGTAGCTTGCTGCATGGCAGCGTGGAGTTTCTCCAGCCTCTCTGCTGCCTGCGCGCCTGCCAGCATGGGTAGCAGGCTGAGTAGTGATAGTATATAGTATCTGCTAAAATGCATTCATAACTGGCTAATGATGGACAAGATAAGGGCCGCAGGGATAAAAAACAATAAAGCATCTTCCACAGGCCCGATGATATCAGTCAATAAAAAGCCCTGCTCAGAAATGAGCAAGGCTTTGATGATCTATATATCGTTTTATTACTTAGGCATCACAAAGGATACACTCTCCGGATTGTAGTTATCGTCAAGGACTCTAGCATTGTAGGATACAGGGAATGATGAGGCAGATGCGCCACCCGCACCCTGTATACCTATTGTCGCACTTTGACCGCATGCATTCGGATCAGTAGCGTAGTAGCGTATGTTTACCAGATTGGAAGACTCATGTATCTGCACCTGGAAGGTGATACCATAGGAGCCGGTAAAGGTCTGCGCTTCGTAATCTACCAGGAAGACGCGGTTAGGTGCTATACCCTGAGTAGTATACCGCACACCGTTGCCTGATATGATCAGGTCATCCCAGTAGGCACAGATGGTCGGATTGGTAAAGTTAGATGAAGGTACCTGAGCGTTATTATATTGATTGGTACCACCTGATCCAAACTGGAGGAAACCATTGCTGCAGATATCTATTGTAGAATAGTTCGCACCCTTCACCGTCACGGTGAAGCCCAGGGCTGCATTGGCCACGCCATCATCCGTACCAGCACCATGAGCAGTGGTCCAGCCTGATATATCATCACGACTGAAGGCGATATCTGCAGCACCTATGAAATCTACCGGACCTGTAGCTCCTGTAGCACCGGTGGCTCCAGTGGCACCGGTAGGCCCAGTAGCACCCGTAGCACCTGTGATACCGGTGATGCCCTGTGCGCCGGTAGGGCCGGTGATACCTTGTGCACCTACAGGGCCAGTGCTACCTGTAGCACCCTGTATGCCGGCAGTTCCCTGAGGACCTGTAGCTCCTATAGCTCCTGTCGCGCCTGTAGCACCTGTGGCTCCATCGGTACCATTGCTACCTGTAGCGCCCTGAGGACCTGTAGCGCCGGCAGCTCCTGTATTGCCATCCGCGCCATTGTTGCCTGCCGGACCTTGAGGGCCTGCCGGACCGGCAGCGCCATCTGCACCTGTCGGACCTGTAGCACCGTCTGTACCATTTGCACCTGCGGGGCCTTGTAGACCTGTAGCGCCATCTGCGCCGGCAGGGCCCGTCACACCATCAGCACCTGTGGCACCATCTGCACCTGCGGGTCCGGTAGCACCATCTGCACCGGTAGGGCCGGCTATACCGTCTGCTCCCGTAGCGCCCTGAGGACCAGTAGCTCCGTCCGAGCCGGTAGGGCCTGTGGGACCACCTCCGGGTCCTGTAGGACCATCCGCACCTACAGGGCCTGTAGCGCCGTCTGCACCCGTAGGACCTGTTACACCAGTATTACCGTCAGTACCGTCATTGCCTGCTACACCTTGTGGACCAGTAGGGCCTGCTATGCCATCTGCACCCGTAGCGCCGGTAGCGCCATCTACACCAGTAGGGCCGGTAGGGCCTACATCACCTGTAGGACCGGTAGGTCCGCCTCCGGGTCCTGTAGGGCCATCAGTACCCTGCGGTCCAGTAGGACCAGCAGCACCGTCAGCACCGGTAGGTCCGGCTGGGCCTGTAGCACCAGTATTTCCATCAGTACCATTATTACCTGCTACGCCTTGTGGACCCGTAGGACCGGCGGCACCGTCAGCACCGGTAGGTCCAGCCGGGCCGGTAGCGCCCGTATTTCCATCAGCACCATTATTGCCTGCCACGCCTTGCGGACCAGTAGGACCAGCGGCACCATCTGCACCGGTAGATCCCGCAGGACCAGTAGCGCCAGTATTTCCATCCGCACCATTATTGCCAGCTATGCCTTGTGGACCCGTAGGACCCGCAGCACCATCTGCACCGGTAGATCCCGCAGGACCAGTAGCGCCAGTATTTCCATCCGCACCATTATTGCCAGCTATGCCTTGTGGGCCCGTAGGACCCGCAGCACCATCAGCACCGGTAGGTCCGGCTGGGCCAGTAGCACCAGTATTTCCATCAGTACCATTATTACCTGCTACGCCTTGCGGGCCCGTAGGACCCGCAGCACCATCAGCACCGGTAGGTCCGGCTGGGCCAGTAGCACCAGTATTTCCATCCGCGCCATTATTGCCAGCTACTCCTTGTGGACCTGTAGGACCCGCAGCACCGTCTACACCCGTAGGTCCGGCAGGACCAGTAGCACCCGTATTTCCATCAGCGCCATTATTTCCTGCTACGCCTTGCGTGCCAGTAGGACCCGCAGCACCATCAGCACCGGTAGGTCCGGCTGGGCCAGTAGCACCAGTATTTCCATCAGTACCATTATTGCCTGCTACGCCTTGCGGGCCAGTAGGACCCGCAGCGCCATCTGCACCTGTAGATCCGTTAGGACCAGTAGCACCAGTATTTCCATCCGCACCATTATTTCCTGCTACTCCTTGTGGACCTGTAGGACCCGCAGCGCCATCTGCACCGGTAGATCCGGCTGGACCGGTAGCACCCGTATTTCCATTAGCACCATTATTTCCTGCTACACCTTGTGGACCTGTAGGACCCGCAGCACCATCTGCACCGGTAGATCCCGCAGGACCAGTAGCGCCAGTATTTCCATCAGCGCCATTATTTCCTGCTACGCCTTGCGGGCCAGTAGGACCCGCAGCACCATCTGCACCGGTAGATCCCGCAGGACCCGTAGCGCCAGTATTTCCATCAGCACCATTATTGCCTGCTATACCTTGTGGGCCAGTAGGACCGGCAGCGCCATCTGCACCTGTGGCACCGGTAGCACCATTGAGGCCATTGCTACCAGCAGCACCCGTAGCACCTGTATTTCCATCAGTACCATTTGTACCATTAGTACCGGCAGCACCTGTAGGGCCCGTAGCACCTGTCACACCTGCTGCACCGTTTGTTCCATTAGTACCAGCTGCACCAGTCGCACCTGTAGCGCCATTGAGACCATTAGTACCGGCCGCGCCAGTAGGGCCCGTAGCACCCGTCACACCTGCTGCACCGTTTGTTCCATTGATACCGGCAGCACCTGTGGCACCTGTAGCGCCATTGAGACCATTGGTACCGGCAGCACCTGTTGGACCAGTAGCACCTGTCACGCCTGCTGCTCCATTTGTACCGTTAGTACCGGCAGCTCCTGTGGCACCTGTAGCGCCATTGAGACCATTAGTACCGGCAGCACCCGCAGGGCCTGTAGCACCTGTCAGACCCGCTGCACCATTTGTACCGTTAGTACCGGCAGCTCCTGTGGCACCTGTAGCGCCATTGAGACCATTGGTACCGGCAGCACCAGTAGGGCCCGTAGCACCAGTCACACCTGTAGCACCGTTCGTTCCTGCTGCACCAGTCGCACCATTTGCTCCATTCGTACCTGGGGCACCGGCCGCACCCGTGGCACCATTTGCGCCGTTAGTACCGGCTGCTCCTGTCGCACCGGTGGCACCCGTGGCTCCTGTCACACCGGTGGCGCCTCGCGCACCGGTAGGACCGGCACTGCCATTGGCACCGGTCATCCCCTGCGGTCCTGTAGGTCCCGCAGTACCCGCCGGACCAGTGGCACCTGTAGGGCCGGGAGCGCCATTAGCTGCGTAGAGTGCGTATGGCACACTGAGCAGCTGGCTCGTACCGCTGATAGTGTAGGATGAACCACCCGTAGGATCTATCTCTACCTGCAGAAATTTCTCACCACCACCCCACGTGATACTTGTGAATGCACCACTCGTCACAGTGCCTGAGCCGATAGGATAAGTGAATAGGCCAAACTGATTGGTCACGAGGCCGCTCTTTACCTCCTGGTACTCTATGGTACCGGTAGGCGAGGCATCATGGATCGTAAACCGCGCACTGACAGCTTGATTGGCCAGTACGGCACCTGACGCATTGCGCGCTACGGCCTGATAGTTGATCCGCTGCGGTACCTGGGCGAAAACCGTAGCAGAGAGCATGCAGGCCAGCAGCAGTGTGAAGAGTTGAGTTTTTCTCATAATGATTGTATATGATTTAGGGATGTGGTTTATTATTAGTGAACGATCAGAAACTGTTTATTCAATATTTTGGGCGATGCAGACCCGCTGCTAAAGCTGGCAGAAAGGATATATTCACCAGCAGCATAGGCCGTACAGTCAAATGTGTGAATCACCTTGCCAGATGAGTATGCCTCGGTCATACTGTAGTCAAGTTTCTGACCGAGCATATTATAAAGTTCTACTGTTACCTTGCCCTGATCAGGAAATTCATATCCATACCACAGCTTATCTGTGGCCGGTACAGGGTAAACGCTGAACGCACCTGCAGCTTCTTTCTCGATATCCAGCAATCCATTAACGATGTCAGTGGGCTGCTGGAAACCCTGCGTGATAAAGTTGCCACCACCGGTGAGGGTAGGGGTCACAGTTTCACCTATCGTATAGGAAATGCTGCCGGCAGAGGAGGAGATAAAATTGCCACCGCTCGCTACCACCTGTGGTGATACACTCTGAGCCATCATCGCTGTGCCGGAGAGCAGCAATGCAAAAAGCAGGTAGATCTTTGTCAATGGGCTTGGGTTTTGATCTTGGTTAAAGCTACATTAAGTTATGATACGTGCGAAATACACTGTATCAATCCATTATACGGCACACAGTCGATAATGATACATATTATATGTTGTATGAATTAATTAGCTGATTATGAGTTGCATAGAAGCCTTTCAATGTGCGAAGTGTGTTTAAAAGTAATATTGCAATAGGAGTGCATGTCATGCTCATGCGGAGTTTAAGAGTGCGGTGTTTGATAGATGTGTTTTTCGATAAAACTCTCACGGTGCTGTGGGGGTGTCTATAGCTTCTGGCTGGTCGTAGACTCCAGTATATAGGTATAGAATGGCATCAAATAAAAAAACCCTCACATTTCTGTGAGGGTTTTGTGTCGGGGTACCAAGATTCGAACTTGGGACCCCCTGCTCCCAAAGCAAATCCAGCCCCACTATTGGTACGCCCTCAATGACATTCTGTCTTATTAATCAATGATTTACGGTACGCTTGAATCCATGTGAATACACATGGAACGGACTATTGTTTGTGCAGGGTTTGTGCAAACACAAACACGTATTCAAAATGAAAACCAATGTATTACTCGCTCTCGACAATCGCCGCCCTCGTCAGGATGGAACCTATGCCATCTTACTGAGGATTACTCACCATCGAACGTCTTCCCAAATCACTACAGGCATATTTATTCCTCTAAAGGATTGGGACGATAAAGAACGGAGAATACGACCTTCTTATAGAGGTACAGAATCCGTAACCCGCTTAAACAACCAACTTCAAAAGCGTAAAACAGAAGCAATTGATGTAATCACGAAGCTAGAGGAGATAGGGACGCTCGAGGCCTATTCTGTTACGCAGCTTAAAGCATTTTTAGAAAGGAAGTCTGACACGAGTTCTTTCTTTCAATATGCAGAGGCTGTAATTGCAGAGTTAGAAAAAGCTAACCGGATAGGAACAGCAAGAATATATAAGGACACAATCAATGTTCTGAAATCTTATGTAAGAAAGAAGCCGATAGCTTTTAAGGATATTAATCATGCATTCTTACTACGATTTGAGGCGGAACATTACAGCAAAGGAAATACTGCAAATGGTCTTTCAGTATATCTAAGAACAGTGAGGGCACTCTTTAATCGGGCAATTAAAGAGAATCTTATAACCCAAGAGCTGTACCCATTTAAGCAGTACCAAATTCCTTCTTCAAAGACTCGTAAGCGTGCAATATCGCCTGATGCTATCAAACGCATAGTTGAATTACAGCTTGATCCCAATCATACTCTCTTTCACACCCGCAATTATTTCCTACTAAGCTTCTACATGAGAGGAATGCCATTTGCGGATTTAGTTCAATTGAAGCTTGATAATATTATTGATGGCCGTATACACTACCAGCGTCAGAAAACAGATAAGCCTTACAGCATTAAGATCACAGCGGAGATAAAATTACTATTGGATGTATATCTCTTTGACAAGAAACTAGGGGGCTTCATATTTCCAGTTATTGATCGTAGTGATCCAGAGGGCCAGTATAAGGATGTTGTGTGGGCACGCAAACGGTATAACAAAAAGCTAAAAAAGCTTGCAGAACTTTGCGGAATACAGGAGCATCTCACAAGCTATGTAAGCAGACATAGTTTTGCGACGATAGCCAAGAATAAGAATATTCCAATCTCAGCAATTTCCGAGATGCTTGGGCATAATGACATCAAAACAACAGAAATCTATCTTGCATCACTACCAAGTGATGTAATAGATGAATATCACGAGAAAGTACTCAAATAACCACAGCACCTTTCGTAAGATTGGTGCTTTTATATTTCAACTTGTATCTCACCAGTTGGAACCTCAATCTGATTCGCAGCTCGTATAAGTTCATATAGAGGAATAGCACCTGACAACAGCTCAAAGCTTACAGCTATTGAATAAGGCACATCCTCAGAGAGATCATTTTCCCAACCTTTATGTCCTACAATCGCTAGATCGAAAACTTCTGGTAATCGGTATGATTTAATAACGCACCAAGACTTTTGAAGCGAGCTATCCTGGCGTTTTACATTTGAAATTCTGCTCCAATCTGTACGCTCTCTAATTACCCACTGTATTGAACGCTGATCATTTGTATCATCATCAGGTTGTTCCATATTTTGATGTATTCGAGCTAAAAATTGCTCATGAGTTTCTTCCAATTTACAGGAATGCCAATCGAGCCATGAAGATAGATATGAGTTGGTCCTTCGCCTCGTCCTTCTTGTTTTGGAGGTAAAGGATAAAGTTACCTCTATTAGAATATCAAAATCCTCTCCTTGATTTCTAAGTCTGTCTGGGATATTTATTGAATAAACATGAGCTTGTTTGGCAGCTATAGTTTCAGATGCTATGAAGGTTATGCGACGATCTGAGTTTTCTGTAGCACGATTTATATCTGGAATGCCATATCCGAACTGTCTTATGTGGTCAATGGTAGGATTTGCAAAAACAGCTTGAGGTAATCTTGCTGATTGTACTATAAGTGCTCTGTACATATTTGCAGATTCCGTTGGGTATAGACGTTGCAGCGTTGCAGCAATATGGCTTACTTTAGGCGCAGCAAAAGATGTTCCTACCTGATCAGATCCGACACCTGCACCACCGTTGTATGTTGATTTTACCAACTCTGGTGCTATAGAAGATTCGTAAGAAATATTTGGACCAGCCTTTTCTCTTGCTAAATCACCACCGTATTCAACTACGTCAGGTTTAATCATCCCCCAAATACCGAGTCCTGTTCGCGTAAATGGGGATGGATTATCTCTTTTTCCAAATGACTCTCGTAGGCCATCGTCGAACTCCTCATGACAAACTGAGCCAACACTTAATGCAAAGCAACTCTGTGCAGGATTAGCTATTCGGCTTGATTGTTCAAGTAAGAAGGATGGATAATCGCGTCCCGCTGCAATATGATCTGTTATTCCTGGCCTAAGTCTGCTCTCAGTCTGTTTAATATTACCAGCCGAAAGAACAAATAATATATTACGTTCATGCATCAATTGGTCGATTGAGGCAGCCCATTGTGACATGTGCGTCGTTTTGCATGCATTTGCAACATTAATAGACATGTTGAAAATTCTCGTCCTATCGAATCTCTCGACGATATCTTTCATAAGGGTGGGCGGGAAAAGGGACTCAGGCAAAACCGTCCTACCCCCAATCGCTGTCATGACCTTTGCGTTTTGTATAAAGCAAGGAAGCTGATAGTCACCGTTGCGAGGAATTTGTCTAGGATATAAGATTGCACCGGCCACTCTAGTACCATGCCCTCCCTGAGATGCTGTATCGGCTGTACTTGTGTCGTTAGGTATAAAAGATACGGAACTAGCAACGTCTACGGCAGGAGCAAGTAATCTGTGTTCTTGCTGAATGCCACTATCTATAACGCATACAGATGGGTAACCCTCGCCGGGTGCTAATAAATTTGGCGCAATATTTTGTATTTGGTTTGTATCAGAATCTGTTATCTCCAACGGGTCATATTCAGACACTTCAAAAAGATACTGATAGTTGAATACTAAGTCCTTTAAGCCCCGTCCTGACAATTTTATTCTACAAGAAAAGCTGTCTTCATAATCTGCGTAAGAACTAAGAAGTTCCCCAGAATAATTCTGTATAAGTGCTTCAAAATCGTTCTGTCTTTGAAAAGAAAGTTCGTCTCGAGCCTGATCCTGTTTCGCTTTCTTTGATGCCCATTTATTGAAGCGTTTATTGAATTTTTGGCTGCTATCAGTTTTTGACTTTGTCGGTTGCGGGGAAGTTTTGATATAACAAGCTATGCCAACATCGACGATAAGAACATCAGTATCTTGTATCTGATCCCATTTGTTTTGTAATTCGTCGGATACGATTTGTTCAAGTTTCCATTGCTTACCAGTATTTATGCTCCAAAGCTTTGAGGCTTGATTTTTTGATTTCCCTGTTTGAGTTAAGAACTGATTTATTTTCTCCTTTAGAGAAATAAAATCCATGGAAGAAGCTCCAATTATAAAACCATTCTCTTCCTCGGCAATAATTTCAACACCAAATCCCTTTAATGATTCTACATCAAGATCTTTCGCGTCGATTTGAAGGAATACAGGTGTAATATCCGGATTTGGCAAATCGGGAAGCTGATCTTCCTTTCGTTGTTTGATATTTGATTGCCAATACTCTGAAAGGTGATCAAGATTGTTTAAGAGAGTCTGACCATGCTGTTGACGATTCACAAGATTTACTCTTGTTTGTTCATTCAGTTCATTATCGCCACCACCTTTAGGCGGTTTATGCAATCCCTCAATTTTCTTGGGGAAAGGTAGGTGTGGGAAATCGGACATAGGTGGATTGGTAGGTAGGTTACTTGTTGTACTTTGTGTTCTCCGCTAGTGCATTATTTAGATGTTCTTTATCAACTATTTTATTTCCTTGTATCACTGCACTTTTTGCAGCATCATTAGCTATTTTGACTATTAGCGCCGCCGAAAATCCTTGCATCTTGTCTGAGAGGGTATTCCAGTTGACAGATTTAGAGACGTTGATCGATGAAAGCGTGGTTTGAAGAATTCGTAATATTTCTTGCTTACCAGGCTTAGGTATTTCAATAATATCATCGAAGCGTCTAAATAAAGCTCGATCAATAGTATCTTCAAGATTGGTTGTAGCTATAAGCAGTCCTGGCGCATCGTAGTCTTCAAGAAGATTCAAAAGAACATTAACTACGCGATGCATTTCACCTACGTCTTGACCTGATGCACGAGTCTTTGCAATAAAATCGAATTCATCTAAGAGCAATACACATGGAAATGTTCGTACCGATTCAAACAGGGCCTTTAGGTTAGTGGCAGATTCACCAAGATACGACGATATGATTGCCTCAAATCGAACTTTTAAAAAAGGGAGACCGATATTCCAAGCTATTCGCTCAGCACCCATGCTTTTACCACAACCAGGTGCACCGTGAAAAAGAACCTTTTTTCTCGGCTTTAATCCAAAGTGAGCTAAACGCTCTCGAGCAACATATTCCTTTTCGATACGCTGAAAGTGTGCCTCCAATTCATCAGAAAGAATCATTTCATGCCTAAGGTCGTCACGCTCAATGACTGTAGCCAGAGGTATATTGTATCTTTTATCCGTTGGGATGATCGTACCCTCCGGTAACAAAGTTCTGAGTTCCTTTTTGAAACTATTATGAGATGAAATATTCTTATCCAAAATTATTTGAAGACGTGAAGCTAGTTTGCCATGTCCCTTACCACGCTCATCCTCAATAATTTTATTGGCGACCTTAATAAGGGCGTCATCAGAATCACCTTCGATTGATTTAAAAAGTCTTAATAATAGTTCTTGATTCATGCTCATAGTGTTCGCGACTGTGCGCTACACACAGCCTAAAGTAGGGAATAATTCGAGACTAGAAAATTGTATCATAAATATAGTGAATTTATATGCATTTGAACCTATGAAAATGTAGTAATGGCATTGAAAGTTATCCTCAAAGAATTTCATAAGAAATCTACACAAATACGGATACTTGACAATTAATGTGATATATGATAAAATGAGGTAAATCTTTCAAAAAGTCGCAGTACTAGCCATAAGAGCTTAAGCAATTGAACTCTTATAACTAGTACTGCCATTGGGTGGTATGTATAGCAAATTAAGGAACTAAACTATCAAACAATGAAACAAATTAATGTACTCATAGCAACAAAAGATGAACTAGCTAGCGACATGATGAAATATGGAATTAAAAAATTCAATTCTGAAAGCGATAGTCACGAGTTTGTAGTTCAATGCGATTCCTGCAATTCAGAACATGCTTTTTCGTTTCTAAAAAATTCAATTGAAAATCCTATTCAATTAATTCTTTTGGATGATGAACTAGACGGCGAAATACAAACATTCGAAATCAGCAAAAGGTACCCGGACCGTGCATATATTATAATAACTCAAAAGAGAGATATCTTACGTATAATTTACGATGCCAAAAAAGAATGGAATGTAAATTATATGGCGCACATCACCGGCGGAGGCAATTACAACATAGAGCGTATCGTTATAGCTTTGAACGGCTATCTTTCGTTTGCTAAAATCTAAATTACAACCCGTACCATTTCTTATATGGTCGGGTTTTTTTGTAACTTACTAATATGAAACGTTTGATCCTATTTTTGGCAGCAATATCAATGCCTTTTGCATATGTTCAATCTCAGCAAATCGTTCCGATACCGGATCATGATTTCTGGGACGTTTCGTATACCAATTATAAATTCCATTTCGAAGAAAGAGACGCAAGCCATTTAGAAAAAAAGTATCCCTACGCCGCAGAACAATCATTTAGTGAAATCGCGAAAGAAGTTGATAGTTGCTTTTCTGGTCACTGCCGTTGGGGCAATAAAATACATATTACCGATACAAGCTTATCTACACTTCTGCCGAAAACATATGCCTTGTGGAAAAAGGTTTCAATCATTGATCGTGAATATGAGTTTACAGGCGATTCGCTGTACTCGAGCTTCTTGATTTTTGCTTACAACACGTCGATCCAAACGGATAGTAATCAGATGGAGTTCTTTTTACAAAAGGCAATAGATGCCTATAACAAAATACCTGATCGATACATGACTAAGGCCTTGAGTTATTTACAGCTCAACTACATTGGTCGGCATATCAGGAAAAAGGATTACATCCTTGATTTTAAACTTTTAGCAAATCTTGACTCTGTATCGCGTGATATTACGGGGGATAATTTTTATTCATACACTGAGTTGTCTAATTACAATGAATGCTTAGGAGATTATCAAGCAATGTATACTGTAATTGAATCATGGCTACCGAGCTATAAAAAGGCATTATACTTTGCTGAGAGGATTACTCCGTCATCTGAACGAACATTTGTAGTACAAAGAATTCGGGAAAAGCTAATCTCAGCCTTGATGTCCGTGAACGGTCAATTACGAAAGGATTTGAATACCGAGATTGCACAACAATTAGACAGTTTATATTCGCAATCGGAAAATGTCCAAGAGTTTAAATATCATAATAACCTTATTATAGCCGGCTTCAACAACTCCCTTGGTTTAGGCAAAAAATATGAGGATCGACTTATGCTCCAATCAGCAAAGTCACTATATGCTGATGGTCCCCACAGATTAGATATGGATGTGACTATGGCGTTGAGTAATTTTCAATTGATAGCTTATAACAACAAACTATACTCGCTTGCCAAAAAGGGAAATATTGCTGTTTTGAACGAATGCGTGTATAACAATTCCCTTAAGAAAATTAACTACTGGGGATGTTTATCTAATACCTTTCTCTGTTGTGTACTCAATGGTGATTATGAAGATGCCGGTTTGATAAACAAATATATTTTGTTGGATGCGGAAAGTCATGGTAGCTCTTATATACAGAATTATTTGACCAACATTGCATTGATTCTTACTTACCAGCATCAACTCGATAGTGCTCAGAAAGTTCTAACAAGGGTGACAGATACCATCGAAAATTTCAAAGACTATTCATGGTATATGGGTACTAAAGCGACGTCATACCTTATGCTACGGAATTTAGCAGCTCTGAGAAACGATGGAATCACTTGGAATCATTACGATTCGATCTATAAAACTATTGGAGTTAATACATCTCAAATATTGGCACATGTCACCAATGAAGACACAAAATTCAAAAGAGATATGATTGATGTAAGGTTGTACAACCAAATCGATTATTATCAAGCGTGGGGGAATGAAAATTTATTGAGGAAACTAGCCGTTGATTCGCTTCTAATTTTAGCCAACAGAAATGATTCATTGAATAAGAAAATCTTTTCAGATTCTCTTAATACTCAAAGAGCCATTACTGAATCGAAGGCTAGAGAAGTTGAATTGCAAAAAGGAAAGGCTCAACTTAACAAACAACTTGCTGAAGAAATTGCTCGGGACAAGGATAATCAGATGATCCGTGGTTTTCTAATATTCCTGGTGATAATGCTGGTGGTTGTATTCGCGATGCAATTCAGAAATAATGTAATAAAGAGAAGAAGTGTTGAATTCGAGCTTGACAGCTATAAAGGAGCCTTTTTCGGGCATGCTATCGAGAAAAGTTTTCAATCCATAGAAACTAAGATTCATAAAGGAATAATAACTGAAAGCAGAGCAGATCTTGAAATAGCAAAATCCATAACCAATGGACTATCCTCATTGTTTCATGAAGTAGCCAACGACCTTCCTGAAAGTTCAAATTTATACAGAGAGATTCAGTTGGGTTTGATATATGTCGCTACTATGTCGTTAGTATATAAAAACGAAGTTGAGGTTATACTGAATGTAGAGGAAAGTGTAGCCGAAAATATTGTTTTCCCCCAGAGACTATTAATTCATCTATTCGTAAATGCTCTTGAGCATGCGCAGTTGCGAACAAGAGAAAATTCAAAAATTATAATAACTCTATATCATAGCGAAATGGATAATGCATATATACTCACAATAATGGATAACGGCATCGGTTTTGAGAAGCCAGTAAGAAGAAGCCGAAAAGGACCGGGTGGATTATCTATTATGGAAAGAGGTTTTATGTATTTCAATCAAACGAAACAGAGATATTCAATACAATTTAGTTCTCATTCAGATGTTAAAAAGCTGCATGAAATTGGCGGCACTTTGGTAACTATTAAATTATTTAAAAATGATAAGTATTAACACTCTAATTGTTGATGATGACAAAGATTCGCGACTTATTATTGAGTCGGGTATTAAACTATATAATGAGCACAATACTAAATATCAAATTCTAGTTGTTGGGGTTGCAAGTAATTATGAGGAAGCGAAAGCGATTTTATTGATTAAAGATATCGGTCTTATTTTCTTGGACATAAATTTACCAGACAACCCTACTGGTCTGAAATTGTTTAGTGAAGTCAAAGACGTGTCATATATTATTGTTAGCAAGAATAGGGAGGCTTGGGAAATCATTTTTAGTGAAACGAATAATAGACCTCACGATTATATCAAGAAAATATCTGAGGGCAATTTTAATATTGATAGAGTTGTTAAGTCAATACAAAAGTATTTACAAGAAAAAGGTCCTAAGCTTCATAAAAGTATAATTAGGTACAATGGGTACGTTATAGATATGAATCAAACTCTCTGTATATCAAGGCCAGTTCTAAAAATTCAAGCAGTCAGTGACAAAGATATATTCGAAATTGTAAAAATTGGTAAGAATGAAGGATCAAATGATAATCATCACTTTTGTATTAACCGAGTCAAATCTTCACCATCTGAGCTTTCCTCACAAGTTTTAGATAGCATTAATATTTCAGATAATAATCCCATATTATCCCTTGATCACATTGTTGAAGCTTTTGAACTAGATGCAAATTCATTAATACGTATTTCGGATAGTATTATTCTCAATATTGCATTTGTAGAGAGATATGATACCAAGAAAAGGGAATTCTTGATCAAAATATCCAATTTTTCTGTTCCCAAACTAAATGTGCAACAGGAAATATCTGCTCTACTTAAAGGAAGCTCTAACCAAAAATATCTTACCCCTGATATTGAACAACGCATAATGGAATCCGTTAGCGCTAGATTTTATCGTCCATAGGACTATTTTATCGTGAAATTGTTGGTTTGGTCGGGATTCCTTTTACCTCGATTGGCTTAGTTGTTTTTTTGTATCGACAAACGATATAAACGGCAATGCCATGAAGAAGTCACTTACAACGCACCGGAATAAACCAGATACTCTTCAAACGGAGAAAGCATTTTACAAGCGTATTGAGCAAGATCTTTACGCAATTAAAAATGCTAGAAAAAGCGCGGCGAGTATACCTGCTCGCCAAATGGTCTCAAGTCGTATTGAACGAATTCAGTTTGCCATTCCTCTTACTAAGCATGTAACTAAAAAATTGCTAATGCTTCTCAAGCAATATGAGTTACTAGCTTTTGAAATTCAAAACAGCGTACTATGAATAGCTCTAATAATTCTATGCTTTTAGACGCATTGCAGATAGAAATAATAGCCGATTTAATTATGACTAGGTTGGAAAAGCGTTTGAGTCTAAACCAAGATAAGTGGCTTGACCTAGATCAAGTCAAATCTATGCTTCATATCAGTTCTTCAACCACAATTCAGGACTTAAGGGATAAAGGATTGATTCGATTTTCAAAGATTAATGCGCGCACAATTCTCTACGATAAAGAGTCCATCGTTGAATACATCGAACAACGTGTAAAAAATAAATTTTGAAGATGAAACCGAACAATCCAACACCTCTTACCAAACTGTATTTCCTTGGTACTCAATTTGATCCTGGAGGCTACCAATGACATTACTTTGTGGCCGGTAGCTGTATCTCAGTCTTGAGGTAGTAGCTACTGCTTTGACCTAAATGTTCATTCTTAAAATATAAAATACAAAACAATGGATAATCAAAATACAGTATCGATAATCGTCATAAATGACATTAAGAAAAATGGACTGGCGTCCATCGATAACGCCCACGACGCTTTTCAGGCGGAAGTCCGATCTCTTGGAGTGCAGTATGCAGCACACAACTTACCTGAAAAGTCTGCACTCTCCATCGAACCTTTGATAGAAACAATCCGCGCAACATACGAGCGCATTCACAATGACCACTCTTTAGAATTGGCCGCAGGCATTAGAACCGAATTGGCCGAACTCGATATACACACTGTACATCAGAATCTCAAGGAGCTAAAGATAAAGGCTAATACCTTCCGTAATCAAGTTGACTCACTGCGCGAAGCGAAGAAAAAGTACGTTGGGAAACGTACAAAAAAGGACATCGATAAGCTCAACACCATCCTTACCGGCTTCACTATAGTAGAGACACTAGGCTACATACTGTCCTTCATCCAGATGGGCGATAGTATTTTACTCTCGATAGCCTGGGGGCTTCTTATTGGAGTAGGTATTGCGGTATTTATACGGTCTCTGGTCCTATTCCTCAGGGATGGTGCAGGTGCGAAACTCCCTAAGGTCGTCAAATATCTCATTACACTTCTCGTATTCGCTATAGCCACCGGACTTGGACTATTGAGGTACTTCAGCGTCAAGTCCGATCCGGCAAATGCGTTTGGCCAGTCTGTGTACTCTCCGATAATCTTTATACTCCTCTCGTACTTCATCATCACTGGAATAGGGCTGTACGTCTACCACTATTTTCCTACGAACGAAGAGTTAGAGGAAATCAAGAAAGCAAAAGCAGCTGAAGATGATGCATCCACAAGGGAACTGGAGCTGATCGAGTGTGAGGATCAGATCAAGCGGTGCAATGAGAAGCTGAATCTCTTTGCTCAAGTACATGCCTTGATGATCCAGGCCGCGAAGGACTTCTATATCCGAGTGAATAGCCACTTCAAGTTTTCTGTAGGTAACTTCAAGAATATTAACAGAATAACAAGAACTGACAACATTACTCCTGACTGTTTCACCTTGCCGGTCGCTGACTTAGGCCTACCAAACTATGATGCGTGGGCTACTACCGAACTAGATACCAAAAACACCATTACCAACCCATGAAAACTATAACCCTATCGATTGTGGTAGCTATAACAGCTACCACAATCCTTGGTGGTAGTTACTGGTACTACCTCCAAGCCACCAAAACTTCAATTACGGTCATGTATGATATTACTGATCCACTTCACGCAGCTCCAGACACTATTGCGTTAGCGAAGCACATACGAACCGCTATGCCGGACTGGGGAACGAGCTATGTACGCGTTTTAGCTATAACCAACTTTACGATCAATAAAGCCGCAGAATTCAATATTTCGGCAAACTTTCCTCTCATTTCAAATCCCAATACTAGGGAACGCAATCTGCAATCAAACGTCAATGAGATTGTGGGGCACATAATGGCACTGAGCAAAGTTGATACCGGTAGGAATAGATCTATCGTGTACGTCCCGATAGTGACTGAATTGAACGCATTGGCACAATCAAATGCAAGGAATAAGCAGCTCATTGTTTTCAGCGATCTTATGGAGAATGACTCTAGCTCTTTTAGTGCATATAGGAGCCATGAGCAATCAATGCTCAAAGACAGTCCAAAATCAGTACAGGAGATGTTTGAGGATAAAATTCACATGGGCAGTCTAAAGGGCATAAGTCTGTATTTGCTGTACGATGCCCCAAACCCAGCGGCCCAAGATCGTTTTCTAGCAGTTGCAAATATCTGGAAGCAAGTATTTCAAAAGCATGGTATTGATACTGTGATTATCGGTTCAAACATATCAGTAAACTAAACGCCATGAGTAAAACACCAGAAATACTTGGAAATCTCTTTGTGTCTATCATAAAGGTTATAGGTCAAGGAGTGCTCATTGCCATACTCGTGGTGGCCAGAATTCTCTCAGGGCTTCTAAAACTCATAATCACATGGCTCGAAAATCTACTACAATCATCAGACAAGCATTGAAAAAAGCTCTACAGCGTATCGGATGGTTCTCAACGAACTATCTGATACCTTTTTTAGAGGAATGCCTTCAGTTCGCTTCTGCAATACTCGATACAATACTCAAGTCTTTGGAAAAACAGGATCACGGGTATCATGCCGCCTTTGTGAACTCTGACCAGTTGCTTTCAAAGTCAAATCAGGGGTTTTGCGTTGATGGTGATCGCAAGCTCTCGGAAGAGCACAGCCACCGAAACATGATGGTGTGTGCAGCTACTGGAATGGGAAAAACCTCTTGCATTTGCGTTCCTTTCATTTGCTCAACGAATGCTTCGCTACTCATTAATGACCCATCCGGGGAACTTCTGAAAATTTGCGGTTTGGAGCTGCAGCGCCAGGGAGTAGAAATTAAAGTCGTTGACCTAGCCAATCCATCTCGTAGTTCGGGATTCAATCTTTTGGACTATTGTCATTCGCACTCAGACATTCAGAAAATTGCGGGTATGCTCGTTCGAAGCAAACTTGGTTCAAGCAGTAATGATCCATTCTGGCATATTCAGGCGGAGTCCGTCGTGTCCATGGCAATGAAAATAGCCTGCGCGCAAGCTCCGAAATATAGAACTATGGGTAACGTGTTTCATATTGTGCGCTCACTTTCCACCAATACAAAACTAGTCGATAAGCTCGTGGTTGTAAGTGGAAATCCAGAAATCTTGGAAGCGTATAAGGCATTCATTTCCATGGATATAAAGCTCCAAACTTCAATACAGGCGACCTCTCTAGCGGCCCTTCAAATATTCAATGACCCCTCTGTCGCAAAGGTAACTTCTGCAAGCACCATTGATCTATCAACTTTACGAAAAAAGAGGGTCGCCATATTCATCCAATCCAACACTACAGACATGAAGTACTACTCGTCGTTGATCAGCATCTTCTTTGAGATTTTTGTTAAAAACTTGATGTCTGAACTGCCAACTTCTAAATCAAAAAGCGTGTATATCGTACTTGATGAAACGAGTTCACTTTACCTACCATCACTGTCCATTACTCTGGCCAACGGCAGAAAATATCGGTCAGGCATCCTCTTAGTGCTGCAAAGCTACGAACAGCTACAGGACATCTATGGCAAGCAGGACGCAGAAAGCATGCGGACGAATACATTCGGTAGGCTTTACATGGGTGGTGCAAGCCATACCACGAGTGTAGAGGTCAGTCAGATGTTGGGCAAGTATAGCTGGGAGGACTCGGAGAGACGCAAAAGTGGAGTCCGAGAGTTAATGACCCCTCAGGACGTGCGGCAGATACCGACAGACAAAGCTGTACTAATTTGTTCTAACTATCCTCCTATGCTCCTGGACCTCAGGCCCTACTACAAGAACCCATTCCTTCGGCTCAAGACTAATACTCCATTTGGTAATCTGCCTGGCGAATTGCCGGTAGGCGAAATACCCCTATCCAGCTTATAAGATGCGAAAACAGAGAACAAATACTGGCGTCTATAAATACCTTATAGAGTGTGGTGTCCTAGAAAATGGCACAGACGAGGATATTGCCGCCGCGAGACGTAAATATTGGAATGAATATACAAGGATACGGCAAAGGAAAAAGCGTAAGCAGGAACGCCGCGAAATCGTGGTTACGTTTGATAAGCGAGATATCAATTTCGTAAGGAGCACGGCCAAAGCCAAATCTTATACTATTCAGGACTACATACGCAAATGTGTCCAAGCTGACATGAACAAATCAATTGTCATACCGCATAAAGAACTAATCTCCCAAATTCGCCAAGCAATTCAGCAATGTGCTAATGACCTTGAAGATATAAAACAGAGAGAGGGGAAGACGTGGTTTACGCTTTCACGGACTTTTGATGATGTGGGAACTATATTATCAGATACTCATAAATATGTGGCCTCATTGATTGAACGCCAACAATCGGTGCAGCAAAGTATCAAAACAGCTTTAGAATCCAATCCGAATTTCATCACAGAATTGATTTCAATTATGGAGGAATATGATTATAAAGTCATTGACAAGAAAGTCGGCTAGTTTCAAACAGCTTTTGAAATACGTATTGCGTGATTGCGGTAAGAATACCTCTTTAGATGACCATTTAGTGGCCAAAAGAAATATACGTGGCAAGACCATTCCGAGCATAACCCAAGAGTTTATCGCTAATGAAGCTAATCGCAAAGTGCAGCGATCCAATTCTATTCGTATTTACCATGAAATCCTATCAATTTCCGTGAAAGATAGAGCGCTCGTTACGAAAGCTATGCTTACGGATTTGTCCGATAAATACCTTTCACTACGTAATAAAAACGCTGTTAGCGTGGCCGTTAGCCACTATGACAAGCAGCATATCCACGTACACTTTGTCATTGGGGCCGTTGAATCAGAAACGGGTAAGGCGCTTCGAGTTTCTAAATCTGATTTCTCAAAATTCAAACGAGAACTGGAAAACTACCAAATGATGAAATACCCCGAGCTTTCAAACAGTGTTGTGGGCCACGGTAAAAGCAAAGCTGAAGACAAGATATCTGATAAGGAATTTCAGGTAATTAAACGCACCAAGGCACCATCGGAAAAGCAACAGTTGAAATATGATATGGATGCAGCTTATCAAGATGCACTTAGTAGAGCTGATTTTCTACATCGGTTATCTGAGAGGGACATACGGACCTATTCACACCGAGATCAAATCAAGGGTGTTGACCACGGAAGATATTTTCAGTTCGGCTCGCTCGGATATGATTCCCAAAAGCTCAGAGAGCTAGATTTTCGAGACGTGGCAATCTCTGGTTTGCAGGTGTTCCGAGATGACTTAGATAAACGTGCTACGACTAAGGTCAACGATCAGTTTGACAGTATCGAAGACGAACTAGATTCTATTCGCGCTGAAGCCAGCACCAGGCAGAGCGATAGAGACGACATCTGGGATCGCACTCAAATACCTGATACGACTGAACCTAAATCAGACGAAGATTTAGATGAAGAAAGTACAGATACAGAACTTTAGAATGCCAGTGCGTTGTATAGAAAACATTCTTCATTGTCTAAGAATCATGTAACTTACCATTTCATAAATTACTGGACCGAATCATGAAGTTTGAACTTTCTTATTCAGCCGATGAAAAGCTGACCGCACTAAGTGCGCGATTACGCATTTTTACTCAGGATAGTAGAAGATTTGACAGATCTATTAACGAGGATGTCAAATCATTAAATCTGAAATATAACCTCTCGTTACTCATTTCAAAAATAATACTCAACCTACGCCACGCCGATAGTAGTAGAGAAAACTTCGAAAGCATAATACGAGAATACAATACAACAAATGGCGCAACCCTAGTTTTTGAAGACTTTCACAGCATTTTTTGGGTACGAGAAGTCTTAGATGAAATAGTCCTGCCAGAGACTATAAGATTCTTCATATGGCAAGTCGGACACTATGAGGCGAAGGGAGAATCAATCTATATACCCGAAGACAAGATTGATATGGTCCGTTGCTTACAGCTCTATGCAAGAAACCAAGAGGAATCATATAAACTGACAATCGATGAAAAAACCTTCAAAAGCATCTTACTGGGTGCTAGCGACGAGGTAGTCTCTCTGTTTCTAGATGGCCAGAGTATTTTGAAGAAGGACAAAATCGAAGGGCAATATTTTTGGGAAGGTAACAACAAATACAGTAGCGATTTACGTAATGAAATTACTTCCACCTTATGGCTATTAATTTCTGAAGAAGGAAAGGAACTCGAGCAATTTAGAAAGTACTTCAAGTGTTTAATCAAAACGGAAATTTGGTTTAATGATCTGAATCAGTATCTCACTTATGATAACCGTCTGAGGTTGTCTGAACTTGCTGTTCAACTCTTGCATCAAGAGAAAGATTTACTTCAAAGTGGAAATGAATACGCAAAGCTATGGCTTGATGCACAAAAATATGTTCATATAAGTATTAAGGAGGAAATACCTAAAGTTGATTTTGATTATTCAACTCCGTTACGATTTATTGAAAGTGTCGATAGTTATGCGTGGAGGTCTAGGGATGTTTTTGGTTGGCAAGAAACGAGAAGCTTTTGTTCATTAGCCTTGAGATTCGTAGTAACAATGGTGCTTCGACCTGATTCGCATCACCAACAAACTTTGGCTATTCTAAAGGATATTTCCCGACCCTTTTTGTTGTGGATACTCTATGATTCTATTCCAAGAGATTATCCTTTTCTAATACCATTCCTGCTCATTGATTCGGAATTGACGCCGTTAGCATTCAAACTTGTAGATAAAGTTGAAATTGATCGTCATTTGTTAGAAACTGAAAGTGAAGATAGTGGCGAGAAGAAACTTTCAATTCATGCTGTTAGGTATACAGAAAGCTGCAAAATTAAGAGTGTAGTTTGGACGGGCATGTTTGAGCTAGTCCTTGATCATTTCGCGCATTCATACAATGCTAAAGGCTTGGATAGAGGGGCAGTGCTTTCCGAGATACTTATGGATTTGGCAGAAAAACTCTTTAGTATAAATTCAAGTAATGAAGAAAGTGTTATAAGACATACTATACTTCGAAAACTATATGATGAAGTCCTCAAAAAGATAAGTTCAAAACGTATACATTATAGCAATGTATACCCAGCTCCTGTCATAAGGCCAAGACTTGTGCATGAAGTATTGCCGCAGATGATTAGCACAGTGACTACTAAGCTGCAAAAGGATGATTCGAATGATAGTAACTTTATTCAGTTGTCGTCAGGATTACTCGATTTGGCCGTAGAAATGATAAGGGTCGCAAATCTTAGAGTGTCTGACAATGAAATTACACCAGAACAGGGAGCAGATAATAAAGAGGCAAAAAATGGACTTATTAGGCTACTCGCTAGTCACATTGCTGATTTTTACGATGTGCAGAATTTCCAAAGTGATTCCTTTAAGCCCGGTGACATAAAACAAAGGAAAGTAAGAAGAGGCCTCTATGAATTTGGTTTTGAGATTGTTGATTGGGGCTATCTCTTTTTGAATATAGAAGATAACCTATTACTTAGCTCAATACATCAAAATTTTGCTGATTCAATAGTCTTTAATACAACTGAAGGTACATATGATCCTCAAAATATGGATCAGCTTGAGAAAATTAAGCTTCATTTAAAAGCATTGTTGATAGCCTTTATCGGCATAAAACAGAAGTCTGACGCATTTGAATTGGAAGGTCTTCCAGTCAGTACAACTTTAAAAAAGCTAGAACGTTGGATTAAAGATATTGCACTTAAATATTCTTCTAATGATCTTTCTAATAGTAGAGTTAATGTTTTTGAAGAACCGTTCCGGTCACTTGCTAACAATGTATATTACCAATCTTTGTCAGCACTCCTGTTTAAAGGCGTGAATTATTTCGCGGACGGGACGCAAATTGAATTCATAACGGCCTTTTTCCGGGATAGCGAGGACGCTGCGTTAATGCTTAAAGCTATCAATATGCTAGATTCCGCGGAGTTGACAAGTATTATTTCAGAAAGACTTAGATCATTAGATATAGATAGGTTTATTACCAAGGTGACTTCCACTTCAGAACTGGAAGCTGCTCTGATCGACGCAATTAACTCTTCAGACCATTGGGATTTAGCTGGGCCTCTTTTGATTAAAATACAAAAGCATTTGATACAGATTAATCACAACACGGAGCAAGCGCAAAGCTTCTTGTTTGAAGTCAATCTCTTACTCGCCTTTAAGCAGAAAGATGGCGAGAAAATTTTGCACATGGAGATACCTAAACTAGATTTTAGGCCGCATGAGATAAATATCCGAGACATCAATAAAAAGCGATTCTTTATTGCTCTTCATTGGATTCACAATGAAAAGAAATATGATCTCGCCATAAACGAATTGCGAGCACTTCTTACCATGGACAGAAAGAATATTAGGTACGCATATCAGCTATACCAAGCTCAAACCCTCAAAGCAATTAATACTAATGAATCGGAAGAAACTAATTGAAGCAAACCATGATTGGGAGCTTTTTGTTGGAACATTATCAGAAGATGAGAAGCAAGGTCTTACTGGCTTATCGGAAGCAATAGCTGTCAACCGTATATACTTTTATGCAGAAACTGGCGATGCTTTACGCTTTGATCAAGCTGTAAACACTTTATCTAATCGTAATCTATATGATAAGGACCTCGTCCCCGTTATATATAACTTCTATTTAGAGAGAGGTATGCATCAGGCCGCATATTCTTATATCAGGGGAGCTAAAAAATTCATTCAGGATTTTGATGGTAGCACTCCTAATGACATCGAGGCGCTTTACTCAAATGCCATTACAGAGGGTTTGCTGCAATCTGTTAAAACGGGCATGTCAGATCTTCGCAGTATTGGAGCGAAACATATTCCGCTAGTAACTCCAGATATTGTAAATGATAAGAGATTGTTGGGAGAATTCATTCTGGGAGAACTTGTTCACGCCTCCAAAGTCTTAGTAGATAAGATTCAAGGTGTCAAAACAATTCCTCATGAGGATAGGTATAACGATCTTCTTTTAGCCACACTTAGGCTTAGATTTCAGATTTGGGCATGGACCATTACTGATCAGGCGAGAAAAGGATCATCGCCAAGCGGAAAGAATGCCGGAGAAACCGACCTTATCATCGAAGCTGGAAGTCAAACAATCGCCTTATTCGAGGCACTAATTTTAACAGGTAAGGATAGTACAAAAACCCAGAGCCATGTATTGAAACCCTTCGGCTATGATAAGAAATTGGATCGTTATTATATGATTGTTTACTACAAAGGCCAGCCTGATAGCCTTGAGCATACTTGGACTGAATACAAAAAAGAAGTGCAGGCTAGTCCATTCACACCAGGTTTTGAATTGGATGTTGCAAAAGGTTTTGAGGATATTTCATCAAAATTTGATGATGTCAATCATCTGAAGATTGCCAGAAGTATACATGGCAGCAATAAAGTTGAGATGTACCATATTCTCATCGATTTATCCTAATTGCCCATTATAAGTTGATTTCCCTTGTACTATGATCACTATCGTTATTTTGAGTCGGCAGGACTTATATAGCGTTTTCGTGGCTAGGACCGGTGTCTATTTCCTCATGCAGAGCCGTCATGCTTTGGATCGCATATGAATTCTTTAGCTTCTAAAATGCAAAACTGGTGCATGGGTAGCAAGATTGCATTGGAACGGTTCCACTCTATCTGAAGATATAGTTTGGAATAGTTCCAATGCTTTCTTGCCAAAGGAGAACCCTTTGGATTCCCAGAACGTGCAAATTGGGAAGTGCCATTTCTGAACAAATCAGGAATTTTTCATTTTTTGAATAAGTGTAAATGTTCTTTTATTAGAATTTAAAGAGATATATTTAAGTTAATAAAAACCCAGTATGGCTTTCATAAGGATACTTCTGATCAATCTCATGCTTTGCCTAATGGCTATTGGCTCCGTGGCACAAACTACGGGAACCTGCGGTGATGGTAAAGTGGCTCTCACAACTACTAAATCTGGCTTAGGAATAGTCATCTATTCAAACGATCCTGAAACCATATGGAATGCTTTTAGGCTTGCAAACTTTTCAATCTCTCAAAAGGACACTGTAAAGATTTTTCTATTGGGTAAAGGCGTGGAAGCTGAAAAGGTTAGCACGGCGAAGTTTAACATCAAAGGACAAATGGAGGATTTTGTAAAGGGAGGTGGGCAAATCTTAGCCTGCGGCACTTGTTTAAAGATACGAAAGGAGAGTGGGACGGAGCTTTGTCCACTTTCTACCTTAGCTGATCTCTACAATATAATCAGCCAATCCAATAAAGTAATAACTTTCTAATATGGAAAACAGAAAAGATCATTGGGAGCAGGTATATAGTACTAAGCAGCCAAATGAAGTCAGTTGGACGCAGGATATCCCGCGCACATCGCTGGCTTTCATACACTCCTTTGACCTGCCGAAAACTTCTCGGATAATCGACATAGGCGGTGGCGACAGCAAACTTGTTGATCACTTGTTGGATGAGGGATATGAGAACGTTGCCGTCTTGGACATTTCAGAACAGGCACTACAAAGAGCGAAAAGCCGCTTAGGTGATAGGGCGAATAAGGTAGAGTGGATAGTATCTGACATCACCAAATTTAGTCCTGTAAAGTCATACGATGTATGGCATGATCGGGCGACATTCCACTTTTTGACTACAGTAGAGGAAATTAAAGCTTACTTAACTATTGCTCGTAAGGCAGTCAAAAGCTACATGGCATTAGGAACTTTCTCGGATGCAGGACCGAAAAAGTGTAGTGGCTTAGACATTCACCAATATAGCGAAAGCGAATTACAGAAAACTTTGGAAACGGGCTTTGAGAAGCTGAAATGCATTACGGAAGATCACATTACACCATTTGACACCAAACAAAATTTCTTGTTTTGCAGTTTTAAGGCTAAATCATAACAATATGGAAAATCGGATATATATTGTAATGACACTTTTATTGTTCCTCCTACTAGGATGCAAAAAAGGCGGGGAAGTGACTCAATCGGCACAATGCGTGCAGATTGCAGGAGCTACATTTACTTCGAATTCAGGCAAAATGTTGCAGATTTTAAATACTAAATGCAGCGGTAGTAATTGTCATTCTAGTACTGGACCAGGAGCGCCGCATTGGACATTCAACACTGTTTATGACAGCCTTGTCCCTCACTTCAATCACATGTATGAATCAGTAATTCTTGAGCAAGAAATGCCTCCAGATACAATGCCACAATTAACGCAGGAAGAAATTAATCTCTACAAATGTTGGAAGGAATCGGGATTTCCGCAATAGGTTTCTCAATTCTTAATCTCTTTAATATACGACTTAATTTTTTCTTATTATATTCGCTTCATGAGGCTAATGTCATTAGTAATGAGTGTACTCATTTTAGTTATATCAGTACTTCCATGTACGGATGGCCTCGGTGTATCACCTAATATAGCTCCAACTTTTACCTCAGCACAGCACAGTGACCATGCCTCTGATCAGTGTGCTCCATTGTGTATCTGTTCCTGCTGTTCAGTTTCAACAGTTTGCCAAAAGGTTCATGAATATATTGCTCTCAGAGCCACTACATCAATAGAGTACATTGCATGTACCACATCTTCAATAGCCTCTGGAGCTGCTGTCTCTATATGGCAGCCTCCAAAAACAACGTGATTTCTTAGGATTACTACTCCGATACTTTTACAGTATGCGGTAAGTTTTTTTTAATCCATCCTTAATTCTTAATGAAAAGCAAGACTAAAGTGACTAAGAAGTCATGGGTCTACCGCTTGCTAAAGTTTCTGTTTATAGCCGTTTGCGCTCTTATTCTTTTTCTGGCAACAGTTGAAAGATTCTGGCACTACTATAAGCACGTTTCGCATAGCAGCAAAGCGACAGACTATTCTTCACAAAAAAAATGAAAAAGCGTGTTAGATAATATTATAGATTTTAGTATAAAGAATAAGTTCATCATTGGGTTGATGACTTTGCTTCTTATACTGTGGGGAGGCTGGAGTGCGGCCAAACTTCCCATAGATGCAGTACCTGATATCACGAATAACCAAGTTCAGATCATAACAATTTGCCCTACACTGGCTGGTCAGGAAGTTGAACAACTGGTTACTTACCCAATTGAGCAAAGTCTTTCTAACCTGCCAGACCTTGAAGAAACAAGAAGTATATCAAGATTCGGTCTGTCAGTTATTACCGTAGTTTTTGACGATAAGGTTGATATATATTTTGCCAGACAGATCATCGGAGAACGTTTGAAAGATGTGGGTGATAAAATACCGCAAGGAATCGGAACCCCTGAATTGGCACCTGTAAGTACTGGACTTGGCGAGGTCTATCAATATATATTGCATCCTAAGAAAGGAAGTGAAAACAAGTATTCTGCGATGGAGCTGAGAACCATGCAGGACTGGATCATCGCTCGCCAATTGCGCGGCACTCCGGGCATTGCAGAAATAAACAGCTTTGGTGGCAAATTAAAACAGTATGAAGTTGCCATAAATCCCAATAGGCTAAAAGCAATGGGAGTTTCAGTTCCTGAAATTTTCAGTGCATTGGAAAAAAACAATCAAAATACGGGGGGAGCATACATAGATAAAAAGCCCAACGCATATTTCATTCGTGGAGTTGGGTTAGTGACTTCACTAGAAGATGTTGGGAATATTGTAGTCAAGAAAAATGGCAGTTCTGTTCCAATACTTATTAAGGATGTTGCAAAGGTCCAGTTGGGAAATGCTGTTAGATATGGGGCACTGACCTATAACGGAGAACTTGATGCTGTAGGTGGAATTGTACTCATGCTCAAGGGGGCTAATAGTAACGCTGTCGTAAAAAGCATCAAAGAAAAAATCCCAATGATTCAGAAATCACTACCGGACGACGTAGTGATTGAGGCATTTATTGATCGAAGTGACTTTGTAGGAAGGGCAATTACTACAGTTAAGAAGAATCTGATCGAAGGTGCTTTGATAGTAATATTTGTGCTGATCATTTTCCTCGGTAATATCCGCGCAGGTATCATTGTAGCCTCGGCTATACCGCTGTCTATGCTCTTTGCATTCGGAATGATGAATCTATTTGGTGTATCAGCAAATCTCATGAGTCTCGGCGCTATAGACTTCGGATTGATCGTAGACGGTGCTGTTATTATTGTGGAAGCTTCACTATATCTTCTAGAGCAACAAAAGAAGGAAGTCAGATACACACAAGAGGAAATGGACGAAGCTGTTAGCTCAAGCACTAAAAAACTCAGAAACAGTGCGGCTTTCGGGGAAATTATCATCATGATAGTGTATTTCCCAATTCTTTCACTTGTGGGAGTTGAAGGCAAAATGTTTGGGCCAATGGCCAAAACAGTACTTTTCGCAATCATTGGCGCAATGATACTTTCTCTTACCTATATTCCAATGGTAAGCGCACTGCTTCTCCCCAAGAAAATAAGCCATAAGAAAAGTTTTAATGAGAAGATGATGGATTTCTTCCATAGGTTATATCAACCGATACTGGAAAAAGCCATACGCACAAAATTTATTGTGGTAATGGCGACAGTAGTTCTGTTTGCTGTTGCTGTTGTCATTTTTAGTAAGATGGGAGGAGAGTTTATACCAACACTTGCGGAAGGAGATTTCGCATTTGAATTTAGAATGCCTTTAGAGACCTCCTTATCTCAAAGTATAGAAACCTCAATGCAAGCGTCAAAAATCGCTAGGCAATTCGACGAGGTCAAACTGGTAGTAGGCAAGACGGGTGCAGGTGAAGTGCCAACAGATCCTATGCCTCCAGGTTCAACAGACCTTCTGGTAATTCTCAAACCTCAAAAGGAATGGAAATCAAAGAAATCGTTTGATGAACTCGGTGATGAAATAGAAGAAAAATTGAAGGTATTGCCAGGCGTATTCATCGAAAAAAACCAGCCGATTCAGATGCGATTCAACGAATTAATGACCGGTATTAAACAAGATGTAGCAATAAAAATATTTGGAGAGAATCTTGATAGCCTAAGCCAGTTAGGTAAAAAAGTGCAAGACATTATTATCAATGTCAAAGGAGTTTCTGGCCCTCAGGTTGAACAGACAGAGGGGCTTCCTCAAATCAATATCGAATATGATCGTCAAAGACTGGCTAATTATGGATTAAACATAGAAGATGTAAATGCCATCGTTAGTACCGCCTTTGCAGGTAAATCTACCGGCTCTGTTTATGAAAATGAACGCAGATTTGACCTTGTTGTACGTTTGGACAGTGCATATAGAAGTACCATTGACGACGTCAGCAATTTGGTAATACCACTTGATAACGGTGAGCAAATACCGCTTTCACAAGTTGCTACGGTAGACTACAAGCTTGGTCCTGCCCAGATCAGCAGGGAGGCAGGTAAGCGAAGAATAGTGATAGGATTTAATGTGCAGGGAAGAGATGTCGAAAGTGTTGTTAAGGAGATTCAGCAAAAACTTGCTACAGATATTAAACTACCTACAGGTTATTACTTCACCTATGGAGGCACTTTTGAAAATCTACAGAAAGCATCCCAACGATTGATGCTCGCCGTCCCGGTCTCCCTCCTGCTTATTTTCATTCTGCTCTATTTTACATTTGGTTCCTTCAAGCAAGCTGCATTGATTTTTACTGCCATACCTATGAGTGCTATTGGTGGTGTATTTGCTCTTCTCATTCGTGGTATGCCTTTTAGCATTTCTGCGGGAATAGGCTTCATTGCATTATTTGGGGTAGCGGTACTTAACGGCATTGTCCTGATCGGGACATTCAACAATCTAGAAAAGGAAGGGTGGCACGATATGATCAAGAGAGTCATTGAGGGAACACGAATAAGATTACGCCCTGTACTTATGACCGCTACCGTCGCATCATTAGGATTTTTACCAATGGCACTTAGCCATAGCGCTGGTGCGGAAGTTCAAAAGCCACTCGCTACCGTAGTGATAGGAGGATTGATCTCTGCTACATTTTTGACACTGTTTGTATTACCTCTACTCTATATAATAGCTAACTCAAAGCTTACTTTCTGGAGGACTAGAAAGAAAGGTGTGCTACCTGCTTGTATACTGCTTTTTATATGCATTACACCATACTATGTACAAGCTCAGCAAACAAGTGGGGGCGCGACCCTGACTGTTGATGCATGTACGCAGTATGCTCTTACAAATAATCTCGCTATAAAGGCTCAAAGTTTGCAAGTTACAAGTGTCCAAAAATTACGTCCTTCTGCATTTGAGATTCCAAAAACCGATGTCAGTTATCAGTTTGGGCAATATAATAGCATCAACTTTGATAACGCCTTGCAGCTCTCGCAGACAATCCCTTTTCCAACGCTGTTTGTTGCCAAAAACAAACTTATAAGCGCGGAAGTAAAGGGAAAAGAACTAAGCAAGGAGGCAATGGAGTTTGAAGTAATGGCTCAAGTCCGAAACTATTACTACGAGTTGCAATATCTCAAGATCAATCGGGCAAAGCTTATCCATCTTGATAGTCTCTATATGGATTTTGTAAACGCTGCTTCTGTCAGATATCGATCAGGTGAAACAAATAAGCTTGAGACAAGTACAGCTCAAACCAAACGAGGTGAAATCAACCTCCTTCTTACCCAAAATGAAACGGACATAGGCAATGCATACACCTCCCTCAAAACGTGGATGAACAAAGTCGAGGATTTTGAAATCGATAAATCCGGATTCTTTACCCCACTATCTATCACTACAACTTTGGATAGCACTGCGGCATCTCGAAATCCACTCGTGAAAATTTTGTATCAAAATGCACAAATCGCAGAACGTAATAAAAAAGTTGAACGCTCACTCGGTTTGCCTGAATTTAGGCTTGGGTACAATAACATATCATTAATCGGCAATCAGTCTATAGATGGTCGCGACGTCTATTTTCGGTCAACAGATCGTTTCCACGTTGGAACAGTTGGAGTAACTATTCCTCTATTGTATGGTGCGACGGCAGCACGTATCAGATCACTTGAATACCAGAAACAATCGTATCAGGCTACCGCACAGAATGAGGAAAAGCAGATTTCTGCTCAAATCCAGAATGGTGTTCAACAGTATAATCAGTCTCTTAAAGAATTCGAGTACTATCAAAGTCAAGCAATTCCCAATTCCAGGGAGATCATTGAGGCTGCAAAAGCGGGGTTTAGAGCCGGAAGTATTGATTATGTAGAATATCTACTCGCTCTGCAAACATCTACTGACATAGAACTCAATTACTTGAAGTCGATTCAAAAGCTCAACAGGTCTGTTCTGACCATTAATTATCTCATCAGCAAATAACAGAAATGAAAAACAAAACCATCATATATTATCTGACTATAGCGTTTGTATTCACATTAAGCTCTTGCGGTGATAAAGGCAACAAAAATCTCTCCGATTCATTAGCTGAACACAATAAGCAATCTGATAACTCAAAAGTCGAGAGTCAAGAGAAGCCAGAATCTGTTGTAGCTTCATTGACGGAGGACCAGATCGAAGCAGTAGGCATTCAAATCGGCCATATTGAATTTAAGGAGTTGACCGCAACGTTAAAGGTTAATGGATCGCTCCGTGTACCCAATAACAATAAGGCCAATGCAACTTCACTATATGGAGGGGTTATTAAGTCTATTAATGTCCGTTTGGGGGATCACGTTAATCAAGGTCAAATAATCGCAACAATCTCCAATCCGCAGTTCATAACCCTTCAGGAGGAATATCTTAGCACTGCCACCAAAATTACCTTTGCAGAGCAGGAAGTGACGAGGCAAAAGGAGTTGAATGTGGGGAATGCCGGTGCGCTTAAAAATCTGCAAAGCGCTTCTGCTGATCTAGGCGCGCTACGCACACGGCACGCCTCTTTAGAACAACAACTCAAATTGATGGGGGTTAATCCAGATAAACTTACGAATGTTACGTTAGTTTCAAGTGTAAGTGTGCTTAGCCCCATCAGTGGCACAGTAAGTAATGTCATAGCAAAAATAGGAAGTTATGTGGATGTGTCAGCGCCGGTTGCCGAGATAGTAGACAATGACCAAGTGCATCTTGATTTAAATGTATTTGAAAAGGACCTTCCTATGCTTAAAGAGGGACAAGTAATACATTTTAGGATAACAAATAACTCAGGACAAGATTATGCTGCTAAAATTTATTCCATTGGGGCATCTTTTGAAAATGAGAGTAAATCCATTCCGGTGCATGCTGTGATAGCTGGTGATAAGAAGGGATTAATTGATGGAATGAGCATTACAGCTATCGTAAGTTTAACTGACATAACAAAGCCCGCCGTTCCGAATGAGGCTTTAGTTAGTAGTATGGGTAAAGATTACATTTTCATTGTTACTGATAAAAAGCCGGAAGCAGCCGAAGAATCAGAGGAAAAGAAAGGAGATTCTAAAAAGGAAGAATCTGACGGAAAGAAAGGGGAGGAATCAAAGACTATAAACTTCGAAAGAATCGAGGTAGCTAAAGGCATTTCAAACTTTGGATACACTGCAATAACTCCTGTTACCGATATTACAAAAGACACAAAACTCGTAACAAAGGGCAGCTTTTTTATAAATGCTAAACTGACAAATAAGGGAGAAGAGTAACAATGATTTCAATACAGATTTTATGGGAAAGAATAGGAAAAAAAGCACTGATTCTCGTTATCAGCGCTACATTTTTATCCTCTTGTGAGTGGAAATTCAACAAGGAGGGTTTGAGCCCTTGTGAGGAACACGCAGCTGATTGCATTAAAGATGGACGCTGCGCAGGCCATCCGGATTGTGCAGCACATGAACATTGTCCGAACGGCAGTAAATGCGTTTTGCATCCTCAATGCGTCGCATACGAAAACAAAATTGATTCTCTTAAAAAGGTAAATACAGATACAGTGAAAAAGTAAATGAAGGTGGCATATGTTCAATATTGCGTGTCTTTGATTTTGATACTGAATATTTTCTCATGCGGTATAGATAACAGTAACGGAAATATTTTGGTGGAACCGCTATATAACGGCAAAAAGCTTGAAAAAAGTGATGTATATCTCAAATCAGGTACGCGGACTAACCCAGGCGTAGCTTTATCGCTATATGATACGCACACTAGTACATCTGCTGACGGTGAAGCCTACATACGAGATCAAGTGCCAGGCGAATATTATATATATGTCGAAGGGGAATATATGGGGCTAGCTGTGAAAGGGGAATCGAATGTAAAAATCGTCCCACGATATAGACAAAATGAATATCATTTAATAGTGTATATGCATCAGTAAAAAGAAATAATATGACATCAAATAACTCAAATTCAGTTTCAGCAGGGTCTAAGCACAAAAGAGCATTAATGATTGTGTTTACCATAACATCGGTATATCTGATAGCTGAAGTTATTGTAGGAATTGCCTCAAACAGTCTGGCTCTCTTATCGGATGCGGCGCATATGCTAACGGATGTCGGAGGCCAGGCGTTAGCCTTATTTGCGATTTGGATGTCTTCTAAATCAAGGGACAATAAAAAAACATATGGGTATTACAGGATTGAGATATTTTCTGCACTGATAAACGCTGTTGTATTGCTTTTTATTTCGGGATATATCCTTTTCGAAGCATGGCAACGGTTTAAAAATGTACCATCCATAGCTGGTGTTCCTATGCTAATTGTGGCTTCTTTAGGGCTTGTGGTAAATCTTGTTTCAATGAAAATACTAACTGCTGGAGCTAAAGAAAGTATAAACATCAAAGGTGCATTTCTGGAAGTAATCAGTGATATGCTTAGTTCTGTCGGAGTAATAATAGCAGGTATAGTTATCCTAATCACCGGCTGGCTATATATTGATCCAATCATCAGCGTATTGATTGGGTTATTTATACTGCCAAGAACATTTAAACTGCTTAAGGAGTCGGTTGATATCCTTCTGGAAGGTACTCCAAAGGATATTGAGTATGAAAAAATAGAACAGTTTCTCAAATCACGGTCTGAAATCCTCGAGATACATGACTTGCATATCTGGACTATTACTTCTGGGATTTATGCTCTAAGCGTTCACATAATCATGGATCCCCGAATACAATTGGATGCGGTTAGCCAAATAAATACATTCTTAAAATCAGAACTTAAATCTCAATTCAAAATTGAACATGCAACTATTGAAGCACATGTGAAGGATAACAACTATAAACCAAATATTATTTGATGAGCATAGGTCCGGTTGGAAATTTTTATTCAAACGATAAATTGCCAAATATTTTGAGAGATCTTTTCAAAGCTTTAGTTGGCACACTTACTGTTTGCTTTTTAACGAACTGTTATTCCTTTTGGAATAGAAGTTTTTTTCGATCAGAGTTTTCAATTCTGATCAATACGGCAGCTCCATTGTTAACCTTACTATATCTCATATTGGCTATTTACAACAAAAAAAAACTAAGGAAACGACTACATGAACAGTACGAGAAGTTTTTTAATAAAAATTAAAAAGGTGTTTAGTGTTCTTGGACCTGGATTAATAACCGGAGCCAGCGACGATGACCCTTCTGGAATAGCTACATATTCACAGGCAGGCGCACGATTTGGCCTCGCTACGTTATGGACGGCGCTCATCACGTTCCCACTTATGGCTTCAATTCAAGAGATGTGCGCTCGAATTGGTATCGTAACTTCTGTCGGACTCACCACAACCCTTAAAAAGCACTATCCGAAGCCAGTACTTTACTTGATGATGATCTTTAGCGTACCAGCAATAATTCTAAATATAGGAGCTGATATTGCAGGAATGGGCGCGGTGGCCAACTTAATGTTCCCAAGTGTACAAGCAGGAGTTTTTAGTGTTTTATTCACGTTGATTCTTATTGTAATGATTGTGTTTCTTCCTTACAATAAAATTGTTTCCGTATTGAAATACCTTTGCCTCTCTCTTTTTCTCTATATCGCGGTGCCATTTTTTACACATCCGAACTGGAAAGCAGTCCTGCATAATACTTTTATACCTACCATTACTTTTGATAAGAATTTCCTAGAAATCCTTGTGGCAATTTTAGGAACTACAATATCGCCGTATCTCTTTTTTTGGCAAGTAACAATGGAAGCCGAAGATGTAAAGTCCTCGAAACAACTGCTACTAGCCCGTTCTAAAGTATTAAGCACTACCGAGCCTGACCAAGCAAAGCGCGAAAGCGGTTTTATAGCCCTATTTATCAGAAAGATGCGATTGGATGTTACCTTAGGAATGCTTTTGTCTAATGTGGTTATGTACTTCATTTTGTTAGCTACCGGAAGTACTTTATTCTCTGCGGGTATTCATCAGGTTGATACTGTTGAACAGGCAGCAAAGGCTCTAGAACCGATTGCCGGAAAGGCATCTTATTTAATATTTACATTAGGAGTGTTAGGCACGGGGTTCCTGGCAATACCAGTATTGACTGGATCGCTTTCATATATTGTCTCGGAAACATTCGGATGGGGAGGCAATCTTGAGGATACCTTTAAAGAAGCAAAGCTTTATTATGTAGTAATCGTACTAGCACTGATTTTAGGGTTACTTACCAATTATATTGGTTTAAGCCCTATCAAAGCACTTTTATATACAGCAATTTTATATGGTTTGACATCACCAATCCTTATTGGAATGGTTTTACATATTTCTAATAACAAAGAGATTATGAAGGAATGCACCAATAGTATGCTTTCAAACATCTTGGGATTCATAACACTTATCGTCATGACAATGGCGGCGGGAGCGCTACTATATTTTCAATTTTTATAAAACATCAAGAAATCAAAAAATCTTTAATCTCAAAAAAATATCATGGAAACACATAATCATACTAGTCACATACACGGTGCTTTGATTGAACAGCTTCTAAAATGCGTAACAGCTTGTGAAAATCTAGGAATGGCTTGTTTAGACCAGAATGAGCTTAAACTCTATATCTCCTGTATTGAACTATCTCGTGACTGTTCAGAAATATGCTTTATGACCGTAAAACTTTTGACAAGGGATAGCGAATACGCTAAAGATATTCTTGAATTATGCGGAAAAATTTGTCGCCACTGTGCCGAAGCCTGTTCTAAACATGAATTTGATGAAAGTCAAAAGTGCATGGTTGAATGTAATCGATGTGCGGATGATTGTCATGCTCAAATGGAAAGTAGCCTGTAGTATGCTCAGCTAAGAAGACTCAATTCTTTACTAAAACAAAATAATCATATGTCTGAAAAGTGTTGTGAAACGGATCAAAAGGGGAATCTCAAAAATAGTTTACAAACAAAACTGCCAACCGGAAAAGATGAAACTGTAAAGGTTTCAGATAACGGAGAAACTGATCCTGACGAAGAAGAGGAAGAACATGATGAAGGGGAAACAGGCTGGAAATCACATTGGCCGTTACTGTCTGCGCTTGCCATTCTCGTTGTAATGCTGACATTGGAATATGGGTTTAAGATCGTACCAAAGTTTCCGGTCAATCTGATCATATATGCCATTTCATATTTACTTGCAGGCTACAAGGTGCTCAATCTTGCTTTCCGTAAAGCTATACGGTTTGACTTCTTCAATGAGTTCTTCCTGATGAGCGTAGCAACTATAGGCGCTTTCTCCATTGGTTCCTACAGTGAGGGCGTAGCTGTGATGGTGTTTTACTCCATCGGAGAGTGGTTTCAGGATGCAGCAGTGGAGAGGGCTAAGCGCAGCATCAAAGCTCTATTGGACATACGACCCGACGAAGTGACGGTGCTCAGAAACGGATCAGCCACAACAGTAAATCCAAGTGATGTGCAGATAGACGAGATCATACAGGTCAAGGCTGGCGAGAAAGTAGCTTTAGACGGAGAGCTAAGTTCTGAAATAGGGTCTTTCAATACTGCTGCTTTAACAGGTGAAAGCAAACCAGATACTAAGCGTAGTGGTGAGCAGGTTTTAGCGGGTATGATAAATCTCGACAAGGTTGTTGAGGTCAAGGTTAAGTCTCTTTTCAGAGATAGCAAGCTCAGTAAGATTCTGGAAATGGTACAGGACGCGACAGCACGAAAGTCCCAGACACAGCTTTTCATAAGTCGCTTTGCGAAGATATACACTCCGATAGTATTTGCACTAGCCCTTGCTGTTTGCTTATTGCCTTATTTCTTTGTGCATCCTTATGTATTTACTACCTGGTTTTACAGAGCGCTGGTTTTTCTTGTCATAAGCTGCCCTTGTGCGCTTGTGGTATCTATTCCGCTCGGATATTTCGGAGGGATCGGATTAGCCTCCCGAAACGGCATACTATTCAAAGGCTCAAACTTCCTCGATGTGGTCACTAAAGTAACTACTGTGGTAATGGACAAGACAGGAACGCTTACTAAGGGTGTATTTAATGTGCAGGAAGTTGTAGCCGAGGGGATGGATAAGAATGAATTAGTCAGGATCGCAGCAGCAATAGAAAGTAACTCTACCCATCCCATCGCCAAAGCTATAGTAATCTACGCGGGTGAAGCGGCTAAAACAATAAAGGCAGATGGTGTCGAAGAGATATCTGGTCATGGTTTGAAAGGAATCGTGGACGGAAAGACCATATTAGCAGGCAATACGAAGCTGTTGAAGAAGTTTAATATCCTTTATCCGCCATCCGTAGAATCCCTCATTGATACTGTCGTAGTAGTAGCAGTGGATGGAAAGTATGCTGGTCATATCACTATTGCCGACGAAGTAAAGGAAGATTCAAAACAGGCGATAGAAGATATGAAAGCTATCGGTATTAAGCCAGTCATGCTATCAGGTGATAAGCAGGAAGTAGTAACAAAGGTGGCTCGGTCGATAGGGATCGAAAATGCCTATGGTGATCTCCTGCCGGAAGGCAAGGTAGAGAAAGTCCAGTCGCTAAAGAATTTTGGTGAGCATATTGCATTTGTAGGCGATGGAGTAAATGATGCTCCGGTAGTCGCTTTAGCTGACGCAGGCATAGCAATGGGAGGATTAGGCAGCGATGCCACGATAGAGACGGCAGACATTGTAATACAGAACGACCAGCCATCCAAGATCGTTAGTGCGATCAGGATCGGCAAAATAACACGTAGCGTAGTTTGGCAGAACATTATTTTGGCAATGACGGTAAAGGTTATAGTGCTTGGTTTGGGAGCCGGAGGGGTAGCTACGCTTTGGGAAGCTGTGATTGCTGATGTAGGTGTTGCTCTGCTTGCGATATTGAATGCTGTGAGAATACAGAGAATGAAAATTTGAAAACATAATCTCGACCAATGTTCAAAGCTATTACAAGAAGTATCCTGATTTTATCAATCGTATCCTTTTTTACGGATATCTCGACTGAAATGCTCTATCCCATTACGCCACTTTTTCTAAAAAGTATAGGGTATGGTGCGTTATTAATTGGAATTATAGAGGGTGTGGCTGAGGGAATTTCGGGACTAAGCAAAGCATATTTTGGAGAGCTTTCAGATAATTTAGGAAAGAGACTTCCATTTATAAGAGGGGGGTATTGGTTAAGTGCAGGGGCAAGACCGATGCTGGCAGCTTTTACATTCCCTTGGTGGATTGCTACATCTCGCTCGCTTGATTTGCTGGGTAAGGGAATTCGTACTTCGGCACGTGATGCCCTATTGTCTGATGAAACAAAAAAATCCACCAAATCTACAGTGTTCGGATTTCATCGGGCTATGGATACATTCGGGGCTGTACTCGGTCCCTGTATAGGACTGATATATCTTCATTTCTATCCCAATACCTATCGGCCAATGTTTCTAATCGCTTTTATTCCTGCTGTTCTCGCAGGAGTAACGTTATTTTTTCTCAAAGAGAAGGAGCATACAAACAGCGGTAAAAAGTTACGTTGGAATATTCTGGAGAGTTTTACTTATCTAAAGAAAAGTCCACGAGAGTATAAAACGTTACTCATTGGGCTTTTAGTTTTTACACTATTTAATAGTAGCAATGCATTTCTGATATTAAAGGTTAAGATAAGTGGTCAAAGTGATTCTGCTACTGTTTCTGTATATGTTTTCTATAATCTCATATACGCCCTTTTCTCATATCCGATGGGTAAGCTTGCAGACAAATTTGGCTCGAAAGTAATTCTATGCTCAGGGTTAGCGATATTTACCTGTGTATATGCAGGCATGGGCTTGAATAGCAATATATATGGCTTCTATATCCTCTTCTTCTTTTACGGATTATATATGGCAAGTACAGAGGGGATTAGTCGCGCATGGGTAAGCAATATTGCCTCAAAATCAGATACTGGCGCAGCGTTAGGAATATATACAGGTCTGACAAGTATTATGACACTTCTGGCGAGTGTCATAGCAGGTTTCCTATGGACAAACTTTTCACCTTCGTTGACGTTTTTTGTTACTTCAGGGGTATCTTTTCTGGTAGTTATTTATTTCATCGCTGTTGTTAAATCAAATCCCATTGTGGAAGCAGATTAATTAAACCAACCAAAATGAATTTTACAATTGAGTTATCTATCTTACTCCTCATACAATTGATCGGCAGTTCTTCATTTGCTGTATTTGAAGTGGAAACTCCGGCGTTAAGAAAGATTCTGAAATGGCTAATCCTAGATGTTATTACAATCTTATTGTCTTTGTGGATCGGTCATTGGGCATTAGTATTTCCTTCCATCATACTTATTGCCGGAATACTCTTTCATTTCTGGTTTTGCCGAAAGAATGGCATTGATCCATTTGATGCAACACCTAGAAAGAAATATTACATGCTAAGAAAATGGTCTTGGAAAGAATAATTTATTTAGAAATCGAATATAAAATAAGTCTTAACTATATTATGAAAAATTTAGAAATAACTTTCGGGGCACTACTGGTATTCCTACTCACCCTAACAGGTCAGCTTCAAGCTCAAATATCCTCAAGTAAGAATAGTCTAGTTGAGTACGAATCTTTTAGAGCGAATGAAGTTTCCAAAATACCTAAATATGCTCGCTTCAAAAGTGAGTCCCAGGTCCTTTATGCAAATTTTGAATCTTGGGCAAAGCAAAATTTTGAATTGACGGGTGAAGTTAGTTTTAAGCTACTATCGAGGGATAGTGACAATCTTGGATTGGTTCATTATCGCATTCAGGAATTGTTCAATAATAGGCCGGTAGAATCTTCAATGTATATTCTGCACACAAGAGACGGTAGAATTGTAAGTATGAACGGGACCTTGTATGATGCTCCTGCGAGACTTTCTAATCCTTTAGTAAGTGCATTTGACGCACTGAATACTGCTATTAAGTTAACTGGTGCTTCTTCCTACATGTGGCAGTCGCAGGATGCTGAAAAAACACTAAAACAAATAACGAATGACAGTCTTGCCTCATTCTATCCAAAGGCAGAGTTGGTATACCTTCCATATTTTGTGAACTCGGAGCTTGATTTCAGACTTGCTTTCAAATTTGATATTTATGCATCAAAACCTCTATCACGGCAATTTCTTTATATAGATGCCATGACAGGTGAAAAAATAAAATCTGTCAATAGAATCGAAAGTTCAGATGCACCTGCAACAGCTATTACGGGGTACAGCGGCACACAAACGATTATGACCGACAGCATAAACGGCTATTATCGACTCCGCGAATATGGACGGGGAAATGGAATCACTACCCTTAACGCACAAACCTCAACTAATGTGTTCAGCGCGATTGACTTTACCAATTTAAGTACTACATGGAATAATGTTAACTCAACGCTTGATCAATATGCTACTGATGCCCATTTGGCCAGTGAGGCGACTTATGATTTTCTAAACACAAAGTTTAACCGTAATAGTATCGATAATGCGGGTTTTGGATTAACCGCTTTTGTGCATTATGATCTCCAATATCAAAACGCATTTTGGGATGGATTTACAATGAATTACGGTGATGGATTCAATAGACCCTATACTTCACTTGAGATAGCGGGGCATGAGATTACTCATGGACTTACCCAATATACTGCTGATCTAAACTATCAAGATGAAAGCGGGGCTTTGAATGAATCGTTTAGTGATTGTATGGGTGTTTCTATCAGGCAATTTATAATGCAGGCAAGCAGTGTAGAATACAGAATAGGAAACCAACTCGGAGGTGCATTTCGGTCAATGTCAAATCCTAAACTCTATGCTCAGCCAAATACGTATTTAGGCAGATATTGGGCAGCTGCCGGAGGGCCAGATAATGGCGGGGTACATACAAATAGTGGGGTACAGAATTATTGGTTTTATCTGGTCGCACATGGTGGATCAGGCACCAACGATAATGGACAATCCTATAATATTTCTGGTATTGGAATAGATAAAGCGGCAGCTATAGCCTTTCGCAATCTCACAGTGTATCTTACACCAAGCTCGCAATATGCCGATGCTCGAACATACTCAATCCAATCGGCTACGGACTTATATGGGGCATGTTCTAATGAAGTAAAGATAGTAACCGATGCATGGTATGCAGTGGGCATAGGAGATTCATCAGGTGCTGTTGCGTCATTCACACAAGACGCGACAACAGCTTGTTCGACTCCAGCTAGTTTTCACTTCACAAGCACCAGTAATGATGCATCAAATTATACGTGGAATTTTGGAGATAATACCCAAACCACTAATGCCCCTAGTCCTACCCACTCTTATACCTCGTATGGGGACTATACTGTCAAGCTACTGGTTTCTAATACGTGCACATTAGATTCAATTGTAAAAGTCCAGTTAATACACGTTACAAATATGGAGCCGGTAGTACAAGGAGCTACTATTTGCCAAGGACAAACTGGATTACTTACTACTACTTCAAATTCTCCCATAGATTGGTATGCCTCAGCTAATGGAGGTACTCCGATATACTCGGGTTATTCATTTACCACTCCATCCTTAAATAGTACTCAAACATACTACGCCCAAACCAACATACCTGGGAATTATCAAAGTAATGGCGTCTTTTTAAATAATTCTGGCAACGGTAGTTACTTCACGAATTCAGCTTTTCATTATCTTATTTTCAACTGTTTAGAAAGGCAGACTTTATTGTCAGTTGACGTAGACGCTCAAGGGGCTGGGAATAGAACTATTGTTTTGCAAGATAATACGGGTAATACCCTTAGGTCTGTAACAGTAAATATACCAGATGGTCAAAGTACGGTTACTCTTAATATACCCATACCTGTTGGCTTCGGATTGAGGCTTGGAATAAGTGGATTTGTCAATCTCTACAGAAATACCAGCGGATCATATTATCCTAGCCCTACTACTGATAGTACGATCATCATCACTAACTCAGATATTGGATTGGCTGTATATAACTACTTCTATAATTGGCAGACTCAAAATGAGCCATGCATCTCTAATCGTGTTCCAGTGCAAGTAGTCGTTTTGAATAATGGAGGCAGCTTCTCAGCTCATTCCACAGGCACGACCGTAGTCTTTAGTTCAAATGCCGTTGGAATGGGAGTTAGTTATCAATGGAGTTTTGGTGATGGAACTAGTTCTACATTACAAAATCCTTCACACACGTATGCAGGTTATGGCAGTTATAGAGTAAAACTCATCGAGTCTAATGGGGCTTGTAGTGACACCTTGATTCAAACTATTACGGTTAGTGTCAATGGTATTACTGAACTGAATAACAGCGTATCTATCAAGGTATTTCCCAACCCTGTTATGGATGAATTGCATGTATCTATTGATGCTCAGGAAAATAGTGCCTCAGTCGTAACTATTACTAATGAATTGGGGCAAACGTTGATCTCCAAAGAAACATCTTTAATCTCGGGCGAAAATAATTTTGTAGTAGATGTAGCATCCTTTGCTGCCGGAAATTATTTTCTACGTGTCGCAAATGACAGGGGATCGGGAACAGCCAGCTTTCTAAAAACTAAGTAACTTTTTATATCACCTAATTATCAAATCAAAATTTAAATCAAAATGAAAAGGAAAATCTCCACGATTATTATTGCTGTGATACTCATACTCACAGGGCATTCGAGCATGGCACAAATGAGTGCTATGGACTTCAACAAAATGGATTGTAACGGAACGAGCATGCGACATCTATTTGCAGACCTAGATTCAGGGAAAGCAGTTTTACTCCACTTCTTTATGCCTAACTGTGGTATGTGCCCACCTCCAGCTCAAACACTCCAGCGTATGGCTAATAATATCAATGACATGCATCCGGGTCTGGTAAAGGGATATGCCATCCCATTTAATAATACGACCACTTGTTCATACTCCGCTTCATGGGTTACAAGTAATGGATTATCTCCATTCTATACACCAATGGACAGTGGCGCATTGCAGGTTGCAAATTATGGAGGATTCGGTATGCCGACTGTAGTTGTTCTCGGTGGCATGGATCACAGAATTATGTATGTATCACAAGCGTTTTCTAATTCCGATACTTCTGCGATCAGAGATAGCATCATGACTCTGATGATGAACACTACAGCGATAAATGAATTACCTAAAAACGTTAGCGCGTTTAGTGTATTTCCAAATCCTGCTTGGGGAAATGTAAGTATTAATTTGACTCTTACGACAAGTTCAATAGTGTCAATGGACATCTGCGATCTGACAGGGAAGCAAATCGCAGTTATATCAAAAGATCAAAATATAAATGGACAATTCTCAAACAGCTTTAACACACTACAACTTCCGAACGGTTTGTACGTAGTTAACGCACGCGTCGATGGCAAAACTGTTTCTCAAAAAATGACGGTACGGAATTAATGATTCAACGTTGTACCATAAGAGCACAGGCATTTATCATATTTATGGTAACTGCTTGTGCTTTATCTGCTCAAAGCTACACAAATGCTCCGGGTGACAGCATTGTACGCACTACTACTTTGGGTACAACGATAGTTATGAATATTATTCAAAGACATCCAACCAATGATACTTTGCATTTTCATTGGAAAAAACTAAAAGTCTCTTTACCGAATGGATGGCATGCATCTATCTGTGATAATGGTCTTTGCTTTGGGTCACTTGTCGATAGTGGAATGATGATACCAATTGTACCAGGCGATGATGGACTTATGAGCATACACTGCACACCTGATACAACTCTCGGGCAAGGAATTATTCAGTATACCTTGTATGAAGAGAAAACAGCTGCTTTTGTTGACACGCTTACTTGGATTGTCGATGTCACACCTACAGGATTACTAACTATGGCACAGGATGCACCAGTTATCAATTATTCAACGGGGAACTTGTCGGTAAGAAATACAAAGGGATTGTTTTCCTGTATAGAACTATATGACGCAGCAGGAAGGCTGCTCTATCAAAATACAATTGACCCTTACGAAAATAGCTATCTAATAGATTTACCTTCAAATAGCGGCATCATAGTAAATTTGAAAGGAAGCAAAGCCAATTATTCAAGAAAATTAATAACGCCATAGGATGAAGTCCATATTCCTCTTTATTATATGCTCTCTTTCATTCAGTTTGTGTAAAGCACAAAACGCACTGACTATTCCTCCACCGCTTGCAGGACCTAATTTTCAACTCAACGTCCAAAGTGGGTCGAAAATCTTTTACCCAAGTACAAGCACACCTACGTATGGCGTTAACGGACCTGTGCTTGCACCAACACTGATAGTCAATAAAGGAGATAGCATTACTCTCGCGGTTCATAATGGATTGAATGTTTCAACTACCATGCATTGGCATGGCTTACATGTTTCAGCATCTAATGATGGTGGGCCTAATAAAATAATCGCTGTCGGGGCTACATGGACCCCTTCATTTATCATACGAAATAACGCTGGTACGTTTTGGTATCACCCTCATGGTGCAGGACAAACTGACCCTCAAGTATCTAAAGGTCTTGCAGGAATGATAATCATTCACGACAGTGCTGAAGCACAACTGAACCTACCTACAACATATGGTATAGATGACATACCACTTATTGTGCAGAGTAAAGCTTTCGATGTACTACAGCAAATAGCAATTTCTACGGAAATGGATACTGCTGTATTTGTCAATGCAACGGTAGATCCAATTTTTCAGGCTCCGGCACAGGTAGTGAGATTTCGCTTGCTCAATGGAAGCAGCATGCGTACATATAATTTCGGGTTCTCGGCTAACCTTACATTTCATCTGATTGCCACCGATGGTGGACTTATAGATACTCCAATCGCTTTGACGAGACTTAGATTATCACCGGGCGAGCGAGCAGAAATACTGGTAAACTTTCAAGGCATGAATGGCCAGTCAGTTAGTTTAATGAGTTATGCCTCTGGACTCTCTCACGGTATCTATGGGTCTGCAATGGTTGGTCTTCAGGAAGATACTATTGATGGCTACAGCGAAAACTTCCTTAATGGAGCTGATTTTACTATTCTCAAAATCGGGGTGACAACACCTACGGGGACACCAGTAACCACGATACCGGCGAGCCTTGTTCCGCTAGTACCATTTGACCGGGACTCAGCTACAACTATACGTACGTTAATGTTTGATACACTCAGGAAATTGCCATTGGATAGACCTAATCTCGCCGAAGGTCCTTTTGGAATTAATAACAGGAGTTTTTCAATGGATAGCATCGATATAACAATACCTCTCAATAGCACTGAGATCTGGACGTTGAAAAATAACACTTATGTTGCTCATCCATTTCATATTCATGATGTTCAATTTAATGTTATTGAGCAAAGCGGAGGAGTACCGTCTTCTTCGCAAATCGGGTGGAAGGATGTCGTACTAGTACCTCCGCTCGATAGCGTAAAATTTATTACAAAGTTTGAAACCTTCGCTGATGCTTCGACAGCTTACATGTACCATTGCCATTTGCTTCATCATGAAGACGATGGGATGATGGGGCAATTTATAGTTAGTGATATACACACCGGTATCGAAAATGTTTCAAAACAAATTATAGCTGTATATCCTAATCCTGCTGATAAACAAATCACAGTAATACCACAAACTATTGGAGATAAGTGTGCTCTAACATTAACCGATATTACCGGGCGGGAAATAGTAAAAAGGGAATACTCGGGAGGAACTAGTAATCTCATTTTGGATATTTCTCTGATCAATCAAGGTTTGTATAATCTCACTTATAAAGACACACAGGGAAGTAAAACGGAAAAAATTGTGATCAGTCACTAAATCGACATTGAAACTGTACATTAAGAATATGGTTTGCGCACGATGCAAAATGGTCGTGCATTCAGAGCTTGAAAAGCATGGATATCATCCATTAGATGTATCACTAGGCGAGGTTGATATACAGGAAACCCTCACTCCTCAGCAACACACTGATTTAAATAATGCGCTTTCAAGTTATGGCTTTGAACTTATAGAGGATAAAAAGGCAAAGCTTATAGAGAAGGTTAAAAACGCCGTGATAAATGTTGTTCACTACGATTCGGACAAAGACAACATGAATATATCCGATTACCTGGGACAGAAACTTCAACACGACTACTCCTACCTCAGTAAGCTCTTTTCAGAGATCGAAGGAACAACTATCGAGCAATACCTAATAGCTCAAAGAATAGAGCGGGTTAAGGAGTGGCTTTTGTATGATGAAATGACTCTGAGCGAGATAGCTAATAAGATGGCGTATAGTGATGTAGCACATCTCAGTAGGCAATTTAAAAAGGTCACTGGCATAACGCCATCACAGTTTAAACAGTTAAAGGAAAATAAAAGAAGGCCATTAGAGGAGATCTGAATTGTTCAAATCATATCCATGATTGTACAAAGAGCTTGGCTTCCGTTGTGAGTATTTTTGTGTTATAAAAAAACCATGACACATACATATCAAATATCGGGAATGACCTGCTCAGGCTGCGCGTCGAAAGTACAAGGACTACTTTCAAAAATACATGGAGTTGAATCAGTGCAGGTACATCTTGAACTTGGTGAAGCGGAAATATCAATGAATCGTCATATACCTACGACTTCATTTCAAGCAGCATTAAAAGACTACCCAAAATATCAATTGACTGAAAAGGTAAAAGCAGAGGTAAAGCCTCAAATACATATCACATCTCTATCATGGATAGAAACATATAAGCCAGTGTTACTTATCTTCTTTTATGTATCAGTCGTGTCGGCTCTTGTTTCAATATCGAGGTCTGGTTTTAATAGCATGCGATTCATGCAGGCATTTATGGCTGGTTTTTTTCTCGTATTCTCATTCTTCAAGTTTCTTGATTTAAAGGGATTCGCGGCAAGCTACGCCATGTACGACATTATTGCGAAGCGAGTAGCCATTTGGGGATATGCTTATGCATTTATTGAATTCCTGCTCGGGGTGGCGTATCTCACTAATTTTTATCCAATTGCTACTAATGCAGTGACATTGGTAGTAATGGGTGTAAGTCTGATCGGAGTATTGCAGAGCGTACTTGATAAGAAAAAGATACAATGCGCTTGTCTGGGAGCAATATTTAACCTGCCAATGAGTACGATTACAATAGTCGAGGATGGGTTAATGATTATTATGTCAAGCTTAATGATTACGTATTTACTCTGAGTTAGTATATGGAACATCATCACAATCATCCAATGTTATCTCCCGATATGCATGAGCATACGGATCACGCTTCTGGCTCTATGGCAGGGCATAATCACAATGACATGATTTCCGATTTCAAGAAACGATTTTGGGTAGTGTTGGTTTTGACTGTACCGATCATGATGCTCTCACCCATGATTCAACATTGGCTAGGTCTTCACCTGAGTTTTAAAGGTTCTTCGTATGTACTTTTCGCTCTTAGTACAGTTGTATTTTTATACGGTGGCTATCCGTTCTTTACTGGACTCATCAGTGAGTTAAAGAAAAGGACTCCGGGTATGATGACACTAGTTGCGTTCGCTATAACTGTTGCATATGTATACAGCAGCGCAATAGTTTTTGGTTTGCAGGGGATGGACTTCTTTTGGGAACTTGCAACATTGATCCTCATCATGCTCTTAGGGCATTGGATTGAAATGCGCTCAGTAGCTGGTGCATCACGAGAACTTGAGATGCTTGTAAAACTCATGCCAGCTGATGCCCACATGGTACATGGAGATCATGTGATGGATGTAAAAACGGATTCTCTCAAGGCCGGTGATATTATCTTAGTTAAACCGGGCGAGAAGATAGCTGCTGATGGTGAGATCATAGATGGTGATACATACATTAATGAATCTATGCTCACCGGAGAGTCGAAGCCAGTACATAAGCAAAGTGGAGCGAAAGTAATTGCAGGTTCATTAAACGGTAATGGAGCAATTAGAATCAAGGTAAATCATGGTACTAAAGACTCATATCTCTCACAAGTAATTAAACTGGTTGGGGACGCTCAAAAGTCAAAATCACAAACTCAGTTGTTAGCTGATCAGGCTGCTATGTGGCTTACGATAATAGCAATTGTCGCTGGTGTAGCCACTTTTCTCGGTTGGTGGCTGAGTGGATACGGGCTTTCATTTGCAATGGAACGCATGGTAACGGTGATAGTAATTTGCTGCCCACATGCACTTGGTTTGGCTGTACCTCTTGTAGTGGCGAAATCTACTGCACTGTCTGCACAAAATGGACTTCTGATAAAGAATCGAACCGCATTTGAAAACGCCCGAAAAATTACTACTGTAGTTTTTGACAAGACAGGTACTCTTACCGTTGGCAAATTTCTGGTGAATAATATTTTTTCTTATCAAAGCCAATTTTCGGTAGATGAAGTACTGAGGCTTGCAAGCGCTCTTGAACAAAATTCAGAGCACCCAATAGCGACAGGTATTTTGGAGAAAGGAAGAATTGGAAATGTACAGACACCTCGCGTCGAAAATTTCAAGGCTCTTACAGGTAAAGGAGTCCAAGGCACTATTGACGGTAAAGAGGTTAGCCTTGTAAGTCCAGGGTTTTTAAAAGAAAGTGCAATAGTAATACCACAGCAGGCGTCAGTATCAGATGTCGATACGGTAGTTTTTTTACTCGTTGATAATAGACTTGTAGGGCACATTGCACTTTCTGATGCTATCAGGCCAGAGTCTCAAAAAGCGATAGATAGTTTACGTGATGCACATATTAAATCCTTCTTACTGACTGGAGATAACGCGAAGGTTGCTAAAAGTGTAAGTGATTCGCTTAAGATGGATGGCTTCTACGCAGAAGTGCTTCCACACGAAAAACTCGAGAAGATCAAAGAATTACAATCCCAAGGGGAATTTGTAGCCATGACTGGTGATGGCGTCAACGATGCGCCAGCTCTCGCTCAAGCAAATGTCGGTATATCTATTGGTTCAGGTTCTGATATAGCTGCTGAAACATCAAGCATAGTATTAGTTAATAGCAATCCTGAAGACGTCGTAGCCCTCATCATGTTTGGTAAAGCGACGTATAGAAAGATGATCCAAAATTTATTGTGGGCTACAGGATATAATCTTGTGGCGATGCCTTTAGCTGCCGGAGTATTATACTCTAAGGGTATTATGCTTTCACCTGCTATCGGAGCTGTTCTTATGACAGTCAGCACTCTTGTAGTAGCGATTAATGCCAGTTTCCTGAGAATAAAGAAGAAGGATTAGGAATGGGGTCCGTGATCATTAAATACTTCAAAATGTATTTTTCATAATCACTTGGGTTGATCTTTAAACAAACACAGAATAATACTAAATAATGACAGGCGACGAAATCAAGATGATAGGAGGATATCAATTCTCCTCAACTTTAAAGACACTCTCAATTGATACGACGGTGGTAAACCTTTCAAATAGAGAAGCCCAAATTCTTGAATTTCTTGCCACACATTTAAACGGTATCGCATTAAGGAAGGAAATGATAACTTCTGTATGGGGATCATATGATGCTAAAAAGGGGCGAAGTTTGGATGTTTTCATTTCTCAATTGCGTAAAAAACTCTCTTTGGATAAATCTATCGTGATTGAAAATGTGTTTTCAAAGGGCTACACATTAGCCATAAAAAAACCTAAAACATTCAAGCTTTTTAGATAACAAATAAGTAATATTCCTTACCTTCACAGAGTGAAAAAAATGTCAGCCATATTATTGATTTTCCTATACAGCTGTTCGCTCGTCTGTATAGGAGGAGGCTGCAATTTTCATTTCTGTGGCGGACATCTTAAGGCCGTTTCTTGGGCAGTTCAATCTAGCGATGGTTGTAGTAAAGGTGCTCAAATGCCTGAGGGTTGCTGCAAAGATATTTCCGTAAAATGCAATACAGGTGACCAATCTTTATCAAAAGCTACTGTTGTCAGTATAGTCAAGTTTGATGTATCTCAAGATTGTCTATTCAGCGAAGTAAAGGTTGATTTTGAAATAGCTCCTGCACCTATTAACCATCATTTCATTGGTGAGCCGCCAGGCGTATATTGTTCTCGTCTATATCTTTCCAATCGTCGTTTGCTTATTTGATTTAGTGATTCTCACCACTTTCTAATGTGGTATGCCTGTTACTACTCAGAGCAGGCTTCTTGAATTTCTATTTCACCAATTAATATAAGTAAATGAAAAACATACTCATTTTGTTTGGAGTACTATTAGGCTCCATACAAGTTTCTGTAGCTGGAAATAATCAGTCACAAGCATTAGTTGAATTCACAAATACTGACACTACAGTTAAGACTCAACTCAACAATGTGCTATTAGCATACTATGACGTCAAAGACGCCTTAGTAAAAGACAATGAAAAACTTGCACTCAATAAAGCTAAGGCGTTGGTTGCATCACTGAATGCTGTTGACATGAAGAAGCTGTCACCTGCCGAACATAACTTCTTTATGCCTTTGCAGGAGAAACTATTGTACGATGCCGAGCATATTAGTAAAGCTCCCAATATTGATCACGCGCGTGAGCATTTCAGCTCTCTATCAAAAAATATTTGGTCTTTGACCTTTGCATTTAAGGCAAATAATGGCATACCAGCCTATAAAGACTACTGCCCGATGCAAAAGGCGATTTGGGTCAGTAAAGATGAGGGCATAAAGAACCCTTATTATGGCAGCCAAATGATGAGCTGCGGAAAAGTAACTGACACTTTGAAATAACCCACCCAAACCAAATATTGTATGAAAAAAATAATAGCGCTTAGTGCGATAGTGTTGGTATTGCTATCTGCATGTAATAGTAATAAGACAAACAATGATGATAGTCCTGCTACACCATATACTCCACCAGTTGGGGTCGATGGGAAAGTAATAGCTTCGCTCAAACCAGTCATTGATTCATATCTGCAATTGAAAAATGCTCTTGCAGAAGACAATGCAAAATCTGCTGCAAAAGCAGGTAACGAGATCACGAGCAAACTTGAGGCCGTTGATACAGCTGATATGACTAGTCCTCAGCGCACAAAATATAACGAGCTGGCAGATGATCTGAAGGAAAATGCCGAGCACATTGGTAAAAATGCAGATAAGATCGATCACCAGAGAGAGCATTTTGAAATGCTCAGCAAGGATATATATGACCTCGTTAAAGTATTCGGCGGAGGACGGCACTTATATCAAGAATTCTGTCCCATGTATGGTAAAAGTGGTGCCTCTTGGGTTAGTGAGTCTAAAGAAATCAAAAATCCTTTCATGGGTGCCGACATGCTCAATTGTGGTGAGGTAAAGGAGGAGCTTAAATAATTCTCAGATGCACTGGGTAAAAATCACAGCCATCGTCGTGATCGGCGGACTGTGTACTATTCAGCTTATACAGCCTGCCCGCAATAAAAGTGGGCAGGTTTCTACTAATGATCTTACGTCGGTTGCTCAGGTTCCTGTAAACATTCAGGCGCTCTTGGTTCGATCTTGCTACGATTGCCATAGTAGCAATACAAATTATCTTTGGTACGATTTTATTCAACCTGGTAGGTGGTTAGTTGAGTACCACATTCGGCACGGAAAGGCTTCATTAAATTTCAGCGAATTCGGTCATTATTCTGCGCGAAAAAGGATGAATAAATTTCATGCTATTGCTACAAGTATGAAAGAAGAAACAATGCCAATACCGTCGTACATTGCATTACACGTAGCAGCGCGTTTGACACCGTCCGAGCGGAAAGAAATATTGAATTGGGCAATTGAGAGTAATGAACGGTGCACTCAAATGCGGGATTCTATAGAACATCAAAATTCAAATAATTAAATAACTCAGTGATATGCGCAGCATTTTAATCAGTATAATATTGCTTTTTTCGACTTCCATACATGCTCAAATGGATATGACGGGAATGGATATGAAAGGCATGGATATGAAGACGGATAAAAAGGATAAGAAGTCTAAACGTAGTATGCGTTGGGGAAGAAAAGCACCCTTTATTGATCAAAGCTCGTTATCATCTTCAGAGATGAAAATGATGAAGGTCGATAGTACCCAATTTAACGACACCTTGAATCGAGCACCACTACGCAAGGAAACCCTCCGCGAGGAAAAAGCATCTACTTCTAAATATGAAGGAAAGAAAATACACGCTACTCCTCCGCATACAGTAAGATATGACTTGTATGTAGATGATACTATAGTGAACTATACTGGCAAAAAAAGGAAAGCAATTGCCATAAACGGTTCCATTCCTGCACCAGCGTTATATTTCACAGAGGGGGATACAGCTGAAATATATGTGCACAATAAAATGAAGCATGAAACCTCTATCCATTGGCACGGCGTGATACTTCCGAATCAGTTTGATGGTGTACCATATCTTACCACTGCTCCTATTAAACCCGGACAAACACACTTATATAAGTTTCCAGTAGTGCAAAATGGTACATACTGGTACCACTCACACACAAAAGTTCAAGAGCAGAGTGGAATGTATGGGGCTCTCATCTTTTACAAGAGAGAGGAGCCAGATATCAAGCAAGAAGCTCTCGTTTTAAGTGATTGGGCGAATATGAGACCTATGGAGATTGATCGTAGCCTGCATAATCAAACAGATTGGTTCGCAATCCGAAAGAACGCTGTACAAAGTTACGGAGAGGCGTTAGTCAAAGGCCAATTAAAGACTAAGTTTCTCAACGAGTGGAAGAGAATGACCGCGATGGATGTTAGCGACGTGGCTTATGACAAGTTTTTCATAAACGGGCAATCCGAAAGTACGCTATCAAAATACAAGGCGGGAGATAAAGTCATGTTGCGTATTATAAATGGAGCAGCTTCTAGTTACTTCTGGTTGAATTGGGGAGGTGGAAAAATAACAGTAGTAGGGAATGATGGAAACGATGTACAGCCTGTAGAAGTGGATAGGCTAATTATTGCCGTTGCTGAAACTTACGATGTAATTGTTACAATTCCTGATTCCGGAAGTTATGAATTCCTAGCTACTCCCGAAGACAGAACTAAATCAAGTTCTATATGGCTCGGCACGGGAGAAAGGCATCCTGCCACACCTTTGGGTAAACTAAAATACTTTGCCGGAATGAAAATGATGAATGACATGATGGCTATGAACGGAAATATGAAGAAGATGGACGGCATGCAAATGACTAATCAGGTGATGGACATGAATACCGTTATGTATCCTGAAATTTCAGGTGAAGAAAAGAGCCATAAAAAGCATAAAAAGGCTAAAGAAAAAGCTCAAAACCAATCTATGGGAAACATGGACATGTCGCATGACTCTACTATGAAGGGAGACGAAAATATGAAAATGAACCATCCTATGGCTCACAGCGATAGCATGTCTGATATGAATATGGAGACTAATAGTGCTGATATAGTTACGTTGAATTATGGAATGCTGAAATCACCCAACAAAACCACTTTACCCAATTGGCCCACTCGTACCCTTTACTTTGAGCTGACAGGAAATATGAATCGATATGTCTGGACCATCGGAAACAAGACTGTTTCAGAATCCGACAAAATTTTAATTCATAAAGGAGAGAATATCCGCATCATCCTTTACAACAATACTATGATGCGACATCCTATGCACTTACATGGTCACGATTTCCGAGTGTTGAACGGACAAGGTGAATATGCACCATTGAAGAATGTTCTTGATATTATGCCGATGGAGTCGGATACGATTGAATTTGCAGGAACTGAGTCAGGTAATTGGTTCTTCCATTGCCATATTCTGTATCATATGATGAGTGGTATGGGGCGAATTTTCAGCTATGCAAACTCTCCAGCAAATACGGAACTTCCTAATCCTAAGTTTGCTCAGCGGAAGTTGTTTCAAGATGACAGGGAGTTTCATACAATGCTAAAGGCTGGCATAGAAAGCAATGGTACTGATGGTGAATTTATGCTCGCTAATACACGTTGGAAAATGTCTACAATGTGGCACTTAGGGTGGCATTCGGAACATGGATTTGAAAGCGAAACATCTATTGGGCGATATTTTGGAAAGATGCAGTGGTGGTATGTATTCGTGGGGTTTGATTTGCATTATAAAACGATGAGCGCTGACATGAAAAAGTCGCCATTGGATTATTTAATCGCTCCAAATATATTTGGCAGTGAGCATAGAAATATGTTCGGTCAGATAAGCGATAAAAATAATCGACATACTGCAACGTTGGGGGTACAGTACACTCTGCCGATGCTGCTTATAGCAGAATTAAGGGTTGATCTTAATGGGAAAGTAAGGATTCAATTAAGCCGGGAAGATGTCCCGATCACCAAGAGATTGCGCTTTAATATTATGCTCAATACTGATAAAGAGTATGCTATTGGTCTGAGGTATATTCTTCAAAAATACATTTCGGTGTCTACACATTATGATAGTGATATGGGATTTGGAGCAGGTCTAACAGTTACTTATTAAATGCTTCGATTTACTTAATTAATTATATCGGAATGAATTGTTTAGATGTGATATTTTGCTTACATTTAAGCTACTAAGAATGAAAAAAGCAATTCTTTGCATACTTAGCATGCTGTATTTGCTTGCTGCCTCAGGAACACAGATTTCTGTTCATTATTGTCATGGCAAGTTTCAAACAATCACTCTTAACGGAAATCCTGATGAAGATGCCTGTTGCGGTTCTAAAAGACCGATGAAAAAGCGTGATTGCTGCGATGACAAAACTCTCGATATCAAATTAAAGGGAGACCAGAAGTCCAGTTCTACTAAGACATTTGCATTCTATCCCAAAACATCAGCTGCAATTGCTGTAGTTTCTTCCAGCCTATCAGATTTACATACGATTGTGGATGAAGACACTTCCTTCACATTCTACAAGCCCCGACAACGAAGTAAGGGAATCTCCTTACTGATCCTTAATAGGACATTCAGAATTTAGGATTATACGATATGTATTTTCCCTCTCTAGTATTACTGGAGGGGCTGTCGGTATATTTCAAATTAGTTTCATGTAAATTTTATAAAATGAAAAAGTGTATTGTCTTGGCAGCTGTTATAGCCATGCTATTTATAATTAATTCTTGTAGTAAAACTCAGTCGTCAAATGACATAAACTACAAAGCTGCGTATATAGTCAACGGTGGTAGTAATTCAATATCGGTCATTGATCTAGCGAGCAATGAAGTCAAAAGGACTATCTCTCTCAGCAATGTTATGTGGCCACATCATATTTCCATCAATAGTCAAAAGACGTTGATTGCCATCGGTGTCCCAGGAATGGATCTAAGTGGAGGGCACGGGAGCATAAATAATGCGGGAATGACTGGCATGATAGGGGTTTATGATGCTGTAAAGGGCACAGAGGTTAAAATGCTTAATCTACCAATGATGAATCATAATTCTATTTTTTCTCCCAATGGGTCAGAAATATGGACTGCACTCATGGATACGATGGGTACAGTCAAAGTATACGATGCAAGTAATTACACCTTAAAAAACACAATTACTGTCGGTATGATGCCAGCAGAAGTAACGTTTTCCGCAGATGGATCAATGGCTTTTGTAGCTAATGGAATGAGTAACGATGTAACTGCAATAAATGTCAGTACAAAAAATGTGATGACTACAATACCTGTTGGGATGGAACCTGTCGGAGCATGGACTGGTAGTGACAATAAAATGTACGTCGACAATGAAATGGGACAATCAATTAGTGTGATAGATGTTAATAGCATGACTGTCACAACTACGATAAGTTTAGGCTTTACTCCAGGTTTTGCAGCTTACAACGGAGATATGAGTGAATTATGGGTGACTGACCCCGATAATGGAAAGGTTCACTGGTATTCAAAGAGCGGGAACTCCTACACACATGGTGGGGAAGTTTTGACTGGAGCAGGTGCACATGCAATAGCATTTAATCAAATGCAGGCTTATGTAACTAACCAATTGGCCGGCACTGTTTCAGTTTTAGATGTAAACATGCACACAAAACTGAAAGATATCTCTGTCGGTACAAAGCCTAATGGTATTGTACTCAAAAATTAGCAGGCTTTAGAGTAAGAGAGTTTAGTTGTCTTGATCATTAATATCGCTAACCCACATACATGATGGGTTAGTGATATTTCTTTAGCTTATCAAAATCATAAATACTTAAAGGATGAAAACACCAATAGCGCTAATTATTGTCACCGTACTAACTTTGGCTACGGTTAGTATGTCATTTCATATATCAGGGGTATGTGATTCGCCATTTATTGGAGGGGGGCATGCTGGAGATCCAGGGAACCCCAATTGCACACGGTGTCATACAGGTGCACAGCCTAATATCGGCTCAGCTTTGTTGCAAATACAGATAGGCGACGGCAGCAATACCTATCTTCCAGACAGCGTGTATGACGTGGTAGTGAACATTGCACAATCCGATTTGACTAAAGCGGGTTTTGAAATTACTGCTCTTGACTCCTCATTGCTTAACGGAGGTACGCTGGAACTTACAGATACTCCTCGTACTAGAATAACTTTTGATGCTTCCAAACGCTATCTAACGAGCACACCATGTGGTGCAGATGCAGATATGACAGGTATGAATATGTGGTCATTCAAATGGAGGGCACCTAGTTTTCCGATAGATACTATCTTTTTCTATTTAGCTGCTCTTGATGCTAATCACGATGATGCTGTAACCGGAGATACCACATATACGCAAGTAATAAAAGTAACACCGAAAATTCTAACAGGGATTTCAAAAATAAATCAGAATACAAGTTTGCTGATAACACCCAATCCTGCTGATCGGGAAGTAAGAATTTTTAACCCTATTGGAAATTCTCTAGTGTGCTTAAAGTACTTACGATAGATGGTCGCTTCGTTCTTGAAGCAAAGGAACACAGCCAGTATACCAGTATCAACACGTCAATGCTCCCAAGTGGAATTTACTTTTTGCAATCAGAATCTAACCCAAAGATCACATCTAAACGTTTTTTGATTAGCCATTGATATTTAGGAACCTTTTTGCGCGACAAACTATTATGTACGAATAAAATAATATCGAATGAAATATGTACTTCTTTTATGCGGATTCTTTTTAGCGACTACTTCCTTTGCTCAACAATATGGTGATTCTCTTTTTTCACCCCCTGCGGTTCATATTATCAGAATGGATTTTGCTCAGAGCAACTATTGGAGTCTGCTGACTGCGGGCAAGGCCTTTGATGATGCTAACGATTCTTCAACTTATATTCCAGCTACAGTTAGTATTGATGGCACTACATTAGATTCTGTAGGTATTCAGTTCAAAGGCAATTCATCGTATTACAATTATCCGGGGAATAAAAAGCCTTTTACATTGTCTATGGATGAATACATTAATGGGCAGAAATACAACGGCCTCAAGAGCTTCAATCTTAATAATGGATATCAAGATCCGACGATGATGCGCGAAAAGCTATTTCTTGACTTTTTGAATGAGGAATACCTTCTGGCACCACGCTCGAATTACGCTAAACTCTACATCAATGGGAATTATTGGGGTCTGTACCTAATGGTTGAAAGAGTAGATAAAAATTTCGTAAAAGATCGCACCGGCAATAAGCAAGGAAATCTTTTTAAAGGAGATAAGGGAACGTCAGCTTGTGCCACCTTGCAGTATCATGGCGTAATGAGTGCTTACTATAACTGCTACACTCTTAAAACTAATAATACAGCTAATGATTGGAGTGATCTTGTGAATTTGTGCTACAACATCTATGCACCGGATTCCACTGAATTTCGTGATTCATTGGAGGCTGTTTTTAATACACCATCTTTTATAGGCAGTTGGGCTGCTTGTAATCTGTTTGTCAATTTCGATTCCTACGCATTTCGCTATCCGCACAACTATTACATATATCACAACACTGCCACTGACAAGTTTGATTGGATTACGTGGGACGTAAGTACTGTGTTTGGTGTAGATATACCTGCCACAATCTCTCAAATAGAGAACTATAGTGTACTCTACACAACAACTCCATCTTCAAATCATCCTTTGGTAAATAGAATGATTACAGATAGTTTCTATCGCAAAAAATACCTAGAGACTGTTTGTAATTATGCGACCTATAAGTTTTTGCCTACAATCTTAAATAGACGCATTGACTCTCTCCAAAATCTTATTCAATCGGCCTATTTCGCAGATACGTTAAAGGCATATTCAAACAGTGATTTCAGTAACAATATTAATGTGGATGTAAGCATTGGAGGTGCTGCATATCCTGGTCTTAAATCTTTTATTGCGAATCGTAGCACTAATGTACTATCCGAACTGAACGGATTGGGTCTGTCATGTGCATCCCAAGCATCTCAACTAAATTGTGATTCTATATGCGTTACAAGTATCTCATACGATACCGCAAATGATTATAATCTTTTCGTCACAATTGAAAATAATGGAAGTACTTATATGAGTTATCCTATAGTGCAGCTCATCAATACAAACGGTGATACTGTTGCTAATGCGCAAAAAACTTTTGAGTTTTACGGGCAGTTACCACACAGTACCCAAACATATCATATTCCCACTACTCTAAGTTCGTTTACTTCAAATTGGACGGGGCAGATTCGATTGGAAGATGGTTTAAATCACTCTGCTTGCATTATTGATTATCCATGCACCCGAAATACCACTTCTATAGCGAATGTAATCCCTGACATTTCTTTCTCAATTTATCCTAATCCTTCTGGAGGGAAATTCTCTATTCTGCCGTCGTCGAAATTTAAGGAACCTTCGGAAGTACACATTTATACTCCACTAGGGCAGACCGTCTACCAAACTACTGCTATGAGCAATTCGATATTAGTGGTAGATAGAAATCTTGAGCAGGGGATTTATTTTATAGAATTAGTAATAGGGAAATCGCGTATGGTCAAAAAGCTTATTATTAGGGATTAGTAGATTTCCTAATGGATTAGAATTATTAGATTTATGAACGTATGAATGAAAATTTAGGGCAAATCATTTCTATTTATAAATCTGATTCGACTTCGGTCTACAATGGCTGGTTTATCAATAATGATGAAAGACTGAAAGCGTTTCGGTCTATCAGAAGGGGAGTTATGCAGGTCGCTCAGGATGTGAAGGATAAAAAATTTGGAAACGATTTTAAGGGTTCATCTCTAGAATTTGTTTTGTCCTGCATAACAGAGCAAAAGCAAGTTTTTGAAGGTGCAGCCCATCCGTTTTATTGGAAGCCTAAGCTGCGTATTCCTGACATTTACGAGAATGAAAGTAACAAACTGGCATTCGGACAATTTTTGGAAAACTGCTTAAATGCTAAGTCTGAGGATCAATTAGTACAGGAAATCCTCAAACTTGATTCTCTTAAAATTAAGGGGCTTGGTCCAGCGGTCGCTAGTATTCTATACTTTCTCCACCCTACACTTATTCCGCCCTTTAATACAGCCATTGTGAATGGTTATAACTTGCTTTTCAAGGACAAAAAGAAGCTCGGTTCCTGGAGTGACTTTTTGAAGATGCGCGAAGTAATAATTCACACAAACAATCAATACAAATCAACTCTATCGAATGACTTAGGCATGATCACAGGAATGCTTTATGAAATCGGTTCTAGCCGATTGTCAGTGGGAGAAGACCTCTACCACTCCGAGGAGCAAAATAAAAAGCTTGAAAAGGTTATTGAAGGTAGATACCGAAAACTACAGGAAGATTCTAACGAAGGGGATTTGCACACCGAAATGCAGTATCATTTGGTAAAGATTGGCAATGCATTAGGCTATGATACATTTGTAGCATCCAATGATCGATCTAAATCATATCAGGGCAATAGCTTTTCATTTTTATGTCAAAGCGCATTTCCTGAAGTTGTACTGGAGAAAGATACGCTTACAACTATTAAATTAATTGATGTAGTCTGGTTTCAAAAGGGTACTAATAAAATTATTGGAGCATTTGAAGTTGAGAAAAGTACAAGTATATATTCAGGAATTTTGCGTCTAGCTGATTTGCATTTTTCTCTTGGCATCGGAGATGGCACATTTTACCTTGTCATACCGGATAAACGGGAACGGGATGTACTAATGCAACTAGGACGACCATCTATTCGTAATCAGGACATTCCCGTGAAATATATTCTGTTTAGTGACTTACGGCACTACTGCGATGCTTTGTGCAAATTTGGAGAAAGCCATCATATCATGGAGAAAATAGCCAAGAATTGGGTAATGGCTTGATTGTTAAATTTTGTCCCACCAAGACAATTTTTATTGTTAAATTTAACAATACCCAATACTAGTCACTATGTTTCAAAAGGTTACTTTCAGTGCCATTTGCTTTTTAATCAGCTTAGGAGTGTTTAGTCAGTCCTATTCACTCACTCCTAATGATTCTTTAACCGCTGATGCCTACAGAGAAGATTTGACAACTCTGACCATAAATCAGATTAACACATCTTCTGATTCAATTACTTTAAAATGGAAAAAGGTAAGTGCCACCTACCCTGCAAACTGGGATTTGACTGTTTGTGATAATCGGATTTGCTACGGATCACTTGTTGATAGTGGGACAATGGTTAAGATTGCTTCCGGGGAATCGGCGCTCCTGTTAATACACTGTACGGGGCATGTTAATTACGGAACTGCAATTGTGCGTTATGCTCTTTGGGATGCCGCAAATCCTGCCGTTAAGGATACGCTAACATACATTTTCAATGTAACCCTTACTGGTATATCGGCAATAACCGTAGAAAAATCTGCCGCTTGGTGTATTGGGAATACGTTGTATCTGAATGAAGATATTTCTCACTCGGATGCGATTTCTATCATAGACCAAAGTGGAAGGGAAGTATATCGTTCCAGCGTCAATAATCAATCTGCATTTGATATTTCTGATTTTGCACCTTCTATTTACTATGCTCAAATACAGAATGGCACAAAAGCCGCTTGCATTAAATTCATCAAACAATAATTTATGAAGAGAATCTTTATCCTATTTTTCATATCTGCACTAGTAATATCTACCTCAGCGCAATCGACAATAACATGGTCAATGGGTATGGATGTAGCTCCGAATACCTACTCAAATATGCATCCTCGCATTGTGATGGATGGTACAGGAAATCCAATGTTAGTGTGGGGAAGAATGACTGACGAAGCTGTATTCTTTTCTAAATGGACTGGTACTGCTTTCTCTACTCCTGTTAAGCTTAACCCTTCGTGGCTTACTGTTGCTACAGCGTCTTGGATGGGTCCTGATCTTGCAGCAAAAGGCGATACTGTGTATGTTGTGGTAAAGCGTACTCCTGAATCATCAGACACTAATCATACCTATATTCTGCGCTCGTTTAATGGTGGGTCAACATTCTCGGTTCCAGTACAAATTGAGCATATTGCCGATAGCTTTTCGAGATTTCCTACTGTTAGTATCGATGATTCAGGTAACCCTGTCGTAGCTTTCATGAAGTTTGACGATATGTTTATGAATGCTCGATGGGCAGTAACTAGATCCTTAGACTATGGAAACTCATTTAGCCCAGATACAAAAGCAAGCGGATGGAGTGGAGTTACATCGACAGTTTGTGATTGTTGCCCTGGTTCTTTGGTTTTAGATGGTAGTACGTCAGCAATGCTCTATCGTGACAATCTCAGCAACATCCGTGACATGTGGGTAGGTATTTCATCCAATGGGAGTAATAGCTTTGACAACGGGTGCAGCGTCGATAATACAAATTGGATGATAAATACCTGTCCTTCTAGTGGACCGGATGGTGTGATCATTGGAGATACTTTGTACAGTGTGTTTATGAGCGCGGGGTCGGGTAACACACGTAGTTATCTTAGTAAATCATCTATAAGCAATGTGGGTGTAAATTCAGTTACTAATTTGACGGGCAATATTCCGGGGCTTAGCCAGCAAAACTACCCTAGAATAGATAAATACGGTAAGGCTATTGCGATAGTTTGGAAGCAATCGGTCAGTGGCAATGCGCAAGTACCAATACTATTTACAAGGAATGTAGATAGCCTCCCATTTGCATATGATACTATCACGCTAACAAATGCAACAAATGCGGACGTGGCGGTTGGCAATGGAAAGGTATTTGTGGTATGGGAGGACGACAACTCAGGTACTGTTAAGTATCGTTCAGGAACCTTTAGTCCGGATACGGTAACTGCTCCATTGCGTATTGCAACATCACTGACGGCACAAAATATTTCGGCCTATCCAAATCCAACATCCGGCAAATGGAACATTACTGGATTTTCATCAGATAAACCAACCAATGTCACTTTGTATGATGCAATCGGTAATACTATTCAAACCTATTCACACAATAATACTAGATCGTCTATTTCAATTGGTGATAACAGTCTTTCTTCGGGGTGCTACATCTTAAAAGTGTCGAGTCCGACGGAAAGTCAAATCTTTAGATTAATAAAAGACTAAGAGCGCATCGGATATTGGATTTATATTTATCTGATATCATCTTCTTTCTAGTGGGTAAAGTCCAACTTGCAATTCTATCTGAATTCATAATATGATATGTATTCATACTAACTACAGGGCGTAATTCGCTTGTAATTATGAGTCGGATAAAATCGCGATGAAAAGGGCAAATCCTATAACAATATTTCTCGCAACACTCGCTCTCTTGGCGTATCTGGGGATTGTTATTCTCGCACCTATCCATGTCGTACACATGGCAGAAATGGGTATGCCGATGCAGAATTGCCCGTTTGCTGTTGGTGAACACAGCCTTTGTGCAATGAATTTATTCCAGCACATAACTGTCTGGCAAGCATTCTCAAATGTGTTAATCCCGACACTACAAATCCTGTCTCTTGCTGTCATTGTAGTTCTCGCTTCATGGCTCTGGTATTACTCGCCGCCCTTACTCGGACAACAGCTCTATGTAAAACGGCAACGGAGCAAATCTGTCATTTCGTTCTACCAAGAGCTATTCTCGCAGGGCATTCTTAATCCAAAAGCACCGTAGACCACCAGTTGTTTATTTATTAACTACTTAACCTCTAAAAAACTATGAAAAATACAAATGTACTCTACGGAGTTATTGGTCTCGTTCTCGGTATCGCTATTACAAGTCTCGTCTGCTGGAACAATCATCACAAAAACACTCCTATGCAATCGAATATGGTTGGTATGCACCAAATGGCAGACGGCACGATGATGAGCAATGGTGGCACAGACATGAGTTCTATGATGAACGACATGACGGCGGGCTTACAAGGCAAAACTGGCGACGCGTTCGACAAAGAGTTCCTTGCTGAAATGATTGTCCACCATGAAGGTGCAGTCGCTATGGCAAAGCAAGTTCTTGTAACATCGAAGCGACCAGAACTTATCAAGCTCGCAAACGACATCATCTCTGCACAGACTTCGGAAATCACTATGATGAAGGGCTGGCAAAAGGCTTGGTTTAATCAATAGAGTTAGCTCGTAGTAAAAGGAGTACCCTCAATAACTTGGGGGTACTTTTTTGTTAGCAAGATTGCATTCGGACTGTCCGATGATATCGGGCCTGACGGCACCAGTCCGAATGCTATCTTGCCAAAGGGATACCCTTTGGATTCCCCGATTAGCGTCAAAATGAAAATGGCCACTCCTTTCGGAATGACCACTTTTGAACCTATGAAAATTTAGGATAGGGGAAATTTAGTGAGAAACTGTAATTTTTTGCTTCTTGATGGTGGCTTCCTTCTCTATATAAAATGTATATAATCCGGATGGTAATGAACTGACGTCTATTGGACTAATGTTTTCTACTTTCCCGGTTATTACTTTTTCACCCATCAAGTTAAGGATTGAATACTGAGAATTATTGTCTATTCCATCGATGTATAACTTATCACAAACTGGATTGGGATAAAGCTTTAAATCCTCGCTAGCTGTATTGACGATGCCTGTAGCGGCATTTCCCTCTCCAACATATACATTCTTGACCTCAAAGGTTCCTGTTCCAGGAAAGACTGAGTTTAGCTCTATCTGCATATGCGGATATTGAACAAGATCAAACTGTAAATGTTTCCAACTAGCGTCTGGTACATACCAGTAGGCCGATAAACCGCCTGTGCAATTTCTGTTGCAAGCGATATTCATTTGAATAGCATTAAAGATTGTTGTGTTGATGCTATCGTAATAGCCTAGATCAAGTTCAGGTACACAGCCTGTAGAATCATCTGCAGTAATACGGAGATCAAAGCTTATTGTAGGGTGACTAAGATAATTGGTATTGAAGAATGGTGAATAGAGAAACGCATGAACATTTGTCTGATTGTGATTGTCAACTTCGATAGTTCCAGTTGTTGTATTGTGATACCATGTGCCAGTTGTTACGGTCCAACCGGTGCACTGAGAGCTGACACCAAAGCTTTCAGTATAGGGAAAGGTAGAAATCTGAGCGCAAGCCCAAAAGCTAACGATCATTGCAAAAACAAGGGTAGAGAGGTTTTTCATTTGTATTGATTTAGGGTTATTAAAAATTCTTTAAGAGTAGATCGTATGAAACATTTACGCCTCTATGCTTGATCTCGCCAACACTTGCGCTGAAATATGAGGTATCTCGGCCAGCGATGAAGATGCCACAGGTAAAAGTTCCAGCCTGCACAGTAGTAAGTACATCCTTTCCTAATACACGGATAGTATCGCTACCGAACCCTTGTGAATAGACTATCCAATATGAATTCGCTGGCGCGTTAAAATCGACTGAATAGTTTTGACTTGTTAGAATCATATTCGCATTATCAGAGTAGTAAAGCTTGCCGTTATCAAAGCGTTCAAAGGTTTCATAACCAGGTGTAAGAAATCTATTGCTCGAAGTATCGGCTTCAATAAATACATTCTGAATTGAACTTTTTCTATACGCCACTGTATACAGCGTATCTGGATAGTATGGATTGGGTAGAATCCTGTAAACTAATTTGTGCCCGTCGGTCAGGAAATTCGTAGCTACCGTCTGCGTTGGATCATTCTTTGTGCAACTTGATGCGAATAGGATAAGAATGGAAATGCAAGCAAAATGGATGGGTTTTAAAAATGTCATGATGTGTGTTTGGGATTATGCCTACTCTGTTTCAGCTTTTCGGCAAACGCTGTTTCTATCAACTGTTCGATAAAACTAAAAAAGAAAAATGAATTATGGCAAATTTGCCACATTTAATTCAATGTTTTTCTCCAACTATTACTAGATGGAGAGAAAGAAGCACTATATCCGTGACAACACTGAAATTGAAGCATTTGGCAAGCGTGTCCGAAAGCTCAGGACTGATAAGAAAATGAGCATGCAGGAGCTAGCGAATTTGGCGGATATAGAGTATAGCCAGATAAGCAGAATCGAGAGGGGATTGATCAACACAAGTCTTAGCAACGTTTTTGCTATAGCCAAGGTTCTGGATGTTTCCGCTAAAGAGCTGTTTTAAGAGCCAAGCTGCATTCGATCATATATACTGATCTCCATATGTGAACATTTTCCCAGTCTATAATTTGTTTTTCGGACTAAATCATTTATATTTTTGTAGCATAAAATCAATAAGATGGGATATGAACTAACGACAAACACAATTGCTGTACCGTGTAAAAATGGAACGAACCTTATATTGTCTTTAACTGAAGATTCAGGACGAATTGTGACCCGAAGCAAAATAGATACTGTTTTTGGAGTGCAGCATCCGGGAATAGTACTCGGTAAGGATCAGTATGGACGCAGATGGATTGCCCACCACCATTACAAAAATCGTTATCCAACTATTGATTGCGAAGAAGTATATGCTGATGGCAATGAAGTAACCTATTCTTCCAAAGCTACATCTTTCAGCCAGTATGAAATTTTGAAGCGTGCTTTACATTATTGGTGGAACGGAACCTCATACGCTTTATTCTCTCAAAACTGTCAGCATTTCGTAAACATAATAGCTATAGGAGAGCACAAAAGTGATGCAATTGAAGAAGCTACAGATGCTATGTTGCTTGTATCAGGGTTAAGCACGTTGGTTGGTTTATTTACAGGAAATAAAGGGCTTGTACAATTTGGGCTAGGAGTAGGTGCAATGGGTGGTGCTACCAAATATGTGAATAGGCAATCCTCTAATAACGCATTACCCCCTTATTCAGGACAATTGCAGTTTTAAGTCGAAAGCTCGTAGAGCTATCTTAAAAATCTAGTTGATAATACAGATTAGTGTTATCTGCTTTTGTATTCCGTATAATCTTGCAAAACTCGAAGCAAAACATTTAGGCATAAGCTTATGTAGACATTAAGAATCTCATCAGTAGGTGTAATGTTCGCATGTAGAATTTTGTTGCGGTCTATACTATGTAAATACTGCAAAGTATCTTCTTTTAAGACACTACTGCTTTTCGTAAGCTTTTTCAATCTATCAATAATCTCATTAAACATGGCCTTATCGTCTCCAGGGGACAATATATTGGATTGAATAAGTATGTTCTTGCATAGCTTTTCAATAGTTGGAGGCAGAGTCCTTAAAGTGGATATTGAAGCTCGATGTTCACGAACATCTTTAAGAATAGCCTCAATAGCAGGCTTTTGATCTTGTATAACTTCACTTGCCGAATCTGAAAGCTTAGCTATTTCCGTCAAAATTCTTTCATCCTTTGCATCGTAATATTTGATGCCTGAAAGTTCGAATGCTAGAAGATCAGGTATCAAAAACCTTAATGGGTTATGCTCCTCATCCATCACTTTTGTTACTATATCCCTGCCAAAGTCGGTAAGTGATACTTCAAAAAAATCATCAGCAATATAAAATGTTGGAATATCCCCGAATTCACCGTCTTGAGGTCTCCTTTCTAATGTTCTATCGATTGTAGAAGTCAGTTGTAGAATGTCTAGACGGTTTAGATATGACATTTTGTAGTCCAACTCCATAAAACTATATTTTTCGTCACCTATATCTACCGTAAAGCATTCAGCATCTAATACAGCTTGTAGGAACTCCTTCGACATATGCCACTGATTGAGACTGTGAGGCGTAATGGTGCTAGGAGAGTGCAAGTAAAGCTCAATCAATAGCAAAAGCACAGTTCCCGATGGAATGGAGAGTGAAATGAACAACTCTCCTAATGCAGTGATACTCCACTTTTCACCATTCCAATTAATGAGCGCATTCTCCACGCCGTATTTTAATTCCCAGATCGGAGTGGCATAGCTGTAAGAAGTTAAATTCAAAGTATCAACAAGCTTTTGTATAGATTCTTCTCTACTGGATGTACCACTTCTAACTGGCATCCAAATAACGTGGACGGGGTAATTTTGGACCGTGTACATCAAAAGGGCACGGAGGCAATCTCTAACAATTTCCGGATATTGCTCGTATGTATATCCTACTAGTTGAAGCCTAGCCAGTGCTGGTTTTAGAATGTCTTCAATCCCATGCTCAACAATCTCATAATGCAGGATGTCAGCATATTGCTTCTCTTTAGCTGCAATTTGAGACAAATACAGTTTCATTTCGCTAAGGAGATCATGAGGCAAATAAACATTATATCCGAATGTTTGATTAGGATTTCTCTTAATGCTTAAAATCAAATCTTTCAATCGAGAAGTGAGAGTAGTATTCATGTCCAAAAGTTAATTTAAATGTGATGCAACCCCAACAGCGAACTCAGCATCTACCAAATTTACACAGGTTTTGACCTGAGTGATAATCTATAAAACTAAAAAGTAAATATGAAAAGTGTAAATGATATAGCCGACATGATAATGTATGATTTTGCAAAGCAAAATCTTAAATCGAATAACATAATCGATTATAAAAGAATTATTCACGTTCTGATGAAAGACTTGAACCCTAAGGAGAAAGAGTTATTTGATGCTGCAATTCAAACTCTGGTGGCGGATGGTCGAATAACAGTAGAAGATCGTTATGGATATTGCTTGGTTCTTTCACCGCTTGGGGAGGAGAGCATATATCCAGTGGATAAGGAGAATACAATCAAAAAAATCCAAACTACAGTTATGTCGTGGTTTGAAAGTCAGAACTCTCGGACTGGAGCTATATTGGTATTTCAGAAGTTTAATCAGCTATTCGCCTCGTTTAATCCAAAGGAAAAAGCCTTACTCAAGGATGGAATCGAGGCTTTGATGGCATCTGGCTATGTCGAGTCTAATACTATGGGAAGTACGCCGGTTCTGACATTGACCGAAGCGGGTTACGATGCCTTATATGTTTAGTGATCTAGCACTGAATGGACGGCTCGGTACTCCTTCGATCATTAGTTTGAGGTAGAATTGCCGATTGGGTAAATTGATAAAGTCCTCGAGGCCAAATTCTGGGAACATTTCTTTGCTCATAAACATTGCATCCTCAGTTCCTATTCTAAAGGATACAATGCTTCCAGCATTGCCTAAAATTGCTTGCCTTATTTCATCCTCCAACTGATGCATATACTGATGGGCGAGAATCATTCCTACCTTAAATTTTCTTAGCTCAGAAAACATATTTACCAAGGACAACGTCGTAAAGTTGTGGAATTCGTCCATATAGACCATAAAAGGAATTCTATTGATTTCTTGAGTATCAACACGGCTAAACGCGGCTGAACTTATTGAGCTTATCAATAGTGCTCCTAGTATACGGGCTGCATCTTCGCCAATATGGCCCTTAGAAAGGTTAACCAGGATAATCTTCTTTTCATCCATAGCTTTTCGAAGTGAAATCTCATTCTTGTTCTCTATTAAAACCCGTTTAATTACTGGATGGGCCAGCATGCCACCAATTTTGTTAAGTACCGGTAACAAATCATACCTATTGTAGTTTGAAAATTCCTTTGTCCAGAATTCCTTAACACTTGGGTTTTGTACAAATTTTATTGCTTCATGCCTAAAAGACTTATCCAATAGCAATTTGGGTATGTGGTCTATGGTTGCCGATGGTTGATCGAGCAACGTAAGTACTGCATATCTCAAGATATGTTCAAGTTTTACTCCCCACGCGTCATGCCAGAGTTTTTTAAATACCTCAATGATACTTGAAGCTACTAGGGAGCGTTTCTCGTATGATACTTTTTTAAATGGGTTATATCTCAGAGATAGTGTTTTGTCGGGAACATTTAAATACAGAACATCCTTAGCGCGCTCTTCTGGTATTTCTGAATGTATCGACTCTACCAGGTCACTATGAGGGTCAATGAGGCATAAACCTCTGCCAGCCTTAACATCTTGCAATATCATTGTCTTCATCAAACTTGACTTACCACTTCCTGTCTTGCCTAATATATACATATGTAGCAATCGATCCTCTTGGCAAATGCCGAAGACTTTCTCGCTGTTTCGGAAGAGAAGTTTTGCGAAATAAGTGATGTTGGGGTCGGAATGCATGTTCAATTATTGTCCATAAAACACATAAGATATAGCCCCAAACCTTTGCTATGACTAGCAAGGGCTCTTTTGCGTTGTCATTTGTTAGGGTCTCCAATCAATTTCACTCAGCGGATATACTCACCTCGTTATTGAATTAACCACATGAGGTGATATAATGAATACGCTACACAATAAATCTGAAGAAGATATTCAAAATGTACCCAAGGAGGGGCAGCCAGATTTATTGTGTAGCAACAAAAAATCTTCAGGCTGTCCCTCTTTGAGTTTGGAGTTCATTCCGAATCATGAGGCTGTCGAAAAGGTGTATGACTACCTTTTCAATCTTATTAGAAAAGATCATGAAAACTATGAATCCAACACAAACAATCGCAATTTATGCCAGAGTGTCGACCTCCAACCAAGAGGATCAAAAGACAATTCAGGCTCAGGTTCTTGCCCTTAAGGAGTATGCTCAGAAAAATGATTTATGCATTGTAAAAGAATATATGGATGATGGCTGGAGTGGAGATAGTTTGGTACGACCTGCCCTTGACCAGATGAGGATGGATGCCAAGCTCAATATATGGGATGGCGTTCTTTTATATGATCCAGATCGTCTAGCAAGACGTTATTCTTATCAGGAATTGGTAGGGGATGAATTAAAAGAAGCTGGTAAAAAACTTTTATACGTTACCACCCCTGCGCCTCAAAACAGTATCGAAAAGATATTGTTTGGGGTTCAAGGATTATTTGCAGAATATGAACGAGCAAAAATTGCCGATCGCTTTAGGTTGGGAAAAATCCGAAAGCTAACTGAGGGGCACGTAATGACTACCGAGGCACCATTTGGGTATACCTTCATCCCTAATCAAGGCAAGAAAGGTGACCTCAGCTTTCAACATGGATTTTATAAGATCAACCCTGAAGAAGCTGAAATTATCAAGAACATATTCGAGTGGGTGGCTTATGAAAAGCTGACTATTAGTAGTGTGATAAGGAGATTACGAGATTTGGGCATTGAGCCAAGAAAAAGCAAGCGAAAAGTTTGGGCTACCAGCACATTGAGTACTCTATTAAAAAACAAAACATTTATTGGAGAGGCACATTATGGGAGGTTAATAGCAGTTGTTCCACTTAGACCGCTAAAGCAAGAAACTTACCGAAAAAATAAAAAATCAAGTAGAAAAATCGCCCCTGAGTCAACTTGGTATAAAGTTAAGGTGCCGGCTATTATTGACGAACAATTATTTTATCGTGCACAAGAAGTTATCAAAGAAAACTTTGCAAAATGTGTACGCCACACGAAAAATCAATACCTACTGTCCGGTAAGATTTATTGCATATGCGGATCTAGGCGTGCTGGTGAAGGACCGCAAAAGGGTAAGCATCTCTATTATCGTTGCACTGATAAGGTTAAGAGGTTTCCGCTTCCTAGGCAATGTTTTGAAAAGGGTGTCTTAGCGAGATTGAGCGATGATTTAATATGGGACTATATACTCAATTTTCTTAAGACACCTCAACAAGTTGCTCTACAGGCTACACGCAACATAAACACCTTGCAACTGAACAGCCCTAAGCCGGAAGTTAAAACGGATAAAATTGAAGCTGAACTAAAAAAGTATCAGAGTCAAATTGAGCGTTATACCCAAACCTACGTTACAGGTATTATAACAATGGATAAACTTCTTGATTATACAAATCCATTGAAGGAGATTATAAAAAAATTATCTCAGCAATTAGATGCTGCTAAGTCTGAAATAGAAAAACCGCCAAGTATACCTTTTGCAAGAATCGAGGAACTTCAGCCCTTATCAGATGAATTACTCAAGAAGCTAGAGAATTTGAGTTTTATTGAAAAAAGGTACATAATCGATTTACTGATAATTAAAGTAATAGCATGCAAGAAAGAATTAAAACTAAAAGGCCATGTGCCAACCAATTTAAACGAGTATGTCGAATTGTTCACTAACTGTAGGTACAGTTGGGAATCAATTCGACATTTCCCACCTGTAGATCGCGCAACTGTTCCTTTTGAATTCATCATAGATACAACTCTTGATTACTAGTCATTAATATACTCATCTTACTAAAGAGCATTGGAAAATCAGAGACCCGAATAATTGCTCATGTATAACCCATAGTGTCGATTTCATAAAAACTTTAGATTTTATTCAGAAAGGTTTTATCTGAAGTTCAAGCAGTTTTCATCTCAATATGCCAAGCTTTTCAGAAACATTTAAAATGAAAAGCAAAGTTGAAACGTTCTCAAATGTTATGAGATCTTTTGAGCATAAGTTCGATATGAGATTGGCATTTACTGATTTTCTGACAATGACAATTTGTGCATTTGGGCAAAAGCCTGGTACTGGTATTTCTTATGATGAAAGTTTATATCTGGAAACCATTGCCAAGTACAAAAATGACAAGGTCAGGTTCGAATTTCCCAAGTTACTATCACTACTAACATTAGAAATGACCGAACGTATGAATAGTACTTCTGAGGGTTGGGATATTCTCGGAGAGTTTTACGAAATGAATTTAGCAAGTAAAACGCTGTCCCAATTCTTTACTCCTTGGCCGATTTGTGAGTTTATGGCGCGCTGCAATGCTGATAACGCATTGCAAAATTCTGATTCGGATAAAAGGATACGAATTCTTGATCCAGCATGCGGCAGTGGACGTATGCTTATGGCATCTTCGCGAGTGTTTGGGTCTCAACATGAATACTACGGAATAGACATAGATCAAACTTGCGCCAAGATCACAAGTATAAACTTATTTTTGTCCGGGTTGTTTCATGCTGAGGTCATGTGGGGGAATGCGCTTAATCATTCAGATTTCCGCGGCAGTTATTTCACTTCTATTATTCCTTTCGGGCTTTTCAGAATCCAAGAAAGAGAGAAATCTAAACTGTGGAATATATTGGATTCTACTGCATCGGAGTACAAGAAGCCTACAAATGATCCTCCTGAGTCCGCATCAAAGAAATACCCAGATGGATCACAATTAAAATTCTTTTAAACAGTTTATTCCCATCAATCAGCCTGATAACATCAGGCTTTTTTTATGTTCCGTTTAAAACAATTTTATTTTGTTTTTATCTTCTAAGACGGATAATCTTTCTGTCTTTGAATGAAAGGATTAATTCATTCGTTCTTAGAACGATAAAACTTTTCATACGCTTTCATATTTCGTTGAAGTATAGGTTACCACTGGAAAAAAAATTGACACGGTGGCAAATATACGGGTCTACAAAATCTATAGTGTAAAGAATATCATCGTAAGATATTAGTTAAGCGAGATGTTCTTTATGCATACAAGGTTCAATCAATTACGTCAGTATCGAAGAAAGACACGACTAAATCAGTCAGATATTTCATTTCTGATTGCAAATAGCGATACCTCTATCGTTTCCCGATGGGAGCAAGGACTACGTACTCCAAGTACATTGTTACTTGTTCTTTACCATTTACTATTCGATCTTCCTGTAGGCGTTCAAGTAGAAGCTCAAAAGGGGGAATATATTCCAAGGATTCAAGAAAGAATCCATCTTCTTATTGATGATCTTAAAACCAGACGTACTTCTCAAAAAGTTCAAGATCGTATCAGCTTCTTAGCAGAGACCCTTACTAAGTTAAATTCTTGAACTTATGCTTGAAGATACAATGATTACTCTCGCACTCTATCCAAACGATAGAGGATTGGGTTACGCATGTCTGGAAAATCAAAAGACTATTCTAGACTGTGGTATGGTGGCGGTTTCTGGATTGCCAATTCTTAATCATAAAATATTGGCTCGAGTTAAACGGTTCGTTGATTTTCATGAGCCAACAATTATTGTCTTACGTCAGCAAGGCACAAGTAACTCTAGAACCGGAGGGCGTATTAAGGACCTCGAGCAAAGTATTTTGGACTATGCAGAGAGCGTTAGAATACCAACTTACCAGTACACGCGAGAACAAATTCAAGAAGTGTTTGAACTATACGGACGTTCATCGAAATATCATATAGCAAAGCAACTCATCATATGGTTTCCGGAACTTTCAGCTCGTGCACCCAAAATTAGAAAGCCTTGGATGAATGAAGGATATAATATGGGCGTTTTTGATGCTATCTCCCTAGCTATTACTCATCACTATTTGAACTAGCCATGAAGGTACTTATTGCATGTGAAGAAAGCCAAGAAGTATGTAAAGCATTTCGAGCGAAAGGTCATGAAGCTTACAGTTGCGATTTACAACGGCCTTCAGGTGGCCGCCCCGAATGGCACATTCAAGGTGATGTACGGCATTTGTTGGACAAGAAATGGGATTTAATCATTGCTCACCCGCCTTGTACAAGAATCGCAAATTCCGGTGTTATGTGGTTGAGCAAACGTAATCTTTGGCTTGAGATGAATGCTGCATGTGAATTTTTCTAACCTCTTTGCTGAGATCGGTAAGCGTGGAGTTAAGGTGTGCATTGAAAATCCTATTCCTCACAGTTATGCGACAGCACTTATTGGCAAATATGATCAAGTTATTCAGCCTTTCATGTTCGGTCATCCGGAACGAAAATCGACGTGTTTATGGTTATTCAATTTAGCTCCTCTTAAAGAATCCCACAACGTTCGCCATGTCATGAGAATGTTACCGAAGAAATTGCAACAGCGGTTGCACTATTTACCTCCAGGGCCAAACAGATCCAAATTGCGCTCCAAGACATTTTATGGGATAGCTCAAGCGATGGCTGATCAGTGGGGTTAATGCATGTCAAAAATTTGGGTCTGTAGCGAAATGTAAGGATTCAATACACTGTACTCAAACGAATACCATAAAACAATACAGATGAATATAGCAGTAACGCGAAAACTTAAGATTTGCTACAGTCACTATCAAAAATCTAGAAGAAGACATCCTGTGATCAATCTAAAGGGTCACTACTTAGAGAAATTCGGATTTACAGTTGGTGACTATGTTGATCTCACAGTGTCACAGGATAAGATAGTCATACAAAGACGAACTCAAAATTAAGGTCCAACATGTTGGACCTTTTTTATTACACACTGATGTATCGACCAATGCTTATTTGTCAAAAATTCGGGTCTGTTATCCAGCTTTTCTAAAGCATAGACTAAAAGAAAATTCGTTAACAGAAAAACTAAAATTATGGAAAAGGCAAACTTAGATGTCTATCAGATTGTTACTGACAAAATCATTGCTCTTTTGGAAGGTGGAACAATTCCTTGGCGTAAACCGTGGACTGATGCTGGCTTACCTAGAAATCTTGTTAGCAAAAAAGCCTATCGGGGGGTTAATGTGTTCCTATTAGCAAGTCTTGGTTATAAACAAAATCTCTTTGTGACCTTCGACCAAGTCAAAGCTCTGGGAGGCTCGGTAAAAAAGGGAGAGAAATCGCAAATGGTAGTGTTTTGGAAGTGGATCGATGTAAAAACACCCGACACTACGCCACCGGACGAAAAGAAGCCACAAAAGCCTATACTGCGCTATTACAACGTGTTTAACATTGCACAGTGTGAAGGTATACCACAAGATCAGATACCCGTACTTACCCGTCCTAACGAGCCGATAGAGGCATGCGAGAGTATTGTTCGAGATATGCCTAATAAACCAACGTTTCAGCATCACGAAAATGAGGCATACTACGAACCGTCCACAGATATCCTTAATATGCCGGACATAGAATATTTTGTAGAAAGTGAGGCATACTATGCAACTCTCTTTCATGAACTAGTACATTGCACCGGGCATCAAAAACGACTCGATAGGATTGATCTAGTGGAAAATACTCGGTTCGGTTCCTATGAATATTCGACTGAAGAACTCGTGGCTGAAATAGGCTCGTGCTACCTTCAATCATTCACAGGAATCGTCCGCAATGATATGGCTAATAGTGCAGCTTACATTCAAGGATGGTTAGCTAAGCTCAAAAACGACAAACGTTGCATTATTAATGCCAGTGGCCAAGCCCAGCGTGCTACGGACTACATTCTTAATATTCAAAAAGAAACACCCAAACCTATTCCTCAACGAGAAGCAGAAACTGTATGAGTCCGGGAGTTTTCTGGGATGAATTGACGGAGAGTCATTCAATTACTCTTATAGAGTTCCCACGCGACAAGGAATACGTAGCCGAGGTATTTATCAAGGATGATGGCTTTCTGTGGTACAGCGTGCGCCGGTATTCGTATTTTCCGACTAAATCAATACTCATACGGGATGCTTATGCATTAAACTGCAAAAGCCCAAGACCGTATAAACCAGGGCAATCCTGTGACGGGTCGATAACTGCTCCAGCCATACATCTTTACAAGCAACTTTGCGTAGCACTTCAGGCCGATCCTATTCTGGTCTACAATAAGGCATACGAGGACAGCATCTTTACTGAAGGACAACTAGCAGAAATTTCGCTATTTGCCGAATGGCAGGGTGTAGAGACCATCGATAAATGGGATTCCAAGACCATTAACTTAGTCTTAGAAAGTCTACACGAGGTAAATTACCATCAGTTGGCTAATGCACTGGATGAATACATACCAGCGTAAATGAAACCACAAAATGTTTGTGCAGGGTTTGTGCAGAAACAAAAAGGGCAGTCAGGATTGCTCCTAACTGCCTCATTTTGTTGTCGGGGTACCAAGATTCGAACTTGGGACCCCCTGCTCCCAAAGCAGGTGCGCTAACCGGACTGCGCTACACCCCGAACTTTTACTGTCTCTGCGCGGTGAGAGAGGGATTCGAACCCTCGGTACAGTTTAACCCGTACGTCAGTTTAGCAAACTGGTGGTTTCAGCCTCTCACCCATCTCACCATTATGGTAGCCAAGACCTCCCTTCCTCGCGGATGGGGACGCAAATATAGAAAAATCCGGACACCCGCTAAATTTTTTTGAATGAAAATATTGCAGCAGGAATTATCCCTCGTTTTTTGGCAAAAAAATTGGGGCCCCCACCCAAAGACAAATGAGGACCCCTTCCTTTAACCCTGAACGTTTCGGCCGGAATATCCGGCCTGATATTTTTATGCGGCCACCGGCTGGCGCACCGCTACACTATCATAAAAAGTCACAAGCCCCGTCTCAGTATCATAGTAGGCCGCCACGATACCCACCTCTCCGCTGCGGATCAGGTCGGCCAGCAGCTCACTATTGTGCATGATCTCTGTCACAGAGTTTTTGATATTCTGTATCGTCACTGCTTTCTCATATTCTGCACGGCTGCCGTCAGACATGGCCTGCATGGTGTATACCGCAGGGCGTATCTTGGCTGTCACGTAGCCTATATTGTCATGCTTCACATTATTGATCGCGCTGGCCACAGCACCACAGTTAGAGTGGCCCATGATCACGATCAGCTTGCTGCCTATTTTGCCGCAGGCCAGCTCCAGGCTGCCTATCACCTCTGGTGATACGATATTGCCTGCTATACGTGTAGATAGTATATCTCCCAGGCCGGAGTCAAAGACCAGCTCAGGCGAGGTACGCGAGTCTATGCAGCCCAGTACCACCGCTATAGGGTGCTGCTGATAGGCCGTTGCATCTATCTGCTGGTGAAAGTACCTGGTGTTGACACCCTTGCCCGTCACAAATCGGTCATTGCCGGAGCGGAGTATATCTACTACCTCCGTGGGCGTGAGCTGCGTCTGCGTTGCCTTGTCTACTACATTGACAAACTGGACATGGTCACTTTGTATATATTGATTCTTTAGCCCGATCATGTTCAGGGTGATATTTTTCTCAGGGGCGATCACGTTTTTGAAATCACGGAGCAGCTCCTGCACATCATGCTCTATAAACTCAGTGGCGCTGGCATTTATCACCACCTTGCTGTCTGGTGGTATATTCCATAGCGTATCTTTTATAGATGCCTTATTTAGAAATGACACCTGGCTGGGTAGTTCTATATGGATGGTCTCATCTACGTGCTTCACTGTTTCTACTGTAAATGGATTCCTGTAGTTGCTGCGCAGAATGAAGAAAACGCTCACAAACATACCGATGATGATACCCGTGAGCAGATCAGTAAAGACGATCGCTACTACAGTGACCACAAAAGGGATGAACTGGTTCCAGCCTTTGTCCAGCATCTCCTTGTAGACAGTCACACGGGTCAGTCTGTAGCCGGTCATGATCAGTACAGCGGCGAGTGATGCCAGCGGTATCACATTGAGGAATGATGTCAGCACCAGTATGCTCAGCAGCAGTAGTACACCATGCAGGATGGTAGATGCCTTGGTGCGTGCGCCGGCATAGACATTCACCGAGCCGCGTACTACCTCAGAGGTGATAGGCAGGCCACCTAAAAAGCCAACCACTATATTACCTATCCCTTGTGCGATCAGTTCTTTATTGGGCGGCGACAGGCGCTTCTGCTCATCCAGGTTGTCTACAGCCTGCACATTCAGCAGGGCCTCTACAGAGGCTACTACGGCGAGTATCAGGCCGGAGAGCCACACCTGCGGTATGAGAAAGGCAGAAAGCACCGGAAAGTGCAGGCTCTCCTGCAGGTTGCTCAGTGATACCTTGGGCAGCGTGACCAGGTGGCTGGGCGATACAGCCATGCCCGGATTGAAAGTCTGAAACACATAGTTCAGCCCGATGCCGATAAATACGATGGCCAGTGATGCGGGTAAAAATTTGAATTTCCGTAGCGGTGTTTTATCCCAGTAGATCAGTACCAGTAGCGACACTACACTGATGATGATAGAGCCTAAGGAGAAATATTTTGTGATGAGCAGGATATCGGAAAAGGTGTTTTCTCCGTCTGCCTGCAGGAAGCTGAAATCGCCCTCTGCATCTCGGTCAAAACCCACTGCATGGGGGATCTGCTTCATGATCAGGATGATGCCTATAGCCGCCAGCAGGCCTTTGATAATATTAGAAGGAATGTAGCTGGCTACAAAGCCCGACCGCAGCAGGCCGAATCCTATCTGGAAGATACCAGCAGCTACTACTACCGCGAGAAACACATCAAAATTGCCACCTACTGCGGCTATAGATGCTACTACTACAGGTATGAGGCCTGCGGCCGGTCCGCTCACGCTGGTGTGGGAGCCGCTGAAGAGGCCGACCACTATACCGCCCACTATACCCGTCATGAGGCCCGCCATGAGCGGTGCTCCTGATGCCAGTGCGATACCGAGGCATAGCGGCAGCGCTACTATGAATACTACAATAGCCGAAGGGATATCATTCTTTATTTTGGATAACATGCAATTATTTGAAACAGGATAAAGGAATAAGACAGGCGCGCAGGTGTACGCGTAGTCAGCACAGGGCCACGTAGCCATGCACATCTGATCAGATGTAGCTGATAGGGATTATGCCTTTACCTCGGGAGGGAGGGAGATCGCATCCAGGTACGGATCGTCTATAGACAGACAATGTATAGATACGCTGGAAAATAAAGTCTGATAGATATCAGATGAAAAAGTAAAATCAATATATGCCAGGTGAAACTTATCTGCAGATTCCTTTGAGTTGGTTTCCTTGCCGTCAGTACTATCATCATCAGATGAGGTATCGTCTTTATCAGAGTCATTCATAGAATACATGCTCTTGGCAGCCTTGGATACAGAGGTATCCTTGACCACAGTACCTACGAGTACTACGAAGAGCATTAGTATGGCTATGACTTTTTTCACTACGGTAAAGATAGCAAACTCTATGCCTGCTATTTTTCAATAAATGTTAATGACTCAAATCTGATATATGTGTCAATCCTTATTGACTACAGCTATACCCAGTTCTACGAGCTGCTTAGGATCTACCACAGCAGGTGCATCCATCATCAGGTCTTTGCCATTAGATGCCTTAGGGAATGCCATGGAGTCACGGATCGTCTCGCCACCTGTCATGAGCATGACCCACCTGTCCAGGCCAAAGGCGCAGCCGCCATGCGGTGGAGCACCGTACTTGAATGCATTCAGCATAAAGCCGAACTTATGGTCTATCTCTTCCTCTGTCAGTCCCAGCTTGGCGAATACGCGGTTCTGCAGGTCGCGCTGATGGATCCGGATAGAGCCGGACAGGATCTCACTGCCATTCATCACCATATCGTAGGTCTGTGCGCGTACACGCAGTGGGTCACTGTCAAAGTACTGCAGGTCCTCAGGATGTGGCGAGCAGAATGGATGGTGCACGAAGTTGATCTCACCACTCTCTTCATCTTTCTCAAACAGCGGGAAGTCTACTACCCAGAATACGCTCCATGAGCCCGGCGCGATCCAGTTCTGGCGCTTAGCCAGCTCGAGGCGCAGGTCTCCGAGAGATTTGCGTACCTTAGATACTTTCTCGGCAGCTATCAGGATCATGTCGCCCCGCTCAGCACCGCAGGCTTTGCCTATCTCGCGCAGCTGCTCCTCTGTGTAGAATTTATCTACCGATGATTTCACCGTACCGTCTGCATTAAATCGGATATTGACCAGGCCACTCAGCCCGCGGTGTGTGGCTTTCACAAAGTCTGTCAGTTCGTCCAGTTGCTTGCGTGTATATGCCGCGCAGCCCTTGGCATTCAGCGCGGCTACAAGGCCGCCCGATGCGAGGGTATTATTGAATACCGGAAACTCAGACTGCGGCAGGCTGTCATTCAGCTCTATGATCTTGCAGTCAAAGCGCAGGTCCGGCTTGTCAGAGCCATAGAGCCTCATGGCATCTGCAAAGGTGAGGCGCAGGAAGTCCGGCAGCTCTACCCCATTGGTCTTGCGGAAGACATGCTTCACCATGCCTTCAAAGTTTTCGAAGATATCATTCTGCTCTACGAAGCTCATCTCACAGTCCAGCTGGGTAAACTCCGGCTGGCGGTCACCACGGAAGTCCTCGTCACGGTAGCACTTTACTACCTGGTAGTAGCGGTCCATGCCGGCCACCATCAGGAGCTGCTTGAGGATCTGCGGTGACTGTGGCAGCGCATAGAAGGAGCCATTGTGCAGGCGGGATGGCACGAGGAAGTCGCGCGCTCCCTCCGGCGTAGACTTGATCAGGTTTGGTGTTTCTATCTCTATGAAGCCCTTATTGTCCAGGTACTCGCGCATGGCACGGATCATGGTAGCACGGGTCACCAGCACATCTTTCAGCAGCGGGCGGCGTATATCCAGGTAGCGGTACTTCATACGCAGCTCTTCACCGCCGTCGCTTTCATTTTCTATGGTGAAAGGCGGCGTCTCTGATTCATTCAGTATTGTGAGTGTATCAGCATAGATCTCTATCTCGCCAGTAGCGATATTGGTATTCTTTGAGGTGCGCTCTACTACCTTGCCAGTGACCTGTATCACAAACTCACGGCCCAGCTTGCGCGCCAGGTCACAGAGTGCAGCATTGCTATCAGCATTGAGGGACAACTGAGTGATACCATAGCGGTCACGCAGGTCTATGAATACGAGGTGGCCGATGTCACGCACTCTCTGTACCCATCCTGCCAGGGTCACTGTCTCATTCACATTGCTGAGGCGTAGCTCTCCGCAAGTCTTTGTCCTGTACATAGTATTTTATCCGTTTAGAGTGGGCGAAAGTAACTGAAAATAAGGTAATGTGCCAATGAGATATCTCTCATAGGTATAGCAGGCCAGAGGCACCTGGATGCACACTATGCATCTCCCTCGCTGCGGCCTTTAAACTTGCGCACGATCCATGCACCGGCAGCACCGATACCTACTATGAGTGGCTTAAGGAATTTCAGCAGCAGGATGCCGACCTTGGCCAGCAGGCCTGTCTTGGCTAGTATACCACCGGCTATGAGGCCCGCTATACCATAGGCAGCTACCTTGTCTATACTGCTATTAAACTCTTCATAGGTATTACCTTTGGTAAAGTTGGTCGCCTTGAGCAGTGTGGCATTGTTGGCCTTTATCTCATTGAGCTGGTCTATGTCTCCTATGGCATTGAGCACGAGTACACCTTTGCGTCCCAGTATCCTGATGTTATAGTTCAGCGTCTCTACGCTGTCACTGAGGGCCTTTAGCTTCTTGGCCCAGTAGAGCTTGTGAGTAGCGGCATCATAGGATGGCTGCTCTGCCCAGCCGGTCAGCTCTATGGCCCTGCCGCCCTGCTTGATGCGCTCCGGGTTGGCCTCTTTGATCTGCTCCTGCATCTGCTTCAGCAGCTCGTCATACTTGATGTCCTTGGCATCATCATCCTTCACGTGGCCATCCTCCTCGTAGGTCATATCTACTACCCAGCAGCCCGGCAGGTATGGGCTATTATCCTCCGGTATCAGCATACCCAGCGACTCCTGTGAGGGATTGCCCCAAAGGTCATGCAGTACAAATTCTGCTTGCTTCCCATCCAGGTATTTGAAGCCCTTGGGTATCTCCAGAGATGCCACTGATCCGATAGCTACGGTGCCTGATGTCTGGTAGTGCAGCGTATCTATCTGCGCCATCAGGTCTTTCATGTTCACAGTGGTATCATCTACGGCTGGCTTAGGGTCTTTGGCAGCTATGGCAGATAGGGATAGTGAGAGCAAACAGATCGCGAGGAGCGTCTTCATGGGAAATGGGGTTTTAGTTGTGAGCCAGCAAAATAGTAAAATTCACAAAAAGGTAATATATCAATAGGGTAGCATCTGATATCTTGGCTATATTAGACAGATAAAGACACACCATGAGCCACACTGCCAGCCAGCCTATAGACTACCTCTCTCCGGATATACCACCCTCACTGCCATGGGTCACTGCGCCGCTGGTGCGTGCCACCAATGAGACACTACGCGGCTATGGTGCGCTGGTATCAGACTATGAGGGATACCCTATCGAGATCGTACGGTGGCCTAAGCCTGATGGACGCCCTGTAGATGCTGGTACCGGCGATCAGGCTGGTACTAAGAAAGGCATCTTTGAGTTCTGGCGCGAGGGAGACTACTTCTATGGCCGCAACAATGCGGTGAAGGACGAGTACCTGCTCGGCTGGGCGGTGAACCCCGGTGAGGCCAGCCGCACCATCGTACGCGAGCGCCCTGCACAGCGCATCCTGCTCTGGCATGCCAACTACCACCCTGACGGCGGCCAGCTATTCTATCCGCTGGATGGCACTCCCTTCGTGACGCCGCTGGCGCTGCCGGGAGATGATGTGACACCGGACCGTTTTGTCAACTTCTACTTTGACGGGTCTATGGGGCTGTACATCCATCCGGGTGTGTGGCATGAGGGAATCTTTCCGCTTGACTCTACAGCCCGCTTCTTCGATGCGCAGGGGAGCGTTCACGCTCGGGTGAGTGTCAATTTCCCGCAGGAGTTTGGGGTCTTTCTGGAGACGGAGTTGAGAGAGCCTTAATTGTTTTTCGACTGGGAGAGGAGTATCGGTAAAATGGAATCTTTATGATTCCATGGGATGAAATGCCCTCCGGTTTCAAATTGTTTTACGGATATAATGGCATGGGGCATAGCGTTTTTCAGATATTGAACATTTGATATGTCTACGATCTGATCGTCTATGGCGTGGAGTAAATAGACGCGGCAATGTATGCGGTCGAGATGATCGGGATAGTGGTACATTTCTGTTTTGTACCACCACTCCTCCTCAGTGCTGGGCCGCAGGGCACCCGGCATGGGGTAGCGGGTGAGGGGGCCTGTGAAGAAGCCGCGCCACTTTTCTGCGGGTTCGGTCAGGGTATCCATGGCACCGGCTATGAGCACCAGGCCATCTATACTATCCGGCAGCTGCGCTGCTGCCAGTGCTACGAGTGTACCACCGAGTGAATGTCCCACCAGATATACCGGCCTGCCATGACGGATGCTGTCTATAAGGGTAGCCACGATCTGAGCCTGCTCCGGCAGATGCACGCCCTCGCCAAAATCACTGTAGCCAAAGCCCGGCCTGTCTATCGAGATCATATGATAGCGCGACTGCAATACTGTATCCATCAGATAGTCGCGAAAGGCATACCAGGAGCCCGGGCTGCCGTGGATGAAGACCATAGTGGGCAGCGTGTCACTACCGATAGATACATAGTGCAGGTGATGGCCATGTATCAGGGCAGTATGCGGCTGCAGTGAGAAGCCCTTGTTTTTAAACTCGGCGATGGCATCTTTATCACTCACGCGCATATTCAGCAGCAGGTATGGCAAGGGTAGTGCCGCCAGTATGATGAGCAGGATGATATAACGCTTTTTCACCTGAGCAAGATACTACTTAAATGCCTTTGCCAACTGACGATGACGGTGGCGGAAGATGGCTGTGTAAATGGGTAAAAATAGATAGCCAATCAGCGGTAGCCGTGGAGAGAAATGAACTTCGTCTCTGACTATCACGCCGCCATCTGCATCTGTGAGCGAGCGGGCATGTCTCCAATATCGGTGTGCGAGCGTGGTGGAGTTTTCGTAGAAGGCTTTACCATCTTCTATTTTATCAAAAGCCAATGAATGCAAGTCTATAGGTAGGAATCCAAAGAGCAATATCACACTGCGAAACAGGACCGTACCCATCGGTACCGTCTGCCCCGCGAGGCTGGCCCGATCTGCGGGATAGGTCATGCGGACAAAGGGTAGCAGTTCGTCGTCCACGTGCTGCATCTGAGTGACGTGCTGCCATATGGTGGCACGGTCAGCGGGGATGAGGCTTTGTACGATGTAAGTGAAGTCGGACATACTACTAAAGTCGGCGATACGTTTCAAAGGGCAAAATGCTTTCTTTGATGTACCTAAAATCAATGTCTGATGGAGAAGCTGATCCGATATGCAAAGGTACTGGCGCTGCTGTCCTTTTTGATAGGGACCAGCCTGTTCGTAGTTTACTTTCTGACCGGTGAGGGTACTGAGACTTTGCTCCCGTCTTTCTATTTCACTTATGGTGCAGCACTGCTGAACCTGCTCATGGCACTTGCGTTGTTGTCAGCGCTGGTATGGAACCGCTCTGCCTGGCGCAAGGTGCTGAAAGCGATCGGCCTTATGAGCATGAATGTGCCAGTACTGATCCTCTACATAAGCATTATCTTTCGCCTGATGGATACGGAGCGACTCACACTGGTCAATGACAGGCAGGAGATAATGACGGATGTAAAAATATATGGCTGTGAAAATCACCAGATCAGCCGGATAGAGCCCGGAGAATCTAAAACTATATGGGTCGGCATCAAGGGGGAATGTAGTATAGACCTATCCTACACCATCCATGGTGCAAAGGTGGATGAAGTAGTAGATGGCTACCTGTGCAGTGGCCAGGGGAAGAGGATGATCTACCATGTAGATGGTAAAGTGCGGCCACCGTTGTAGTAGGTATCACATCGATTGGTGCCTTGACAGTGCCGGCTCAAATCCCCCGGCCTGCGGCCACCCCCTTTATAAAGGGGGACTTTCAGCCATTGGGTTTTTTTATGGCAAAATGGAGCTACGATGCTTTGAGGATTTTCAGAATGATTGGGGGCCAGCAAAAAAAGCCCGCTAATATTAGCGGGCTTTGTATTAGTTCATATTGACTTTTGCAGTTGCCTTATCGTCTGGCGCTTTAGCCAGCGCTTCGAGGTCTATCCCGTTTTTCACACGAGTGGGCATGAGGGCATTCTCCAGCACTTCATCCATCGTTTTTACGAAGTGGAATTTGAGGCCCTTGATGTAGGACTTCTCTATTTCGTCTACATGCTTGCGGTTGTTTTCGCCGATGATGATGTCTTTGATACCGGCACGTTTGGCGGCAAGGATCTTTTCTTTGATACCACCTACCGGCATTACTTTGCCACGCAGCGTGATCTCACCGGTCATGGCCAGGAATGGCTTGACACGCCTCTGTGTGAAGAGCGACGCGAGTGCGCTGAGTATGGTGATACCTGCGCTAGGGCCATCCTTTGGCACGGCACCCTCGGGGAAGTGCAGGTGTACATTGACCCGGCTAAACAGATCTGAATTGATGCCGTACTTCTGCGCATTAGCTTTCAGAAAGGTCATGGCTGTGGTAGCAGATTCCTTCATCACCTCGCCCAGATTGCCGGTGAGGGTGAGGCCACCGGAGCCTTTGCTCATAGTAGCCTCTATAAAGAGGATGTCGCCACCTACCGGTGTCCAGGCCAGGCCTACGGCTACACCCGGTATATTTTCCTCGGTATAGATGCTCTTGTCAAACTTCTCTGGTCCGAGTATTTCTTTGACTTCTTCTATTGAGATATTGCGGTCATATGCATCTTCTATCGCGATGTGCTTGGCTATGCGGCGCATGACAGCGGCTATGACGCGGTCCAGCTCGCGCACGCCGCTCTCTTTCGTGTATTCCTCTATGATCATTTCGAGCACCTTGTCAGAGAGGGTCACGTCTTTCGCTTTCAGGCCGTGATTGGCCAGCTGGCGAGGTACGAGGTGCTTCTTGGCTATCTGTACTTTCTCCTCTATAGAGTAGCCCTCCAGCGGGATGATCTCCATACGGTCACGGAGCGCAGGCTGGATGGTATTCAGTGAATTTGCAGTAGCGATGAAAAGAACTTTGGACAGGTCATACTCCAGCTCCAGATAGTTGTCATAGAAAGAGGAGTTTTGCTCTGGATCGAGCACCTCCAGCAGGGCAGAGGATGGGTCGCCTTTATAATCTGCACCTATCTTGTCTATCTCATCGAGGATGGTCACAGGATTGCTGGAGCCGGCCTTCTTGAGCGACTGCACCACGCGGCCCGGCATCGCGCCGATGTAGGTCTTGCGGTGGCCGCGGATCTCGGCCTCATCGTGCAGGCCGCCCAGGCTGATACGCACGTATTTCCTGTTCAGCGCCTTGGCTATAGACTGGCCGAGAGAGGTCTTGCCCACGCCCGGAGGGCCTACCAGACAGAGGATCGGCGACTTCATATCGCCTTTCAGTTTCAGCACGGCCAGGTACTCTATGATGCGGTCTTTGACTTTGTCTATACCATAGTGGTCCTTGTCCAGTATCTGGCGAGCCTTCTTCAGGTCAAAGCTATCAGTAGTGTAGATGCCCCATGGCAGGTCCAGCAGCAGCTCTACATAGTTCATCACTACAGAGTACTCAGCTGCGGCAGGATTCATACGCTGGAGTTTCTCCAGCTCTTTATCCGTAGCGACTTTCACAGTGTCTGGCAGTTTGAGCTTGGCAGCCTTGTCGCGCAGGCGCTGGATGTCTTTGTCAGGTGAGTTCATACCCAGCTCCTCCTGTATGGTGCGGAGTTGCTGATTGAGAAAGTACTCGCGCTGCTGCTTGTCTATATCTGCGCGCACCTTGGTCTGGATCTGGTTTTTCATCTCCAGCAGCTGCAGCTCGGTATTGAGATGCTTCAGCAGGGTGCGGATGCGCTCCTTCATATCTGCTATCTCCAGCAGCGCTTGCTTCTGCGCTGTATCGATATTCAGGTTAGAAGAGATGAAGTGTGTGAGCGTGATGGGATTGCTGATATTCTTCAGCATGATGCCGGCCTCAGACGGTATCTGTGGATTGAGCTTCACGATGTTTGAGGCAAGGTCCTTGATGGTAGATATCTCTGCGTCAAACTCTTTATCATTTGGCGGCGTCACATCGCGCAGCACTTCTATCCGCACCTTCATATAGGGCTCCGTCACGGTCAGTTCCTTTACTGCAAAGCGGTTGCGGCCCTGGATGATAGCAGTATTGGAGCCATCAGGCATCTTGATCATGCGCAGGATCTGGGCTACGGTACCTACCTTGTAGACATCATCGTACTCCGGCTCCTCTACATTTGGGTCAATCTGTCCGACCACGCCGATCAGCTTGTCTTTTTTGTATGCCTCTTTGACAGCCAGGATAGATTTGTCACGGCTGATAGTGATAGGCAGCACCACGCCCGGGAAAAGGATGGTATTGCGCAGGGGCAGGAGGGGCAGCTCGTCAGGTATCTCGCCGCCTTTGGCCTGCGGGTCCTCGTCATCGGGGAGTATAGGGAGAAACTCTACATCATCCTCACCGAGAGGACCTGAGAGATATTTGTCATGATATTTTGTCATACAATCTGGTTTGAGGTTCAATTTTTTAAGGGATGATCAAAGGGTCAATATCTGTGCCAACACATTCCGGCCCCGGTATAATGCCCGGATCAGGCGCTGCAAATTAACTTTTTGTTTGACTACTCTGTCCTATCCGAAAACAGCGTTCGGGCGCGGCCAGTTCGCCGGGCTGACCGCAAACTAAAGGCAGAACGGCCATTGCACAAGGCCTAACAACAAAAATTTTTACATTTACAGCCATAGCAACACTGCTACAATCCATTCATTGTTTAAGAATATGAAAGAGGCATACATATACGACTCGGTACGCACCCCGCGCGGCCGTGGCAAGAAGAACGGCAGCCTGCATGAGGTGAAGCCAATTGACCTGCTGGCTACACTCTTCCGCGCTATGAAGCTGCGCAACAATAACTTTGACACCTCAGAGGTAGACGATGTGGTGCTGGGCTGCGTGACGCCTATAGGCGAGCAGGGAGGCGATATAGCCAAATTTGCACACGTATATGCCGGCTGGGACCCGATCGTGGCAGGTATGCAGATCAATAGGTTCTGCTCCTCCGGCCTGGAGGCTATCAACCTGGCTGCTATGAAGGTGCGCTCTGGCTGGGAGCAGCTGGTAGTGGCCGGCGGTATAGAGTCTATGAGCCGCAATGCGATGGGTAGCGACGGCGGTGCCTGGTACCTGGACCCGATGGTCAATAACCACCTCGGATTTATACCACAAGGAGTGAGTGCAGACCTTATCGCTACGGTAGAGGGCTTCACGCGCGAGACGGTAGACAACTATGCACTGCGCTCTCACCGGCTGGCGGCTCAGGCACAAAAGAATGGCTATTTCAAAAAGTCTGTGATACCAGTGACCGATCAGAACGGGCTGCTAATACTGGATCGCGAAGAAACCATCCGCGAGGATGCGAATATGGAGAGCCTGGCCAAGCTGTCACCATCATTTGAGATGATGGGCGAGATGGCGTTTGATGCGGTAGCACAATTGAAATATACCTCTGTAGAAAAGATCAACCACGTACATACACCGGGCAACTCATCTGGCATCGTAGATGGCGCAGCCATCACGCTGGTAGGTAGCAAGGAGATAGGGGATAAGCTGGGCCTGAAGGCACGCGCGCGCATCGTATCTGCAGCGGTGACATCGGCAGAGCCGACCATCATGCTCACCGGCCCATCCTATGCAGCGGAGAAGGCGCTGAAGCTGGCAGGCATGAATGCGAAAGACATCGATATCTACGAGATGAACGAGGCGTTTGCGTCAGCGGTGCTGAAGTTTCAACGCAGCCTGGATATAGATGACGAGATACTGAACGTAAATGGCGGCGCTATAGCCATGGGCCACCCGCTGGGTGCCACCGGCTCTATGCTGCTCGGCACTGTGCTGGACGAGCTGGAGCGCAGGAATAAGAACACCGGCCTCATCACCCTCTGTGTGGGTGGCGGCATGGGTGTGGCTACGATCATAGAGCGCGTGTAAGGAAGAACCTCGATAGACGAATAAATAAGAATGACAGAGAAAATAGCAGGGATCATACAAAGCTCTATAGACGTCAAAACGACGATCCTGAGCGATAAAGAAATGATCGCAAAGATACAGCAGGTGGCAGAGCTCGTAGCAGAGCGTTTCAAAGATGGCAGCCGCGTTTACTTTTGTGGCAATGGTGGCAGTGCGGCAGATGCACAGCACCTGGCGGCAGAGTTCACCGGCCGCTTCTATCATGACCGTGAGCCGCTGCCGGCAGAGGCATTTCATGTCAATACATCGTTTCTCACAGCGGTGGCCAATGACTACAGCTACGACCAGATATATGAGCGTATGGTAAAGGCGCAGGGCCGCAAGGGCGATGTGCTTTTTGGCCTCTCCACCTCGGGCAACTCTAAGAACATCATCCTGGCAGAAGAAGAGGCGCGCCGCCGCGGTATCATAGTCGTATCACTGACCGGCGAGACCGGCGGCAAGATGAAGGACTGCAGCGACTACTTATTCAACGTGCCGAGCAAGGATACTCCGCGTATACAGGAGTCTCATATCATGATAGGCCATATCATCTGCCAGCTGGTAGAGGAAATGATGATGTAAATGGCAGCACCTATCGGCATACCGGCTATCGTGCTGGCCGGAGGGCTAGGCACACGCCTGCGCTCCGTGATCAGCGACCTACCCAAGCCTATGGCGCCGGTGAATGGCAAGCCATTTCTGCACTATTTATTCCTGTACCTGCACCGCCAGGGGGTGACAGATGTGATACTGTCTGTAGGCTACAAGTCTGAGGCTATACGCGATTACTTCGGTGAGGTGTATGACCGCATCCGTATCCGCTATGCGGTAGAGGAGGAGCCGCTGGGCACAGGCGGTGGCATAGCGCAGGCCATGAGCCTGATAGACACAGATGCCATCGTGCTGAATGGTGACACCTTCTTTGACATTAATCTATCTACGCTATACAAGTTTCACAAGGAGCATGACGCAGATATATCGCTGGCGCTAAAACGCATGTATGACTTTGACCGCTATGGTACGGTAGATATCGGCAATCAGGACCGGGTGCTTCAGTTTCAGGAGAAGCAGCACCGTGCACAAGGGCTGATCAACGGCGGAGTTTATATCCTTGATAAAGACCTTTTCGCAAAGGCTGCAGAGCTGGAAGAAGCTGAGCTGCCGCGAAAATTCTCGTTTGAGAAAGACATCCTGGAGAAACACCTCCTGCCGCTGCACTACCACGGTTGCGAGTTTGACAATTACTTTATAGACATCGGCATACCGGAGGATTATAGCCGGGTGCAGGAGGACTTTAGGTGATTTTAGCGGAATACTGGTAACTCACAAAGCAACTCCCCAACAAAGATCAATATTACGATACCCAGGAAAACTCTTTTTCCTACCATATTATAATCATCCTGAAATTTTTCTTTTAAAACATCAGCGCGGCGGGTTTTATCAGGATATCTAAGAAACATCCAGATGCGCCCAAAGCCATGGACAATTCCGTGTAGTATTAAATGCTGCATCGTTTAGACAGGTTATAGACTCAAATATAGAAAACTCATGTGAGCTTGTTTCTGAGCGTATCCCTTACGTTATCATCCCATTCACTTTTCAGGATGCTCAGCACAATGCTATCCCTACGCCCACCATCAGGGTTTGGTACATTCTGACGCAGGATGCCTTCCTCTTTGCAGCCTATGGCTTTCATAGCTGCTATGCTGCGGGCATTGTTTTTATCTGCGCGAAACTCTACACGCAGCATGCCTATCTCGTCAAAGGCAAATTGCAATAAGAGGAACTTGCAGTGTCTGTTCAGCCCCGTGCCCTGAAAGGCTTTGCCATACCAGGTGTAGCCTAGCTGCAGGGTTTGATTGCTCAGTTGTATGTCGTAGAAGCGGGTAGAGCCGGCGTACTTTTGTGTCTTTTTGTCGAAGACAATGAATGGATACTCTTTCTTATCCGCTTTGCCCGCCAGGGCGATGTCCAAGTATCTCCTCATACCTTCCTCTCCGCCGGCGCGCACCAGAGAGAATCGCCATATCTCGGGCTCCTCCATGCCAAAGTGGGAGAGCTGTTCTAGGTCTTCAGCGCGGAGTGGACGGAGTAGTACACGTTCGTCTTCGAGAATATAATCTGTAGTGAAGTCGAAGGCCTGCATAAAGTGATTTTACACAAAGCTAACAGGCTTTATGAAATTGCTATTGGCTATTGCGGTACTCCAGTGGTGGGATGCCGGCCTTCTGCTTGAAGAACTTGGTAAAGTGAGCAGTATCGCTAAAGTCGAGGTCGTAGGCTATCTGCTTGATAGGCTTCTGCGAGTAGCGGAGCATCCGTTTGGTCTCTATGAAGATGCGCTGATGGATAAACTCCAGCGCACTCATACCGGCAAACTGGCGCGTCACATCATTGATAGCTTTGGTAGAGAGGCTGAGGCGCTGGCCATACTCGGCTACACTATGTATGTGGCGGTAGTTTTTCTCTACCTCATTGCGAAAGTCGAGGTACTGCTGCGCCTCGGCAGAGTGCATGGGCATGAGCGGGATATTCATGGCCTGCATACACTTGTTCACAAAGACAGAGAGCAGGTCGAGCAGGATCTGGTCACGGCTCTGGGATTTTGTCTTATTCTCCTGCTGCATGAGATGGAGCAGGTGGTGCATGTACTCTTTGTCATCGGCATTGAGGTGCAGCACCGGTGGCTCGCCGCTATCCATATAGCTGAAGAGCTTCATGAGCAGGTTTTTGGTCTCATCTTTCAGCAGGAAGAACTCCTCAGTGAAGAGCAGTACATGAGCCAGGAACCCCTCGCGCCCATCCAGCGCATGTAGCTGGCCGGGCAGTACAAAGTGGATAGAGCCCGGAGACGTCTCAATGGTAGAAAAATCTATGGTGTGCCGCCCGGTACCCTCCATGAAAATAAAGATGGACCAGTGGCGGTGGCGGTGCGCTACGTCGGGCACTTCAAAGTTGGCCTCACTGATCGTGATAAAGCTGAACCGGATATCACTCAAAGTAGAAAAGTGATGGACAGGCGCGGTTTTGTGTTGCTGCTTGTCCATCACTTTTCTGAGGTGGTTTTAGGATTGATATTAGTGTGCTACCGCTATCTTCTGGCGGGCTATGAGGTTGTTGCCTTTCGTTACATTCACTACATAGCTGCCGGTAGCGAGAGATGATACGGAGACCTGCGCTTTCTGGTCTGCTATAGCAGCTGTAGATACAATCCTGCCGCTCATGTCTATGAGCTGTACGGATACCTCAGTGCTCAGTGCCTGGCTCTTGCCCAGGTCGATAGTGAGCTGATCATTTGCAGGATTTGGATAGATGGCTGCAGCAGACTGCGCCTGCTCCAGGATGCCGTTGATCAGGTCATCAGCTTCGTAGAACCATAACTCACGGCCAGCATTATTGAAGTCTGCCGGGATCACGACTTTATTGCCATAGGTAGTGAAGTCAAATAGGTCTGCTATGCCGCAGCCAAAGATATAATCAAAAGGATGGTTTGTGCTGGCGTCATCCGGCATTACGACCTGCACGCCTGCGCTGGTGCCATCTGTGATACACATCACCTGACGGGTGCTGGCACTATCATATGCCTGGTAGATGATCTTATTGCCCATGACCAGTGCATTATTGGGATAGGCAGAGAAGCCGATACCGCTCAGTGGGAGATCGGTGCGGCCAAACTCTGACTGCGCACCGGTGACTGCATCTACGATATGGTAGCCATTATTCAGATCATTAGGGAAAAGGATCTTATTGCCACTATAGGTCAGTGTGCTGGTGATGGTACAAATGCGATCTGCGCCGGTACCGTTTACCTTAAATAATGCGTAGGTGCTCGTATCGTAAGCAGCAAACCACAGTGAGCCACCGCACTCCCGCAGGTAATCAGGGAAGCAGTTGCCATTTGGCATAGATAGTACCTTGGTCACCGGGCCAGTGGCTGTGCCATCAAAGGAATACAGATCAGGACCCAGGCCGGATGGAGAGCCGATGATGTACAGCCTGCCATTGAATGCTTTGATCTTGTTGGCAAAGGCGAGGTTCCAGTGGCAGCTGGCGCTGTCTGCTATAGACTTGACAGCCTTGGTGCCTGCGACGGTGCCATCAGATTTCCAGATGTCGCTATTCACTATGAAGTATACGTTGCCATTCATCTCACAGTAGCCATTGGCGCTGGTGTAGCCTGTCAGGGTGATAGGCGCCAGGCTGCGTGTGCCTGTGCTGCTACCATCAGTCACCATCACATCGGTCTGCGTGCAGAATACGACCTTGCCATTGGTCACGCCCGCATTGTCTTCACTCAGCAGGTTATTGAATGGCTGGTCGAGGTCTTTCACCTTGGTAGTGCCTGCGCTGGTACCGTCGCTCACATAGAGGTCATAGTCATCAGTAGGTGCCGCATCTGTCTTGGTCTCATTGGCCAGGAAGTAGATCTTATGGCCTACCACGCGCAGGTCGCCTATGCCGGAGCCGCCGTTTGGATTGATGTCTTTGATCTTGTGCGTACCTGATTGTGTACCGTCTGTGACCCACAGCTCATCATTGTACGGCTGGTCTGTAGCTACGAAGTACAGCAGCCCGTTGAGTTGGGCAAAATGCTTCAGGTCTCCCGCGCCATAGTAGTATTTGCTGCTGTCGCTCCATACATTGTCACAGTATCCGGCATTGGGATTGATCTGGACCATGCTGAAGGTGCCTGCCTGTGCAGCTGATCCACCCAGGAGCAGCGCTGCGAAGAGTAATATATTCTTCATGACTTTAAATTTAACGATTTAAAAATAGTTTTCGTTTTTCGCCCCCGGTTGTATAAAAAAGCCCTTGTCTTGTACATTTCGGTCGTCACCGGCCTGTTTAGATGGTTTTTAGTGCCACACGGGGCTTCCGCTAGCAAAACAAAGACACTTCAGCCTCAGATGATTGTAGATATCAGGTGATCTATTGTAAGATACATCTTAGCTCACTCGACATTGGCCCTCCAAATCTCTCCCGACTGCATCGGGATCTTCGACCTAAAGGGAGGCTTTAACAGCCAATGCAATGTTTGGTAGCATCAGCCCGCCATGGCGCGGATACGCTGCAGCAGCGTAGGGTGCGAGTAGTGTACGAATACATATGCCGGATGCGGCTGCGGATTGCCCAGCTGATCGGAGTATAGTTTTTTCAGAGAGGAGATGAGAGGCGCAGAGCTGTATGTTGTTTTGGCATAGTCATCGGCCTCATATTCATTTTTGCGGCTGAAGACATTCATTGCCATGCCGATCAGCGTAGACACCGGGCTGTATAGCATGGTAAAGGTGACCAGCGAAAGGTAAAACCTGTTCTCCTTTACTCCGAGTACCTCAGCCATGAGCGGATTGCCGGCTACCCAGCCGAAGAGGAAGAAGATGATGCCCATCTGCGCCACGCTAATGGCCATGGACTGCAGGATGTGTTTCTTTTTGTAGTGGCCTACCTCATGTGCCAGCACTGCTGTGATCTCGTCCGGTGTCATTTTTTCGATCAGTGTATCATACAGCACGATGCTCTTGCGGCTGCCCATGCCGCTGAAGAATGCGTTGGCCTTTGACGAGCGTTTGGAGCCATTCATCACCATGATATTGGTGAGCGGGAAGCTCACCTTAGACGCATAGGCCTCTATCTGGCTGCGCAGGTCGCCGCTTTCCAGCGGTATCAGCTTATTGAAAACAGGCAAGAGCACTGATGTGTAAAATGCGGCTATGAATAAGGTAACGCTGGAGACCACAGCCCAGCCCGCTATCCAGAAGTAGCCGCCCAGCATACCATAGAGCCAGGCCAGCAGTGCATATATCGCACCGCCTATGATGGCGAGGAGGAGCGCAGTCTTGATCTTGTCTCCAATGAACGTGGCAATGGTCATTTTATTAAAGCCGTATTTCTCCTCTATCACAAATATCCGGTACAGCTCAAACGGGAGGTCCAGGATGCTATTGGCCAGCATGATGATACCAAAGAAAATGAGTCCGTCTATGATCGCATTCTCAGAGATACTGTGTGCGATGCCATCCACCCACGCGAAACCTTTGAAATACAAAAAGCAGAGTGTGACAGCCAGTGACAGCAGCCCGGATATGGAGGATACGCGGTTATTGTCTTTTGCATAGGCCTTTGCCTTTTCAAACTTTTCATCGTCGTAGATGTCGCGCAGTTCGGCAGGAACTGGCTTGTCCCAGCTTTTCATATTGAGATAGGAGAGTACAGCAGAGAAAATATATTCTATCAGGATGAAGGCGATGATTATGTACAAAAGGGTCTGTGCCACTGCGGAGATTTTTGTCAAAAGTAATATTTAATGCTATTCTAAACTTTGCACAACGGTTTTAACCGCCAAGAACGCGGAGAACGCAAAGGTATTTGATAATCCTCCGCGTTCTTGGCGTTCTTTGCGGTTGATTCTTTTACGTAGATCAGAATCCTTTATAGGTAATAACACTTGATCGCGAATAAGCTTCAGAGCAGCAGGGAGTAGCTTTATACCGACTTAAAAGGAATTTTATAGGTTTACTGCGTGAATAAACAACTGTGCTCTAGATGAAAATAGGAATCCTCAGAGAAGAAAAAACTCCGGAAGACAACCGTGTGCCGCTCACCCCGAGCCAGTGCCGCACGCTGATGGAGGAGTATAGCAATATATGGGTGGCAGTGCAGCCTAGCGAAACACGCTGCTACACGGATGATGAGTACCGCTATCAGGGCATAGCCGTGCGTGAGAACCTCTCCGACTGCGACCTGCTGCTCGGAGTCAAAGAGATACCACCGCAGCTACTCATACCCAATAAGACTTACATGATCTTCTCCCACACCATCAAGAAGCAGGCGCACAACCGCAAGCTGCTGAGGGCGGTGCTGGAGAAGAAGATACGCCTCATAGACTACGAGTGCCTGAAGGATGATAAGGGCAAGCGCATCATCGCCTTTGGCAGGTGGGCGGGTATAGTGGGCGCGTATAATACGATAAGGGCCATCGGCCTACGTACGGGGCGCTTTGATATGCTGCCTATGCATGAGTGCCACAACTTTGCCGAGGCGCAGAAAGAATTCGCCAAGCTGGACCTGCCGCCGTGGAAGCTCGTGCTGAGTGGCGATGGCCGTGTGTCTGAGGGCGCCGCCTTCCTGCTCGATATCATGAAGATCCGCAAGGTAGACCCGCATTCCTTTGTCTACAAAGAGTTTGATGAAGTAGTCTACACGCAGCTGCACTCCAAGGATATGTTTTACCGCGATGGACATGATGATTTTGACGCCCTGGACTATCACCTGCATCCGGAGCTGTACCAGTCATCCTTCTTTCCCTTTACCCGTGCGGCAGATGTCTTTATCAATGGCATCTACTGGGACAAGCGCATACCGGTTTTCTTCAACCGGGAGCAGATGGAGGAGAAGGACTTTAATATTAAGATCATAGGTGATATCACCTGCGATATCGCGCCTGAGGCGTCTGTGCCTTCCACACTTTTCGCATCTACTATCGCTGAGCCTTTCTTCGGGTATGATCCGGAGACGGGTACGCAGACTGACCCATTCAACGGGAAAAGTGTAGACATCATGTCTATAGACAACCTGCCAAACGAGCTGCCGCGCGATGCCTCAGAGGACTTTGGCAATATGCTCATGAGCCGGGTCATACCGCGCCTGCTCAAAGAGTGGAGCACGACGATCAATAAGGCTACTATCGCACTGGATGGCGAGCTGAATGAGCCCTATCGCTATCTCAGTGACTATGTAGGGGAAAGAAACTGACAAGCACTAATATAGTAACGCAAAGGGCGCAAAGAACGCAAAGAGATTTATATTCCTTTGCGTTCTTTGCGCCCTTTGCGGTTAGACCGTACTCTCTACAGCGCCTCGCCATACAGCGCACGGAAGTCCGCACGCGATACAGGCTTAGGATTATTAGGATGTGCGAAGTCTTCAAAGGCCAGGTCAGAGAGTGTCTCCAGGTGCTCCTCCTTCACACCGATCTCGCGCAGGCGGTGAGGGATATTGATCTTAGAGTTCAGGTCAAAGAGGTATTGGATCACGCCTTCTGCATTCTCATTCTTCAGCTCCAGCGTACGTGCTATGCGGCGGAATTTATCTTCAAAGCCCGCTACGTTAAACTTCATGCCGTATGGGATATTCACCGCATTGGCCAGACCGTGGTGCGTGTCGAGCAGAGAGGAGAGCGGATGCGCCAGAGAGTGTACCACGCCGAGGCCCTTCTGGAAGGCAATAGCGCCCATCATAGACGCCATCAGCATCTGAGAGCGTGATTCGATATCAGGGCTATTCACAGCCTTCTCCAGAGAGAGTGACACAAGGCGGATACCCTCCAGTGCGATACCATCTGCTATAGGGTGGTAGTTCTTGGCCAGGAAGGCCTCCATATTATGCGTCAGTGCATCCATACCGGTAGCAGCCGTGATGAATGGTGGCAGGTCCATGGTCAGTGCAGGATCGGCAAATACGACCTTGGCCAGCAGCTTCGGCGAGAAAAGTATCTTCTTCTGGTGTGTCTCATCATCTGCTATGATAGCGCTGCGGCCTACCTCGCTACCGGTACCGGAGGTGGTAGGGATAGTGATGAAGTGAGGCACATCATTGGTCACATAGATATCGCCGCCTATCAGGTCGTCATATTTGAAGAGGTCCTCACGGTGATTGACACGGAGCACGATAGCGCGGGCTACGTCCAGCGCAGCGCCACCACCTATACCGATGATCACGTCACCTTTGTGAGCGTCCCATGCGTCGCCGCCTTTGTATACGTCAGATTTCACCGGGTTTTTGTGGATGTCGTAGAAGGTCTCCACGGCAAAGCCTTTCGCCTTCAGGTCCTCTACTATTTTCTTGAAGAAACCCAGCTGTGCCACGTTAGGGTCGGTCACCACCAGCGGGCGGGAGAGGTTGTTCTTTTTGAGGTACTCAGGCAGCTCGCTGATCACGCCTGCGCCAAAACGGATAGTAGTAGGAAAGTTGAATTGTGAAACTGACATAGTCTGTTATGCTGTTTTAAAAATGATGTGTGAAATGCTGAAAGCCCCGCAAAAATAAGCGAGAATCGGATTCCCGGGAGAAAAATATCAGCCGTTTGGCGGTTATTTCCGCACGGTGACCCAGTTGGTAAAAGTGAAGATCTGCCGACCGCCGTTAAAGTTCCTTTCGATGAAGTTAAGGACACGGTATTTCGGCTTTTCATGCTTGTAGAGGTCACGGTTCAGGTTGCGGTGCTGTTTGCTATAGTTGAGCTGGTGCTCCCAGTTAAATTTTGCTAACCAGTCCCGCATGACTTTAGGATGCGTACCGCGAAACCTATCCAGCCTGCCCAGCGGCCCATACTGGAAGAGGTCCTGCGTATAATAGGCCTCTCCGCCATCTTTGCCATGATGCATATCATGCTGCAGGTTGCGCTTCTTGGTCATCAGCTCCGGTGGGCGCACCCAGCCATAGTGGTAGATGGGCACATCTATCTCGGCTACCTTCATCTTGCGGTCGTGGATACGAAAGGAGATGGCATCCTTGTACGACGCAGCACCGAGCCCGTTGCGCACGATACGTATCTCATGCGCGCACCATCCGTGGCTGATCACCTCATGCTCATAGTCGCCAAAGAAGTGGTGGTACCAGATCAGCATGCCTTCTACCTCTTTATCATTGTAGTATTTCTCGCAGGCGGCTTTGATCTTTGGCAGGTCATCTTCGTGTATCACCTCATCGGCCTGGAGGTAGATACACCAGTCACCCGTGCACTGCTGCAGGGCAAAGGTCGTCTCCTCGCGGAAGATCGCACCGTCTTTAAAGAGTTTTTCATCCCAGACGCGCGGGTAGATCTTGATCTTATCTGACCCGATGCTTTGGATCTGCTGAAGGGTGTCATCATCAGCGTCACCCTCACCGAGGGCCACTACAAACTCATCTACCAGCGGCAGCAGGCTCTCTATACACGCCCGGATAGGGTAGTAGAGCTTGCCCGCATTGCGCACCATGGTGAATCCGCTGATCTTCATCGCGGCTAATTTAGCTTAACTTTCCTTGAATTGGTTTGGCACGAATGATGTTTATCTTTGGGCCTATGACATCTTTCAAGCTACTATTGGCAGCTATGCTGCTCTATACCACTGCGGCTACCGCGCAGTGCGTGGCACCCTACTCCAATCTTTCTAACAATTTTTATGCTTACGATAACGGAGAGGGCCACTTCCTGGAGCCTGTACAGCCCACCTCATACAAGGTAGGCAAGAATTACCTGGCATTTATCAATGGGCAAAACTCCCGTCTCCGCGTCTACTATGGTGGCAAGGTGTATACTGTCTGTGAAAATGCGGCTGACTATTGGGCCACGGACAACTGGTTCGTCTGGAAAAATTTCGGCCTGCTCGGCGTGCTCTACAATAATGAGCTGAAGACACTGGACAAGATGGTGAATGGCGAATACTGGATCAGTGACAGTATCATAGCCTGGAATAGCCAGTTCAATGACATCAGGGTTTTCTACCAGGGCGAGACGCGTGCCATAGATCAGTTTCTGCCGCAGCAGAAAACTGCACCCGATGGCACCACGGTATATTCCAATGTGAGCATTGGGCCAAATATCCTGGCCTATGTAGACCAGTCCAATATTTTCAAGGCCTTCTATAATAACAAGGTGGTGAATATCGAAAACTATGAGCCGGCCATGTTCAAGTGTGCCCGTGACTTCATCGTATACATAGACTACAATAATAATTTCAAGTTTTACTACAAAGGCGTCAGCTACGAGACCACGATCAATAATATCAAGCGCTACTGGCTGGGCGAGGGCTTCTTTGCCTACTACAATATCCAGAGCGAGCTGGTGGTATGGTATGATGGAGAGGAGCGTGTCATAGCCCAGGACCAGCCGCAAGAGATGCATGTGGCTAATAATATCATGGCCTATACGGACAAGAGCAGCAACTTCTGGGTATGGTACAAAGGTAAGGCTGAGATGCTCGAGCGCTTCAAGCCACTATCTGTGAAACTGTATCGCGACCTTTTGGTTTATCAGGACCAGTATGGCAGGCTCAAGGGTTACTATTTTGGCAAGCAGGTCGATGTGAGCGACCAGATAGTGACTTCCTACAATATGTACAATGAAACCATCTCCTACTCGCTGCAGCGCGGCGAGACCATCTTTTGGTGCAAGGGACAAAGTACACCTGTAGAATACTAGACTGATGGCAAAGGCATTGAAATTTTCTGCGGAGTTGATGGATGCCGGTGGCGGAGGAGTGTATGTCATATTTCCCTATAGCACGGACGAGGTCTTTGGTGTCAAGGGGCGGGTGCCTATCCGCGCCACGATAGATGGAGAGGCGTACCAGGGATCGCTGGTGAAGTATGGCATGCCGCAGCACATGCTGCTCGTGCTGAAGAGCATCCGCGCAAAGATCGGCAAGGATATAGGTGACATGGTAGATGTCTCCATATGGCATGATACTGAGGAGCGCAAAGTAGACGTGCCGAAAGACTTTGTCAAAGCTCTGAAAGAACACAAACTCAAAGCCGCCTTTGATAAAATGAGCTACTCGCACCAGCGCGAGTGGGTGCTCTGGATAGAAGATGCTAAGAAGCAGGAGACGCGTGTCCGCCGCATAGAGAAGGCAATTGACCGCCTTCAGGAAAAGTCCTGATATCGGATGCAGTCGCTGCTTTTTAGCAAATCAGCCGCCTATATTTTTGATAGATTTGGTGAAAATTTCGTTGATGAAGTCTTTGCTACTCCGGCATTATATCACTCTGGTTTCTTGCCTCTTGGTTCTTGGATCTATACAGGCGCAAAGCACCTTCCGCTCTGCTGCCAATCCGATGTACTGGAAGAACAAAATGCCATTCCCGGGCTACTGGCAGCAGGATGTGGCGTACAAGATCAAAGCCACCATAGATGAAGGCTCAGACATAGTAGGCGGGGAGGAGCACCTGACATACTACAATAACTCTCCTGATACGCTCCGCTTTGTCTATTTTAATCTGTATCAGAATGCCTTTCAGCCGGGCAGCTACCTCGATGACCTGCAGCACCACAATGATGTGACACCTAAATACGGCCGCTATGAGAAGAAGCAGGAAGGTACACTCATAGACAAGATAGAGTCAGGCGATGAGCCACTACGCACACAGCTGGACAATACGGTGATGAAGGTGTTTCTCACTAAGCCACTGGCTCCAAATCAGTCTGTCACCTTTGACATCAACTTCCGCACTTTCTTTGACGCGGGTAGTACGCGGAGGCGTATGAAGAAGTACAAAGCCTACGGCTTCACCCACTACAACGGCTGCCAGTGGTACCCCAAGATATGCGTCTATGACCGCAAGAGCGGCTGGAATACAGACCAGCATCTCAATCGTGAGTTTTACGGCGACTATGGTTCCTTTGATGTAGAGCTGACCTTTGCGTCAAATTATGTAGTAGAGGCGACAGGTGTGCTGCAAAACGAAAAAGAAGTACTGCCTGATACGCTGAAGGCTAAGCTGAACATCCGAAATTTTAAGGACAAGAAGTGGGAAGAGAAGCCATCGGTCATCACGCCTTTCAAAAAGGGCGAGACCAAGACATGGATCTATCATGCAGATAATGTGCATGACTTTGCCTGGACGGCAGATCCGTCGTACCGGATCATTGATACCTTTTGGAATGGTGTGCGCTGTGTAGGCATCTGCCAGGAGCCACACGCTGCCGGCTGGCAAAACAGCGCAGCGTACTGTGCAAAGATAGTCAAGTGCTACTCCGAGTCGATAGGCATGTTTGAGTGGCCCAAGATGGTAGTGGCAGATGCCGCAGATGGCATGGAGTACCCTATGATCACCATGGATGCTGGTCGTGACCCCGGCTATCACAGCCTGCTGGCACATGAGGTGGGGCACAATTGGTTTTATGGCATGCTGGGTAATAATGAAACCTACCGCGCTATGATGGATGAGGGCTTCACTCAGTTTCTCACCATCTGGGGCATAGAGCACATAGACCGCGATAGCTCTTTTGACAAGCCGTCTAAGAATAAATATGTGCGCCACTTCTCCGAGCGCGGCAGGACACGTGATGGCCGCGCGTATATGGGCTACCTGCGCGAGGCTACCCTGCGCACCGACGAGCCTATCAATACGCACAGTGATGGATTTAACGGTGCACTGGGCCAGGGCGGTGGCTACGGCATGGTGTACAATAAGACCGCTACCATGCTCTACAATCTGCAATACGTGCTCGGTGATAGCGTCTTCCAGGCAGCCATGCGCCACTATGTAGCGCAGTGGAAGATGTGCCACCCGTACCCTGAGGACTTCCGCAATTCATTTATTCAGTTCACGCATGTAGACCTCAACTGGTTCTTTGATGAATGGATGGAGGGCACTAAGCTGCTGGACTATAAAGTGGCATCCGTGCGTCACGCACATGATACTCTCCATACCAGGAACCTCTATCGTATCAAGCTAAAACGCAAGGAGCGTATGCAGATGCCGATAGACCTTCGTGTGATATCAAAGAAGGACTCCGTATACGATTATCAAATTCCTAATACATGGTATGAAAAGAGCCTGACCCAAAAGCTGGATTCATTTACTACCCCGGAGTTTAAAGATCCAAAGCATGATAGCATCCTGCCTAAGTGGTACGGCTGGGATAAACTGAAGCCGACCTATACTGCTACCATCATAGTGCCCGGCGGTGTCAAAAATGTGATCATAGACCCTAGCGGCAGACTGGCGGATATCAATGCCTATGACAACCGCCTCCGTGGCAATACAGAAGTGCGCTTTGACTCGCACATCTATCCACCTACCAGCTGGCAAAAGTATCGCATCTGGATGCGTCCGGACCTGTGGTATAACTCTTATGCAGGTTTCCAGCTAGGCTTTCACATGGAGGGCAGCTATATGTATGTGAAGCATAAATTTGAGTTTACCGGCTGGCTCAATACACATCTGGCGCAGGGCGGGGCCTATCACTACTCTGATGCTGACCTGAAGAAGGCGGGATGGTTCAACTACATGTTTAGCTATTCCACGCCGATAAATAAGGTGATGAAGAATACGAGCTTCTATTTTCAGTCACGCTGGCTGGATGGCTACGAGATGTACAAGTTTGGCATCACTAAGAACCTGCCGAATAATTTCTCCCTTGATATTCATTTCAAAGGTTTCACGCGGAACAGGCCGTACTGGAAAAACTATCTCGTCAATCAAAACGAATGGGATACCTACTGGGAGACATCAAACAAATTCAACGCTTCGCTTAATGTCACTGCGACATACACCTATAGCAAAACGAAAGCTGCGGGCTCCGTCACAGCACATATGCGCTCAGCCGCCCTGTCTACATCGAGCAACTACCATTACCTGGAGCTCACTCATATAGACCGTGTCAGCTTCTGGCGCTTTGACCTGCGCACACGCGTTTATGGCCGCTTTGGTATGGGCAGCCTGCTACCGAGCGAGTCTGCGCTCTACTATGCTGCCGCCAATGAGGAAGACATGATGGAGAATAAGTACATGCGTGCAGCGGGCTTCTTCCCACAGCAGTGGAGCGGCTATGGTGCGGATGTGAATCACATGCACTACGGCGGTGGCCTCAACCTGCGCGGCTACTCCGGCTATGCCATACAGGAGCGTGATAAGTATGGCGTAGTAGTACCTGCCTACAAGGGGCCATCAGGCTTTGCCGTAAACGGCGAGCTGGATTTCAACCGCATCGTACCGGTGAAAAATCAAAAGCTCAAAGAGACTGTAGGACTAAACACTTACCTCTTCGGTGATCTGGGTGCTATCGCTTATCAAAACTCACACGGCGAGCAGGAGCTATCTACCGTTCGCTTCGACGGTGGCGCAGGTGTAGCCCTCACGATCAAGAAGTGGGGCTTCCTGCAAAACATCAAACCGCTAACCTTCCGCTTTGATGTGCCATTCTTCATCTCCAGCACACCGGCAGCAGACTCACGCTATGTGAAATTTAGATGGGTGATCGGGATCAATAGGGCGTTTTAAGGCAACAGAACGCAGCGCTGCACTGATTGCTATCAGCGATCCTTGATAATGTTTATTGACTGCCTATTGTACAACACTGCAAGTATTTTTATATGCAGCTTTTGTTCATCACGGATGTAGTAGATGGTATAAGGAAATCTATATAGCATGATACGGCGGACCTGCTTATATATGACCTTGTGTTCTACACGAGTGTCACGTAAAGATTCAATGCGCTCGTTTACCTCTGTCGTAAACTTCTCTCCGAGACCTGTCGCTCTCTCCTCATACCAATCCCGGTTAGTTTTTATATCAGCCTTGGCCTGAGCTGTGAGCTGTATTTTGTAGGTCATAGGTCCTTCTTGGCATCATCCCAGTCCAGCATTTCTGTATCATCAGACTCCAGATCGTTCAGTCTTTCATCCAGTATTTTTTTATGCCATTCGGGCATCGCAACTTCATTCAGGTGCAATAACCTGTCTATCTCATTTAGCAGTACTTCGTCATTTATCTTGTCGATCTCAGATTTGATCTCTTGCTTTTTCTCCAGAATATTCATGGTATTGCGCTTTACTATAAAGATAAGGAAAACTTAGGCTCTGCGGGAAGGAGTATATGCAACAAAAAAGGAGAGCCATTAGCTCTCCTTTGTATTGTCTAAAGTCTAACGTCTCAAGTCTCCTCAAGCATAGCTCGCCACATCCGGGCAAGTACACACCAGATTACGGTCGCCAAAGCTGTTATTGATACGCGCTACAGATGGCCAGAACTTGCCCTCCCTGACCCATGGCAGCGGATAGGCTGCCTCCTGGCGGGTGTAGCCGTGGCTCCACTCCTCAGCGGTCAGCATCTCTACTGTGTGAGGGGCGTTCTTCAGCGGATTGTCAGTAGCATCCCATGTCTTGTTTTGTATCTTCTCTATCTCAGCCTTGATGGAGATCATCGCCTCGCAGAAGCGGTCTATCTCTGCCTTGTCTTCACTCTCCGTAGGCTCGATCATCAGCGTGCCGGCCACAGGGAATGACACGGTAGGAGCGTGGAAGCCATAATCCATCAGGCGCTTGGCCACGTCCTCTACCTCTATACCCACCGTATGCTTGAAATGGCGGAAGTCTATGATCAGCTCATGTGCTACGCGGCCGTTAGACGCGCCGGTATACAGCACAGGATAGTGGTCCTCCAGGCGGGCCTTGATATAGTTCGCATTCAGGATAGCGTATTGTGTCGCCTTCTTGCAGCCATCAGGTCCCAGCATACGGATGTAGCCGTAGCTGATCAGCAGGATACTCGCGCTGCCATATGGCGCAGATGACACTGCGTGTATCGCTTTCTCGCCACCTGTCTTTATGAGCGGATTGCCCGGCAGGTATGGGGCGAGGTGCGCAGCTACACAGATAGGTCCCATGCCAGGGCCACCACCACCGTGAGGGATAGCAAAAGTCTTATGCAGGTTGATGTGATTCACATCCGCACCGATGAAGCCCGGACCGGTGAGGCCCACCTGAGCATTCAGGTTAGCACCATCCATGTATACCTGGCCGCCATTGGCGTGGATCAGTGCGCACACATCCTTGATATTATCTTCAAACACGCCGTGGGTAGATGGATAGGTGACCATCAGGCAGCACAGGTTGTCCTTGTGCTCTTCCACTTTCTTCACCAGATCGTCAAAGTTGATATTGCCCTTGTCGTCTGTAGCCACTACCACCACTTTGCAGCCGCACATCACTGCGGTAGCAGGATTGGTACCGTGTGCAGAGGCTGGTATCAGGGCTATATCGCGGTGGCCCTGTCCTATATCTTTCTGATAGGCGCGTATGACCTGTATGCCGGCGTACTCACCTTGCGCACCGGAGTTAGGCTGCAGTGATGTGGCAGCGAAGCCAGTGATCTCTGACAGGTAGCTCTCCAGCTCGCGGATGATCTCCTGATAGCCCGCAGCCTGGTCTACCGGGCAGAACGGATGCAGCCCGCCAAACTCAGCCCAGCTCACAGGCTCCAGCTCTGCCGCAGCATTGAGCTTCATGGTGCATGAGCCCAGTGGTATCATAGATTTGGTCAGGCTCAGGTCCTTATTCTCCAGCAGCTTGATGTAGCGCATCAGGTTTGACTCAGAGTGGTGCGTGTTAAACACCGGGTGCGTCATATAGGTAGAGGTGCGCTCCACCTTGATATCGAGACCGGACGCAGTTTTTTCTACATCAGCCTTATAGCCGGTCTTGCCGATAGCCTCAGCGAAGATGGCGAGCAGATCAGCGATGTCTTCCGGCTGGTGTGTTTCGTCTACAGAGATAGAGACAAAGTTATTGCAGCTATAGTAGAAGTTGGTCTCATGCTGCAGGGCCAGGCTATTGATCCTAGCGAAGAGATCTTTGTTTCCAGCAGTATCTATCGTGATGGTGTCAAAAAATTTAGTAGTGCTGAGCGTATAGCCGAGTGCTTTCAGCTCTATGCCGAGTACGCTGGCCATCGTGTGGATGCGCAGTGCGATATTCTTGACGCCCTGCGGACCGTGGTATACAGCATACATGCTGCTCATGATAGAGAGCAGAGCCTGGGCTGTACAGATATTTGAGGTAGCTTTCTCGCGGCGTATGTGCTGCTCACGTGTCTGGAGCGCCATACGTAGGGCCGGGTTATTCTGCGCATCTACAGACACACCGATGATACGGCCAGGTATCACACGCTTGTGCTCATCTGTGATGGCAAAGAATGCTGCATGAGGGCCACCATAGCCCATCGGCACGCCAAATCGCTGCGAATTGCCCACGGCGCAGTCTGCACCCCACTCACCCGGAGGCGTGAGGAGTGTGAGCGCCATCAGGTCGCAGGCTACCGTCACGGCGCAGCCTACAGCGTGGCACTTATCGGTGAAGGCCTTGTAGTCAAACACATTGCCATCTACAGCAGGGTACTGTACCAGTGCGCCAAAGAACGCATTATCTATAGTAGTAGTAGTGTGATCACCTACTACCACCTCTATACCTAGTATCTCAGCGCGGGTTTTCACCACATCTATGGTCTGTGGCAGGCAGAGGTTTGAGACAAAGAACTTATTGAACTCTGCATCCTTCTTATTCTTCACGCCCCAGAAAAGGTGCATGGCCTCAGCAGCAGCAGTACCCTCGTCAAGGAGAGATGCATTGGCTATAGGCAGGCTGGTGAGGTCTGCCACCATGGTCTGAAAGTTTAGCAGTGCCTCGAGGCGGCCCTGTGCTATCTCAGCCTGATAGGGGGTGTACTGGGTATACCAGCCTGGGTTCTCCAGTACATTGCGGCGGATCACCGCAGGGGTGATGGTACCGTAGTAGCCCGCACCGATGTAGTTTTTATAGAGCTTGTTCTTCTGTGCTTTCTTGCGCAGCTCAGCCAGGTAGGTGTACTCACTCTGCGCTGCTGGCAGCGCCAGCTCTGTGGTGCGCATGATAGATGGTGGTACGGTCTGGCTGATCAGCTCCTCTACTGATGAGGCACCTATGGCAGCGAGCATTTGCTTGGTTTCATGCGCATCCGGGCCTATGTGGCGGTCACGAAAGGCATCTGTGGACTTTAAGTCTATCATAACGGAGAAAGAGGTATTGTAAAAGAATGCGCGAATTTAAGCAAAACGCACATTCTTTTACAGGCGCCGAAAGCTCCGTAAAAATAAAAGTTGATAACCTAAACAATTAAGGCCTGAACCTGTTGCAGGGGGCCAGCCGGTGATGTGTATAATGCAGCCTATTTAGGCACGCAGGTGTAGCCATTGCGCTCCTCATCTGCTATCGCAGACTTCACATTGAGGCCGGCTCCTTCAGATCCCTTGTTGCATATCTCGCTGCGGAGGATGACCGTAGTATCCGCACCGCTCTGGGTCTGCGACTTTTGAGGCAGGGTACAGACGTAGCATTTCTTGCAGGAGCCCATAGCGAGAGCCAGCAGGAGGAGCGATGTGCCGAGGAGTATATTCTTCTTCATGATCTCTGATTGAAGCGGCTAATATAAAGAAAACCTGCGCTTTTGGAATAATGGCCGCAAAAATATGACCGCCACATGACCATCTGCAGGACCGGCAGGCCAGCCTTATCCTGTATGCAGGCCACATCGCCTCGTGGATACGGTTTTTTGGCACTATAGCCGCGAAAGGATACATTTGGAATATGAAGTATATTGGCTATCTGTGTGCTATAATAATATCATGCCTCTCTGCACGGGCAGCGGCTCAGGCCGGCGCTGACACCTATCATGTGGTCAAGGGCAATAACGGACAGACCTACCTGCTGGCCCAGGCTGCTACGGGTGGGGTGGTCTATACCGATGTCTATTTCCGTATCGGCACAGCCTATGAGACGGACTCCATGAGTGGTGTCTGCATGCTGCTGCTGCGCTCCATAGATCATGGTATAGGGCAGGCTATAGCCGGTCGCAGTATCCGCTACCAGAGCGAGCTGACACCTACCCAGTTTGGGTTCCACTTTCAGTCATCCGGCGTGGAGGACGTAGCACCGGTCATCCGCGACCAGATCTTCAATGCGCAGGTAGACGAGGCTACCCTGCTGGCAGTCCGCGGGGTGATACAGGCCGCACTGGATAGTATGCAGAGAGATGAGGCAGCACGTACGGCCTATCAGATCAAAAAAGTACTCTGGAGCGATGATATCCTGAAGCTGGATGTATATGGAGACAGGAGCACCTACCGCCGTATCAGGGCAGACCAGGTCAATATATTCCATGACAAATATTTCCTTCCGCTGAATAATGCGGTGGTCGTCACAGGTACCTTTGCCGAGCAGGCGGTGGTAGACCGGCTGCAGACTGCATTCAAGGATTTCCGCAGGATGGACTTCAATCCTGAACTGATCACCCATGTCATAAACTTCAAGCCAACAATAGCCTCTGTGCAGCTGCTCTCTATGGAGCCGGGAGTACAGCGCCTGTCTCTCAGCTACCAGCAGCCCGGTGCCCGCCAGGATAGGGCCGGGTCCTACTGTGCCTATATGCTCTCAGCCCTGGCCAATGATCCGCAGAGCAAGCTGGGCCGTGCACTGGCCGCAGGCGGCCTTCTCTCTCACGTACAGGCCGCATACGATTGCAATAATTTTCAGGGCACCTTTACCCTCACTGCAGATATACCATCCGGCAGGTACCAGGAGGCCTTTCTGATCATAGACAGTGCGCTGGCCGCTGTCCAGCGCAAGGACTTCCTGACCACAGATGACCTCATGGCAGAGCAGAAAAAGGTAAAGGATGAATTTAATACCCTCCGTAGCCAGACGCATACCTTTATGCTGCAGGTAGCCCGGTATCGTTTTAATAATGATGAATTTTATTTTTCCACCCTGGCAGATAGTATCGTGAGCGTAGACGTGCCTGCCATGCGCCGGTACATGACAGACTATTTTGCAGACCGTGTGGGTGTGAGGTGCGTTTATACAGATACTGCGGTGCTAAACCAGGCACCGGCCGCCACCAGGTACTACGCACTCGATGACTCTATAGGCAATGTCACCTTCTCCTACCCGCAGAATGTGACAGATATAGACAGCGGTAGCTATACCTCACTCTACAGACTGATCCAATGGCTCAAGGTAAATCCCGACATCTATGTGCAGGTAAACGGATACTCTGACAAGGGGGAATACGTAAAGGCGTACGATACTACAGTGATCAATTTTATCCGCAATACCCCGACCTTCCGCAAGGCCATGCCGGATAATATCAAGGCAAACTACCTCCGGATAGAGATGATGCGTGCTATGAAAATAGTCAAGGCTATCTATGAGGCGGGCATAGAGGAGCGGCGTATATCAGGCACCAGTATGAGCTTCTCCTCAGAGGAGGGTGAGCAGGTACCTGCCTTTCGCAAATGTACTGTGACGCTGGAGAAGATACGCCCGCATATCTCACTCTACGAGTACCACTTCGGGCATAAAAAGCAGTAGGCGCGTTTCGCTCAGTGTGTTCGCGCACTTACTCGTCAGAGGTGCTGTCCGTATTATCAGAGCTATTGTACCACTCTGTATGTACTTCTATATTATCCGGCATTTCTTTGGCCAGCCAGAGGTCTATCTCGCCACCCAGGTGTATGCGCCCTCCGCCATATTCCGGAGATTGCTTGTAGACATATGCACGGGACTTTTCGGCATCTGACATGCCGGATGCCATCACAGCGCCGGTGGTCAGGTTATACTCTTCCCTCAGTTTGATCAGGGCCTCGTCATAGTGCAGGCCTATCAGGTACGGTACCGGTATGGTCGCATTGCCCAGGCCCTCGCCCACCAGCAGCGTGATCGTACTGCCTTTAGGTATTTTGCTGCCTGCCTTGAGCGGGCGGCCACTCACCAGCATGCCTATCAGCGCATCGCGGTGCGGGTCCGGCTTGTATACCGGCTCACCTACTTTAAATCCCATACCCTCCAGCTGTATCTTGGCATATTTGAAAGAGCTTTTGCCCACCAGGTCCGGCACATCTGCCAGAGGTGCACTGCTGGCATTTACCGTCAGGTAGATGGTGCGGCCGGACTTGACTGAGCTACCTGCCTTGGGGCTTTGCTCTACGATGCTCAGCGGCGGCTTGTCGGTCATGTAGGCCGAGTCCATGATCTCATAGTCCAGCCCGTAGCGAGAGAGGGTATCTGTAGCAGCGTCAAACTGCAGGCCGTGGATATCCGGCACCACCAGCGTCTGGCCGTGGCGGGTGTAGACGCGCAGGCCCCAGTTGACCAGCATGAGCAGAATGATAGTCAGCCCTATGGCTATCAGTATATTGTAGAGGAGTGTCTTGGTCAGGTACTTCTTCAATGCCGGAGCGTTTAGGACAAATATATGGGTTTGCAGAGACAACCATCTACCCAAACGCAGGCCCCGGGCTATAAATTGTACCAGCCAAAGGACAGCTATACATTTCTATAGCCCCTTTTGATAGCCGTTGCAACATAAAATTGCTCAAAATCCGTCCTTACTTATACATCTTATTTAGAATTGGTCTAAATTTGCCTCCGTGTCCGAAGAAAGATCAAAAGAAGAAATCAAGGCTGCCGTCATAGAGGTGCTGAAAACTATATTTGACCCCGAGATACCGGTGAATATCTATGAGCTGGGCCTGATCTACGAGGTTAATGTGATGGACGGAAACGTGGTAGAGGTGGTCATGACGCTCACATCGCCCAGCTGCCCCGTGGCAGGTACGCTGCCGGGAGAGGTAGAGGAGAAAGTGAAAAGCGTATCCGCTGTGACAGATGCCGTAGTAGAGCTGGTATTTGAGCCAGCATGGAATCAGGATATGATGAGTGAGGAGGCGAAGCTCGAACTTGGATTTATGTAGTACCAACCAAAACAATCGCAAGAACAAGTAATCATAAATCAACAATCAAAAATCATAAATCAAAAAAATGTATCCAGCAGAACTAGTAGCGCCGATGAAGGCAGATCTCACAGGTGTAGGATTCAAGGAACTCACCAGTGCAGCAGATGTAGATACTGCCATGGCTGATAAAGAAGGTACGACCTTCCTTTTCTTCAACTCTGTATGCGGCTGCGCAGCAGGTGCTGCCCGCCCCGCGCTGAAAAATACCGTGCAGTCAGCTGCCAAGCTCCCTACGCACCTCGTCACCGTATTTGCCGGTGTGGATAAGGAGGCCGTGGACAAAGCACGCCAGTACACGCTGCCGTATCCTCCGTCCAGCCCGTCTATGGCCCTGTTTAAGGATGGCAAACTCGTACACTTCGTAGAGCGCCATCAGATAGAGGGCAACTCTGCCGCTACCATCTCCGAGCACCTCAAGAAGGTTTTCGAACATTACTGCTAGACCTCTTGTTATCATATTTCCATAAGGCCGGGTTATTCCGGCCTTATCGGTTTGTAGTGTACTGCATTAGTCTCACTACTCAATACCAACTACTCAATACTATTTGCATATTTGCCCCGTAAATAAAAATAAGTGATGCCTCAATTCAATAAGCTCAAGGTGCAGACAGTGGTCAATGAAACAGGTGACTCTGTGTCTGTATCGTTTGAAGTACCAGATAGCCTCCTGGCCAATTATGCTTTCCAGCCCGGCCAGTACACCACCCTCCGCCTCAATATAGATGGTGAGCATATCAATAGGAGCTATTCCTTCTGCAGCTCTCCGTATGCAGGCGAGCCGATGACTATAGCTGTGAAGCGCGTACAGGGCGGCAAGGGCTCTAACCATGTGAATGATAAACTGAAGCCGGGTGTAGAGGTAGAGGTCATGGAGCCTATGGGCAATTTCCATCCCGCAGCGCTCGATGCTAATAATGAGAAGCACTATATCCTCTTCGCCGGAGGCTCGGGCATTACACCCATATTCTCCATACTGAAGTCCGTCCTGCTCAAAGAGCCAAAGAGCAAGGTCACACTCTTCTATGGCAATCGCGATACAAAGAGCATCATCTTCCGCCAGCACCTGGAGGAGTGGATGACTAAGTATGCCGGCCGCGTACGCGTAGTACACATACTGGACAAGTCTGAAGAAGGCTGGACCGGCTACTCTGGTTTTATCGTAAAAGACATGGCGCTGAAACTGCTGCGCGAGAATACGGATCTCAACTTCCAGCGTGCGGAGTTTTTCATATGCGGTCCTACACCTATGATGAAGGAAGTAGAAGGCGCCCTGGCCCTGCTCGATATACCTAAGGATCGTGTACACATAGAGTATTTCACTGCCAAGCTGGAGGAGGACCGCGTATCTGCTGATGTAGGTGCCGCTACGGTATCTGATGTGCCATTCACCGGCAAGACCAAGGTGAAGATCATCTATGATGGCAATGAAGTAGAATTTGATGTGACGGAGAAGGAGACCATTCTGCACGCTGCGCTCGATGCCGGCTACGATCCGCCATACTCCTGCATGGTAGCCGCCTGCTGCACCTGCCGCGCCAAGCTGATAGCCGGCAAGGTAGAGATGGACGACCGCGAGTCACTCACAGACGGCGAGATAGCCAAGGGCTACGTCCTCACCTGCCAGAGCCACCCCAAGAGCCATGGCATCGTACTGAACTACGACCTGTAAACAAGTATAGCTTATCAAACAATTAACGATGCCATCTCTCCAAGAGATGGCATCGTTCTTTATGGTATTCATATACTGGTAAAGCAATTACTTCTAGTCGAAAAGTTCTTTCCTCTCCCTCGGAGAGGAAAGATGCCGAAGGCAGATAGGTGAGGTGAAAAAAAGGGGGGCAGGATTTCTCCCGCCCCCCTAACCTAAAACCCAATTCGAGTTGTAGCTATGCTATGTCTTTATTGTTGTATTTAAATCATAAATCAACAATCACAAATATCTAGTGGCTCGCCGCCTCCAGGTCTTCTTTTTTGACGGGTGCTGTATCTTTTGCAAATAGTATCAGTGGTATCACCATCAGGAAGAAGATACCCAGGTATTGGAACGTATCAATGTAGGTCAAAATTGTAGCCTGGCTGGTGATATTGTACTCCAGTGAAGCATAAGCCATGTTGGTAGCTTTTACCATATCGCCTGCTTTGGCCATCATGCTGGCCGTGAGGCCGGCGAGATAGTCCTGTGTAGACTTGTCATACATCGTAGCCTTGGTGATCAGGTCTGCACGGTGCACGAAGGTCATGTGTGTGATAAAGCTGGAGCAGATAGCCACACCAAATGAACCACCCAGCTGGCGGATCATAGCCGTGAGGCCTGCTGCAGAGCCGATATCCTTGCCACTCAGGCCACCCAGGGACAGCGTAGTGAGCGGTACAAAGAGGAATCCCAGTCCCACACCGCGCAGTATCAGCGGCCAGAAGAAGTTATGCTCTCCAGTCTGCGAGGTGATGATATTAGACATCAGTAGTGTGAAGAGCGCAAATATCCCAAAGGCAAAAGGTAGCAGCCATTTAGGCTTGGCACCCTTAGACAGCATGACACCTACTACCGGCATCATAAATCCGCTCACCAGCGCACCCGGCAGCATAGAGAGGCCCGTCTGCAGGGCTGTAAAGCCCAGGAAACGCTGTACAAAGATCGGATAGATGAAGGTAGAGGAGAAGAGCCCGAAACCCAGTATGAAAGATAGTACCGTACCGATGGCCGCATTACCCTTGCGCAGTACTCGGAGGTCTACTATCGGATGGTCTGTGATAAACTCCCAGACTATAAATCCTAGCAGGCCAAAGATGGCTACCACCGTAGATATGATGATGTATCCTGTCTCAAACCAGTTTTCCGAGTCACCTTTTTCCAGTACGAGCTGTAGTGCACCTACACCTACCACCAGCAGCAGGATACCTGTCCAGTCTACCTTAGAGTTTTTCATCTCCGGTGTCACATAGTTCACATCACGGATAAAGGTGAAAGTGAGGAAGGCCGCGATGATACCCACCGGTATATTGACAAAGAAGATCATGGACCAGTGCCAGTTCTCTACGATATAGCCACCGAGCGTAGGGCCCAGCGTAGGGCCTACTATCACACCGATGCCATAGAGGGCGCTGGCCTTGCCCCGCTCCTCAGGTGGGTATATCTCAGTGAGGATGGTCTGTGAGGTGGCCAGTAGCGCACCGCCACCCATACCCTGCAGGAAGCGGAAGAAAATAAGCATATTGATATTGTCCGAGAAGCCGCACATCAGTGATGCGAGGGTAAATAGTATCACCGATCCGCCGAAGTAATTCTTGCGGCCCAGTTTGATAGAGAGCCAGGCTGCCATCGGTACTACGATGACATTGGCTATGCTGTAGGCGGCTATCACCCAACTGATCTCGCTGAGCGTGGCACCGAGGTTTCCCATCAGGTGCGTGGTGGCCACATTCACGATGGTAGTATCTATCAGCTCCAGCAGGGAGCAGGCTACGACCGTGATCGTGATGATGGTCCGCCGCCATCCGTATTCTAATGTTGAATTCTGATTCATTGTTTCCAGATTTGAATTTGAAGATCAGTCAACTTGAAAATGGAACGAGCATAGCTCCTGTATTCCATTTTCAAATTTTCAAATCAACTCATTAGCACATTATCAAGATACTTTCACTACTGCTTTTACATTCATACCTGCGCGGAGCGGATGTTCCTTGTCCTGGTTCTTATCCAGTATGATCTTCACAGGGATACGCTGTACCACTTTCACAAAGTTGCCTGTAGCATTATCCGGAGGCAGCAGCGCAAACTTGGCGCCCGTAGCAGCAGACATAGACTCTATCGTACCTTCAAACTCAGAGTGAGGATATGCATCCACTTCTATCTTTACCTTCTGACCTACCTTCATCTTCTCTATCTGTGTTTCTTTGAAATTTGCCACTACCCACATCTCACTCTCATCTACTACTGCAAAGAGGTTTTGGCCCACAGACACCAGTTGACCCATTTGTACATTCTTCTTAGATACGTAGCCATCACATGGTGCCACGATAGTAGCATAGCTCAGGTTCAGTTTGGCCAGGTCCAGTTCTTCCTGCTTCTGCTCTACCTGTATCTGTGCCACCTTCAGGTTGTTGGCGCTCACGTTCAGGTTGCTGCTACTGGCGGCTAGGCGCGCCTGATAGCTGGCTACTGACTTCTGTGCCTGCTCCAGTTGCTTCTCAGCCAGTTCCTTTGCAGCCTTAGCATTGTCAAACTGCTGCTGGGTAGCTGAGCCGAGGTCGAGCAGCTTCTTAAATCGGTCATAGTCCTGTGTAGCCTGCCATACGCGTACCTGTGCTGCATCTATCGCGCTCTGAGCCGGATTGATATCCTTGGTAGCTACATTTACATTGGCGCTGGTAGAGCCCTGATTGGCGCGTGCCAGTTCTACGTTGGCCTGTGCCTGTGCGAGGGCTACTTCAGCTTGCTTTACTTTCAGCTGCAGGTCACGGTCGTCTATGCGCACCAGTGTGTCACCTTTGTGCACCAGCATATTATCCTTTACGCGTATCTCTTGTATGAAGCCCGCCACCTTAGGTACTATCGGGTTTATATTGGCCTCTATCTGGGAGTTGTCCGTGTCTTCATTGTGCATAGAGTAGATCACCTGGCGCACTACAAATACGAGGACGACTATGCCTATGATACCGCCTATGATCGGAGCGATATTAAATTTCTTTTTGGTTTCAGTATTTTCCATGACTATGTTGTTGTTTATTGAGTTTATGAGATTGATTATTCGTTTCCTGTGGCTTTCATGAGTTTGGCGTAGGCTATCTCGGCATCTATGCGGGCATTTACCAGGTTGATCTGAGTGGTCACAGCCAGGTTGTCTGCATTGAGCATGTCTGTCACATTTTTTACACCATTGGAGTATTGGTCCTTGGTCAGGCGCTGGTTCTCATTGGCCTGCTCTACTGATTTCTCACTGAGCTTGATCTTGTCCAGTGCATTCCTGTAGGCGCTGTAGTTGCTGTTCACTTCCATCTTGATATTATCGGCTGTCAGCTCCTGGCTGGCTTGTGCCAGCTTGATATTAGCCTTGGCTTCCTTGCTGTAGAGGTTTGCTGTGAAGATGTTAGTGATATTCCAGCTCAGCTTTACACCTATATCCCACGAGTCGTGAAACCTGATCTGATCTTCTATAAACACACGCTGGTTAGGCTTGCTATAGTAGTAGTTGAATCCTGCGCTCAGGATCGGACTGTACATACCGCGTGTATACCTCAGTTGCCTGAAGGCTGCATCCACGCGCAGGTTGCCGGCCTTGATCTCATTCCTGCCGGTGGTGGCGGTCTGCAGGCCCTGGCTCAGGTTGTAGTCCGGCTTCTGAGCGAAAATGCTAGCGTCAGCTACTTCTATCTGCGTATTCTCCGGCAGGCCGAGCATGATGCCCAGGTTGTAGTTGCTCACATCTATCGCGCTCTGTACATCTGCCAGGCTCTGCTGCAGGCTGGAGCGGTTCAGGTCTATCTGTAGCACATCATTTTTCAGTGCCATGCCTACAGACTGAAGATTCTGAATATCCTTCATGCGCTGGTCTGTCACTTTGATATTTTCCTCTACTACTTTTTTAGACTGGAGCAGCTTGTAGTGGTTGTAGTAGCTCACTATGATATTATTCTTGATCGTAGCCCGGTCTGCAGCTACGTCAAAAGCTGTTGCCATCCATTGGTCCTTGCTCATCTTGAGCAGGTTGAATCCGCGCAGGCCTGCGAAAACGACTTGCGAGATGGAAAGCGTATTGTAAAACTGGTCGTGGATAGAGACGCTTATCGTTTGGTATTTAGGTGTACCTGTCGCCGGGTCTAGTCCGGTAGCAAATTTGATTTCATCAATATTGGTACTGAGGTGCTGGTACTGCGAGTTGAGCGATACACTCGGTGCTGCACTGGCAAACTGCTGCTGGTATTTCGCCTTAGACGCTACCTCGCGCGACTGAGAGATCTGGAGTTGCTTACTATAGTCCATCCCTAGCGATACAGCCTCATCCAGCGTGAGCCTGCGTACCTGCTGGGCTTGCACACTGGTCAGCACGGTCAGTGCCAGCAGCAGGAGGGGGATCTTTTTTGATACTCTTGAGAACATGGGTGTTATTTTTTAAGTAAATAGTGGGAGAATAGATCTTTGAAATAGGTCTTGATACGTTGTCTGAATTCTTTATCAAATAGCTGGGCTTCGGTAGGCACGTCCAGCATCTTGCAGGAGTAGTAGGAGGAGCCTACGATATACTGTATACAGGCAAAGAGGTTGATCATAGCCAGCCCTACATCTGCATCCTCGCGAAACTCACCTTTCTTCTTGCCCTCCTCCATCATCATAGAGAGGTACTCTTTGTTGGTGGTTATCTTGCTCAGCAGCAGGTCGCGCAGCTGAGGGCGGCTACTGTTGGATAGCTCGCGGTTGATCATCCTGTGTACGCCCGGATTATTCATCAGCCGGTCGGTGTAGAAGTCTACCACGGCCATCACCTTGTCTATAGAGCTCATGGTCGGATCGGTGGCTATGGCCTGTATCGTGGTCTGGGAGTTGGCCATGCGCGATATGATCAGCTCTTCAAACAGTTTCTCCTTTGAGCCAAAGTAGTAGGAGATCATCGCGATATTGACATTGGCCGCTTTGGCCAGGTCCCTTACGCTCACGGCATCAAAGTCCTCTTGTGCGAAGAGCTTCTCTGCCTCGGCCAGGATCGCTGCTTTTTTGTCTGTTATTTCCATGATCTGCGTTTGCGGATGCAATATTAAACAACTGTTTGATTAAAACAAACGTTTAATTAGTGGTAATATTTTAGGCAAACTCAAAATAATTGATTATCAATTAAATAAAATGATGTTGTAACGATTTATTAATCAAGGCCTACCTTGCCAGGCATCCAGAAACCCTTGCTCCGAACCTCCGCCTGAGGCCATTTTTCGCGAAAGTGACGTCCCAGGGATTTGCAGATCCGCATGTCTCCGGCCAGGTAGATGGTCAGGGCAGGAGGCAGGACCGTCCGCAGCCGCTCCGCTGCATGGATGATAGCCTCCGTCTGGTCATAGTGCCCCCTTACCACTTCAAATGGCCTCTCGCCGCTCAGGTCGGCGTAGTGGTCACTATCGTCAGGAGTGTAGAGTATGCCGGCAGCGGTCTGTGCCGCTGTGAGCTGGGACCGGATAGCATACAGGTGTGAGAGGGCAGAGGCATCTCCTATCAGCAGGTGGGACTTGGCGGCAGCATCTATCACCAGCTTGCCCTTTGGCCCCATATAGTGTATGGCCTCACCCACAGCTACCTCCCGTATCCATCGGCTACCTATACCATTGCTATGCGTGCAGATGGCCAGGTCTGCGGTGCCCGTAGCCGTGTCAAATGCCCAGATGGAGTACGTGCGCACCTTGCTATTCATAGCAGTATCACGACCTATCCCTACGAATAGCCGCAGGTGCTCACCCGCCGTGAAGATATGCCCGCGCAGTGCCTCCCCCTGTAGGCGGATATGATAGGTATGCGGCGCTATTTGCTGCTTGTAGGTCAGCGTCGCTTTATCGAAAATACTTCGGCTCAGGGAGTCTATCAGAGAGGCCATGGGTTGGGATTTCATAGATACACGGATGAGATGGCAGAAAATTTTACCCTGCTATCAGAAAAGCAGTTATTTTTCTATCACAAAAGGAAATATGCCGCGACTCTTTATTTACCTCCTGTGTGCCACATATAGTATCTGCGCATCCGCGCAAAAGCCACCGCAGCCGTGGACCATCGTGAAGGTCGATGCCACGCACACTACCGTGCATCATAGCTCTATAGATGAGATCGTCAAGGTGCGCAATGCCTTCGGCCAGCGTGGTGAGTTTCTTTATATCGAGCCGCGTGTCACGCTCAAAACTGGTGCAGTAGATCACCTGGGCCCCACAGGTGTGCTGGACGTACGGGAGAACTACTACAAAGGCAAACTCATAGGCTACGTGCAGTATGACGGCACCTACCGCGAGCGGGAGTTGTTTTTCAATAGCAAGGGGGACATATTTCTGGAGCTGCGCTATGACAAGGGTGTACAGACCTACAGGAATGACAGCATACGCCCCGCATCCGTTTTATCCATCCCCGTAAAAGTCATCTATGGCAACACTGCAAGATAAAATAGTCTGGATCACCGGCGCCACCTCCGGCATAGGAGAGGAGCTGGTCTATGCCTGCGCCAAAGAAGGCGCAAAGATCGTGCTCTCTGCCCGCCGCCGGCAGGAGATGGAGCGTGTGATACGCACAGCGGGCCTCGCAGCAGACCGGTATCTCATAGTCCCCCTGGACCTCGCAGACAATAAGGACTACTCGCCCCAGGTGCAGGCGGTCATAGAGAGATTTGGCCATGTAGATGTGCTCATCAATAATGGCGGCATCAGCCAGCGCTCTATGGCGCGCGATACACTGGTAGAGGTAGACCGCGAGCTGATGGAGGTCAATTTCTTTGGCACACTTGCATTGAGTAAAGCCGTGCTGCCATCCATGCTCGCACGCAAAAGCGGTATGCTCGTGGCCGTCAGCTCCGCAGTGGGCAAATTCGGCTCGCCCTGGCGCAGTGGCTACTCAGCCTCTAAGCATGCACTGCATGGTTTCTTTGACTCGCTGCGTGCGGAGTGCTATGACGACGGGCTACGCGTGCTGATCGTTTGCCCCGGCTTCGTCAGTACCAATATCACTATGAATGCCCTCACCGCAGACGGCGCCCCCCTGCGCAGTATGGACAGCGCCACCGGCAACGGACTCCGCGCAGACTACACCGCCCGCACCATAGTAGATGCTATCAAAAAGGAGAAAGAAGAGATCGTCATAGGCGGCTTCAAAGAAAATCTTGGCGTCTGGATGAAGCGCCACTTCCCATCTATCTTCTCTATCATGATCCGCCGCATGAGTGTGCGGTGACGAATGAATTAAACATAGTCTTCTAGCATTTTCTCAAAATTCCCGCCCGTGGTTGGCGTCCCCGCCAACCACAAAGCTGGGTAGAAACAACACCT